>Ga0222428_100022_pt1 | contig 490623 bp, 431 predicted proteins | sample 2B5Ametagenome_FD_182471 | JGI IMG/M metagenome (GOLD analysis project Ga0222428, IMG submission 182471) | Enriched microbial communities from leaf-cutter ant dump, University of Wisconsin, Madison, United States - 2B5A (version 2) | ecosystem: Environmental > Terrestrial > Nest > Insects nest... | reverse complement strand
TGCTTGCTTGCTTGCTTGCTTGCTTGCTTGCTTGCTTGCTTGCTTGCTTGCTTCAGACAAAACACCTTTCCAACTTCCAAACGAAGGGAATAAACGATCACTAGCAGCTATCAGCCAGCATGCGTCACAGCCACCCTTTATTTAACCACATTTTTAAGCGATACAAGCCCTTTGCAGGCAACAAGAGCAGCCAGACATGGCTCAAGCTAAAAGATGTCTTAAAAACCTTAAAAAACGGGTATACTCCAATCAGCTAGCACAGAGCAAACGTTCATTAGCAGCTATCCGTCAGCATGCATCAAAGCCGCCCTTTATTTAACCACATTTTTAAGCGACATGAGCCATTTACAGACAGCAAGAGCAGCAAGACATAGCTCAAACTAAAAGATATCTTAAAAACCTTAAAAAATGGGCATACTCCAATCATCTAGCACGGAGCAAACGATCATCAGCAGCTATCCGTCAGCATGCATCACAGCCGCCCTTTATTTAACCACATTTTTAAGCGATACAAGCCCTTTGCAGACAACAAGAGCAGCAAGACATAGCTCAAATCAAAAGATATCTTAAAAACCTTAAAAAATGGGCATACTCCAATCATCTAGCACGGAGCAAACGATCATCAGCAGCTTCCCACCAGCTTGCGTTACCTCCATTACGCTAACGATATTTTATAAGTAGCACAAGCGCTTCATGTGCAGCACCACTAGATTTACCACATGAAAAAACAGCCAGGAAATAATTAAAAAGACAAAACAAACTATTCTTCAACAAAATAACACCATCTAAATAAACAAAAAAATCACATCCACAAAATACAATCCAAATCGTAAAGTCCAAACAAAAGTGAAAACTACAGCAGAAACTTTAAACACAGAAACATTCAAACAATCTTACTTCTTGTTATCTTTGCCGTACTACATAATTCATTATATGCATAATTATTCTGCTGAAGACAGTTTATTTATACAGATCGAGATCAAAAAAATAAGAAAGGCCCGCAACAATGCTATCGCAGTTTTTATGGTATTTTTTCTTGTCTGCTTTGCTGTCTGGTTATATGTTTTTTCGGACAGGTGGCTGGCTAGCACAGACAAGCAGACTGTTTACCATAGCCCCACCATATCTCTTTACACAATATTTCTATTCCCTACCCTACTATTTACTGGATTAAGTTGGGCCTTGTCTATCAAAAACCAGAAATATATTAGCGTGCTACAGCATCTCGACAGCCACGACTTAGGCATCTACCGAAAGTACACAAGCATACTTGCTCAGCGATATGCAGCCATTGCGCCCTACATTTTCTGTAAAAATGAACTTATATTCTTTCCTCTTTTTGGATGTAAAAAGATTCCAGTCAATCAGATCAAACGCATAGAAACAAAATGTGTTCATAATTATCGCGACACATACAGCTACCACGTCTATTTTTATAACGATGCTACAAAAATCTATCAGACAACAATGCACCAGATAGCTGCGTTCGATTTTCTACAGAAACAGCTGCTGGAGGAAAATCCAAATCTAACGATCATCGCACGGAACCAGATACCCTCATATTTGAGAACAAAAGACAAGCATACACACTATTAATTTATTATATGGAAAGTTATTCGTCCACCAACAGTTCATTTTTACAAACGGAGATAAGGAAAATCTGCAAAGTCCGCAATGCAGGTATCGGACTATTTATAGCGATGTTTCTTCTTTGCTATGGCTTCTTCTTCTATATTTTTTTGGATAAGTGGACAGCTGCTTCAGATAAACTGACATTTTTTTACAAGTCGCTCCCGCTCTTGAGTACATTGTTCGTCTATTTCGGCGGACTATTCGGCGGACTCAGTTGGTTCGTTTACGCCAAAAATCAGAAATTTATTATTGCCCTACGAGGTCTCAATAGCCGTGACCTTGATATTTATCAGCGGTACACCCGAAGACTTGTCCGCATCTATGCAACTATTGCGCCGTACCTTTTTCAGGAGCATGAACTTATATTTTTTCCTTTTTTTGGAAGTAAAAAAATTTCGATCAGTCAGATTCACCGTATAGAGACCAAGATTATACAGAACCACCGTGGCCCGAATAGTTTTCGCATCTATTTTTACAATGAATTCTCCAAGATTCATCAGGTGACAATGAACCAAAGAGGTGCATTCGATTTTCTACAGGAACAGCTTTTAGAAGAAAACCCGAACCTCAGCATCATTGCGAGAAACCATTAAACACCTCACACACAAGCTACATGTAAAAAGCAATCCTCCACCCTACCCTTCGAGATAACGGCTATAATCTCCTGATTCAGCAACCAGCTTGATGATATGGTTCCGCTCTTCAAGAAATCGTCTCATATAACTTGTAAGGAAAGACCATTCGGCAAACCGCCCCAAAGGACCCAGGGGCGCCTTAAAATTAAACACATCCCGCATCAGCACCGTACCATCAGCCTGCTCTTCGAAAAGATGCTGATGATTCATCGACTGAAATGCCCCTTGTATCATTTTGTCTTCGAAAAAATAGGGTTTTTCCATTTTTGTGATCCGCACCGTCAACGTTTGATATACACCTAGATGTTTTGCCCGCCACTGAACCGTCTGCCCAGCTTCAATCAGCCCACTGGTCACACCTGCTATCGCCTTCTCATTTGTCTTCCCAGTAGAATACATATGTAAGTCTATACTGCGGGCAAGATCAAAAACTATCCCTATTGGTGCATTTACAGTGGTGTCTAATACAAGTGTTGGCATAAAATCTTGCTATCGGTGAATTCGGAACAAATTTCGTAAAAAACACGAATTTCTTAGGAAAGAGTCTAACAATTATCTAATTTAACCCTCCAATCTAATATCGTTAACAAGAAGGCTATGATCACATTGCTTCCATTTGAAGAAGCTGACTTTGACCGCTTCAAATCCTGGATCAGATCTCCAGAAGAACTCCTGCAGTTCGCAGGTCCATATTTTTCATTTCCAGTGACTGACGAACAATTAAAAAAGTATATTGACGATCCCAAACGCCGTCCCTATAAAATTGTGAGTACAGAAACAAACAACGTTATCGGGCATTGTGAATTGAACTTTGAAAGAAGTATACCACGATTATCCCGCATATTGATTGCTGACAATACCGAACGCAATAAGGGCTATGGCAAGAAAACCATCAATGCAATGCTGAAACTGCTCTTTGTTGATAACACTTACGATCAAGCGGATTTAAACGTTTATGACTGGAACACGAGTGCAATAAGATGTTATGAGGGTGTAGGGTTTCAGATCAATGAAGGCGCCACAACTGAAACGTCAATCGGCAACGAAACCTGGAAGGGCCTGAATATGCAAATCACCAAATCGAACTGGCTAGCCAAAACACAATGAAGAAGAAACGTTTTTTTAAAAGAGCCTTTATTACGCTAACCTTGATCGCTGCTCTGCTCGGTTATTATGCCTGGCAGATCGAACCACACTGGGTCAAATTTGATCAGCTAAAACTCCCCATAAAAAACCTTCCCGGCAATCTTGAAGGGAAAACGCTCGTTCAGATTTCGGATATCCACATAGGTGACTATGTCAGTAAAGATTTTATCAAAAAAAATTTCGCGAAAGTTGGTATAACACATCCGGACATTATTGTTTACACAGGCGATTTTGTCCGATTGGTCCACAATACCCTCCCACTCGCTGATCTCGACGAAGTCATGCAATTAGCCCCAAAAGGAAAACTACAGACATTGGCCATCTTGGGAAATCATGATTATGGAAGAGCCTTTAAAGACAGTACTGCAGCGGATTCAATCACTACACTGCTAAAAAAGTATCATATTACTGTTTTAAGAAACGAAAGTGTGAATATAAATGGCCTACAGCTCTATGGTATGGACGACTATTGGGGAACAAACTTTGACCCTGTAAAAACTATGCAGAACTACAACCGTAACCAAGCGAGCCTTGTCCTCTGCCACAACCCCGATGTTGCTGATCTGGATGTATGGAATGGTTATGAAGGCTGGATTTTATCAGGCCATACACATGCCGGGCAAGTGCGGATCCCATTCTGGGGTTCACCCATTATCCCCGTCTCGAACAAAAACTACGATCAGGGTATTAAAAAACTTCCTGAAAACCGAACCCTCTACATCAACAGAGGCCTCGGTCATAGTATCCCCGTCCGCTTTAATGCACGACCTGAAATAACCATTTTCACTTTAACAAAGGACTAAAATCGGAGATACGGTCATGTTTAATGCTTCAATAAACAGCATATGGAATTAAATAAGGTATGGATAGAATGCCACTTCTATCGTTTGTCGATAGTCTTCCAAGGCATCCGATTCAAATCGACCGCCCAATACCGCAAAACTCGAATACCAGAAATCTGATATAATAAAAATCTGACGTACAAAGCCCTTCAGAATGGCTATTGGTATATCCTGTCTAAACATTCCCAATTTGGAGTAGTGCTCAAAGAGGGAAATAAACTGCTCCTCACGTCGTGCAACAAGAGTCCGGTAGGCATCCCCAATAGCGGGTATCCAAGTACAGATCTCGACGAAATTGGCAAAAATAAACTTATACTTATTGATCAACAGATAAGAGCCCTCCGTAAATTCCTGCAATAACTCCTGAAATGTGGCATCTTTCTGATCAAATAAAACCACCATTTCGTCATAGTCGCGTTGCAGCTCCTCAAAAATAGTAAAGATAATATCTTCTGTATGTTTGAAGTGATAATGGAGATTGCCAGCACTAATACCCATTTCCTGCGCAATCTGCCGTGTCGTAACAGTACGTATCCCATCCCGATTATATACCCCTAGCGCTGCCGCTACAATTTTTTCTTTCGTATTCATGACACAAAATTAGAACAATTGTTCTAATTTTGTGTCATGAATGATAAATTAAGATAATATGAAAGACGAAAAGAAAGAAAGTTGGCTAAAAAATCAATATCTAGATCTAAAGCAGACGCTTATTCCGACCCATCCAAATGATGGCCCCTGGAAAAAATTCGGCAAACAGACAGCTTTTTTTATGTTTTTAACGTTGATGGTATGCGGAGCAATAGCTATGTTGATCGCCATTTCCTTTGCGCATTAGTAAAGAATCTTTTTGACGGTATATTTATTTTCTATTGGTTATGCTGGTTCTTTATTCGATTTACACGGCTACAGCATTTTCCTATTCCATTTTTAAACAACTGGCTTACGGACCTTGTCTTTGTCCCTATTATTGTCCATGTCGCATCTATTACGGGAAGCTTTCTATTCAATAAAGGAAAACCGCATGGATACCCATTATACCAGATCTGGTTGATATCGGCTATCGTATCACTCTTGTTTGAGTACCTGATGCCTAGCTACACAGACTACAATACGGGGGATCCCTATGACGTCATTGCCTATTTTATGGGAGGACTATTTTACTTTTTATTCCATCAGCCACGTTATATAAAAAAAAGTTCCGATGGAACCAATCATGTGATTTGCAAACAAAATTAAACCACAGCTAATAAAAACACGTTCTGGAACAATCACGTTCTGGAACAATATAGAATATACGCTCAGAAAAGCTCACGCCCAAAGTCCCCTAGAAGATCTTATTGGTAAACAGACTTTCAATAAAACTATAATTGAATAATAGTGTTGATATGGTGATTAATTAGCAGATGTAGGCCACATGACAAGAATCAAAACCAAAAGAACATGTAGTAAAGGGCACAGCTTCTATAAGAGTACAGATTGCCCAACATGTCCAATATGCGAAAAGGAAAAGAAACCTGAAGATGGTTTTCTAGCTCTTTTGAGTAGCCCTGCTAGAAATGCACTGTCAAACCATGGTGTAGATCAACTTGAAAAGCTAGCTCAGTACTCAGTGAAAGACCTACTGAAGCTCCATGGCCTTGGAAAGGCATCTTTGCCCCTGTTAAGTCAGGCTTTAATGGAAAAGGGATTAAAATTTAAGGAGTAGGCTATGCTGTCAGTTGATAACAAAAAAATAAGCCCTCGATTGGCTTCCATATAGTTTCTCGCTACTTAGAAGTACTTGAGGGCTTTATTATTCAACGCTTTTAACACAAGCGGAATCTTCCTTTACTAGTACTCGATCAAAACTTCAGTGACCTGAGCGCCTTGTTTAGCACTTTTGAATTTAAACTTCACTTTCTGATTCAGGTTCAATTTCTGTCCGACAAGACGGTCATTGAAATAGATAGATTGCTGGGTATCATTGTCTCTAATGAATCCATAATTGGACTCTGCATTGTAATGGACAACTTTTCCGAAAGAGTACTCGTCATGATGGTTTGAAGTCATGCTTGGGCTCTCTCCTTCTTTCAATTTTATCGCAGGTCTGTCTGAGATGTTCCCGTGTTCATCAACATAAGCAAACAATTCTTCCAAAGATTTTCCTTTGTCGTTGTTTGTTTTATTGAATTCTTTTTTCTCAATTTTTTGCTGTTTTTTGAGTAGTTTCTTTTTTTCTCGTTCTTTTTTGTTAAATGTAATTTGGCTTTTGCTCATTCAATATGGATTAAAATAAAATGTTCCCGAGGAGGTTTCGGACCTTTAGAGCTTTGTTGAAAAAGATAAAAATGCGAGGTGTTCTAAGGAGATAATTGCAAAGGTACAAAAAAATAGGAGAAATCAGATAGTCGATCGCCTAATTCTTCTAAGATTCACGAAGGAAAAGATATTCATTTTTATTCCTTTTAATACATTCAGTAGAGGCCAGCATACAGACACCATTCTTTTATGCTTAAATGTAGCAACACCGTTTAGTAACAAAACAACAGGCCGCACACAGCATCCGGTCGCCGTCTCACTGAATTTCAAAAAATGACAAGGCTCGTAGATAGCCACATATTGTATACCCGGCAAAGTAAAAATTGAAAACTTTGATAAAACAAAAATATCTTTTGGACGTTATTTTGAAAAAAAACACTATGGAAGTAAAAAATATCGAAAGAGACGACAGAGGTAATTTCATCGCCGAAGTGGAAAATAATGAGGCTGGGATTTTGGAATATACCTGGCAGAGTGAGTACGAGTTTTCCATAGACCATACCGAGGTCTATGACGAATATAAAGGAATGAGTGTCGGTAAAAAACTCGTACTTGAAGCAGTAGATTATGCCCGGAAAAACGATGCCAAGATTGTCCCGAATTGCCCGTACGCTAAATCAATTTTTGATAAAACAATTGCCTTTCAGGACGTATTAGCCTAAAAAAGCCATTTTATCACTGGGACAAAATGGCTTTTATGCTTGATAGCGGTATGACTAAACTACAATATTGATTATTTTTCCTTTTACAAAAATAATCTTTTTAATGGGCTTGCCGTCCAGATGCCTTTGCACATCCGCATGTGCCTTGATCGTTTCTTCAACGGTTTGTTGATCCAAATCCAATGCAAGTGATAGATTGAACTTCATCTTACCATTGAAAGAGACCGGATATGCAAATTCAGACTCGACTAGATATTCCGGTTTGAACGTAGGATAAGCTGCCTGAGAAAGTGTACCTGCCTCATGCCCCAATAAGTTCCACAATTCCTCCGTAATATGCGGTGCATAAGACTGGAGAACAATAACAAGTTGCTCCAATATCTCGCGCTTATTGCATTTCAAATCGGTTAGTTCATTTACACAGATCATAAAGGCGGAAACAGACGTGTTGAACGAGAAACGCTCGATATCATCTTCCACTTTCTTAATAATCTTATGTAAAGCTTTGAACTCAGCTTTTGAAGGTTCTTCATCTGATACATTAAAATTACCTTCGGCATCGTGAAACAGACGCCATACTTTCTTAAGAAACTTGTAGACACCTTCAATACCATTGGTATTCCATGGTTTGGCTTGCTCCAACGGCCCCAGAAACATTTCGTAAAGACGTAGCGTATCAGCACCATAAGTCTCAATGATATCATCCGGATTAACGACATTGAATTTCGACTTAGACATTTTCTCCACCTCACTACCACAAATGTATTTACCGTTTTCCAAGACAAATTCAGCATTCGCAAAATCAGGTCTGAAGTTTTTGAATTTTTCGAGATCCAATACGTCATTCGACACGATATTGACATCTACGTGCAAAGGAATTGTATTGTACTCATTTCTCAAGCCATAGGAAACAAATTGATTGGTTCCTCTGCCCTCCTCGTCAAGTACACGGTAGACAAAATTTGAACGTCCCTGAATCATACCCTGATTGATCAATTTTCGGAATGGTTCTTCCTCATTATGATAGCCAAGATCTTTTAAAAACTTATTCCAAAAACGTGAATATAACAAGTGCCCTGTGGCATGTTCAGAACCACCGATGTATAAATCAACGGCTTTCCAGTAGTCAACGGCTTCTTTGGAAGCAAAGTTGCCCTCATTTTTTGGATCCATATATCTGAACCAGTACCATGAAGAACCTGCCCATCCCGGCATTGTACTCAACTCATATTCATATTGATCCTCATATTTCCAGTTCTTCGCACGTCCTAAGGGAGGTTCTCCGGACTCTGTCGGCAAGTACTTATCGACCTCAGGTAATAAAAGAGGTAGTTCTTCTTCCTTAATAAGGTACGGAAGACCATTTTTAAAGTAGACCGGTACAGGTTCACCCCAATAACGTTGACGACCAAAAATTGCGTCGCGCATGCGGAAGTTGATCTTTGCTTTACCTAATTTCAATTCTTCCAGCTTTGCAATCAGCGCAGGCACAGCCTCCTGGTAGGTCATGCCGTTGATAAAATCAGAATTGATGTATTTTCCATCCTTATTCGGATCAGCCTCTTCTTCAATCTGCTGTGTATCCGAAATCGGAATAATCTCTAAATTAAAATGCTTGGCAAAAACATAATCACGTTGATCGCCACTAGGTACGGCCATAACCGCCCCTGTGCCATATCCTGCCAAAACATAATCTGCAATCCAGATCTGCACATCGCGGCCTGAAATAGGGTGTTTTGCAAATGAACCTGTAAAGGCTCCCGATACTGTCTTGGTATCGGCCATACGATCTAGTTCAGATTTTTTTGATGTCTTCTCAATATAAGCTTCAACTTCAGCTTTTTGTTCGGCTGTCGTCAACGCTGCGACCAATTCATGTTCAGGTGCCAAAACGACAAATGAAACACCGAAAATAGTATCCACACGAGTTGTAAAGACTTCAATTGCGGTGTCCAACTGTGGAACTGGGAATTTGACCGAGGCACCGACAGATTTCCCGATCCAGTTACGTTGCATTTCTACCAACGGCTCTGGCCAATCAATGCTGTCCAAACCTTTTAACAGACGATCGGCATAGGCGGTGATACGCATTGACCATTGCATCATCTTCTTTTGCTCTACAGGATACCCACCGCGCTCGGACACGCCGTTAATCACCTCATCATTAGCCAATACTGTCCCTAAAGCAGCGCACCAGTTGACTGTGCTCTCACGCAGATAAGCAATGCGATACTTTAACAACTCACGCTGTTGTGTTTCTTCATCAAAAGATTTCCATTCCTCCGCAGTGAATGCTAATACATCTTCGTCAGAGACTGCCTGAACAGTTGTAGAACCGCTTGTAGAAAATTTCGCGATCAATGTATCAATGGATTCCGCTTTATCCGTTTCTTTATTATACCAAGAATCGAATGATTTCATAAAAATCCACTGCGTCCATTTATAATATTCAGGTTCAGAAGTACGGACTTCTCTACTCCAGTCATAAGAGAAACCGATATTGTCCATCTGCTCGCGGTAACGATTGATATTTGCTTCGGTAGTAACAGCAGGGTGTTGACCCGTTTGAATCGCATATTGTTCTGCAGGAAGTCCAAAGGAATCATACCCCATTGGATGTAGTACATTGAAGCCCTTTAATCGTTTATATCTTGAAAAGATGTCCGAAGCAATGTATCCCAGAGGATGACCAACATGCAGTCCCGCCCCAGATGGATAAGGAAACATATCCAACACATAGTATTTTGGCTTCTGGTGCGTATCTGATGTTTTATAGGTTTGGTGATCCGCCCAAAACTTTTGCCACTTTTTCTCTAATGATTTGTGATTATACTCCATTTTTGTTCGTAAGGAATTTTTATGACTTGCGAAATTACGATTTTAATACTGAAATGTGATAAAAGTTTTGTAGTTTGAACAATAAATTCTAGTATTGAAAAGTTATTTAAACATAGGTAGAAAACAAAATTCGAATTGATTTTTATCAAAGTAATTACAAGATAAATTCGAAATCTTCCGCTCAAATAGTTACTTTCGCAAATAAATTTTTGCTTATTATGTCAGAATACGAATTAAGCACACAAAAAAGAAAAACAAAGTCTGTCTATGTTTCCACAGTGATCAGCATCGCGCTGGTGCTCTTGGTGACAGGTATGTTGGGCTTATTATTGGTGCACGCTAAAAATCTTTCAAAGTACGTTAAAGAAAACATTGTCCTGAATGTCATTGTAAACGATGGCACCAGTGAGGGTGACGTGCTCTCCTTACAAAAAGATCTTGAGAAAGATCCTTATGTACTTCGTTCAGTATACATCAGCAAAGAAATCGCTGCCAAAAACCTGAAAGAAGATCTCGGTGAAGATTTTGTGCAGTACCTCGGACATAATCCATTATTGCCGTCATTGGATGTTTATATGAAGGAAAATTACGCCAATACGGATAGCATCAAGACATTCATTGAAAAAATCTCTAAAAATAATAGAATAAAGGAGGTGGTTTATCAAGAATCGTTAATTGATATGGTCAATAAAAATGTACGTATCATCGGTATGATTGTGTTAGCCTTTGCTGTTATTCTCTTAATTATTGCCGTTGCCTTAATCAACAATACAATACGTCTAGCCATTTACTCGCAGCGTTTCTTAATTAAAAGCATGCAGTTAATCGGTGCGACCAAGAACTTTATTCGCAAACCTTTTATCACTTATGGTATTATTCATGGACTACTTGGTTCACTGATCGCGATTTTATTGTTGATATTGACGCTCAAATTTGCGCAACAACAGATACCTGAATTGGTATTTCTGCGCAACTGGTTTGAGTTTGCAATCATCTTTTTAGGGGTTATCTTCATCGGAATTTTAATCTCAGGCCTCAGCACCTACTTTGCTGTGACGAAATATTTAAAAGCTCAATCTAACGATTTATATAGATAAAAATGGCTCAAATTAAGAAATCTACAGAATCTGTAAACAAAGGTTCTTTCGTATTTTCCAAATTAAATTATCAGCTTTTTATAGCTAGTCTAATCATTGTTGTCATCGGCTTTACCCTGATGTCAGGTGAAACTGATATTTATAGTTTTACCAAAATTACATTAGCCCCTATTGTTGTTGTCCTTGGCTTTGCCTTAGGCTTTGTCGCGATCCTTTATCGCCCCAAAACAACGAAAACTGAAGAAGAATAATCTTATTAAAAACAGATGTCTATTATTGAAGCTATCATCCTCGCTATCATCGAAGGATTAACGGAGTTTTTGCCTGTCTCCTCCACAGGTCATATGATTATTGCAACCGCTCTTATGGGTATTCAACCCTCAGCATTTGTTAAATTATTTACTATTGTCATTCAGCTGGGAACGATATTATCGGTTCTTGTGCTATATTATAAACGATTTTTCAAATCACTTTCATTTTACTACAAATTGGTGATTGCGGCTATTCCAGCCTCGGTGCTGGGATTACTCTTCAATGATTTCATCGATTCACTTTTGGAAAGCCCGCTGATGGTTGCTATTATGCTGGTAATCGGCGGAGTTGTCCTACTTTTTGTTGACAAATGGTTTAATAAACCTACTGTTGAAGATTCGGACAACGTCACTTACAAGCAGGCCTTTATGATCGGTGTATACCAATGTCTGGCTCTGATTCCCGGCACATCCCGGTCCGCGAGTACCATCATCGGTGGTATGGCCGAAAAATTGACACGTAAGGCTGCAGCAGAATTTTCATTCTTTCTGGCTTTGCCGATGATGTTTGGCGCTTCAGCTGTTAAACTCCTGAAGTTTTTCAAAGAAGGGAATACATTTACAGGCGAAGAACTCAACCTGCTTATTGTTGGGAACCTCATCGGCTTTGTTGTGGCAATTATTGCCATCAAATCATTTATTGGATTTTTAACAAAGCATGGATTTAAGGCCTTTGGATGGTACAGAATAGTGATTGGCGTTATTATACTGGTATTATTGCTTTCGGGGCATAGTTTACAAATTATCTAAAATTTTTTCATGGAAAACAGAGAGGTTGGGGAAAACTCAGCAGAGTTTAATTTTGCTGAAGGCGAAATGTTGTTGATTGATAAACCTTTGACATGGACAAGTTTCGACGTTGTGGGTAAAGTCAGAAACTCTTTAAAACCATTAAAATTAAAAGTTGGCCATGCGGGCACACTGGATCCTTTGGCAACAGGATTATTGATTGTCTGCACGGGTAAATTGACAAAAAAGATCGACAGCTATCAGGCTGAAGACAAAGAATATACAGGCACAATTACACTGGGAGGTACTACCCCTTCCTACGACCTGGAAACCGAAATTGACGAGACATTCCCGATCACACATATTAACGAACAAATGATATTAGATGCTGCAAAATCATTTGTGGGTGATATCCAACAATTTCCTCCAGCACACTCTGCCATAAAGATCAATGGGGAACGTGTTTATGAAAAAGCACGCCGCGGTGAAGATGTTGAAATAAAATCCCGGCAGGTACGGATCAATAGCTTTGAAATTGAGAAGATTGAACTTCCCAACGTATATTTTCGTATTTCCTGTTCAAAAGGTACATATATCCGATCATTGGCGTACGACTTTGGAAAAGTATTACAGAGTGGATCACATTTAAGTTCATTAAGACGAACCAAAAGTGGTGATTATCGTGTCGAAAATGCCTGGAACCTCGAACAGCTTATCGCCGAAATAAAACGTCATAAAGAAATCATTAAATAACCCTATCGGCACTTTTTATTGATTCTTTATCTTATTTTTGCAAAAAATCCTATAAATGAAAATCTACAGAAGTTTAGAAGATTTCTCCCCCGTTGAAAATGCAGTAGTTACCATTGGTACTTTTGACGGTGTCCATATTGGGCATCAAAAAATATTGGTCCACTTAAAAGAGGCGGCACAAAAAATTAACGGCGAAACCATATTGCTCACTTTTTTCCCCCATCCCCGATTGATTATTAATCCGGATGATGACAGCTTACGTTTAATAAATGATATTGAAGAGAAAGTAAGTCAATTGAGCAAAGTTGGTATTGACCACCTGATCATTATCCCTTTCTCCCGTGATTTTTCCAACCAGACTCCTGAAGAATATATCAGCAATGTGCTTGTAGGAAAATTGGGTACTAAAAAGATTGTTATCGGATATGATCATCATTTTGGAAAAGATCGCAAAGGCTCGCTAGGCGATTTGGAACAATTTGCTTCGATATTTGATTATAGTGTGGACGAAATCCCAGAACAGGATATCAATGATATTGCCGTCTCTTCCACCCGAGTGCGTGAAGCACTCATTAAAGGTGATATCAAAACGGCCAACCTATATTTAGGTTATCCTTTTGAATTGACAGGAACTGTGATCCGAGGGGATCAAATCGGGCGTACCATTGGATTTCCGACAGCCAATCTACAGGTGCACGAACCTCATAAACTCATCCCTGCCTACGGTATTTATGCCGTTGAGGTCTATATATACAATCATATCCAAAACATCACTACAGGGGAGTATAAAGAAGAGAATCCTGTTTCAATTGCTAAAGGTATGGGATATATTGGCACAAGGCCTACGGTTGACGGAATGAATCGTGCGATTGAAATCAGTCTATTTGATTTTGATCAGGATATTTATGGCAAAACACTACGCGTCAAATTCCTTCACTTTATCCGCCACGATGAACGTTTTGACTCACTGGAGGAAATGAAAGCGCAAATCAAAGCAGATGAAATAGAAATAAGAAATCTTATTGCATAATATACCTTTAAAAAAAGAAAAGCGGGAATTCCCGCTTTTCTTTTTTTATTAATTACCCGTCACATTCTGATTGTACTAAAATACTTTTTTTCAGAAGTAGCCAAGCTAATTTTCAACGCGTTTCATGATACCTACAGCATTGCTGACGAGAACTAAACTAAGCTTTATCAATAAGTTTTTAAATTAACAGGGCTTCGATGCCAAGCCGGTAACTATCCAATCCGAAACCACAAATCACTCCCCTACAATTTTTAGCCAAGAAAGAGTGATGACGAAATTCCTCCCGTTGATGTACATTACTGATGTGAACTTCAATGACCGGTGTCTGAACGGCAGCAATAGCATCACCAATAGCAACAGAGGTATGCGTATATGCGCCAGCATTCATTACGATTCCATCGTACTCAAAGCCAACCTCATGAATTTTATCAATTAATATCCCTTCGGAATTGCTCTGAAAATATTCCAGTTGAATCGTTGAAAAGCGTTTTTTCAATTCCTCGAAATAACTCAGGAAATCCTGACTTCCATAGATTGACTTTTCCCTAACACCCAATAGATTTAAATTTGGGCCATTTAACACAAGGATTTTTTTCATCCGTATTTAATAATTTAGACAATATTAGCGATTCGGTCCATGCCGGCTACCTTTGGTAGATGTAGCAGAGACTTCAAAGGCTATAAAACAGTTCTATTAAACAAGAAACATCATAATTATACATTCCATATAAGGCTTGAATAATCATGATGTTTTCATAAGCTTAATGTGCTTCAAATATATAAAAACTTCCTATAAATCATTATAAATTGCTCTAAAGCTCGAACGAAGTCCAAATGTTACCACGCCCGATTTATTCACGACAGGTGTTTCATATTGTGCTTTCGCGTAGCGTTGCATATACCCCAATTCTAAACGAAGATTATACTTAGGATTGAGTACATACGCTGCTTTCGCATCCGCATAATAGATATTATTCTTGATCCCTTGCGCGATATGGTTTCCATACATATTTGGAATAGTATTATACGATTGAAAAATATTTCCGCCCATATTAGTTCCGTCAGGCAGATCTAATCCATTTTGCGTATACATTCCTTGTAAAGAAAAGTCCCATCTGTCCCAGGCATAGTTTACCAAACCAACAAGCTCTCTAAAGTTTGCTCCTTTAGGGTGTGCCAATGGTTCTGCGTTGTTGCTATAATTGGAATAAGATTTAAAGTGTGCATAGGTATACGGCCTAGCGGTATTGTACTCCGCAAGGAAGTTTAGGTTTTTGACTCCAAACATGTCGTAGCCTCTTAGCCCCAACTGCGCTCCCCATTTGTTATGTGCATAACCATTACCCGCAAAAAATTCCTTTGCCGTAAATTCACCCAATAGAAACTGACCATAAACAGTCAGGTTATAAGGCAATTTATATTTTGAAGTAGCCCCTAAAAACATTTTATCTGGCGATGAGCGGTTATTGCTCTCGACAGGACGTATAAAAATAATCGGACTCAAATAACTGAAATCAAATCCTCTTTTTCCGCCCTCATCTTGTGCTGCCCAAACGACAGACTGAAAGAAACCAACGGATAATTTATTGGTCACATTCCAGTCCAAATATTGAAAAGCTCCCCATTTTTTTCCATCTCCAAGACGTGTGTTATTTTGACCCTCCATGGGGAATGTTCCAGTTAAATCCTGTCTCGGATGCGTTGGATCATTCATATAAGCCCAGATGGAAGTATACTGTACATTCCCGATCGTACCGGTCAGTTTCAGATGCGCATAATTAGATGAAAAGTCAGAAAGCAACATCGAACGATATCCGTCTCCAATAAAATTCTTGTCGTAAGCGATGGTCGCTTGGATATATTTGTGGGCATCGTAGGTCATGCTTGCGGTCGCATACATCCAGTCCATTTTATTTTTCGACTGAAATTTGGTATTTCCCTGACCGGGAATTACTTTATTAGCCACGATATAATCGTCCAGATATTTTGGAAAAACCGCTTGGCTTTCAAATGCAGATGAGTTAAATGTGAATTTACTTCCCACATTCAGTCCTACCTGAAATCCCCTTCCGTTCATCCATGTCCGACGTTTGTCACCCTGCATATCTTTTCCGATATACATATCCGGCAAAAAGTCGGCATAGAACGTATAATCGTCTTTTTCTACTTGAACCAGATGTTCATTAAAGATTTTCCGCATGAACCAATTTGACGAAGAAACCGGTTTATTGGATTGTATCGAGTCAAATTTGGCCAGTAACAAAGAATCTTTGATGACAAATGGTTTAGCTGTTGTGTGCATTCTCGTCTCTGTAGAATACACAACATCGTTCATTTTCTGATAGAAATGATACGAATAAGGCTGACTTTTAATTTGCCCAAAGCCTGCGAAGGAGGCACTTACCCCGATGCCAGCCAGCACAATTCGAAGTAAATTACTTTTTTTTGATATATTAAGCCCCATAAAATTATTTCAAAGATTATTTCTTCTAGCAAAATGCATTCCTAACTGCAAATTAACCGAATAAAAATGACTTTATTCACATTTGAAGTCAATATTATAATGCTAAATCGTATTTGCTGTTCGTTATATTCAAAAATATTTATATCTTGCATCTTAGTAAATAACCTTGTATAACAAAAAATCAGCCCTAATAAGCATGAAACGCAGAACATTTATCCAAAACGCAACCTTATTGACAGCAGGCGCATTTGCAAGCAAATTTTCTTTTGCTCAGGAACATTCTTTTCCTACCGTGCGTACGCCTAAAGAAAAACGACTTTTTTCCAGCAAAGTAGTCGAAGATGCAATCGCAGAATTTCAAAAAAATACAAAAAATAAGGAGTTAGCTTGGTTATTTAACAATTGTTTTCCGAATACATTGGACACCACAGTGTTTCCTTATGTTCAGAATGGAAGAAACTATACCTATGTCATCACGGGAGATATTGACGCCATGTGGCTTCGTGACAGCAGTGCTCAGGTGTGGCCCTATCTTCCTTTCATGAAAAAAGATAAAAAATTACAGGATCTAATCGTTGGTTTAATTCAAAAACAAAGTAAATGCATTAACATCGATCCCTATGCCAATGCTTTTTACAATGATCCAACTAAAAAGGGAGAATGGTTTAGTGACCATACCAGCATGAAACCCGGAATCCATGAAAGGAAGTGGGAAATCGACTCGCTATGTTATCCGATTCGACTGGCTTATCATTATTGGAAAGAAACAAATGACAGCAGCCCATTTAACGAAGAATGGTTGGAAGCACAACATAAAATTTATCAGACTTTTGTTGAACAGCAACGTAAAGATAATTTAGGCCCTTATAAATTTGAACGGACAACATCCAGAGGATCTGACACCTTACAGGTTGATGGCTATGGATATCCCGTCAACCCCGTGGGTTTGATCTGTTCAAGCTTTAGACCTTCGGATGATTCAACTATTTTCTCGTTTTTGATTCCTTCCAACTTATTTGCTATTGTTAGCTTGAGACAAGCTGCTGAAATTCTTAAAAAGGTTAAAAACGAGCAGTCACTTGCATCAAAAATGGAAGCGCTCGCCAAGGAAGTAGAAGCAGCCGTAAATAAATATGGAATTATCGATCACCCGACACTGGGAAAGATCTATGCTTTTGAAGTAGACGGTTATTCAAGTCACTTAATGATGGATGATGCCAATATCCCCAGTTTATTGGCTCTGCCTTATTTAGGCGCCGTCGACATCCATGATGAAGTCTATCAGCGCACACGTAATTTTGTGCTGTCTGAAAAGAACCCCTTCTTCTTTAAAGGTACCGCAGCCGAAGGCATTGGTGGCCCGCACATCGGGCGTGACATGATTTGGCCGATGTCCATTATTATGCGCGCACAGACGTCGACAAATGATGAGGAGATCCGCAACTGTATCAAAACGTTGGTGAGTACACACGGTGGAACAGGATTTATGCATGAATCCTTCCATAAAAACGATCCAAAAAAATTCACCAGACATTGGTTTGCCTGGACCAATACATTATTTGGCGAATTAATTTGGAAAATATATAAAGAGAAACCATCTTTGCTTCAGTAAAACTGAATCTTATAACGCAATGTTATAAGTGGATGTACTTATAGCATTGCGTTATGGATAATACTCTGACTTCTGGTCCTATTGGAATTTTCGACTCCGGCTATGGCGGCTTGTCGGTATTCAAGGAAATTCAACAGCTTTTGCCCCAATATGACTATATTTATTTAGGCGACAATGCACGTGTCCCCTACGGTACGCGCTCGTTTGAGACCGTATATACCTACACCAAACAATGTGTATTTAAACTATTTGATCTAGGCTGTAATCTCGTTATTTTAGCCTGTAATACTGCTTCGGCGAAGGCGTTACGAACAATCCAGCAAAACGATCTTCCACCGGGGAAAAAAGTTCTTGGCGTCATCAGGCCAACAACAGAAATCATCCATAATTATACGAAGACAAATAAAATCGGTATCCTTGCCACAACAGGAACTGTAAAATCAGAATCCTATAAAATAGAGATCCATAAGTTCAATCCGGAAATTGAAGTATTTCAACACGACTGTCCTTTTTGGGTTCCTTTGGTTGAAAACAATGAAATTAACACGGAAGGAGCACACTATTTTGTTCAAAAGGATATCCATGAGCTATTGCAGCAATGTGATCAAATTGACACCATTGTTTTAGCATGTACACATTATCCACTACTATTGCCTGTCATCGAGAAATATGTCCCAAAAAATGTCAATATTATTTCCCAAGGGCCGATTGTTGCCAACAGCCTACAGGATTATCTGCACCGACATGTCGAAATAGAGGCGTGCTGTTCCAAAAACAGTCAATTGGCCTTCTACACTACGGATGACCCCAGGGATTTTGAAACCAAAGCAAAAATATTCTTTGGAAAAGAGGTGGATGCAAGCCATATCAGCGTTTAAAAATAAAAAGCGATGAATTTTTAAAACTATTGTCGTTTACTTTTCGTTATTCCTGATAAAGGAGCGTACAATGAAAAAGAATTTTATAACCATCGCATATAATCAGGAAACACAACATTGTGAATCCAAAGAGTTTTCAACTTTCCAGGAAAGCGCGGACTATTTTAAAACTTTTGAGACTTCTGCTCAGCCAAACTATGTTCCTGTATGCATCTACAATTTAAGCACCAGTGCAACATTAGAAGTGAGCGATTATTTTGTCAACAAAGAAAATGAGCTGCAAAAGATATTGACACACTGTTTGAATATGCCTTAGGCTAGACACCGACACAGTTAACGGAACGGGCGAAGTTTTTATCTTTCTCATTTTTAATGATATTGTGATAAATGTCGATAAATTTATTACATGATATCAGAAAGCATTTCATTAATTTTTAATATCTTCAACTGAACAATAAGACAAAAAAATAAGTCATCAACAATGAAAACCAAACTGACAATAAGCCTTTTAACGATATCACTAGGCCTGACTGCCTGTAATTCAAATCATGCAAATTCAAATTCCGGTTCAGATAGCACATCAAATCCGGGTACGGATACAACAAGCTATCCTCCAGTAGAAACGCAAAAAGCAAATACGGATTACAAACCTGCTTTTGCCGGGCAAACCAGAATCGCAGGAGCGAAAACAACCTCCGCCTTTGAAGGCAAAGTTATTGCCGAAGGATTAAAGTCCCCCTGGGGCATTGCAGCGCTACCGGATGGTAGATTATTGATCACAGAAAAAGAAGGTGATATGCGTATCGCAGCCGCCGACGGGAAATTAAGCGAGCCAATTAAAGGTCTTCCTGCGGTGAATAGCAGTGGCCAGGGCGGATTGCTCGGATTGGGACTCGATCCGGATTTTGCGACAAACCGAATGGTATATTGGGTATTTTCGGACAATACGCCTGCAGGAACATTAACGGCTGTTGCCAAAGGTAAGCTTTCTGCTGACGAGAAATCATTCGAGGACGCGAAGGTTATCTATCAGGCAACTCCAGCACATAAAGGCAACCTGCACTATGGTGGACGGATCGTATTTGATAAAGAAGGAAACATTATTTTTAGTGCGGGCGAACGTTCTGATCTGGTCACCAGACCACTTGCTCAGGATTTGAATACGGCTTTGGGTAAGATTTTACGCATTACAAAAGATGGACAACCCGCACCTGGCAATCCATTTATAGGAAAAGCAAATGCACGGCCAGAGATATACAGCTATGGACACCGTAATCCGCAGGGACTTGCGTTTCATCCTGAAACCGGCGATTTATGGGAAACTGAATTTGGCCCTCGCGGCGGAGATGAACTCAATAAGATACAAGCTGGTAAAAATTATGGTTGGCCTACCATTACCTATGGAATAGAATATAAGGGCGATAAAGTTGGCGCAGGTATACAGCAAAAAAATGGGCTTGAGCAACCTGTTTATTATTGGGACCCTGTCCTCTCCCCAAGCGGAATTACATTTTATACCGGACAGAACATCCCCGAATGGAAGAATAATCTTTTTATTTGCGGTCTGAGCAGTACCCATATCGCCCGGATTATCTTAAAAGACAATAAAGTGGTTGGCGAAGAGCGCTTGCTCGGCAGTGAAGGGCAACGATTCAGAGATATTACGCAAGGAAAGGATGGTGCATTATATGCCATTACTGATCTCGGCAGATTATATAAAATAGACAAAAAGTAAATTTAATAAAGATAAGTAGTCCCAATGTGGGGCTACTTATTAAGCTTTTGCGCCCTCTCCTCTCCTATTCTTCCAATTTTATTTTATCAGATATCGATATCAGCTGATCAGATCACGAAAGGCAATTTGGCATAAAGCTAAAGTTTGGCGTGATTATTGACAATATTTAGTCGAAACAATAAAATATTATATGGTAAAAAAAGAAAAAATGAAAAAATTATTAGAAATTAACCCCTTATCGTTCTATGTGACCAACTGGGGTTTTGTAAACAACACCGAACCAAAAAGAACGCGCAAAACTGGCCAACCTTCTCCAAAAAATTAGGCGTTCTTCTCTAAACATTTCAATCAAATTTATTAAAATCATCTGCTGATATCCTCCATACGGATATTAAGTAAGAGATTTATTCTTTTACTCCTACCGTAATTAGAGGATATCAAATTATGCAAAGTAAATTGCCAATAAAATAACAATAACGATACATGCTATCATAATGTATTTATTCAATTGGCTATTTTTCTCTCCTTCATCACTTTTATAGTGATAATCACGTTTGTTCGGCAAATTCATAAGTCTGTTTTTATTAATGATGAAGTTACGGACTTTTTTCCATATTATTCATGATGATAAGGTTCGCCTTTCATAATAGAAAAAGCCCGATAAAGCTGTTCCGTAAAGAACAAACGGATCATTTGATGCGAAAAAGTCATCTTTGACAAAGACATTTTGGAATTTGCACGATCATAGATTTTTTGATCAAAACCATAAGGACCACCGATAATAAACACCATATGCTGTACACTATTGACCATCATTTTCTCCAAATATGCGGAAAAATCCAAGGAACGGAACTCCTTGCCAAATTCATCCAGTAAAATGACCATATCCTGCGGCTGCAATTGTTTTAAAATCAATCCAGCTTCCTTGTCCTTTTGCTGCTCCTCAGAGAGACTTTTGCTATTTTTAATATCCGGTATTACCGTGATAGTAAAATTTACATAGAACTTTAGTCTTTTGATGTATTTGTCGATTCCTTCGATCAAGTATTTATCATCCGTTTTTCCAATACAAAGCAAGGTTATTTTCATAGTATCTAATAAGTTCCAAAGTTCCAATTTTATTTAAAATATTCGTAAACAAAAAGCTATAAAACAATAAACAATATTATTCGTTTAGTTATAGAACAATTATTTTCGCAATAATGCACAAAACCCAAATTTTTAGTATGAAAAAAATTAAATCGATCTTTCTTATTGCAGTATGTTTATTTGGCTTTCGAAGTTATAGTCAGCAAGCTCTTCCAGACACCAGTAAAATATGGACGATCAAAGGTGAAAATACCTTTTTGATTAACCAGAGTTCATTCTCCAATTGGGCTGCAGGTGGTGTCAATTCATTTTCCGGAAATCTCACCCTAAATTATGATTTCAATTATAAAAAAGATAAGTGGTCCTGGGACAACAAGGTGCTAGCGGCCTACGGACTAACTTTCCAAAAAGAATCGGATTGGCGCAAAAATGATGATAGATTGGTATTGAACAGTTTATTGGGGCATCAAGCTTCACAATACTGGTTATATACTTTTTTCTTGAATTTTAATACGCAGTTTGCCGATGGATTTGATTATACAAAAACTCCGAAAGAACGTATATCAAGATTTCTGGCACCGGCATATTTAAGCTTTGGACCCGGTTTTGCCTACAAAAAATCCGATAACCTGAGGTTCAACCTGTCCCCAGCAGCAGTAAGATTCGTGTTCGTCAGCGACACGCTTCTTTCGACACGATATGGTCTGGATCCGGGTAAAAAAGTGAGAACCGAGTTCGGTGCCTCTTTTGACGCATACTACAAAGTAAACCTGATGGAGAATGTTTCCTTTGAAAATATTTTAAAACTCTATTCAAATTACCTAGACAAGCCGCAGAATGTTGACATAGACTACACCGCAAATCTATTCATGAAGGTCAATAAGTTTATTACCGTAAACGCCGGCGTACAAATGATCTATGACGACAACACCGCCATTCCGATTATTGAAGAGGGAAAAGAAGTCGGAAAAAGAAACTCGGCATTGCAGATCAGACAAATTGTTGGAGCTGGAGTAACCTATAAATTTTAGTTGCAATAATCAATTCCACATCGAAAAAAGAACAAAAATGCATTGAATAGAACTAAAAAAAGCCGAAATGTACTATTTCGGCTTTCTCATTTATGGATACTCGTGTAAAATTACCTATTAAAATGGTGCATCGTCAGGCATATCGTTCATCCGTGAAGGCATGGTAATGCCACCACTAAAACCCGCTCCACCAAAGTCATCACCAAAATTTGGAGAAGGATTCAATGCAGATACAGAGAATGTGTCTGGCGCATCACCAAAACCATCTCCCCCACCCATTCCGGAAAACTCATCTTCAAGATCGACAAATTTAACAAATTTACCAACGAAACGAAGCGGCACGATCCCTGTTTCACCATTACGGTGCTTGGCAATAATAACTTCACCCACACCTGCCGTCGGACGTCCTTCCTCATCTTCTGTCAAACCATAATATTCTGGCCTGTATAAGAAAAGTACCATATCGGCATCCTGCTCAATAGACCCCGACTCACGCAAATCGGATAACATTGGCCGTTTACTATTTCCTGGTCTGGATTCCACTGCACGACTCAATTGCGACAAGGCCAAAACTGGAATATTCAACTCTTTTGCGACAGATTTCAGCGCACGGGAAATACTACCGATTTCTTGTTCCCGGTTTCCTCCGCCTTTGCCTTCTGCTTTACCGTGCATCAATTGCAAATAATCGACAATTACCATTTGAATATCATATTGTGCTTTTAGACGACGGCATTTTGCCCTAAATTCAAATACGTTCAGCGCAGGCGTATCATCAATGATAATCGGAGCGTCTGTCAGTCGCCCGATACGAGAGTGCAATTGCTGCCATTCGTGATCTGCCAGGTTACCTTTTTTTAGTTTTTCCTGTTCAATTTCAGTTTCCCCAGCGATCAGACGATTAACCAACTGAACCGATGACATCTCCAGCGAAAATACCGCAACAGCTTTACCGTGTTCGACCGCCGCATTTCGTGCGACAGACAATACAAATGCCGTTTTACCCATCGCTGGACGTGCAGCAATAATCACCAGATCCGAAGGCTGCCAGCCAGAAGTCATACGATCAAGCGCGGTTAGACCTGACGGCACACCGGTCAGACCGTCCGTGCGATCACGTAACATCTCAAGGTTCGAGATGGCTTCACGCATAATATCGTCCATCTTGCGGGAATCTCTTCTCAAGTTATTTTGTGCAATATCAAACAAGCTCTTTTCGGCATGGTCCAAGAGATCGAAAATATCGGAGGTCTCGTCGTAAGAGCTATTGATAATTTCAGTCGAAACTTTGATCAGTTCCCTTTGAATATATTTTTGAGAAATAATCCGTGCATGGTATTCAATATTAGCTGCTGAAACTACCCTGTCGGTCAGTTGCGTAATATAATAAGCTCCGCCAACCATTTCCAGCGCGCCCATTCTCCGTAACTCGGATGTAACCGTCAAAATATCAATCGGCGAGGTCTTTTGGAACAAACCAAATATCGCTTCAAAAATCTTCTGATGCGATTCCTTATAGAAAGACTCAGGTTTTAAAATATCAATAATCTCGCTCAGTGCATTTTTCTCAAGCATCAATGCGCCCAAAACAGCTTCTTCAAGATCTACTGCCTGTGGCGGTAGCTTCCCTAAGCCGCTTACCATGTTGTTTAATTTGGTACGGCGCTCACCATAATTACCTCTTTTGTTATTATCCGTATTATTCGCCTCAAAATTGCTCTCGTTCATCATGATATTATATCCGAAATATAGCTTCCCAGCTCTTAAATTTAAGATGGGATAACAAATGTATAAAAAATAAAATTCACCACGATGATGAATTACAAACAGCAGATTTAGTTGTTCAGCCATCAACTGTCAAAACGCTTTGAAGGACACAGTTTTACCACTCCACTTATTAACACAACCTGTGGAAAACATGTTGAAAATAAAAAACGTATCCTTAAAATCAATACATTAAAAAATGTTGATAACTTAAACCATTGTGAATAACCAAAATTCCCTAAATTCAAAATGATAGCATTTATTTCCCGTTAAAGACTGTCATAACATCTCCTTGACCAGACAGGAAAAATCTCCGCTTTAAATCGAAAAACAAATCCCATTTTAAGCATTAAAAATATACTTATATTGTATATTTGTAAAATGACGCACGACTCTTCAACATTAAAGCCCTATAAAGACGCCAACGATGGCAAGAAAAAACAGGTCGCGGATATGTTCAACAATATTTCCCATTCCTACGATTTCTTAAACCACTTCATGTCTCTGGGGATTGATATCATATGGCGCAAGAAAGCCATCAATGCCCTAAAATCCATCAAACCTCAACTGATGCTGGATGTTGCAACCGGAACAGGGGATTTTGCATTGGAGTCCATTAAAATATTGAATCCAAAAAAAATCATTGGGGTTGATATCTCGCAGGGTATGCTTGATGTCGCTAAAAAGAAAATCGCAAACAAAGGGTTGGAAAATCAATTTGAAGTACAATTAGGTGATTCGGAGAGGCTTAAATTTGATGACAATACTTTTGACGCCGTAACCGTTGCATTTGGTGTCCGTAATTTTGAGAACTTAGAAAAAGGACTGTCTGATATCTACCGAGTATTGAAACCGGGCGGTAAAGCCGTTATTTTGGAGTTTTCAAATCCAAAAAAATTCCCAATAAAACAACTCTATAATTTTTACTTCAAATATGTAACACCGACTATTGGAAAATTCTTTTCAAAAGATGCCAGTGCTTACGAATATTTACCGGAATCTGTTGCTCAGTTTCCCGATGGACAGAAATTTGTTGCTATAAATAAAAAGGCTGGCTTTGACCAAACGATTGTAAAACCCCAGACGTTCGGTATCTGTACAATTTATATCGCTACAAAATAAGTCAGTAACGATTCCTCGGCTACAATTTAGCATTAAAAGACGGTTAATATCGAGTTTTAATATTTCAACCAGTAACATATATGAGAAAGACAGTTTTCATCACAGGAGCAAGTTCAGGTATTGGCCAGGCCTGTGCTGAAGTATTGGCGAAGGAAGGCTACAATCTTTTACTTTGTGCCCGCAGACTAAATCGTTTGGATGAATTGAAGGAAAAACTGAGCTCAACCTATCCCGATATCAAAATTCATACCTTTGAATTAGACGTCAGAGATTCAGAACAGGTCCAGAATCAAATAGATGGTTTGCCCTATGAATGGAAAAAAATCCATGTGTTGATTAATAATGCCGGACTTAGTCAAGGACTGGATCCTATTCAGGACGGCGATATCGGTGACTGGGACAGAATGATCGATACCAACGTCAAGGGCTTGCTTTATGTGAGCAAAGCAGCTATCCCACTAATGGATACTGAAAATGGGGCACATATTGTCAATTTAGGATCTATAGCCGGAAAAGAGGTTTATCCGAATGGGAATGTATACTGCGCGACAAAACATGCCGTCGACGCATTAACAAAAGCAATGCGTATCGACCTGCTTTCCAAGGGCATAAAAGTGAGTTCCATTGATCCCGGTATGGTCGAGACAGAGTTCTCCGAAGTGCGTTTTCATGGCGACAAGGAACGGGCAAAAAATGTCTATGCAGGCGTGCAGCCCCTAACCGGAACCGACATCGCTGAAACAATACTTTTTGTCATCACCAGACCAGCGCATGTGAATATCAACGATCTATTAATAATGCCCACAGCTCAGGCTACGGGCACGATTGTCAATCGAAAATAATTAAAACATCATGTCATTAGAAACACAAATAAATCAAGACATTAAAGCGGCAATGATCGCAAAAGATACAGCAACATTGCGTGGATTACGTGCCATTAAAGCGGCTATTCTTCTTGCTAAAACTGAAAAAGGCCATACTGAAGAGCTAAATCAGGAAGCTGAAATCAAAGTTTTACAAAAACTGGTAAAACAACGCCGTGAATCAGCTGAAATCTATAAGAATCAAAACCGTGAAGATCTTTATCAAATTGAGGTGGAAGAAGAAAAAGTGATCGAAGCTTACCTTCCTAAACAAATGAGCAAAGAGGAAGTAGAATCTGTTATCAAAGCAATCATCGCAGAGACCGGCGCTTCATCCATTAAGGAAATGGGAAAAGTAATGGGTGCTGCCAATCAAAAATTAGCCGGGCAAGCCGACGGGAAGACAATCTCTGAGGTCGTAAAAAGCCTATTGGCATAATCACCCCATTAAGATAACATCAATCGGGTTACCGACCCCACCAGTCGCTGCTATTGATAGGGTCGGTAACTTGACTTGCCCCTCTTCATTAACCATCATGGATTATAATTGGAAACTTAAGAATTTTGACGAACTGACGAACCGGGAATTGTACCGCCTTTTGAAAATGCGTACGGAGGTTTTTGTACTGGAACAAGCGTGTTTATATCCCGAACTGGATGATAAAGATTATGTCTGCCTACATCTTTGGGCGGAAAAGGATGGGGAAATTGTCGCATATACCCGTTTGGTTCCGCCTGGAATTTCATACCCACAAGCTTCCATAGGGCGTGTAATTGTTGTGAAAGAGGCGCGAGGAACAGGCTTAAGCCAACTGCTGATGCGTAAATCCATCGAGGCTACTCTAGAAGCGTTCGGACCGCAGGATATTCAAATCGGTGCCCAATTTCACTTAAAGTCATTCTATGAGAAATTAGGGTTTGAACAAAATTCCGAACCTTATCCTGACTACGGGATTCTCCACATAGACATGACTAAATCAGTTCTTAAATAAATTATATTTATGAATCACATTGTAATCATTACCGCTGCATTATTGGGCACTTTGGCCATTATATTAGGTGCATTTGGCGCACATGCATTCAAAAAAATTCTATCGGCTGAAAAGCTGGATTCGTTCGAGGTAGGTGTTAGATATCAAATGTATGCAGCCATCACCCTATTGGTTCTCGGACTAAACCTATCCTTTGACTATCAGTCCGAACGGGTAGCCTATTACCTAATTACCTCGGGCACATTATTGTTTTCAGGAAGTATTTATTTTCTTTCCTTTGCGGAGTATTGGAAAAAAAATCTGAAGTTTCTTGGTCCTATCACTCCTTTAGGAGGATTACTCATGATAATGGGCTGGATTGCAATTATCATTCGTTTTTTATAACTTTGCAACACATAGTGGCAATGATGTCTGCCTTGAACCGCCTTAATAAGCTGATGACGTCTACTTTTAGTATAAAAACAACAAATTTTATATGAGTAGACTTATGGCTATAAAAATTTCAAATCAAACACCGCGTAACAAGTTTCATTTTATTTCCAAATGGCTGATTACCTGCTGTATGGTAGGCTTTTGCGTTGGTTCAATCTGCGCATTCTTTCTTTTTTCGCTGAATTGGGTTACCGCATATAGAGAAAACAATCCCTGGATCATCTACGGATTACCTCTTGCGGGGCTGATCATTGCCTTATCCTATCAGCGCTGGGGTAATCCCTCTGGTAAAGGGAACAACCTGCTGATTGAAGAATACCTTTATCCGCAGCGCCGGATACCGCTCGTTATGGCACCTCTTGTGCTATTCGGAACTTTGCTCACCCATCTGTTTGGGGGATCAGCCGGACGTGAGGGAACGGCGGTCCAGATTGGCGGAGCAATAGCCGACCAACTCAACCGTTGGTTTAATTTCGACAAAACCGAACGTCGTATCCTGATATCTCTCGGTATTACAGCAGGTTTTGCGGCCGTCTTTGGCACCCCGCTTGCCGGAGCCGTCTTTGGCCTTGAAGTCCTGCTTATTGGCAAAAAAAGATATTTTGGGTTGCTCCCCTGCTTTCTCACAGCCTATATCGCAAATTTTAGCTGTCAATTATGGCATGTACCGCACACACATTACCCAATACATGAAATGATCCCTGCGCTTTCTTTAAGCAATATTGGGTTTAGTTTGATTGCTGGAATTTTATTTGGCTTGGCAGCCTGCTTGTTCACCCTTACCGGAGACTTCTTCAGTGCTCAATTTAAAAAGATCAAATCTCCTCTACTCAGACCTATTATCGGCGGTATCATCATCGTGATTACGGTGGTATTGCTAAAAAGCACAAAATATATCGGCTTGGGTATTCCAATGATTCAGGAGGCTTTCAATAATCCCTCGGATTATTATGATTTCTTAATCAAATTGGTCTTAACCACATTTACCCTTTCTGCCGGTTTTAAAGGCGGGGAAGTGACCCCATTATTTTTTATTGGGGCTACTCTTGGCAGTGCACTCAGCGGCTTTATCCCACTCCCGCTTGGATTATTGGCTGCGATGGGCTTTGTTGCCGTATTCTCTGGCGCTACAAATACACCCTTAGCTTGCATTATTATGGGCTATGAACTTTTCGGCTTCCAGCCTGTTGTTTTTATAGCAATTGCTTGTATAGCCGCATTTATATTCTCCGGAAAAAAAGGAATTTATGTTGCCCAGAAAGGTGGAATTAAAGAAAAATTGTATCGAAAATTGAATTTGTAATTCAGTCCATAAAAAAAGCATAAAACCAAGCTGTGGCTTTATGCTTTTTTCTATATTTTTTTGAAAGGCTTACAACAATTTACCTTGCAAGAAGAATGCTGCAACGGTAAAATAAATAATCAATCCCGAAACGTCCACTAACGTTGCTACGAAGGGCGCTGATGCCGTGGCTGGATCCAATCCAAATCGACGCAAGATAAATGGAATAAATGAACCAGACAGCGTTCCCCACAACACGATAAACACCAAAGACACTGCTACTGTAAGACCTATGGCAATCCAATAAGGACCATAGTCATATAAACCAAGAAAATGCCAGGCCAATATCCTAAGAAAACCAATGGCACCTAATATACTGCCCAAAATCAATCCCGAAGAAACTTCTCTTTTCATGACATACCACCAATCCTTGAGTTTCAATTCACCCAAGGCCATGGCACGAATAATAAGTGACGCAGCCTGCGAGCCCGAATTTCCACCACTGGAAATAATCAAGGGAACAAACAGCGCCAATACAACCGCCTTCTCCAACTCCCCTTCAAAGAAACCCATGGCAGAAGCGGTAAGCATCTCACTGAAAAATAATATAATAAGCCATCCGGCCCGTTTTTGTACTAACTGAAGTAATGGCGTCTTTGTATAAGCCAGATCCAGCTCTTCCATCCCTCCAAATCGTTGGATATCTTCTGTATCACGGTCTTCGATCCGGTCCAGCACATCATCAAATGTCACAATCCCAACCAATACCCCGGCTTCAGTAACAATAGGTAAGGCACTTCGGTCGTATTTCTGGAAGATTTCGAAGGCCTCCTCCATGGGAGTTGAGGCTTTAATTGCTGCAAAATTATAGTCAATGAGATCCGAAATCTTTGTGGAACCATCAGACAGTAGTAATTGGCCAATCTTCAAATCATCAATTAAGACATTTTTTTCGTCAACAACATAGATGAAATTCAGCGTCTCGGCTTTTCTTCCAAAAACTTTAATATGCCGAAAAACATCATCCACCGTATAATAAGGGCGTACCTGCACGTACATTGGTGTCATTAATCGGGCGATACTATCCTCTTTATATCCGATCAGCTCCAGTGCCATCTGCTTTTCACGTTCGTTTAAGAGATTGATTAAATATTTGATCAGATCATCAGGTAGCTCAGAAAGCAACTCGTTTCGTGTATCCGGCTTCAGGTTATTCAACAATTCGGACAATTCCTGCTCGGTCATTGATTTAATCAATGTGTATTGGACATCTACTTCCAAAAATGAAAAGATTTCCAATCTATCCTCTAAAGGATAGTCCATAAAATGTTGGTGTTGCTCACCTTTAATTAGACGCGATATTTCTTCCGCAATATCGGCTGGGTGCAATGCTGAATTTTGTTCCATTGGAAGAATATTTTAATGGATTTAGCGCAAAAGTAGCTTATTTTGTATGATATCCAATCATCTACAAAAGTATTTTTTAAGACGGAAAGGTACCATTCTATCTAAAATAGGCTGCTGACCGCTTTGGATTTAATGTTAGGCTACGAAAACCGTGCAGATTTTACAAAATCTTAAAAATTTATTAATCCGGGAGCAAGTTCCACAGCTTCCCTTTCCGGTCTGAATAATCGGGCTGTCAACGACCCTTCCAATTTTATTTCTCCTTGATTTACTTTTAACCAACTACCTTCCCGAAGTCCGATTACGGGTTGTGAATTAAATTGATGAAATTCCTGGATACGGGTTTCCCGTGTTTCTCCTTTATGGGTCGAATTCATGTCCGGATCCAGAAAATGTGGATTAATATTAAAAGGTAGAAATCCCAACGCGTCAAAACTCGGCGGATAAACAATAGGCATATCGTTTGTTGTACCAATGGTCAATCCGGTCAAATTAGATCCGGCGGAAGTACCTACATAAGGAGTTCCTTTGCTTACCTGTACGCGCAATTGATGTACAAGATCCAAATCATACAATGTCTTCAATAACAAGAATGTATTACCGCCACCGACAAAGATTGCTTTTGCCTCCTGAATGGCCTTTTTCTTGTTCTGAAACTCATGCAATCCGGTAACTTTTATATTTTGATCATCCAAAGCATCCTGAACTTTGGCCGTATACGCATCAAAAGATATTCCGGATGGTCTGGCAAAGGGAATAAACAGCAACTCATCGGAAGCGATAAATTTCACAAAATCTTCTTTAATGTAATCGAGAAATCCGCTGCCATGGACAGTACTTGTGCTTACGACCAATAATTTATAGATTGGATTGATCACCATATGTTACTTCTTAAAATTATATAAAAAAATGTACCTTTTACTTCGTTTGAAGCGAAGCCAAAGGTACATTTTTACTTTCTGATTCTTTATTTTTTATCAGCAGACTTTTTCTCCGAACTCAATCTTCTATTTTCTTGCAGCGCTTTATGTAAAAGATATTCGATCTGCCCGTTAACACTCCTAAACTCATCTGCAGCCCATTTTTCCAATGCTTTATACATTTGATCATCAAGCCGCAACATAAAGTTCTTTTTATCTGCCATTTCATTCAGTTTATTGGTACAAAGTACCGGTATTTACAATTGGTGTCGCGGCTTTTTCTCCACAAAGTACCACCATTAGATTGCTCACCATAGCCGCTTTTTTCTCGTTGTCCAGTTCAACAATATCTTTTTCGGACAGTTTCTTTAGTGCCATTTCAACCATACCTACAGCACCATCCACGATCTTTGAACGCGCAGCAACAATGGCAGCAGCTTGTTGTCGTTGTAGCATCGCACCGGCAATTTCGGATGCATAAGCCAGATGGCTGATTCTCGCCTCTTTAATAATCACCCCTGCAGGTGCAAGACGATCGGCGAGTTCCTGCTCAAGGATATGATTCACCGTATCCCCGCCTTCACGCAAAGTGATCTCCGCTCCCTCATCCTCCAGGTTATCATAAGGAAAACTTCCCGCCAGATGCCGTACCGCTGCTTCACTCTGCGTACGCACATAGGACGTATAATTACTGACATCATAAGCAGCTTTATAGGTATCCCCTACCTGCCATACGATAACAGCTCCGATCTCAATCGGATTTCCCATCTTATCGTTTACCTTTAATGTCTGCCCCTGGAGATTATCCGAACGTAAACTGATCTTGATTGTAGAATACAGCGGATTGACAAAAAACAACCCGTTCTCTTTTACAGTACCCACATATCGACCAAAGAAATTTAAAACACGTGAATGATTTGGATTAATAATCATTAATCCCTTTAGGATAAAAAATGTTCCGATCATCAGGATGACGCCAAGTACAACATAAAGCGAACTTTCATCAACGTTGGCAAATGAAAATATAGCAGCTATAAAAGAAGCTACCGCAATTAATAAGGCTAAATAGCCCGACATAGGTTTAATCAATTTCTCCATAATTTGTTAATATATATTTGATATCATTTTAATATCATAAATATAGCAAAAAATAATTCTTATTCCAAAGCCAAAATTTTTATTACTATTTTTGATTATGCTCAAAAGGTCCTTTTTACCACTTGTGAATGCCAATACCAAAACGCTTATCCTCGGATCTTTACCGGGTGACAGATCATTGGAGCAAAATGAATATTATGCACATCCACAAAATCGTTTCTGGAAAGTGATTAGACATTTATATAACAATCCCGATACGACGAGTTATGTTGACAGAGTGAACCTACTACTTGACAATGGTATTGGTTTATGGGATGTATGTGCGGAAGCATCCCGTCCGGGCAGTATGGATTTAGCCATCAAAGATGAAAGCCCCAATCCAATTATCGCACTCCTGGAGGCAAATCCGGGGATCAAACTCGTAGTCTTTAATGGGCAAAAAGCGTATAAATTATATACGAAGTATTTTGACGAAAAAGAGAACATCCGCTACCTATGCCTCCCCAGTACCAGTCCCGCAAATGCAAAAACAAACTTCGAACAACTCGTCACGCATTGGCGTACGATCATAAGTGATTAAATTACATAAATAAGGTTCATTAATTCAGCGCTATTGCTTATTTTTGCGCTAAGATGTCAGATTTAAAATACAATCAACGAGGTGTATCCGCTGGAAAAGAGGATGTGCACAATGCGATAAAAAATATCGACAAGGGTCTGTTTCCCAAAGCATTCTGTAAAATCATTCCCGATATTTTGGGTGGAGATCAGGACTGGTGCAATATCATGCATGCTGATGGTGCCGGTACCAAGTCTTCTCTAGCCTATGTCTATTGGAAAGAAACTGGAGATATTTCGGTTTGGAAAGGTATTGCACAAGACGCTATCATTATGAATATAGACGATTTACTCTGTGTTGGAGCGATCGATAATATTCTACTTTCTTCGACAATCGGAAGAAACAAAAATCTTATTCCCGGAGAAGTTATTGCAGAAATCATCAATGGTACAGAAGAAATATTGGCTGAACTTCGTGATTTGGGTATCGGTATTTATTCTACCGGGGGCGAAACTGCTGACGTTGGTGATCTGGTACGCACAATTATAGTCGATAGTACAGTTACATGCCGGATGAAACGGGAGGATGTGATTTCAAATCACCGGATTAAAGGGGGTAACGTAATCGTAGGCTTGGCGTCCAATGGAAAAGCAAGTTATGAAAAAGCCTATAATGGCGGTATGGGCTCCAATGGCTTAACCTCAGCACGTCATGACGTCTTTAACAAAAAAGTAGCGGAAAAATATCCGGAGGCTTACGATCCGGCTGTCCCTTACGACCTTGTTTTTGCGGGGAGTCAGGATTTAACCAATGGCATCACAGTGGAAACAGGCGAAACAGTTACCGCGGGGAAACTCGTCCTTTCACCCACACGTACCTACGCTCCTGTCATCAAAAATATTTTAGATAAGTACCGTTCTCAGATTGACGGAATGGTGCATTGTTCAGGTGGAGCGCAGACTAAAGTGTTGCACTTTGTGGACAATGTACACGTCATTAAAGACAATCTTTTCCCAATTCCACCGCTCTTTGAATTGATACAGAAAGAATCCAATACTGACTGGAAGGAAATGTACAAAGTATTCAATATGGGGCACCGGATGGAATTGTATGTACCTGAAGCTATTGCCGCGGATATCATTGCCATTTCGGAATCATTCGGAATTCCGGCACAAATTATCGGCCGTGTAGAAGATGCCGCTTCTAAAAAAGTAACGATTACATCTCCTTTTGGAGAATTTATTTACGAATAAAACAAGTATGCACCAGTCTATTTGATAAAGATTGGTGCATTATTCCTTTTGGTATCAATGAAAGAAAAACTTCTCGTGGGCTGGAAAGAGACCCTGGATTTACCTGAATTAGGAATATTTGGCATAGAAGCAAAAGTCGATACCGGCGCAGCTTCCTCCGTTTTGCACTGTAACTCCTATAAAATCGTCAATGAAGATGGTCAGGACTGGATCCATTGCGAACTCATTACCAATTTCGAAACAGAAGAAACCAACGTTTTAAAATTAAAGCTTTACAAATCAAAACTGGTCAAGAGTTCATTTGGTCAGGAGGAAAAGCGTTATTATATCCGAACTACAGCAAAACTTTACGACCAGGTTTTCAGTATCAAGATTTCATTTCGAAATCGCTCCAAAATGACTTACCCAATGCTTTTAGGAAAGAATTTTCTCTACCGAAGATTTTTGGTTGATGTTTCCAAAGAAAATCTCTCCTTGAAGTCCCCGTCAAAATAAAAACAAATAGCAAAGCTATTTTGTTATCTTAGCACAAAAATATATTCAATATACAAACCGTGAAAATTGCCGTATTATCGACAGTAAAGAGTTTATACTCAACTCGTCGTCTCGTAGAAGCTGCACAACAAAGGGGGCACGAATGTGTTGTCATAGACCACAGTAAGTGTTACGTTGGCATTCAACAAGATAAACCCAGTATTCATTACAAAGGACAGGATCTCAGTGGTATTGACGCGATTATTCCCCGAATAGGCGCTTCCGTCACCTTTTATGGTTCGGCTATTGTCAGACAATTTGAGGTGATGGATGTAATTTCTGCAAATCCAAGTCAAGCCATTACCAGGTCCAGAGATAAATTGAGATGTCTGCAGATCTTGTCAGGTGCTGGTATCGGCCTTCCGATTACGGGCTTTGCACGTACGGCCTCCGATGTTGACGATCTGATCAGTATGGTAGGTGGAGCCCCTTTGGTGATTAAACTATTGGAAGGTACACAAGGGATTGGTGTTGTTTTGGCAGAAACTAAGAAAGCGGCATCATCTGTTATAGAGGCTTTCTACGGCCTCGGAAACAATATTTTGATCCAAGAGTTTATCAAAGAGTCGAAAGGTTCCGACATCAGAGCTTTTGTAGTCGACGGCAAAGTTGTCGGGGCAATGAAACGTACGGCTAAAGAAGGTGAATTTCGGTCAAACATACACCGGGGTGGAACAGCGCAGGTAATACGCCTAAGCAAGGCAGAAAGAGAAACCGCTATTGCTGCCGCCGCACAATTGGGACTTACTGTATGTGGCGTGGATATGATTCCCTCGGACCGGGGCCCGTTAGTTCTCGAAGTAAATTCTTCCCCCGGATTGGAAGGCATAGAAAAGGCCACAAAAAAGGATATTGCTTCTGAAATCATCCAATACATCGAAAGACAATATGAATTGAAACAAGCACAAATGCCGAAAGTGGTAAAGAAGAAGAAAAAGAGAGAGAGCAAATTATAAAATTACCGAACAAAAAATTAAAAGGGTTGTCAATAGCTATTGACAACCCTTTTAATTTTTAAAGACGCTAGATTCAATGAAATAAAGATTTCCCAATACTTCCTAAATTCAGCTACCGTTGAGTCCAAATTTTACTTATCTTAGGCTAAATTATGAATTAATGAAAAGATTTAGCCATCTTCTATTAGCTTTCGTACTCGTACTGGCTGCATTTTCCTGGTCTTTTAGTCAAACGCCCATTCAAAAAACAGCGTCGCCAACTTGGCTCCGACCCATTACAAAAAAAGCCATAAAGCCAAATCTGGATGATATTAGCGATGGATATTACTATGAGTTAATCGAAAATCAAATAAACTTAGCTGCACAAACAAAATATTATAGGGACATAAAAGTATTGTTTGATCAAAGTGGGATCGAAAACCTGGGACAGGTTCAGGTAACCTTTGATCCGCATTTCCAAAAACTTCAATTACATGAATTGAAGATCATTCGTAACGGGAAAAATATTGACTTGCTGCCACAGGCAAAATTCAATCTCCTTGCATCCGAAACAGAGCTTTCGAGGTCTATCTACAACGGAAGTCAGATGGCCCATTATGTCCTGGAAGATTTGCGTAAAGACGATAAGATCGTATTTGCCTATTCAATTATAGGTACAAATCCCGTATTTGAACATAAATTTTTCGACACCTATTACTTACAGGGATATGAACCTACTGGTTTGGTCCATCTCAATTACATTGTACCAAACGGCCGCAAACTTCAATTCAAAAGTTTTAACGGTGCACCTGAAGTACAGCAACAATCCCTGGGAAATGCAACAAATTTCTTTTGGGAGCTCACTGAGAACAAAACAGTTCAATTCGAAAACTATAGTCCGGCCTGGTACAGCCCCTTAAAATATATCCAATGTTCAGAATTCAATACCTGGCAGGACGTTGACCAATGGAACCGGAGGATTAATCCCATACCACAGATAGTCCCTTCAAGTACACTTCAAACTTTCGTCAATCAACTATGGAAAGAGTCAAATGGGCAGCCCTATAACTACCTAAAAAAGGCCTGTGACTTTGTACAAAACGAAATACGTTATATGGGTATTGAGATGGGAGAATATTCACACCGGGCGAATGTTCCGGAAAAAGTATTTTCGCAACGCTATGGCGATTGTAAGGATAAATCCATGCTGCTGGCAACAATACTCAAAAATAAGAACATCGACGCAGGACTGGTATTAGCCAATACTTATAAAGACCGAGGACTGCAGGAAGAGCTCCCCTCGCCTTATGCTTTCAACCACATGGTTGTTGAAGTTAATATCGGAGGACGTTACCAATATATTGATCCGACCATAACCAATCAGGGCGGAGATATCAAAAACAGATATTTCCCCGCTTATGGAAAAGTGCTCTCGACCCTGGGAAACGGAAAGCTTGCCGATGTACCGCAGCATATTGTGGGAAATATTAAAGTCAAGGAAACGTTGACGCTGGAAGGCAAATTCGAAGCTACCCTTGATGTTAAAACAGTCTATTTCGGAAATGAGGCGGACAATATGCGTACTTATTTTCAAGGTAGTGCCAAAAACGATATACAGAAGCAATACTTGGAGTATTATGCGAAAACCTATCCCAAAATCAATAAAATTGGCCATATACAATTCAAAGATGATATTGAGAACAATCGCGTGGAGATCACCGAAAAATACAAAATTAAAAACATCGGAAAAGCAGAAAACGGATCTTCCAAAAAGTATATTTCCTTGCTGGGCACGAATATAAACGACAAGCTACCCGAAATTATGGAGGATCGTATTGCCCCATTAGGCCTTCCGTTCCCTATGGATATCGAATATGAGATCGGCGTCGTTAACAAAGGAAAGAATACATTTGGCAGTCATAAAGACAATAGCTATTTTGACCGTAACGCCTATGTATTCGGAAAGACATTGGAAATAAAGCCAGATAGTATCAAGATTGCTTATACCTTAGGTTTTCACGAACCTTATGTTGAACAAAAAGACCTGCAACAGTATTATACAGATTTTGCCGATCGTGAGAATATCTTTTTCAATGGTTTTTATCTGGACGCGGACGGATATGTAACAGATGGGATAACTAACCTGGGTACACCGACATCAGCAAAGGAGATAAATTGGTTCACCCTGATCCTATTCATTGTCCTGGTGCCAGTCATCATCTGGTATATTGTTAAAAAGTACAATAAGAGCAAACCTTTTTTCATCAAACCCTATGATGAAATTTATCACGATCAAATCGGTGGGTGGATGATCGTACTGCTTATCGTACTATTTATAAATATATTGACCCTATCAGGCATATTTTTCTTTCAACAGTCCTTTTTTAATTTAAATACTTGGCAAGCGGCAGATCAGTTAGAAGGTGTTTCGCCCATTTTATACAAAATTCTGTTGCTATCGGAAATAATCGGTAATGTATTGATACTGGCTGGTTTGATTTATAGCTGTATCTTACTGATCAAGAAAAGGGACATTTTCGCACAGACTTTCTTTATGGTTGCACTATTTATGGCCATATTCTGTACTATTGATGGAATTGCATCCTATTTTATGTTTAAAAGTTATTTAGATAAAACAGATGGTCCCCTCGTACACTACAAAGATACTATAAAAGCGATTTTCTTTTTTTGCATTTGGGGAAGCTATGTGTATAACTCTGATCGCATCAAAGGTACCTGTCTTCGGACATATCAGAATGATGACAGTATTCAAAGGGCTGCGACAACACATCCCTTTGATCAAGATTTTCTAAAGCCGTATCCTATATCGAAACAAAATTCGGACGATACAGCAGCGGAATTTAATTCTCCGGATAACAAAATAGATCCTGCACATCCCGAGGACCATTAAGACAACACATAGCTATACTATTTTTCCACCTTCATAACCATATTGTCAGCACCTTCAGTAGAGACTTTTGCTTTTCCGGATTTGTTCTTAGTTGACTTGTAGTGAACGTGATTTTTGATACCTTCAATTTGAACGGTTTCGAGAGAGCCAATATTAACCATATTGTCCGCACCCTCTATTGTCACCGTTGATACATCATGACCTGTCACAGTATTCCCTTTGCCTTCAATAATTAATTTGCCGACATTCCCGTGTATCACTACCTTGTTATCAGCACCTTCAATTTGAATTGTCTCACCACCTTTAGCCTCGATGGTACGGGTATTCCCTACCCCCTCAATTGAAATAACTTTTCCTTGTTGGTCGAAAACAGTGTTTAACGAAGTGCGAGATCCAGGCCCTTTAGCCATCACCATCCCGCCCAATAAAAGGAGTGAAAATCCAAATGCGATCGTTCTTATTTTCATAATTGTATGTTTATAAATCACTGTACAAAAATCAAACCTAATCAAACAAAAAAAAGCCAATTAGGAGCTAACGTTTAATCATTTCAACTGACAACGAGATAGACGATGTCTTTTCAAGCATAGAATCCGGGCAATTGCTTTATATAGACTCGCGGATATCGTCCCAAAAAACAGACAGCGTCCAAACGGCTGACAACAAAAAAAGGAGCCTTTTGGGCTCCTTTAATATCTCTAACAAATTGACAGCGGATTAAAAACTCTATTTTACTGCGTCTACAACTGCTTTGAAAGCTTCTGGGTTATTTAAAGCTAAATCAGCTAAAACCTTACGGTTCAAACCAATGTTTTTAGCGTTTAATTTACCGATCAATTGGGAATAAGAAATTCCGTGTTGACGAGCTCCAGCGTTGATACGTTGAATCCATAAAGCTCTAAACTCGCGTTTTTTGGTTTTACGATCGCGGTAAGCGTATTGTAAACCTTTTTCTACTGTATTTTTAGCAATAGTATAAACTTTGCTACGTGATCCAAAGTAACCTTTTGCAAGGCCTAGGATTTTTTTGCGTCTTCTTCTTGAAGCTACTGCGTTAACCGAACGTGGCATATTTTTAAAATTAGTTTGGTAAAAGGTGCCATGTATTTCAATGAACTTACGACCCTGTACCCGGTTAAAAAATTATTATTAAATAAAATCGAATAAAACTTATTTACCGATAGCAAGCATACGTTTAACGTTGCCCATATCGCCATCAGATACATAACTTGTTTGTGTTAAGTTACGTTTACGTTTTGTGCTCTTTTTTGTCAAGATATGGCTTTTGAAAGCGTTTTTTCTTGCAATTTTACCTGTTCCAGTCAATTTGAAACGTTTCTTTGCGCTGGAATTGGTTTTAACTTTTGGCATAATACTTATAAATTTTATATCAATCTGTTAGAATTCTTATTATTTTTTAGGAGCCTTTGGAGCTACTGTTAAAAACATACGTTTCCCTTCTAATTTTGGTAAAAGCTCTACTTTACCGTAATCTTCCAGTGCCTGAGCGAAGCGTAACAACAAGATCTCACCTTGATCTTTGTGTACGATAGCACGGCCTTTGAAGTGTACGTACGCACGTACTTTTTCACCACTTTCAAGAAACTTAATCGCATGTTTCAATTTGAAATCAAAATCATGTTCACCAGAGTTAGGTCCGAAACGAATTTCTTTGATAACAGTCTGTTTTGCATTAGCTTTGATTTCCTTTTGTTTCTTCTTCTGTTCGTAAACAAACTTACTGTAGTCGATAATCTTACAAACCGGCGGTACAGCATTTGGCGAAATCTCCACTAAATCAAGTTCCAACTCATCAGCCAACTCTAACGCTTTGCGTGTAGGGTAAACTCCTTGTTCCACATTATCCCCTACCAAACGTACTTCAGGTACCTTGATTAGCTCATTAATGCGGTGATCTGGTTCTTTCTTTCTCATTGGTGGTCTTGGACCACCGGGTCTTTTTAATGCCAAATGTTTAAAAATTAAACGGTTATTTCCTTAATTAATATATCTCTAAATTCGTCAGCAGTCATAGTTCCTAATTCTACTGAGCCATGTTTACGTACAGAAACTGTGCCATTTTCCACCTCTTTTTCCCCTACAATCAACATATAAGGAAGCTTTTTCACCTCGGCGTCTCTGATTTTTCTGCCCACCTTCTCGTCACGTAAGTCTATCAGTCCGCGAATATCGGAATTATTTAGCGAATTCAAAACATTTTGCGCATATTCTTCGTATTTTTCTGACACTGGCAAGACGATAAATTGCTCAGGCGCAAGCCATAACGGAAATTGTCCCGCACAGTGTTCGATCAATACGGCTACAAAACGTTCCAACGATCCAAATGGGGCACGGTGAATCATTACTGGGCGATGTTTCATATTATCACTGCCAGTATACTCTAATTCAAAACGTTCCGGTAAGTTATAGTCCACCTGAATAGTACCTAACTGCCATTTACGTCCCAACGCATCTTTCACCATGAAATCAAGTTTCGGACCATAGAAAGCAGCTTCACCATATTCAACGACAGTTGGTAAGCCTTTTTCTTCGGCAGCCTCAATAATCGCAGATTCAGCTAAAGCCCAATTTTCATCGGTACCGATATATTTAGTACGGTTTTCAGGATCACGCAACGACACCTGTGCAGTGTAGTCATTAAATCCTAAAGCACCAAATACATAAAGAACCAGATCGATTACTTTCTTAAACTCATCTTTTACCTGATCCGGGCGGCAAAACAAGTGCGCATCATCTTGTGTAAATCCACGTACACGTGTTAACCCATGCAACTCCCCCGATTGCTCATAACGATATACTGTACCAAATTCGGCAAAACGAACCGGTAAATCTTTATACGAACGCGGCTTTACCTTATAGATCTCACAGTGATGTGGACAGTTCATCGGTTTCAACAAAAACTCTTCACCTTCGATAGGTGTTTTGATCGGCTGAAAGGAATCCGCACCATATTTCTCATAGTGACCAGAAGTCACATACAGTTGTTTATGTCCGATATGTGGCGTTACGACAGGCTCATACCCCGATTTCAACTGTGCTTTTTGCAAGAAATCAATCAGTTTTTGACGTAATGCAGCTCCTTTTGGCAACCATAAAGGCAATCCAGCACCCACCTTTTCAGAAAATGCAAAAAGCTCCAGCTCTTTACCTAATTTGCGGTGGTCGCGTTTCTTTGCTTCTTCAATGAATTTTAAATATTCGGCAAGCTCCGATGCTTTCGGAAAAGTTACACCATAAATACGTGTTAACTGTTTCCGGGATTCATCACCCCGCCAATATGCACCGGCAACATTGGTCAGTTTTATGGCTTTGATAAATCCAGTATTCGGAATATGTGGTCCACGACATAAATCAGTAAACTCACCTTGGGTATAAAAAGTAATCTTTCCATCTTCCAGATCCTTAATCAGATCCAGCTTATACTCATCCCCTTTTTCGGTAAAATAGGCTAAAGCATCCGATTTAGAAACGGCTTTACGTTCAAAGGTTTCTTTGCGTTTGGCGAGTTCTAACATTTTGTCCTCGATAGCCTTAAAGTCATCCGAAGAAAATTCGCGATCACCAAAATCAACATCGTAGTAAAAACCCGTTTCGATTGCCGGTCCAATACCGAATTTAATTCCCGGATACAAAGTTTCCAGTGCCTCAGCTAGTAAGTGAGCCGAAGAATGCCAAAAAGTAGATTTTCCTTTTGTATCATTCCAGGTCAACAACTTCACGCTAGCATCTTCTTCAATAGCACGGGCAGAATCCCATACTTCACCGTTCACCTCAGCAGCAAGAACATTTCTCGCTAGCCCTTCAGAAATTGACAAAGCAATTTCTGCTGCAGTGATTCCTTTTTGATATTCCCTAACGGAACCATCAGGTAGTGTAATTTTAATCATTTACAACTATGATCTTTATATTGTTAAAAAATAGAAAACACAAAACAACATGTACAATTATGTTATTACACTTATGTTTTCAATAAATAAATTGTGAAACAAATTTAGCAAAATTTCTGGTAATAAACAGTTTTTTTATGATCTCTTGTCCGTTTTTCAGCAATCCTCCGTCTGGTAACACCGGACTCAGAAAAGAAAACAAAAAGCAGCGCTTCCACAAAATACACCAAAATCACCGCTCAATTTTCAACCCTATAAAAATGACATGAATTCCACTGAAAACAACAGTTTAAATTGAGCATGTCATTAATATTTACTACTTTTGCAGACTCAAATTTTAACTATGTCGAATCAAGTACCAGAAGACGGAACACGATTACCTTTGATGGAAGAGTTCTACACCATCCAAGGGGAAGGTTACCACACCGGGACTGCTGCTTATTTCATCAGATTGGGTGGTTGTGATGTGGGCTGCCATTGGTGCGATGTAAAAGAAAGCTGGGATGCATCTATCCATCCGCTTACAGCGGCAGATTCAATTATTGAAAATGCCAAGAAATATCCCGCTAAAACAGTTGTTATTACAGGTGGAGAGCCGCTGATCTATAATTTGGATTACCTCACTAAGGGTCTGCATGCTGCCGGAATAAAAACTTTTATCGAAACATCCGGAGCATATCCGCTAAGTGGAGAATGGGATTGGATCTGCCTGTCTCCAAAAAAATTCAAGGCCCCAAGAAAAGATGTGCTCGATGCTGCAGGTGAGCTCAAAGTGATCGTTTTCAATAAAAGTGATTTTGCCTGGGGAGAAGAATATGCTCAATTAGTTGGACCAAATTGCAGATTATACCTTCAGCCGGAATGGTCCAAATCCAAAGAAATGACCCCGTCCATTATTGACTATGTCAAGGAAAATCCAAAATGGGATATCTCCCTACAGACACACAAATTTCTAAATATTCCGTAGCCAGAATATAAAAATAATCAAAGCAAAAAAGCACTCAATCTACTTCGGTTGAATGCTTTTTTATGTTAACTTATACTTAGTATTCTATTCAACAAAATCTAAATCACTTTACATATTCCTTTATAAACGTATCAAGTTCAAGTGTTTTGGTCTCCTCCCCTTCTTTATCCCTCACCAAAACATTACCGGTACTATCTACATCTAAGAATAATAAACTAGGATTAATAATAATTTTCCCATTCTCATCCAACAAACCTATTTTCCCATCTTCCGAGAACATCAAATAATTATTTAAAAACTTGCTTATGTTCTCCTTTTTATCCAGTAAAACCTTTCCTTCTTGCGTAACGAGTCCAAAATTTCCATCTTTCTGAAAAATAGCCAATCTTTCCGTCGCCGGAGTGAGCCAATCGAACCCGTCTTTATTTACTTTGTTACCCTTTTTATCCAGCAACCAAAAGTAGTTATCCTTATCTGAAACGATGGCGGTCTGATCATTAAAATAAGCCAGGGAAAAAAGCGAACAGGACAGCACTTCCTGCCCCGCTGTGCTCTTTATCCCATAATATTCATCGTTCGTTTCCTTATCTTTCACCATGATCCATTTAAGCGACTTGTCCAATGGAAAAGTATCTTCAAATAAACTTACATCTCCGTCTCCCTCTAAAGGGCCATCACCAGAAATATCAACAACTTTAACATCCTGAGGCAATCGGAAATTTTTTGTACCGGACACGTTAGCCACTTTAGTTGTCTCGAAACCTAGATCAGCATTTGCACCTAACGACAATTTTAGCACAGCCCCCGGAAGATCATTGACAAACGAAAAAGCGGTCATATAATAGGTTGGTACCGCTTCCGAATACCAAACGATGGCTTCAGCCGAATCTGCTTGATTTTTGATGAATAATTTTGCTTTTTTACAGGTTACTCCAGCTACATTTTCAATCTCACCTAGATCTTGTATCCATACATAAGGACCTTCGGATTCTTTCAATCTATTGCTCACAACTTTATAGGGTGGGTGATAAGATTCCGCCGTGACAATATCGTCACCTGCCGAAAAAGAATATGTCTTTGCCAATTTTCTATTCAAAATAGCATGTTCCTTTTGATTAATCACAGCAGAAGAATAATCGGCGTCGGCTAAGATCTCAACATTCTTATAAGCCATCTTTCCTTTTAAAAAAGGCTCATAAAACTCTTTCGCAAATTCAGGAATCTCATTTTCAAATTTTTCAGGAGAAATCTCCCCTTTAAACACCAACTCCATCTGCCATTGCTTATCCTGCCCATGTACTATAGGGATGGACAAGCCAAACAACAACGCTACTTTGAATAAATTCTGCATAAGAATGATAAATATGTAGCTAAATAACAAAAGATAGACCAAAAAGCCTATCCTTCCTATATATTTTTTATTTATTTGTTTTTTATTCCGCTATTTTTTGCAAAAGGGGATAAAAAAGAAATACACCTTGATGAAATGAAAACTATAATAATACCGTTTGCCTGGTTTTCACAGCTTCATCGCAAGCGAGCGCGATGCGTAAACTATTGATCGCGTCTTCCATGGAAGAAGACAGGTCAAGATCCGCTATGATCGCCTGCCGAAAGAAGCGTTGCTCCCTGTTACACAATTCCTGATGATCGGGTTCATCAGACAAGTTTATCCATTCATCTTCTTTGGTAAATTCATTATCCGCATCTAAATCCGCATAATGAACTCTCAAACGCTCTGTTTGTGTATGCGCTGCGACCGAATCCGATTTGCCTTCGTCACTAGCTTTGTCTGCAACAATAGACACCGATCCCCTTGGGCCGAAAACGTCTTTTACAAAAAATGCATTTTGGCTCACCATAGGGCCCCATCCCGCTTCATACCAACCGACAGAGCCGTCCTCAAAATGCAACTGGAGCTGACCATAATTATAGTTCCACGCCGGAATATCGTCAGTAAGTCGGGCACCTATCGCCGAAACACGTACCGGTTTAACACCCGCCATCTGACACATCACATCAATGTAGTGAACACCACAGTCAACAATTGGACTCAGACTTGACATCAGATTGCGATGAACATTCCACATGTAACCATGGCTTTGTTGATTGAGGTTCATCCGCATGACCAAAGGTTTTCCCAAAGTCTTTGCGACCTCTATAAACTTAATCCACGAAGGGTGGTAACGCAGAATATATCCCACCACCAGTTTTTTACCATATTTTATGGCAGCATTCACGACTTCTTCAGCTGAGGTTACATCCTCCGCCAAGGGCTTCTCAATGAAAACATGAGCGCCTGATTCGAAAGCCTTAATCGCGTAGTCCCTATGGGTATCCGGATAAGTCGCAATACAGACAGCATCGGGTTTTGTTTGTTCCAATGCGGACTCGTAGGATTCAAACAACGGATATTCGGAACCTAATTCCGCATTAAGTTTACTTTTGCTATCTCCTCTAGCAACCAGACCAACGATTTCAAACCCTTCTAGATCATGATAAGCTTTGGCATGAGAAGCCCCCATATTACCACAGCCCACCACCAATATTCTAATAACTTGCATCAATTATTCGTTTAAACAAATTTCTATTTTATTTTCTTAATCCATCCAATGCAAAAGCAGAGCCTGCACCCAGCACCGCACCAGCCAGCACATCCGTAGGATAATGTACCCCCAAATACATTCTGGAATAGCCAACACTAGAAGCCCAGAGTAATGAAGGAGCAACAACATACCATTTTGAATAGGCGCGGGATAATGCGGAAGCTGTCGCAAATGCTGATGACGTGTGCCCGGAAGGGAAAGAATAGCCACTGGCTGTGCGAACAGATATAAAGTTTGGATATTTTTTAAATGGTCGGCTCCGTTTGATCAAATGTTTTATTCCCACATTAACTAATGCCGTTACAGCGGTACTACTCGCTACGTAAAGTGCGTTTTGACGCATGGCTTTGTCGTTATTAACAGCTCCTGCAACTAATAAGCCTACGGGTACAGCCACCTGCACATAGTTATTGATATCAGAAAGCACTTTAAAAGTCTGTGTCTGAGGCTCGGTCCTTGTTTCGGCAATAGACTCCAAAATACGGATATCTAATGTAGAAGCTGGCTTTTCCTGAGCCAGGGTAAAACCGGACAGACAGGTCATCCAGCTTACTAAAATAAATGCTATTCTTTTCATCTATACAGATTCTTTATTATACTTTACTTCATTTAACACAGTAAAACTATGCATGGCACTATAACTATTGAAGTCGTCATACCGCGGATGCTTACGCTCCCTTACCCAGATCGGCCGATAGGCAATGGAAACTTAAAAAGACTTCATTTGTTAAAAATAAGGAATTTTCTAAGAGTTATCAGTCTATGTTTCAAACTTTATAGAAAACAGGCATAAATTTTAGCGATTTAAACCGTCACAGCCCGGATCTTTAAACTTTTTAAAATGATATTTTTGTATTTCCCATTAATTTACTATAAATTTGCTATCAGTTATTAATACAAACATGGTCTATACCTACGTACATCATTTTCATTTGCATCATCGCCATAGCGGCGATATGTTAATTTAATGTGTTCTTACGTAGAATACCTTCCCTCTTGTTTGATTTCTTATTATTAATAATTTACTGCTAACATTTATAAAGCGTTGAAAAATCTTAAAATTGCTATCCAAAAATCGGGTAGGTTAAACGAAAAATCTGTTCAATTACTGAAAAACTGTGGTTTAGATTTCGAAAACTACAAAAGTTCCTTAATTACTACTGTGGGCAACTTTCCCCTGGAAATATTATTTCTCAGAGATGATGATATTCCGGGTTATGTCGAACAAGGAATAGCTGACCTTGGTATTGTAGGTGAAAATATCATTGATGAAACCGAATCAAAAGTAGAATATATTAAACGCCTTGGCTTCGGAAAATGCACCTTAAAACTAGCGATACCGAAAGATAGTTCCATTCAGGACATCAAAGACCTTAACGGCAAAGCAATCGCCACCTCTTATCCCAATATTCTCAAAAATTTTCTTGACGATTACAAAATCAACGCAGATATACGATTGATATCCGGATCTGTTGAAATTTCACCCGGTCTGGGGCTTAGCGACGCAATATGTGATATTGTTTCCACAGGCGGAACATTGAAAAGTAATGGTTTAAAACCTTTTGCAGATGTCAAAAATTCGGAAGCAATTTTAGTGGGACGAAAAGGACTCGAAGGAAACGAAATCCTGGCCGAACTAGTTCAACGCATTGAATCAGTTCTGCTTGCCAAGGAAACCAAATATGTGGTATTGAATGTAGAGAAGAAAAACCTTCCCGCAATCACTTCACTACTACATGGTGTAAAAAGTCCAACCGTAGTTCCATTGGCTGAAGAAGGCTGGGTAGCCGTGCACACCGTTATTACGGAGGATGATTTTTGGGATAAGATCAACAAATTAAAAGCTGAAGGTGCACAGGGTATCGTTGTGATGCCAATCGAAAAAATCATTCTTTAAACTTGAACGATTCTGACGACCATGTTAAAAAAATATGATTACCACTCTTTAAAAGAAGAGGAACGGCAACAGCTGGTTACCCGGAATACAGACCCGAACAACGCAATTCAGGATGTCGTCCAGGATATTATTCAGCAGGTACGCATACAAGGTGACACTGTACTCCGTGAGTATGCCGAAAAATTTGACAAAGTACAGCTTAACAAACTCTTTTTGGATGCAGATGACATAGATGACCTAGCGGCAACAATACAGCGCGACCAACAGCGCGCTTTGGAAATCGCATTCCAGAATATCCACCGGTTCCATAGCACGCAGCTTAAAAGAGAACGCACCGTCGAGACAATGCCGGGCGTAAAATGCTGGCGGGAAATACGTCCTATTGAAAAAGTAGGCCTGTATATCCCCGGGGGGTCTGCAGTATTGCCGAGCACATTATTGATGCTGGGTATCCCGGCCCGCATCGCGGGATGTAAGGAAATCGTGGTTTGTTCACCGCCACAATCCAATGGAAAGATTAATGGATTTGTCGCTTATTGTTTGAAGTTGCTCAATATTAAGCGGATCTACCTTGTTGGTGGCGCACAGGCGGTAGCAGCCATGGCGTTCGGTACGCAATCTATTCCGAAAGTCGACAAAATCTTTGGTCCGGGCAATCAATTTGTCACCAAGGCAAAGTCAATCATACAAGGATTAACGAATGTTAGCATAGATATGCCTGCCGGTCCATCTGAGGTACTTGTCATCGCTGACGAATCTGCCAACCCTGCATTTGTAGCGGCGGATCTTCTCGCGCAAGCAGAGCACGGAGCAGACAGTCAGGCCGTATTAGTTGCGACTTCCACGGCTATAGTAGATGCCGTCAATACGCAACTCGAGATACAATTAACTGTATTGCCCCGCAAGGAACTTGCCTCAAGAGCAATCGAAAATTCCTATGCTGTCACAGTTGGTAACCTCCAGGAGGCCATTCAGTTTTCAAATGAATATGCTCCGGAGCACCTTATCCTTGAAACGGATCAATGGGAATCCCTGACACGTCATATCAGTAATGCAGGTTCGGTCTTCTTAGGACACCTTACCCCAGAAAGCGCCGGTGATTACGCATCAGGCACAAACCATACGTTGCCAACTTCTGGATATGCCCGGTCCTATTCTGGAGTTTCCGTGGATTCTTTTGTTAAAAAAATAACATTTCAGCACATCAATGAGACCGGACTTCAACAAATCGGATCTACGGTCGAAATACTTGCCGAGCTCGAAGGATTACAAGCACATAAAAATGCCATTTCCATTCGGAACAAACAGGTATAATTAGCGAAACTGAAAGCACATAAAAAAGGGGCTGTACACAAGTACAGCCCCTTTTTATGTGCCTCAATCCAAGACAAAATCCAGCGAAAAATTACCTTCCGAATGTGTCATAATTATCTGTCGCATACTTCTCAAATCTCGTGAGAAGAGCAATATTATCTTTTTCCAACGGACTCAGATCCGCGCTGACATCTTTCGAAACCGGCACGTACCAATCTACCGGATCAAAGAACTGACGAATAGAAGGTTTAGTAAATGCATAACCATGCCGTGCAAAAATCGTATTTCGGATAATCTCCAGATCTAATTTTTTTAAATTTTTCAAGTCTTTCTCAGCCAATTTTTGTTTAGAGGCATTTATACTGAATACTGCCGGGGATGCAGAACGATAATATTCCATCACATAGGTATAAGTCGAATCACCGTCTTGATCTGTCGCTTCTTTCTTTTTCGAATTGATCCAATCGACCAAAGTTCCATATTCTTCATCTTGATTATTTAACATCAGATTGGGATTATAGGCAAATTGTTTCTTTAATAACTTGAAATTTCTTTTTTTAATCTTCACGCTCTGATCATAGGCCACCCAGCTACCGATCAATGTATCATCTCTCAGTTTTATTTCAAAACGACCATCTGATTTTTTGTCCCCGGGTTCATCTAACAGTAGCTGAATGGCATTCCCCTCGCCCTCAAGTTTCCCCGTCAACGAACGTAGATTCCCTTTGACCACATTCTGCCCAAAAACATTCCCTTTATCTGTAATTTTTTTTATGGTCAAGTTTATTTTTGGATTATAATCTGTATTTGGAAGGCCCGCTCCATCTTCAAGTAAATTTTCATCAATCACAAAATCGCCCACCCAATTGCCATAAAGCTCCTGATGCGCTTCACGCTCGATAACAACGGAATCTTTTGCTTTGGGCTCAACGGCCTTCTTATTTGTTCTATCCTTACAACCGATCAGGGCAGAAAGCGCTAACAATAAATAAATATTCCTTTTCATTTTGTTATAATTTGTTTTATTAAAAAAATAAGTTCATGCCATTTATAAGCCTTGGAGACCATAATCGTTTCGTAAATTATGATTTTTTCGATAAATAATAAACTCTACAAGTAATAAATTAGGAACCCAGCCCAACCAGGCAATAATCTGATAAAGATCCATCGGATTTGGATGAAAGAGATAGACCAGAATCACCTTCCAAAAGCGCAATGTAATTGCTGAACAGGTCAGGGCAAAGCTCCGCAGCATAAAATCATGGTGAAGATTAATTTTTCTCTGAACTGCCAGGCGCACTGCCTGCCATGTAAAATAGAACCATCCCAGTGCGAGCAACTCAAATGAAATGATTGCAAATACCCCACCGTTGGCGACAGAGCCAATCAAGGCACCAGAAGGTGCTGCAAATCCCAAAATACTGACGACATACATATAGCCGATCGTCCGATGTAATCGGGGGCGCTTCTTCAGTAAGCCTAAATTAAATTGAGTAAAACCAGCGGGCAAAGCAAGGATTGCTGTACAGACATGGGTATAAAAAGCATACTTATACCACCAAAGCTCCTCAATTTCAGTTTGTTTGATCATTAGAAAATTTGCATCTAATGCAAAACTGTGGTAGCGCCAAGTAATTTCCGCCATCAACGTACAGCTGTAAGCAAAAATCAAAATCCAAAATCCATTCAATATCGAAATTTGGGCTTTTTTTTTCATGACGAGTTTATTTATTTACTTCGAATTGCTTCGACAGGATCCAACCGGGAGGCCATTAAAGCCGGAACTATCCCTGATATTAGGCCAATAAACGTCGAAAGAGAAACCGTAAGAATCACCATCTTTAAGCTGACGACAATGGCCACACCAGTAGCCAATTGAACGATAAAAGCCAGAAAATAGACAACGACAAGACCAATCCCGCCCCCTAGTAAACAAAGCACGATAGACTCAATGAGAAACTGCGATAAGATGAAGAAGTTTTTAGCTCCCAATGCTTTTTGGATTCCAATAATATGTGTTCGTTCCTTAACGCTGACAAACATGATATTCGCGATACCAAAACCACCAACTAAAATAGAAAAAATACCAATGGAAAACCCAGCAAGATTGATGATACCAAAAAGCTGATCCAAAGCGCCCGTAATCATCGTTGTCTGGTTAATGGAAAAGTTTTCTTCACGTTGCGGGGCAATGCGACGGATCGAACGCATCAATGTTTTTGCCTCACTTTCCGCCTCCGCCAAGGTATAATTCGACTTGATCACCATGGCTATACTCGGCGAGAAATTATCATAATTGACAAGATTACGGGCCAATTCAAAAGGAATAAAAGCCGTATCATCAGGCGATGTATTGATTAATACACCATTACCTTCTTTTTTTAACACGCCGATAACCTGAATCTTCCTGCCCAACATACTGATATACTTCCCTACGGGCTCCTGATTTGGAAAAAGGCCCTCCGCGATGTTGGCTCCTAATACCGTAACAAGAGCTCCACTTCTGGATTCACTTTCGGCAAAGTATCGACCGTCAACAATATTTAAGTTCTGGATATATAGATTTTCATAGGTAGCAGCATTGACAGAAGAACCTTGGGCCGAATTGTTCTTATATTTAATCGTCGTATTACCGATATTGATCATATATGCCATATACTCGGCTGTTGTCATACGACTTCTTAAATCTTGGTAATTATTATAGGTAGGTTCGGGCCTATTCAAATATTTCCACCAGGGATAATTGGGACCTCCATCCCAGGGCCATTTTTCGATATAAAGCGTCTTACTGCCGATCTTCTTGACAGATTCCTCAATATTATTTCGTAAGGTATCTACCGCTGAAAACACACCTATAATGGTAAAAATACCGATAGTCACGCCCAGCAAGGAAAGCAAGGTACGTGTACGGTTGTCCTTTAATGCCGAAAACGCAAACTGACAACTTTCCAATATCAATCGAAGGAATAACATAATTGTATTCTAAAATACAATATAGTTTTGATTTAATGTCAAAATCAATAAAAATATATGCATAAATTAGAAATAAGGCCCTTTGATACCCAAAAAAGTTATAACTTTGTATGCTTTTTGCAACCTAGTATTTAGTGCACTGTAATGCACTGAAAGGCAGACATTAATATATATATCATTAAAGATGAAGTTATCTCAATTTAAATTCAACTTACCAGAATCATTACTTGCTTCTGAACCTTCTGAAAATCGTGACGAATCGCGTTTGATGGTCTTACATCGGGATACTGGTAAAATTGAACACAAAATTTTCAAAGATGTATTGGACTATTTTGACGATAAAGACGTCATGATATTAAACAATACAAAAGTTTTTCCAGCGCGCCTATATGGTAATAAAGAAAAAACTGGAGCTACGATTGAAGTTTTCTTGTTACGCGAATTGAACAACGAGCTTCGTCTTTGGGATGTATTGGTTGATCCCGCACGTAAAATCCGTGTCGGCAACAAATTGTATTTCGGCGAGGATGACTTATTGGTCGCCGAGGTTGTTGACAATACGACTTCACGCGGACGTACAATCAGATTCCTATTCGAGGGCACCGACGAAGAATTCCGTCGCAACATCGAAATTTTGGGTGAAACGCCACTTCCTAAATATATCAAGCGTAAAGCAACTCCAGAGGACAAATTCCGTTACCAAACTATTTATGCCAAAAATGAAGGCGCCGTTGCAGCACCTACAGCCGGTCTTCACTTTTCCCGTGAATTAATGAAGCGTTTGGAACTTAAAGGTGTGGATTTCGCCGAAGTCACATTACATGTGGGTCTTGGCACATTCCGTACTGTTGAAGTGGAAGATTTGACTAAACATAAAATGGATTCGGAGCAATTTATTATTACGGATGAAGCTGCAAAAGTAGTGAACAGAGCAATTGACAATAAACGTCGCGTATGTGCTGTTGGAACGACATCCATGCGTGCGATTGAATCCTCTGTGTCCGCAGATCATCACTTAAAGGCTGCTTCAGATTGGACAAGTAAGTTTATCTATCCTCCTTACGATTTCAGCATTGCAAATTCAATGATTACCAATTTCCATACACCGGAATCTACGTTATTGGTAATGATCGCAGCATTCGCGGGATATGAGAACGTAATGAATGCCTATGAGGTTGCTGTAAAAGAAAAATACAGATTCTACAGCTACGGCGATGCGATGTTGATCATCTAATCAAGTAGATTAAAAAATATCTTGAAACGTGGGTAGCTTGTAAACTATCCACGTTTTTTTAAATAAAAACACGCAATATCTGTCTATGAATTTTGTCATTATCGTTGCCGCCGGAACCGGGAGTCGTATGAACAGCGACTTGCCGAAACAGTTTCTAGATTTAAACGGTGTACCGGTGATTATGCATACCATCGACCATTTTCATCAGTCACCAGTGATTTCGGAGATTATCTTGGTCATCAGCAAAGAAATGGAGCAATTCTGGACAGATTTATGTCTAAAACAGCATTATCGTACGCCAGTTCATTTGGCTTTCGGCGGTGATACCCGTTTCGCGAGTGTAAAAAATGGCCTTGGATATATCCAGAAAAATTTCGAATTAGCAGCAAATGATTATATTGCCGTTCATGATGGTGCCCGTCCCATTGTCTCCAGCTCTTTAATTGCCCGGGCATTCCGGGGGGCATACGAACATCAAGCCATTGTCTTAGCGCAAAAAAGTATTGAATCAGTCCGGACCGGCAACAGCACATCAAATAATGCTGTTGATCGAAATCAGGTTTGGCTGGTACAGACCCCTCAGGTATTCCAGGCTGAATTGCTAACACGAGCTTACTGCCAAAAAGAGGATCCTTTATTTACGGATGATGCCTCAGTGGTTGAAAAACTGGGCAATCGCATTGCTATTGTTGAGGGCGATGCTAAAAATATTAAAATCACCTATCCACAAGATCTACAAATTGCCCAATTTTATTTGAACCTGATTAAAGTGAATTGATTATGCGTTACCCCGAATGACGCGCAACAGCACGACAATAATTGCAATGACCAAAAGGATGTGGATAATGTTATTTCCGGCTGCATAACCTCCAAAAAAACTAATCGCCCAGATGATCACTAAAATAACGGCGATGATGTACAGTAAGTTTCCCATTTCTTTATAATTTAATACCTTATTCTGTTTTATATAGGTATAACAATAAGAAATGCACTAAAGTTTTATATTAAATGGATTCGTCAAGATTGATCTGCAAACGATCGTAAGCGAGGTATATATTGGGTGGTAGTTCTTCCGACACCTCCTTATGTAAGCCCATTCGATGCCCAATATGTGTAAAATAGGTCTTATCGGCATTAATATCCTCTGCAAATGTTATCGCCTCCTGCAGGGTTAGATGGGAAATATGGGATTCCTTTTGCAGTGCATTAACGACCAGAATTTTCACACCTTTCAGTAGCTTCCTGGTTTCTTCAGAGATAAATTTCGCATCGGTAATGTAGGCAAAATCATCTATCCTAAATCCAAGCACAGGCATTTTATAATGCAATACCTCGAAAGGCATAATCTCTTTTCCAAATAGAAATAATGGCTCCCCTGCTTTTATTTCTTCCAAATCCAATCGCGGTGCTCCGGGATATTTAATTTCAGTAAAGGCGTAGTAAAATTCACGTTTTAGGGCTTCATGAAGAGCTTCTGTCCCATAAATAGCAATAGAAGAATGCTGCTGATAATTAAACGCCCGTACATCATCCAGCCCAGCTATATGATCTTTGTGCGGGTGTGTCATCAATACGGCATCCAGATGCCGTACTTTTTCACGCAACATCTGATAACGAAAATCAGGGCCGGTATCGACCACAAGCGTATGATCATTATATTCAATAAGAATAGAAGAACGTAATCGCTTATCATATTTGTCCTGAGATTGACAGACCTGACATTGGCACGCAATAACGGGTACCCCTTGTGATGTTCCGGTTCCTAAAAATGTAATTCTCAAACTATTGTCTTTGATTTCAATACCTCTTCATAAATCGGGGAAAGTTTTTCAGAAATAACCTCTGAATCAATTTCCACCTCCAATAAAATATTCCATAAGGACTGGATTTTTATCTCCAGATTAGAAAACTTATTCACGACTACAACCTTTGTCGCCTGCAACATGCAGGCACCAGTGCGGAATGAACCTTTTTCATACCTTACTTTAAAGCCCTGCTCTTTAAAAAACTCCTCTATCTTTGTTAAACTACTCTGTGTAAACGGCAACAAAATCTCTCCTTCTTTTTAGTTTTTTTCTCAGTATTCCAAACTTAGATAAATTTGCCTTTATATACAAATAAATTCACTTACACACATTTATCAGGTATTTGAAATGTGATTTCAAAAACCGCTATAGCAGGGGATATTTTCGTTATTTTCGGGTATCAATCAACTAGTTTAAGAAGCTCGTTCCCAAAGGTGTCCCAGCTATATTTTTTCTTTTCGTCTAATATGTTTGTCCGGAATTGAGCTTCCTTATCGTAATGATAGAAAGATACGATTCCATTGACGATACTGCTCACATTGGGCTCAACTACATAACCTACGCTGCCGTCCTGTACCAGTTCAGGCAAGCCGCCTACATTGCTTACAATCATGGGTAAATCAAAGTGATAGGCAACCTGCGTAATTCCACTTTGTGTTGCAGTTCGATAAGGCAACACAACACAGTCAGCAGCCGAGAAATACCGACCAACCTCCTGATTGGGAATAAAATCAGTATGCATGTAAATCACATCCTTCAAATGATATTTTTTGATAAGTGCCAAATAAGGTGTCGGGTCTCCGTAAAACTCCCCTGCCAATAACAATTTGATATTTAGTTCCCGGACCCGGGCATCCGCTAAGGCTTCCAGTAATAGATCCAGACCCTTATATTGTCGAATAAACCCAAAAAATAGAATAACACGGTCCCCCTGTTGAATATTGAGCAACTTGCGGGATTCAGCTTTACTCATGTGAAGACCATAATTATCATATAAAGGATGAGGTATATAAACAGCTGGCATCCGCGGACTCAACATCTTTAAGTCAGCCAGTACACTTTTGCTCATGGTGACACAGGCATCCACAGATTTCAAAAAATAGCGGATCAAAAATTTATCTCCAAAACGCTGCTCATGCGGAATAATGTTATCCGCAATACAGACGATCTTGGTGTATTTATTTTTTCGCACCTGCCGTTGAATTGTACCTAAGCAGGGACCAAAAAACGGCATCCAAAAACGGACGATAAGTAGATCATATCGAGCCTCCCGCAGTTCCCTTCCTATCCTAAACCAGTTCAAAGGGTTGATCGAATTAACTTTCGTTTTAATATTCAGACCGGGTGGCGCCGGTTCATCGGAGAATTGGGATTTGCCCGGAAACAGAAAATTGGGATATTGTAACGTGAATGAGTAAATATCCACCTCATGCCCCAATTCTTGAAAGTGAGATGCCAGTCGTTCGTTAAAAGATGCGATCCCTCCTCCCCTTAAAGGGTATGCGGACCCCAGAATCACAATGCGCATAGAAATTAAATGACTTTTTCGATTTGATACTCGTTCCGGTCCGAACTACTTCTCGAAACCAGCTCGGCCAAAAATCCTGTCAAAAACAATTGGGTACCTAAAATAATCGCCGTCAGCGCAAAGAAAAATAATGGCTGATCGGTTATATCCCTAAAGGGAGTTCCATTAGCTATACTCATCAATTTGTGGCAGATCAAATAGATTGAAATAAATAAACCTGCAAGGAAACTTATAACCCCCATAACGCCAAAAAAATGCATCGGCCGTTTGGAAAATTTTCCGACAAAGAATATTGACAGCAAGTCTAAAAATCCTTTAACAAAGCGTCCCGGTCCAAATTTTGTTGTACCGTATTTACGTGGATAATGTTGAACAATTTGTTCCTGAATATTCGTAAATCCGGCCCATTTTGCAATAACGGGAATATAGCGGTGCATTTCTCCGTAGACTTCGATATTCTTAATCACTTCCTTCTTATAAGCTTTGAGACCGCAGTTAAAATCATGTAGATTATGAATACCTGACATGGATCTGGTCACCCCATTGAATAGTTTGGTCGGAATTGTCTTTGTCAATGGATCGTAACGCTTTTGTTTCCAACCCGAGACCAGATCGGCACCCTTATTCATAATTCGGTCGTATAACTCCGGAATTTCATCGGGGCTATCCTGCAAATCTGCATCCATAGTGATGACCACATCGCCCTGGGCTGCTGCAAATCCAACATTTAAAGCAGCGGATTTACCATAGTTACGTCTGAATTTAATGGCTGAAATATTGCCATTTTGTGCTTTCAATTCTTCAATGATCTTCCAAGAATTATCCTTGCTCCCATCATCGACCAAAATTATTTCGTAAGAGAAGTGATTAGCCGTCATAACCCGGTCGATCCAGGCCGTCAATTCGGGCAAAGATTCTTCTTCATTAAATAATGGGACAACAACAGAAATATCCATGTGAATGTTAATCATGCTAAAAATGTACTATTTTAATACAAACAAAGGTATTACTTTTCTCAGCAATACCTTATGCACTATATTTTATTTTATAAAAATCTACTTGACAGGCTGAGCGAATACTGGTTTTTCTTTTTTTGAAAGCGCAGACAATAGCAATGCAAACACAAATTGAAACAACAATGTAATGGCCAAACCTTTAAAGATCTGACCCAAGGTTATCTTTCCGATGGCTTCGACTTGTTTTTCCAGCTCGGCTACCCTTGAATCAATCACGTTATCTGGAATATTATTCTTTTCCATATATTCGATGGTCAGATTAATAGTATGCGTTAACACTTTTTCCTGCAATTCTGTATTAACAAAATTAACATATATCTGTGTTCCAATGGTTGATATAACAGTCGAAGTAGCCAGCATCAAAAATATCGTTTTCAATGCTATTGAAAAGCTCCAGTAACCGCCGTTTGCTTTTCTTAAAGCAAAAGCAAACACCGCAGAGATAATCGCAAAGACACCTGTATTGACAACAAACTCCAGAGCCATAACTGACCAGAAAGAATCTAGCCTCGGCACAATATTCATAATGCCCAAGCCTAAAACAAAAGAAATAACGCCCAGAATGACGCCATAGATAATACTCTTTTTCTTGTCAATTACCGCGTCAAATCCAGCATTGCTGGGGTTAATTGAATCTGTCATAATTAGTTATTATAATAAGTACTAAGAACCTTATAAAGAGCCAAATCAAATGCTTTATTGTTCGATACCGCAGCGTATTCTTCAAACTGTTGATCACTTGGTTTCAACTCACTAAAGAAACTCATTACCGGATAAAACAATTCATATACTTCGCTTCGAGGATTAACTCCCTTAGCGACTTTGGCAATTTCTGCATACGGGCTATCCACTAGAATCTGATTCGCAATGATATCCTCATAGATTTCATGTTCATCCTGAAACTCATCTTCATCAACCAATAAAAACTCTTTTAAGAAATCATCCAGTTCGGGTTCAATCTCGTCATCTTTACACTCACCTAAATATAGAAAAATATTCAATAATTCAGTTCCACGATCTATGGTCTCGTCTTCAATAGCTTCCCATTCTTCAGAATCCAGGTAGTCATCTTCCAGCTTGAGCACATCATTAGAAAAGAAATTCATCAATAGTAAGTCAACATAGACTTCACGAAGTTCATCAAACAACGGATAATCGTCAAAAGACTGATCCAGAAGTTCCAATTTCTCCAGATAGGTAGCTTCAGTATTGAATACTTGAATGACTTTCGTCAGAAATTCTGGAGCCGTTTCAATCCCGTCAACTTTTCCATAATTTAAAATACCTGCTTCAACAGCAGCTTTTATGTTTGCTTCCATGGTTTAATCGTTTTTAATGATTTGATTATTATTGATGACCAATTCGACAGCCCCTTTTAGTGTCTGTCCGAATAATGGGGAATTTTTTGATTTGGATTTATTTGTCTTTTCATCGAAATTCCAGGATTTTGCAGGGTCAAACAACACAAGGTTCGCCATAGCTCCTGCTTTAATTTGCGGGACAGCCAGGCCCAGAATTTGTCTTGGTCTAACCGCTAGGCTATGTACAATTTGCTCCTCGTTTAATCCGGCACGAATTAACAAAGGTAATACAGTTTGCAATCCTATAATACCATTTTTTGCAATATGAAATTCCACATTTTTAAATTCTATTTCCTGTGGGGTATGCTGTGAAACCACTGCGTCTATGACACCATCCTTTAAACCTTTTATCAGCGCTTTCGCATCGGCTTTGGTTCTTAATGGCGGGCTCACTTTATAGTTACTGTCAAAACCGATAATATCCTCATCTGTAAATACCAATTGATGTGCTGCCACGTCACAAGTAACCCGAAGGCCTTTCGCTTTCGCTTTTTTAATTAGATCTACGGCTTCGGGCGTACTGATCGACGCAAAGTGGATCGGGGCTTCCGTATATTCCGCGAGATATAGATCACGGGAAACCATCAAGGATTCTGCAAGATTGGGAATTCCTTTCATTCCCAAATAAGTGCTCATTGTACCCTCATTCATTTTATTGCCACCCGCCATGGACTCATCTTCGGCATGCGAAAAAATCAGTCCTTCAAATCCTTTTGCATACAACAAAGCCCTACTCATCAGCCCAGCTTGTTGCACCCCCCTATTTCCATCACTGAAAGCAACAGCACCATTCTGTTTCATATCATAGAGTTCGGCCATTTCCTTACCTTCCCGCTTCTTACTAATTGCGCCAATGGGATGTATATCCACAATATTTCCTTTTGCAGCATTGACCACAAGTGCCACTTCGGACCGGCTTTGGATGGCAGGCTCGGTATTGGGCATTACGGCCACGGCAGTGAAACCGCCGGCAGCAGCAGCAGCCGTTCCCGTCCGGATATCTTCTTTGGTTTCTAAACCCGGTTCCCCAAAATTGGCATGTAAATCGAAAAATCCAGGCGATAAAATCTTACCCGTTCCATCGATGGTCTCTACGGTTTTATCAGCTACTTTGATGATGTTTCCAATCTGTGCAATCTTTCCTTTTTCGATAAGTACATCAACAGTCTGCTGATGATATTCGTTACCCGGTAAAATTACTTTAACAGAAGTAATCAATAAGCTTTTCATATATGAATGTGATTGAAATTAATAGGATGCAAATTGTATGTTGAAGCTTGTAGCGTGTTCTTTAGCAACAAACAAAAAACGAATTTATCACTATAAATTGTATAGCCATAAACAGATTTTTCGCGTGATGCTTTTGATTGCTTCATTTCGAGAAACAAAGTTACAAAATACAATTTTATTATAGAACACTAAAAATAGATTTCAGTGAACATTCATTAGGAATTTTCTCCCCATTGATAATGCTTAAAATCAAATCCAGCTAAACTCAAAATCCGATCGACCACTGTCTCCGCCAACTCCTCCAAAGTTTTTGGTAAGCTATAGAAAGACGGAGAAGCCGGACAAATGATTCCGCCTGCTTCGGTAACCAGTTTCATATTCTGAATATGAATAATACTTAATGGTGTCTCACGTGTAACTAAAATAAGCTTCCTTCTTTCCTTTAACATAACATCCGCCGCACGGGTAGTAAGATCTGAAGAAATCCCATAGGCTATTCTGGACAAGGTTCCCATAGAACAAGGACAGACAATCATGGTATCAAAACGCGCTGAACCCGATGCAAAAGGGGCAAAAAAATCATTTTTATCGTAGAATTTGAAAGGCACGTCCTGGTAACTCTCATCTCCCAATTCAGCCCGCCATACATCCTTCGCATTATTTGACATCACAATACCCACCTCAGCTAGCTGAGATTTTAGCGAATTCAGTTTTTCCAGCAGTAACTTCGCATATATAGAGCCGCTCGCTCCTGTAATAGCAACAACAATCTTTCTTTTGGACATTTCTTTTAAATATAAAAACAAAGCTATAAAAAAAGGGTCGAAGTGAGAAACACTCGACCCTACATCTACCTATGAAAAACATGCCCTTGGGAGGGGCTTAACAAAAGTACATCTACTTTTTAATTTTCAAAAATATTAAATGAATTACTACACATTTGTGTATATAAATTTTAAAAAAACACCTCTTTTAGCCCTGATCCCATCCAAATTATTGCCCCGATTTATATCCCTTACAATTTTTAAGGATTTTATGACAGCTTGATTTCGCAAATAAATTCGTTACTCAAACAGTTATTTTCATTAATAAAACCTATTTTAGTAGGAGAGTTATGCAATTACATTTGAAAATGAACCTTTCTGTTTTAGAACAATATATTGAAGAAGGCAAAAGTCACGACATTGATCTGCTATTGATTGGAAACCCTGAATTATTACAAGAGACGACCAGTCATGGAATTTCACCGTTGTTATTGGCATGTTACTACAATAAACCGCAAATTATCCGGATACTTCTTCAACATACCAAAACAATGACCATCCATGAGGCCTGTGCAGCGGGATTAACAGCATATGTGGAGGCGATTATCCAACAGGCTCCATCGGTCGTCAATGAGTGGTCTTCACATGGTTTTACACCTTTGTTACTGGCAACTTATTTCAATAGAGTTGACATTGTCCGTCTATTGTTGTCCAAAAAGGTAAATCCTAATATAGCCAGCAGAAACGAACAACTCTGCTACCCCCTGCATATTGCAGCTTCAAATAATAATGAGGAAATCGGCAAAATGCTCATTGAAGCCGATGCCGATGTCAATGCGATTCAGGCTACAGGTGAGACTGCTTTACATTTTGCTGCGCAACACGGGAATATTGACTTCATTGTTACCTTGCTCGAATTTGGTGCCGATACAAAAATTTTCAACCTCGCAGGATTCAGCCCAGCGGACTTCGCTTTGGAAAAAGGATATAAGGAAATCGCCGAAATACTCGCGAATTAACCACTTCGCAAAATTTCGGCACCAATCCGACAATGAAGGCACTGTCTCTTATCGCAGTACATTTTCTTCAATTGCAATATCGCCTGGCTTTGGGCCGCATTTTCGGCATGCCAATCAAATTCTCCAAACCGCTTTATGATCGCGTTTTTCTCAACAGGAAGCGTTTCCAAAAAATCAATGGCCTTGTCAATATACCGCTCTATCCCATAATATTTGCCATAAGCGAAAAGAAATAACACCACAACATTAACAATGAGAATATCAATGGTATCTGCCCCTATTCTTCCAGAATGCGCCGTACACCCCTTACCTTTCGGTAAAACACGAGATTTCCAGTACTCACTTAACTGTTCAATACGAAACAATGAACGTGCATCCTCTAAATTTTCCAGATCTAAGATCATTGAAAAACTTAATGACTTATCCGTAAATAAGGCGACCAACTGTGCTATCCGAAGTTCAGGAAAATTATAAGGTCGCATCCGCAACTTTTTCCACACAGCGCTCATGACCTCCATTCCATGAGCAACCTGTTGATAAACAAACTCATTATAGAGCAACTTAACATGTTCATCATGCGCATTACCGGACAAGAAACCAGCTACTCCAAAGAAAATTGCTTCGATCTTCAAGGTATCCGAACGATACTTTTTCAATAACGATATAGGTAGTTTTTCTCCGAGTTCATGAAATGCCTCTGCATTCACTTTCAATCCCATACACCTACATATCCAGATCCAAAATACCTTTTCCCAATCATTGTCATTATCAGCCAATAGACTAAAGATCGTTTGAACTTTCATCTCCAGCCGCTCATAAGATAAAGCGCCCAACCACATTGTCTTTTTTAGTACATCAACTGAACTTAGCTGCGACTGACAAGGAATCCAGTTTGTCGTATTCATCATTGTCGAATACTTATCAAGCAAATGCTGATTGACGTACACCGAAAGCAACATTGTTGGGATAACACTCCCATCACTCCGGTATATGACTTTATCATTTACCCAGACAACATGAAGTATAACATTATTATAAGCTGCATCATCCCGATGATGGTGCCTATCCCAATCCGATGAACGAACATGGAGTTCAATATTTCCATACCATTCTTTGTCTCCAAGTAAGACATGAGACATTAAAAAATCTGGTCCTGCATTCAGGTTATGCTGACCAAAGTTCATCAAAATCAACGGCTCTCCGTCCGTGGACCGCAATCCTATTGTATTGAATAGCCGTAGTTTCCAGATAAACTGCATTAAGTTTTCTGTCATCACCATAAGTGTATACTAAGAAATTAAACTAACCGGCTATGATCTGTAATTTCTTAAATATACAATTTTATCTGCTATTTCACATAAACCATCAGCAAGTCATTGGAGATCATCCGTTTTTCCAAAATCCGTCCATTCAACTTTGGGGCGGAAACACCGCTATGCAATTCTCTCTCCGATTGAAACACGCGCGCTTCATCCCAAAGACCAGCATCAATAAATGTTTGCAAGGTCTTCGCTCCCCCTTCAATGATAATGGACTGCACATCCATTAGGTACAATTGATAAAGGATACTTTGTGGTAAATACAGACCATAATTTTCAAGTTCAATATATTTAATATGTCCTTGCCAATCTGTTTTTTTTGCGTTAAACACAATGGTATCGGCTTTTTCATCAAAAATATTATTTTCAGGAGAAATGGTCAGATCCCGATCTATCAACACACGGATTGGATTTTTACCTTTCCAATGCCTAACAGTCAAACTCGGATTATCCAGTTGAGCAGTATGGGTTCCGACTAAAATTGCATCCTCTTCGGCGCGCCAACGATGGGCCAGTTGCCGGCTTGCGGTATTACTGATCCACACCTGCTTATCCTGCTGACCTATCAATCCATCTTTAGATTGTGCCCATTTTAAAATAACATACGGTCGGTGTTGGCCGATTCGTGTAAAAAAACGGCGATTGAGCCAGATTGCTTCCTTCTCCAAAAGCCCAATTTCAATTTCAATACCTGCCGCTCTCAATATTTCAACACCTTTACCATTGACTTTCGCATAGGGATCCAGACAAGCGACAAAAACCTTCGATGGTTTTAAATCGGCGATCATATTGGCGCAGGGAGGTGTTTTACCATAGTGTGCACAAGGCTCAAGACTCACATAAAATGTACTTGCAGCCAGTAATTCCTTTGCCGTATCACCATACCGCTCCAGCACCTGACTTACAGCATTAACTTCAGCATGGGGACCTCCGTAAGGAGAAGTGTACCCCTCTCCTATAATTTTGTCATCATGAACGATAACTGCACCCACCATGGGGTTTGGACTTACAGACCCTGCTCCTAGCTGAGCGAGATCCAAGCAGCGTTGCATATATTGCCTGTGCATATTCATAATGCAAATCTATGAAAATCGTACCTTTGAAGCATGAGAATACTTCAAGATTTCGAATTATCGTTTCAACATGAATTAAAGTCCATATATGGCAGTGACGAAATAAAATCCATATTTCTACTTGTAGTCGAAGAATTATTGGGTATAAAAAGAATAACATATCCTTTTAAAAAGGATGATATCGTCTGTGAAAACGATGCTCTTCGTTTCCGGAGAATTCTTCAGGATCTCAAAAAAAGCAGACCAATCCAATATATTTTAAATAAAGCAGATTTTTACGGCGAGCTTTTCGAGGTGAATGAATCGGTCCTGATCCCGAGACAGGAGACGGAGGAACTCGTTGATCTTATTATAAAAACACATGCGACCTCATCTCATCTAAAGGTTATTGATGTCGGCACCGGTTCAGGTTGCATCCCAATTATTTTGTCAAAATACTTAAATCAGGCGCAGGTAACCACGGTAGACATCTCTAAAGAAGCGATCCATATCGCCAGAAAAAATGCGCAAAGTTTGGGAGAACCCGTTCATTTCATCAATGCTGATATTTTAGAATGGGATTACGTTTTTTCAGATCAGCAATACGATATTATCGTTTCGAACCCGCCTTACATCACACCAAATGAAAAACAGCAAATGCAGCAAAATGTATTGGCGTATGAACCAGAACTCGCTTTATTCGTTGAGGAGAGTGCACCGCTGATCTTTTATGATGTCATTTCATCCTTTGCCTTAAAACATTTGACACCAAACGGAGACCTTTATTTTGAAATTAATCAATATTTGGGACCGGAAACCAAGGATCTCATCGAGAAAAAGGGCTTCCGGCAAGTACAGCTCATCAACGATATCAATGGTGCCAACCGGATAATCCATGCAAAGAAAAGCATCTAGAAAAAATAATCTTTTTATTTACTAGACAGTTAACTTCGGTTAACCAAATTTTAGAACCAATTATTTGGAGCATATCGAAAGAAATTCTACCTTTGCATCACTTTCAAAAACAGAAAGGATTCCGTAGCTCAGCTGGTAGAGCAATACACTTTTAATGTATGGGTCCTGGGTTCGAATCCCAGCGGGATCACAAAAGGCGTTAATTTTAGCGCCTTTTTTCTTTTCACCCTGAAAATCAATGGTTTCTACAAATAATCCTATGAAACCTTGAAACATTGGCGCTCAGCTGAAAAAAAGATAAAAGCCTTTCTCAAATTCCAATATAAAACTGAAGACTTTGCTCTGGAGAATATCAAGTATTCCTTCGCTGAAAAATTCTTCGATTACATGACTCTTGAATTGGAAAAGCCAATCAGCGATGTCACTGCAAAAGGGTATGTAAAAAAACTAAAGCAGATACTTGAGAATTGTGCAAATCACAATTATATCACAAACAACCCAATAAAAGCCTTTGTATGCTATGGCAATGAAAAGGAAATAGAGCCTCTCGAATTTGACCAGATTAATGCTATACAAAGAAAAAAAATCTCATTAAATCGATTGGGAGAAGTAAGGGGTGTAAAAAACAATGTACTTATCTTATATTAGAAAAGCAACAGATAGCCCGAGGAATTAAATTTGATTTCTGATGGCCTCTTCCAATTCTTGCAGTCGCTTAATATACCGCTCAAACCAGAGATTGCCGGCATTGGCTCCTGCAGAAGCAAGATGGAATTCTATAAACCTGGGGATGTCATGAATTACAGAATATCCGTTTTGATATTCCTTTATTAAAATAGGCGGTTCTTTAAAGAAGGTTTCGAGTCGTGAAACTTCACTTTTCCATTCTTGTAAAGTCATAAAATTAATTTTGATTAGATCACTTATTAACCCATATCTCAGAGAAAAAGCACGCCAAGTGTCATTTGCTAATTCAGAAATACTTATGAAAGATTCTTATCGAGCTATGCCTTCTGTTATTGGTAATGGATCGTTCAAAGGAGAAGTACGATCTTCCATCTCAACCAACGGTAATTGCAAATTTGTTGTAGTGTCAGCTTCCTCAAATGCTGTCGCACTCGAAACAATATTAAATTTCAAATTGCTATTTCTAAGTAAAACAATCTCTCCCCCTATTGCCGAACATAATAATAGGTTAGCATCCTGCGATCTTGTTAATGAGTTACAAAGTGAACCGCAGCATTTGATCGATTCAATAATTTTTCCTGTTCTCTGATCAATACAATTTATATAGCCATTATAATACGGTACGATCAGTGTGGATGACGATATCAAAAAATCATTATTATAAGTTATACCCCTGGTATTACCCCAGGGTTCAGGAATATTTAAGCCTTCATCGTCCGTAAATTCGTTAATAAAATCCAGCGAAGGGAATTTATTAACCTGGTAACTAAAAGGTGGAAACCCGCCCGTCGTGACAAATTCCTCGCCACTCTCAGAAAAACTACATGCGCTTGGAGCAAATAATGTGGCTATATATTTCCGGTAAAGCTTTACGGAGTTATCCTTAATTTCGAAAAAACGTATACTTCCGGTATCTTCTGATTCTGTTATTTGTGCTGCAATTATTTGCTCACTCGGATGAACAACTATGTTCTTCGTATACACCTCACATAAAGCATCGGTATTATCCAGCCTGACTAGAGAATTCAGATGATAAAATTCAATTTGGGATGAGCCAGCGTTTGCCGCGATCAAAAGGTTTTTTGAAGCAATAGCCTTGATGCAAGAGTAGCCTCTTAAGTGTGGCGCCAAATTGTTTTGTGCCACGTCCCCGCATGTTCGTGAAACAGTTTTCGTATTAATATTCCATTCAATATTCCTTGTACCATTTAAAGCAAGCCAAACGTAGTCTTCTGTAGAAAAACAGGCATCCAAAATAACAAAATCAAATTGCTGGTAGTAAGATAGAATTAATTGGTCGTCTACAATATTAATAATTGCAAATTCACGAGAGTTATCAAATAACACAAGGGCTGTACTGCCACTTGCGTTGATTAAAGATTTTGAAATTTTACGCTTCAGATCTATTGTATTTACTATCTGCATTTGTGGTTATTTTTTTAAGCGCTTATGGATTTTGCAAAAGAGGCCAGATTCCCGCTGGTGACTTTTCAAAATTCGGATCGGATATTCTCATGCGTTCCAATATAATATTTGATTAAATGGGGCATCAGAAAGTTGTATCAAAAAAACCAATGTAGGTAAGATCATTGAATTTCTTTTCAGGTTCGTTTACCTTCATATTGGTATCTGTATAGAAAAAAAAGGCGTTAGCTTCCGTAATTCCTGTTGCAATACATGCTTCTTTAACGATTTCCGGTGAGCTAATGTCTTCCATTTCCGCCAATAATTCGCCAATTTCCAGCAGTGCTTCGCCTGCATAATAAATGAAAAGAAAATCTTCATTGAAACTGTACTCCTTTTTCAAATCTTTACTAAACTGGCTTAGCTCTACTTCGGAAGGATTTTTTTCTTTGCCAGTCGAATCGAAAAGAAAAGCCTTTGACTGATCAAAATATTTGTCAAACTCACTTTGTTTTTTTCTCGTAAACCCAACCCATATATGGGCTTTTGACATTCTAGACATAGACCTTTTTATTTGTTTAGTTATTCATTTTTTCTCGTATAAACTATTCATTATAAAAATAATAAACGTTATTCCAGCGTTTGGGAATCCAGTTATTCTTGACCATTACAGAATCTTCAGTTATGTAAAACTTCATTATAACCGGCCTGGAGGTTTCTATTTTAATATCATCAGCTGCTTGGAGGTCAATGACCCTTCCGGAGGAATCCGTTCCGGATATCTCAAAAGAGATATGCTTGTCAGTGAGCATATCGAATAGTTTTTCCACTTCGATAAGCTCATCCTCAGAGTTGGTAGCAGTGGTAATTTTATTCCATAAATAATCTATTTTTTTCATGTCAGTCCTGGATGAGTTGCACGACTGCAGACATGTTATAATAACGGACAAAAAAGATACCCTTTTCCACTGGTTCATGAGACTTTTTTTTAATAAAGTTTATAATTGTGTCTACCATAACATCAGGGTAAATCTAATGAATTTTGAAGTTATTAAAAAGATTAAAACTTCACAGAAGGCATAAATTCGGTCTTTTACGCTGAGTGTCCAAATAAAATCAATGCTCGATTTTATATAATATTACATAAATAAATTAAGCATGATGAAGATTTTTGCGGATTTTGATTTTTTTTTGTACAAATAAGTTCTTTAAATCAGTACAAATCAGGTCAAAAAAAAATGGTACCCCTTTCAGGACCCCTCATTTGATAGACCTTATACAAGATATTATAAATTAACGCATTACCCTTATGGGTTCGAATCCCAGCGGGATCACAGAGGAAAAGCTAATCGCAAGATTGGCTTTTCTTGTTTAAACGGGCTCAAATCTACAAAATGAGATTTATAAACATGGGGGTATATTCGGCCAACTTTTGGGCAGAACGGTACTTTTTGTTGCCGATTTTGACACCTAATAACCAAAATCAGAAGAAAATCTAGGCCTACACCCAATTAAAAGGCTATTTTAATGGTAAGCAAACACTTACCGTTGCTAAGGAGAGATGAACAAAACGTCCTTAGCATTTGTTCATCTCTCCTCAACATTTCACCAAATGTCCTCAGCATTTCACCAAACGTCCTCAGCATTTCACCAAACGTCCTCAACATTTCACCAAACGTCCTTGGCATTTGATCGATCGTCCTCAGCATTCGAGCGATCGTCCTTAGCATTTGATCAATCATCCTCAGCATTCGAGCGATCGTCCTTAGCATTTGATCAATCGTCCTCAGCATTTGATCAATCGTCCTCAGCATTTGATCAATCGTCCTTGGCATTTGATCGATCGTCCTTAGCATTTGATCAATCGTCCTTGGCATTTGACCAAATATCCTCAAGGATAACTTGTTTTTGATATCATTTATACTAATGATCAGCGTATATCCGTTGCTTTTGATCTTAAAAGAATGAATGGAGAATTCGAATACTTAACCGATAAACGAGATACGCATGGCGATAATATAGTTCCAGTAAAATTACTTCGGTAGTATACCGCTTTCTCTTGCTTTATTAACAGCAGTAAGAATATTTCCTGTTTCAAACTTGTGCAATAGTGTGGCCCGGTGGGTTTTGACTGTGAGCGGGCTGATAAATAACTCCGTTGCTATTTCTGCAGATGTCCTACCTGCTGCCAATAATTGAAGTATCTGTTTCTCCCTTATGGTGAGCTCCGGAATTTCCTCCGGCTCGTTAAGCACTACCATATCAAAATTCACTTTCAACTCACTGCTCAGGACAATCTTTCCATCCAGCGCATCCTGCATACAGTTTAATATATCGCACGGATCTGCTGTCTTTAGCAGATAACCGCTGGCACCACTTTGCAGCATCTGCTTGATGATGCTCCGTTCACTCAGGTTACTGAGAGCAATTATGACAAGGTCCGGATAAGATTTTTTTAGTTCCTTACAAATACTTATTCCGTTTCCGTCGGGTAGTGTAATATCCAGTAACACTAGATCAACCCCGCTCATCTCCAAAGAATCCGATAGCGCCTTTGCAGAACCAAACTGCCCCACCAATTCCAGCCCATCATTTCCCTGAATGACATTTTTAATTCCTTCGATAACCAGCGGATGGTCATCAACGATGATCACCCGGACCTTTCTGCTATTATCCCACATACAATTCTATATTAATATTAGTACCTCCACCTGAGCTGTCTATTTCTATTTTTCCGTTCAACAGATCCACACGGCTTTGAACATTTTTCAACCCACGGCTGTGTTTGGGGATACTATCAATCGAAAAACCCTGGCCGTTATCCTCCACAGTAATAAAGAAATATTGGTCCGACTGGCTGCACTGCACCATAATTTTTGAGGCATCGGCATGTTTTACGGCATTGTAAACAAGCTCCTGAACGATACGGTAAATCATAACCTTAACCTGAGCAGAGAAATTTTCTTCAAGATCAAAAGCTTTAAAAATGATCTTAAGTCCCGGAAGCATAGCTTCATCACAAAGATCTTTCAATGCTACTGCAAGCCCCGATTGTAACAGGGACTCCGGCATCATATTCCTCGAGATGCGCCTTAATTCATTTACAGAATGTCCCAGCCGGTCAATAGTGTGGTCCAGATCGCCCTTTTCCAATTGCCGTTTTTTTGAAACAAGCTGTGAAAGGTTAAGCTTGATAGCAGCCAGCATGCCACCAAGGCCATCATGAAGATCCCGTGCCAACCGGCCGCGTTCGCGTTCTTCGCCAGCAATCAGGGCTTGCGCCACCTCCACATGCCTCTGTTGCTGTAATGTCTGCAGTTGTTGCCGTGCCAGCTTCTTTTTTTGCCGGGAGCGGTACAGGAAAAACAACAGCGATAGTAAAGATAACGCTGCAAGGAAGCATAACAGAAGTTTTTGCATTTCAGATTTTGCCTGCAGGTCGGCAATATGACGCTCCTTCTGTGCAGTCTGGTATCTGAGCTCGAGCTCATTTATTTTAAACGCGGTTTGTTGCTTATCTATGCTGTCCTTAAACAAGGTATATTTATTTAAATAAATATAAGCCAATTCAGTGTTACCGGCCAGATTGGCATAAGTCGCTATATCCTTTAAAGCAGGAAGTGAATATTCAGGCAGCTCATCTTCCCTTGCCATTTTTTCAATTACCTGTGCGGATACCAGTGCAGCTTTGTAATTGCCCTGTGCCGCTTCAACTGTTTTCCTGGATTCATATGCGTCATATTCAGTTTCCCGGTCCGGGAAAGCAGTAAGATTACTGAAAGCCCGCTCAATAGCCTTGCTTGCCTTCCCTTGTTGCTTCTGCAGAAGATAAGACAAAGCCTCGTAACTGTAAAACCTTGTCCATAGGCGGTCTTTTCCCAAAATTCTTAATTGCTGATCCGCTTTACGGAGGTAATTACTGAGACTGCTTAGGCTGTCCATATAATACATCAGCAGCGCTGCATTGAGATAAGATTCTGCTTTGCTGCCAGCCCCTGCATCGGTCTGTTCAGCAAGTTCAATATCTTTAAGCTGGTAAGGGTAAGCTTGAGGATATTGCCGAAGGGTAATAAATGCAGCGGAGAGATTATGCAGGCTGGCTGCGTATGCTTCTTTATCGGCTCCTTTTTCAAGCTCCGGTAAAATCTCAATCAGCAATGAGGCTCCTTTTTCATGGTAGCTTTTATTGAACCATGCCTGGGCCAGGTTAATAGTGGTACGAAGGTAAAGTGCCCTGGATGCAGCGTTCCCGTCATGCCCGAGTAAATTTCTGGCCAGATCGTACTGAATGATAGCGTTATCCATAGAAAACGACAGCATATATATATTCCCGAGACTATAGCGGGCCTGTGCCTCATAATAGGGATAAGATTGTTTTCTCGCAAACGCCAGCGCTTTACCTGCAAATTCATGGGCGGTATCGAATTTGCCCATCCGCGCATATGCTATGGCAATGCTTCCCATAAGGTCGCTGCGGGCTGTATCAGACATAGCAGCTTCCAGCAGCTTTTTCAGGCTGTCGGCCCGATGCTGATAAGGCTGTGCCAGAACATTGCATATGCAAAGCAAACCCGCCATACAGATCAACAGTAAACCTTTCATCGCCTAATAATTTAAAGTAATAATAACAATAATTGCCCGGAATAATTGCCGGGCAGATAAAAATACTCCTTTGGGAGTATTGCCTCAAGGATAAAAGGAGAATAATTTTGGATAGCGTTAAGTTCCCAATAGTTTATGGTAGCTCTTAACATATGCTTTCAAAACCTGGCACTTACGCGGTTACAACGGTCATAAAATTTTTTATGCTATGAAACAGATACTTCAACTGCTTATTATCTTTCTTTCCGGACCCGCATTTGCTCAGTATGATCCGGGCGCTACCATGATGATCGCGCAGAATAACCTGATGTACAATAACACAATCCAGTCCTTTGTCAATCAGAATATCATGAACGATATAGCGTATGGCAAAGCAGGAAGTAGGACAAAAAAAGCGGGTACCAAAGCAAAGTCGTCTGTAAATAATGCTGCGTTTTTGTTCGGCCCTTCGGTAACAACATCACAGACCGTACAGCAGGACATCATCAATACTATCAAACAGAAAAATCATCAGGTTGGAAACAGCCTTGAAAAGGCCTTTAAGCTGGATAAACCATTTCCCCGGTATGTAACATACCTCAAAAGTTTAGGGCTGGATGTGCAGCATAATTATGCGGATGCTTTTGCGGCTTATATCCTGGGGATGTGGCGCATTGCCAACAAGGCTGCCGATCCCGGTGCAGATAAGATACAGGCAGTACGCGAACAGGTGACCTTAACCCTGGACGTCGCCGGATGGAGCAACGAACAAAAACAGGAAGCTGCCGAATATATGATCTACGATCTTATTCTCGCAAACGAGTCCTATAATTCAGCAAAAAAAGAAGGGATGATCAAAGAAGCGCGTGCGTACTCGGATATGGTTCACAACCGTTTCCTCCGAAAAAATCAGCTGGATTTGCGCAGTATGACCCTCTCAAAAAACGGTTTAACAAAAAAGCTATAATGATAAACTAACTGCGCTTGAGAAGGCACAGAGTTTCCATCGATTGTCCAAGCTGTTATTCATTTCCTGCTTGTGAGTTAAAACAGGTGTAAAGATATCATTCACTATAATTACAAGTCTTAAATACTGAAGGACCAATAGTTGATAATTACTTATTACAAATCTGACTATGACAAAGACATATAATTTAATAACAAGCCTGGCACTTCTGCTATTTATCCTGGTATCATGTAAGAAAGATGATGTCAGGCTAGGAGAAACGGTACTGTATGAAACCGATTTCAGTAAAAACGATGAGAAATGGGGTGTCGGTTACTCGGCCGGGGACACCTATTATGGTTATGAAAATGGCGTATATGTTCTTAAAGGTTCTGCGACAATGGCTATTACCAGTAGGGTATCGGAAGATTTCGCTCCCAGCAGTGGCTCCATGTATGTTGAGGTAAGCGTGAAGCCTACTTATTTTTCGGACAACCGATATGGACATGGGGGATTAATATGGAATTTCCGAAAGGACGGTACAGATCTATCGTTCTATGCTCTGGTTATATCCCAGAGTGGAGAGTGGAAGATTACCAGATACAATTCAAAAAGTTCCGATCCTTGGGAAGATATTGTTGATTGGTCAGCTGGTGCTAATATAAACATAAGGGGGTATAATACCTTAAAAGTACTGCTCAAAGATGGCAAAGTGTATTTTCATGTCAATGACCAGGAAGTGTATAGCATGGCTGCAACAGGTGTAGCTACGATTAACAGAGCCGGGCTTTATGCCAACCGTTTCTCCATTGTTGAAGTTAACCATTTTAAGATAGCCAGTCTACAGTAAACCATCTCGGTAATTTCGTCTGATCCAGTTAATAAGAAAGTACCGGCACTTATTATTCACAAAATTTATCAACGATAAATAAGCAATATGAAAAAGGTTAGCTTAATAATACTTGCAATTTCTGCATTATGTGGGTTTATTTCCTGCAGTAAAAGTGATGGTCCTGGCCCGGACGGTGGCAATAACGGCAACGACCGTAATTATGGTATAGGAGCTATTTTCATTAAACAGGGAACAGAAGGCATTACCCGCCTTGATATGGGCACCGGTGTCCTATCGGGTGTTATCGGGAACTGGTCCAACGGTTCCGGCTGGGACATCAGCTGGGATGGAACCAAAGGTGTCAAACAGGTTAAGGCTGCGACATTTGATACTAGGTATATTATCTTTAATGCCAGTAATGGATCAACAATCAAGGAGATATTTTACGAACCAAATGATAACAATGGTGGCTTACCTCATATCTCTCCTGATGGAAATCTGTTAGCATTAAGGCCTACATTGCGGGATGGTCTGGTAATCCTGGACATGAACGGCAATGTCCTGCACAATATTTCCGGATACGGAAGTACCCATGAATTTGAATACCTTGACCCTATCTACTGGGAACCCGGCGGAACGATTCTATTTAAAAAGGACGGTGGCCTATGGCGCACCTCAGCAGATTTTAACCGGGCCACGAAGGTGCGGGACATTCCGTTTGACGATTGGAGAGGTCATGCAACAGCAAGTCCGGATGGCAAGAAAATCGTCTTACCTGCCGGTAACCATATCTGGCTGATGAATGCCGATGGCAGCGATTTCCACCAGGTTTCCGAAAGTAATCAAAGAGAGGAGTCTCCCTGCTTTTCCCCAGACAGCAAGTATATAGCGATGAAGGCCAATTCAAGGGCCGGGGCGCCTGGCAGCGGTACTACTGCCTTTCATCTATGTGCCATCCCCGCCGATGGTCAGGTTTACAAAGTAGGGCCAGGTGAAGATAACCGCGTGATACACCCTGCCGTCAAAGGAGCTCCGGATTCAAGAGGGCTTGGGATCACCATTGTCGGCGATTTTGTCTGGCGATAGATAATAGCAATACTTTAAGCATGATGCGGTATGGTAACAATATAACAATGACGTTTAAAACTATAAACTATGAAAAAGCTATCTTTTTTTAGTTATTTCTTCCTGCTAACAGTTCTGCTTGCCGGCTGCAAGAAGGATGACAGTTCCGGACCTGACAGAGGTAATAGCTCTTGGGGTAAGGGACGCATTTACTATAGCTCACCAACAGAAGGGGTGCGTTATATTGACCTGGCGACAAAAACAAAGGGACTGCTTTTACCCGAGGACTATGACCGTCATGACTGGGACGTGAGTATGGACGGGCAAAAGACGATTACCTCTGCCAATACCGGTGATACCGATTGGGACGCCAATCTTATTACGATAAGCAATATAAGTGACGGACAGGTAACGGGACAATTCAGGTACTATCCCACAGAGGGAGATTATGCCTCGCCTAAATTTTCGCCGAATAGATCTAAGATCGCAGTAGTGCCGACATATCATGATGGCATCGTGATCATGAACCTTGAAGGCCGCGTCGAAAACCATTTGCTGAGCTATGGTGGAGAAAAAATACGGCAGAATATTATGGCCTGGATGCCGGACAATACACTCCTTTTCATGGTGGGCAACAAACTCTGCCGGACCAATACGGCTTATACAAACGCCAGTGTTATCGCAGATATCAACCTGTCCAAATGGGGAGCTCCGCAGCCCAGCCCGGATGGTACCCGGATTGCATATGCCAGCGGCAATCATATCTGGATGATGAATGCCGATGGCAGCAATAAAAAGCAGGTGACAACGAGTACAGATGAAGAAACCTATCCAGTTTTTTCGCCGGATGGAAAATATCTGTTGATAGGCACCCGCTTTATTGAATCAACCGGCTCGCCCGGTAGCGGCGTGTTCAGTGATGGCGTCTGGGCAATGGCAATTATACCGGCAGACGGCCAGCAATATAATGTAGACCAAGGGGTTGACGATCATGTTATCCAGCTCAGGCTGCAGGGAGTGGACCGTAATGAGATCTGTAACGGAACGATGCTATGGCGCTAAGCAGCTTTTGGCATCTTCCGCTTGCACAGAAGTAATTTTGAAGTAAAGTTTATTTTAGATTTGATATGAAAAATATAAGTAAAGCTATAATTATGGCGCTTATTTTTGGCCTGTTTGCCGGAAATAAAGCATGGGGACAGATAGGCAATCCCGGATTAATGTACCAGGGCGCTTTTAATAACGCTATGTTCCTGACAACAAAAAGCGCCATTGAGCGCGGAATGAAATCCGGCAGCGGGGAAAATTCAGGTAAGAGCAGGCCCTCCAGAACTGCCAGTTCAGATCTGAATTTTGTGTCCTCAGCAAAGGTCCATGATCAAGTGCTGGAACTGATCGGAACAATTGCCGCAAATGGCAATAAGATTAAAGCAAAGTCTGCCGCCGAAACAATACGGAATGCAAATTTTATGGCGCAGTTTGAAAGCATTCTCAGGCCATTTGGATTCAACAGGTACAATGTACCAGACGTATTCACCGCCTTCATTTTACTTTCCTGGCAGGCAACCAGTGGTAAGGAGATCGGAAATTACCGCCAAGGAATTGAGCTTTTAAGAAAGCAGATACATAGCGCTATGGGTAGTAATAGCAATTTGGCAAAATTCAGCAATGACCAAAAACAGGAGATATCAGAGATACTTTCTTATATGGCTATATTTTTTACATACGCATGCCAGGAGCAATTGAAAAACGGAGATACAGCTTCTTTAACCGCAACGCGGCAAAATATCAGGCAGGCTGTGATCAGGGTATCAGGTATAGATCTTACGAAATATACCTTCAACAATAATGGGCTTATAGAAAAATAGTTTACTATTTCTCTAATTGGACCTCAAAAAGGCCGTTAGCAGAATCGGGCGTTTTCCAAGCTTGACTTCCTTGCCCAATATTGCTTCTATGAACGCTTTATAACAAATAAATCTCCAAATGAACTAATTCCTTTGGAGATTTCCAACCAAAATTTTTTTTAAGTACTTTTTTCAAATCTCGATCCAATTATATAGCTAATTTTTGTGGCTGGATGCCGAATATTTGTATCCGGTCATTACTTCAGTGGTTTGGAAGTCTTGTTTTACCAATTCTTTGAGATTCCTAATTATTGTGAGCAACGAATTTGTAACTAATTTTTTTATTCCCCGGATTTGAATTACCCTACAAATATTTTTTTATCTTATCTTTATAGTTTAATAATTCATCATCTGAATACAATTAAACCTGCTAAGCAGCATGTATAAAAACACTTCGATCTCTATTCCCTTGTGAATGGAGCGGGAACGATTATAAGAAATGGAGAGGAAAGAGAACATGAAAAGAGTCACCTTAAAAGAGATTGGAAAGCAATTAAACCTTTCACCGGGCACCATTTCCAAGGCGCTTAACGATAGTCATGAAATCAGTGCGGAAACAAAAAAAATGATTCTAACTTACACCAAAAAGATTAACTATATACCAAACTTTTCTGCCAAAAGCCTGAAAACAGGACGTTCGAATACCTTGGCTATTATTGTCCCTTTTATTTCCAGCTCATTCTTCTTTGATTTTTATGAAGAAATCTCACTTATCTTATCGCAAACAAATTACCAATTAATTTTATTACAGACCTTCAACGACGAGAAAAAGGAAAAAGAAGCATTGGAACTCTGCGTGCAGAATAATATTGACGGCATCATTATTTCACCTGTAAAAAATGATTCCAGCCTATCGTTGTTAATGTACATCATGGACCAAATATGTCCGATCATTATATTTGACCGAATAAATCACCAGCTTGATACCTTTAAGATCGGTATACAGAACAACAAAGTGATTTATCAGGCTACGGCGGAAATGATAAAAAACGGTCGCAAAAACATTATTCTGTTACTCTGTAAAGATATCGGCGGAAATGCCACTCGAATTAAAGGCTACAAAGATGCCCTTTTTAACAGCTCGATTCCCTACAACGAAGATAATATTGTTGAAATATCTTATTCAAGCCCTAAAGATAATATTGATGAGGAACTCGAACGAAAAATAAGCGCTTTATTAAGCAGCCCATTCCCTCCAGACGCACTTCTATCCACCACCGACACGCTATCGTTGAAGGTCTTACATATTTTAAATAAGCTTAAGGTAAAGATTCCTGAAAATATGAATTTAATCGGATTCAGCAACACGCCCTTTGCGAATAGCCTAAACCCTTCTTTGACAACGATTACTCAGCCCACTCGTCTCATGGCCGATAAATCAGTAGAACTTTTATTGGAAATGCTAAAGAAGAAAAACAAAAAAAATTATTTTGAGTTTGAGACTTATTTTTTGGACTGTCAAATAGAACACCGAAAATCAACCTCTGCATCCCGGGAATAAATAACAAAGTTTTTACACCGATAGCATAAAACAGTCTTGTGACAAACACTTTATCTTATTATAATTATATTTATCATAACCATAAAATATAAAAATGTCACTTCATTCAGATAACCACCCAGAATACAATTCACGAAGGTCCTTCCTGAAAAAATCCGGTATTATTGCGCTCGGAACTTCACTACCGACCTCTACCCTGTTATCTTTTACGGATCAATCCAAAGATCAGGTTATTAAAGTAGGATTAATAGGTTGCGGCGGCAGGGGTACCGGTGCAGCCATACAAGCTTTACAGGCCGACCCGAACTGCCAGATTACTGCAATGGCAGATGTTTTTCAGGATCGCATGGATGAATCTTACGCCGCTTTAATGGAAGTCCGTCCGAAACAAGTAAAAATAGACAAAGGAAACAAATTTCTGGGATTTGACGCATATGAAAAAGTCATCAATAGTGATGTGGATGTCGTACTGCTAACCTCGCCCCCGGCATTTAGACCACTTCATTTAAAAGCTGCCGTTCAAGCAAAAAAACATATCTTCTGTGAAAAACCGATGGCGGTCGATATCCCCGGATTACACAGCGTACAACAGTCGGTAAAAAAAGCTAAAGAATTAAACTTATCGCTTGTCTCTGGTTTTTGCTTCCGTTACGACCTCCCGAACCGGGCTACATTTACCAAAGTAGTGGAGGGAGCGATAGGCCAGGTAAAATCAGTCAGCACATTTCGGTACGGCGGTGAAGCAACTTATATCGAGCCTCACCCGGAATGGAATAAAATGACGCAGCAAATGAGAAATTGGTTTTATTACAACTGGCTTTCGGGTGATTTTATTGTCGAGCAGGCGGTACATAGTCTAGACATGATGTCTTGGGCCATGGGCGATGTCATGCCCATCTCTGCAATGGGTACAGGAGGCCGGCAAGTCCGCATAGATCCAAAGTATGGAAATATCTATGATCATTTTGCCATTGAATTTAAATATGCAAATGGGGCAATCGGAACGCACTTCTGTCGACAACAAGCTGGAACCACTCCAAGAAACTCGGTAAGTATGCTCGGAACCGAGGGAATCGCTGAAGTCGTGATCGGCGGAAAGCATACCATATCCGGAAAAATAGACTGGGACTACACCGGCACAAAAAACAACATGTACCAGACACAACATGATGAGCTGTTTGCGTCAATACGAAGTAACAAACCAATCAATGATGGCGAATGGATGAGCAATAGCACCCTCTTGGCGATATGGGCCCGAATGGCCGGCTATACAGGTCAAAATTTGACATTTGACCAAGTCATGAATTCAAAAGAAAACCTTGGCCCTGAATTAGCTTCCTATAATTGGGAACTCGATGTCGATGGTCCGCCAATTGCCATACCGGGCAAGACGAAATTTAGTTAAGTGTTAAAACCTGATGAAAAGACTCATTTATACTATTTTCAGCACGTTATTGCTTAATAATAGTAGCCTCATAGCGCAAACCAAAACCTTATTCGATTTTGGTCAGGAAATCCACTGGGAAGATTGGATAGCAAATAAGAAAAACTCAAAAACAATACATTGGATCAATGTCAATACGGATCGGGACACTTGGCTTATCAAGAAAAATCTGCTCATCTGCAAAGGAAAACCAATAGGTATTGTACGCTCCACAAAGCAGTATGAAAATTTTATGATTGAGGTTGAATGGAACCATCAGTATGCGGGCGGCAACTCAGGAATTTTTGTCTGGTCAGACGCCAACCCCGACCCGTCGGGTAGACTTCCCGGAGGCGTCGAAGTACAAATGCTCGAATTAGACTGGGTAAATCAAAACCTTATGGATGGAAAACAGGCACCGATCGCCTATGTACACGGCGAGCTTTTTGGTGTAGGCGGTGTCACAACTGTTCCGGACAATCCCAGAGGAACGCGCAGCAAGTCCATTGAAAATAGAGCTAAGGGCAAAGGCGAATGGAACAAATACACCATCGTATGTATTGATGGCACCATCAAATTGGCGGTCAATGGAAAATTCGTCAATGGCCTACGTAATTCAAGTATAAAAAAGGGCTACCTCTGTCTTGAATCTGAAGGATCAGAGATTCACTTCCGTAATTTCAAACTCATCGAACTGCCCCCCGGTGTCACAAGTGATCAGCAGGTTGTACCGGGCATCACCCCATAATCATTAATAAAAAAAGGTCAACATAGCCTATGCTGCGATGTTGACCTTTTTTTACCCATAACAAAATTAGAAAATCTTGCTATTTGATCAGACCCCGTAGCGCATGTACGGGCAAATCTATTTTCGTGTCGTTTGATAGATTTCCTTGCAATGTATTCCACTGCAAGCTATCCAGCCGAACAGAAGATGCCCCTTCCGTCTTGATATCCAACACATCAACTTTGGATTTGTCCCCCTTTCTATTGAAATAGATCTCCGAATTCTTAGCAAGAATATGAGCTGTCTTGTAATCAACACGCGGCAATCCCAACATCGTATTCGTCGCATCCACAAACAAATGATTGACAGGCGCCGTATTTTTGTCGTCGCGGTATCCAAAATCTTCTATATGCGAGTTTGTCAAAATCAAATTAAGTGTATTTATAGCCGCTCCGCCACTTAATGAAAGACTTTCAATGCTATCACCGACAATGGTAATTTTATCCAGCTTCGCCGAGAATTCATTCACACCGGCATTTTTCAATTTTAATAAGCTCAGATCCGGCGCAAAAACATAAACAGATTTGTAATATCGATCACCGCCTTCCAAAAAATCCAGGGTAAGGAAACCGTCTCCATCCACCTTTGACTTTACAAAATCAGCTTGGCTCTTATTGATCTTTATCAAAAACTTATCGCTTTTTACCAGATACAGATTTATCCCCCTCGCATCCGAACCGAGTAGCTGAAGCTTGTCGAATTTCCCCACCGGAAAGGATCGAAAATAAACATCCTTTGCAGCTGCATTTGACACTTCTTTGTCCATCTCCGCATGATAAACATTTTCATCTACCCGATTGGTTTGAACAATATAAGAGGCTACCAATGTTGGAACGGCAAAAAGGATTATTGCGAGTCCTATCAATAATTTAGTACTTAATTTCATGATTCATTTTGATTAAAATTCTGTTCAACAAACTGTCTGTAACGTTGCTCCAATTCACTTAGACCAATTTCCAATAAATAGATATTCCGAAAGAAAGGCGGAAGATCCTCTTCCAAAAAAATGGTCTTCCGGTAGGATTTAACCTTTTTGACAGAATCTTCGGTCAGGAAGAAACCGATCCCGCGTTTATTTGCGATAATCTCCTGCTGCTGCAGTAGATCATATGTCCGCATAACCGTATTAGGATTGACTTCCAGCTGAACGGCTAATTCCCGCACAGATGGTACTTTACCATTCGTTTTCCAGGTCTCCATTAAAATATGATCACATACATATTCTGCAATTTGTAGATAAATTGCTTTGTTGGCACTAAATTCCATATTAAATCTCCTTCTCTTTTAGCCTTAAAAAGGCAAGCCCCCAGAATATCAATGTGAGCACTATTCCCGCAACTGTGATTAAACCAAAAATGTGATAAACATCTGACCAATAGCTATCATCCATATGCGGCACAGTGTGCTCCGTTTGCTTTTTCATCAGGTACACAAAGAAAGACATCCAGATCACACAGTAAACAACAAGTGAAATTGCCGTTTTGATATATTGATAACTCTTAAAGACAATACCCCCCAGTAAAAATACCGCATTCAACAAGAATGGTAAAAAACATAAATAAAAAACTCCTCTTGGGTAATCCACACTAAAATAATATGGCCAAAATTCCACTGTGACCTGCTCACCAAGGGAATTTACCTCGGTTCTTATGGCAGGGCCAAAGCCACGTAAATAAGAGACAAAGGCCAAATCGATCAGGTAATAGATCAATAAGTAAGAACTGATGCTAACGACCACCGTATAGAAAATCCCCACCAGAAATTTTTCCAGTCGGGAGGCCGGTATCATCAATTCAAAAATTGCTTTTGTCTTACTTCCGAGATCGGCAAAATAGCTACTCGAAATTACAGTCGCAAAAAATATCCCTAAAACACAAAACAACGGTGATCTAAAGTTCAACACCGAATAAACTTGGACAGATTCATTTTTTATATCACTATAATTTGAACCGATATTGAACGCATAAAAACAAAATATAATACCTGCTATCACTCCTATTGACATCAGATAAATTCGTCCAAAACCGATCCATTGCCTGCGGATCAGCGCAAAAAAACGGGCTGTATTAAATAGGTTTGACATATTCATCGACTTTAATAAGATTTGTAATTTTTTCCTTCTGCAACAATACGGCATTGAACAGCAACTCAAGATCCAGTTTGGAATCCTCCCCCAGTGTATTTGGAAGAATCGCATTGAAACCTCCAAGCGCTTCTTCCGCATGGAGCACATCAAAAGACAGCTCTTTCATCTTTTTGAAACAGAGCTTATCGGTAATCAGGTTAATAGGTGCATTCAACGCAACCTTATGCTCATCAAGCAAAATGACCGCATCAATCAAATTATCCAGATCACGCACCTGATGGGTCGAGATAATTACACAACGGTCGTCTGTAATAGCCGAAGCCATAATTTTACGAAATTGCGCTTTAGAGGGAATATCCAGACCATTTGTAGGCTCATCCATGATAATGATTTTCGTATTGGAAGCCAAACCGAAGGAAATAATGTATTTTTTCTTCTGGCCATAGCTCATCTCCGCCAATTTTTGCTCCACCGGAATTTCAAACTCATTGATCAGGCGATAAAAATATTCTCGGTCAAAATTTGGATAAAAACCTGCATTGGCTTTTAAAAATTGCTCCGACTTTACCGCGGGTAAATAAAACTCCTCGGGAATAAAACTGACCTCCCGCAACAGCGAAGGTTCGCGTCGATTTGGGTTATGCCCCAAGACCTCGACATGCCCAGAAACAGGAAACACCAGACCGGCCATGTTCTTAAGCAAAGTAGACTTGCCCGCCCCATTCTTTCCAAGTAATCCGTAAATATGCCCCTGCTCCAATGTGAGGTCCATATGGAGAAAGAGTGGTCTGGATTTACTATAACTGAAATTTAGATTTTGGATAGTAATCATACTACTGTATTATTTAATTAATACACTAATATAGATACTTGTTTTCCATATTTCCAAAAATTATTAAAAAAAATAACGACTGTCCAGATTTAAATGATCAATGACGTATTCCCTATACCCTCAACTTCACTAAAAAAAAACAAACACTTCACATAAAACAATTTAAAATTTTGAATAATAACACATTAAACATTAACATTGCGAAATTCATAATGAAAAAAATGTAAAGGCACCTGATTCGGCTTCCAACCTAAAGTGCATTCAATCGAAAAAAAACTCATATTAGCCCCGTAGGAAGCCTTCGTACTTTTTTCGACAAAATACCCATATATATAATAAAAATAGCGTAAAACGCTTAAAAAACACTTAAAACAGCCACGAGCACCTCAACCTTGTCTCCCTAATTTCAATTTGAACTCCTCAATAGAAATTTGTAGTCGAACAGTTCAATTTGCAAATACAAAAAACACATTTATCAGCTTAAAAATGGCATTAACCTTAAGTTAACAGGTGAGATATTATAAATTTAACAAACTAAAAATCAAAACGATAAAAAAATTATATAAACATAAAAATCACCATATATTTATCAAACATACCCCCTATTTCTTCGACCAATGTTAACGCCTGACACCCACTTTATTCCTTCAGATCGGTCTTTTACCGCGTCTAAATTCACACTACTGATGTGATTTTTTTATTTTATACGCATCTTTGTCATGTGATGACTTCGATTTACCCCTTCATTTTGGCACTGCATTCCACCTGGCGATGGATTATTTTGATAATTTTTATAAGCAGTTTACTACGATTTGCTTATAAAAAAAAGAATAAGCATAGCTTCACCCCTACTGATAACTTCCTGAAAAATGCGGTTATTTTCACATTTTATACACAGGCATTATTGGGTATCATACTCTACATATTAAGTCCGATCACACAGTATTTTCTGACTCATTTTAACACAGCCGTACACTTACGACAGATTCGTTTTTTTGGAATGGAGCATAGCAGTATGATGATTCTCGCTGGCATATTTCTACTCATCGGTAGTCTAAAAAGCAAAAACGCCGATACGGATGATCGACGTTTTAAAATACTATTAATCTGGTTTGGCCTTGCTTTACTGATTGCCCTGAGTTCTATTCCCTGGGAATTTTCCCCGTTGACCAGCAGACCGAGCTTTCGTTCGTTTTGATTAGCGATTCTTCCAATGCCCTTTTCGTTTATCGCGCATTGCTACCATCCCTTCCTGGAAATCGGCTGTCTCGCGAAGCTTGGCGAGCTCATCCAGCAGAAAGGCATAATTATCCGCCTGCGGATTTTTTTTCAAGTAACGAAGCGCCTCAAAACCCCTTGAAATAGCTAAGGGGGCATTCGCTATAATAGCGTCTTTCAATGCTTCCAATTCAGTTTCCCCCGGTTGTAAAACGGCATACAGCAGCTCCTTTTCCAGGGCTTCCGCGGCGGAGAAAGATCCTCCACGGATACAAAGATCCATTGCTCTCCTTTCGGGCATATATTCTAGCAGCAAAGCCAGCACCTGAAATGGAAAAAGCCCAATCTTCACTTCAGGCAGTGCAAACCGTACATCTGACGTAGCAAACAAATACGTACAGGAAAGTGCTATCAAAAATCCGCCTGCAATAACGTCACCCCGAACCACACATACGGATGGTTTATTTAGCTGTGCAAACAATTCGGCCAGCGACTTTTCTACTTTTGGAATACCGGGATTTCCAATATCAACCGTCGGATCTTCGAAAGCTTTTAAGTCCATCCCTGCGCAAAATACCGGTCCCTCAGCTTCGACCTGTATCAAACGAACCTCCGGATCACTGTTAGCGATTTCCAGGGCGTAGGCAATCTCACTGACCATTGTTGGACTAAAGGCATTCCTTTTCTCTGGTCGGGCAAGGATCAATATAAATACATGCTGTTCGCGACGTATCTTTATGAAATTTAATTTTTTCATGATTTTTCTACAAGATCATTTGTCTGAAACTGTCTTCTAAGCGCGCCCTTTCGGTCAAGCTACCTCGACCGAAAAGATCCAGTAAAATTTCAGAAGGGATATTTCCAACCAGGTCGTCTTTGGCAAAAGGGCATCCGCCATACCCTAATAAGGCTCCTTCAAACTTACGGCAACCGGCATCATAAGCAGCACGAACCTTCGCAAGACTGTCTTCCCGTTTTGCGTGAAAATGTGCACCAACGGCTAACTGCGGATATCGTGTCCGAACAAGACCAAAGAGATCGGTAATCTGTGCCGCATTCGCCTCAGAAGTTGTATCCGCCAAGGAGAATTCCGTGATGCCAAGCTGCATGAGCTTATCAATCCATTCCTCAACCAGTACCGCAGACCAGGGATCATTATACGGATTGCCAAACGCCATACTGATGTAGACGACCAGAACCTTGCCATAGGCATCAGCCAATGCCTTCATTTCCTTCAATTGCCGATAAGATTCTTCCAGACCTCTATTCGTATTCCGCAACTGAAAGGTTTCTGATATCGAAAACGGGTAACCTATCAAATCTATTTTTTCCTCCTGAACGGCATCCTGGACACCCCTCAGGTTGGCGACTATTGCCAATAACTTTACGCGATCATCTTTTACGACACCCGCCAGCACATCTTTCGTGTCAGCCAACTGCGGTACTGCCTTCGGAGAAACAAACGAACCAAAATCAATCACATCAAATAAGCCGCTTTCTATCAACCTATTGATATGTTTAACTTTTTTATCCGTTGCAATAAAATGATGCAGCCCCTGTATAGCATCCCGCGGACAATCAACCAATACTACCTGATCTTCCATACTGAATAATTAGCTGTCTTTTTCAATTTCCCGGGCAATCACCATCTTTTGAATGCTGGAAGTCCCCTCTCCTATTGTACACAGTTTGGCATCGCGAAAGAACTTCTCTGCGGGATAATCTTTCGTAAAACCATACCCGCCAAAAATCTGCACAGATTCATTGGAAACGCTTACTGCAGCCTCTGAAGCATATAATTTGGCCATTGCACCGATCTTAGACACACGCTCGCCATGATCTTTGAGATAACCAGCCTGGCGTGTCAGTAGTTCACTGGCCTCCACCTGGGTAGCCATATCCGCCAAGGCAAATGAAACGGCCTGAAAATCGTAAATCTTCTTTCCAAACTGCTCTCTTTCATGTGCATATTTTAATGCACATTCATAGGCCCCCCGGGCAATACCCAGAGAAAGCGCCGCAATAGAAATTCTACCGCCGTCTAAAAGTTTCAATGCCTGTACAAATCCTTGTCCCTCCTCACCAATCAGCTGATCACGGTGTATTCTACAGTTGTCAAAAAACAGACATGCCGTTTCTGAAGCACGCATCCCTAATTTATTCTCCTTTTTTCCTGCTGTAAAGCCAGGAGTATCTTTTTCAACGATAAATGCAGACATCCCCTTTTTATCGCCCTTTTCCCCCGTACGTGCAATCACAACGGCAACACTCGAGCTAATGGCGTGCGTAATAAAATTCTTTGAACCATTCAACAGGTAATAATCCCCATCCCGCTCAGCAAAGGTGGTCATACCACCGGCATCCGAGCCGGACCCCGTTTCTGTAAGTCCCCAGGCACCGATCCATTCTGCTGTGGCCAGCTTTGGAAGATAACGTCGCTTCTGTTCTTCATTGGCAAAGCTCAAAATATGATTGGTACACAAGGAGTTATGTGCCGCAACCGAAAGTCCGATCGATCCACAAACCTTGGAGATTTCATCCAGCACAGTAATATACTCCTGGTACCCCAAGCCCGAACCTCCGTATTCCTCGGGAACAATAACACCCATGAAACCATGTTCACCTAATTTTTTAAAAACTTCTATTGGAAATATTTGGGCTTCGTCCCATTCCATCACATAAGGTTTGATATGATGCTGTGCAAAATCACGTGCACTTTGTCTGATCATATCCATTTGTTGTTTATTTTCAATAAACATAAGCATGAATATTAAATTTACAATCGGTAATACAATTCAAATATATCAAAATAATTAGGAATAAAATTGCAAATATTCTAAAATTTTATTTTAAATTTATCTAAAAATAAGAAATTCTTAATTACATCGCTTTTAAACCAGAATTATAAACTATGAAGGAGCTGCTCGCATTACTTCACCAAAAAAGAGAAAATCTAAAGCTCGGTGGTGGCATCGATAAAATCAAAAAACTAAAAGAAAAAGGTAAACTGTCGGCTTGGGAAAGAATAACTTACTTGCTGGATGCTGACCGTGAGTATCTAGAGATTGGCATGTTTGCCGGAGAAGGCATGTATGTTGAGCATGGGGGATGTACCAATGCTGGCTGTGCTGCCGTGATAGGCTACGTTAAATCCAAACTTTGTGTTATCGTCTCAAACGATGCGACCGTTAAAGCCGGAGCTTGGTTTCCCATCTCAGCCAAGAAAAATCTTCGCGCACAGGAAATCGCTATGGAAAATAATCTTCCGATTATCTATCTGGTGGATTCTGCAGGTGTCTTCCTCCCGATGCAAGATGAGATTTTTCCCGATAAAGAACACTTTGGCCGTATATTCCGCAATAATGCACGTATGTCGGCCATGGGCATCCCCCAGATCGCCGCGATTATGGGAAGCTGTGTAGCTGGAGGGGCCTATTTACCCATCATGTCAGACTACGCATTTATCGTCGAAGGCACAGGATCCGTCTTCTTAGCTGGCCCTTATCTGGTTAAATCGGCTATTGGTGAGACCGTAGATGCGGAAACACTTGGAGGAGCTTCTACGCATTCCGAAATATCGGGTGTTACAGACAATAAGTTCCCTGACGACAAAAGTTGCCTAACGGCCATTAAAAATGTGATCGATAAAATCGGTGGTCATGCAAAAGCAAACTTCAATCGGAAAGAAAGCCATCCGCCAAAAACAGATCCGGAAAAAATAATTGAAATTCTTCCGGAAGACCGTACCAAACCCTATCGGATGCAAGATATTCTCGAAGCAATTGTTGATGCGGATACACTGGAGGAGTATAAACCCGATTATGGGAAAACAATTGTATGTGCGCTTGCACGTATAGACGGCTGGGCAGTAGGTATTGTCGCCAACCAACGGGAGATTATCAAAGCGAAGAAACCCGGTAATGCGATGGAAATGCAAATGGGCGGTGTTATTTATAGTGACTCAGCAGACAAAGCTGCACGCTTTATTATGAATTGCAACCAGCAAAATATACCCCTTGTTTTCTTTCAGGATGTCACTGGATTTATGGTGGGTAGCCGATCCGAACAAGGTGGAATTATTAAAGATGGCGCTAAAATGGTTAACGCGATGGCAAATTCCGTTGTGCCAAAATTTACTTTTATAGTAGGCAATAGCTATGGTGCAGGAAATTACGCTATGTGCGGAAAGGCCTATGACCCACGCTTGATCTATGCCTGGCCAACGGCCCAAATGGCCGTCATGAGTGGCAATGCGGCTGGTAAAACATTATTTCAAATTCAAGAATCAGCATTAAAAGCCAAAGGGAAAGAAATCAATGAAGAGGAAAAAAATATCCTTCTCAAATCCATTGAAGACCGATATAACGAACAATTAAGTCCCTATTACGCCGCTGCCAGGCTCTGGGTGGATGGCATTATCGCCCCGCAGGAAACCCGAAAGGTAATCAGCATGGGTATAGAGGCCGCCAATGAAAAACCTATAATCGAGCGGTACAACGTTGGTGTAATTCAGGTTTAGGAATATTCGACCAATAGACTCCCTAAAAGGTTTATCCCAACAACACAACCCCCTCCACGATCGGTGACCGCGGAGGGGTGAAAAGATGTATGGCCAATCTTTTATTCATTACAACGTATTCCATGTTTTGCTAATTATTTCAAATCCATTCACAGCCTCAGGATTACGCATGACATCTTTTGAAACTGCCCGCTCGGTAGGAATACCTGAGAAAATCTTTTTTATTGGCAGTTCCAGCTTTTTCCCGCTCCAGGTATAGGGGACGTCGGAAACCTGAAAAATTTGATCGGGCACATGCCTGGGACTGTATTCCCTTCGAAGAGATTTTTTGATTTTATCCTTCAGTTCATCCGTTAAGGTCCCGCTTTTTAGCTGAACAAAAAGTAACATATCAGAAGAGCCATTTTCGTGATCGACACAAATGACCAAACTATCCTGCACCTCATCTGTTGCATTCAATACATTATAGATTTCAGCAGTCCCGATACGTACGCCGCCACGATTAAGGGTAGCATCAGAGCGACCATACATAATTATTCCGTCATTCTTCGTTATCTGAATCCAGTCACCATGGCTCCAGATACCGGCATACTTATCGAAGTAACTATCATAATATTTTTGATTGCCCGCATCATTCCAGAAGTAAATCGGCATACAAGGCATCGGCTCTAAAATAACCAGCTCCCCCACCTCTTCATAGACAGCGATTCCATCTGCGTTAAAAGCTTCTATTTTGGATCCTAAGGTACGGCACTGTATTTCACCGGCATGCACATCAAGCAAGGTGCATCCTGAAAGAAAAGCACTGCAGACATCCGTACCACCACTCAACGAAATAATCTGAGTTTCCGGAAATTGCTGATGAATCCATTCAAAAATAGCTGGTGGTAATGGAGAACCGGTCGATCCAATTGTTTTCGGCATATACTCCAATGCTTTTAGATCCTGATCCTGACAAGAAATTAAATAAGCAGCGCCCACACCAAAATGATCAACGCCTGTTTCTTTTGCAAACCTCCACAGGCTCAGTTTATCCGGGAAGTTGGTTGCTCCGTCATATATACACAAGGTATTGCCCATTAATAGTGCCGAAAGTGCATAATTCCACATCATCCAGCCTGTTGTCGTATACCACATAAACCGCTCTCCCTCCTGCACATTCTGATGCAACCCTAAGGCTTTCATGTGTTCTAACAGCATCCCTCCGGCGCCATGTGTGATCGCTTTAGGTTTTCCTGTCGTTCCCGAAGAATACAAGATCCATATGGGATCTTCAAAAGCCACGGCTGTAAACTGAAGTTCACCCTGGGGGATGGTAGAATTCATGATCATTTGCCAGTTTTTATCATGAATAAAAACACAGGTCTTCAGAGAGGGCAAACGTTCCGCGAGCTTTCTTACACTTTCTTCTTTCTCAAAGACCCGTCCATTATAAGTGTACTCCGCATTTGCAAAAAGCACCTTTGGCTCGATTTGCTCAAAACGATCTTGAATACTTGCCTCACCAAAGTCAGGGGAACAACAGGACCAGATTGCTCCAATTGAATTCGTAGCCAAAAATAAAGCTATAGCTTCAACCCCGTTAACCAGCACGCCTGCCACGCGATCCCCTTTCGAGACCCCCTGATTTTTTAAATACACCTGTAATCTGAGCACCATTCCCCTCAACTCTTCCCAGGAGACTTCACGTCGAGAATCTTGTTCCGACTGGAAAACAAGAGCGGGCCGGGTATCTGTGGCACGGCGAAACACATGCTCCGCGTAGCTTAACGTCGCTCCACTGAACCATTTCGTCCCGATAAAACTAGCTCTGTCCGCGGGATAAGTTAATATATGCGTAAAATCTGAACGAAATTCTATCTTAAAATAAGTTGCAACACTCTCCCAAAAGTCAGCAATATGCGCAGTTGACCATTTCCAGAGCTCGTGATAAGACGCAAAGGATAATTGATATCGCTGTTCGACATACTGTTTGAATCTATTGATCTCCGATTGAGATTGCTGCTCTTCTGTCGGGCTCCAGAGTAATTTTCCCATAATAGTTGGATATAAAAACGGTTATATCCAAACTTAACTAAATTTGCTCTGAAATGCAATTTTTATTGGGACTCAAACAGAACAAATAAACAACATCAATTACTTTATTGAAATATTATTCTGAAATATCCGTAGTTCATCAAATAAACGAGGCAAACATCCTCCTTTAAAGCACCTCGATCTCGGTTCCGTCCTCCAGCGGGTGACCGGTACACAGCAAGATACGTCCATTCTCCATTTCTCGGTCTGTTAGCACTTCATTGTAATCCATTCTCACTTTTCCTTTGGAACATTGAGCAATACAAGTGCTGCACATACCAGACCTGCAGGAATAAGGCAGTTTGATCTTATGCTCAAGTCCTACGTCCAAAATGGACTTATTGTAAGGAATCTCAAGCGCATAGGTTTCGTCCTGAAAATGTAACTTGATCTGATAAGACGTCGTATCGATTACCTTTTCAGTTTCGTCGTCATCATCTTCTTCATTTTCAGGTAATAAAAACGTTTCTCTTTTTATCTGATTAGTATCAAAGCCCATTCCCAAAAGTGTGAAACGGCATAAATCCATATAAATAACCGGCCCGCAGGTATAGCATAATGCATCCTCTTTTGGCCCAACGAGATGATCCTTGACAATGGAAAGAATATAATCCCTGTTCAGACGGGCCTTCATCAGATATTTACTGTTGGAATAAATCCAGACGATCGTTAAACGATCTGGGAATCGCTTGGCCCATTCCTCCAATTCCTCCCGAAAGGGTGCCTGATCAGCAGATCGATTGCTATATACCAAAACGACCTTAGATTTCTCTTCAACAAGAAGTGCCGTTTTAAGAATCGAATACAAAGGCGTTATACCAATACCGGCGGCAAATAGAAATAAAGTCCTTACTTTATATTGTTCGGGCTCATAGATAAATAATCCCTGTGGCTCCATGGCTTGAACAATATCCCCTTCGCTTATCGTGTGATGAAGTAACCTCGAAATTTCGCCATTCTCCACACGTTTTACGGTGATGCTTAGCGGCTCATTATAATCTGGGGAACTATTAAAAGAATAAGAACGACGCACTTCCCGATCACCAAACATAAAAGAAAGCGTAATAAATTGACCAGCTTTATAAGGAGGATAGCCACCGTCAGTAGATTCCAGCTGAAAAGTAATATTATTATTGGGCTGAGGAATTATCTTTGCTATTCGTAATGCGTACATAAGCCAAATATACTGTCGAATTTTGGCTTACACAAATGAAAAAAAGGATTCGAAAGCGGCTTTTTAGGGATGCGCTATATAACAATTTTGTTGTATTACAATTGACAGACAATTCTCGTACAATAATTGTAGAATTTCACGTTATATTTATATTAAAACTTATCATATTAAGATTATATGCAAACACGCAGAAACTTCCTTCAAAATGCAGCAAAAGCCACATTAGGTATTGCTGTATCTGGATCAATATTACAAGATATTGCTTCCGCGAAAGAAACTGAATTAAATGCCGCTGCTTTAAAGTTTTCTCAAGTCAAGTTACCTTTCAGTTATGCCGCTTTGGAGCCCAATATTGATGCCCTGACGATGGAAATCCATTATACAAAGCACCATATGGCCTATATCAACGCCGTCAACGAGGCCATTGTTGCTGAATCCATCAAAGAAACTTCAGAAGAGCAACTTTTAGCTAACATATCCAAATATTCCGCAAAAGCCAGAAATAATGCGGGAGGTGCCTGGAATCACAATTTCTTTTGGGAAAGCCTGTCCGACAAAGCAAGCCAGCCTTCGGAAAAACTGCTGGCGATGATCAATAAGACTTTCGGTTCAATTGACAAATTCAAAGAGCAATTTGCCGCTGCGGCAACCACCCGTTTTGGATCGGGATGGGCTTGGCTGATCCTCGACGATTCAGGAAACCTGAAAATAACGTCTACGCCAAATCAGGATAATCCATTAATGGATGTCGCGGAAGTAAAAGGTATCCCCGTTTTGGGTCTCGACGTTTGGGAGCATGCTTATTACTTACATTACCAAAACAAAAGGGCAGACTATATCAAAAATTGGTGGAACGTTGTCAACTGGAAAAAAGTAAATGAGCGAATAGCATAACATAAAAAAAGCTCGATCTAACGATCGAGCTTTTTTTATGTTATAATCCGTCACAACACCTACTATCCCAGCACTGCTTTCAGTTTGTTTACCTGAAAATCGATCAGCTTTTGAAGCGGACCTGTAGCGATCATTTTCATCATCATATTTAAATCGGCATCAATCACAAAGCTCGCTTTCGTCACCGTATCCGATACGGCCTGCAGTTCCCAGCGTAAGGTAACCTCAAATGGTGCCTTTTCGGATGGAACGAGCTTAATCAATTGATTGACTATCCGCTCTTCAACCTTTAACGCCAATTTCGCCATATTTTGAATGGTAAATCGGGCTTCGTCTGTTGTTGAAGACCAATTATAAATATTTTCAGGCATTAACTGTTCGTGATTGTTAAGATCAGTCAAAAAAGCAAATACTTCGCCTACATTCCTGTTGATTTCTGTGGTATTCTGAATGGTAGTCATAACGGTAAATTATTGATCTTTATTGAAAGTTTTCACCCCATCCCGCAGGATTCAATCGCCACTTTTTCAAAATTTCAACATCCTCTTCCAATACGTAGCTATTTTCGGCTGCAACCTGAATTAGCGCGTCGTAGTTACATAGACTGAAATAAGGACATTTTGCATCTGCAAAATTATCTGTCGCCTGTTGCAATCCATACGTAAATATGGAAACCAATCCAACAACATTGCAACCTGCTTCGCGCAATGCTTTAACAGCGATCAGGCTACTTTTACCTGTTGAAATTAAATCTTCAACCACAACGACACGTTGACCACTAACGACCTCGCCTTCAATCATATTTTGACGGCCGTGATCTTTCGCTGAGCTTCTAACATAAGAAAACGGCAGGCCTAAATCCTGCGCTACCAGCACCCCTTGTGGAATACCTGCCGTAGCAACTCCAGAAATCATATCTACTGATCCAAACTCTTCTTGAATAAGCTTAGAAAGCTTCTGACGAATATACGTACGTATTGCTGGATGAGATAAAGTGATACGGTTATCACAGTAAATTGGAGACTTCCAACCCGACGCCCAAGTAAAAGGACTTTTAGGTTGCAATTTTATTGCTTTAATTTGCAATAAGGATTCAGCAACTTTTTGTTCAACCTCATTTAAATTATTCATGGCGCAAATTTATAAAATTTATATGAACGAAACCGTGCTAATTTTAGCAGATTTTGTTCCTTCGAAAACCGAAAACACGCAAACAATTAGTATTCAAGACATTGAACTTCAAAAACTTTTCAAACAATCTGAAATTGATAAAGTTCCAAAGACCTATCTCTACGTCAACAAGGATTTCGAGACCGTATTTCAAAATTTAAAAAGCAAGCTTAAAATCATCAAAGCAGCTGGCGGGCTGGTCAAAAATGGTGATGGAGATTATCTTTTTATTTACCGCTTGGGCAAATGGGATCTCCCCAAAGGTAAGGTTGAAGATAATGAAAAGATGAAAGAAGCCGCCGTACGTGAAGTAGAAGAAGAATGTGGTATTAAAATAAATTATTTAGGCAAGAAGATTACCACATCATACCATACCTACTATTTACGCAACGGCGAGTTTGTATTAAAGGCAACAAACTGGTATGAAATGGGCGTTAATAAGGTTCCGAAATTGATCCCGCAAACAGCCGAAGATATTACAAAAGCAGAATGGCGTCACGTGGACCAATTTGATGAAGTACGGGCAAATACCTATCCCATTATAGAAAACCTCATCAAAAAGCTTAAATAGACTGTCTTTTGAGGTTCATCTGACAGTAATCCGGGAGATCATTCTTATTTTTATCGTATGGAAAATATAACAGGAAAAAGGGCTTTAGTTACAGGTGGGGCCAAAGGATTGGGCAAGGCCATTGCTGTAGCATTGGCTAAAGAAGGCGTCCACGTAGCGATTACGGGCAGAAACGAAACTGCATTGAAACAGACCGTTGCCGAACTGGCTGAATTAGGGACGGAGGTTACCTACGCAGTATTTGACGTGGCTGACAACACTGCCGTGCAACAGGAAGTTAAAAATCTCAATGAAACCTTTGGCTATTTTGATATTTTAATTAACAATGCGGGTATATCTTCCTTTTCTTCAGTGATGGACATGGACGTTAATGACTGGACAGCGATTGTCAACGTTAACCTGCTGGGGACCTATTTTGTTACAAAGGCTATCCTGCCACAACTTATTGAAAAAAATCAGGGTGACATTGTCATGGTATCTTCTACGGCTGGACTGAATGGCGCGGCTACCACATCGGCCTATAGCGCTTCAAAATTTGGCGTTATCGGATTTGCTGATTCCTTGATGCGTGAAGTACGTAAAAACAACATCCGGGTATGTACCCTGATGCCGAGTACCATCGCTTCAGATATGTCGAAGGATCTTGGCCTCACGGACGGGGACCCTGAAAAGGTATTGCAACCGGAAGATTTCGCGGAACTAATTATCGCAAATTTAAAATTGCCTAGAAGAGCGATGTTAAAATCAGCCTCTTTATGGTCTACAAATCCATAAAACCACTATTGCGAGCCTTAAACAACGCTTAAGGCCCGCAATAGAATTATTTATGATCTATCAACACCATTCTCAGACAGGAGCTCACTACACCCGTTTAATATAAACAAGAAATTATGAGTAAACTATTTTCATCGATAAACATCGGTTCCTTAAACCTGAAAAATCGCTTAGTCGTTTCCCCTATGTGCCAATATTCTGCTGAAGATGGTTTTGCAAACAACTGGCATCTTGTCCACCTCGGTCAATTTGCCATTGGAGGTGCAGCAGCAGTCATACAGGAAGCAACAGCCGTCGCACCCGAAGGTAGAATCAGCTATGGAGACCTCGGGATATGGGATGACCGGCATATTGACAAATTGAAAGAAATAACTGCCTTTATCAAAGCAAACGGTGCTCTCCCCGGTATTCAAATCGCGCATGCTGGCCGAAAAGCCAGCAGTAACAAGCCTTGGCTTGGCCGTGGTCAATTTGCCCCCTCAGAAGCCCTAGGATGGCAGACCGTCGCTCCATCGGCACTGGCTTTCTATCCGACAGATTACGCCCCCAAAGAGCTTAAAACAAATGAGATCGAAGAAATCATCGAACAGTTTGGACAAGCTACCAAAAGAGCTATTCAAGCTGGTTACGAAATCATCGAGCTCCACGCAGCACACGGTTACCTCATCCATCAATTTCTCTCTCCTTTGTGCAACTTACGAATAGACCAATTTGGTGGTACATTTGAAAATAGAATCCGTTTCTTGCTGGAGATCATCAAAAGGGTAAAACAAGAAATAACAACACAAAGTTTATGGGTACGTATTTCAGCGACAGACTGGGCCCCGAACGGTTGGGACCTTGATCAATCCATTGCGCTGTCAAAGCTCTTGGTAGAACAGGGTATAGATATCATCGACGTATCAAGTGGTGGAGCTGTTTCACATCAAAAAATTGATGTCGGCCCCGCTTATCAACTTCCTTTTGCTGTAGCGATCAAAGAAAAAACCGGAAGCAAAACTGCTACTGTCGGCATTATTAAAACAGCGACTCAGGCCGCCGATATTATTGAGAAAGATCAGGCGGATTTAATTATGATTGCTCGGAGTTTTTTAGATGATCCACATCTTCCTTTACACTTTGCAAAAGAATTATCCGTGGACATCCCCTGGCCAAAACAATACGAAAGAGCAAAATGAAATTAAGCTTAAACAAAATACACCATATTGCGATCATATGTAGCGATTATCAGCGGTCGAAAAAATTCTATACTGAGGTCCTCGGCCTTGAAATCTGGCAGGAACATTATCGGGTAGAGCGGGATTCATACAAATTAGATTTAAAACTCAACGAAACATACATCATTGAACTATTTTCCTTTCCCTCTCCCCCTACTAGACCGAGTTTTCCTGAAGCTGCAGGTTTAAGGCATCTCGCTTTTGAAGTCGATAATCTGGATACGGAAATACATAAATTAGAACAGGCAGGTATCCTACATGAAGGGATAAGGATCGACGAACTAACACAAAAAAGGTTCACTTTTTTTGCCGACCCCGATCAGCTTCCGATAGAGCTATACGAGCGTTAGAAACAAAACCTTCATATTTTTATAAGTACCAAGAGCTATGAAAATCAACTGAAGGCTCTTTCCGACCACCGGAAAAACAGAAACACTTTAAAATAAAAAAGCGTTGATTTTCATCAACGCTTTTTTTATTATGTCGTAAATCGAAAATTACAATTTACGTTTTACTTCTACTTGTTCGTAAGCCTCTACGATATCACCCACTTGGATGTCGTTGAAACGGTCAATGTTCAGACCACACTCGTAACCTTGTGCAACCTCTTTCACATCGTCTTTAAAACGTTTCAGGGATGCCAATCGACCTGTATGGATAACGACACCGTCTCTGATTATGCGGATATCATTATTTCTATTGATCTTACCTTCTCTAACCATACATCCGGCAATGGTACCCACTTTAGAGATTTTAAATGTTTCTCTGATTTCAACCTCAGCAACAATTTTCTCTTCAAATTTCGGTGCCAACATACCTTCCATCGCAGATTTGATCTCTTCGATTGCATCATAGATGATAGAGTACAAACGAACGTCGATTTGCTCATTCTCAGCTAATTTACGTGCATTTTGTGTTGGACGTACTTGGAAACCGATAATGATCGCATCAGAAGCAGATGCCAACAATACATCTGATTCGGAGATCGCACCCACCGATTTATGGATAATATTTACCTGAATTTCATCCGTTGATAATTTCAATAATGAATCCGATAATGCTTCAATCGAACCGTCCACGTCACCTTTAACAATAATATTAAGTTCCTTAAAGTTACCGATAGCCAAACGACGACCGATCTCATCCAAGGTAATATGTTTCGTTGCACGCATACCTTGCTCACGTTGTAACTGAAGACGTTTGTTTGCTACCGTTCTAGCCTCGGATTCACTTTCAAGAACATAAAGCTTATCCCCAGCTGTAGGCGCTCCGGCCATACCTAATATCTGTACCGGCACTGAAGGACCTGCTTCTTTAACACGTTCACCTCTTTCATTGGTTAAGGCTTTGACCTTACCAGAGTGTGAACCCGCCAAAATCGGATCTCCGACGCGAAGGGTACCTCCTTGGATCAATACTGTAGTCACGATACCACGGCCTTTGTCCAAGGCTGCTTCGATCACCGAACCGACTGCACGTTTTTTCGGATCAGCTTTCAAATCCAACATTTCAGCTTCCAAAAGAACTTTTTCCAAAAGAAGATCAACATTTTCTCCGGTTTTTGCGGAGATCTCTTGCGCTTGGAATTTACCTCCCCAATCTTCAACCAAGATATTCATTGCAGAAAGCTGCTCACGGATACGGTCCGGATTCGCTCCCGGTTTGTCTACTTTTGTAAATGCAAATACAATCGGTACTCCAGCTGCTTGCGCGTGATTGATCGCCTCTTTTGTTTGCGGCATGACTGCGTCGTCCGCCGCAATAACGATAATAACGATATCTGTTACTTTCGCACCACGTGCACGCATTGCCGTAAAGGCTTCGTGACCCGGTGTATCCAAAAATGTGATCTTACGATTATCATCTAACTTCACCGCATAAGCACCGATATGTTGTGTGATACCACCGGCCTCACCCGAAGTCACGTTTGCTTTACGGATATAATCCAGCAAAGAAGTCTTACCGTGGTCAACGTGTCCCATTACCGTTACGATCGGAGCTCTAGGCACCAGATTCGCCTCAGTATCCGGTTCTTCCAATTCCGCAGTTTCCTCATCTTCAGGTTTAATAAATTCAACCTGATAGCCAAATTCATCCGCCACAATAGTCAAAGTCTCTGCATCCAGACGTTGGTTGATCGACACAAACATGCCTAAACTCATACAAGTAGCAATGATCTGCGTGACCTGAACGTCCATTAAATTCGCCAGCTCATTCGCCGTAACAAATTCGGTAACGCGCAATACCTTCGCCATCAATTCCTGCTCCATTGCAGCTTCTTCTGCATGTTGTGCAACATCATCACGTTTCTGGCGTCTTAATTTCGCACGTTGCGCAAATTTACCAGATTTACCCGCACCGCTTAAACGGGCAAGTGTAGCTTTGATTTGATCTTGGATTTCCTTTTCAGAAGGTTCCTCCTTATTTTCAACAGGTCTTCCTTTTCCTCTATTGTCAAAACGACCATGTTGTGGTCTTGCGCCACCTTGTCCCGGTCTACCTTGGTGCTGGTTGTTCCCACCCTGCCCCGGTCTACCTGGATGCTGATTGTTTTGTCCCGGACGATTGTTCGGATTATTGTTGTTCCCTTGATTACCAGCTCGGTTACCTTGTTGGTCACGATTGTGGTTGTTGTTTCCATCGCGAGGACCACGGTTCTGATTGTTATGCCCCTGACCTTGTCCCGCATTCGGATTTACTGGACCGTTTGGATTCGTGCGCTTACGCTTACGTTTCTCATTGTTGTTTCCAGCATTTGAAGAGGATGCCACAGGCTTGTGGGAAGGTCTAGCAGATGGTAATTCAATCTTACCAATTACTTTTGGACCAGTCAACCTTTCTGCACGCGCAGAAATAATATCATCGCCTTCTTTTTTCACAGGCTCCACTTTTGGAGTTACTGGTACAGCAGCTTTAGGTGCTGTTTCGTCTTTTTTCTTTTCTTCTACCTTCACAGGTTCGGTTTTTGTCTCTACAACCGGAGTTGCTTTTACTTCAGTTTTATCTACTTCAGGTTTGGGAGTTTCTACCTTAGGTGCAACGACTTCGGTTTTTTGCTCAACAACCTTTGGTTCTTCTTTTTTTGCTTCGATAACAGGCTCTTTGACTTCAGCTTCTTTCTGCTCTACGGCTTTCTCCGCAACCTTAGTCTCTGTTGGTGCCTCATTCGTCACTTTAGGTTCCTGTTTGGAAGGTTCTTCTTTTTTTATCTTGTTTCCCCCTCTATTTAGGGCATCAAGATCTATTTTGCCGACCACTTTCATACCCCCTTGATGAACAGGTTCCTCCGGTTTGGCAGGAGCGGCTTCTTTGGCAGATGGGATTTCTATGGTATTCTTAACCAAAATCTCTTTCGGCTCTTCATGTTCTTCAAAATCCTCATTTTTAGATGAATCTTTAGGAGAAGCGGACGGCGACTCCTCACGACGAATTTTGCCAATAACAATTTGTTTAGCTTCATCTTTCAGTGATTTGTCTCCCTGAAACTCTTTTAACAGCACACCATACATCTCTCCGCTCAATTTAGTGTTAGGCTTTGCTTCTACATCATATCCTTTTTTCACTAAACATTCGACGGCAGTATGTATCCCGATGTTGAGTTCCTTTGCTGCTTTAAGCAAGTTTGTTCCTTTTCCTTCAGTCATCTATAATATAAACTATTTTAATATAATTACAAAAATATGTTTTTTTCCATCCATAAACAATTTATTCCGAATGTTAGATGGAAAAAATTTAACAAGCTGAATTTTATTCAAATTCAGCCTGCAATATACGTACGATATCACGAATGGTATCTTCTTCCAGGTCGGTACGTCTAACCAACTCTTCTTCACTAAGTGATAAAACAGATTTTGCAGAGTCTAAACCAACACGTTTCAACTCATCGATAACCCAGCTCTCAATTTCGTCGCTGAATTCCTCGATATCCACATCCTCATCAAATTCATCATTCTCACGGTAAACATCAATCTCGTAACCGGTCAGCTTACCAGCCAGTTTAATGTTGTGTCCACCACGTCCGATTGCCAGGGATACCTGATCCGATTTTAAGTATACAGCAGCAGTTTTATTTTCCTCGTCGATCTTAATCGAGCTGATCCGGGCAGGGCTCAGTGCACGGGCGATATATAAGGAATGGTTTGTCGTGAAATTAATCACATCAATGTTCTCATTACGCAATTCGCGAACGATACCATGAATACGTGATCCTTTCATACCCACACATGCTCCAACTGGATCAATACGATCATCGTAAGACTCTACAGCCACTTTAGCACGTTCCCCCGGTTCACGGACAATTTTCTTGATGGTAATCAGACCATCAAAGATCTCCGGAACCTCAAGTTCAAATAAACGTTGTAGAAACGCAGGTGCCGTACGTGAGATAATGATTTTCGGATTGTTGTTCATCATATCCACTTTATGGACTACTGCACGAATACCATCACCTTTTTTGAAATAATCAGCAGGGATCTGTTCCGACTTCGGTAAGATCAATTCATTACCATCCTCATCCAATACCAAAATCTCTTTTTTCCAGATCTGATAAACCTCACCAATAACCAACTCCCCTTCTCTATCTTTATATTTCTTGAATACTTCATCCTTCTCAAGTTCCAATACTTTAGAAACAAGCGTTTGGCGGGCTGCCAAAATAGCACGGCGTCCAAAGCTTTCCAAAGTGATCTGCTCGATAAAATCATCGCCTACTTCCAGGTCCTCATCGTGTTTTCTTGCTTCCGCCAACTCGATTTCAAGATCATCATCCTCAGAAAATTCATCTTCAACAACGACACGCGTTCTCCAAATCTCCAAATCTCCGTTATCTGGATTTACGATAACATCCACATTTTCATCCGTACCGAAACGACGACGGATCATGCTACGAAAAACCTCTTCCAATACTGTAATGACCGTAGGTCTGTCGATATTCTTAAACTCTTTAAACTCCTGAAAAGAGTCTATTAGATTGATGTTGCTGTTACTCATTATTTTTAAAATGAAATTACCACTTTTGTTGCTTTTATTTGATCAAAAGGAAGTTCTTTTTCCACCTCTTGCGCTTTTTTACCTTTTTCTTTTACTTTTTGAAGAATGCTGATCTTGGTCTCATCAACAGTCAACAATGTTCCTTCAATTTTGGTGTTATCGTCCAGTTTAATCTGCACGGTACGGCCTATATTTTTTTGGTATTGCCGGTTATTGACAAAATTAGAATCTATGCCCGGTGACGAAACCTCCAGACGATAAGCATTATCGATGACATTTTCTTCCTCTAAATGAAAACCAACATGACGGCTCACCTGTGCACAGTCATCAATATTAACCCCGTTATCCCCATCCAGGAGAATTTCCAAGATCTTATTTGGGCGCATCTTTACACTAACAATAAACAAATCCTCGCGATCTGCTATTTTTTCTTCTATGAGTTCAATGACTCTTTTTTCTACATCTTGCATTGTTCTACTGCCTAGAATGCTAAATTAATTGTATTAAAAAAAGGGGGCAATACGAGCCCCCTTCCTTTCAGATATGCAAATATAGTATTTTATAAAATAAAAAACAAATCCCCAAACAACTGCGAAAGTATTTTTTCTATTATTTCGAATTGTCAACAACTGCATTAATTGTTTTTTGCATCTGCGCCATCATACTGGTCAATGTTTCCATCGTCGGCTCAGGTGTTGGCTCCGGCAGTTGTGTGCTAATAAAAGCCTTCGCTTTCCAAACTTCAAGAATATCAGGAGTCTCCACCCAGTAAGGTTCATATGTTTTATTATCGGAAACAAGCTTTAAGCCTTTATCCTCCTTAAATTTAAAAGCGATACGCTTATAAACGACCCCCTCCTCGCGCGATACGACCACATAGGTATGACCGGGCTTTATATCATGCCAATTTTCGACATATTCAGCGACAATAATGGATCCCGATGGCAGAGGCAGCATCGAATCTCCTTTGATCTCAAATGCCCGAAAAGTCCCCTGTCCGAACATCGGAAGCGAAAACTTCGGAAGCTCAGCCACATACTCAGGATCGCCATACCCATTTAAATAGCCCGCGCTCGCCTTAACCGGCACAAGCTCAATGTTTTCGCGATCACTGCCATCAACAGTTACACTCAATACCCTGAGATTAGAAGCATTGCTTTTGGGCACCGGCTTCCACTTCTCATCAATCACATCATTCGCCAATTCATCCATGGTTAACCCATAAAACTCGGCAATTTTTTTTAGCAATTCATATTTGGGCTCTGCCCGATCTTCTTCATAAGCACCGACAGAAGCTCTTTTAATCTCCATGATATCAGCAAATTGCTGCTGCGTAATTTTCTTTCCTTTTCGAAGGAATTTCAAGTTGGATGAAATATTTGACATATTATTTTTTCAAAAAATATTTTGCAAAAACTAAATTTATTAGTAATATTGTGCCAATAAAATTAGTAAATAAAATTTAAACATCCAAATAATTTAGCATTATGAGCAATTTTATTGTATATATATTAACTGACAACAACAGAAGATACTTTGAAATCGACTTTACTTCCAATATGCTCAGCACTGTCGTAGAGCTCCAGCAAGCTAATAGTTTCACCTTTCAACAGGGGAGCAGCTTAAACAGAATCATCTATTCCGAAGCTTTTTCAAAACTGGCATGCGCTAAAAAGAGAATGAACGAGTTGCAAAATTTCACACACCTACAAATCGAGAGAATTATTCGCAAGAATAACCCAAACTGGAACAACCTCTTCCCACAGCAACAGCAGGCTTACACCAAGAGAAACAGTAATTACGCGGCCTAACAATAGATAATAGAAAAAAAAGCCGCCCAATTTTCATTAGGCAGCTTGTTATTTGTTATGCTGTTATAGATCCAAAAGAGGATAAACGCTTTTACTAAATTGAGGTTGATGAGGTATTCTCCAACGCCCCTGTGTTTTCACCGACACTACCACCATTGTTATTTTGCTCGGTAGCACCCTCCGTAGACTCTTCTTCAGGCCCAATAAATCCTTCATCTGTCTGCTCGTCAACACTTGTTGAATCACTTTGCTCAGGCTCCGGATCACTATAACGCGGTGTCTCACATTTATACGACTTTGTGATTTCGACCGTAGGTTCAGGGAATTTCCCTTGTGTATACCCCAATTGCTTATCTTTATAGACGGATTCCAAAAACACACCGAATATCGGCAAAGCCGTTCGGGAACCTTCTCCAGTATGCGAATTCTTGAAGTGTATGCTTCTTTCATCACATCCAACCCAGATTCCGGTAACCAGATCCTTCGTCACCCCCATATACCAGCCGTCAACATATTCGGAAGATGTCCCGGTCTTACCACCAATTTGATTCTCTTTATCAAAAAGATCCCACTCCCACAATCCCTGCGACGTACCTCTGGGCTCTTCCATCCCCCCACGCAACATATAAGTCATCAACCAGGCATCTTGCTTATCGACAACTTGTTTGCGTTCTGCCTGAAAGGTAGCGATAACATTCCCGTCATGGTCTTCAATTTTAGAAACCAGTACCGGTGTGACACGCTCGCCATGATTCATCATCGTCGAGTAACCGTTAACCATTTCAAAGACCGATACATCATTAGGCCCCAGTCCAACAGATGCTACCGGATTGAGCTTGCTCACGATACCACAACGCTGCGCCGCATCCACAACTTTCGCCGGAGTAACCATATCGGTCAGCTGAACTGTAACCGAGTTAATAGACCTGGCCATCGCATGACGCAACGACATTTCACGATATGAAAAATTCCAATCTGCATTTTTCGGTTCCCACACTTCTATAGAATCCCCCTTGTCAATCTTTATGGTAACAGGCTTATCGGTAATCTTGTCACAAGGTGACATCCCAGACTCCAGGGCAGCCAGATAAACAAAAGGTTTAAATGTGGAACCTGCTTGTCGTTTCGCCTGCATCACATGATCATATTTAAAATATTGATGGTCTATACCACCTACCCAGGCCTTAATTTCACCCGAATAGGGATCCATTGACATCATCCCGGCATTCAACATCATGGCATAATATTTTAAAGAATCCATCGTGGACATCTCTTTTTCAATCTTACCATTATCCCTCCAGTTATAGACTTCCATTTTTTTCTTTTTATTCAGAAAGTAATTAATGCTGTCCGGACTATTGGCATATTTCTTACTCAGAAATGCATAATAAGGAGTCTTCTTTGCCAAATTCTCCAAAAAGTTCGGGATTACTTTCCCAGAAAGATCACGCCAGGGCTCCTGACCATCCCAGGTATTATTTAAGCGCTGCTGCAACTCAGCCATCTGTTTAGCCACAGCTTCCTCAGCATGTTTCTGAAGTTTTGAATTGATCGTTGTATATATTTTTAAACCATCCGTATAGATATCGTAATTATTTTCCTCGGACCATTTTTCCAGCCATTTGGCCACAGCGGTACGCAAATAAGAATCCCCACCAGCATTCACGTCCTTATTATTCGCATTCAAAACAATCTTCTCTTTAACTAATGCATCATAAGCTGCTTTCGTCAGAAAGCCACTCTTATGCATTTGACTCAATACGGTATTTTTTCGATCAAATGCCTTCTCAGGATTTCTGATCGGATTATACAGGGTTGTCCCCTTCAGCATACCGATCAACACCGCTGCTTCATTTTGATTCAGCTGATTGGCTCCTTTTGAAAAATAACGTTTTGCGGCCGTTTCTATACCATAGGCATTATTACTAAAAGAAACAGTATTCAGATACATTTCCAATATCTGGTTTTTACTATACCGCTGCTCAAGCTTATAAGCCGTCATCCACTCCTTAAATTTGGTAATGACCAGTCCGGCAACAGGCAAACGTGTCAACAGCCCTCCGGCTTTATTGTAACGCGTGCGGTAAAGATTCTTGGCCAGCTGCTGTGTAATCGTACTTGCACCGCGCTTATCTCCTTTTAAAGTAGAGACAATACCTGAACCGAGCCCCAAAAAGTCAACACCATTGTGCGAATAAAAACGTACATCCTCTGTTGCGATCAATGCATTAATAACAGTTTTAGGAATACTGTCAAAAGGAACCGGATTCCTATCTTCATCGAAATACCGACCGATCAATACGCTATCAGCGGTGTACAGCTCAGTAGAAATATTGAGGCTGGGCATAATGATATCTTTTTTTGTGGGGGAATAGCCAAACAGCCACAAAAAATTAAGTTGTATGGCACAGACCAAAACAATAACGAAATATATTGCAATAACGAGATAACGAAGAACCCGATTCTTTATACGTCTAAACATAAATGGAAATTTATCTTATATTCAACATATTGAATCAGCAAAAGGTTTTACCCTTGCTCAATATGCGCCTATACGTGTTTCAGGGGCTAAATATACAACTAAATACATCTCCCTAATTAACTATTTACATTTTTTAACAATAAAAAATAAGCATTTATTCAAACAAGGTCAATAGGCAAAAATACATTTCACCAGCCTTGTTTTGCTCATTATGGAGAATTAAAAATGTAAAAAAAGTTGAGGAAGGACTTTGTTGAGATCAATAAGTTAGCTGACATGTCCGCAAATATTATACCTACTTTTAACATATTATCTATTTTATTTTAAAATAATAATGATATTTGCTTAAATTTAGATGTAAACTAGTCAACTATTAGCATGTTAAAACAGACATTACAACAAAAGCTATTACAAAAACTGTCGCCACAACAAATTCAATTTATTAAATTGTTGCAGGTACCAACAGTTTCATTAGATGCCAGAATAAAAGAAGAATTAGAAGAAAATCCTGCATTAGAAGATGGTAGCTTGACTAACATGACCGATCCAATCGAAGAATATCCGGATAAAGATCCTGATGACAGTTTTGATAACGAAGAAGGTTTCGATTCAGATGATTTCAGTTTGGAGGACTATATACAAGAGGATGATTACAAAGATTATGGAAATGGGTATGACTACGGTGATGACGACGAAGACAGAAAAGAAATGCCAGTTGCCATCCAGCACTCTTTCTACGAACAACTGCAACAACAGCTAGACCTTCTGGCTTTGGACGATAAGCATTTTCTAATCGGCCAACAAATTATCGGAAGTCTGGACGACGATGGTTACCTACGACGTCCGATCATAAATTTAGTAGATGACCTGGCTTTTGGTCAAAATGTAATGACCGAAGAGCATGAGGTATTGGATATGCTAAAAGTAATCCAGGATTTTGAACCTGCAGGGATTGGTGCCAGAGATCTCCAGGAATGTCTTTTGATTCAGCTGCAAAAAAAAGACATCAGCAACCCTACAATAAAACTGGCAATTAAAGTCGTTGCCAATTATTTGGATGAATTCACAAAAAAACATTATGATAAACTCGAAAAGTCACTGGGAGTCTCGTCTGAAGACTTGAAAAATGTGGTGAATGAAATTCTAAAGCTTAACCCGAAACCGGGTGATTCAGGAGCAGTGGCAGGCAAACAACTTCATATCATTCCCGATTTTCATATCAGCAACAACGATGGCATCCTTCATTTGACTCTGAATGGACGTAATGCCCCCGAACTCCGCATAAGTCGTGACTATCAGCACATGTTTGAGCATTACGAAAAATCCGATCAAAAAGACAAAAAAATGAAGGAAGCGGTACAGTTTGTCAAACAAAAACTTGATTCGGCCAAATGGTTCATTGATGCAATCAAACAACGCCAACAAACCTTGCTAAAAACCATGAATGCCATCATGGAATATCAATACGACTATTTTCTTAGCGGTGATGACCGCAAATTGAAACCGATGATACTAAAGGATATCGCCGATAAAATCGACATGGATATCTCTACCGTCTCCCGTGTGGCAAATTCAAAATATGTACAAACTGAATTTGGAACATTCTTGTTAAAATCGTTTTTCTCGGAGGCAATCCAAACTGATTCCGGTGAGGAAGTTTCGAATAAAGAAGTCAAAAAAATACTGGAAGAGTGTATTGCCAAAGAGAATAAGCGCAAACCATTGGCCGATGAGAAATTAACCGAAATTCTTAAAGAGAAGGGTTACAATATCGCACGCCGGACCGTGGCAAAATACCGGGAAGCATTAAACATACCTGTCGCAAGATTACGAAAAGAGCTCTAAGAGCTCTTTTTTGTTTTTCGGGTGACAATCAAATCTAAATTAAGAATAGTATCTTTGTGCTCGAATTAAATAAGCATGAAGGAATGAGCAAAGTAAAAGTTGGAGTTGTACAGATGAGCTGTACCGCAAGCAAACAAGAGAATCTCGAAAAAGCTATCGCTAAAGTAAAAGAAGCCGCTGCAAAAGGTGCGCAAATTGTGTGTCTGCAAGAACTCTTTACCTCTTTATATTTCTGCGATGTAGAAGATTATGACAATTTCGCACTGGCCGAATCTATCCCAGGCCCATCTACAGATGCCCTGTCTGCTGTTGCGAAAGAAGCAGGGGTCGTTATTATCGCATCATTATTTGAAAAAAGAGCGGAAGGTCTTTATCATAATACCACTGCCGTATTAGATGCTGATGGCTCCTATTTAGGCAAATACCGTAAAATGCATATCCCGGATGATCCTGCATTTTATGAAAAATTCTATTTCACACCCGGTGATCTAGGTTATAAAGTATTCAAAACAAAATTTGGTAAAATAGGTATATTAATCTGTTGGGACCAATGGTATCCAGAAGCATCAAGGATCACCGCATTAATGGGTGCCGAAATTTTATTTTACCCAACGGCAATCGGCTGGGCAACAGATCAGGACGAAGAAACCAACAAAGATCAATACAATGCTTGGCAAACCATTCAACGCTCTCATGCAGTAGCAAATGGTGTACCAGTGGTATCTGTCAACCGTGTCGGATTTGAGCAGGATGGCGCCATGAAATTCTGGGGCGGTAGCTTTGTGGCAAATGGACAAGGTAAACTGTTATACCTCGCTTCTCACGATAAAGAAGAAATTGAAGTCGTTGAACTGGACCTGAGTGAATCTGATTATTTTAGAAAACACTGGCCTTTTCTACGTGACCGCAGAATAGAAACCTATTCCCCGATCACCAAACGTTTTATTGACGAAGACTAATAGCAAATCATATTGGCCATTTTAATTTTGTAATTCATAAAAAGAAGAGCAGATTAAAATGGCTTTTTACATTTTAAAGCATGGAACAAGAAAGCACTTTCGCACAGGCATATTTTGATAATTCCCCAAAAAAACAAGGTTTTTCGTTTCCCGCAGAATGGGCAAAACAAGAAGCTTTGTGGTTGAGCTGGCCTCATAAAGAGGAATCTTGGCCCGGAAAAATTGATACCATATACCAGCCCTATTGCGAGTTTATTAAAGCTGTTGCTGCTGGACAGAAAGTTAGAATCAATGTTGCTGACGAAGATATGAAGGCATTCGCCATCGCAGAATTGAAAAAAGTAACGGCCGATTTTAGCAATATTGAATTTTATTTCAACCCGACCAATGACGCTTGGTGTAGAGATCATGGTCCCGCTTTCCTGATCAATCAAAATTCAGGCACAAAAGCAGTTGTTGACTGGGGCTATAACGCCTGGGGTGGCAAGTATCCACCTTTCGATCTGGATGATGTCGTTCCTACACGGATAGCTAAAGAGTTTGGCCTTCCTTTATTCACACCGAATATCGTCATGGAGGGTGGTTCTGTCGAATTCAACGGAGCCGGAACAGTGATGACAACAACAGCATGTCTGCTCAATGAAAACAGAAACCCTGATTATACGAAAGAGCAGATTGAGACTTACCTCAAAGAATTCTATGGACAAGATCAGGTATTATGGCTAGGCGACGGAATCATTGGAGATGATACAGATGGCCATATTGACGACATTACACGTTTTGTGAATGAAAACACTGTTTTAACTGTTGTGGAAGAAAATCCGGAAGATGAAAATTATGCCATCCTCCAGGAAAATCTAGAAACACTTCGTTCCTTCAGATTATTAAACGGAGAATCACTTAATATTGTTGAACTACCGATGCCAGCAGCCGTGATTTATGAGGACACCAGACTTCCGGCATCATACGCAAATTTTTATATTGCAAATGATGTTGTCGTTGTTCCAATTTTCAACGATCCTAATGACCAAAGAGCATTGGATATTATTCAGGAGTGCTTTCCGACACGGAAAGTTATCGGAATTAATTCAGTAGACATTATCTGGGGACTGGGTAGTTTTCATTGCTTGAGTCAGCAAGAACCCGCGCTCTGCTAAAGGTAAATTATACTATAAACAGAAAGGCTTCTTAATCGGTTAAGAAGCCTTTCTGTTTATAGTATCTGCTCACAAGCACTATCAAATTAGATATTTCTATAACAAGGTTGGCTGTTTACTCGCGACAACCGCTCCACATTAACTTATCGCAACGACCCGAAGCGACCAAAACAGGAAACTAAACAACCACGACATGCACACCGGACTTCTCTAACGATTCCACAAATCCGGCACTCACTTTATCATCTGTAATCAAAATATCGATTTTTTCGAAGCCACAAATTCGCCCAAAACTACGTCTTCCAAATTTGGACGAATCAGCGAGCACAACGACCTTTTGAGCTGTATCGATCATGATACGGTTCAATTGAGCTTCTTGCGCACTGGATGTTGACACACCATACTCCAGGTCTATTCCGTCCACCCCTAAAAACAATTTACTACAATAAAAATCATGCAGTAAATTTTCAGCATATTTTCCAGTGACTGAAGTAGAAGTTTTGCGTAATGTACCTCCCATCTGCATAATTTCTACTGATGGGTATTTAATTAGCTCCATGGCAACATTCAGCGCTGAAGTGACCACGGTGATGTTTCCCTTAGGCACAATCTGCCTGGCCAACGATTGCATGGTTGTTCCGGACGCAATAATAATCGAATCATTTTCCTCAATCATCTCAGCAGCCTTCTTACCGATTCTGCTTTTGTCATCCGAGCGAAGTTTCTCTTTTTCAAATACTGTCCGGTCCGTTGTATAAGGATTGTATTGTGTTGCTCCGCCATGGGTCCGAAAAAGCAGACCACTTTCCTCCAAAAGTGTAAGATCCTTTCGGATGGTAACAGAAGATACGCCCAGTTCCTCACAAAGGTCAATCACCTGGACTATACCTACCTCTTTTAATTGTTTTAAAATATATTGATGTCGCTCTACGTTTGTCATGGTTCTTTTATATGCGCTAAAATATTAAATCTACCAGTTGTTTATCCATACAGATACATTAGAAAATACAACATATCAACTAAAACCAATGCTTGATTTTAGCGGTCAGATATGCTATACAAATTTCCCTAGCAGAACTGACGTTAAAATAATGAAATTATTTAATTATTTATACTCTCTATAAAGCAAATTATACTTTATTCTAAAAAGATAAAGTTTTTGATTTCGACAAATTCAAAATTCCAAGGGATTGGGCCAAATAAAATGGTAATCCAGTTCCTTTTGAAGCAGGCTTCCACAGACTATTTTTTGAAAATGATCCCCTTGGTCAAATTGCAATGGCAGATCGAAACCATACTTTTGTGCAGAGGCTAGGATCACATCTTTTTTCTTGGGGTGCATCGGTGCAACAACATTGTAAACACGATGATTTAGGTCCTTAATAGAAGCCAACATAATCAACTGCACAACATCATCGAGATGAACAAAATTGGCCGGCTGTTCACCTGTTGTGCAGATACGATTGGCAAAGTATTTAGCAAAAATGCGATTTTTACCAAATAGGCCTCCAAGTCGATATACATAAGTGTTAGGCAGTTGTAACATCAGCTGTTCAGCCAAAAGAAGTTTTTCGGAAAATTCTATTCCAGCTGAATCCAATTCACTATAGACAACATCTTTATCCGGATAAATTCCAACGGAACTTAAAAACACCTGTTTGGTCCATTGGATATCTTCAAGAAATCCTTTAACATTCGAAAAACGAGTTCCTAAACCAGAAAGACTATTTTTTTTGCTGGCGGGAATACTATTTAAAACAAAGTCGAACTGGTCCGGAAGAAATACATCAGGCAACACACTACCCTTATCAAAGTCAGCAATAAACGAAAAAATACCATCAGTTTTAAGCCGATGGTATTTTTCATATTGTGTGGTACTTGCCCAGACCTCATGTCCTTGATGTTTCATATCCATGGCAAACGATTCTGCCAGCCAGCCGCATCCTAAAATAAGTATCCGCATATGATCAAAAGATTAATAAGCTTTTGCAAATAAAACGCGTCTGCTAGAAGGCTTGCCCGTAAAGATACAAACACCTTGCTCCTCTTTGGCATCCAAAGGAATACAACGGATTGTCGCCTTTGTTTCCTCTTTCACACGTTTTTCTGTTTCTATGGTTCCATCCCAATGACAAGAGATAAATCCACCTTTACCTTCCAGCACTTCTTTAAACTCATCATAAGAATTTACCTCGGTAAAATGGGACGCTCTAAAATCCAATGCTTTTTGGTAAATATTTTCCTGTATTGCCTGCAACAGCTGTTCGATATTTCCCGCCAATCCTTCTTGCGCTACCGTTTCTTTTGTTTGCGTGTCACGACGGGCCAGTTCTACAGTTCCATTTTGCATATCTCTTGCGCCAACGGCAACACGCACCGGCACACCTTTCAATTCCCATTCCGCAAATTTAAAGCCCGGGCGCTGCGTATCGCGATCATCGTATTTCACGGAGATATCCTTTACCTTCAGTTCATTTGTTAACTGATTTACGAATGCATCAATCTGCGCTTTTTCTTCTTCAGTTTTGAAAATGGGAACAATAACAACCTGAATTGGCGCCAATTTCGGAGGCAATACCAAGCCTTGATCGTCTGAGTGCGCCATAATCAAGGCTCCCATCAAACGGGTAGAAACGCCCCATGATGTTGCCCATACATGTTCCAATTTCCCCTCTTTGGACGTGAATTTTACATCAAAAGCTTTGGCAAAATTCTGTCCAAGGAAATGCGATGTCCCCGCCTGTAAAGCCTTACCATCTTGCATTAAAGCCTCGATACAATAGGTATCCAAAGCACCGGCAAAGCGTTCGTTTTCGGTTTTGCGGCCACGTACAACCGGTACAGCAAGAATATTTTCAGCAAATTCTGCATAGACATCGAGCATACGTTCTGTTTCGGCAATAGCCTCTTCGCTGGTTGCATGCGCAGTATGCCCTTCTTGCCATAAAAACTCGGCCGTACGCAAGAACAGACGCGTACGCATTTCCCAACGGACCACGTTTGCCCATTGGTTAACCAAAATTGGCAGATCCCTATACGATTCGATCCAGCCACGGTAGGTATTCCATATAATCGTTTCAGAAGTCGGACGTACAATCAGCTCTTCTTCCAGCTTTGCATCCTCATCAACCACAATCTTACCTGTACCATCGTTTTTTAATCTATAGTGAGTGACCACAGCACATTCAGTGGCAAAACCTTCCACATGGGCAGCTTCCTTAGAAAAAAACGACTTGGGAATGAATAAAGGGAAGTAAGCATTGCTATGGCCTGTTTCTTTAAATCTCTTGTCTAAGATTGCTTGCATTCTTTCCCAGATAGCATACCCGTATGGTTTAATCACCATACAGCCTCGTACAGCTGAATTTTCAGCCAGATCAGCTTTGATCACAAGTTCATTGTACCATTGCGAATAATCTTCTGCACGACTTGTTATTCCTTTACTCATATGAAATTGATAAATTATTGTAACATTATTACGTTAAATCTCGTCTGTATTTCCAATACAAAAAGCGTTCAATAAAAAATATTTGTATTTTTGATTACTTCGATTAAACCCCGTCGAGAAATTTGCGTCTAAGATAGTAAATAAGGCTGTATAATCGAAAATAACGATTTAGGATATTATGAAAAAAAATAGATTATTTATCGGAGCACTTGCCATGACAGGAGCATTTATGTTAGGTTCCTGCGGTACGAGTAGGCAAATCTATAGCGACGATGTCTATGGCAATAATGGACAGGCTAGACAAAAAGTCTATCAAAGTCCGGATTACTATTACACAGATGCAGATCAGGTTCAACAAGGAGGACAAGCTCAGGGCGGTTATTATGATGACGAATATTCAGACCAGGATTACAACAATGACCCCTATGAAGATCTTGAATATGCCAATCGGATAAACAGGTTCTATTATGCCTCTCCAGGGATGACCTATTTTGATCCATTCTTCGATCCATGGTATGGTTATGGATTCGGCGGGATGTATGGATATGGTCCTTCCTTCGGTTTAGGTTGGGGCTGGGGTTCCGGCTGGGGTTCTTCGTGGTCTATCGGTTTAGGCTGGGGCTGGGGATCTGGCTGGGGCTGGGGATCTCCTTGGTATGGCGGCTATTACCCTTGGGGTGGCTGGTATGGCGGCGGATACTGGGGTTCTGGCTGGTATGGCAATGGTTATTGGGGCGGTGGCTATTGGGGTAACTCAAGACCACGTTATGCTTCTTCGCGATCATCCTATAGAGACAATTACAATGTGCGTACTTCATCTTCCCGTACCAGAACTTCAGGAACTTATGATCGTACTGGCGTAGCTCGGGATTCCAGGGGACGTATTACGGCAGTTTCTAATGGCCGAACAAGCGGCGGTAGGACAAGGAATTCTGACGGTTCTATCTCACGTAGTTCTTCTTATGATAGAACAGGCGGCAGAACAAGAACTTCAGATGGCATCTCTACGAGAAGTGGCTATCCCGATGGAGGCAGAACACGGAGCTCAGACAGAACAAATGGAACATACCCAAGCATGCGAAGTTCCAGTGGAACTTCCAGAACACGTACAAACTCAGGTGAAGTTTCCCGTCCAATGAGCCGTTCGATGGAAACACGCTCAAACAATCCGAGTTCAACTTCCAGACCATCCTATACTCCACCAACAAGAAGTTATGATAGCGGTTCATCACGCTCAAGTGGCGGCTTCTCCGGAGGAAGTTCAAGATCCGGCGGCGGCTTCTCTGGTGGTGGCGGAAGCTCAAGATCCAGCGGTGGACGTACACGCTAACAATAAAAAAACAAATTACAGTAGCATACATATCATGTGTGCTACTGCTTATTATAGACGATATTTTAGCTTATGACAATCAAAAAATTACTTTTTGGAACTGCATTTTTACTAGGTGCAGCGGGAACTGCCCAAGCACAATATACGAAAGATGTACTTTTGTTTTCCCAAGGGGACAATGGCGGTACTGCTCGCTTCAAAGCAATGGGAAACGCATCTACCGCATTAGGTGGTGATATTAGCTCAATTACCGGAAACCCGGCTGGCTTAGGTTACTTCAATCAATCCGATATCTCCGTAACAGGCAGATACCTTAACAATAAAAATAAAACAGATTATTTCGGACAAAACTCCAATAGCAGCAAAAATAATTTCAACTTGGACAATGCCGGTATCGTCTTTCATTTACCTACTTACCGAAATGGCGGAAACCTGGAGCAAGGCTGGCTGAATTTCAATGTTGGTATAGCCTATAACCGAAATTATGTTTATAACAACCTGTTAGAGTATAAAGGGATCAATAATACAAGTTCAATTACTGATGCCTATTCGGATAGATTATCGTCTCCGGGCGGAATGAAAGGCTGGGGACAGGAGGTCTATAATAACTCCTTACTATTTGACGTTGACCCCAAGAACGCCGGAGCATACATACCCCTTACCGTTGGCGGAAACTATGATGGAAAAGGTGGTTTTAATCAAATCAATTCCATCTTAGAAAAGGGAAGTAAATCAGAATCTGTATTATCTTTTGGTGCCAACTATAGCAACAAATTATACTTGGGAGCTGCATTAGGTTTTACTGCTTTTAGTTACGACAACTCAAGCTGGTTTACGGAATACGGCCAAACGATGACTGCTGACCAACTGACAAAAATCAATAAAGACTCTGAATATTTAAAACCAGAGGCAGCATATGCTAAAAAACGTGAGATGCTGGACAAGGACTATGAATTGTATGATGATTATGCACAAGTGACAGATGGTACAGGAGTGGATTTCAAGTTAGGTGTAATCTATAAATTCACACCGACCTTTAGTATGGGCTTTACAGCGAAGTCTCCGACATTCATGAGCATTCGAGATGAGTCTTATAGCAATTCCGAATTCCGTTATTTTAAACCGAATGAAGATAAGTCCTTTAAAGAATACCGTACCAGTGATGATGCAGGGCATAGCTATCTAGAGTACAATATGAACACACCGTACAAGCTCTCCTTAGGTGCCAGTCAGGTATTCTCCAGAGGATTAATTACTGCGGATGTAGAATGGGTTGATTTTGGTGCCATCCGATTTAAAGATCCCGGCGCATATAATAAAGCTTTGGAACAGGAAATGAACCAAAACATCAAAAACAACTATCAAGGAGCTTTTAATGCGCGCATCGGTGGTGAAGTTTTATTTGATAATGTTTTTAGTGGTAGAGCCGGTTTCAATTATAGTGGCAATCCGTACAAAAATGCAGATTATACAAATTATACTGCATCTTTGGGTATCGGCGCAAAACTCGGCCGCGGTATGTATATTGATCTGACCGGAGCCTATAATGCCGTTAATTATAAAGAAAGCCCTTACCTTATTGATGAACAGTACTTTGGAAACGCAAGTCCAGTAGCCGATATAAAAAATCAACGGACCAATGTTGTCTTGACAATAGGTTCCAAATTCTAGGAGATTCTTCTCTAAAAACGTCCAGGCTAGCCTGGACGTTTTTTATTTATTACAATCCCGGCAACCATAATTTAAAAGCTTTTAGTAAATTTGTCCTCTTGGTTGAAAATCACATGACAGATCAGACAATATCAAAAGCATTCAATGCCGTATTTACCTATCCCATCTGGCGGATCGAAATCGATGCTGAAAGTAGGTTGATCGCTGTGGAGACCAGGAATCCATCAGACACACTCCCCTATTTCAATGTCGTTACTTTCGAAGGAAACTATGTACTTCAAGACTTCCAGGCGATAAGCAAAGAATGGGTGCTTACAGGAATTCAATGTCAGAAGCTTATTTTAAAAAAGATTTCCAGTAATTCACCCATTGATGCAGGTGTACAGATCATTGACTGTTATCAGCCAAATCAACAAGAAACCTGGTTTAATTATCTTTTTGTTGAAATGGTCAATGGAGGAATACTGCTTCGTCCCAAAATGATCGAACAAGGAATGCAGTTGTTTTTAGATTTAAGAACAATTTCCATTGAAAACAAAAAAGAGAAATCATTTAAACCTTTTAACAGCCAAATAGTCTACCCAGTAATTTACAATGGTCAAATTCCCCAATTTTTGACAGATTTCACCGTCGATGGCGAAATTTGGATAAGTGCATTGGATGACTATTTTATTTGGGCTTTCTATGAAAAAAACACAGCTAATCACTATCAAATCCGGATAGTGCGATCAACGAAAGAGCGGTTAATTGACACTGTAATTGCAGTCGATCAGTTACCATTAAAGTTTTTCAACATCTATTTTCTTGTTAACAAACAAATATTCCTTTTGACAGACAATAAACGGGAGTTTGTTTCGTATTTAGTATAATTGCAAAATATATGAAACTATTATTCGAATTAAATACATATAAAAAGGTAGTCATCTTATCGATTTCAATGCTATCTATCCAACAAGTTGAAGCGAGAAACCTCACTTCATTACATGTAAATGCGGTTCCTGACTCCGTAGGTACCGAGATAATCAATGGCGAAGAATTTGTCCTTTTCAAGATCGAAAAAGGAGACAATTATTATCAGCTCAGCAAGAAGTACAAAACAACGGTAGGTCAGCTCACGCAGATAAATGGTAATGGCACATTAAGCCTCGGACAGATTGTTAAAGTACCCACTGGACGAAAACCTGCTCCTCTGGTAAATAAACCCTCAGGTAACACTGCACAGCAGAATCCGCGTAATCCACAACAGGGTTTCACAGAATATATTGTTGGTGAAAAAGAAACGTTATATGCTATATCCAAGAGGTTTAGTATTACTGTTGAGGATATCAAAAAAGCCAATAATCTCAAAAACAACATCATAAGCGGTGGAATGAAATTAATGATTCCGAATCAGCCACTGCCGCCAGAAAGACCAAAATTGGTTGAACCTAAAGGAATCGAAATTATTGCACCCGATTCCACAAACGATGACAATAAAGAAGAAAATCAAATTTCAACAAACCGTTACGGGATACGCGAAAAATCCGAGCGGGGGATTGGCGTATGGATTGATGGTTTGTCTACCCAAGGAACAAGTAACCTCGCACTTCACAAGAGTGCGCCCGTCGGAACGATCTTGAAAATCACCAACCCCATGACAAAAAGCGTCACCTATGCGAAAGTCGTTGGAAAATTTAATGATAATGCTGAAAACCAAAATGCCATTGTCGTGTTATCAAAGTCCGCAGCGGCAAGTATCGGTGCGCTGGATAAACGTTTTCAGGTAGAAATCGCCTACGGATTACCTTTAGAAAATTAATTAAAATAAAAATAGCTCCTGCAGCGCGAAACAAGAATGAATAACAAACCGTATGTCATAGGGATTGCCGGAAGTAGTGGTTCTGGAAAAACATTTTTTTTGAATAGTTTTTTGAAACATTTTAAAACCGATGAAGCCACCTTGATTTCTCAAGATGACTATTATATCCCTGCCAATACAAAGACACAAGAGGAAAATAGACTCTATAATTTTGATATCCCGACGTCCATAGACAGAGAAGCTTTCTATACCGATATCAAAGCACTCTTTAATGGGGAAACGATTTATAAAGAGGAGTATACTTTTAATAATCCTTCACTAACTCCAAAAATATTAGAGATCAAGCCAGCCCCCATACTGATTATCGAAGGGTTATTCATTTTCTATTATACAGAAATCAACGCGCTTATTAACCACAAGATCTTCCTGAGTGCAGATCAGGATATCGCACTCCGTAGAAGGCTACATCGTGATTTAGTCGAACGTGGCTATTTTGAAGACGACGTCATGTACAAATGGGTAAACCATGTTCTTCCTTCATACAATGAGTATTTATTACCATTTCAGGATTCTTGTGATCAGGTTATATTTAACAATACTGACGAACCTGAACCGATTTGGGAAATTACCAATCAGATTTCTGAAGAATTGAAGGCCAAACTCAATTTAGTATAATATACAATAAAGACGGGCTTATGAGGACGTACGCCCGTCTTTATTTAAAAGTGCTTGATTTATTGACATCAAGACTTTAAATTCTTATCTTTGCGCCACGAAACAAATCCATCATAATGAACCATCCTGTAAAGATTAAAAATGCTTTGGTTTCAGTCTATTATAAAGACGGCCTAGCTCCTTTAGTTGAATTATTAAACAAATACGGTGTTACATTCTATTCCACTGGAGGGACAGAAACATTTATCAAAGATTTAGGTATAGCTGTCGTTCCCGTTGAAGACTTGACAAGTTATCCCTCGATTTTAGGAGGCCGTGTTAAGACCTTGCACCCAAAAGTTTTCGGAGGAATCTTGGCGCGCCGTCCGCTTGAATCAGACCAGCAGCAACTTGCTCAGTATGAAATACCGGAGATCGATTTAGTTATCGTGGATTTGTATCCATTTGAAGAAACTGTTGCTTCTGGAGCTTCCGAGCAAGATATCATCGAAAAAATCGATATCGGTGGAATCTCATTGATTCGTGCAGCAGCGAAAAATTTTAATGATGTTGTCATCATTTCTTCTAAAAATGATTATAAAGAACTTGAAGAAATTCTAGCGAACCAAGAAGGCAATACTTCTTTGGAACAACGAAAAGAATTTGCAAAACGTGCCTTCAACACATCATCTCATTATGACACCGCAATCTTCAATTATTTCAACCAAGAAAACCCAATTGAAGTATTTAAACAATCTGAGCAAAAAGCTCAGGTATTGCGATATGGTGAAAACCCGCATCAAAAAGGTGTTTTCTTTGGCGATTTGGATAATATGTTCGACAAATTAAATGGAAAAGAGCTTTCCTACAACAATCTTGTTGATGTGGATGCTGCTGTTGCTTTAATTGACGAGTTTAAGGAACCTACATTTGCCATCCTAAAACATACAAACGCTTGTGGTGTGGCCTCTCGCCCAACAATCAAGCAAGCATGGATCGATGCTTTGGCTTGTGATCCTGTTTCAGCCTTTGGCGGGGTTTTGATTACTAACGGTGAAGTAGATGGCGCAACAGCAACAGAGATCAATAACCTGTTCTTCGAGGTCTTAATCGCACCTGCTTATTCTGAAGAAGCAATTGCCATCCTTACGGCGAAGAAAAATAGAATTATCTTAGCCCGTAAAGATGTAAAATTACCTGCTCAACAATTCAAAACTTTATTGAATGGTGTCATTCTTCAAGATAAGGACAATACTATTGAAGGGCCTGAACAAATGGTCACTGTAACAACAGTGAAACCTACTGCTCAGCAATTGGAAGATTTATATTTTGCCAATAAAATTGTAAAACATACAAAATCAAATACCATTGTTTTTGCCAAAAATGACACCTTGTTCGCATCAGGTGTTGGACAAACATCACGTGTTGATGCCTTAAAGCAAGCAATTGAAAAAGCAGCTTCATTTGGTTTTGACTTAAACGGCTGTGCAATGGCATCAGATGCTTTCTTCCCTTTCCCGGACTGTGTAGAGATCGCATCAAACGCAGGTATTGCTGCCGTATTGCAACCAGGTGGTTCTATCAAAGATCAGTTGTCCATTGATATGGCCAATGAAAAAGGCATTGCAATGGTCACTACTGGTGTAAGACATTTCAAGCATTAATAACGATCTAACCGTTTCATAAAAAAGCTACTTTTAAAAGTAGCTTTTTTATTTGTTAACCTGCCAGCCCAACCGCTCTATTTTATACCGTTCTATTTCTTCTGAAAGTTTTCGGATGGCATAGGCAACAATAGCAACATCATCCAACCAGCCACCTACAGCAATAAAATCCGGAATAGCATCTACTGGGGAAACTACATAAATAATCGTCCCGATAATAATGGATAGATTCCAGCTGTTCATTTTAAATTTACCTACAATTGCATCCTTGCACATCGCGATCAATAATTTAAAATCGCCAACATAGCTTCCTAAATTTTTTGCCTTAGATTCCGCCTGAGACAACTCTGCTTCCGTAATTTTACGATGTCTAAAGCGCTCAAACATACCTGTTGCAATCTTTTTGATTCTACTGTTCATAACCCAAAATTATCAATATTTTTTATTTAACAAAGCCTGTGCCTTTTTTACAAGAAAAGAACTAAACGCGGGTCAAAGTCCTCTCAAGCACAAACAATGTTCGACAGCGCTTCGGGAATGGTTCACCTATTTTTCGCCATAGCTCCGACAACGAAACAAATAACAGCCCTGTAACAATCAGCGCCAAGTCAAATCAGTCCCGAAGAACCTCCGAAAGATTGCCAAAGAATTTCCGAATGTGTTAAACAGACTGCAAAGACAATATCCAACTTTTCCAGCCTTACTCTCTCCTCCTGGAGAAGAAAAGTATTGCCTGAGATCGCCATGCTATTAATAATAAACCACAATTTTATTATTTTTACAGCCAACTGTAGCAAAGTGTATGTCATCACCGTATAATAGACAACACAAGCGCAATGTGTTATATACAAAAAATAGATTTTAATATTACACGGTTATGAAAAACTATAGATTATTTAATTTTATTGCCATCGCAGTAGCGACATTGTTACTATCCAGTTGCCTGAAAGATAACGACGACCAACGAATTCCCGGTGCGCTCTTTACCATGGTTAATGGGTACACTGATGCTAATGCGGTTGTATATTATGCTGACGGGGGCTCATTACAAAGTCCATATTATCCTTTGGAATTTAAAAGCTATAGCCAAGTTGGCCTATTCACTGGAGCTAGAAAAATAGCCGTTTCTGCAGAATATAAAAACGCGCTTGTTGATACAACAGTTACGATCAAAGACAGCACCATATACACCTCATTTGTTTATGGCAACAAAGAGAAGCCAGTCCAGGTGATTACAACTGACAAAATCAACAAAGAAATCAAAAACACGGAATCCGGTTTACGTTTCTTTAATCTTGCGGAGGGAACAGATCAGGTAACCCTGCAAATCGGCAGTGAGACCTCTCCAACAGAATGGACGAATCGGGCAAAAGAAACCCAAAATTCAGCGACTGCCCATCAAGGTTTTATCGCACAAAAAAGTGGCACCTATACTGTTATTGCCAAAGATAAAGCCGGAAAAACGATAGCAACGCGCAAGGATATCAAACTGGTAGAAAATTACTATTATTCATTGATATTGATCGGTAAAGCCAATGACGAGAAAAAGCCACTATACCTTGGTCTAGTAGCCCAAGCGGCAAATTAAAAATACCCCATTTCTATATACTGAAAAAAGACCATCGTATTTCTATGATGGTCTTTCTTTATTTTGTAAAAAGATGGATGACTAAACTTGGTTAATTTTCTCAACCTAAAAATAACTCTTATGGGTTTTCCTTGGGCGTAATTTTAGAGACGACATAGATATCTTCATTCTCCTTCTTCATTTTATACTTCTCCCGAGCGATACGCTGTACCTCCTGTGGATTGGACCGGATATCGTTAATCGTCTTTATAATGGCTGCGTTCTCTTTCAGGTAAAAGGAGCGTTCAGTTTCCAAATTAGCCTTTTGTTTTTGATAGCTATATTGCGTAGCAAAATCATTTCTATCGAAAAACAACATCCACACCAAAAAAGCCAAAGTGGCTAATAAATACTTATTTCTTATTAAAGACCATAATCGTTGCATAGGACAAAAATACTATTTAGCTTTCAGACTACCGATATTTTCTTCCGAAGTTAAACTTCGTTAATTAAAGATATGGAATAATGCCCTCAAATTCATCATATCTTTAGAATAATATTATCTTTAACAAGTCAAAACGACATGCTATTAAATAGCCCAAATGGAAGGCGAAATACAGATAAAAGATAGACTGTTTCCTCCGTATGAGCATTAAATAACAAACTGGGCGCAATGGATTCATTTTTACCGATGAAAACGGTGCCAATACATAATCACTTTTCTATGAAATACTATCTTATTGCTGGTGAAACATCAGGCGACCTACATGGTGCCAATCTGATCAAAGCGCTTAAAAATGAAGATCCCGACGCGACCTTCAACATTATAGGCGGAGATTTAATGCAGGAAGCGGCGGGAGAAAAAGCATTGATACATACCTCGGCAATGGCTTTTATGGGTTTTGTGGAAGTTTTGAAAAATCTGGGCAAGATATCCAAAAATTTGAAAGCCGTCAAAAGTGACCTTCTGGAGAAAAAGCCTGATACCGTCATCCTCATCGATTTCCCAGGCTTCAATCTAAAAATCGCTGAATTTGCAAAAAAACATGGGATCAAAACATGTTACTATATTTCACCAAAAGTATGGGCATGGAATCAGGGCCGCGTCAAAAAGATCAAAAAAATTGTTGATCACATGTTCTGTATTCTTCCTTTTGAAGTGGATTTCTATAAAAAATGGCGTATGCCGGTCGATTACGTAGGTAATCCCTTGTTAGATGCAATTTCAACCTACCCATTTAATCCGAGATTCAGGGAAGAAAATGGCTTTACGGACAAACCGCTTATTGCCTTATTACCGGGCAGCCGCGAGATGGAGATCATCAAACTTTTGCCCATTATGGCCGAACTCCCCTATTTTTTTCCTGTTCATCAGTTTGTCATTGCTGGTGCTCCAAATTTTAACGAAGCTTACTACAAACAATTTTTAAAGGGTATTGATATACCGGTTATTTTCAATCAAACTTATGATATTCTCAATAATGCGGAAGCTGCCGTAGTCACTAGTGGCACAGCAACCCTGGAAACAGGTATATTGAAAGTTCCGCAGGTTGTGGTTTACAAAGCTAATCCGATATCTGTCTGGATAGCGAAGCTTGTGGTAAAAATAAAGTTCATCTCCCTGGTCAATCTGATCAATAATTTTCTGTCCGTACGCGAACTTATCCAGGATGATTGTACAGCCTATGATATCTCTTATGAAGTTGGCGAACTCATAAACAACAAAGCGCATCGGGCTAGCGTGATGGAAAATTACGAGATCTTGGCCGAGAAACTTGGTTCACCCGGCGCCTCGGAGAAAACAGCTAAATTAATTGTAAAATATCTCGGTAAAAACTAAACTCTTTTGGCTTTCAATTGTCAAACTATTAATTAGTTATACATAATTAAAGCGTATGAAATCGAAACTTATTTTGGGCTTTCTTTTTTGCTTCGCATTGACCTTTATTGGTAAAGCGCAGGAAACACAGCATTTCTCCAAACTTGAAATTGGAAAAAAAGCCAAGAAAAATATTGACAGCAAAGATTCCACCGCAGTTATCCATATTGATACATTGGTCATGAAAGATAATTCCACCCTCTCTTTTTACGGAAAGAAAAATGTCAAAATCACCATTGGTTATGCGGAGATCGGAAACAAAGCAACTTTCTATGGGACCGATGGTAAGAATAACGGCGCTAATTTTGATATTCATGTCAATTTTCAAAAATTGGGTTCACTGTTTATTATTGCCAAAGGCGATGATGCATTTAATGGAACCAAAACATTCCCCAATGGTAATGGAGGCAAAGTGAAAGTCACCTTGGCAACAGGAAGTATAAAACCACAGGCAACAGATAAAAAGTCGCCAAATTATATCTATGCCGATGTGGTAGCGGGGGGTAGGGCTGTCAATGCAAACACAGACTTGAGAAACATTTATGACCGGATCAAAACGGCACCAACTGGTCTCAGAGGATTGCCACAGGGACAAATTTATTCCGGTAGTGCAGGCACGGAAGGTTCCTTTGAACTGATTTCGACTCAATAGGACAGGCGAAAGGGACTATATAAAAACAGCATCAACCTTAAGATTGATGCTGTTTTTTTATAACTATTCTTTTTTTGGTAAACTTCAATGACAACCTCTCTTTTTTAGTTCATAGGCTAACACCAACCTTGTCATGCGATCATATCTTGCAATTCCCTCTTTTTGATTGTTATGTGTCAGGTATTGATTGTAAAACAAACCCATCAGGTCGTTAATCCAGCCCGTATAATCACTCCAAAATAGGCGCTCCGCTGCCACATCCGCCAACACCAGCTTATTCAGTCTTGTTTGATATTCCTTCGAAAGATCTGGATACATGCCCCGTAATTCTCCGAGCATATAAAGGCTTGTCTGCAAATAGGCTGAATAACGATAAAAAGACTGTGGATGATGCTGCAGTCGAACAAAAGCAATAAAATTTGCTTCATCTTCAAAACCTACCCCCTGTTGGTGGGCGAGCTCATGTACATAAGTAAACGGAAAAGATAAGGCTGGCATGGCATAGTTGACCTGTGCTTCGTGTGTAAACGGATTGAAATAACCTGAAACACCAAAATATGAAACAACCACACTATTTAAGGGAGATTTGGCGTTGATCTGACTACTTGACAAAAAAGAAGAAAATGTGGTATCTTTTTTCACCCAGGTCGCCAGATCTTTCCGCATATGATCTTTTCTTTGGCCCCACTGTGCTGGATCTACCTGTTCCCGCAAAGCATTTGTACTATCCAGGTATTCATCAAGTACCATCAGATAATCCGCGAGCCTCAGGCTGTCAACTTGCAGTTTTGCATTCACACTGATTGGCTTCCGATAATAATTCAACCCCCAGGAGATATAAAAGAAAATATAGAGCCCAAGAAATAGGTTTACGATAAATAAAAAGGCACGGCAAGCATCCGACCATTTTTTACACCATAGCTTGCGTATAAGTTTAACCAGCCAATAGAGCAGAACAATAACCGTGAAGGCATAAAAAATGTCCCCTATGCTAAAGGGAATATAGCCAAAAATAAACTTTGGGATATGACCATAAAACCGATAAAATCCCCGTGCATAAAATTCCTCGATCCATAAACTACGGCTTTCGATCAACGATAAAACGCATAGCAGACTGATGAATGATCCAAAAATAAAAACAGCTATTTTATCACGCTTCATCATGGGGTATTAGCTTTCGTTTTCGAAATAGACCTTATAATAGTTCATCCCTTTATCTTCATCAAATCCTTTTTCAAGGTATTCCCGTTTTCCGTGCACATAAATATGAAAGTTCTTATCTAATTTGAGCACCGATTTGTAAGAAGATTCCATCTTTTTAACCGCCTTGTCCGCTATTTCAAAACTCGACTGGAAGGGTGAATCGAACTCATCTTCAAAACCAGCTTTATAATCCTGAAACAGGGCTATCGCCTGGGGATTTCCCAATACTTCCTCTTCAAATTCCTCCTGAACAAAAGTCTCCTTTTCCTTAAAGTAGTTCATTGATTTATTCATCAGATCAATCTTATCGGCCTTCTCGAGTTCAAACGTTTCATCGAGTTTCTCCTGAACAAAATTCTTATAGACTTTTAGGTAGTTACCTGTCTGATTGAAATTGTCATTACGCACGCGCAGTTTCAGGAATTCGTCCTTCCAATATACTGCTTCCTGCTGTCTGTTGGTTTGATCCAATACAAGAACTTTATAACCTTCCTCTTCCTCAACATTGATGATAATGCATCCTTTGTCCAACTTATTGATGTTGATTGCCTCCTGCTCATATTCCAAGGTAAAAGCTCCTTGTTCGGGATATACCTTTAGGTAAGTCTCTTTGTTTTCCGATTTAAATATACCAATAGCATCGTGTTCCTCGCCTTCAATCTGTACATTTTTTAACGCTACCACATACACCTCCCCTGCTTTAATCTTGGGATGGTTGGACACCTCATACAGGTGTTTCGAAATCTGCTGCGAAAAATCGTGAAAGGGTAACTGCTCTTTAAAGTACTGACGAACAAAATAGAACACCTCGTTCAGATCCAGTTCTTCATTGGGATGATAAAGACGATATACTTCGTTCACTTTAGCAAAGGGACTCATAAAATACTGCATCAAAAGTCCGGGCAATACTTCATCGCCTTCAAGGGACACTGGTTCGTCTGACAGGATATAAAATTCGTCTTGTGCTTTGTTTCCCACACGGTGTATGGATAGTGCTTCAAAAGTTGCGTCTTGATGAAAAAACATATTCTTATTTTATAAATGATATAAATCTATTGCTATTTTAAATGTTTGGCAATGTGCATTGACAATATCTTTGATCTGTGGCGAATATCCCCCGCCCATACTTACCTGAACAGGGATATGCAACTGATGACATAAGCCCAGTACGAGTTCATCCCTTCGTGCACAGGTCGCTGGACTTAAATTCAATTTTCCTAGTTTATCGGTCCCCAGTATATCTACACCTGCCTGATAAAAAACAAAATCAGGCCGGATACGCTCAAATAAATCCCCCAGATGCTCATTCAGGATCTCCAAATATTCTCTATCTGTTATATTTTCAGCGAGTCCGATATCCAAGTGAGAAGGCTGCTTGATAAAGGGATAGTTCTTCTCGCCATGCATTGAAAAGGTAAACACCTGTTGATGCCCCTCAAAGATATGCGCTGTCCCATTCCCCTGATGCACATCCAGATCAATAATAAGGATTCGATTTGCCCGCTTATATTTTAGTAGATAACCTGCGGCGGTGGCTTGATCGTTCATCAGGCAAAAGCCTTCACCAAAATCATAGCCAGCATGGTGGGTTCCACCTGCAATGGTAAAAGCCACCCCATATTTCAAGGCATATCCTGCAGCCTGAACTGTTCCGTCCAGAATATAGCGTTCGCGGTCTACCAAACGCTTACTTAAGGGGAATCCAATCCTGCGCACCATTTTTGGATCCAGGCTCAAATCAAACAGTTTTGCCACATAGGCTGGATCATGTACCAGACAACAGGTCTCAAAACTTGCCAGCTCAGGTCTGAAAAAATTAGTTTCATTGACCAATCCTTCATGCTTTAACTGCAGCGGGATCAACTCGTACTTTAACATCGGAAAACGATGTCCTTCTTTGACCGGATGGATAAATTCGGGATGAAAAGCTATCTTAAGCACTTTAAATCTTATTTTATTGATGCGAAGATAAGAAAAACTAAAGCAATCCCATTTTCTCCAACAATATCAATCGGATATTTTGGAGTTCTATGGGAAAAAGGGCATCTTTGGATAAGAACAAATCTTCAAGTTGATGTCGGGCGCCGTTTGACATTTAACTTATATTCGATTATAATAGATACATTAAAAATAACATGGAAACGACTAATTTGCCTCAATTGTCTGCAATGGAACAGCGTGTCCTAGGCTCCTTGATTGAAAAATCAAAGGTGACCCCTGAATATTATCCCATGACGATCAACAGCTTACAGGCTGCTTGCAATCAAAAAACTTCTCGCAAGCCTGTCGTGCAATATAGCGAAGAAGACATCGTCAATACACTGGACATCCTGAAAAAGAGAGGATTGATTTCAACCGTTATCGGTGGTGGGTCCAGGGTAACCAAGTATAAACACAACTTTGCCATACAATTTCCGCTAGTACCATCCGAACTGGCTATTATTTGCCTATTGCTGCTCCGCGGACCACTAACTGCGGGTGAAATTAATTCAAGTGCCGGCAGGCTCTACGAATTCGAATCATTGCGTGAAATTACTGAACAATTGGAAAAGCTGTCGCAAGAAGGCTACCTAAAATCACTGCCAAAACAAGCTGGTCATAAAGAGGTACGGTATATTCACCTACTTGGCGAGGTAAATGTGGAAGCTTTTGAACATGCCAGCAGCTCACATACCGCTGTCGCAGATCAGGCGCTTTTGGAACGTATAGGACAACTCGAACAGGAAGTCGCTGCCTTAAAGCAAAAATTTCAGGATTTGTGGGACGAATTACATTAACTGATGACCCCAAGTACTGACTCCAAAACAGCATTATCCCAGGCCACCTTATGGCTGATGACAATCGCCACTGGCCTGGTTGTTGCCAATAACTATTACAATCAGCCCTTATTGGGACTGATTGCAAAGGATCTGGGTGTTGGTGAAGCTACCGTAAGTAATTCGGCCATGCTGACACAAATCGGCTATGCCTGCGGCCTATTGCTGATTGTCCCGTTGGGGGATATGTTCAAAAGAAAGAAAATGATCTTGATTGATTTTATTTTTATTATTCTTTCTTTGGCCGGAATGGCCCTCTCCCATTCCATTGTTTCTATCCTAATCTTCAGCTTTTTGATCGGTTTCACATCGGTAATACCACAAGTTTTTGTACCTATGGCAGCAGAGCTTGCCTCCAAAGAGAAACAGGGAGCTGCGATCGGCATGGTGATGTCCGGACTGTTGATCGGCATTTTATTATCGCGTGTGGTAAGTGGCTTTGTCGGTTCTTACTTTGGGTGGCGCGAAATGTACTGGATCGCTACGGTGGTCATGGTAGTCACGGCATTGGCTATCGCCATAAAGCTACCTGAGGTAGCTCCGAACTTTAGGGGTACCTATAAAGAATTGATGGTTTCCGTATGGAACTTCGCCAGAAATCAACCGGTACTACAACTGGCGGCATTTCGCGGTGCCATGGGATTTGGCGCATTTTCAGCCTTCTTTACGACTTTGGTTTTCCACATCGAAGGTCCCCCTTTTTTTGACGGACCGGCTACTGCTGGAGCATTTGGCCTCGTCGGCGCCTGTGGCGCTCTTGCTGCAGCTTTTGTCAATCGGGCGACCGTATTCATAGGTACCGCTAAAATTATCCTATATGCCATCTTATTAATGGTATTTAGCTGGCTGCTCTTTGCGTTATTCGGAAATTACTATTGGGGGTTAATCATTGGGGTTATTCTTATTGATCTTGGACTGCAATCCATGCATATCCTAAACCAGAGTGATTTTTACGCCCTGAATCTCGGCGCCAACAACCGCCTTAACACTGTATATATGGTCAGCTATTTTATTGGCGGTTCAACAGGCACCTTTTTTGCAGCACAGGCATGGCAACACTTCCAATGGCCCGGTGTAATAACCGTCGGAACCCTGTATACGCTATCGGCTTTGCTAGCACATGTATTATTTGATCACAAATTAAGAAAAAAACCAATATGAAATTTGGCCAAGTAGATCATCCCGAAGAGGTAGATTTCACCCTACCACCTACTCCAAAAGAGACCTTAACCCTTTTGCAGCATTTCAAAAACGACGAACCATTTGAAGTGTATGTTGGCTGCGCAAAATGGAACAAACAAGATTTAAAGGGCTTTTATCCAAAGGGGACAAAAGACGAACTTGTCTACTATGCAAATCAGTTTAACAGTATCGAACTGAACGCGACATTTTACAACTCACCCAGCCGAGAACAGGTGGAAACCTGGAAACAGAAAACACCTGCAGACTTTAAGTTCTTCCCAAAAGTCCCACAGTCCATCAGTCATTTCAGCCGATTGCTGAATGCGACGGATAAGGTAAAACTATTTACGGATGCCGTTGTCCAATTTGACGAAAAGTTAGGCATGGTATTTCTGCAGATGCATGACAACTACAATCCAAAAGACATGGCCCGCTTAAAACTATTCTTACATGACTGGCCGAAGGATGTCCCATTAGCATTGGAAGTCCGAAATAAAGACTGGTTTTCTAAACCCGAAGTAACAAAAGAACTCTATACGTTATTGGAGGAGACCGGAGTGACCAATGTATTGGTCGATACGGCCGGCAGAAGAGATATGTTGCATATGCGCCTGACTACGCCTGTCGCCTTTATCCGTTATGTCGGTGCCAACCATGCTTCGGATTATGCGCGTCTGGACAAGTGGATAGAAGTAATAAAATGCTGGCGGGATAATGGATTGCAGAAACTGTATTTCTTTATCCATCAGAATGTTGAAATTGAGTCACCCCTGCTGGCCACCCACTTTATTAAGAAAATGAACGAAACATTTGATTTGAATCTTAAGTATCCAAATAAAGCAACTGGTAATACCTTATTTTAACGGGTATCCTCCTTCTTTCTAGAATAAAACTATTCCAAAAAAATAAGGCCTAATCTACAGATTAGGCCTTATTTGATTAGCAGGATAGGGTAAACCTATTTTTTTGCATATTTAAAGTTTTTGCCGATGAAGCGAGCATTACCACCCAATTCTTCTTCGATACGCAACAACTGATTGTATTTAGCCATACGGTCAGAACGAGAAGCTGAACCAGTTTTGATTTGACCACAGTTCAACGCAACTGCCAAGTCGGCAATCGTTGCATCCTCAGTTTCACCTGAGCGGTGAGACATTACTGAAGTGTAACCAGAATTCTGCGCTAAAGTCACCGCGTTGATCGTTTCAGTCAATGAACCGATTTGGTTTACTTTGACCAAAATAGAGTTTGCAGTATGGGTATCGATACCTTGTTGAAGACGTTTTGTATTTGTTACGAAAAGATCATCACCTACCAATTGAACGTGATCGCCAATTTTGTCAGTCAATGTTTTCCAACCAGCCCAGTCATCTTCAGCCATACCATCTTCGATAGAGATAATTGGGTATTTCGCTGTTAATTCCGCTAAATAGCTTGCTTGTTCTTCGCTAGAGCGTACCGCACCTTTATCACCTTCAAATTTAGCATAGTCATATTTACCATCTTTGTAGAATTCAGAAGAAGCACAATCCAATGCCAAACAGATGTCTTGACCTGGTTTGTAACCTGCGATTTCAATCGCTTTCAATACGGTTTCGATTGCATCTTCTGTTCCCTCAAATGTTGGTGCAAATCCACCTTCATCTCCTACTGCTGTAGAAAGACCTCTATCGTGTAAGATTTTCTTTAATGTATGGAATACTTCTGTGCCCCAACGCAATGCTTCAGAAAAAGAAGGAGCACCTACTGGCATGATCATGAACTCCTGGAATGCGATAGGCGCATCGGAGTGAGATCCGCCATTGATGATGTTCATCATTGGAATAGGCAACGTATTGGCATTAACACCGCCAATATAACGGTACAAAGGTTGACGTGACTCCTGTGCAGCTGCTTTTGCTACCGCCAAAGAAACACCAAGGATAGCGTTTGCACCTAAATTACCTTTGTTTTCACTACCGTCTAAATCAATCATGATTTTATCGATGGCATTTTGCTCGAAAACATCTACGCCTTCCAAAGCTTTCGCTATTTTGGTATTTACATTTTCAACAGCTTTCAAAACACCTTTACCCAAGTATTTTGACTTGTCGCCATCACGCAATTCTACTGCTTCGTGAACACCTGTTGAAGCACCTGAAGGAACAGCTGCACGACCAACAAAACCATTTTGTGTAGTAACATCTACTTCAATTGTAGGGTTACCGCGCGAATCCAAAATTTGACGCGCATGAACATCGATAATTAAACTCATCTCTTTATTAGACTATAATTTATTTTCATTACTTAGTGTAAATAAGACACACTCTTATCTACAGACATTTTTCACAACCAAATATAACAAAAAATGTATTTAATCCGTCATTAATTGTGAATAAAATATGACCAATCTGAATAATTGGTGCCACAATATAGCATAAAAAACCCTCCGCGATAGGGAGGGTTTTTATGTTATACTATATTTGCTTAGTTTTTGATCATTGCAACGAAATCATCAAACAGGTAACGTGAATCGTGTGGACCTGGGGATGATTCAGGGTGATATTGAACCGAGAACGCTTTTTGCCCTTTGATGCGAATACCTTCTATAGATTGGTCGTTCAAATTAACGTGCGTGATCTCAACATTTTCCGAATTTTCAATGTCTTCAGCGACAACACCAAAACCATGGTTTTGCGAAGTAATTTCGCAACGGTTGGCGATAATATTTTTGACCGGGTGATTGATACCACGGTGTCCGTTATGCAATTTGCTTGTGCGGATACCATTAGCTAAGGCTAAAATCTGATGACCTAAACAGATCCCAAACATTGGCTTGTTTGCATTCAAAATAGATTTTACGGTTTCAATAGCATAATCCATCGGTGCAGGATCACCGGGACCATTTGAAATAAAGTAACCGTCAGGATTCCATTTTTCCATTTCCTCAAATGTTGTCTTAGCTGGGAAAACTTTTGTATAAACGTCACGTGCCTCAAAATTGCGCAGGATATTTTTCTTGATACCCAAATCCAATACTGCAACACGTAAAGATGCATTTTCATTTCCAAAGAAATAAGGTTCAGTAGTCGTTACCTTCGAAGACAGCTCAAGACCATCCATCGAAGGAACTTTTGCCAACTGGCTCTTTAATTCTTCAACGTCTAGCGTTTCCGAAGAAATGATTGCATTCATGGCGCCTTTATCACGGATATGTCTTACCAATGAACGTGTATCCACATCGGAAATACCCACCAAATTTCCTTCTTCAAAATAGCTTTGAATAGACTCATCAGCCATTTTACGGCTATAGTTGATGTTGTAGTTTTTACAAACCAAGCCCGCAATCTGAATTTGATTTGATTCGGTATCATCCTCATCAATACCATAGTTACCAATATGTGCATTGGTTGTTACCATGATTTGTCCAAAATAAGATGGATCTGTAAAAATCTCTTGATAACCGGTTGTTCCTGTATTAAAACAGATTTCACCAGTAGTCGTACCAATTTTACCAGCGGCTTTACCGTGATAAACTGTACCATCTTCTAAAACTAAAATTGCAGGCAATTTGCTGTAGTTGGTCATTATCGATGTAATATTATAAAATGTGTATCTCTTCTGTTCTGAATCCTAAAGCCTTTCCTATTGGATATAAAAAAAGCCCTCAAATGGGCTAAAATATGAATTAACAATGCATTACCACGATTGACAAACCGTTTCCTAAGGCACCTACCAATAAAGACTCTACTTTAATTTTCACGGGAGACAAAGTTACGACATATCAGTTAAAAGTGAAAAACATTTTTCAATTATTTTATCTGAGATCTGTTTGTACATTTTTAAATCGCCAAAAGTCTTTTAAAATCAAAGATATGAATGCAGGAACGAGTACAAAAATCATCGGATTTGCAGACCAGGCGTAGGCCCATTGCATTCGCAACAGTGCTATAAATGCGGTTGTCAGTCCGCAACCGGGACATTCATATCCGGTAATTGCCCTCCAGAGACAAGGAATGAGGATATGAATATCCGACAGCATGTACAATGCGATAGCGGTGCCAAAATACCCTATGACAATGGTGTAAATCCAATGCAATCGCAGGTATTTCAGCACAAGCCAAGCCATTAATTATTGTTTACCGGACTTTTGATGTATTGACCATCTTTATCCTTGTATTTCCCAACAATGATCATGATCAGATCTATAAGCGACCAGATTCCACATCCACCCAATGTAATCAACTGCAGAATAGCTGTTCCGATCTGCCCCAGGTAGAAGCGATGTCCTCCGAAAGGCCCTAGAAACAAACAAAATAACAAAGTGGGCAGCCAGCGATCATCCTGAATGCTACGGGCCTGTTGGAAAGGTTGGTTCGCGTAGAATATAGGCTGTTTCGCGCCACAAAGAGGACAAACCTCGGCTTTGACATTAATTACCTGGCCACATTCCACACAATATTTTTCGTCTTCTGCTTTCATTTTAGATTAATTTGTCAATGAAATTAATAAAAATCTCTGAAAAAACGCACTTTTTGTCGCGATATAACCATTCGTACTGAAACCATTTTACAGCTTCGTGAACCTAACCTGAGCAAGAATAACCGATATTTCCATCTTCCTAAAAAATAGGACGTGGATCCCATCGTGAGTACAACGACCGTCACTGGGCATTTTATTTTCTTCAGAACCGTCTGATTGTTTTAAACCAGATAGCGATCCTACGACCAAAAACGGGAGCAATAAAAAAGCGATTTCAAAAAAAACGCTTCATAAATGAAGCGTTTTTTTTAACTATTTCTTTACGATCAGGAATTGATTGCTTTCCAGATCATATCTTTCAATGGCAAAATATTTTTACCGGCAACAGACGAAATGAAAATATGGGGAAGCCCTTCAGGGAGTTCCCTTTCCATTTCCCTTTCAAGCTCATCATCAAGCATATCCGATTTTGTGATTGCCAACAACTTGGGTTTATCCGCCAATTCGGGATTATAAGCTGTCAGCTCATTCAGCAAAATACCATACTCCTCGGCTATTGTCCGATCGGTATCAGCTGGCACCATAAATAATAACACTGAATTCCGCTCAATATGTCTTAAGAAACGATAGCCGAGTCCTTTGCCTTCCGAAGCCCCCTCGATGATCCCCGGAATATCCGCCATCACAAACGAGCGGTTATCGCGGTAACTCACCATACCGAGATTGGGTACCAAAGTGGTAAATGGGTAATTGGCAATTTCAGGTTTTGCAGCCGAAACGACAGACAATAAGGTTGATTTGCCAGCATTCGGAAAACCTACCAAACCGACATCTGCCAGTACTTTTAGTTCGAGAATCATCCATTGCTCTTTGCCCGGCATTCCGGGTTGTGCAAATCGGGGTGTTTGTTGTGTAGGCGACTTAAAATGCCAGTTACCTAAACCACCTTTTCCCCCCGGGACCAAGATCTTCGTCTCCCCATCTTCGGTAATGTCAAACAACACCTCTCCGGTCTCCGCATCCTTGGCAATGGTACCCAATGGTACTTCCAATACTTCATCCCGACCGGTAGCGCCTGTTCGCAAAGAACTGCCACCGGACTCCCCATTAGAAGCAATGATGTGTTTGCGGTACTTCAGATGGAGCAATGTCCAAATATTCGTCGTTCCTTTTAGTATGATATGTCCTCCTCGGCCACCGTCACCACCATCCGGCCCTCCTGTAGCGGTATGCTTGTCACGATGCAAATGAGCCGAACCTGCCCCACCATGTCCCGAACGACAACACACTTTCACATAATCAACAAAATTCGATCCTTGCGCCATTACAATGTATTACAGTCTAAAAAAGTATTTATTTCAATTAATAATTATCGATAATATCCGTTAGGCTTTTGAAGATTGTATCAATCTCTCCAATACCATCCACTTTGGATAATTTACCTTGCGCTTCATAATATGGCAACACATGAACAGTTTTTGTAAAATACTCATCGATGCGTTTCACCAATTTATCAGCATCATCATCCGAACGGCCAGAAATCTCTTTACGTTTTGCAATGCGCGCTTTCAATTCTTCTTCGTTTACATCCAGTGCGATTACAACTGAGATTGAAGTATTGATACCTTCCAAAAAAGCATCCAATGCCTCTGCTTGAGCAACAGTACGTGGAAATCCGTCAAAGATAAATCCTTTTGCATCAGGATTTTTTTTCACTTCTTCTTCCAGCATTGCTATCGTAATCGAATCTGGCACTAAATTTCCCTCAGCAATAATCTGGCTTACTTGTTGACCAAGTGGCGTTTGACCTTTAATATGTGCTCTAAAAATATCACCAGTTGAAATATGAATCAATTGATATTTTTCAATAAGCTTTGCAGATTGAGTTCCCTTACCTGCACCCGGAGGGCCAAATATTACAAGGTTTAGCATAGTTTTATTTAAGAAATTAAAACGAGTTAAAAAATAAAAGCCTAATCACAGATGATGACTAGGCTTTTCAGTCGTGCGCTCCAAGGGAGTCGAACCCCTAACCTTCTGATCCGTAGTCAGATGCTCTATCCAATTGAGCTAGGAGCGCAGTAAACCATTACGTTTAGAACTCTGTCCCATTTGTTTTGGTGACGCAAATATAGTCAGAATTCATTTTTTTTACAAACTTTTTTTTCAAAAAGAAGTTTCCATACCCCCAACTATCAATACACACAGTAACTTCTTTGTAGTAAAAAAGCCAACCCGAAAGGTTGGCTTTTTGTGCACTCCAAGGGAGTCGAACCCCTAACCTTCTGATCCGTAGTCAGACGCTCTATCCAATTGAGCTAGGAATGCCTCTTTTTTAGTATACAGAACCTGTATATAGTGCGCGCCAAGGGAGTCGAACCCCTAACCTTCTGATCCGTAGTCAGATGCTCTATCCAATTGAGCTAGGAGCGCTAGGCAACCAAAACAAATCTGTATTCTTTTTCGTTTTGGTGATGCAAATATCGACATATTTATGGATTTAACAAACATTTTCTCGCTTTTTTTAACTTTATGAAACAACATTTCGTTTATCTCGTTGATAATATTATATTTAAAATATCAACTTTTTTTTTCTGACACTGACAAATGTTATTATTCATGAGCAAAAGAGAATTAAAACTCAGCAAAGTCCGCATTGGAGACATCAGCATCTCGTATTATATCCGCCCCAGCAAATCATACCCTGCCCCTAAAACAGTTCTATTTATCCATGGCTTCCCTTTCAACAAGAACACCTGGAAACAGCAATTGCTGGATCTTGACGAAGAATACACCGGAATTGCCATCGATGTCAGGGGGCACGGCCTCAGCACAAATGGACATGGTTTCTTTTCGGTTGATGTGTTTGCCAAAGATCTTGTTGAATTTATTCGCAAACTCGACCTCAACTATGTTGTGCTCTGCGGTATCTCCATGGGGGGCTATATTGCCCTGCGCACCTATGAGCTGATCGGCCAGCAATTAGCCGGATTGATTTTATGTGACACCAACTCCCTTGCGGACGACAATAAGGCCAAACAAAAAAGATTTGATTCCATACAGGCATTACTTAAATATGGGCGGAGACCATTTGCGATCGGTTTTACGGAAAATGTATTTTACGAAAAAACTATTCGGGGGAATCCGGAGGCTGTCGAACTTATCAAAAGTTGCATTCGTAGAAATGAACTTGCCAGTATCTGTGCAACTCAACTCGCACTTGCTTCCCGTACAGATACAACACATTCCCTGAAAACAATTATTATCCCGACCCTAGTGGTCAAAGGTAAACATGATAAATTGATGAGTGAGGAGCAGACAAATATTCTTATTGAAAACATTCCCGATGTTAGATTCGTGGAATTTGAAGAATCAGGACATTTACCAAATCTCGAAGAGCCCGAAAAATTCAACAGGGTGTTGAACGATTTTTTAGCCATCTTTTAACATACATTCGGACCAATAGAATATATCCAAGTCAAGCGCACACTGCCTTGGCCCATAAAAAAAGCCACGCGAGTGGCTTTATTTCTTTTTTCATTGAGATTTCATTCTATAACACGTTAGAATGAAAAATCATCTTTTGAACGACCATCAGCTTCCTCGGCATATGCATCGTCAAAGTTAGGCTCATATCGTTTTTCGATTACTTCCTGATTAGACTTAATGTAATTTACAACATCCGTCAAACCTTCCGCAAATTTTTCAAAATCTTCTTTGTATAAGAAAATCTTATGCTTAATAAACTGGCCATCCTCAAAGCGCTTCTTGCTTTCTGTGATAGTAATGTAGTAATCGTTCGATCGAGTTGCTTTTACATCAAAAAAATAAGTTCGCTTACCTGCTCTCACCTTTTTTGAAAAAACCTCTTCACGCTCTTTGTTTTCAAAATCTCCCATTGGTTGTTATTTAAGTTTAAAGTAATCTTAATCTTTGATAAATATATAATAATTCATTTTAATACACCAAATAATATTAAAAAAAAAGACAATAACCCGCAAAAATGATATATTCGTTCAACAGACATCTGATAAAAATCAAACAACAATATTTTTTACCGACGAAATCAGTACATTTACCGAAAATATAAGTTGTATTACCTAAAGCGAATATGTATAGTTTATTTGTGCCTCTATCTTTGAGTCATAAATAGTAAAAACATTATGGAAAAAGAACCTATCATACCAAACAGCAATAACAGCCGCAATATCGTGGGGGCCATTGTGATCATTGTAGGTATATTCTTATTATTGAATAACCTCAATCTAGGAAACTGGTTTCCGAGCTGGTTATTTAGCTGGCCAACGATATTGATCATCATCGGCCTTGTTATCGGCGTCAATTCCCAATTTCAGAAAAAATCGGCAATCATCCTATTAATTATCGGCGGAGCCAGCCTTATTTCAAGGATGATGCGTACTGACTTTGGTTCCGTCACCGTCCCTATCATCATCATTTCGCTTGGGATTTATTTTATTATGAGTAAACGGAAACCTCCGATGGTGCCGCCTACCTTCCCCAATCCGCCACAAAATCCATATGATTGGGATAAACGGGTCAATATACCCACGGATAATCCCGCTGACACAACGGCCCCGGATGCTGAAGCAAAACCTTTTAACGAACAATACGGATCAAGCCAACAAGCCTCGCCCAACGCGCAGGCTTTTGGCGACAAAGAGAACAGTTCATTTCATCAGTCTTTCGAAGACAGCCTTAATCTGAACACGATTTTTGCAGGCCAAAAGAAAGTCATCTATTCCAAACATTTTAGAGGTGGCAATTTGACCAATGTCTTTGGCAGTATTGAACTGGATTTGACAAAAGCAGACATCCAGCAGGCGATCGTCATTGACACCTTTCAATTATTTGGCAGTGCGCGTATTATTATCCCCCCACATTGGACGGTATTCAGCAATGTGGCTTCTATCTTAGGATCTGTCGATGACCGAAGGTTCCAGACGATCTACAATCCGGATACGGATAAAAAAATCTACATCACCGGCACTTGTATTTTGGGTAACTTAACCATAAAAAATGCTTAATCGATGAAAAATAAGCTGACGCTCAGTATCAAAAGTCGTTTAATAGGCATTATTTGTATATCCGTATTTATCGGATATCTTGCATTACAATATTTACTGATGCTACGCTCAGGATTTGATTCTCAACTGGCGTTTAAAGATTCATTGATCAATAGTGCCGTGATGATGTTTTGCTGCTACGGCATGTCCTCTGCGCTAAACTTCTACACACCACAACCGCGGGAGATATGGAAGGTATTGATCATAGGCTTAATTATGGCCGCCATTAGTACTGGATTGAGTCGCTTTTTAATGAATTATTTTATCCAGCCAAATTTTATCACACTTTTGGATTTGACGCTACCTTTTCGCGGTATAGTTAACTTCCTTATCCTCACTTCGGTCGCTATTATTAATATCGTCTGGAATATTCAGGAAGATAATATTAATAATATCAAACGGAAACAAGAATCCGAAAACCTGCTTCGCGAAGCAGAACTTTATAATTTGCGGCAACAGCTGCAGCCACACTTTTTATTTAACAGCTTGAATTCGATCATTGCCCTTATTGGTGCCAATCCGGATGAAGCCCGTAATATGACATTTCAACTGTCCGATTTTTTACGGGGTACGATGAGAAAGGAAAACAATCAGATTATTACACTGGAAGAAGAGCTAGACCATCTGCAACTCTACCTTGACATTGAAAAAGTACGCTTTGGTCATCGTCTGAACACTTCCATTTCCTCCTCTGAGGAAATATTTACGAATAAATTGCCCGCAATGATCATCCAGCCCTTAGTAGAAAATGCCATAAAGCATGGATTATACAATATTACCGATCAAGTCGACATACAAATAAAATGCACCTCACAAGAGGGCCAGCTTCGCATCCAAATTACCAACCCTTTTGATGCAGAAGAACAATCAAAACCGAAAAAAGGAACCGGATTTGGGCTTTCCAGTATTCAACGTAGATTGTATCTGCTATATGGCAGAAATGATCTTCTGGAAACTCAGATTCAGGACAATATATTTACTAGCACCCTAAAAATACCTCAATATGATTAAAGTCGTTATCATTGATGATGAACCCCTAGCACGCTCCATTATTGCGGGCTACTTAAAAAATGAAGCTGATGTGAGCGTTTTGGCTGAGTGTGGAGATGGTTTTGAAGGCGTTAAAGCGATCCAGACACATGAACCGGACCTGGTTTTTTTGGATGTACAGATGCCAAAATTGACCGGTTTTGAAATGCTCGAACTAGTCGACAACCCTCCAGCCATTATTTTTACAACTGCATTTGATGAGTACGCGTTAAAAGCTTTTGAAAAGAATGCCCTGGATTATCTGCTAAAACCAGTGTCCCCTATGCGTTTCAAAAAAGCGTTGGAAAAATTTAGGTCCAGCTATTCCGCTCCTGAGAAAAAGGTTCAACCCAACTACGAGGTTCTCGCTGCACAAGACGAAACAAAGATCGACCGTATTGTTGTCAAAACAGGCACACAGATCAAAATAATCCCTATTGATACAGTCAAATACTTGGAGTCTTACGATGACTACGTTAAGATTCACACCAAAGATGGCATGTACCTCAAGAATAAAACCATGGCATTTTTTGAAAAATCCCTCGACCCAAATCAGTTTGTACGTATCCATCGTTCGTTTATCATTAAGGTCGATCAGCTGGCTAAATTGGAGCCTTACGAAAAGGACTCTTATATCGCTGCATTGATCTCCGGTGAGAAGCTCAATATCAGTAAATCAGGCTATGCCCGATTAAAACAATTGATTGGAATTTAAACATTCCGTAGATTTGTGCCTAACAATGGTTATGAAACATTTTTATACAGCAATATTGTTAGGCATCACTTCTTACTCCTTTGCCCAGACAAATCAAGCGGAACAGGTCAACAAAGGAGTTTATAACAAATTGGAATTTTTTATCAATTCCCAGATGACAGACTCTGCCTATAATCTAGCGAGCGACTCCTATAAACAGCAATACAGTCTTCCGAAATTCACACAGATGCTGCGGCAGATCTACCCTTTGGGTAGGGTAAAAAGTTCTGAAATCACTAGTTTTGAAAAAGGAGCGGCAACCTACCGTCTGGATTTCGACAGTCAGTCTTACGAGTTATTATTTGCCACAGATTCAACACTTAAGTTTAACACCTTACACTTTCGCCAGCTGAATCAACCTGCTTCAGATAAAAACAGCCCGGAAAAAACGTTAGAGACAGTCACTCCCCCAAAAATCGTGGACAAAGATGACTTTTTCATCGACTCGGTTGCAAATTCTTATCTAAAGCAACAAAATGCGCAGTCGCTTGCCATAGGCATTATTAGAAACGGGCAGTCTAAAACCTATTTCTACGGCGAGACAGCAAAAGGCAATCAAACATTACCGACAACAACCTCACTTTACGAAATCGGCTCGCTCAGTAAAGTCTTTACAGCCATCTTATTATCCAATCTCGTTGAAGAGGGCACAATAACGTTAGATCAACCCATATCCTTATTCCTTCCTGATACACTCCAAAAGAACGAAGATCTGACTAAAATAACGTTTCAGATGCTAGCCAATCACACATCTGGATTTCCGAGGCTGCCAGACAACTTTGAAAAAGTAAAAGGATACAGCGGAAATGACCCTTACAAGGCATACGATAGAAAAGCACTCTATAACTATTTATCCGGTTTCAAAAATCAAAAGACACCGGGGCAGGAATACGAATACAGCAATCTGGGCTACGCTGTACTTGGGGATATCATCTCTAGCATCTACAAAAAATCGTATGATCAAATTGTCCGAGAAATAATCTGTAAACCATTAGAAATGAATAATACCTTTCAGGTATTAGATCCAAAAAGAAAAGATACTTTTAAAGTATACGATAAGAATGGGCAGGAAGTAACAGCCTGGTCGTTCGATGCTTTCAGTGCTGCCGGCGGATTAAAATCCACCCTGGAAGATTTACTTAAATTTGCGAACGCACAGTTTAGGATGCCGCAGAGCCCGCTGGAAAACGCAATGGCCAACACCAGATTGTTTACCTTCTTTCTTCCGCCCGATACTGATTTGGGGTTAGCATGGCACATGAACCTGCTTGATGATCTTACCTTTTATTGGCATAACGGAGGGACAGCCGGAAGTAGTTCTTATCTGGCTTTGTCTCCGGATAAAAAAAGTGCAGTAGTCGTCTTGTCCAATGCTGCACTTTCCGTCGATGACCAAGGAAAAAGCATTTTGGATTATTTGCTTCATACAAAATAAAAAAGCAAAATATTATTAGCAGGGCTATATCGAAACAACGATATAGCTTTTTTTGTTATAATAAAAACGGTTAATTTTTATTGTTACACAAACTGTTAAGCATTAACTTTGATCAACAGTCCGAATAAATCGGATGCTCATCATTTTATTATACAACAGACTCCACGATAGCATAACATTTACATGAAGATATTTATCACGAAACGAATCCCACAAAAAGGTATTGATCTGTTAACGGCTGCCGGACATGAGGTAGCGATACATGACTCTTCCACCCCACTATCTCCTACCGATCTTATCCAAGCCGGACAGCAGGCCGATTATATACTGAACGGTGGCATGCAAAAGTTTGACGAAGAATTTTTCGGAAACTGCCCCAATCTTAAAGCGCTCTCCCTGATGAGCGTTGGTTATGATAATGTTGACATCCCTGCTGCGACGAAATATGGTATCCCTGTGAGCAATACACCGGGTGTACTTTCCGGCGCAACGGCTGATGTTGCTTTCCTATTGATGCTGGCCGTTTCCAGGAAAGCTTTCTTCAATCACAAGCAGATTTTACAGAGGCAATGGAAAGGCTTCGACCCGACAGCACATCTGGGCATAGAGCTCAACAATAAAACATTAGGTATTTATGGCCTTGGAAGGATTGGTTTCGAATTTGCCCGAAAAGCAAGAGCTGCGTACAACATGGAAATCATCTATTATAACCGTGGGCGGAACCTGGAAGCCGAACGAATCCTAGGGGCGAGATATGTCAACTTTGATGACCTACTAACCCAAAGTGATGTACTTTCCATTCATGCGGCACTCACTTCAGAGACGTCCAATCGGTTTAATCTGGATACATTTAAGCGCATGAAAAACTCGGCGATTCTGATCAACACAGCTCGTGGCGGATTAGTTCAGGAGGATGACCTAGCCAACGCTTTAAGTGCGGGGGAATTATGGGGAGCAGGGCTCGATGTGACAAACCCCGAACCCATGGCAGCGGACAACCCACTGCTAAATCTTGAAAATGTCTGCATTTTACCGCATATCGGATCCGCAACTGTGGAAACCAGAGACAATATGGCGCTAATGGCAGCAAGCAATTTATTGGCAGCAATCAAAGGTGAAAAGATGCCACAAACTATCAATCCAGAAGTCTATACATGAAACGACATTTCTTTCAGTTCCTGAACAAACTAAATAAAGCAATTCTTCCCAAATATGGGAAGAAGGATCCGCTTAAACTAAAAAAGTACCAGCAGGCCATAATAGCCTACCGGTACTTTATTCTTATCCGAGCCCTGGCAGATGATTAACCATCTGTGTTGACTTGTTTGCCCTGGTCGCTCGCATTGGAAATAATGCTAATCTGTGTTGGATTAGGCGCTACACTCAAGTCGTTGCGCTCCAGTTCCAACATAATTTTTTCCTGCATTGAATTGCGTGCCGGCCAATAATCTTCGCGCCTAGTCCATGCTCTTACGGTCAACACTATTGAACTGGTTCCCAATTCCTTCACAAATACTGTGGGTTCGGGGCTAGTCAAAACAGTCTCATTTGAGCGAAGCACTCTAAGGATAATATCCTTTGCATCTTTTATATTCTTGTCGTAGGATATACTCACCGTATATTCAAACATCCGTTGAACAATTTTCGTATAGTTTTTGATCACCGAATTGGCCAATGGACCATTGGGGCTAAAAATCCGGACACCATCGTCACCGATTAATGTAGAATATAAAATATCAATTCGCTCCACTGTTCCCGCGGTACCATTGGCACTCGAGATGTAATCGCCCACTTCGAAAGGCCTAAACATCAGGATCAGTACACCACCTGCAAAGTTGCTTAGACTTCCCTGTAGTGCCATACCTACAGCCAAACCAAAAGCAGACAATGCCGCAATGAAAGAGGTGGTCTGTATACCAACCTGACTCGCAACGGTCAATAGCAACATCACCCACATCACAATCTTGACGATACTGGAGATAAATGCTCGGATTGAAGGGTCGACGTTTCTTTTCTCGAAACGCTTATGCAATAATCGGTTGACCAAAGCTATAACATATTTACCAATAATCAATAAAATAATACCACCTATAATACCCGGTATTGAATCAATGACGATATCGGTCAACCGTCCAAATCTAGTCCCTAGACTATTTAAATTACTTTCCATGTTTATTAAATATATTCCATGCTCTTTGAAACAAGGATTGTTCCAACATCCACACTTACCATTCAAAATATAAAAATCATTGAAAAATACCACAAAACATAATATTAACACCACTATAAAAAGAAATTAAAGGCTAACTTTGTAATATGAATAGAAAAAACACCATTCCCATCATAGATAGTTGTAGCATCGACCTCAACAATAAAACAACTATCCACATCGATGACTTAAGTGATTACGTTATCAAGCATGCTGATATGGTGTTTCCCCACAAACACAATTTTTATCATTTTGTATTATTTACCAAAGGTTCGGGTGATCATATCATTGATTTTAATCATTATAAAATTACTCCCTTTCAGATCTACTTCATGGCCCCTGGTCAGGTGCATACCTGGAATTTTGCCGGTGATGAAGAAGGCTATGTGGTTAATTTCTCAGTGGACTATTTCCAGTCCTTTTTATTACGCACGGACTATCTGGAACGTTTCAGTTTTTTACAGGGTAAAATTGAGCACTTGATTTTTGAACTGAAAGATAATTGCCGTTCGCAGGCCACGGATATCCTGGACAAAATCTTGTCCGCGAAATCCGAGGGTTTATCCGAAGATTATATCCGCACATTACTATTGCAATTTTTACTATATGTTTCCATCTGTTCAGAGAAAGAACAAAAAGATGGAAGCAACCCCTATAATCATAAAATATTCAATAGTTTTCAGCAATTGGTGGAACAACAGTTTAAATCCACCAAATTACCGAGTGTATATGCGGATCAGCTATTTATAACGCCAAATCACCTCAATGCAATCTGCAAATCCTATATCGGCAAGTCTGCTGGAGAAATCATCCGCAACCGGATTGTCCTGGAAGCAAAACGGCTATTAATCAATCGAAATTTAAATATTACTGAAATTGCAAATGAATTGCAGTTTAAGGACAACTCTTATTTCACCAAATTTTTTAAAAAATCCACTGATCTCACACCCGAGGAGTTCAGAAAACAACTATAACTATGGAAGAAGTTAAATACGAATTATCCGAATTCAAAGCCGCATGGCAGGCAAAATGCCCAAGATGCAGAGTCGGTCATGTCTATCAAGGTCCTGCCTATGGCCTGAAGGTCCAAAAGATGAACAGTCATTGTGAATACTGTGGTCTGCGTTACGAGCGCGAACCTGGATATTTCTATGGCGCCATGTATGTCACCTATGCTTTTGCCATCGCAGAAATGGTCACAGCCTGTATGGCAACTTACATCCTCACGGGTAATGACTCATCCTTCATTCTCTATGCGACTGTTGCTATATTAAGCGTTGTGTTGATGTCGCCCTTCAATTATCGGTATTCACGCATTATTTTGATGTATTGGCTGACTCCGGGGCTACGTTATGATCCCAATGTCAAAAAGAAGGAAGTTGATGTGAAAGCTTCGGCATAAACGCCATTATCCTTATCTTTATGCTGATGAAGGATACCATATATTTGGACAATAATGCAACCACCCGAATTTTGGATGAGGTATGGCAGGAAATGAGCCCTTATTTCATCCAAAATTATGCTAATGCGTCCAGTGTTTACCACCTTATGGGTAGAGCCGCTAATGCAGCTGTTCAACTGAGTAGAAAACAGGTTGCCGAGGCTTTAAATTGTACGCCAAAGGAAGTTTTTTTCAATTCCGGAGCTACAGAAAGCATTAATACCGTATTGCAGGGTGTATTTGACAGATACCGATCACAAGGTAACCATATCATTACCGCTGCTACGGAACATAAAGCAGTATTAAGCTGCTGTGAACAGCTGACTAAACAGGGCGCACAAATCACTTATCTTCCTGTTGACAGCCAGGGGCGTATCGCCTTGGATGATCTTAAAAATGCTATTACCACTAAAACCATATTAATTTGCCTGATGGCAGCGAATAATGAGACTGGCGTACTGACTGAAATGGAAGAGGTGGCAGCTATCTGTCAAGAAGAAGACATTCTATTTTTTTGTGACGCCACACAAGCCATCGGAAAAGTTACGATCGACCTGCAAGAGCTTCCTATCGATCTTTTATGTCTGAGTGCACATAAAATTCACGGTCCAAAGGGAGTTGGTGCACTTTATATCCGACGCAAATCAAAGCCCATTCAGCTTACTCCACTAATTTTAGGTGGTGGCCAGGAGAATGGCTTTCGGGGCGGCACCTACAATGTTCCGGCCATCGTCGGCTTTGGAAAGGCGATCTCGATGCTAAACCCTCAAGCCTATACAAACGTTCAAGCCTATCGGGATCTATTGGAAGCTGAACTGGCTGATATTCCCGAAATTAGTATACATGGGCAAAATACTTCCCGTCTACCGACGACAAGCTACGTCAGTTTCAAACATGTTCTTGCAAGCGAGATCATGACCGCATGCCCTACTTTAGCCTTATCCTCCGGCTCCGCCTGCGTCACCGGATCAAGGGAGCCTTCACATGTACTGCTGGCTATGGGCATATCCAAGGAAGATGCACTTGCTGCGATCAGATTTAGCCTAAGCATATTGACTACGCGTGAAGAAATCCTACAATGCGCGCAACTGATCAAAGAGGCTGTACAAAAAATAAGGGATCAATCGCCGATATGGCAACTTTTTAAGGCTGGTTTGATCAGCTAATTTATGACATTCTAAAAACTTAAGAACAGACGAAATATAGCGAGATTGTATGTATCTTTGTCTACAACAAAGATACAACTATGATTACAGTTACTGATAAAGCAAAAACTCGTATCGAGGAAATCATGAAGGATGAGCAATATGACAGCAATTACTTTGTGCGTGTTGCTGTAGAAAGTGGTGGTTGCTCAGGCTTAAGCTATAAACTGAATTTCGATAATGAGGAAAAAAAGGGAGATCAGTTTTTCGAAGATAAGGGGGTAAAAATCTGTTTGGATATCAAATCATTTCTCTATTTAGCAGGAACCGAACTTGATTATTCCGATGGGCTGAACGGAAAAGGATTTGAATTTCATAATCCTAATGCAAGCCGTACTTGCGCCTGCGGTGAGAGTTTCTCGGTATAAACGCATCCCATTCAATAGAACAAAAAAGCCCTGAGAATTATTTCAGGGCTTTTTTTATGAGGTCGGGCGAGTTTAGTTGCACCGACAAATTAATAGTTTTATAATTACCTATTGACCTATTCACTTTTTCTTGTAATATTTATATTTTTTCAACATTTTAATGGATAAATATCAAAAATAACAACAAAACATATTACCAAATGATATTTTCATATTTTTGTAGCAAATAACTGAATAAGAAAAATGATGCGATGTACAACGATCCGTACATGGCTTTTCAATTGACTCATATGGAGGGAAGAAAACTTTTAAATACCGAAGTTGCTATCAGCTTCGTTAAAGATACATTTGTCCAAGAATTAAAAAACAAGTTAAATCTGATTCCAATTTCATCGCCATTGGTAGTTCTGGATGGCACAGGATTAAACGATGATTTGAACGGCATCGAGCGCCCTGTTTCCTTCCCGATCAAATCTTTAAATGAAAAACGGGCAGTCGTGGTTCATTCATTGGCAAAATGGAAAAGAGTACGCTTAAAAGAGCTTGAAATGTTACCGGGTGAGGGTATTGTCACCGATATGAAAGCCCTCCGTCCAGACGAGGATTACACCCCTATACATTCCATTTATGTGGATCAATGGGACTGGGAAAAAGTCATTGGAAAAGATCAGCGTAATTTGATTCTTCTGAAGGATACTGTACTCCAAATATATGAATCACTTCGATTAACAGAATTACAGGTGGAGCGTAAATACCCAAAGATCAAAGCGATTCTTCCGGAGACTATTACATTTATCTCTTCGGAGGAATTATTGCAAAAATACCCGGATTTAAGTGCCAAAGAACGAGAAAACGCCATCACAAAAGAATACGGTGCAGTATTTCTGTACGGTATTGGTGGTGCCCTGAGCAATGGAGTAGCACATGATGGTCGGGCGGCAGACTACGACGACTGGAGTACCACCAACGAGGCAGGATACAAGGGTTTAAATGGCGATATCCTTGTTTGGAACCCCATTCTAAATTCTGCATTCGAGCTTTCATCCATGGGTATCCGTGTCGATAAAAAAGCATTAGCTCATCAGATGGAAATCAGAAATTGCAGCGAAAAGTCTAAGCTAACGTTTCATAGCATGCTGCTTAACGATGAATTGCCCGAATCTATTGGCGGTGGTATCGGCCAGTCACGTGTCTGTATGTTTATGCTTAAAAAGCAACACATCGGCGAAGTACAGGTCAGTATCTGGGAAGAGGATAAAAAACAGGCTTTACGCGAAGAAGGTATTGATATACTTTAAAACAATACCAATAAAGTATAATACATTGGATCATTAAAAAGCTTCTTTTTGCCATAAAGTCCAATATAAAAATTCGACAAAGGTAATCCCTCTGAAAGAGATGGGTTACCTTTTCGTTTTAATTAGTACTTTTGTGCCATGCAGCTAGAAGCTATTTTAAACAAATTCGGTATTTCATCCCTGAATGAAATGCAACAAAAGGTATTGGCCAGCTACCAACACGACAAAGATTTCATTTTGCTCTCCCCTACAGGATCAGGAAAAACCTTAGCCTTTTCATTACTAATACTACAACAGCTAAAAGATATCGCCCGTGAAGTACAGGTGCTGGTTTTAGTCCCGACCCGTGAACTCGCCTTACAGATCGAACAAGTCATCCGCAAACTGACCACGGGATACAAAGTAACCTGCGCTTATGGTGGACATAGCACCCGTATCGAAAAAAATGCCTTCAAAGATGCGCCATCTATTCTTATCGGCACCCCTGGTCGAATAAAACAACATCTTGAAGAGGGGAATTTCGATCCGACCCAAATCCATACCTTAATACTGGATGAATTTGACAAGTCCCTGGAGCTTGGCTTTCAACAGCAAATGGATTTTATCATTCGGCACATGCCCAAAATTAAGTCGCGTATATTGACCTCTGCGACAACAATGGAGACCATTCCGGCTTTTACGCAGATTCAGGAGCCCATTACGGTAGATTTCCTAAAAGATGCAAACAACATCCCGCGGATCACGATAAAAAAAGTAGTTTCCAGCAGTCAAAAGAAACTGGAAGCGCTTTTAAAACTTATCTGCAAGATCGGCACAAAAAAAATGATTATATTTTGCAACCATCGTGATGCTGTCGACCATATCAGCGACCTGTTGGATAATCGTAATATCATTCATGATACCTTTCATGGTGGCCTGGAGCAGCAGGACAGAGAGTTGGCGCTGCTAAAATTCAGAAACCACTCCAACAATGTTCTGATTACGACGGACCTTGCCGCCCGGGGATTGGATATTCCGGAAGTGGATACAATCATTCACTATCAGCTTCCATATAAAGAAGATGATTTTACACACCGCAATGGACGCACAGCGCGTATGCAGGCAAAAGGTGATGTGTATGTCATCTTAAAACCTGAAGAGAATTATCCCTACATTTTGGAAGATACGCCAGAGGAGGAGTTCCCCGACTTTTATGATCTTCCCGAAAACTCGCCTTTCGCTACACTCTATGTCAGCGCCGGAAGGAAGGATAAAGTCAACAAAATTGACATCGTTGGCTTTCTGTTGAATCTGGATGGCATTGAAAAAGACGATATCGGAATTATCGAAGTCAAAGACAAAATTGCTTATGTTGCTGTCAAACGTAAACTGGCTTTAGCGATCATCAATGCGGCAAACGGACAGAAAGTCAAGGGCCGAAAAGTGAAAGTCGGGAGAACATAGAAACTACGCAACAGCATATTTTTTATAGAAGCCCATAAAAATGCCCCAAATAGTGTCTAACTTTTTGGGGCATATCTACAACAAACCTCTTTTCGTATGCTAACAGCTTAAGTTTTATTTGATCAGTCCAGATCTTTTAAATAGCCCAGATAACGTTGTACAGCTTCCCGTTTTTTATCCGTTAGGTGAAAATCAAGATGTGCCGTTAAATATTTTGTATAGTCAAATCCTTCAAATTCGGGCAGTCCGGCAATGACATCGGTCGCATTTGCTACGCCATAGGCGAGCGCGTCATTGAAATCTTTCACAAATGATTCGGGCAACTTTTTATTGCTTACCCAGAGTGCAAACGCAAAAGGCAATCCAGTAAAATCGAACCATTCTTTTCCCAAATCATAAACATAGGGTACGCTATTCTTTTTACCGAAGGTGCGGTCACCGATCAGGACATAGGCATCCGGCTCCATCCCGCCGTCGTCAGTAATTAACTGAATATCTTTTTTCCAATAATTTTTTAGAAGCACGCGGGCCAAACCGTTCGATGTACGCGATTGCTTGTCCAATTTGAGGGTTTCCACTTCCGTAATGGGCTTATTGGAAAAAATAAACACCGAATCAACGGCGCCTTCGGTTCCAATACAAAAGTCCGTATTGATGTAATATTCGGGAAGACTTAATAGTGCGGCCGTTGGAATAATTCCCATATCGGCCTCGTCATCTATTACTTTTTGAGCGCAGGCACTTGGATAATCGACACTGAGATCAATCTGATCCATAACCTTTGATTTACGTATTCCGTTCAAAAACGGATATGTGTTTGTGTAAGATACGGCTGAAACTCTAATTTTATTCATTCATCAATGCTTCTAAGTGATCTGTATTGTAATGATCTATGATTTCAAATTGACCATTATCGTACAGCAATTTATATAAAGCAGTATTTGTGTGCGGAAAATCGTCCATATATCGGGCATCAATACCAGTCATCAGGCAAAGCATAATACGCAGTGCGCGACCATGCATGCAAACGAGGATATTTTCTTCATTTGCTTGGGCTAGCATATGATCCAATGCAGCCTGCTGGCGTTCCATTAATGCGTTGGGAGACTCTCCATTTTCAATACTGACATCCAATTCTCCGTTGCGCCATGCAGCAACCAGTTGTTCAAAACCCGACAATAACTCGGGAGTCTGCTCCTTTCCTTCGTAGATTCCCCAGCTAATTTCGTCCAATCCGACGAGCTGTTCCCAAGGTAAATTCTGGTCAATAAAGCCTTTTACTGTCTGATGTGTCCGCAATAAGGTCGAGGTGTATATTTTGTCAAATGGCACTGTATTGTACCGTTCAAAGAAAGCCTGAGCCTGAGCCATTCCGGTTTCATTTAATGGAGAATTAACCCCCCTCCCCTGCACAATGCCTTTTAAATTTAGATCAGTCTGTCCGTGTCGTATAAAATAAAATGTCTTTTTCAAAATGGGTATAGTCTAATTTATAAGTTCACTACAGGTAGTGCGTAATAACTTTTCTTTTTGGAATCCTCGTCAAAGACAACATCTTTATAGTCTGTTACCACATTATACAGGGTATCCCGCTCGATGGGATGGCGGCCTACCTTTTTTATCAATTCCACGACCTCTTGTGTTGTCATACCGGGTTTTTGCTCCTCGGCACCGGCCATGCTGTAGATCTTGGTTGTATCGTCCAAGGTGCCATCAATATCATCCACACCGAAAGCCAACGATAATTGTGCAGTGTCTCTCGAAATCATGGCCCAATACGCTTTGATATGATCAAAATTATCCATGTAGATCCGCGCAACCGCATAGTTCCTTAAATCTTCGACAACCGAAACCTCAGGGATATGCGACATTTGGTTTTCCTTATTCCGAAATTTCAATGGAATAAAAGTCTGGAAGCCGCCGGTTTTATCCTGAAGCTGCCGCAAACGTTCCATATGGTCCACCCTATGCCAAAATTGCTCAATATGACCGTATAACATCGTTGCATTTGTATGCATCCCTAGACGATGCGCCTGCTCATGAATGTCAAGCCATTGTTCAGCGGTACATTTGTCGTGCGCAATCTGTTCCCTGATTTCCGGATGGAAGATTTCAGCCCCGCCTCCGGGCATCGAATCCAGGCCACAAGACTGTAAATATTTCAGTCCGTCGTAGTGGCTCAACTTTGCTTTCTTGAAGATGTAATAATATTCTACTGGCGTGAGTCCCTTAATATGCAATTCTGGCCGATGTGCTTTACATCTTCTAAAGAAATCTGCATAAAACTCAAGGTTTTGTTTCGGCACCACCCCACCTGTAATGTGCACTTCGGTAACGGCTTCATTGTCATATTTCTTCACAATATCCATCATGCCATCGACCTCCATTTCCCAACCTTCAGCACGCTCTTTGATCAGTCTGGAATAGGAACAGAATTTGCAGTCATATACACAGACATTGGTGGGCTCTATGTGAAAATTACGATTAAAAAAGGTATAGTCTCCATGACGTTTCTCACGGATGTAATTGGCTAAAACACCAAGATAGCCTAATTCACCTTTTTCATATAAAAGAACTCCCTCATCAAAAGTGATACGCTCCTCTCGCAAAACTTTCTCAGCAATATTTCTTAATTCAACGGCTAAATTTTTATCATTGATCAAGAAATTTAATTTATCTGTTGCGTTCATTAATGTATCTCCTATCTTAGACAAATGTACCTAAAAGGCGACAATAGTTATAATAAAATGTGATAACACTTATTCAGGACTGCGTCATGTTTAGTCTGGAAAGACAAACAAAACTTCCTAAAAACGACATGCTTAGTCGGTAAATTGCTGCATCTCGATCAACTTCTTGTACAAGCCATCACGTTGTAGCAATTCACTATGGCTCCCTGCTTCAACAATCTTTCCTGCTTCGATCACAACGATCTTATCGGCATTCTGAATGGTGCTTAAACGGTGGGCGATGACAACTGTTGTCCGGTTGTCCATCAATTTATAGAGTGAATCCTGCACGAGTTTCTCAGATTCGGTATCCAAAGCCGAAGTCGCCTCATCAAGTAGCATGATCGGTGGGTTTTTCAGCACAGCACGTGCGATACAGATCCGCTGACGCTGTCCACCCGATAATTTACCGCCTCGATCACCAATATTGGTTTGGTACCCATGATCTGTCTTTAGGATAAACTCATGTGCATTGGCGATCTTTGCTGCAGCTTCTATCTCCTCCTGACTGGCGGACAAGTTAGCAAATGCAATATTATTAAAAATGGTATCGTTAAATAAAATCGATTCCTGATTGACTACACCGATCATATTACGCAAAGAATCCTGATCCAGCTCTCTCAAATCCACACCGTCAAAAAGAATCTGACCATCAGTGACATCCATAAATCGAGGTATAAGGTCTACCAATGTCGATTTACCTCCACCTGAAGGACCAACCAAAGCCACTACTTTTCCTTTTTCAATCGTCAGGTCTATCCCCTGAAGTATTTTCTTATCCTTCGTATAGGCAAAATTCACATCCTTAAAAACAATATTCTGTTTAAAGCTATCAACCTTTTTCGCATTAGGCTTGTCGGTCACTTCACTCCGCTCATCGACCAGTTCCAATACCCGCTCTCCTGCAGCAAGACCGTTGTGAATACCACTAAAGGCATCGGTCAATGCTTTTGCTGGACGCATCACCTGTGAAAAAATAGCAATGTAAGCAATAAATGCGGGAGCAGTCAAACTCTGATCTCCTGAAAGCACCAAATGGCCACCATATAACAAGATGATGGCTACCATGATGACCCCCAATAACTCCGAGACAGGTGAACTCATTTGCTGCCGCTTAGCCATCGCACGCCCGATATTAGCGTAACGTTCATTCTCATTGTGAAATCTATTTTTGATAAAAGAAACTGCATTGAAGGCCTTGATGATTTTGACACCTGATAATGCTTCGTCCAGATAGGAAATCATATTTCCATAGGATTCCTGTGCCGAGCGCGCCTGACTTTTTAGATTCTTTACAATCCGGGCAATAAAAAATGCAGAAATCGGAATGACCAGTAACGAAAAGAAGGTCAGTCTTGCTGAAATATTAAACAGCATCACGATATAAGCGATCAATTGCAAAGGTTCTTTGAATACCACTTGCAATGTACCTGTGACCGAATACTGCACAACTTGTACATCGGATGCCACCTTTGAGACAATATCTCCTTTGCGTTGCCCCGTAAAATAGCCAACGTGTAAATCCATTACATTATCAAATACTGCTCTCCGGAGTTTTAACAAAGTATGTATCCGAAAATTCTCCATAATCCGCTGGCAGAAATAGCGGAAAAGATTGCTTATAAATACAGAAATTACAATAACGATACAAACATACTTCAATGCGCCATAAGCTCCCAATTGGTCATTTGCTATACTAGCATAGTAATTAAACCAAGCTAAAATATCGGTATAAGTCTCAGGTTTTACTGTTTCGACAGTAGCTTCCCCTGTATTAAAAAGTGTATGAAGTAATGGAGCGAGTAATGCTAGATTTAATGTGCTAAAAACAACCGCTATCAAGGTGCAAATTACATACGGAATTGCAAATTTCTCAATGGGTTTAGCAAATGATAAGAGCCTAAAATATGTTTTCATTTATTTTGAACTAAGACAAATTAATTTGATACAAAAAAATAATTTGTCGACCTCTCCTCTTCCATTAAAATTCTGTTAAGCGAGGAAATTGAACAAAAATAACAAATTAATCAAGAAAAGCACTCATACACCTTTATTCAATAAAATTGTTGCACCTCAGTGATAAACACAAAACGGGATGTTGGATTGAAAAAACGACAAAAATAGCTGCTTTTTATAGATAATTCCCTAATTTAGCTTCATTCAAGTACCAAAATTATTAAAAATAAAATGCAAATAGACGTTGCCAAAAGATTGCAGCACACTGAAGAATATTATTTCTCAAAAAAATTAAGGGAAATAGATGAGCTTAACAGACAGGGTGCACGTGTAATCAATCTAGGAATTGGAAGTCCTGACTTACCCCCTCACCCGGAGGTAATCGCGACACTGAGTGAGAATGCACAACTTCCAAATGTACATGGCTATCAAAATTATAAAGGAGCTCCGGCCTTAAGGCAAGCTGTTGCAGATTGGTATCAACGCTATTATCAGGCTACTTTTAACCCCAATACGGAAATCTTACCACTGATTGGGTCGAAAGAAGGAATCGTCCACATTTGCATGACTTACCTCCAAGAAGGGGACAAAGTGCTTATCCCTAATCCCGGTTACCCAGCCTACGCTGCGGCCGTAAGATTAAGCGGAGCAGAAGCAATAACCTATAAGCTTACACAGGAAAAAAATTGGCTGATTGACTTTAACGAACTTCGCAAACATGACCTGTCAAACGTCAAATTGATGTGGATCAACTATCCGCACATGCCTACGGGTGCCTCGGCCTCAGATGCGTTCTATAGGGAATTGATTGCGTTTGCAAAGGAATACAACATTCTCATCTGTCATGACAATCCCTATAGTTTTATCCTGACTGATAAACCACGTAGTATCATGAGCGTAGAAGGCGCTAAAGAGGTCGCAATCGAATTAAATTCTTTGAGCAAATCTTCCAATATGGCTGGCTGGAGAGTCGGAGTATTGGTTGGTAGCGAAGAGCGTATCAATCAGGTGTTACGTTTTAAAAGCAATATGGACTCCGGAATGTTTTTGCCTGTTCAATTGGCAGCAGCAAAAGCCCTGCAACTTGATGCGTCCTGGTATCAGGATTTAAACAAAATTTATGCTGCTAGACGTCAGAAGGTATATGAAATCATGGACCTATTGGGCTGTTCATACCAAAAAGATCAGGTGGGTTTATTTGTGTGGGCACGAATCCCGAATACCTACAACGATGGTTATGCATTGAGCGATGCTGCATTGAACAACGCACGTGTGTTTATCACACCAGGAGGAATCTTTGGAGATGGTGGAAATCAGTATATCCGCATCAGTCTCTGCGCCACTGTGGAAGTTCTTGAAGCATCCATCCAACGCATCAAAGAAAGCTTCTAACAGCAAATTTCAATATAACATATCAGTCTCAGATGAAATAGCCGTGATGACGAAAAACAAACAGCTATTTCATTTGGCAAAAAAAGATCAGGCTTCAAGAGCCCGTAAAATAAATGTAAAGCATTAATACATACAATCAACACGAATTAATAATTATTCACATATGAATATTGCCATCGTAGGCGTAGGCTTAATTGGCGGCTCAGTTGCCATTCGCCTAAAGGAAACAAAATTCTGCAGTAAGATTATTGGCGTAGATAAAAGCGAGAAAAATCTTGACAAAGCCAAGCAGATTGGCTTTATCGACGAAGCAATGACCTTGGAAGAAGCAATAAAAACATGTAAGGTACTTATATTGACTATTCCTGTTGATGCGATTTTGCAGGTCGTTCCTCAGATCCTTGATCAGGTCACCGATCAAGTTATTATAGATATGGGATCGACTAAAACCAACATACTCAACAAAATTAAAGATCATTCAAATCGAGGGCGCTATATCGCTGCCCACCCTATGGCAGGTACAGAATATTCTGGCCCGGAAGCTGCTGTTGCCGGTCTTTTTAAAGGCAAAATGATGGTTTATGTTGAAGCCTTCAGAACAGATGAAGACGCTTTCGAAATCACCGATGCAATCACCGATCAACTGGAAATGCGCACCTGCTTCATGAATGCGGATGAACACGATGTACATACAGCCTATGTTTCGCATATCTCCCACCTTACTTCATTTGCCCTAGCATTAACGGTATTGGAAAAGGAGAAATCGCAGGGACGTATATTTGAGCTGGCAGGATCAGGCTTTGAATCCACGGTACGCCTGGCCAAAAGTTCACCCGATATGTGGACCCCCATCTTCAAACAAAATCGGGAAAATGTACTGGAAGTTCTGGAAGAACATATCAAACAACTACAGTCGTTACATGATTCCATTGCCAGTGAAGACTATGACAAATTGCATAAACTGATCAAGCGTTCAAATAAAATTAAGCGCATCATCAAGTAAAGCAGCAATTCTTTTTAGATCGGCTATCGTGCAGATTTAAAGAAGAACAATTCCATACTTCGATGGGAGCTCAGCTAATATAGCAACGGGGCAGTCCGAACTTTGGACCGCCCCGTTGCTATTTAATTTTATTCGTCTATTCGTCCTCCTAATAGCTTCAATTATTCTATTCTCGGGTGGACGTATTTTTCTTTTGAATGCCTTTACTCTTTTTATTCATCTTCCAATTCATCAAACTTATCTAAATCAAGCTTCGCTCCTACGGAATCACCGAGTTTTTCTTTAATGGCAGCCCGATAGGAATATAAGTCCGAATAATAAGGATTCAGCTCAATAGCTGTTGAATAATCGTTCAATGCACCATGCATATCTGCCAGTTTTTCCTTAAGATCAGCTCGTAAAGAATAGACATAAAAGTCGTCGGGATTTAATTCGACCAAACGGTCAAAATCAGACAAGGCTTCGGGCAGGCAGCCCAGACGTTCAAATAAGGAAGCTCTTTCCTCATACACAATAGATGAGTTGCTGTCATTTTCTTCCGCTTTCGCGTAATCCTTAAGTGCTTTTTCTGAATAACGGTAGGATTCAAACACCTTGGCACGGAATACATAGGCAGCCGTTTGATTTTCATCCAGCTCGATCGCCCGATTAAAATCATTTAAAGCCAACTCAAAGCAGGTCAATTTTAGATAGAGACTTCCTCTGAAAACAAAGAGGTTACTATCTCCTGTTGTATTTTTATTAATGGCCGAGGTATACAATTCGATCGCCTTCAGATAATTATAACAATGTACATATTCAAGCCCTAATGAATTCAGCTCATCCGTACTGAGTTCTTTGGACGTAGATTCCAGCTCCTGAATGACCAGATTTTCTGCTTCAAAATAACTGACTTCAGCTTGATTCTCTTGCCATTCCAAGACGCTATGGTAATTAAAGTCTAACCTTTTGGCAATCTGGTAATCATAAAATGCTCCCTCATCTTCCCCAGTCAGGCGATAGACCAAGCATCGGCTTGCATAAAAATAGGGTTCCTCTTTAAAATATTCAATTGCCCTGCTATAGACAGCGATTGCATCTTCATAGGCTTTTATTTTAAAATAATACAGCCCAAGGTAACTGTATGCCAATACACTGTTCGACAGCGCGATGACCTCTTCCAAGACTTGCACGGGATCATTATCAGCAATAATCCCCATCGAAAAGCCTTTTAATAGGAGTTTGATGTCTTCTCTCCGGATGTGATCAAAGCGGTCTTGGGGTAAAGAAATGATATCCGTTGGAAAAAATGACGAAATGGGCAAAAAAGAAAACTTAGCAAGTAATACAGGAGACGGAAGTTTAAAATCCGATTCAGTAACAGCTTTGTCCCAAAGGGTAACAGATAGATTTGACATCATTTGCTTCATACTCAAAACTAAACTAAATTTCGATACAAAAAAAATTTAACCGTCTCCCAATCTTGCTTAAATAGGAACAATTTAATTCAGTTCACCGGTCAAATAGAGATATTTGTACCGAACGATATCCCTCGAATTTGTAAATCTGACAAGTTTTTCACGTTTAAAGACATAATTGGAAACTTTGTCTTCCATTAAACGTAAAAATTCAACAAACTCTGCGAAAAAGCTTTGGCGTTCACCAGCAGTAAATTGACTATTTTTTACAATCCAAAAAAATTGATCTTCATTCACATGGAAAGACACTTCATTTTTCTTCTCTTTTCGAAAAATAAAAATCGGGTCATTTTCTTGGTTAATAAATAAAGCAAAACCGATACTTCCACCATCCAGGTTTACCACAAAAGCGGAAAAATAAACGGTGCCTATCTGTAAATTTTCCAGACAATTTAATTTATGCAACATCAGGTTAGCAGTTAGATCACCTAAAAATATTAAGTTTTTATTAAAAAACAAAAAAAGACCCACAATAATGTGAGTCTTCTTAATACTAAATAGGATATTTTATTAGAATGTAAACTTCACAGAAGCATTCCACGTTCTACCTAGACCAATCAATACAGTGTTAGAGGTATTGATTCCATTCCAATATTCGTTCGTTTCACCCTTCTTGTTTTCAAAAATATTTGTAGTCGCCTCAGAAATATAGAATTTGTTGAATAAGTTGTTGATGTTAAATCTAAAACTTATTGCATTCTTCTCAGTGATATCTATTTTATAAGAAACACCTGCATCAACAAGTTGGTACGATGGTAATTCCAATACTTTGCCCTCACCAGCTTGTCTTGAAGAATATAACCGATCGTAGGATCTCCAGTCTCCATCAACAGATAAACCTTTCGTGATAAAATACTTGGCCCCTAAACCATAGGTTGTCTGTGCAGCATCTCCAACTTTTCCATTTGTTAGATCGGTTTCTTCTGTTGCCAACACCACTCTGTCTTCATTACGGACAATCGTAACAGATTTTCCATCATATTTCCAGTCACCGATAGAGGCAAAACCTTTCAGGGTAAATCCGCTGAAAGGACGGGCAGCAAAATCCAACTCCACCCCTTTGTGGTTTTGTTTTACACCATAATTCGAGAAATAAAGATAATCTCCCTCTACTAAGATGTTCGGATCATTGGTTGGATTGTATTTTTCAACATCTGCTTTTACAGCATTTTTTGAATTACCTGTCACCCGATTTTCCCAAGTCGTTTTATAGGCATTCACATTCACATCAATGTATCTTGACACGAATTTATACCCTAATTCAAGCCCTAAGATCTTCTCGTTCTCCGCATAGGGGTTCACGTCATTTCTATAGTTCATGAAGATATTGTTCTGATAAGGCTGACGTGAATAGTAACCAGCATTAGCAAAAAGACTATGTTTGCCTAAGGTATAGCTTACACCTCCTTTGGTATTATATCCAAAATTATTGACATTTTCTGATTTTGAGTTTTCGGGTTTCTCTAGATAATATTCTCTACGGCTATTTTGCTGTTGTGAAACTGATCCTTGGAAAAATGCGGTAAAACCATTTTTAGCATATTCTAATTGACCAAATAAGCCGCCGTAACGGATCATCTGCTCATAATCCCATGCTAATCTATTTTCTGTCGATTTAGGCTGGCTTGAGAAAGCCTTCCATGGATTGGTTGAATAAGTCTCTGTAATAAAGACATTGTTGCCCAAGTTTACGTTACCTACGTTTGCAATGGATGACTGCCCCAACATATCCGTTACCTGACGATAGTGCTCGCCTTTATAATCGCGCAAGTCAAATCCAACGTTGAAATTTAAATTCTCATTTAATTTACGATTATAGTTGGAAACGATACCATACCATTGGTGATTGTTTACATCCGCAGACAAATAAGGTCCCTTATTGGTTTTCTCTGATCTTTTCGATTGGCCACCACCACTTGCTATGGAAGCATAAACAACGGTAGATAATGAGGATTTATCATCGATGGTCCAATCCCAGTTAAAATTGGCTACCGGTTTATGGTAGTAATTTTTACGGTAGTTAACTTCAGCACCATTAACGGTCTCGACATTGCTATTGTATCTACGTCCATTTTTCAGGTAGTTATCCAATGTCGAAGTGAAACCTTGGTTATGCCATTGTGGAGCACCAGTAACCATCAGATTAAAGTTATGCTTCTCGCTCGCTTTATAACCCACAGACAAGAAATAATTTTGTCCCTGCCCTTCTGTACCATTCACGTATCCATCACCGGACCAATGTGTAAACATTGCTGAAACAGCAAAACCGTTTTTCATCATTCCGGTACTATAGCCAACTGTTCCTTTCATCAGCATGTCATTACCGACTGTAGTGCGCACAAAACCACCCTCTTTCATATCCGTGGACTTGGTTACAAAGTTGATGGTTCCCCCCACAGATGAAATCGCTAGTTTGGAGGCCCCCAAGCCACGTTGGATCTGTACCAAAGATGCAATATCTGTAAGACCGGACCAATTAGACCAATATACACGGCCATTATCCATTCCATTCACAGGCTGACCATTCAATAAAAATGCGGTATTGGATTGGTCAAAACCACGTGTAGTCATTGAAGATTCCCCGAAACCTTTCGCCTGTCCCGTAATGTAAACTGATGGCGTATTTGCTAAAGTTGACGTGATATCTTGCGCACCTACTTTTTCTTCAATTTCCGTTCTGTGAATCGTTGAAACCGCAATAGGCGTTTTTCTACCTACCGCTATGTCAACAACACCATGACCAACAACAACAACCTCATCTAAATTCGTTGAAGCGTCTTCCGAAAATGTCGGATTGATATTCAACGATTCGCCCGATTTCAATAGGATGTTTTCAATGACCACTGGAGTTTCTCCGATGTATGTCACTTCCACTTTGTAGGGACCTCCCTCCTGAAGATTTGAAATTTGAAACTTTCCTTGAGCATCAGCTGAGCCGCTTACTACTTTTCCACTTGGGAGGTGGGTGATTTTAATGGTTGCTCCTTTAACTGTTTGTCCAGTAGCCTCTTTTACAACTCCTGAAACCGAACTTGTATTTGCCGTTTGTGCATGAACCGCTCCATAACTAGCAAAAACAAGTGCAAAAAAAAGTAAAGACTTTTTCATGTTAGATGTGATTGTTTTGTTTTTTGTGCCGCAAAATTAGGAATTGATTGTCTTTTTAACTAATTTTAACACTAGTGGGGCTATAAATACCGTATTTATATTCCTTTCAGATTTTAATCTTCCACAGGTTAAATTCGATTTTAAAACAAAAAACTCAACAGATAAGCCACACCATTAACATAACCACAACAAAAATATCCTATTTATATCAATACATAAAAAATAATCAAAATAAAATTTTGTCTTATTTGAATAACTCAAATTATGGTTTCTTTTCCGTATTTTATGATGAACACCTCTACTCTTGGTTACACTGACCGATTTTTACGATCAACTCTCATCATTTCAGTGGACATGCATCTTCAATACAATTGAAATCGTTATATTTAAATTAATAACAATAAACTATGTTGTCCATTGAACAAGCTTACGCAGGTGTTCTTGAACCTGCATTGATTGAAGAAATTATACAGAACGCCCACATCAAAACTTTCCGTGAAGGCGATATCATCATCGATACCGATCAATACATCAGAGCAATGCCCCTCTTGCTAGCGGGAGCAATCAAAGTCGTCCGCGAGGATGAAGCCAGAGGCGAACTCCTACTCTATTATCTTGAACAGGGACAGACCTGTACCATGTCTATCGCCTGTTGTCTGGGTAATAAAAAAAGTGAAATTCGTGCCCGGGCTGAAAAGGACACAACCGTAGCCATGATCCCCAATGAACAGGTCAATGACTGGATGGCAAAATACCCCTCCTGGCGCAATTTCATTATATCAAGCTATTCCAGCCGGATGAATGAAATGTTACAGGCCATAGATAATCTTGCATTCTCCAATATGGAAGAACGTATCCTCAATTACCTAAAAGCAAAAGTAAATCTGACCAACGACCGAATCCTTACCCTTACTCATCAGGATATTGCATCCGATCTGAATACTTCTCGCGTTGTCGTTTCGCGGATCTTAAAAAAACTGGAGAATGAAGACAAAATCGTATTGCTCAGGAATGAGATCAGGGTATTGATTTAGCAACAAAAGTAAATTCGTATCCAGCGGATATAAAGCCTAAAGAGGCAGATTTCAATACTCTGTGCTGTTGTCCTAGCTTTGTAACCCGTAGGTCCAAAAACATTTGTACCTTTATGGTGAGCAGAATGTTCGGTTCACATCACAGGATTTAATATGAAGACAGAAAACATAGGATTTATAGGGTTAGGAAACATGGGGAATCCCATGGCAAAAAACCTAGAAAAAGCAGGTTTTCCACTTGCCGTTTACAATAGAAACATCAGCAGAACAACAGACTTTGCAGCACAATCAACTGTTTATAGCGACATCACCGATCTGATCGGGTCCAGTGATGTTGTTTTCACCATGCTGACAAACGATGAAGCCGTCGAAGAAGTTTACGGTAAGATTCTTGAACAATCCATCACTGGAAAATTATTTGTGGATATGAGTACCATCGCTCAAGATGTGAGTATCAATCTTGCCAATAAACTAAAAGCAAAAGGCGCTGCATTTCTGGATGCTCCGGTCGCCGGAAGTACTAAACCTGCAGCGGAAGGTACATTGATCATTATGGTGGGTGGAGAACAAACTGACCTCGAACGTGCCAGACCTTACCTTGAAAAGATGGGAAAATCCGTTAAACATCTTGGTGAAAATGGCAAAGGTATTGCCGCAAAACTAGCTATCAATTACTTTCTATCAATCCTCTATCAAGGGCTGGCCGAAACCATCTTATTCTCCGATCAATTAGGAATTGAACGTATTGAAATGCTAGCGATTATCAACGATAGTGCCAGCGGCAGCGGAGCAACGAAAGTTAAAACGCCTCTGCTTGTTGAAGGAAATTACAGCGCAGCATTTGCACTGGATCTGATGTTAAAAGATATCCGGCTGGCACAGCAAGCGGGAGCAGCCTATCCCCTACTGGACACCTTGCTCGAAACCTATCAAAAGGCACATGACAACGGTTTGGGACAATTAGATGTGATCGGAATTATTGAATCAATAAAACCATCCGGAGTCTAAGTTTGTTTATCTGACACAATTTTGCTTATCAAGCGCAATAAGGACTTTCACAGGACATAAAGGTATCTTTAATCACACAGCCCATCTGACGGCTAATAAAATTAAGAACAAATGAAAACAGCTTTGACATTTTTTCTATTAACTATGGTTACCATGGGTATGAAAGCACAGGAGTTAAAACAAGTATCCTACAAAGACGGAACACAGCAACTGAACGGACTTATCACGTCCAACGCCGACAAAAAAGGACCCGCTGTCCTTATTTTACCCGCATGGAAAGGCATAGATAACGAGGCGAAACAAGCCGCATTGCAACTTGAAAAAGAAGGTTATATTGCTTTCATTGCCGATATCTATGGTGAAGGAAATATCCCCACAGACAATACAGCGGCTTCGAAAATCGCCGGCCATTATAAAGCAGACTACAAGGCCTATCAGCAGCGCATTGCGGCTGCTCTGAAACAATTGAAGGAAGCTGGGGCTGATCCTGAAAAAATTGCAGTAATCGGTTACTGTTTTGGCGGAACCGGAGCACTGGAAACAGCACGCGCTGGTTTTCCTGTGGCAGGGGTGGTCAGTATTCATGGTGGACTCTCCAAATCAGCCGACAGACCTAATGCAGCGATCAATGTGAAAGTATTGGTTGAACATCCCGCCGCTGACAAAAGTGTATCAAAAGAAGATTATGATGGATTGGTTAAGGAACTTAATGAAGGAAAAGCGGACTGGCAGATCATTACCTATGCCAATTCTGGCCATACCTTTACCAATCCGGAATCACCTGAATATAATCCTGTCATGGCCAAACGTGCTTGGGAGCATACTTTACTATTCCTAAAAGAAGTACTAAACTAAAACATATAAAGACAAAGCTTCCCCTATTTAAATGAACTGTCATTCCAGATCAATAGCGCCCCATCCCATTATTTTCCAGTTATTGGTACTCTTGTTCTGTACGACTATGGCACGATCCCAAACGATAAAATCAATGGAAATCGGAGCACCTACCCAAGCGATCCTGTTCGTTACCAATGAATCCGATAAATCAACGGATTTCGCGATGCGCCTCCATGATCAAAAGGCAAATGAAATTATTAGACAGGTTCCCTATAGTACCACCAAACTCCTGGTCTCAAAAACAGATGCCCAAAAAATCACTTTTGTTGTCAACAAGCGTAAGTGGACAGTGGACGTACCGACCCTCAAACAACGAAATGCCATGATCCTGTTTGATGGTCAGAGCCGACCAAAAGTGATCTATGACAGTCAAAGCTATCTCCAGGCCGCAACATCAATATTGACGAACAATAAGCAGGCAAGTACGCCTCAAAAAGCGCTTAAATACGATGCGAAACTATTCTTCGATTCCATAGCAGCTATTCCATTTGAACCCTCCAGGCAATATGCTGCCGCCATCATTTCCCAGTCCGGTCTTCCGATATACTCCACGCAAAAAAAAGGCAAATATGACGGAACGTATATTTCGCAAACCTTTACAGGGGAGAACCTCGAAAAACCCAGCGGCATTATAACAACCGTTTATCAGCAAGGCAAAGAACTCTCGGCAAACAATTTGTCTAATGGGATCAATTTTTACATCAAATATTTTTACAACAAATGGGGATTAATCGATTCGATACAACAGCTTCAAAACAGCAAATGGTCCTCTAGTACAATTTATCAATACTTACCACATGCTATTCTCATTACCGACCCTGAGCGGCGGTCCGTCTCCATCCAGCATCTAAATGATCAATATCAAGTGGTCCGGGAGGAGTCCATTCATTTCGTTTACCAACGGATGCATTGGGTCGACCACCGTTACAATGAAAATGGGCAGCTTATTGAGGAAGTTTCAGGGTTAAATGACGTCATCGAAAACCGTAGACTGTATCATTATGATGACCCAAAAGCAAACAATTTCTCTTCCTGGCAGGTATTTGACGCAATGGGAAAGCTCAGTGCTGAATCCAAAATAGCTGTGCTGGGCAACGAAACGACCTATCTATTTTATCGCGATGGTACATTGGAAACGAAAATAGTATCAAAAGACTTAGGCGACTATCAATACGAGAGCACTGTATTTGATAAGCAGAATAAAATCACCTCTAAAACAATACAAACAAAGAAAAGTTCCTCCACTTCTCAATAATTCAAACGCGCAAACTGAAATAGAAGGAAGCAATAAAACCATCATCTGTCATTAGTGAAAAAACGGAAATTAATAAGTCAACGTCACCCTTTACTGTATTTTCTCGCAGTCTGGGCAAGAAGGACACAAAGAAAAGCCATTTGGTTACTGGATAATAAAAAGTACACAAAAATCAAGTCTACAACAGCGTTGCAGTACCGCATCAAAAAACACCAGTCCGTTTTATTAAAGAAGCTGGGAGAAAACAATATGCAACTGCAGATCAATAAAGTGACCAATCTAAAGATTGCAGCAAAGCAGATCAATGGTGTGCTGATCCACCCCGGCGAAACCTTTTCATTCTGTAAACTGGTCGGTCAACCCACACAAAAAAAGGGCTATCTTCCAGGGATGGAATTGTCTTTCGGCGAAGCACAGGCAGGTATCGGTGGTGGAATCTGCCAGATCTCCAATCTGATCCATTGGCTTGTTATCCATAGCCCACTAACAGTCACGGAGCGTTATCACCATTCTTTTGATCCGTTTCCCGATGATGGGCGTGTATTACCTTTCGGGAGCGGTGCAACGGTATTTTACAACTATCGCGACTATCAGTTTACCAACAATACACCCTATACATTTCAGATCAATCTCTGGTTTACCGAAAAATGCCTTGAAGGTGAACTGAGGATCGATCAGGAGCTCGATTTTGCCTATCACGTCATTGAAAAGGAGCATCAATTCCTTAAAATAGGTGATCAATTTTATCGAAAAAATGAAATCTGGCGAGAAAAATTCCTAAAATTTCAGGGTGGAAAGGTTGTTGATACGGAACTCCTAACGAAAAATTTTGCCCGCGTCACTTATACCCCTCCTGACTACACGGAATTGCCAGCTGAAGACAATATAAATTCTTAACAAGCAGCTTAGCTGCACGAGATCATTTTGACATCATCCTCTACTCGTTGTCGGCTCAATCTATTTCCCTACTCATACTGAAAATGTCGGTCAAATCGCTCGCAGTCATTTTTACTATTCCGGGACCGAATAAAACAGGGGTTATAAATAGTCCTTTTTTTTGTCTAAATTTGATATGGCTTTGGGGGTATTCTGTATAGAATTGAGATAGTCCCTTCGAACCTGATCCGGTTTATACCGGCGTAGGGAAAAGCAACCGCTTAGGTATATTGAAATATACCGGACAGCCCATCTGTCTCATTTCTTCCTGTCAAAGCCACGTACAAACATAGCGAACAAAAAGGAATGGAAGATTTAATTATCGATCTGTTAGCACAGGTCAGACGGCAAAAACCACTTGTACATAATATTACGAATTTGGTAGTGATGAATAGCACCGCCAATGCACTCCTTGCTCTCGGAGCTTCCCCAGTCATGGTTCACAGTCCATCCGAAGTGCGCGAGGTTGTTGATCTTGCCCAGTCGTTGGTACTGAACATCGGCACATTGAGTGAACTTACCGCCGAGTCCATGCTTGTGGCAGCAGAACACGCCAATAACATTGGTCGCCCTTGGGTATTGGATCCGGTGGGCGCAGGGATATCCGCTTTTCGCAATGACCTATTGGCAAATCTCCTGGAGTTAAAGCCAACTGTGATACGGGGAAATGCATCAGAGATCATGAGCCTTTACAATTTCAACCAGGTCAATACCAAAGGAGTAGACAGCACCGCCGACAGCAAGGCCGCTGTCGGCTTTGGTAAAGCATTACAAGAACAATTAGGATCTATCATCTGCATCTCCGGAAAGGTAGACTATATCCTGTCCGAACAGAATACCGCTGAGGTACACAATGGGCACCCCTTAATGACTCAGGTCACTGGACTTGGTTGTAGCGCAACTGCACTCATCGGTGCGTTTTTAGCGGTCACAGACCAACCTTATGAAGTAGCGACCGCCGGTGTGTCCCTTTTGAGCCTAGCAGGTGAACTGGCAACAGCGCGATCCGCTGGTCCTGGTTCCTTACAGATGAATCTCTATGATGAGCTTTATCTACTGAATGAAGAGCGTATCCGGATGCATCTCAACTTGAAGCATTATGGCAATTAATCCCCTATTTCCTTACCCTTTGTATCTGGTTATCTCCGAACAGGACTGCTACCCACAATCTTGGCTCCATGTTGCCGAAGAAGCCATAATCGGCGGTGTGGATATTATTCAGTTACGCGAAAAGAACGAAACGCCGACAGGGTTTCTGGAAAAAGCCAAGAAGCTAAAACAGCTTACCGATCGCTATGGAATCCCATTAGTCATCAATGATGCCGTGGATATTGCGATTGAAATCGAGGCATGGGGGGTACATGTAGGACAAAACGATCGTCCGCCTATAGCAATAAGGGAAAAATACGGGCAGCGTCTTCAAATTGGCTGGTCGCTTGAAGATCGGACACAACTTGACAGTAAACAGATGGCCGCAGTAGACCATCTTGGTGTCAGCCCAATTTTTCCAACAAAAACGAAAACAGACACCATTACAGCTTGGGGAATCAGTGGGCTGGCTGAGCTACGGAATTTAACCGAAAAGCCCCTGGTCGCCATCGGAGGCATGAATCTGGATACCAGCGCAAGAGCCTGGCTGTCCGGTGCAGATTCCGTAGCGGTCGTATCGGCAATTTGCCAAAGTAAAAACCCAAGGGAGCGTAGCGCTCAACTAAAGGAATTATTAACATGAACACAACGAAAAAATATACAGTTCCCACCATCCTGAGTATAGCGGGATTTGATGGCAGCGGCGGAGCTGGCATCCAAGCGGATACAAAAACCATATCGGCCCTGGGATGCTATGCAATGAATGTCCTGACAGCGTTACCCGTACAAAACACACAAGGGGTGCGGAATATCTATGAAATACCGACTCAAGCCGTGCGTGAGCAGTTGGATGCGATTTTCGACGATATTTATCCGGACGCAATTAAAATCGGAATGGTTCATAACATTGAACTTGTTGAGCTGATCGCATCCTATTTAAAAGACTACCCAGGGGCAATCGTATTTGACCCGGTGATGGTTTCAACAAGTGGTCACAAATTGATTCATGATGATACGATACAGGCTTGCGTGGACTTACTTTTTCCGGAAACAACCATTATCACGCCCAATCTAGATGAAGTAAGCGTACTGATGGGAAGCACCATCGACAATGTACAAGAAATGGAAAAATCAGGCCTCGCATTGCTTGAAAAAGGATGTCAATCTGTCCTTATCAAAGGTGGACACCTTCAAAGTAGCGAACTGACCACCCTCCTTTTCCAGCAAAATACAGCTCCATTGGTATTTAAATCCCAAAAAATTGACAGCAAAAATACACATGGATCCGGTTGTTCTCTTTCTTCAGCAATAGCGAGCCAGTTAGCGCAGCGATTCCCTCTTGCTGAAGCTGTCGCTACCGCTTTAGATTATGTCCACGAGGCAATTAAGGCAAGCAAAGACCTCGTTATTGGCAAAGGAAATGGGCCACTTAATCATTTCCACAACCCTTCTAAACTTATTTTTCATGAAATGGAGCGATAAAGCCTGGGATGCTATAAGACCAATTTATGCTGATATCCTAGCCATGCCTTTTATTTCTGAACTGAGCAATGGCAGTCTACCGCTGGACAAATTTCAATTCTATATGCGTCAGGATGCTTTCTATCTGGAGGAATTTGGACGTGTTTTAGCTTTTATCGGTGCAAAGAGTGCAGACAATCAGCAAGCCCTGGATTATTTTGAATTTGGACGCAATGCGCTTATCGTCGAAAAAGCGCTGCATGAAAACTATTTTAAAGAATTTGGTCTGGATCCGGAAGACGGCAACAAGATAGAACCCGTTTGCCACCATTACGTGCATTTTTTAAAAAGTGTAGCTGCCTTTGAACCTATTGAAGTTGCTATGGCCGCAACTTTACCCTGCTTTTGGATTTATAAAGAAGTTGGCGACCACATCGTTTCGATCGCCAGTGGCAACCAAAATCCCTATTCCAAATGGATCGATACCTATAGTGGTGAGGACTTCGCCGAGGGCGTGAAAAAAGCCAAAAATTATGTTGATCAAATTTCTGAACAAAGTAGTGCAACAAATCGGGAGAAAATGCGACAAGTATTTATAACAGCCTCCCGATTGGAATATCATTTCTGGCAGGCAGCTTACGAAAAGAGAATGTGGTAGCCACCAAAAACAACAATAAACTGTTCGGTAATGAACACCAATTGTTCATAAATGGGCAATAGATAAAAATGCAATAAAACAAAAAAGCATGTCTATCAGTGTTTTACATAGTTTTTACATTTTGGCACCACTATTATATTTAGTAAGTCAGGAAATGAGGCTGCTTTTCGAAATGAAAACTAAAATAGAAATTATAATTGCTTAAAATTAAAAACTAATAATAGACAAAACCATGAAAAGAATCTTAACCATCGCCTTTATTTCATTTTTGTATGTAGCTCAGGCTCAAGAGCGTGAGATCCGTAAGATTTCCGCTCCGGATGGCATTTCCGCAGCTACTTCGTTACGTGTTGACTATATTCACTCCAACCGAAACGAAGTTGTGGTTGAAGCAGACAATGCGGAGCATCTGTCACTGATAGAAACAAATGTAAAGAATGGTATATTACATGTACAATACAAACGGAATTCACAGATCAGAAATGCAAGAAACAACCGCGTAACGGTATATTCAAGTAAAATTCCGACAAGTTTTTCCGCTTCTTCGAGTGGATCAATCTACAGCAACGAGACCATAAAAGCTAGCAAAATAGCTGTTAACGTTTCTTCATCCGCCCGTATTTCGCTTAAAAAATTAATTGCCGACGATATTGCGCTTTCGACAAGTTCCTCAAGCAGATTAACGGCGGAGGTAAGTGCAAAGAATCTAACGGTAAATTCAACAAGTTCGTCAAAACAAGAAATTGCTGGAAGTGCGACGAATTTGGATTTAAGTACCAACTCTTCCGCATCAGTGGACATGGCTTCCTTTACAACAAGTAATGCAGAGGTCAATGCCAGCACATCCTCAGGTGTAACCCTAAGTGTTAAGGATAATCTGCGCGGTAAAGTTTCTACCTCGGCAAAGATCTCCTTAAAAAATCAGCCACGAAATGTCCAAGTTGACAAATCGACAAGTGGCCGAATTGTTATCTAATTTTAGTTTAGGTCTTTAAAAAGACTGTTTATTTATGTTTAATGTTTAGTTAGTTAAAGGTGGCACCCTCCCCAGTGTCACCTTTTTTTTCTCTGCCCTACCTTCATCGACCAGAAAATGAATTGGGCTCCCCCTAATAACCTGTTAACGGGAGCCAATTCAACGGATATCACCTGGTATTTTCGTATCTTGTGCTAAGAAACACAAGCACACATAGCACATAATCCAATGGAAAATTTTTTAGCAAGTAGCCTCAAGCAATTTCGGGAATTCAAATCTTTGGGGGACAAGACTTTTGCTCAATTGACGGATGAACAATTGTTCTGGCAATTCAACTCCTCCAGCAACAGTATCGCCCTCATTGTGAAACACCTTCACGGGAATATGCTTTCGCGTTGGACTGATTTTTTAAATACCGACGGTGAAAAAGAAGGAAGAAACCGCGACATGGAATTCGAGCATACCGAGATGAGTAGAGCACAACTACTCACACTGTGGAACGAAGGCTGGGATTGTTTATTTCAAGCACTTGAATCTTTAAATGAGCAAGATCTGACAAAAACAATCTTTATCCGGGGCGAAGGCCATAGCGTATTGGCGGCCATCCATCGTCAGCTAGCCCACTACCCTTATCATGTCGGACAGATCGTCTACATCGGAAAAATGTGCCAGGATGAGCAATGGACTTCGCTATCCATTCCAAAGGGAAAATCTGCAGATTTTAACCGGGAAAAATTTGGTCAAAGCAAAAAAGTATAACTGATAGCGATCGACTTTCGCTTCCTAATTGTCGATTGGGCAGCGTTTTCGTCTAAATTTTTCAACTGTAATCGTGCCGCACAAATCCGTTTAAAACGTTACATGCAAGGCACTGTTTTAGGTGTTCTTTAGCAAAGAATTGATTATATTTGTGTGATCTACCATTACTAATTCCTTTACGATTCAATCCCATTGGGATTAGTTTGTTTAGAGGTGTAAAACAGATAGCAAGTACGGAAAATTCATTGATCCAGAGCGTAGACAGGCAATTTATAATTATTTACAGATGAAACCATCATGATTTATTTAATCACATTGGGGATTGAATTACCGAGCAAAGCGAGCTCATGAATACCATTGAAAATAAATGCTTATGAATAATGCCTTAAAGAGAAAATTGATTAATGAATAAACAAATTTATACCGATGAAAAATTCGATTAAGATTATCAACAATTACGAGTATAAAAAGTTATTCTTACCTGATGTTTCTGAGCATAATCTATTTAACGAAAGTAAAATTCAAGTCTATCGAATTGAAAATTATCTCCGGAGCATCTTAATGCCGGTTATTCCCTATCGTACTACCTTCAATTTTCTAATTTTCGTCACGAAAGGTTCACTGACACAACATCTGGAATCAGCATCCTATACGCTGACCGAAAATCAGGTTATTAATATTAAACAGGGAAATATCACCGCAACGCTGGCCATATCGGACGATGTAGAAGGTTTTTTTGTGGTTTACGAAAATGAGATTGTCACTGATATCGAACTTGGGATCAATGACATCAAATTTTTCAATTCCCATCCCTTCACGACATTAAAGCCGCACGTTGCCCATTGGATTCAGCAAATGCTGATTCTTTTGGAGGAAGAACTTTTTACCGAAGGTCGCGTCATGGAAGTATGTATCTCGATGATGCAGTGCATCTTATTGAAGGTGATCAAGTCTGATATCGAAACAAAGGCACCGATGAGCAGGCAATTGGATATTGCATTTCGCTTTCGTGAATATGTCCAGAAGTTCCATATTGACCATAAAAATGTATTGTTTTACGCCAATCTATTGCATATCTCCGAAAACTACCTAAACAAATGTGTGAAGGAGGCTACCAATAAGCCACCCAAGCAATGGATTACTGAAATCAGTATCCTGCATAGCCAGATCCTCTTGCAGGACGCCACGAGAGATATTGCGGGGATAGCTTTCGAATTGAAGTTCCAATCGCCCTCCTATTTCACTAGGCTATTTAAAAAAATCACCGGGTATTCACCCAGTGATTATCGAAAACATAAGTTTATGGCAGACTAATGTTTATGGTAAGGCAGGTTCCAGATGAGGTCAACTGCCAGGTAATGCACCCCGAAATCCACCTGATCATAGCCCTTGATCAAATCATTCATATAGCCTACATCCAATCGTAATGGTGTCTTTGGAATATCTGTCATGTAGTAAAAGCCCAAACGCGTTTCCTTGTAACCAAAGCTCGACCAAGCATCCGGCTCGTTCAGTTTACTGATCGCAAAAAGACCTTCGGCACTCAACGCCAGTTCCTGCTTATTTTTATCGGATATTTTAAAATTCAACTGCGACTTCAGCCGGGTTCTAAACTGGAAATTCTCTTCTGCTTTATGAAAGTCTGCAGTAAAAAATTTCCGGAACTCCTGCCGTAGTGTATTTTTCCATTTCCAGCGCTCAGCCAGTTTAAAAGTATAAGCATAACGTCCATACAACCGGAATTCCTGTTCCACTCCTTCATCGTGGTAGGGCGCTTTTTCATCATATACATTTTGACGCCTGTAGCTCAGCGCATAGCTATATTGCTGATTCGGCGCAAATTTGTGATAGACCTCATGATTCAACACCCAGATGGCCTGCTTATGAAAAGGATTAGAGTCCTCGGGTGTACTTTTGGTTCCCAGGCCGATATAGGTCAGTGCTTCCTTTGTTCCGGCACTGTCCAGCTTGCGTCGCAGGCCCAACACCGACCAGGAGGCCGTTTTGGCTTTACCAAGCCCAGGCGGACTTACCTGCCCATATACAGTGTTTATATGGATTCCCAATAACAACATTATTGGGAATAGATTTATAAAACGAAATTTCAACATCAGATAAAATTTTAGCAAAAAAAAGACTAGGAAGTCTCCGCTGTCGCGGAAAATTTAGCCACCAACCAATTGTCCAGTCGTTTGACAGGCTCCATTGCCCACATCGCGATCACAAAAGGAAACGTTAGCGTCGTCCAACCATTATGAATCAGAAAATGGTCAAAATAGGTTGCGATAATAACCGCAATGAGTACATAAATACCATCTCTAACGCGTTGCCCGCTCAAAGCAATCCCACATAAAACTGCGTTGAAACTAAAGATCCCGTTATTGGTCATATCGGTTGACTCATGCCCATGATGCGAGATATAAACGCTAATAATTACAGCGGCAGAAGCATATAACGCCGCGATCGGCTTACTGATAAAGACGCCAATAAAAAAGATCAGTCCCGCAATTAAGCTACCCTGAAAAATAACCTGACCAAAGGCATGTCCTTCAATAAGGAAATCGTCCATTTCTTCAATATCCACAAAGTGCTCTGGAACGGTCCGTAAAGCCAATTCTGGAATACTCAATACATATAGCGCAATCCAGGTGATCACGATAAAAGGAAACGTAAACACAGGAATATTTTTCTTTAGCGCAAAGCCCATTAAAATCGTGGTCAATGCAGAACCGATGATCAAGGAGGCCCATACCCAGATATTAGCCTGAAAATAAAAGACCAGTGCAATCCCATATAATGTGGCATTAAATCCAAAGAGCCCATCATTGATATGGTCCTCGTCAAACTTCATCAATTTCGCTGTGATTACCCCGACAAGATTCGCCAGTATCCCGGCAAATCCCATGAGTGCGGAATCATAAATAATAGCCCCAATAAACAGGACTCCAGTCCAGCTATTACCCTGTAACATAATCTGTCCAAATCCCTTAAAAACAGCTTTAACAAAAGCCAGGATGTTATTTTTCATTAGAATAATTTGTTATTTAAAAATTGTATTCAATCCCCGTTATTTAATTCAGGAATAATTTTTCCCATAAAGCACTTTGCATCTCTTTAAAAAGAAGGTAAAGTTGCTCGGCACCATAGCCCAGCACACGCACCATAAAACCATCATGTTGCAAAGCACTGATACCAAAGGCAACATCCTTGGTTTCCCCATATTTCTCATAGAATGCTTCGATCCATTCGTCTGGACTGACCCCGGCACTATTCAGATAGATCAGTGTTCCTTGGTGTGTATATCCTTCCAGAATGCCCAATCCCTCAATGGGCATACGATCCGGTTGTAACAGCACATTATCTTTTACAACCAGCCGGCCATTCACATAACATTCCGTCAGATTCTGAAAATGATTGTACTGAAATTCCTCCCCCGACATTTTCCTTCCACAGGTCACGATTTCACTCAGTAGTAGATGGCAATTGGAAGCAAGATGGATAATGTTGTGACTCAAAAAATGAGAGGAATGCTGTGGCACCACTGGGTGGGGCACATAGGAAAACACGGAATCTTCGCCCAGAGTCACCTGCATTGTTTGCGAAGAATGCCCCTTCATATGAAACAGACGCTGATAAGCCTGCGTCTGCAACTGTAATTTTGCTCCCGGCGCAATATCAATTTTGATCTGATGATCATCACCATCCAACAATCCCGGTGAGGAACTCATGATCATCAAATAAGCCGCATTGTCTTTTTGATATTGACCGACAGGGACAATGCGAAAAGGTTGAGTGACATAAGCATCCTTCATAAAGGATTTCCCTTCACGATGTGCTATTTTGACGGCTAAAGAACAAATCATAATTAACGAAGTAAATTAGGTTCTTCAATATCTTGAAGCAATGCATATTTTTTGATCCAGCCCACAATCTCTTCCAGACCGTCGCCAGTTTTCAAATTGGAGAACAAAAATGGAGCACCTTTGCGCATCATACGGGCATCATGTTCCATGACCTCCAAGCTCGCGCCCACATAAGGTGCCAAGTCTTTCTTGTTGATCAATAAGAGATCCGAACGTGTAATCGCCGGACCACCTTTACGCGGCATTTTTTCACCCTCAGCGACATCAATGACGAAAATGGTGATATCTGCCAGATCCGGGCTGTAGGTTGAAGTGAGGTTGTCGCCCCCGCTTTCGATCAAAATAAGTTCCAGATCAGGAAAACGGCTAGCCAGTTCGTCTACAGCTTCAAGATTCATGCTCGCATCTTCACGTATCGCGGTATGTGGGCAACCACCTGTTTCAACACCGATAATACGTTCACGGGGCAATAAGCTATTTTTTGCCATGTATTCCGCATCTTCTTTGGTGTAGATATCATTTGTAATAACCGCCAGATCCAATTCATTCACCAAACGTCTGCTCAATCTTTCCAATAAGGCTGTTTTGCCGGAACCCACAGGACCGCCGACACCGATCTTAACATATTTTCTATTTTCCATTGTATTTGATTTTAAGAGATATAAACTCTAGAATATAATCGTTCGTGTTGCATGCATCGGATATCAAATCCGATATTGCACAGCCCCACTAAATTTCGTTCAACTGCTAAAGTCTCGTGACAGAGCCCAAGTATATCATCGTGTAGGCCAAAAAGAACATCCTGACCATCGAGCTGTCCGAGCGGCACGAGTTTCACGGCGTTCGTCACCATGGTGATAGCCGCATTGTAATAAAAGCCATGTAATGCTTCTTCCAAAGGAATTTCCAATACCGAAGCCAGCATACCATACATCAAACAATAGTGGCTATCCACTTCCTTTTTCTGAATCAATTTGCCCCAGGCAACAACAAAATCCTGCTGTTGATAACGGCTAAATATTTTGTAAATGCGTACGCCCAGTTTTTTACTGGCTTCCCGGATCTCTTTTGGACTCTTCAATGCTGTACACTCCTGATCCAAAGCGATCAATGCATTTAAATCCTCGGATGTGGTGGCCTCGTACGCCAATTTCATCAGCGCAGCATCGTTATACTTTAGATTGTACCATAAATTATGGCGCACATATTTGTCAGTAGTTGCTTTATCACAGACTAAGCCCTGCTGCACATAGGTTTCCAGCCCATTTGAATGGGTAAATCCACCGATCGGTAGCGTCGGATCTGCGAGATGGAACAACTTGCCCAGAAAAGTATTTTTCATTGACATAAATTATTTATTCATTATTTGTTGATGCGACCGTCGACGCAATACCAGTATCCTCTTTCTCCTGAATGAACAGAGGAATATTTTTTGTCGAAAATTTCAACTTTTGATCATGCTTTGGGTCTACGTTTGTGTGGAGTGGGTTCAGCAGCTGCTGCATACAGCACACAGGGTCAAATCCATTTTTGGTCAACCACTCGTACATGGAGCGTTCGTAAGGCATCAGCAATTCATTTGCCTCTACAAATAGAGGCAAATGTTTGTTTCCGATTTCACTGCTGACAAAAGCAATCTGAAGGAAATCAATTGCCATCACTTTGATAACTTCACAGGGTCTGATGGTAACCACAACTATTTTTTCTTCATCTTCATACAGGATATCGCCGTCCTGCAAGCAGGAAGTATTGCCCAATAATTTTACAGCAATATCCATCCCCTCCGTTGTACGAAGACGCTGAATACGTTTGGTGGAGTCATACCATTCAATCGACAGCAGATCATGACGCTTATTGGTCTGCTCGCGATTGATATTCCTTGTGATTTCTGTGATAATCATTTTCGTTCTTTAAAAAAATAGATTTTTTGACAATCCCAATCCCACAGTTGAGCCATTGATTCCTGTAATCACTTCGTGATCATCTGGAATAATAGCATCCTTGCCATGCTTCTTCTTGTAAGAGAGCTCCGCGACTTTTGCTTTCAAAGCCCAGCCTTTTCCAAGGTTAATACCCACCAACGGATACACTCTGAACAGGAAACCATTGTAGCTTCCATCCACCATACCTCCAGATGCATTAACAACATGCTGATCGCCCCAGATGTAATGTGCGTCCACTTGACCGATCAACATAAAATGTTCTCCTAACGACCATGTGTTGCTGTAGAATGGACCAACTTCATGGGAATGATCTGTAAAGTCAAGCGCCTTCGTATAGGCGTTGTTGAATCCATAATTTATCCCCACATTCATGTTGTCATTAAAAAAATAGCCTACGCCCACTGGTGCCGCACTAAATTGGTGGCCAGCAGCGGTTTCATGGTAATTGAGCGAACCATATAGCATGATTCCGCCTTTTTGAGCAGAAGCCGATTGTATCGAAAAGCAGGCTATTGCCAGACAACATCCCAAAAATATTTTTAAATTTCTCATTGATATATCGTTGTTTTTAAGGGCAATAAAACGATCATGAGCCTTCCTTTGCTCATTAATCATCAGCGCTACGTTTGGCTCATGACCGCTTTATTCACGTGTTTTTCATTTGTTATGGCCTGATACCAGATCAAGCTATGCTAGACACCATACTGATTAAAACAAGAAATATAACTGTCCTAAAGAAACGGTATCAATCGGCTGAGAACGCAAAATTTCTCCATCTAGACTTACTTCATAGTTCTCCGGATTAACGATAATTTCGGGTGTAGCATCGTTGTGGATCATATCTTTTTTGGAGATATTTCTACAGTTTTCTACAGGAAGTAAGCCTTTTGCTAAGCCATATTCCTCTTTGATGCCGTTTTCGAATGAAATTTTGGAAACAAAGTTGAAACAGGTATTATGAACAGCTTTTCCCAATCCGCCGAACATTGTACGTAAGATAATCGGTTGTGGTGTAGGAATGGATGCGTTCGCATCTCCCATTTTGGATGCGATGATCATACCACCTTTGATAATCATTTCTGGTTTAGCACCGAACAAGGCTGGGCGCCAGATGACCATATCGGCGATTTTACCTGGTTCGATAGAACCTACGTATTTTGAGATACCATGTGCAATCGCTGGGTTGATTGTATATTTTGCGACATAACGACGTGCACGGAAGTTATCGTTGTTTTTTCCTTCATCTTCAGGTAGCGGGCCTACTTGTTTTCTCATTTTGTCCGCTGTCTGCCAGGTACGTGTGATAACCTCACCTACACGGCCCATTGCCTGTGAATCTGAACTCATGATGCTGAATACACCACGATCTTGCAATACATCCTCAGCAGCGATTGTCTCCGGACGGATACGTGAATCGGCAAAAGCCACATCTTCAGGAATTTCTTTACTTAAGTGGTGACAAACCATCAACATATCCAAGTGCTCATCAATGGTATTTTTTGTAAATGGACGTGTCGGATTTGTGGAAGCTGGCAATACATTTGGATACATTGCCGACTTGATAATATCCGGAGCGTGACCACCGCCGGCACCTTCTGTATGGAAGGTATGGATTACACGACCGTTGATTGCTTGAATCGTATCTTCTAAGAAACCCGCTTCATTTAATGTATCGGTGTGAATAGCAACCTGTACATCGTATTTATCAGCTACCGTTAATGCTCTATCAATTGTTGCGGGTGTTGCTCCCCAGTCTTCGTGAATTTTAACTCCCAAAGCACCGGCTTCAATCTGTTCAACAATGGGTTGTTCAGTTCCCACATTTCCTTTTCCAAAGAAGCCAAAGTTCATCGGTAGATCTTCCACCGCCTGCATCATTCGACGGATATTCCATTTCCCTGGCGTTACGGTGGTGGCATTTGTCCCGTCCGCTGGACCTGTACCACCGCCGATCATGGTGGTAATACCACTATATAGGGCTGTCTCCACCTGTGTCGGACTGATGTAGTGAATATGTGTATCAATACCGCCTGGTGTTAAAATGTAACCAGCTCCGCCATGAACCTCGGTAGAAGCACCAATAATCATATTTGGGGTAATGTTATCCATAGTGTCTGGATTTCCTGCACGGCCGACACCGACAATCTTACCATCCTTTATACCAATATCCCCTTTCACAATACCCCAGTGGTCAATCACGATCGCATCGGTGATCACCATGTCCAAAGTACCTTCATCACGTGTGTGAACCGAAGATTGGCACATACCGTCGCGCACGGTTTTACCACCACCAAATTTGGCTTCATCGCCATAATAAGCGTAGTCTTTTTCAACTTCGATAATGATATCAGTATCGCCTAAACGGATTTTATCGCCACCTGTAGGGCCAAAGATGGCGCTATAATTTACTTTGCTAACTTTTAAACTCATGATATTTTGTTTTTAAAGCCTTGTTCTTTCACTTTCTTCATTGCATTTTCTCTCGCCGCCTCAGTTTCAGTATCACCGTTTACCAAATCGTTGTGCCCGTAGATTCTTCTGGCACCTGCATAAGGAACCAATTCTACATCTTTGGATTCCCCCGGTTCAAAACGCACCGCTGTACTTGCGATAATATTCAGTCGCTTGCCAAAAGCTTTTGCACGGTCAAATTCCATCATCTTGTTCACTTCAAAGAAGTGAAAATGTGAACCTACCTGAATTGGTCTATCCCCTGTATTTGTTACGGTAATGGTCGTAACCTCCCTACCTTCATTACAGATGACATGGCCATCCGCTATAAAAAATTCTCCTGGAATCATAAATTCTATTTTTAACAATTATCGAATCGGATTATGAACGGTCACCAATTTGGTACCATCCGGAAAAGTCGCCTCAATCTGCACATCGTGAATCATTTCGGGCACACCTTCCATGACATCTTCACGTGTCAATAATGTCGCGCCATACTGCATTAAATCAGCCACAGTACGGCCATCACGTGCAGCTTCCAAAAGCTCACTGCTGATCAATGCAATAGACTCCGGATAATTTAGTTTAAGTCCTCTAGCTCTACGTTTTTTTGCTAGTTCACCGGCAAGATGAAGCAATAGCTTCTCTGTCTCTCTAGGTAATAAATGCATATAAAATATTATTTAAATTGTTGTTATTTCAGTCGAAAACAAGTCAGTACAAGCCCTGACGACTTTAAAAAAATCGTTCAAAAAATCTGATAAACAAAGCCCATAGCAAAAGCTTACGGCATAGCGTTTCAGTTCTAAGCGTTGTAAGAAAAAGAAAGGATTATCCCTGAAATGGGATCTTTAAACTTTGGAAAAGAATGTATTTGGGTGGTAGGACCAATCGATCCATGTAAGGTGTTCTGCTATTCCGCATGTTGAGGCATGCAGGATAGCAAAATATAAAAAGACAAATGTACAGTACGGTCCAACCGAGGAGCTTACTCCATTCATCTTTTAAGTCGACCTGTTCACTGACATCATAAAGGTCATGATCGTGTACAGCAGCAACTATATTTTCCCGTTCAGGTTGACCAGCACCTTTGTCAATTTGTTTATGTGTGCTGGATAAACCGAGATATGTACCTGAGGAATTATGAACTTTGAGCTGTTCAGAAATAGTCATTCCTTTCAGGAGCAGGACGCTCAAAAGAAAAACTAAAAAAACTAAACTATGCCTAATCAATGTATTCACAATCCTATTATTTGTTGCCCAAATTTACAACCAAAGCAGGCCACTTCACTAGTACAAATCTTGAATTAAATAGTCTAAATTTGTCGAAAAACCTGCTTTGATTGTTTTTTTAAATTAAAATGAATATCCAATTGAAACCATAATGTTTCTTGGCGCACCCGCAAAAGCCCGTGTATAATCAAATCCCCCTAAAAAATAGTATTTATCAAATACATTGTTTAGGTTCAGTGCCATTTTCATGGCACCGATATGATAATAAGCCGCCGCATTAACTGTCGTATAGGAAGGCCATTGTCCCCAAAGGGCATTTCCTTCGCTATCCTTCCCAATGCTATTGTCCATGCGTTTGCTATCAACATAATAAACACCGGCACCAAAGCCGAGTCCTTTTAAGGAAGTATTGGAGAATACATATTTTAACCATGCGCTGGCCATATTTTTAGGTGCTCCCGGTAGCGCCTGCCCAACTTCAGATGCAACAGAAGAAGCCTTCACTTCGGTATGGTTGAACGTATAATTTGCCATCACCTGGAATTCTTTGGTCAGCTGCCCGCGGACATCCAGCTCCACTCCCCGTGACAGTGCTTTTCCAGATTGTCTATACTCCGGCAATCCCGAGTCATTGATTGTTCCTGTTGCAATAAGCATATTCCTACGCTCGATCTGAAACAAGGAAAGATCCATTTGCAGCTGATCCTTAAAAAAGCCCGTTTTCAGCCCAGTTTCAATTTGAAAACTGCGTTCAGCTTCAAAAGGCTTATCTGCACCATAGTCTTTATAGTTCTGGATAAAATTAGCGCCTACCGGTACAAAACCCTGCGAGTAGCTTGCGAAGTAATTAATCTGCTTGTTGATTCCATAAGTTAGACCGAAACGGGGCAACAAGGCATTTTGTGTAGCATGAAAGCGATTCTGTCCATCAATAGTTTCCGAAGAATAATGTTCATGCCTCAACCCCACAATTAATTTCAGACGATCCGCAATGCTGATCTGATCCTGTATGTATTTACCGGTCGTTTTATAGGGACTCAAAAAAGGATAAGCGACCTGTGTACGCCAGACGTAATTGGTCAGATCGTGTGTGGTATAGGTCGGGTTGTTCAGATCAAAAGTCAATGGCACCACTTTGCCATCCACAGTTTGCTGTCTGGCTTCCCGTAACTGATTTTCTTTATCACCACGATACTGTGCGAAGTCGATCCCCACAACGATATGGTGGTCAATTTTATCCCCTAGCAGATCCCATTTGATATATCCAACGACGTTGTCGGTATAATCACGGCCATGACGGTCAAAGAAACGCATATTCATGATGGTGTTATGTGGGGCATCCGCAAAAGTATTTAGCGTACGGTGCTCGTTGACATCTTCCTGATAGATTGATTTCATATAGCTCAGGTTCAGGCTCACATTTTCCGCCAGCCTTTGCGCCAATCGTCCACTAAATGAAAAAGTCTTGGAATTATAGAAATCAGAAGGCTGACTTAAAGTAAACGAACGTGGCAGGGCATAAAAGTTATTCTCCTTTATCCCCATTCCCCGATCCAGATAACCGTTGAATTGATTGTATACCACATCGATGTCTACGGTTGTCCCTGCAGCGGGCTTAAATGTAAATGAAGGTGCCAGCATCATCCGTTTTTGACGGTTCACATCGCGAAAGGTTTTGGTATCTTCATAGCCGGCATTAAAGCGATAGAGAATTCGTTTTGCGCTATCCAATGGGCCGCCCAGATCCACTGTGGTGCGCATGGTTTCAAAACTTCCGGCAGCAAAACTGACATGACCTTTAAAATCTTCCAAAGGCTTTTTCGTCGTCATATTGATGGTACCACCGGGTACAATGTCGCCAAATAGAGAAGCTCCAGGGCCTTTCAGCACCTCAAGGTTTTCGAGATTGATTGTTAGTGGGGAATTATAATAACTATTGCCATAACCATAGCCCGAACGTAGACCGTTCACTAAACGGACTCCAGTTTCATAACCGCTTTTAAAACCACGGATCACCACATCATCATAAGATGAAGCCTCAGTGACACCTGCAAGGTCCTGCACTAGTGCTCCTGTTGTAAATGCTTGCTTATCTTCAATAAATTCCTTACTCAGTACAGCCACAGATTGTGGCAGGTCTTTCAGCTTTCCAGCGAACTTACCGCCCAACTCCATGTTGTTGGTCAAATAGGAATTATTACGACGGCCGGTAACCAATACTTCATCCAAGGTCCGCCCTCCCTCTTCCATCATGAGTCGAATTCCTTTTTTCGGATTCCATGTAGTCTCATCAATACGAATAAGTTGTGATATATAGCCGATCGCTTCGGCACGCAATTGTACCGGAAGGGTTGTCGCTGTAGTAAAAGCAAATTCGCCATTCGTGGCAGTACTGATCTTTTGTCCCTGGTTTTCAAGTGTCAAAGTCACTCCGGCAATTGGATTTCCGTTTTCATCCTGTACCTTCCCAAAAATCATAAAGCTCTGTTGGGCGTAAACAGCCACTGGTGTGACAGCACTTGCCAATAATGCGAAAGCGAGTGCTTTCATTGTGTTTTTCATCCGTATAAATTGTTTTTTCAATTGTGATGAAGCTATCAGATTTATTCATCGAGAGTATGTTTTATGCGGCAGTCATAAGCTCGCTTTGCTCGGGCTGAATAAATCATGATGGTTTCATCTGTATAAATTGTTCATTAGCCAGATGGCGCATACCCTGTTTAAAACTCACCTAAGATGATTTTATTGAAATAAGATGCTAAACAGGGACAGCTCCTCTGGAATTATTTTTTATCTTCTATTGCTGATTTATTTTACTTCTTGCATTCAGCTCGAATTCACATCACAAAACTGGATAGCCTTATTTTGACAATTCCAGTTCCGCTAAACATTTCCGTTTACTGGGCTGCCCCATCAGTAGCTCCATGTGAATTGTCGGAAAGCCCGATTCATCGCAGCATTCTTTGAGATAGAAGCCTTGTTTTAACCAGAATTCATGGGCTCCCTCCAAAAAAGGATGGGTGTGTAAGTAAAGTCTTTCGACCGCTTTCTCCTTGGCCACCTGTGTCAATTGGCGGAAAAGTGCTGTTCCAAGTCCAGAACGACGGTAATCGGGGTCGACAAAAAGACGCGCGACCTCGACCGTCTTCCGAGCGTCTAAATCTAGATGTGGAAAACGATAGTCATAAGCGAGCATACCGATCACACCGACCAGTTTTCCACTGTTATCCCTTGCCTGTAGAAATGTTCCAGCTTGTTCATCCAGATATACCTGTTTAAAGTTCAGCAAATCTCTGGGAATCTTTTGCGGGTCAAGCATGGGAAACAGCTGTTTCCGAAATTCAATGACATAAGGTAACACCACTTCCAAGTCCTGTACAGTGACTACGCTTATTGCGATATTTCTGATTAGATCAGTCCTTTGCATGTCCATTTTATTCATACTATTTTCGTTTTTTAGCGTCCATACCGTCAAATGGATTTGTATCCTTCTTGGCCGATTTCTTAAGACAGGTTATAGTTTATTATTTACTCCATCTAGTTCAAGGGATGGTAGCGATACCCAATTATGTGTATGAAGCACTGGAGCAAACATCCATTTTCCTTGGTTTTCCAGACTGATCAATGGCAATTCATAGGTTTGTTCTAATACTTTCCGTACCTGTTCTCTATCCATTCCTTGCAGATCGAGCAGCGTATTGTCCTGCATCAAATAAAAATGGTCACCAAAAAGATAGGCCATATTAGGATCGTGCATCACACAAAGCACAGTTGTCCCCTCCTTAACCAGTTCTTTAGCGGTCTGCAAAACGGCAATCTGATAGTTCAGGTCAAGATGGTTTGTCGGTTCATCCAAAAGCAACAGATCAGGTTGTTGCACCAATACCCGACAAAGCAAGACCAGCTGCCGTTCGCCACCTGACAGAGAAGTATAAGATTTATGTTTTAAATGTGTGAGATTAAATTTCTCCAGGATTGCATCCACAGCCTCAAAATCTTCACGGCGCGGTGAAAAGCGTGAGAACGATGCACGTCCTGTTAAAATAACATCTGCCACCTTAAAAGGGAAAGTTGTCTGATGAAACTGGTTTAAGAAACCCAGTTTAAGCACATTTGACTTACCGACCTTCCAGTTTCTACGTTCTGTTTCACCGATCAATACCGATCCCTGATAGTGTTTCTCCAATCCGGCAATAACATTGAACAAGGTCGACTTACCGCTACCGTTCCGCCCCAAAATAACCGAAAGCTTTTCTTCCGGAAAAGACACATTGACGTTCCGCAAAATAGGATCCTTACCATAGGCAAAAGATAGGTTTTCGATATGGATGGATTTGCTCATGAGTTCCAGTTAATTTCGTTCCGGCGCATCAGGTAGATAAAGAGTGGAGCGCCAATAATCATTGTAAATACCCCTATCGGAATTTCGAAAGGCATGGCTGCACGGGAAAAATCGTCAATCAATAACAGGAATGTCCCACCGATACTGATATTCGCCCATACGACAATATTATTGTTGGGGCCAAAAATCATACGGCTGATATGTGGGACAATAAGTCCGAATAAGCTAATCACACCTACCGCAGCAACAGCTGATGCGGTGATCATGGTCGCAACCCCAATCATCAGCAATTTCAGGAGTTTTGGATTCACCCCCACAGCAATTGCTTCCTGATCTCCCAATGCCAACAAATTTAATTTCCAACGCAATAAGACCAATATGATCAATCCGATCAATATGGGTAAAAAGGCGTTCTGCACTTTTGACCAGGAGGCAGTATGGAGATTTCCCATCGTCCACTGCACAATAGCCTGTAATTTATACGGATCACTGATATATTGTAACAGGGTAAGCATCGCCGTAAATACCCCTGAAATAACCATTCCTGCCAAAACCATCCCAATGATGGATGTTTTTAAACCGGCATTGGATACAAAGTAAGTCAAGGCCACAGCACAGACACCAAAAAGAAATGCCGAAACATTGACGGACAAAAGTGGAAACAGCATGGCTAAGGCGGCACCGAAAGCAGCACCGGAAGATATCCCCAACGTAAATGGGTCTACTATAGGGTTTCGAAAAATTGCCTGTAAGGTCCCCCCAGATGAGGCAAGAGCGGCACCGACCATAAAGGTCAATAAAATCCGCGGTAAACGTACTTGCCACAAAATGGTATCCATGCTGTCCATCAATACCGTCGTATCATTTCCTTTATAAAGTCCTAATTCCAATCCGATACGCTGACAAAGTTCAATAAAACCAATATGCTGACTTGAGCCGATCAATAATGAAAGCAGGAGCAGCACTAATGGCAATATCACCAGCAATAAAAGCTTTTTTAATTGAAGTATCATTGCAGAAGCCCCGCTTTACCGTATAATTTTTCAAAAGCCATTGTCATATCCTGATCGAGTTGCTCCTTGGTATAACTCGGGAAACACCAATGCCGCACCTGTTTGGCGAAGAGCATAAATTTCACGGTATGTGGATCAAAAGGAAAGGACGGTGACATCACAAATACCTGTTTATTTTTTACGGCAGGCAGTGCGGCCAATTCTTTCAGATTATAAACATCAGAACTTTTGGAATTCCATAGAATCATGAGATCGGGATTCCACTTGTAGATTGTTTCAGCGCCTACATTTGGCGCTTCCATTTCCAAAGGACAGGCATTTGCCGCCCCTGATAAGCGGATGGCCATATCAATGAGGCTACCTCTTCCCGAGGTCGAAAGTACACGTCCTTTGGACCAGGCATAATAGACCTTCTTTTGCGGTTGATCGAGCGGAACGGCCATCTTTTTAACCTCATCGCCGACAAATTTCACAATTTCCTCAGCCCGAGTTTTCTTGTCCAAAAGCGTTCCCATTCCGATCAATTCGTTAAAGATACTGGTTTCATCTTTCGATGAAAAAGTGAAGACAGGAATACCCAAATTTTCGAGTTGTGTGATATTATCCTGATCGGTATTGAATGTCAGAACAAGATCGGGATTCAGGCTTACGATGCTTTCTACATTGTTGGCCTGACCACCAAAAGTTGGTGTAGCGATACTTTTCTGAACGATACTTGGGTCTAATTTCGATAAAAAAGCATAGGTATCTTCCATTTGATAGACTTGCTCAGGAATGCCGACCAATCGGTCACTGGCCTGTAGCATATAAACCTCATCCACCAGCGAAGGGTATAGGACAACAACACGTTGGGCCGGTTGCTCCAATGTGATTTCCTTGCCGCGGCTATCCATGGCCTTCACCCCATTTTTACTTGCATTGGACTGTTGGTTTTGACAGGCTTGTAAGCATACAAGCAAGACCAGTGACAACAGCACTATATATATTCTAATTTTCATGCTTTCTGCTATTCTTTAGCTGCCGGCGAATCCGATTTTCAGACAGCAATATCGCTTCCTCCAATTGGACAGATGCACCATATTTCGCTGCAATTTGCTCATAGAGTCGACCATCATACGGCAAATGGAGAGACTGGAGCTGATCAACCTGGAATATCGGTAGATGTCGGTTACCGACGAAATAACCAAAATCTGCCAGTTGAACCAAATCCGAGGGGTTAAACCTAATCGCCAAGGTAGGCTTAACAGTGACGATTGCCTGCAGTTCCCCATTGTGGTACAGCGCATCTCCATGATGCCACTCCTGCCCCTGCTCCAATTGCATCAAGATCGTATTACCAGACAAGGTATTTCTGGTCAAACGGCGTTTATTAATTTCAAACCATTCGATGTATACCCGATCTACCTGATCAGTGATGGCTTGGTACTGGGGCACAATGGTATCTATCGTTACAGGCAATCTATTCATTGTTGTATAGGATATATCATTCAAACTTTGCGCTGTGATCAACCATCGTTCGATCTGATCGTTGATCACCGTCGCGCATTTACTATTTCGCCGCAGCTACTTTCCGTTGTTCTTTTTTCAGTTGGACTTTCTCTTTTAACCAGTCGCACCAGTTATCTAGGCCATCTCCATTCAAGGTACTGATCGTAATCACTTCCAGGTTTGGATTGACTTCACGTGCATCTTTTGTCACAGCGTCTACGGAGAATGGCACATAAGGTAATAGGTCTGCTTTTGAAACAAGCATCAATTCGCTGGTCAAAAACATACGTGGGTATTTTTTGGGCTTATCATCACCCTCTGTAGTCGCCAATAAAGTGACCCGATAGTCTTCACCTAGATCAAAAGCGGAAGGACACAGTAAGTTTCCGACATTCTCAATAAACAACAGGTCAATGCCTTCGATATCGATGTGATCCAGCGCCTGCAGAATCATTTGAGCTTCAATATGACACATACCGCCGGTAACAATCTGCAACGCATTGATTCCAACATCACGCATACGGATCGCATCACGTTCGGTTTCAGGATCTCCCACTAACACAGCAATGTTTAGGTCTTTGGAAAGACGCTTTCCAGTCTCTTGCATCAGCGTTGTTTTACCGGAACCCGGGGAAGAGCATACATTAACCACACATACATCTTTCAGTCTATCGCGGATACTTTTGGCGACAAAATCATTGGCTTTTAATAAATGTAGGGTTGTATTTTCGCATTGAACCGAACCGACACGGTTACCTAGACTTTTAGGATTTTGAGTATTGTCTGACATGATAAATGATTTTTTAATCGTGTTTAAAAATTACTTTGGAAATATAGAGTTCATTTCCTTGAACAATTGTACTCGAAGGTTGTCCACAATCGCAGACAAATCGGTGAAAATGAACAGGAAAGTTCTTCTGACAGTGCTCACAATAGGCGATGATATCATTTACCACAACCTCCATTTCCATATCCCGGTAATGGGTATTTTCGGTGATAAATGCGTCAAAAGCATTTTGGATCAGCACAGGCTGCACATTGGACAATAGTCCGGCTGTCACCTGAATTTTCTGGATATCATCCACTCTGGTCTCGTAATGCGAGGTCAGGGTATCGAAGATATCTTTTACTATACTTAGCTCGTGCATGGGTATATTTTAAGAAATCAATAAAATAAATTTAGAAAAGCAATACGGTTTTTCGTTCAATTTCCGTAAAGCATGAAAGCTCAAAATTGCTAAAATGGGATTTTTATTTGCTCAAAAAGCAGGAACCGTGCTATGGGAATTGGTTCAATATCCAAAATATGCAGATAACGGTAGTCATTCTGCAATACTGAAGGCAGTAATTCGTGCCAGAGCAAATCGACGATAACTACCCAGCGATCTGTCAACCAATCCTGATTATTCTCGATGTCCAATTCGGCGATAGATTGCATCGACGGGTATAAAGGAACTAAATCTGGATTGTCTATTTTTAGCAGGGTTGAAAGCGGAAAATCAGCTTTATTTGGTTCAGTTTTTAGGGAAGAAATCTCGCGGTGAAAACTATCACTTTTCGGTACAATACTGTTTGCATTTAAACTTTTAAATGAAACAAACAGAACTGTAATTAGAAAAATAAAGTGCTTCCACATAGCTGTAAACTAACAAAGTAACAAGTTTCCTTTTAAAAACAATACAAAGTTACTACCGATCAAATAACAAAAAGTAGCACAAATCTTGAATTTTATTTCACAAAATCGGAAAAGCCCAAAGAAAATTCCATAATTCTTCATATATTAAATTAAAATTTGGTTAAAGCCAGATTAAAATGATCTTAGAGGCATAAATTGAAGATTTTGGCGCAAAAAATTAAAACAGTTTTAAGAGATTATAATCATCGTCCCTGGCCTATGCCAACTGGCCCCTGGCGATACTATCAGGAATGGCTTGATCTACTTTTTTTACATTTTCAAGTCGATTATGATCTGCTCCGTCCATTGGTTCCTGCCGGATTGCAAATCGATCAGAACCAAGGAAGCTGTTATGTCTCTTTGGTAGCTTTCGAGATGAAAAATATCCGCCCCAGAAATTTGCCTGCATTCCCGCCTATCTCGGACTTTTATGAAATAAATGTACGCACCTACATTGAGCAAGACGGCAAAAAGGGCGTTTATTTTATCAGTATTGAAGCAAGTAAATATTTATCCGCATTAGTCGCGAGAAAGTTATCAGGGCTACCTTACGAAAAGTCCACGATACTAAGGGATGCACAAGGATACCAGAATCTTAACCAAGGAAAGGGATTTAGGTTGAAAACGATATTTGAGGTGACAGATGAGATTAAAATAAAATCAAGTCTTGACAGCTGGCTCACAGAACGCTATTGCCTTTACCTGGACAAAGGCGATGGGATATATTGTTTTGACATCCATCATCCGGAATGGCCCTTGTTTTCAGTACAATTGCAAGAATGTCAGTTGGGCTATACGATAGGAGGTATTCATCTCCATAATGAAAATATTGCGTTGATACACTACTCTCCAGGTGTACAAGTCCTGGCTTGGGATGCTGTAACAATCAAGCCTCAGCAACGATAACATTAGTACCTACATTCACGTTTTCTGGACAAATTAATCTACTGAAATGCAAACCTCGAGGGAGAGATTTATATTTTCTATCTAAAGATGTGTTATCTCTCACATCAAATACCGAACAAAAAAAGGGGCTTGCACCTATTAAAAAGTACAACCCCTCCTATTACTGTCGGTTTTTAAGCTTCCATTTCTGTTTTTTTAACTTACCTCATGGGTCAATTGCCATACTGACTACCGATGGAGATCAAAACGATCCAACTCCATCACCTTATTCCAGGAAGCGATAAAATCTTTAGCGAATTTTTCTTTCGCATCAGCACTACCATAGATTTCAGCAACAGCTCTTAATTCAGCGTTAGAACCAAATACCAAATCTGCGCGTCCAGCAACCCATTTCTTTGCGCCCGTTTTACGGTCTGTTCCTTCAAAGAGCTCCCGATCTTGAGAAATTGCGGTCCAAGCTGTCCCCATATCCAATAGGTTCACAAAAAAGTCATTGGTCAACTGTCCAGGGCGTTCGGTCAGCACACCTGTCTGAGAGCCATCAAAATTAGCCTGAAGTACACGCATACCACCGATTAAAACGGTCAATTCAGGAACAGATAAGGTCAGTAATTGTGCTTTATCAATCAATAATGATTCTGTAGAGACTGTGTAGGAACCCTTCCGATAGTTTCTAAAGCCATCAGCAATAGGTTCTAAATATCCCATTGATTCTACATCAGTTTGTTCTTGAGAAGCATCCATACGTCCCGGATTAAACGGAACTTTAAGCGCGTGTCCACCAGCTCTTGCCCCTTGCTCGACTGCTGCGGCACCGGCAAGGACAATTAAATCGGCTAGAGATATTTTTTTACCCCCCTGTTGCTTACCATTAAAGTCCTGTTGGATCTTTTCCAGTACAGTTAGCACTTTTTGTAATTGGGTTGGGTTATTAACCTGCCAATAACGTTGTGGCGCTAACCGAATTCGAGCTCCATTTGCGCCACCACGCATATCAGATCCCCGGAATGTTGAAGCCGAAGCCCATGCCGTCGTCACCAAATCAGAGATACTAAGACCTGAAGCCAAAATAGTCGCTTTTAAATCTTCAATATCATGTGCATCGACCAAGACATGGTCCACGGCTGGAATAGGATCTTGCCATAACAATTCTTCACTTGGCACTTCAGCTCCAAGATAGCGTTCACGTGGACCTAGATCACGGTGTGTCAATTTGAACCAGGCACGAGCGAAAGCATCCGCGAAAGCATCCTGATCTTCATAGAATCTACGGGAAATTTTTTCATAAATGGGATCAAAGCGCAAAGACAGATCTGTTGTCAACATCGTCGGTCTACGTTTTTTATTTGGATCAAAAGGATCAGGAACAGTGGCTTCCACTCCCTTGGCTACCCATTGGTGTGCGCCGGCGGGACTTTTTGTAAGCTCCCATTCATTTTCAAACAGGTTTTTAAAAAAGAGGTTCGTCCATTCTGTGGGTTTCTGAGTCCAGATAACTTCCAGGCCGCTGGTAATGGCATCAGTACCGACCCCTGTACCATAGCTGCTTTTCCATCCGAGCCCTTGTTGTTCAATCCCAGCAGCCTCAGGCTCCTTACCAACATTATCGGCTGGTCCTGCACCATGTGTTTTTCCAAAAGTGTGTCCACCTGCAATTAGCGCAACAGTCTCTTCATCATCCATCGCCATACGACCAAACGTATCTCTGATATCTTTTGCCGCTGCTATAGGATCGGGATTTCCATCTGGCCCTTCTGGATTCACATAGATCAGTCCCATCTGGACGGCTGCCAAAGGTTTTTCGAGATTGCGGGAATGTTGTTTGCCATCTGCGTCATCGTCCGCTGATAAAACACCATGCGATTCAGCAACCCCTTCAGAGCCATGTGCATAACGTACATCACCACCTAACCAGGTCTTTTCCGATCCCCAGTATACATCCAATTCTGGTTCAAAAGCGTCCACACGCCCTCCTGAAAAGCCAAAGGTTTTAAATCCCATTGATTCCAATGCAACATTTCCCGTTAGGATCAATAAGTCTGCCCAGGAAATATTCTTACCATATTTTTGTTTGATCGGCCACAATAATCGACGTGCCTTATCCAAGCTCACATTGTCTGGCCAACTATTTAAAGGAGCAAAACGCTGCTGTCCGGTACTAGCACCACCACGGCCATCACTTACACGATAGGTTCCTGCACTGTGCCAGGCCATTCGAATAAATAAGGGGCCATAATGTCCAAAATCTGCCGGCCACCAGTCCTGTGAATCTGTCATCAATGCATGCAAATCTCTCTTAACGGCTTCCAGATCCAACTGTTTGAAAGCTTCAGCATAATCAAACCCTTCATCCATTGGATTTGATTTTGTCGCATGCTGTCTCAAAAGATCCACACGAAGTCTATTTGGCCACCAATCTTGATTTTGGGTTCCCCCTCCCGCAACGGCGTTGCGCATAGTTCCATTGTGAAATGGGCATTTGCTAATGTCTTTTTCGTTGTTGTCCATATTAAAAGAAAGTTTATTTATATAATACCTTAAATGATCAAATTGTTTGACTTTTACTTTCATAAAATTAAACAAATACACGATCCCCTGCTCATCGAATCACTCGATATAATATAATCAAAATCTATAAATATAACTAAACATTATAAATACAAACAGTTGCAACGAACACAGGATACCCATTTATTCAGACCGTTCACTAGAATTTTAAAAACAAAAAACACGCTTTTTTTATTCTACAAATAGAAAGAACTAACATTCATTTGTCATGGGGGAATTATCCACATACCTAGTCAGTGCATTTATCGGTATAAGTCTGGCTGCGGCAACTGGTTTCCGAATTTTTATGCCTCTGTTTTTGCTCAGCCTGGGCTGTCGTCTGGAATTATTTCAGGTAGGTAATGAATGGGCTTGGGCAGGTTCTAATTTGGTCCTGATTACGACAAGTATAGCAATGATTATTGAAATTGCTGCTTACTACATCCCAGGTGTGGACAATATCCTGGACACAATTTCTATCCCCTTGGCAATGATTGCAGGCACCCTGCTTTTTGCCATACAGTTTACCGATATTTCTCCATTTTTTCGTTGGTCAGCTTCCATTATTGCTGGCGGAGGAACCGCTGCAACGATCAGTACCGTACTGGCTGGTACGAGGGCAGCTTCCTCAATCGGTACGGCAGGTCTTGGAAATTTCATTATTTCGACTATGGAGACCATTGGTTCCTCAGTCTTAACCATTTTGGCTGTATTCGTTCCTTTTATGGCTATTTTGGTCGTTTTCGCCTTATTCTATTTCTTCGGGAAGTTTGGAAAAAAACAATTGCAAAAGAAGTTCAAAAAGAGTTGAGATTAGCTGGTATACAAAAGGTCCGGTTTCCAAAAAAACCGGACCTTGCTTTGGCTGTTATCAGCCGTTATAGTTTGTTCACCTAGTCAATGATAACTTCTTGTGGTCTTTTTACCTTGTCAAGATCCTTGGGAAGAATGACAGTTAATACACCATCTTCGAAACTGGCATGTACGTTATCTGTAAGCACTTGTTCATTTAATTGAAATTCACGCTCAAATGCAGTACCCAAATGCTCCTTATAGATATAAGCTGTCGCATCGTTTGTATTTTCTGTACAGGAAATCGTTAAGATTCCTTCATTTATACTCACCTGAAATTGCTCTTTCTTTCGGCCGGCAGCAAATACCTGCACTTCGTAGAACTCAGAATTTTCAGAAATATTTACAGGAACAAATTGCTGTCCTTCCCCGCGCTGTCCTGTTTCGCCTTCAAAAAAATGCTGTTGAAATTTTTCAAAACGGTCTTTGAAATGTTGACCGCAAAATCTATTTTGATTTGAATATCTGCTGGAATAATGATCTCTTTTAAACATGTCTTTATTTTTTAAGTAATGAATATTGTGTATTGCGCAATGAGCAGTCCAAGGGACTTCACTACCGCCGCTATTTTATGTTATTTGGTTTTATACCAAGTCCTGATATTAATATACCGGAACAATTGTCGCATTCTTAACGCGTTGTTGTTTGTGTAAAGGAACGATTGCAGTATTCGTCCTCGACGCACTGTACATTCCGGGATGGACCGGAGCCCTGTCCATTTTAAATGAATGCATTTCTCTCCTACGCATTTTGGCCATTGCAAAGCTTCCTATTCCGAATAAGATCGTTGCAACCAACAACAGCTTAAAGATCGCTCCCATAATCAAGCTGGCTAAACCCACTATTACCGTCAATGCAATCAAGCGTGGTAATATAAATCGAATTTTATTTTTCATTTTTCTTTAATTAAATTGTTCTTTAAACCCAAAATCTGTCAATCCACCTATTGGTAATCCTATTCCTTATCCGATATACTTCTTTCGTTGTCAATTTCTCAACCCGTATAATTGTTGTATATCACTAGTAACAGATCATCGCGTCCTGTCATTACCTTTACAGTGTTTCTTTAGCTTTTGGCATAAAAAAAGGCGCCTTTATAGAAGAAGACGCCTGTATCAGGTTTTTACTTTAAAAAATTTACTTTTTTTTAGAATCCGCATCGTCCACTGAAACGACGTTTCCATTCCTCCCGCAAGCGCTCCCTTTCCTCTTCTGAAAGATCTTCATGGCGGCCCATATCAGGGGGGAATTTTTTACGGAACCCGCCTCTTCCCGGCTTACCAAATCCACGTCCAAATAGAATGCGTGATAGCACAAACAGGCCAAACGCCTGCCAATACGTGATTGCCTTTAAACTGAAAATATCACACATCAATGTATTCCACAGATATTGCAACAAGGCTACCAGCAAGAAAACTCCAATGATAATGGCAACAAACACAAAAGCAAATTTACCTTTTCCCTGTCTTCTCATTCTTCTATTCATAGCTTTATTTTTAAAATTTTAATTCTTCATACAAGTTCCGCAAACGTAAACGCAGATGTTTTACAGCATAGCCCTTTCTGCTTATGATCGTTTTCAGATTTTCATTTTCCATGTCGGCAATCTCCTGTAAGGTTTTATCTTCAATTTCATTGAGCATAAAAACCCGACGTTGTTTCTCGGGCAATTCTTCGAGGGCTTTCATCAATTCATCCCAGAAAATGTCTTTGAATAATTTAAGTTCAGGATTGTTCGAATCATCGGACAGCAAAAACTGACGTATCGGGAAAGCAGTGTCAGCTTCCTCTCCATCCCCCATTAAATCATCAAGCGATTCATCTTTCTTTTTTCGGTAGCTATCGGTAATCTTGTTTCGCGTGATAGCATACAACCATGCCCCCGCATTTTCAAGTTCGTCCATATTGGTCAAACGGCTGAATTGATACCAGACCTCCTGCAAGATATCCTCGGCATCTTCGGTCTTTTTGACCTTTCCTTTTACAAAACGCAGCAACTGCCCCCCATAAGTCTTGACGATGTCTGTAAATGATCTGGAGTTTTTTTCTGCCATATGATTTTGGTATGCAATGTCCATAGCTACATAGACGAACCAACAACGCTTTTACTCTAAATTATTTGCATCTGTATATTTTGTTCCTGTGATACAGCTATCAGATTTATTCATCGCCTGTATGTTTTAAGCGGCATTCATAAACTAGTTTCGCTCGGTTATTCACTTTCTTTGTGATTATTCATTCACAATTTGTTTTTTAGCTGTGTTCCTGAACTCATTTACTCATGCTTCCGCTTATCCCAGACAACCTTCCCTTTGTCTGTAATAAAGATAAAACGATAATTTGGAAAATTATGGATTAATTTTTTCCCTTCTTTTTCACCGAGTACCATAATGGACGTACTCAGGGCATTGGCTATTTCTGCCGATGGTCCATAGATTGTTACCGAAGTCAGTCCGGTAGCTGGATATCCGGTGATGGGATTAATAATATGGGAATAACGTTTCCCATTGATTTCGACATATTTTTCATAGCTGCCTGAGGTCGCTACCGCCATTTCATTTAAGTGAAGAACCCGGACCATCTGATGTGATTTGAAGGGGTTATTCACTCCAATCTTCCAGGGCTCACCATTGGGTTGGCTGCCCCAGGTCGATAGATCTCCTGAAGCATTGACAATTCCGGCAGTGATTCCACGGGCTTTCATGATCTCCCTTCCCCGATCCGCCGCATACCCCTTTCCGATTGAGCCAAAGCCAATCTTCATACCCGGAAGTTCCAAGAAAATAGTCGAAGCAGCACTATCCAAAACAATATGTTTATAGCCAACTTTGGCAACCGAACTTCTGATCACATCGGCAGAAGGCATCGTATCCATACTGCCATCAAACTTCCATATTTTATCTAAAGCAACAATGCTAATATCAAAGGCTCCTTGTGAATTCCGGCTGTATTGAATTGCCCTTTTGGTCAGGTCAAATACTTCGCGGTCAACTTTAATAGGTTTAATCCCTGCATTGCGGTTGACCTCCGAAATCTGCGTATATGGACGCCACTCCGAAATCAGGTTTTCGATACGTTCAATCTCTGCAATGACTTCGACAATATGCTGGTTGGCCTGTACGCTATCCCGATCAACTAGGGTGATCTCAAAAACAGACCCCATAAGGGTCACCCGCTTTTTGAGCATTACCTGTGAAAAACCGTTAGCGGCGGCTATCAACCAAAATATTGAAATCAGTAGATACTGCTTATAATAATTCATTACACATTGTCAAAATAAATGATAGCATAAGATTGTCATGTTTAATAACAATCTGTCAGGATCTGTCCATTTTCTTTGTAGACGCTGATCGATTTGCCTGCACTTGCCAGCAGTAGCCCGTTTAACGTTGCTTCGACATCCTGTTGCATACGGAGTGAACCACATAATAAGATACAACCCTGCTGTTCGAGCAATTCAACAAAATATCTACCATCCTGACGGATCAGATCCATCACGTACTGCCCCGGCTGTTCACGTGAAAAAGCCAGCTGTACATCGTTCAGTTGCCCCAGTTTTTTTTGTTTGTCGGTAAATTCCAGGTATTGTGCCGTCATTTCATTTTTTTTGCGGAAGCCTGCATAGAGCTTGACAGGTATTTTATGCTGATTTTCCGCAATCATACCCAAAAATGGTGCTATACCGGTTCCATTTGCAATCAAGGCCACAGCAGGTGCTGCCTTTGGAAAATGAAAACTTGGATTGACCATGACACGTGCCTCCAGAACCTGATCAGCTTTTAGTTGGTATAGAAATCCCGAACCAAAACCATCAGGAAATAGCTTGACGACCAATTGAACCATCCCATCCTTACATCCAATGGAATAGAAACGTTCCCGTTGATCCTGCGCCGGATAGATGGCCAACAAATCTCCGGACTGTGCTTTCATTTTTCCAAGTGGCTTTAATAAAAGTGTAAAGGTATTGTTGCTCTCCGAAACAGCTGATCGGGCAATCACTTTAAATTTCTTCAATCCAACAACTTTCGAGCTGTATATCGCTGGAGCAGAAGCCAAGGCAATATTGGTATATTCACTCCAATGATGTACCCATGAAATCAGTTCATCAACACTTTTGTCATTGACCGTATGTGGGTCTATCAGTCGGGACGCCCATGCTTGCTCGCCGAGCAACTTGTCTAACGTATACGCATAAGCACAAAAATCAGGATATGCTTTCGATCCAAAACCGAGCACAGAGAAATTAATCGTTTGCTGCTGTGGATAGGCTAACAGCTTTTTTTCAAACTGAGTCGCATTGGAAGGCGCAGTCCCTAGACCGTAGGTGGACGTAAACAGCAAAAGATGTTTTGCTTTTGGAAAGCACTGATAGTGGTTCATCCCGAGCAAAAGTGACTTTTTACCGTCCGCCAACAGCTGTTTGTGAATCTGATTGGCAAAAAACAAGGTACTTCCATTCTCAGTACCTACCAAAATAATAATTTCAGCGTCGGCCGCCTGATACTTATTCCTGATCTTTGTTCGCGTACGTTTGAAGGTAATGACAAAACCTGTATAAATAAAAAACACAATATTCAATGATGCAAGCCCCAAAATGATGGCCCATATCATATTGGTCTTACCCGTGTGAAGATCGAGCGAAAATTGTTCTGCAAGTGCAGTAAAGGGATACTTGACTTCTTTATGTACAGCACCGTTCAATTGATTTACTGTCAACTCCCGGTCTTTCAGTTTGAGGATATAATACTCGTCAGGATCTCCTTCCATAAAAGGAAACTCTACCTTCACGACATCGTTAAGTTTCGTTTTCTTGAAGATCGGAAAATCGGATATCGTCCGTTCCTCGGTCTCATTTTCCTTCACTGGATATTCAACCGTTTGGTTTGTCTTCTTCAACAGTTCGATTCGGACCATAAATAAATAGGTCCCCGTCAAAGCCAAAATTAAAATGGGTATCAGAAACAACCGCCCTGAAACAACATGAAAATATTGTGCGAAGAAATCCCGATTGATCTTGGTAAAGAAATGTCGAACGCCCTGTTGACGTTTGATAATCAGCACCAAACCTGAGATTGTAATCAAAAATAGCAGAAAAGAAGCGACGCCAATAATGATTCGGCCTGTTACCTTTAAGAATAAGGAACGATGCAGTGCTGTAGTCCATTGAACAAACTGTGTTTTGTTCTTTTGCGCACCCAGATAGTTGCCGGTTTTTGGGTCAATATACCCTTTTACAGTATTTCCCTCAGCATCGATGGCGTCAATGCTCACAAATTGATTGTGGTCGACCGAAATTTCAATAATTTCGGGATAAACCTTTCGCAGGCCGGTAATGGTCTGCGAAAGATCCAAAGAATCTATATTTTCTATTCGATAGGACGGTACTTTTTCATTGACAGCGTCAACGGCCAAAATTACTCCCGTGAGCGATAATACTAATAGAAAAACAGAAGAAACAAGAGCTAAGGCTAAATGTGCATACCTCCAGACAGATACCAACATTTTTTTTATTGTACTTTATTTAATTTGACAAGCTTAATGTATCCCTTACCATTCGCTTTTTCAGTGATAGCCTCTTTTGTTAATGGGATTTCAACATCTGTGGTATGATATTTCTGTTCTTCGACAGCAGATTCAAAGCGAAGTTTATACCCTTTGTTGAATTTAGACTCGTCTATTTCCAAGGTGCGCATGGCACGATCACCGCCACCGACAGATGCACCAGTCACTGCACTCAGCTTTTCTTTGGTTTTAGTCTGAAATTTATACCACTCTTTCAATGTGTTATACCATTGTTTATCTGGTCCCAATACAGCAAGTGTTTTTTCGTATGCTCCTTTCGGGTTTATGAGTGAAATAACGACATAAGCTCGTTCTCCTTGATAGGCGTTCATTTGGATCATACATTTATACTTACCTGTTTGGGCAAATGTGCTGACAGAAACTGTAGAAAACAAAAGTGTGGTCAGTGCGATCTTAATTATAGTATTCATCTTATTATTTTAAAAAGTCCAACTGTACATTTCCTTTTGACAAAAAGTCATTTTCTTTTGCCAGATCGTAAGCGGTTTCATCAAATTCGGTTTTCAGTTCCTTTTTTGCCCCTAAAGCGACCAATGTTTTTAATAATGAATCGTCTTTGGCGATTAAAGCTGCTTTATGCAGCGCAGTGGTGCCCTCTTTATCCTGAGCGTTGATATCTGCCCCAAGTTCGCTTGCTTTCTGAATCAGGTTTGTACTTTCTTTAGCAACGGCAAGATGATAGAGTGTGCTACCGTTTTTCTGTGGTGCGACCACATCCAGTCCACCCGCTTTAAGCACAGCTAACTTTTCTTTAAAATCATCTACCTGTGGGCTATTGGATTGCGTAGCCTGTTGCGGACGTCCACTCTGCGGAGCCTCCCTAAAAGAATTGAACCAGTAAACAGCTAAGTTGTTACCATCCTTGTCCAATAATTTGGCATCCGCACCGTTTTTAATCAAGAGTGCTGCGATCTCAGCTGTACCATTACCCACCGCCTTGGTCAATGCAGATTCACCTTTTTCATTCACAGCATTCACATTCTTTGCTTTGGAAAGTAGCAATTCCACTAATTTTGCGTCTTTGCCATTCGCCGCAACCATAAGCGCTGTATTGCCTTCGTTATCTGCTTTTGCAACATCAACTTCCTTATTCAAAAAGTAATTGATCACCGTCATATCTGGACGGCGTACAAGTGCATGTAATAAAGTCGCACCGTCTTTATTGATGAATTTAGGATCCAATTTAAGTTTCTCTACCAAATAGGTATAAGTCTCCAGTCCATTTGATGCTTGTCTAGATCCTTGTGTAGCAAAAAACAAGGCATTGTTTGTCGGTTTTACACCACGGTCGATAAACTTTTCGACCAACGGCATGTTACCTAATTTCGCCGCATAATCTGTTACTGTACGTCCATATTCATCTTTATCTTGTATAGAAAGCCCCTTCTTGATAAAGTAATCTGTCAATGCTAAATCTTTATCAGCAGAAGCTGCCAGCATCATTAACGTGGCTCCACCTTCATATTTTTGTTTTGGATCTACTCCGGCTTTGAATAAAGCATCATAAATAGCCATATTAGTGTTTCCTGTCGACGCAGCATAGGCGATGATCGGGTAGCCATGACTATCCTGGTAGTTTACATCAGAGCCTTTTGCAATGAGATAATCCACCAACTCCGCATTACCACTTGAAGCAGCCCAATGTAGATAGCTCCGGCTATGGTGTGTTTTCTTCGTAACACTATTTCCTTCTTGCTCAATCATGAATTTGACAACATCTGTCGGAGCTGCATTTAAAATAGCCATCGTTACGGGATCAAAAGATGCCGCATTCGGTTGTGAAGGGCTATTTCCTTTTGTAATTTCCTCCTTAACTGTAGCCAAAGTAGGTCTACCTTTCCAAAACTCACCATTCATCAAAGAATTTGTCTGTGCTTGTGCGTAAGATACCGCTAAAAGTAAAGCTGCTAAAAGTGTCTTTTTCATTAGAAACGTATTTTTTATTGATAATGAAGTCATCATGAACAATAGCTATTCCCGCTAGCTGTTTGTGAATATCGGATGGCTCTTGCTAACCTCAGCTAAATGCTATTATTAAACCGAAGAACCAACCTCTTATTTAAATTAATTCTAAATTACTGCAAATCTATAAAATATTCCGGTACTAAAAAATTAATACGGGTTAAATTTCCCCATCGTATACCTCTTTAGGCTTTTTTTCCAAACCCGACAAGCCCAACTTGCAAATCCAACAAAATTATCTTAGTTTAAGCTAACACTAAGGAAGCAACAGAATGAATACGGTATCGTCCAATCTTTTTCCAATAAGTTCTTTTGAGGGTAAACCAAGCCATAAACTCTTCTATAATATATTTAAACCTGAGAATCAAAAGGTACGAGGGACAATATTGATTGTTCATGGGATGCAGGAACATAGTGGCCGGTATCAAATGCTTGCCGATCATCTGGCTAACCGTGGTTTTGCTGTACTCACCTATGATCAGCTGGGACATGGGAAAACGGCCTTGAATGCGAATGGATTAGGTTATTTTCAAGAATCTGATCCAGCGGAACAACTCGTGCAGGATGCGCTAACAATGAGCACTTTATTGCAACAAAGCTATCCCGATCAACCGCATTTTATTTTAGGGCATTCCATGGGATCTTTTGTTACCCGTTGCGCCTTACAAGAAGCAGGAGATCGTTTTAAAGGGGCAATAATCGTTGGGACGGGCGCGCGACAAAAGGGATCCACCGCTTTTCGTATGCTGTTGGCAGTTCTCAACTCCTTTGCACCTAAAAAACGAAGCCGATTGATTAACAGCATATTTGATCAGCGTAATAATGCCGGATTTAAAAATGAGCCCAATCAAAATAACTGCAATTGGCTGAGTGTCAACAAAGCGAATCGAATTGCTTTTATCGAAGATCCGCTATGTGGCGGCTTATTTACCAACAATGGCTTTTATACGGTATTGAGTCTATCGCTACGTGCGACAGACAATAAGCTGACAAAAGGTATCCCGAAAAACTTGCCCTTATTATTTATTAGCGGACAAGATGACCCTATTGGCGATTTTGGGAAGGGAGTGGAACAGGCGGCCACTCAGCTGCGCTCGCAGGGACAGACGGATATTACCATCAAACTGTACAAAGGAATGCGCCACGAAATACTCAACGAGGATTGCAGAGAAGATGTTTTTAAATGCATTGATCAATGGCTTGACCAGCATTTACATTAATTGTGGCCTAAGTATTTGGGCTAAGCCATTACTGTAGCTCCACGGATTTCTAGTAGAGAGGAAATACAATAGCAATATTAATCCTATTTCCTTCAAATGTCAATAAGAACTATTTAAAGACAGGGGCGATCTTTTCCACAACACTACTTGTTGCTCCTTCAATCATTGGCCAGTCCTCTTTCCATATTACCCTATCCAATAATAACATGCGGCGATTTCCCCCTGTAGAAACACGGGGCCGCTTGGGGTCCATGGCGTGATAAAGTAGCCAGTCATTGCCCTGCTCGTCGCTTATAATCCGGGAGGTATGCCCCGTGCCCACAAATTTATCATTCCCTTTCAGCAATAATGTTCCACTTCCCCTTTGTCTCAAATCACGGCCTTCCTGATCCAAGTAAGGGCCCTTCAAAGTTTTTGATCGGCCAACGAGGACATGGTAAGTACTTTTTTCGCCTTCACAACAGGAGCCCTTTGAGCCGATAAAGTAATAATAACCTTTTCTTTTGTGGATTACCACAGCTTCAAAATCACCGGCTGCAACCTTAAATTTCTTGTTAAGATCGGGTACCTGCATACCATTGTCATCCAAAGGTACACCATAGGTCCCCTGCGCAGCGGTATCGCTAAAACTTCCCCAGAAGAGGTAGTTCTGGTTATTTACCCTGAAAAAATAGGGGTCTATCGAATTGGGGACATCGATCGATTTACTATCGAACAGTTTGCCCTGATCCAAAAATGGTCCTTCGGGTTTGTCCGCTACTGCCACCCCAATACCGGGATTAGGATCGCCCCAGGTGGAGTAAGCATAGTACATCATATATTTCCCGTTCAATAACACTACATCCGGCGCCCAAATCCCACCTTCCGGCTTCCAGTTTGGCTTGACTGAAAATGCCGTCCCTATCCAGGTCCAATGCACCAGATCTTTTGACTGCAAAATAGAAACTAAACGCTGCCCCTTACCATCCCCCCAATTGTCAGCTGTTCCATAAGCATAAAATAACTTATTCTGTGGATTACGTATAACTGTAGGGTCTGCAAGTATCGGTTCAAAGACAGGATTTATGTAAATCTTGTTTTTAACGGAGGACCGCACGGTCTGAACAGTTTGTGTGACTGAACCTGAAGAACTTCTACATGAGTTCAACAGGCACAGGCATAAAACTCCACTCCAATATTTTAATGAGGTCGACTGCAGCATTTCATCAATTTTATGTTATCCCGATTTCCATTCATTGCGTCCATTTAATACTATTTTGTTGGTGCATGGTATAAGGGCTGATGGGCTGTATTTAATTCCGCTTCAGGCATTTTTACCACCTTACGATCATAAGTCATTAAACCATTGGTTTCCACCTCAACATCTGTCGTCTGTGTATAAACTGCTGCCGACAGTCCCATTGGAATAAGTCGTGTCAGATCACGGATGAGTTGTTTATATCGTTCGAGAAGTTCGGTTTTATTTTTAAAGCTCTGGTACCCCCAATTGTCCTTTTGCTGCCAGGAGTGGCCATCAATCGGAAGGCCCAATCCACCAAATTCTCCAAGTGCCAGCACTTGGTTAGCCCCAAATAATTTTGGATCCGGCATCGCTGCATCCGGGTAATTGTGTATATCCAATATATGACCCGTCTCCATAAAATTACCACCACTCGCGCTATTTACCAATCGGGATGGGTCATTGGCCATGGTCCATTCGGTAATCTCTTTTGTCTTAAACTGGCCCCAAGCTTCATTAAAAGGCACCCAAATCACAATGCTCGGATAATTATGCAAAACTTCCATGATGGTCTTCCACTCTTTTCTATAGTAGCCCTCAGACTCCTGCGAACGTATTTTGTCCCGATTTCCACCGGATATTTTTCCTGGTTGCATATCCCAATGATTTCCCCCCAGGTCACCACTTGGCATATCTTGCCAGACAAGCATACCGATACTGTCACAATAGCGGTACCAACGCGCTGGTTCAACCTTAATATGTTTACGGATCATATTAAAACCCATTTCTTTTGTCTTGATCACATCAAACTTTAACGCTTCATCCGTAGGTGCTGTATGCAAGCCATCGGGCCACCAGCCTTGGTCAAGTGGTCCATATTGAAAGGTAAACTTGTTGTTCAATAGAAGCCGCTGTATTCCGTTTTCATCTTTTCCCATTGAAATTTTACGCATCGCAAAATAGCTTCTTGCTTGGTCAATGACCTTCCCTTTGCGGACTAACTGAATTTCTAAATCATAAAGCTTCGGATTATTGGGCGACCAGGCAACCAAATTAGGTACGGCAAGCTCGAAAAGCGTATTTGGTTGCCCCACCTGTTCTTTAATAACCTGAGTCCCGTTTAGTGCCCGCACTTTAATTTCATCTCCGGCCCGGCTACCTGCTACTGTTGCTTGAAAGGCAAGTACTCCTTCATCCAAGTGCGGCGTCTGCTTTGTAGTCACAATATAGGATTGTGGTACACTTTCCAGCCATACTGTTTGCCATATCCCGGTAACTGGTGTATACCAAATACCATTCGGACGATTGACCTGTTTACCCCTAGGTTGTGGACCATCGTCCGTAGGATCCCATACACGTATAGCGATTTCCTGTTTGGCTCCCTTTTTGAGAAAACGGGTTACATCCATTGAAAAAGGATCAAAACCGCCTTCGTGCCTACCGACCAGTTGACTATTTACATACACATCACATTGCCAGTCCACGGCTCCAAAATGCAGCAAGACATTATTTTTATTGACCGACTTGTCCAAGGTAACGGTATTGGTATACCATAATGCCTTATCCTTACCCACTTCCTTACCGACTCCAGAAAGTGCGGATTCAATCGCAAAGGGAACCAAAATATCTCCATCCCATTGTTGAGGTATGTCCTTCACATTGACAGGAGTAATGGCATATTTCCATAAACCATTTAAATTTTGCCAATTATTTGTTCGTACCAGTTGTGGTCTCGGATATTCCGGATGGGGTTGATGTACAGTCACTTTTTCACCCCATGAGGTCAATATGTGATCGCCAGCCGGTTTCCATTCCTGTGCAAAATTCAATTGTGCAGCCATCATCAAACTGGCAAAAAACAAGGTTTTCTTCATCATAAAAATCGTTATATCATTTATATCTTTTATTACTTTACTGTCGGAAATGCGGCGATACGCAAACGGGCCGCCCCCATTGGAATCAATTCAACTTCTTTTACGGCTGCCTGACTTTCGACCGGACTCAAGGGCAATACCCCTGTCAATCCATTTTCATCTATTTTCCAACCATCAATTCGTTTCGCTTTTACCAAAATAGAAATGGGCACCGCATCTGCTTCAAATGGAAAGGCATCTTTTGGCCAGGCCCGTTTGACTACTTTCAATTGATCCGGAGCAAGCAATTGATCTTGAACAAGGCCATAATTCCAATCACTTGCCGGAAGGATCTCGTAAGAAGGCCATTTGGTCGGATCAGCAGTTTCCTGCCATTTTGAGTCACCAATTGCCGAAGCTTTACTATCCTTTTGTACGTAATTTTCCTTAATCTTTAGGGCATAGGTCAATGGGCCCCGTTGAATACTCACGGCATTTTTATTCGTTGTCCAGGTATTCAACTCAATGGACATTGGCAACAAAAGCTCAACCTGATCTCCATCTTTCCATTTTCTGTCAATCCGAATATACTTCGCGCCAGCTGCTACATTCTGTGTCTTTCCATTAATTTTGACCTGTGCCTGTTTTGCCCAGGCAGGAACCCGCAAGTAGAATGGGAAATCAATAGCCTTTCCATTCGTTCCTATTGCAAAACGGATTGATTCTTCGAATGGATAATTGGAGCTTTGTTGAATCTGAATTTTTTGGTTATCTGCGACTTTGATATCCGCGTTGGATGCAGCATAAAGTACCGCAGCAACGCCATTATCGTTCGTTGCCATATACAGGTGTTCTGCATAGTATGGCCATCCTTGACTATGATTGTGCTGGCAACAGCGTGAACTAAAAGGGTTCATCATCAAAAACGGGCCGTTGTTATCAATGCCCGGAGCATGATTGTGACTATCACTAATGCTCATATTGGGGCTAGTGATATAACGTAGCGCTTTGAAATCAGCTGTTACCGCTGCCGGATACGTATTGAAGGCCACGTCTTCCGCATGATCTGCCCAAAAAGGATCGCCCGTGATTCCCAGAAGGATCTCATTGGAGGCCATCTGTTCGACCATACCGCAGGTTTCGACTCCTTGCCTAGGGTCGGTATATCCCGGACGGGCATTTTCATCGGCACCGAACATTCCGCCCGGCACTTGGCCAAATACCTGTCTGACAAAGTGAAAATTATTGTAAGTCGCCTTCAGATCTTCAGCGGACTGACTTTTGAGATAATAAGTCGCCGGCTCCCTGAAACATTGTGCAACATTGACATTGTGCCAGTTGGGCAAGTCATCTTTTTGCCTCCAGTTGGCCGTATTACGATGGATTTTATCGGCGAGGTCCATCAACCATTCATTCCCTTGAGTCCGATTATAAAGCCAATAGACCGATAATAAATTATCCCCACCGCGACTATTTTCCCAGTAATCTTTTAGAAAAAAGCTATCGGGCAAACTCGCCTGCCATCTAAAGTAGTTTGTCATTAAGGTTAGCACACGTTGATCAGCACTATATTCGTAATAGGATTGTAGACACCAGAGCATAATCATATTTCCCCATAAATCGGGTTTATTGTTGCGCAGGATCAGGGGGCCAAAGTAGCCATCTGGCCGTTGACTCTTCATGGCTGCCTCCAACCATATTTTTGACTCCGCGATTATTTTTGGATCTTTCAGAATATAGCCCAGATTTGCATAGCCTTTTAACCAGTAAGGAACTTCTTCCCAGCCATAATCACCCTTTCCGTCTGCGCTCAGCCAGGCATTATTTTTTTTTGATAACCAGGCACTGATCTCACCAAGGTGACCAGTAAGACCATTTTTTTGTAACTCCAAATACTTTCCTAACCAACCTTGAGGAACAATACTTCCTACAGGCAATTTTAGCAGGGCATTCTGTTTTAACGGCAAGCGGTTGTTAATATAGTTTAGATTTTTACCCTCTACCGGTAGTTGATCAACAGCGACGACGGCATTGCTCTGCGCTGAACTTAGAAAACAAATTCCAATTAAATAAGATAATAGACCTATTTTTTTTGTCATTATTGGCTTGATTAGTTTTATAACTGATTATCCAAAAATAAGGTTTAATCAATGAGTTGGACGATTGATTTTTCTCAAAAAACTGCCTATTTGTATCAAAAGAAGAAAGCACATCCCCATAGAGATGTACTTCCAAAACCAATCATTATTAATCTATACTATTTTATTGAAAAACGATACAGGGATTTTGTTTGATAGATCTCTCCGGGGTTTACAATTGTGGTTGGAAAACTGGCTTGATTTGGCGCATCCGGAAAATGCTGCGGTTCTAAACAGAAAGCTGTCCGAAACGAATCTTTTTTACCATTTTTTAACTGCACTTGCTCATTCATAAAGTTACCGCTATAGAATTGAATCCCCGGTTCGGTGGTCAAAATATCCATGATAATACCAGACTTATCTCCCACGACATGTGCAGCCTTATACCATTCACCTTCTTTCTCCTTGCTCAACACAAAATTATGGTCATATCCTTTTCCATAGGTGAGCTGCCTGTCATCGGTATTGAGATCTTTTCCAATAGTCTTGGGAGAGGTAAAATCAAACGGTGTTCCTTTTACTTCGGCCAATTGTCCCGTAGGTATCAAGGTACTGTCGACGGGCGTATATTGATTGGCAAACAATTGAAGCTGATGGTCTAAAATTGTTCCGCTACCCTCGCCGTTCAAATTAAAATAAGCATGATTTGTTAAATTGATCACTGTCTTTTTATCGGTTTCAGCCCGATAAGTGATCATCAATTCATTGCTGTCATTGAGTGTGTAGGTAACTTCCATCTGAATATTTCCCGGGAACCCTTCTTGCCCATCGGGTAATGTATACGCAAAAGTAAGCGATGAAGGGTCCGACTTCTTCAGGGTCCAATGCGCAAAATGTACGCCTCTAAAGCCGCCGTGCAATGTATTAGGTCCATTATTGACCGCCAGCGTATAGTCCTTGCCATCCAGCTTAAATTTTCCTTTTGCGATACGATTTCCGAAAGGCCCTACAATCGTTCCAAAAAATGGTTCTTTGGGGTTATTATAATCAACGGCTTTAGAAAATCCCAAAACAACATCACACAATTTACCCGTATGGTCAGGCACCCACAGACCGACAATACGTGCACCAAAATTTGTAAAATAGGCCTGTACACCATTTTTGTTGGTCAATTCGTATAAATAGACTTTTTTGGTATCGATTGTTGTACTAAATGATGCAGTGTCCATCAAGGCTGCAATCGTATCATTTGGGGAACCTTTTGAACTATTCGTCTGTTGACAAGACAGACAACAACAAGTCAGTATACCGGAAATACCCAGCAACAGCAATTTTCCTTTCATTTATTATGATTTAAATCGTTTATAATCTTTATGGAATGACAACGTGCGTTGTTATCTATATTTTTTATAATTTTATTGGTTACAATACAGATACTAAAATCCAATTTTTTTTTATTTTTTTTGGATTAAATTGTTTCAATTTTAAGCTATTTTGTATCAATAACCAAATGATCATGATCAACCTCAAGCCGCTGCATTTTTTATTTTTCTTGCTGTTGTCTCCTTTGCTGATCCGGGCACAGCCTTATTATTTTAACCATTATCAGATTAATGAGGGGCTTTCAAACAATGCAGTAATCTGTAGTATGCAAGATAGTTACGGATTTCTCTGGTTTGGCACTAAAGATGGTCTGAACCGATTTGACGGAAATAGTTTCAAACATTTTGACGCCTCCACCTCTGAAAAAAACAGCTTAGGAGGCAACAATATCATCTCCCTGAAAGAAGATTTCAGGAGAAGGATCTGGATTGGCACCGACCAGGGAATCTACTGTTACAACCCCATTGATGAACAGTTTAGGTTGTTAAGTAAACAGTTCGAAAATTCGGATGTACCCGTTATCATTACAGATCAAAAAAAACGAATCTGGTTTATATCGAACGGTATGCTCTATTACCATCATCTGATCAGCAACGAAATTAAACAAATTACCAGATCAGATCTCTATATTACGGCAGTCAGTTGCACGAAAAATGGAACTATTTTCTTTGGTACTCCGGAAGGAAAAATTTTCCGGATCAATAATGCCGACGAACCAGTTCTCCTATTAGACTTTCAATTAAAATATGGTGCAAAAGATTGGTTCAGTATCGAAAAAATAACGGAGAACCGTAAAGGGGAGTTATTGATCGGCACTTCCAAATCTGGCGTTTATATATACGATTTAACGAAAAAAAGCTTAAAATCCATCTTAGGCCCAGACCGCTTAGAGCAATTTCTCTATGTCAGGGATATCCTTCAGCCGAATGATACCGAGTATTGGTTTGCAACTGAATCCGGGCTTTTCATTTATCAAATTGCGGATCAAAGTTTTATCAATATTCAAAAAGAACAGGAGAACCCATGGGGTATTTCTGACAATGCCGTTTATAACATTCTCCAGGACAGGGATCGAGGAATCTGGCTTGGGACGTATTTTGGTGGTGTTAATTACTATCATAAGAATAACAGCATAATCGAAAAATTTTTACCTCAGGATAAACCCGGTAGCTTAAAGGGATCTGTCGTACGTATCATTACCAAAGACCCTGCAGGCAATGTCTGGATCGGCACTGAAAATGGCGGTTTGTCCAAACTAGACCCTATTTCCGGAAAAATCAAAAATTTCTCTGAAAAACAGGGAAATCTGGCAAACAATAATATTCATGGAATTCTACCCTTTGACAATAAAATATTGGTCGGTACTTTTGTCAACGGACTGGATATTTTTGATCCCGGACAAGAAAAAGTTGTTTACCACATTGATCGAAATAGTTATTCCAACACCGATCTACAGAGCAATTTCCTCTTTTATCTGTATAAAACAAGGAAGGGAGAGATTTTAGCAGCTTCCACCCGTGGTTTGTATCGTTTTAATTTCTCCAATAAATCTTTTCATATCCTCCGAAACGTTCCCGAATATATGTTTTACACAACCGTGCTTGAAGATAAACAGGGAAATATCTGGTTAGGCACCTGGAGGGATGGCTTATTCTACTTCAATCCGACTACAGGAGCTTTCAAGCATTATACGCATAATAAGGAAGATCGAACTTCCCTACCAAACAACCGAATCAATAGTCTATTTGAAGACTCCCAAAAACAGATCTGGGTTGCTACAGAAGGCGGTATGGCCAAAAAGCAGCCTACAGGTAACGGGTTTGAAAAAATAGGCATACATGAAGGTATGCCCAGCAACGTGATCCTGGCTATTCTTGAGGATCAGCAAAATAACCTCTGGGTAAGCACCTCCAAAGGACTGGTCCGTTATCATTTGTCGAATGGAAAAAAAAGGGTTTTTAACTTAGAATCGGGCTTACCGTCCATCCAGTTCAATTACAATTCCTCATTTAATGATGGGCAGGGCAATTTTTATTTTGGCACGATCAACGGTTTAATCCGTTTTGATCCAAAAAAACTCAATCAGATCAGTTATAATACAGGAATTCCGATCTATATCACAAACCTCTATATCAATAACAAAGCGATTAACCAGTATACTGATGGCAATATACTCTCCAAATCCATCCTATTCACGGATAAAATTCAATTGAAACACGATGAATCATCCTTTAGTCTTGATTTTGCCGCACTGCATTACCAAGCCCCCCATTCTATCCATTACAGTTACAAGATGGAAGGCCTAGATAATAACTGGGTTGATATCACCAGCAATCAACGGGCTTATTTCACCAAGCTTGCACCGGGAGACTATATTTTTACGGTTAAAGCTGAAGATCCCAACGGAAATGTTATTCCTACGTCTGCAAGTCTTAAAATTGTTATTCTTCCCCCGATCTGGGCAAGTATACCTGCTTACATCTGTTATGCATTTATTCTTATCGCGCTTATTATATTTATTATTTATCATTTTAATGAAAAGATAAAACAACGAAACCGTCAACATTTACTGACCGTTCAAAATCTTCGCGAACAAGAGCTCTATCGCTCAAAAATCAATTTTTACACGGATGTAGTCCATGAAATACGTACACCATTAACCTTGATTAAAGCGCCCTTGGAAAAACTTATGGACAAGGTCGAACATAATCCAATAACAGACAAGCTCTTGACGACCATGCAGAACAATACCGAAAAATTGATTGCTCTCAGTAACCAGTTGCTGGATTTTAGGCAAGTCGAAACGGAAAGCTTTAAATTACATTTTGAGCTGGAAAACATTAGTCAGGCAGTACAAAAAATCAGCAATGATTTCAGTGTGACGGTTCAAGCCATGGGAAGAAACATGACGGTCACCATCGCTCCCGATATCATGGGGTACATTGATATAGATGCTTTTGATAAAATCTGTTATAACCTGTTCAATAATGCCTTAAAATACTCATTAAAGGATATTGAAGTGAATTTAGCAGCGGAGAAACAGAAAAATATTGCTATATTGACCGTGAAAAACGACGGTGATTTAATTCCTTCAGAAGAAAGGGAACGAATTTTTGAACCATTCAATCGCTTAAAACAAAATAAGAATATTCCCGGAAGTGGTTTAGGATTAGCATTGACAAGATCCTTGGCATTAAAACATCAGGGCAATCTAGTATTTGAAGTCGAAAGTTCACGATGGAATGTATTCCGTTTGACGTTACCGCTAAACCACAGTTCAAACCAATGATTATGAATGCAAAAGCCAATTTATTAGTAGTAGATGATCATGCTGAATTACTTGAATTTATCGCAGATGACCTTAATGAAGATTACCATATTACCACCAGTACAAATGGAAATGAGGCCTTAAATTTACTCGCGTCGGAATATTTCGACTTAATCATCAGTGATGTGATGATGCCCGAAATGGATGGCTATGAGCTTTGCCAGAAAATCAAGGAAGATATTGCTTATGCACATATTCCCGTCATCTTACTGACGGCAAAAAATAGCATAGAATCAAAAATCCAAGGCTTAGAATATGGTGCTGACGCATACATCGAAAAACCATTTTCGCCTGCTTTTTTAAGAGCTCAAATTGCTAGCTTGCTAAAAAACAGGATTAAGGTCAAGGAATTTTTCATCAAGAATCCGATGTCCCAGATACAGCAAATCGGTCAAAATCAAAGTGATCAGGATTTCCTGCTCAAGATCGAAGAAATCATAATGGAACATCTGGATGATCCACAATTTAATGTAGACCGTATGGCAGACATTCTCTGCATGAGTCGGCCCACCTTATATCGAAAAATAAATCTGGTCTCAAGCCTGTCGCCAAATGAACTGATTAACCTGACAAGGCTTCGAAAAGCGGCAGAGTTACTTAGTTTAAGACAATACAAAGTCTATGAAATTTCAAATTTATTAGGTTATAGTTCAGCCACACATTTCTCCCGAAATTTCCAAAAACAATTTGGACTCAGTCCAACCGAATTCCAAGACTCGCAATTGAAATAGTAAACTATCAAACAGCGGCTTTCATTTTGATACAGATTAAATTTACATCCTGAAAATCAAATCAAATCATTGGCTGTATATTGCCGGATAGGGGCAGAAACTTACCCAGATTCACTGGAGATCGCTCTTAAATGCGACTATAAAATAAGAACCAAATTCACGGGGAATATGGTTCTTATTTTTTTCCAGATATGGCAACTAACGTATAATTAATCTCTAGTTTACACAATCAAGCTTGCTATCCTCTCCTTAATCTGAAAATCGAGCATCTAACCTATTACCATTTGATATCTACACGTACACCATCGGGATTATTTTCAAATCCCAGCAAATACGTTTTTGTTTTCGTATCCCAATTTGCTTCCAAAAATTCCTCTTTTTTATTCACGAGAACACTCATTGGCTTACCAGGTAATAATATCCGAGAAATGTTTGTGGTATTAATCGGGCTTTTTGCAGTAAATGAATAATGATGCCCAGCCGATGTTTCATCGTAAATACGGCTTGCTGAGGCCAGTACCTGTGGCTGTTGTTTGTTTTTTATATGATCTATATTCACAAACAGCCCCTGTTCATTAGGCTGGATATTTTTGGAAGTAACAATGGGCAGAGCCGGATCATAAAGATCAATTAGATTTCCCTTCACCTGATAAGGATCATTGCTCACACTTTCATCCAATACGGCAATCAGATCGTAATTACCGCGCGTCAACGTAAAATAATTTTTAAATTGCAACTTTTCGGATTTAGGATTATTTTCATAAAGGCTCTTCGTCACGTCCAACAGTTTGAGGCTGTTATCGGGTTTGACCACAAATTCTTTGGGGTCTGATCGTAACACATAAAAAGTACCTTTTCCGTAATTATATTTCCCCTCTTCTGCCATACCGGTCTTCAGCCCCATTTTCTCAAATAGATGATCCGATGGCCGCTGGTACTGTTTGCCATTGGTGTTCCACCATTCCCGTACCGATTGAAAAGGATCGAGATCGGTACCGCAATAAATCAGAACACCACCATTTTTCACCCAATCTGCAAGGTACTGATGCGCTTCGGGAGCTAGGGGTTTCATATTGGAGTAAGACATTAGGAGTACCTTCGTCTCCGCCAGAGCATCCTTAATTCCTAAATTCTCCAGATGAACTGTTTTTATGGGCACCCCACGTTTTAGAAAAGGAAGAGCAAGACCGTAAAAGTTGGCCAGTTGTGGATCGTCATATCCGGCATGCGTCGGAAAACGCTGAAACATCAACGAATTTGCCAGCAGGACACTAATTCCTGTCGATCCGGAAACTTGACTTGCCGTTTTTGGCATATTATTCAGGCTATTGATCATTATCTGCATCTGAGTCGAATAATGCCGCGGTATTTTTTCCTTTTGGTCGCTATCGGGACTTGTCTTATACAGTCCCTCATAGATACGTTCGGGCCAGGGCATCACTTCATAATCAGCGATATTCGGATATAGCAGCTGCGCTGTGAACGTAGCTTGGTAATTTTTCTTATAATCGGCCCAATCTCGCGGCCAATCTTCGATCGGGTCCGTCAGGAAAAACATCTTTCGTCCGGTGGGTGCGGTCATAGATTCCATTGCACCGTACTCCAGAAAAGCAGTTTCGAAAACACGTTCTTTCGCGACACCATTAAAATAGTTGGGTTCACGCGAAGTCCCTGTCCATACCTGCGCGATATAACCATCCACACACGGAAGCGAAGCCAAACTCGCTTCAGGACTGACGATCATCCACTGCGAATAGTTGATCAAGGAATGCGTGGGCACATAGCATTTTACGTCCATTCCCTTGGTTTTCCCGTACGACTTCGCATAGGTAAAGACTTCATTCAGTGCATTGAGGTATAAAGCATACTTTAATTTATTCGATAAGTAAGTATTTTCTGGCGATTCATGCTGCGGTCGCCACTCAAAACCATAGTACTTTTTCCATTCTTTCTTAAATGATTCACTGTAACCCGCGCGTGCCCAGAATTCCGGTTCTTCCATAAATATGGCGTCAATCCCAGCATCAATAACCCGCTTAACATGCAGCTCTTTGATGTACTTTAAATAATTTGCTGTAGGAACAATATAGGGAACCATATGACCATGCCAGATGGTATCACCTTTTACGTCAACTTGCCCCTCATCCAAGTGCATCTTTCCATCCCATTTTCCTGTAAAGTAATCTTGATACTCGCCCCAGGCAATCCCGGTCATAAAATGGGTAATATATCCCTTATCACGCCAAGATTTCACGCGCTCTTCAAATGGAATCTTTCGAGACTTGTCAGATGGATTCCCCCCTGTTCCATAGACCATCACCGCGTCCGCCCGGTTGTCAATGGTCGGGCGCCATTCTCTGGAACTCTGAAATGTCGTCTTTACGGGATCTTTTCTTTGAGCGAACACAGGAAGCGTCGTCAGCGTCAATAAAGCGAGTATATTCGTTTTAATCATAATCTATTGTTTATTTCCATTGCTATTACTTATCGTTTACTTCTGCATTTTTTATACTATGCAATATGATTTTATCATGTTTATTGGTCTACCAGCTGAACCAGTCTTATTCAAAATCCAACTGCAACATTGATCTTTTAAACAGACCGGCTCAACATGGTTGTAGATTCCCTTATGGAATATCTACCCGCTTGGCTTCGTTGTAGTTCCACCTACGGGTACCTGTTCCACGGGGGGTATCGTAATTAATTCGTGATGCCGCCCGAATGAAGACCGTGCGACCTTTTGGGATTTCACCAATAGATTCAAGATCAATAACCTGGCCCAATTTCGCGTTAAAGCTGTCGCCACCATACTCGATTTTGCTGGACCATCGTTCATCGCGTGCCCTATATCCTACCGTGGAGGAGTAGCTCACAAAGAACTGTATATCCGTGACATTCAAAAAATCAGGACTATAACTTCCTAGAGGCTCGATCTTATCTCGAAAAAACTGTTCGGTTATGGCACGGGTAATCTTTACCTTGGCTTTTACCTTTCCGTTTTCGACAACAGGGTTTCCTACCCATTCTACTTTGAGAAAAGGATGCACCTCCATCTTGATCTCATGTGAACCATTCAGCTCCATGTTTTTGCTGTCATCTGACAGCACCTTGCCATCACCGTCTGTACGCACCAATGGTATAAAAGGCCCGTCTACGGTGATGTTATAATTACCTTTAAATAATTTGGTATGTTGAAATGTTCCATCGGGCATGCAATAGAAGTCAGGGTTGTGCTCCACATTATCTCCCCAGCTAAGCTCTGTCAATCGGACACGGATACCTTCACTGCCCTGATCGGTCAATATAGGTTCACCAGTCTGTGCGTCAACGACAATTCCTTTTAATGCCACAGAAGGGGCTTCATAATTATCTGCCTCAAAGAGGCTACACGAACTCAGCATACATAATATGCCTATCGCACCAAAAATACTATTTTTCATTTCTTGTAATTCATTATACGTTAATATTAGAAATTCACCCCGCACAGGTAAAACGTGCTTGGCGCATTCACGCTCGCAGCACAGCATACTTATTTATCGGTTGGGTTGTTGGTCGATCACTGGACTTTTAGCCACCTCTCCACCGGGAATTTCAAAATAATAGTCTACAGGTGTGTACCGGAATGTTTTGGTACTTACCCATTGGAATCGTGCATCAAAGAAGTATTTACCTGTTGAGGTGGAAAAAAATGGATACAATCCTCTGAATCTAAAGTTCTCATTATTACTGTATAGGTTTTTATCCTTTTGTGTTCCCCAGAAACCATCCCGGCCTTCAAAATGCAATACCCGCCAGCGACGTAAGTCCCATTTCGCCTTATGCTCAAATGCGAGTTCTTTGCGACGTTCCCTTCTGACAATATCTCTTCCGGTATTATCACCGGTAATGGTGCCTGTTAATAAATCCGCTCCCGCGCGCGTGCGAATCTCATTGACAGCGCCTGTCGCTGTCTGTAAAGGGTCGCTTCCATCGGCAGGATTCGCACCTAGCATTTTTAGTTCAACGGCTGCTTCGGCAGCGTTTAATAAGACCTCAGCATAACGCATCAAAATAAAGGGCTGATCAGATTTTCCTTCTCCAACTTCTTTTGCCGGATTTGTGTTGAGCCATTTACGCACATAAAAACCTGTTAATGTCGCTTCCCCATTATCGAAGAACGGCCCTTCGTTTCCGGCAGCATTCATTTTTTGTCCATTATAATCCACCGTTTGCTGACCACTGCCATCTCTTGGACTTAGATACAAGGTCTTTGGTGAACCGGTATAAGCACCCAGCTGTTGATAACGCGTATCCGCTGTAGCATAGGAATAATCTGTAAACAAAGGTTTTATAGGTGTTTGACCGGTATAAATCCCGGCCCGTATATCCATCTTTCTTTCCTTGAAGATATCATCGGGAAAAATAACATAAGCACGCAGACGGGGTTCCGCATTTTTAAAGAAGTCCATCGGTTTGTCATACAGCTTATATTCGCCCTCCTTATTGTTCTGTCCGGTGGTCACTTTGACGGTTCCGTCAGCATATTTGTCAAATCCATCAAACAGTTCCATAAAATCCACCGTAGGACAGGTGCCTGCAGAAAGTGGTGATCTAAAAGTGAAAGGCGAGCTAAAGGCATCAAAACTATGTGTCAAGGTCGGATAGACATATTCCTTGACGTAGATATTTTCAGGACTACTGAGGTCACTGAACATATCCACCATATTTTGATATTGTGCCTCTTTATCGTTCGCTGTCCATTTCTTTTTATACAGAGAATAGCCACCTGCTGTTATTACTTGTCGGGCAGCAGCATAGGCTTCCGAAAAATACTTTTGCGAAGCAGCTTTTGCTGTAGCGGCATCAAAACCGATAACCCGCACCCCCGTTTTCCTTCCGAGACCTGTCAGGCGGCCGGAAACAGTTTCATTGTATTTAGCCACACTTCCCGCATAGAGCATGGCTTCGGATTTAAAAGAAAGCGCCACAAATTTATTGGAGTAACCTGTTTTGGGACTTTTTGGAAGCATTAATTTGATCGCTTCATCATAATCTTTAAGGATCTGGTTCCAGGTATCTTCTTCACTCGAACGGGGAATTTCCAGATTAGCTGAGGTATTTGGATATTGTAAGACTTTGGTGACCAATGGTACACCACCGAAGCGTCGTGCCATGGCGTAAAATACTGTTGCCCGAACATAGTATCCTTCACCTAAATAATGATTGTAAAGATCCTCAGAAAACTTGTCCTTGTAATTGGGTAAATTCTCGATTAAATGGTTCGCATCCCGAAGTAATTCGAATGCTCTTTCCCAATAGGCTGTCCTTTCACCTGTAAAAGAAGTGCTGATGCCATCCCTGGTCACAGCTTCCCCAGTTCCTTCAATACCGATGGCAGCCAGCCAACCATTAAATTCTATACCCCATTGTGCCATATACTTGAAATCTTCGAAAGGCATTAGGCTATACATCCTGGCCATGTAAATATCCATACCGGCGGGCGAGCTCAACAGATCTTGATCTGTAACCACATTTTTGGGCGTAATATCCAGATCGGCACAACCCGTTAGTCCGATTGAGCCAGCTAATGATAATATAATGAGTAATTTTTTCATCTGTATAAATTGCTTTTCAATTGTAATGAAGCTATCAGATTTATTCATTCCCAATATGATTGAATAAATCATGACGGTTTCATTGAAATATTTTTTTGCGTGCTAAAAAGTAAGCGATAGGCCTAATGAATAGGTCTTATTCAATGGATACATCCGTCCTAAGTCATCATCCGGATGTTCTGGATCCACAAATCGTACGCCTGTTATTGTGAAAAGATTATAGGCATTCGCGTACACGCGTAAACGCATCGTGGACGAAGGCTTTAGATTTGAGAAAGTATACCCTAGTTCAACACTCTTCAATCTCAAGTAAGCTGTACTGACGCGATTGAATTCAGAGTTTTCCATTGGATATCTTCCGGTAAAGGCATAATATCCTTTCACCCATGCTGTTGCTGGATCATAGGGATCAGCTAAAGGATCCATGGGATGCCAGCGATCGAGATATTGTTCCAATGTTCCGCCACCATTTGATCCCCAGATTGCATAGAGAGGTTCTTTATACTGCATGGAACCGAGAGCAGACCCCTGCAATAATAAGTTCATGTCAAAATTTTTGTAGGAAGTCTCAAGGTTCATACTATAGTTAACCCAAGGCGTCTGGTCAAAGGCAAATGGGTGTTCATCCTGACCATTGATTTCACCATCACCGTTCCAATCCAGGTATTTATAGTCTCCGGGCAATACATCACGCTCTTTATAAATCGGATAGCTCCAGATATCTTCCCAGTTTTCGTATCTACCGGCAGATTCATATCCAAACTGGAGTCCCTGATATCTATTGTTGAGGTTATCATTCCGCCATCGATCGTAAGAATTTTTGTAAGGGCCATTTTCGACGGAAGTCAGGTACTTATTCCTTGTCACTGTGGCGATCGCGCGAATATTATAGGAGAAATCATTGATCTTATTGCGATGTTTCAATTCCAGTTCCAGTCCCATATGACGATCGCTATCCGCATTTTGCAAGGGCGGAACAGCTCCGATCACTGTAGGGAATTCGCTTTCTGGACGTTTAAATAATCCATTCCGCGTACGTTCAAAATAATCTAATGTAAATCCAAACAGACCATTCCAGCCTTCGAAGTCTATACCTGCATTGAAAGTCTTTGCAGTAAACCATGTAATCAACTCGTTTGCAATAGGTTTTCGAGTAACCCCAGTAACGTATTTACCACCAAAAATATAACCCGGAGCATACTGGTTATTATAGCCGTTTTCGGCATTGCCACTGACTGCGGGATAGATATATCCCGGAAGCCAACCAAAATCCCAATCTTTAATCTGATCATCACCCAATGCGCCATAACTTGCTCTCAGTTTTAACTGATTAACAAAAGAAAGTGCATCATTAGACTTGAAAAACGGTTCTTCCGATATACGCCAGCCAACTGAAGCTGATGGAAAAAATCCCCATTGATGTCCCTTTGCGAAACGCGACGATCCATCATATCGAAACTGGAATTCAGCGATGTATCGGCCTGCAAAATCATAATTCACACGCCCAAATAAAGCGGATTTCGCTTCGTTATAGTAATCTGCTATCCCAGGATACATGGAACTCATCTGTCCGTCCTCTACACCAGCTGATAGTCTATCCGAACCAAATGCCAGATTTTTTAAAGCATAGAAATTATCACCGTCATTCTTTTGGGATTCCCATCCCAAAAGCCCTGATACTTTATGCTGATCCGCAAACGTCCTGTCATAATTCAGAATAAATTGTCCCAATAGCTGCTGTTTGTCAAAAAACTCCCTTTTCATTTGATTTGGGCTACTCAAATTATAGAGTTTTTGATCATATTTACCCGTTGTTTGATTCAACGCATATTGATAATATTCCTTTCTGAATAGGGAATTGTTATCCGTGCGGTAATCATAACCAATCAATGCTTTTGCGGAAAACCCTTGCAGAAGAGGTGATAAATTACTCAGATCGTAATTCAGTGCGGCCGAGGATTGAAAGGTCTTCTTTTTGAATTTACGATACCCAGAAATATCCGCGTCCATCATTGCGACCGTATTTTGTTCTAAATCCAATCCCTCATAATTTAACAACGTGTTTTCAGGATCAGCATATGCAGCGAACAACATGCCCTGTTTCCAATAGTTTCGGATAATATCGACCGAACTTGCATAAGGATTATTTTGCTGATCGGCCATACCGCTGATATTCAGATCCAATTTCAATCCCTTGGCCAATTCTGCCGAAATATTCGAACGTAAGTTGTATTTATTATAATTGAGATCACCCGATTTAAAGAATCCTTGCTGATAGGAATAGCCTCCTCCGATATAGTATTGAATTTTATTGCTTCCGCCAGAAAAGCTAATATCGTGCTGCGTCTGCGGTGCATATTTGGAGAAGACCAACGAGGTCCAGTCTGAAGAACGCCGTTTCCCATTTCTAAAATCTTCAAAATCTTTTTCAGTATAAATCGGACTACCACCATTGATGTTGTTCATGGACTTCTCGTTGTAGATCGTCATCGCGCTGATTGCATCGGCCAATACAGGCAACCCCGAAGGTCGTTGGAAGGTATAGGAACCATTGTAATTGACCGTAGTCTTTCCTTCTTTTCCCTTTTTTGTCGTGACCAGCACAACACCATTTGCCGAACGCACCCCATAAATTGCTGCCGATGCATCCTTTAATACCGAAACCTCTTCAATATCACTTGGATTCAGACGCTGAAAGTCTTCGCTCGTACGGGGCACACCATCAATTACAACCAGTGGAGAACCAAGTCCACGAATATCGAAATTAGCACTATAGGCACCCGGCTCTGCACTCCGCTGCCACACGCGTACACCAGCCACACGACCAGTCAGCATATTCTGCGGATTTTCATTTTTCGTCTGCCGCATTTCCGTCCCCTTTACGGAGGAAATAGCCCCGGTAAGAGATTGCTTTTTCTGCGTTCCATAACCGACCACGACCACAGTTTCCAACTGAGTATCATCGCTTTGCAGGACAACATTAATCGTGGATTTTCCGTCTGTAAGCTCTTCCTTAGCGTTGAATCCTAGTGATTTAAATAAAAGCTTTTTCCCTTCAGGAACGCTAATGGAATATCTACCATCTGCGTCAGTGGTTGTCTCAATCCGAGTATCGGCATTCTGAACCGATATTGTCACTCCCGCAATTGGCTTATTGTTACTATCGAGCACTTTTCCGCTGACATTTTTCTGTTGCGCCCATCCGACGGACGGAATGCCCAGCGCCAGCAGCACGAGCAGTGTGCTGAGTCGCCGCCTTGATTTCCCTATATCCTTTTTCATTTAAATAAATTGGTTTTTAAATAGTTACTATGCTATCTGATGTATTTCATGAGCTCGAAAGCTCGGTTTTTATTGGTATTCGTTTTTTTATCACAATTGCTTATGTCGATCTTTTTATTCATTTCACTTTTTGCCAGCCTCATATTGAGACAGCATCGCATACTGTGCCGCATAAGCGAACATGAACATCCCTTCCAGATTATTTTTGTCTTTGTCTGCATGCCACCCTCCAAGAAGGTTCTGTGGTAATAAACCGGAGCGCAAAAAATGGGTATACCCATAGTCCAAATTCTGCTGAAAGGAGTCCATGTAACTTCCTGCTTTTTCAAAGACTGGAGAAATCTGAAGAAATCCCCGAAGTAATATGCCATTAAACCAATTGTTAAACCCCTCTGAAGCATAGGTATAATGCGCCGGAACCTCTGAACCTAGCTTGGCAAAGTACCGGAAACTGGCATTCGCCAGTTCCTTTCCCTCTTCCAAATAGACCTTAGATCTCGTCACCCGGTACAGGTCGGCAGCGCCAGAAATCATTGTACCACTGTTATAGGAAAAAGAAGTTCCGACGGCTTTCCTTAATTGGGTATTTTTTCGGTATTTTACGCCGTCAACAATTTCGTATGCAATGGTACAATCTGGATAACAGTCGCCCATCATATCATCATAGACGCCCTTATTATTCAATAAATGATCTTTTTGCCAAGCATAAATCCTTTTAGCAAAATCCAAATAAAAATCACTTTTTCGGAGCATTTTAGAACGACGAGATTGCTTGTCCTGTGCATCGATATAATTATATGTTATCTGATCGTTCTTTTTCCTATAGATTTCATGCAGCCAGACCAAAGGGCTAATCATTGGAGCATTGCTACAGGCATGTTTGGTCACATATCCGGGGCCCCATGGAATTCCACCGTTCTCAATTCCTTGACTATTGCGGGTGCAGTCCCATCCATCCAGGACGTAAGCTGTTAGATATTCTGCTTCTTTCAAATAGGTATCTTTACCGGTCAGATGGTAAGCTTCTATCAATTCCCGTATTATCCACATTTGATCGTCATAAACATTCAGGATACCGGTTACGTTAGCTCCGCCTTTTTCGCTCGCCCGGTCCACCGCATATACGGTCCAGTCCTTAGTTTGTGTAAAAGAAATCAGGTTGAAGTTCCCCAAATAATAAGCAGCATTTTCATGGAGCTGGGCCAATAGCTCAACATAGCGCTGATAATGTTTATCAAATAGGCCAGGACTCCCTTTTTCTTTTTGCAGCCTAAGACCATTTAATATTGCATTGACAGCTTCTATCGAAGCGGAATACATCCATACGCTTGCCTTTTCTTCGGGGCGCACCTCCGTATCCGGATTATAGAAACGATACATGGCTTGCCTATCCGCTGAGAAATAAACTTCCATAGCCCGGTCAACGAGTTCCATCGCACGGACCAAGTTTTGCTCTTGGACAGGCTGATGGATATTAATATTGATAACAGAAAAGGAAGTTTGTGTTTCACCATGTGCGTACCGAACAATCATCATTGACACGGAAGCAACAACAATAAATTGCAGCTTTTTAAAGACTTTCATAAGTAAGATTTCGATTTATAATTAGTTCGAGTTCCTACTGGAAATACCTGCAGGAATTCTAACGCAAGGTAATGTCGAATGATTAATTTTTGGGTTAAAATCGGGTTAAAACGTAAAAATAAAACGATAACCCAAGCGACTATTTTTTTATATCATCATTGGAGATAGCATGCCTGTCGTGATTGTAACATAGCTTTTATTTTATTGCGCGCTTTTTTTTGCATACTTTTAATCCTGTAAGATATTGATAAGGGATATATCCTAACCGTTACGATTTCATAAAAAGCCGACAAGGGACAATCTCTATATTGAACAGCTCTTTGTCGACAACTATTGGTTTAAGTTTTTTTGATTGCGCTATGCGACGCTGTATATATATAGTTTTTTTACTTTTAATTCCGATACTTTCCCGATCTCAGGGGCTCAAGTTTAGAGCCGGACATGAACCCATAGATAAAAGAACCTCCTATGAATTGTTCAACAATAAAGACGTTTCTTTTGAAAAGCAGTTTACCCTAACATTCCAGCTATCCATATATGCATCAAACTCGTTAGGCAACATCTTCCGTGTCAAGAATAAAGACAATAACACGGTTTACAATCTATTTTATGACGAGGAGGCAGGAAATTGTATCTTCCGTCTGAATGAAGAGGGCAAAAGTAGTTTGATTATTGCAAAAATAAACCAACAGCGACTATTTAAAGAAGAGTGGATCGACGTCCAATTGACTTTCGATCTTCAGGAGCAACTATTCAAGCTCAAAATACAGGATCGGACCTTTCAGTCTCCAAAGGTGAAACTACCAAAACAATATAGCCCTGAGGTTATTTTTGGAAAAAGTGATTACCTGATCGATGTACCCATGATGTCCGTCAAAAATGTACGTATTGGAAATGCAACGAATAGATACTCCTTTCCATTAAAGGAGAATACAGGTCATATTGTCCACGATGAAAACGGCAAGGCTTATGGACGTGTCTCCAACCCCACTTGGCTGATTGTGGATTCTTACAAATGGAAAAATATTTTTACTGGCAGTTCCCCATCACAGGCCGGTTCTAGCTACAATCAACGAACAAAAGAGATTTATTATTTTAATCAGGACTCTATTACCATATTCAATGTCAAAAACAATCAGACAAAGAAGCTCGCTTTTCATAACCCCTGTCCCGTCAAACTGGTTTTAGGAAACAATTTTATAGACTCGATGACAAATAAACTATATGTCTATGAGCTTTTTTATACGCAACCTTACTTAGGCCCTACAGTCGCCAGCCTTGATCTTGAAAATTTAGAATGGAAAGTTGAAAGCTATGACCTGATAAAAAAGGAGCTAAACCATCATGGGTCTTTTTATGATGAAAGACGTCGGCAGTTCTATATTTTTGGAGGTTACGGAAATATGGCCTATAGTGGCGAGTTTAGGCGCTATGACCTCGACTCCGGCAAATGGCAAACTGTCGAAGGATGGTCAGGTGATAAAATTTTTCCACGCTATTTTCTGACAGCAGGCCAAGGACCTAAGGATCGAACAGCTTATATATTCGGCGGTATGGGAAATGAATCCGGTGAACACATTGTCGGACGAAAATATCTTTATGATTTCTATCAGATCAATCTAGACAGCAAGAAAATCACAAAAAAATGGGATATCGTTTGGAAAGACAAACATATTGTACCTGCCCGTGGTTTGGTCTTCCCTGATAGCGCTCACTTCTATGCCTTATGCTATCCGGAATATCTGACTAAATCCAATATCCAGCTCTACCGTTTTGCTATTCAAGATGGAAGTTTTGATATATTGGGAGACTCTGTCCCGATCTATTCAGATAAAATAAGTACACATGCCCAACTTTATTCAGATAAGCAATTAGGACGGCTTTTGATATTAGTTCAAGAGTCAAAAGATGACATACAATCGACGCTAAAGGTTTATTCGTTAAATATGATGCCAATAACCTTCGCTGAATTAAATAGCTTCCCGACATACCGTTCAAACCACAAAGTACTCTTATTGTTAATGTTGTTTGGAATATGTGGGCTTGGCGCTTACATTATCTGGGGACGAAGCGGAAGGAAAAGAAGCACTATTCCTATCACGCAGGAATCAACATTTCCTATCGCTCCAATAGCGGGAACAAATCAATTGCGACAAAATGATGAATATATTCGCGCAAATGCAATTTTTCTATTTGGTGAGTTTCGTGCATTTGATCGAAACAAACGTGATGTTTCCCATTTATTTAGCACAAAGCTGAAGCAGGCATTTTGCCTCATCTTGTCCCACAGGTCGGGGATCAGTTCACAATATTTCAGCCTGCTGATGTGGCCTGACAAATCAGAAGATAAGGTAAAAAACTCCAGAGGGGTTACGATCAATCATTTACGAAAAGTGCTGAGCGAGTTTACAGGAATAGAACTTGTACATAAACAGGGCCGATTCTTTATCGAAGAGACGAATGAATTCTATTGTGATTATTTAGAATGCATCCATTTGATGGCAAATCCTTCCAATATCAATGAAAATAGACTCATACAGATCATCCAAAGAGGCAAGTTTTTACAGGGATTGGATCAGCCTATCTTTGATGCCTTAAAAGCTGAGGTTGAACAAAGTTTGCTGCCCATTTTACTGGCGGAACTTCAGCAAGCGGATCTCGGACATCAACATAAAAAAAGTATTGAGCTGGCGCATACGGTATTCCTATTGGACCCGCTAAATGAACAGGCTTTATTTTCTGAAATAAGAGCGATGTTTGCTCTCAATCAACAGCATGATGCCCGTATTAAATTTCAGCAATTCTGCCTCAATTATAAACAGTTGATGAATGAGGACTTTCCGCACCACCTGGATAGAATTATATAAAAAAGGCCAATCATACGACGAGGTATGATTGGCCTTTTTATATAACCACCAATAAATTTAGGAAACCAATACCTCGCGATGACGTTTTACGAATTGCTTTTTGAGCAGATATAGTTTGTAGTGATCATACAAACCAATTATCAGCAACACAAAACAAACGACATAAAATGTTTTATTGGACAGATAATTAAATGAAATTCCGCTGAGTAGCCCTCCCATTACATAACTAGTGACAATGGTCAGCAGCAAATGAAACTTATCTACCAAATCTTTATTGTTTCTATTGGATTCTTTGGTAAACATAGATATGAGTATCGCCAAGTCGGTCGTCAAACCGGTCAAATGGGTTGTTTTCACTACTGAATTGGATATACTCGCCGTCAGTCCATTTTGCAGGCCCATCGCAAACAATAAGGCCCCGACCAATATTTCGGTTTCCTTTAGCGAATCTTCATAGAAGATATCGAGATATATACCGACAAACAATATACTTAAAATTTCCAATACCAACGGTATCGAATGTGTCAGGTATGCGCTGAACTTACCCTTACCATGGATGATAATCAAATTGGAAAACATGCTTCCAATTAAAAACAACAATATCCAAAACAAAACGACAGCCCCTTGATACCAGTTTCCTTTCGCTATCTCCTGTGCAAAAACGGCATAATATCCTGTTACATTAGATGTAAAGGAAAAAAATACAATAACAGAAGCTACGTTGACCATGCCAGCTGAAAATGCCGTTAGTCCGCCCAGCTTAATATTGTCTTGAATCGTTCGATGATTGCTATATTTCCTTAGCATATTTTTCCTTTCCTCCTTTTTTCAGCACAATACGTGCTATTCCTTTCGTTTGCATATCCAGGTTGAGATGTAAGACGAGCTGGTTTTTATTCAGTTTCTGAATAATAAAGCTTTCCACAAGCTCATTATTTTTACGCAGCTCAAGGATATGTCCCCTTCCTTTTAGAAACCAGTTATACTGCTTATCCTTGTGATGGGCCACAAAATTCTTTTCACCCATTTTTTCAAAATGCCATAGGCCATCCTGTAATGGCGGCAAATGCGCGATGGCCGCATCTTTGATTCCTTCATGGATAATCGCCTGTTTTTTGAAGGTTGGTGATTTCTCCACCTTTTCAAAGTACCAGCCCTGTTCTTCCCACTCTCCTTCTAAAAGTCGTTCGGGGTTTTCATAAAGCATGACCATCGCTGATGCCCCAAAAAGCAACAATGCCAAAAAGACAAAGTTGAATCTTGCCAGTATTTTTCTTTTAATAGTTAACATCCCATTGTTTGTTAAAAAATAAATCCGCTAAGACATTGCTTCCTGTTTTGTTTGTTGCCGGTTTTTCGACAATATTTACATGCTTACGCTTGTTTTCATTTAAGTGCAACAAAGCCTGTCCAACATCAAAAAAATGTCTTGTTCTTTTTTCAAATTGATAATCTGTCGGAATCTTGACTTCGTCAATACGGGCTCCGTTCAGATAATGATGTAAATAATTGGGATTGTCTGTACCAATTATATCTGTATAGATATTCAGTTTGCGATTTTCATACCGATGACAGATTATCTGACAGGCTTTCAAGAAATCCTCAGACTGGAGATCGCTGAGCTGGTCCTCAAGTGTTATTCCCAATAACTCACTGATTGAAGTGCTGCTTTTATTTCCATAAACCAAAATGACATCCAGCTGTTCGGCCTTAGACTGCTCAATACTATGGATTACAAAAAAAAGTGAATCAATTGTAAAATCACTTGGAATCAATACACGCGTTGTTTTTGCCATGCCCAATTATTTTTTTAACAAAGTTAATGGCCACGCATGGCAACGGAATGAAGCTAAAATTAGCTTTTCATTAGAATTTAAACAGGCTTATTAAAATAGGATTAAAAATAAGGGGAAAATTAAAATGAGATTAAAATTTAGTTCCGGCCTTATAATACAGTTCTGCTAACGCTTTCCGATAGTCGGTAAAAAGTTTCTCCTGCTTTATCTTCATCTCGATCAGCTTATTTTCTCTGCTATTGACAACAAATAATGTCGATTCCCCAAGTCTGAACTTATTCAACTCACCTTTAAGCAATCGCTCCTGATTACGCACATTTACCGACTGAAATTCAATTTGTTTGCTATATGCGCTTAAATCGTTATATTTTCTCATGATGTCATTGTAAATATTTCGCTCTTCAATACGTCTTTCAAACTGTAGATGATCTTGTTTAATTCTTACTTCCCTCAATTTTCCGCGCTCACTACGGATGAATAGAGGAAATGCAAATTCGAATCCCAATTTATAGTTATGCCAGTTAAAATCATATGCTGGGGGGATAAAATTATTGAAACCGTGACGACTTGAGATAAGTGTACCTGAAATATTTAACTTTGGTTTGAGCATTTCCTTTCGGTAACGTTCCTCAAAAACTAATTGCTGGCTTTTACTGGCAAGTTTTATTAATTCGGGATGTGCAACTTTTGCGGAGTCAAGAAGTCCTAAAATCACCTTACTGTCCGGCAAAATCGCTGTACTATCCGTTTTATTAGGTACAGCATGCTCAGGAAGCTCAACGGGAAGTTGCTGTGCATTCCACAGATGATTGGACAACACTATTCTTGCATTCTGAAGTTCAACTTCATATTTTGCCAGTTCTATTCGCCTCTCTTGTACAACAACCGCTGCTTCAACGGAATCAATTAGTGGCTTATCCCCCAATGCTGTCTGTTCGCTGATCGCCTTAAATCTCGTATCGGCTAATTTCACGCCTTCCAGCAAAAGTTCGTATTGCTTATAGGCAAAATACCAGTTCCAATAATCGGACAATGCTTGATACCAAATGGTATTGATCTGTTTAATCTTCTCGGCCTCAACATAACTTAACATGGCCTTTGCTTGCCGTAAAGTGTTTCTTCTACCGTCAATTACTAAGCCCTGTCCCAGTGGAATGCTGATACCCACGGCAGACAATCCATCGTTGTTCGTTCTTGATTGAGGATCGGTGTAATTTCCAACATTTCGATCATAAGCGATTTTTAGGTCCGCACCGGCCAGCCATAATGGAATTTTTAATTCATTGTTCCACTGATTATAATAGTTGGTATTACCAAAATTTTTGTTTTTAAAATTCGAATAAATAGTTGGGTCAAATTTTCCCGCAGCTTGCACAACCTGGGCTTTAGCAGTTTCAGTCAATAGATTAATTTGCTTAACAATTGGATGATGGGCCATTAAAAGTTCTTCCAGATCATCTGTTGTAAAATCTATTTTTAAGCGATCTGCCCGCTCTTGTGCGGATAGGTTATGAAAAAGAACAGCACATAAGGCTATAAGGATAAAATTCAATTTATTCATATAATTACAATCACTTCTTCCTGTCTTCTTTCGGTTCACGCTCCAAACTTGGTGGAAATCCATTTAATTGCCTCCAGATCTCATACCATAAGGGGACTTTATTTAAAATGATTCGACCATAGGCGCCAGATCCCAGATTGAGCTGCGCAGGCCAAGGTTCATCACCCTTGGGAACGGGATCTGTCGGACGTATCAAGATTCTAAATTGACCATTCGTGCTACTCACTTTATCAATGACCGAGACTTTTCCGGCAAAAGTGCCTACCGCCACAGAAGGCCAACCTGAAAATTGGATCGATGGCCAACCATCAAATTGAATTCTAACATCACTCTCCGGCAAGATAAGAGGCACGTCCATGGCATTGACATACAGTTCTATGGCAAGTAATGGCGTTTTGGGCTGTAGTGTTGCCACGGATTCTCCTTCTTTCATATTTTCACCGATGCCAGCCTTAAAGGTTTTTACAATATAGCCGTCCTGCGGAGCCCGGACAATATAAAGGCCGCGTCTTATGTCGATATTGGAAATCTCATTTCTTAATTTAGCGATATCGCCCTGTACAGACGCCCTTGAGGAAAAAGCCGAACTTAAATCCGACTGTGCTTTAGCCAATGACTCATTATATTTTGCCCGAATATTATTGAGTTCGATGCGTGCATTGGATAATGCCTGTCTTGAGTTTAACAACTTATTTTCAGCACTGACCACCTTAGCCCGATCATTCTGTAGGTTTAAGCGCCTAGTCTCGATATCTGTAAGGGAAAATAAGCCGTCCTGATAACCTTCTTCATAACGTTTTAGTCTTTTTTCGCTTGTTTCAAAAAAACTCATTATCGCAATCACTTCAGCACTATCACTTTTAACAAGATTTTGAGCTTGTATAACCTTGTTTTGAGCGGATTCCAACTGATAAGTCAGGCCATAGTTCAAGGCCTTGATCTGCTCTTCCGTCGCATTCATTTTTTGCTGTGCAGCAGATTCTCCACTTCGCTTAGCAAGCAACTGCTCCTCTAATCGTAAAGGCAAATTGGGGTCAAAGTAAGATTGTGATGTCTCTGATAGGACTAAAATTGTATCTCCTTTTTTGACTTCCTGGCCTTCTGTCACCGCCCAACGTTCAATTCGGCCTCCAATTTGATTCTGTATCGTTTGAGGTCTGTCTTGTGGCCGCAATGCAGTGACGGAGCCCTTCCCGGGTATTGTCTGTCTCCAGGGCAGAAATAAGGCAAAAGCAAAAACCAGTCCTGATAGGATCAGGATACGGCCCAATAGCAAAGATCCTTTATCTTTTAAAAGGGCGTGAACTGAATGATGGGAAAGATCTTTCCAGCTGACAGCTGTCTTGACAGGTTGCTCCTCATTAGTCAACATAATAAGCTGCGCCCTCCTCTAACGCCAGATCAGTGACGGTGCCTAACTTGACAACACCGGTCAACATATCAAAAATGGTATTTAAGTTTGTCATTAGTTTTTCTATGGCATAGCCAATTTGGACGATGACCACTTCTGCGGCGACAAACTGACCAAAAGTTATTTGCCGCTCAACAACAAAATAAGATCCCAGCAAAAGCATTATGCCAAATAATGCGGTGCGTAGCAGAACGGACCCAACAAAGAAGCGTTTTAGCACTTTAAAATGCTGATTCCTGGAATTCAGATATTTGCTTACAATCGTATCAGTGACTTGAGTAACTTCATTCATTTTGACATCATTTCCACGATAGTGGCCAATATCCGCCGCAACCTGTTCCAGATAAGCAACAGTGGCATACTTTTGTTCCGATTCATCAATACTTGTTTTCAGTCCACGTTTATAATACAAAACAAGTATTATAGCCACAGCGAATATAACCACGAGTCCAAAGGCTAAAAAAGCCGGATGATAAAAAGACAAGAGCACGACACTAAAGAATATGGTTACAACCGCAGCAATGATATCTATCAAAAGCTTAATAATACCCTTTTGAATAATAATCACATCAAAAAAACGGTTCACCAGTTCCACAAGGTTTTTCCCAATTAATTCTTTGGGCTTGATCCTCGGAAGGCGATAGGCAAATTCCATTGCTGATTTTAGAAAGATTTTCTGTTCTAGATATTCAACAAGTGCTAATTGCCCGATCAGAAGAGATCCTGCAACGATAACACCCAATAGAACAAAAGCAATTAAGATATAGGTGGAACTATACATCGCACCATTGCTCAAAAAGTTAAAAATTGCTGTTATCCCTATTGGAATGGTTAAACTAAAAATACCGATAACGATAGCGTAAATAAAAATATAGTTAATCGTATTCCGTTCAGTATGCAATAAATTGACTAAACGTTGTAGAGCTGATGGGCCGCCTTGTGTGTGAGCCATATAAATAGAAAATAGTTTGAAAGTATGCGGAGATAATTTCTTTAAATAATCAATGTAATATTAAGTGACCAAAATGGGATGAAGAACATGGTCCTTTAGTTTTCGTAATGCTTTTCCTACATCGAAAAAATTGCGGTTTTTATTCTGATAGCTATAATTAGCTGGTATCTTGATTTCGTTTACACCCGCCCCTCGAAGGTAATGTTGTAAATAATTGGCGTTATCGGTTCTTATAATATCCGCATAAATAGTCAGCTTTCGGTTCTTAAATCGTTGGCATATTGTTTCACATGCCTTCAAAAAAGCATCAGACTGAAGTTCATCGAGCTGATCTTCCATTCCGATGCCTATGAGCTCGCTCGCGGATGTACTACTTTTATTACCATAAGCAAGAATTACATCAACTTCTTCAGCTGACGATGCTTCAATACTCTGTCTTACAAAATAGAGTGAATCAACGGTGAAATCACTCGGGATTAATATGCGTGTCATTTTGGCCATACTTCTTTTGGACAAAATTAGTCGGCACAAATGGCAACTGAATGAAGCTAGAATTAGCTTTTCATTAGAATTTTAACAACTTATTAAAATGGGATTAAAAACAGTCCCGGGGCATTAGAATGCTATTAAAATCGAAGATAAGTAGGCAATTCGATTTCTACTGTAGTACCTTCGCCAACGACAGAATTAACCTTTAGCGTCCCACCGTGAAGCTTAATAATATTTCTCGCCAGTGGCAAGCCAATACCATATCCGTCTATACCACTGGTGTTGGACGCCCTAAAATAGGGATCATAAATATATTCCAATTCTTTTGAAGGAATCCCGATTCCCTTATCTTTTATCAAAATAAACACTTTATTATCCAATGCCCCCAAAGCGATATAAGCTGTTCTATTAGAAGAATATTTACAGGCATTGCTAATGATATTGGATAATGCAAGCTGGAGTAAAATTGCGTTTCCATTGACTTTGAGTCGCATACTATCATCCGGAAGCAGACTAAAATCGGTTGTAATTTTAAATTTATCATTGATGGCTTTGACCGTCAACTCTGCATCCATCACGATCTGATCTATACGAACAGGATTGAATGTTGTTGAATTGCTCACAAAGCCGGTACGTGCTAACAGTAAAAGTGCTTTGGTCTTTTTTTCCAGATGTTCAGCAGATTCAATAATTTTAAGTAGCGTGCGTTGGTATTCTTCGATTGTTCTCTCTTTGGAGAGTGCCAGATCGGCCTGTCCGATAATAGAGGTCAGGGGTGTATTTAATTCATGTGAAGCATTGCTGATAAAGTTTTTTTGTGTTTCAAATGACGTTTCTAGGCGCGTCAGCATACTGTTAAAGGTAAATGCCAGATCATGAAGTTCACCCTTATATTTCTCTTCGTCAAGCCGTTTATCGAGATTCTCAGAACCAATCTGCTGGACTTCTTTCATCATTGTAAGAATAGGCTTCAAAAAGGAACGTTTCATGAATACTGAAACCAACGAGATAAAGAGGATACCCAAAATCAAACTAATAATGAGCAAATTACGCAGGTAGGCCAAGTGATGTGTATAGAAGTAATTTTCAGCCGACGCACCGATAATATAATTTTTATTGTTTTTTGAGAAATACTTTGTCGAATAGAATTGATGTCCAGCTTTGAAATTTGATGTTCCGGTCTTATTAATTTTATCCCATAACACTGAATGAAAGCCCTGACTTCTTAAAATCTCCCCGTTCTTATCAAATTCAACAAAAAATTCATGTTGATTATTTAGATTTTCTATAAAATCCAAACTCCACTGATCCGTTTGTGATGCAGATTTACCATTGAGGAATTTTTCTGCCGCAATATTTCTCCGCAGATCCAGGCGCTTATAAAAATCCGTAAAAGCAAAGTTTGTAATCGAATAAAAGATAAAGCCAACGAAACAGCTGACGTATATGACTAATATTGCAATTAAATAGATGAGTTTCCTATTGTAATTATTCATTTGAACCTATTCTGTCTGCTTAACCTATTCAGTCTTCAATTTTTAACACATACCCCATTCCGATAACGGTATGGATCGCTTTTTTGCTGGTGACCTTCTCGATTTTCTTCCGTAAGTAATTCACATATACATCCACGACATTTGATCCGATATCAAAATTAATTCCCCATATTTTATCCAGCAGCTCACTGCGCTCAAATACTTTCTTAGGGCTCTGGATAAATAATAGAAGTAAGCGATACTCGGTACTTGTCAAATTGAGCTCCTGACCTTCACAATAGGCAATTTTTTTGTAATCATCAATCGTTAGAAACCCATAATTGAATGTGTCTTTCGGAGGTAGAGTTTCACGTTGTGTCGCCTGAACAATGGATTGTTGTCTACGGATCAACGAACGTATTCTGGCTTTGAGTTCGATGAGTTTAAATGGTTTGGAAAGATAGTCATCGGCGCCATTGTCAAGCCCAAGAACCACATTTTCTGGCGTACCAAGGGCTGTTAACATCATGACTGGCAAATCGGTGTACCCCCATTGCCGAATCTGTTTACAGATATCAAGTCCGTTGGTGCCCGGCAAAAGAATATCCAACAGAACAAGAGAAACATCTTGTTTAGCCAATAATTGTTCGAGTCCTTCTGAGCGTCCGAGATGAATGACCCTATAACCTTCTTCTCCTAATCCCTGAACGATCAAATCTGCAACGTCCTGCTCGTCTTCAACCAAAATAATTTTTTGCTCCTCCATATTCATCATAATCTATATTTCCTGTTATAGCTCCTCATCCAAACCATAAAAATACTGTTTTGATACTATAGACACAAATCTCTTAGCCTTGATCAAGGGCATCAGGACTATATCGATCAAAAGAAGTGAGTATCAGTGTACGGTTTATTGGCTATAAGAGGTAGCCCCATTCGTATGTATATGACGGCTAGGGCTACGTTATCATATTATTCAGCTGAGTCCAAGGGGGAATTGACTTCTTCACTCTCCTGACGACGCTCGTTAGCAGATTTATCCTCTGCAACTCCGATTTTCCAATAGGAATAAGCGTAAAGTTCTTCCTTTCTCCAACCGAGGTCTTTACGCAAATAGTTGCGTATCTTCCTAACGGTCGAAAATTCGGCAGCAAAATAAGCAAACCGGGCTGTCTGGGGAAGAGATCTCATCTTCGCCAGATCTGCGAGCAGACTTCCTTCTTGCGGTACTTCATTATACAACCAGATAAAGTCTATCGCTGCTTTTGTATATAATTTTTGTACATCTTCACGGCCATGAACTTCAATGATACAAGTTCCTTTGACAGATGCCAGCAGACCTTCCAATATAGCACCTAATACGGGAAGAGCTGTGGCACAATTTCCAAAATGCCATCTCCAGTCAAATAAATGCGAATATAGTGCGGCGTCAGGTATTCATTTCGGCTGACTCTTAATTCAGTTTATATAATTTTCATCTCAGCTCTGCCCATAGTGTAATAAATTTAAGGGTAAATGATATGTCGTATTTTCATAACACCCAACAATATTAAAAATAATTCTAAGTAACAATTTTAAAAAATAGCTATTTCCATACTCCATCAGGGAACAATTAAAATATCCAAGTCACTTTATTTTTTCAATTTGCTTGGTGGAAATCCAAATTTTCGTCTAAAAGCATCTGAAAAATGACGCTGATTTTTATACCCAACGGCGTCGGAGACTTCACCAATGGTCATGTTTTTGTCTAAGATGAGTTTTTTGGCATGTTCCATTTTTGCATCATTCCAAAAGCCAAAAACGGTTGTACCAAACAGCTCCTTAAACCCTTTCTTTAACGTAAACTCGTTTGTCCCGACCAGATGGGCCAAGTTGACAAGTGTGTTATTTGAATCTATATTTTCAAGTAAAAATTCACGAACCGCATAGATTTTATCGACATCAGTCTTTTTAAGCGTGGTATTCAAAATAGTTGTATCGGACAACTGTTCCAATTGAAGCAGCAATAATTCCATGATCTTTGACTCAAGGTATATTTTTTTAAAAATCCCTTTTCGCTCACAGGTTACTATACTATCGATAATAGCATACATTTCATGGGTAATTCTTCTATTACCATCCTTAAGTAAGCCAGATTTTCCTTTATCAATAATATTTCTAAAGTCATTAAATAAGATCGAATTATCGGGTATAAATTTCTTAAAAAAAACTGGTGACAAGTTTATTTCGCACAATTGAATCTCATTACCTTCCCATTGTATCTGACCACAGATTGAATTGCCATAGAGAATATTATGCTGATAAGTCTCAAAATTAATGGTTTTAGATAAAGTTCCTCCTGTAGCCTGGCTCTTGCCTTTCAATGCAAAATGCATTTCAACAGTCTCAAAGTCACTTTCGAAACGAAAAAGTACGCGTTCATATAAATTCGCATGACCATAGCCTATATGAATTCCGTCAAAGAAAATCTCCTTGTAATAACCTTCACCAAATGAAGCCCCCAGATGTGTGACGCATTCCTGGATACCGCCATCGATAGAAAAGAACGTCTGTGGATAGTTTCTTTCCAATAACAAATTAGCCGAATCAATATCATAAAGCTTTAATCCCATTCCATATTTCTTAAGTTTTCAACTATTCCTTTTCGCGGACTTTTTACTCCTCATTGCATACCCAACAATAGCACTTTAGCTATTATCTTTGGCTAAATTACAAATTTATTTAGAATGATTCTTAATTATTTAATACCATTTGGCTTATGCAAAAGAAAAATAGCAATATTGAGCAGTTTTTAACAGATCACATCGACATGCACTTAATCCCGGATAGCATTTATAACAATATCAAAGTCGGCAACCCTCTGGCGAGCAAGCTCGACGTTATTTACGCGGCCGAAAAGGCAATGGTGCTGGACTTTGCCTGGGAATTTCCCAAAGGCTTGGACACCTTTGTCCACGACGAACGCTATCCACTTTCCGCAGAACAAAAACGACAAATTAATTTAGCACGTATATATTTAAAAAACACACAAAGTACAGCCTCGGATGCCGATATTTCGACTCCTGATATATTTTAGCGATCTATTTGCAGGAGGAAAAGAGAGACGATAGCAAACTGAGCGGTTTGTCTGTACCACCACATGATACCCCGATCAATAGCCATTCAAGACCAAGAATAGATGTATTTCCGATGTTTTTGATCAGATCAAAAAACGGCTTCAGATTGTCTGTCAACCAATTGACCGCGATGGTTATATATTGTCCTGTGTAGACGCTTTACTCTCGGTTCGATAAGTGCAACGATGAAAAAGAAATTAGTCTTTTAAAGATGAGCTATGCTAAATACAGCTCCAAATATACTTCAACAAATACAACGAACAACTTGGACTGGGCTCAAAAAAGGCTTCAGTACTAGCGGAATAAACTTACGCCATGCTGTCTTTTGGCAGCATAAAAGTACGAAAAATAAATTAATCGCCTTTTTGGACACATAAACAACACACCACCAACGCGTTATAAAATTGTAAAACAAAGGGTAAAAATAGGAGTTAGCGGCTGCTAAAATAGACTATCCCGTAATCCATATTTTAAACACAACGACTTAGCCTTATTTGCAAAGGCTTGGCGGTAGTAACCTGGCAATTTTCCATCTGAATCAAACAGTCGCTGGTACTTTTGCAATAGCTGTGGATAATGCTTTTCAATAGCGCGCATGACCAGCGCGCTATTATCTGCTGGATCACTCCCATATAAAGCAAGGGTGGCAGGAAAAATATAGCTAGCATCAATAGCCTGAAAAGTCTGAAATAGCAGTTCCAGGCTCGCTCCAGTATCCGAAATATAGGGCAACAGTGGCATCAGACTGACCCCACTATGGAGTCCGTGTTCACGCGCTTGCCTTAATGCTTCCAATCGTAACGAGGGTGATGGAGCCCCTGGTTCGAAAATACCGGCAACACGGTCATCTATTGTTGAAAATGAGAAAGTAACAAAAGCCTTATGTGTTAATTTTGACTGAAGATCCTCAGGAAGTATTGCCGTGGCATTAATCGCTCTCAACAAATCAAAATCCCGGGTCACTAAGTTTGACTTTGTAATAATATGTACCGGAAAACGACAGTGCAAGATGACCTCCAACAGCTGTCTGGTAAGCAATTCGCTCTGTTCCAACTGCAGATAAGGATCTGTCACAGAAGAAAGAACGATAATTCCATACTGCTTTTTTCGCGCACGCAGAGACAACTGTTTTTCCAAAAGTTCGACAGCATTGCTTTTCATACTCAACTTTTCAGCCATGTTTATCCCGTACTTACTTCCCCTGATATAGCAATACAAACAATTGAAAGAGCAACCACTATAGGGATTCAGCGTATAATCGTCAAGAAACCAAGGATCTCTTCGTTTGGTCTTATTGAGAATGGATTTCGCAATTATACGGCGCATAATATCCCATTCACTTTAAAACGTTCTACCCATACCTCTCGATGCAGGCCACACCTCCTTAAAACCATATTGCGCATAAAGCTGGGAAGCAACACCATCTGCGATCAAACTGACATAACAGCTTTCAGGGAGGTTTGAATTCATATATTCATCAAGTTTCTGCATAATCAGCTTTCCAAGTCCTTTTTTCTGATGCTCGGGAAGCACGCAGATGTCAACGACCTGGCAATGGCAAGCACCATCGCCTACAATTCTACCCATACCTACTATTTCATTATCGTTGTCCTCATCTAAAATAGCCACACAGCATAGGGAATTTTCCATTCCTAGACGTGCAGCTTCCTCCGTTTTTGGAGATAAGCCTGAGTGTTCCCTTAAAAATTGATAGCGCTTATAATCTATCTTCTGATATACGGCTTGATAGTGCATAGTAAAATGATCAGTTTATTCGCTATGAAATTATTCATAATAATACATTTTTCAAAACCACATTGATTATACGATACTAAAAAACGCCATAAATAGTTATTCTAAACTACAAATTCCAGTTGGGGATCAGCACGCTATGTTTCCTTAAATCACTTCAATTAACTGGATTTCGCTGTATTTTCACCGGCGGAAAATCACTTCGAATGGACGAATGCTCCTAAAAAACCTCTTTATTCAGCGGATAATCGCAAATATTTAATTTTCAATGCATAATAAATATTTTAATTCATTACCTTTATAGCATTGAAACAAAACTCAACACCAGCCATGTTTATCGGCGCTGTCAAATGGTTCGACAATAACAAAGGATTTGGTACCCTTGCGTTACCTTCCGGAGAAGAACTCTTTGTGCATATACGCAGGTTTAAAATTCCTCCGGAGCATATTATTCAGCCTGCTGAGGTAATAGTCGGAGACAAAAAGTCTGACCCCAAGCGGAACGGTTACTTAGCCCACAACTGTAAAATCCTCAAGAGACCTGAAGATTGGAAATTCGTCATCTCTCTCTTTGAAAAGGATCATATTGTACTCATCCCCGATAACCACGGCCACGAGCAAAAGCACAACCTCACCTCATTAGCAGCAAGACAATTATTACGAGCCCAGGGCAAAGACAACGTGGTTTCCATGTTGACCTCTCATTTTGACTTCCGTTTCAACAGCTCCATTTTCTTAGCTTATGCTGAATTGCTTGACAAAAGTATCTCAGGCATTTTTGAAAAAGAAATAGCATCTGAACTTCTCGCTCAGGTTTTCACATACTTTGGGAACCATGTTTCACATCAGATTTTATTCAGGGTATGGAAAGAAAGGATGTTCAGGTATATTGGCTATCCGGCCGATGGCGACTATGAGATTCCCGAAGAAGTGCTTAATCTGAACGCAACGGAGATAAATTACGATGATTTAATACGAATCAGGGCTTACAGTTTTGGTAAATCTTTCTGTAATGATTTTGTAGAAGCATTATTTGACGATTTGGAAACAATGGACAAGCAAGATATCGAGCCCTTAATTCCCTATATTGATTTCCTTGAAAACGAAGATTCCATTGAGAAAATCAATCTGATCATGCAGTAAAACGAAGCGGAATGGGTTTGCCAGAATTATTATTCACATTACTAATCAAATTCTTACCGAGTCATTATTACATAATTGACTCTTTCCGTAACGATGATGACTTTTTAGCGGTACTGCTGCTGATGGGTTCTTTCGTGTTTCTGGCACTCACGGTCATCAGCATCCTTCTTGGTTTACTCTTTGTAGCAACAATCATCCTGCTTATTAGCGGCGGCATTATTTCAACATCGGTTATCGTCGGAATACAACAGCGGTCAATAACCAAAGGTTTCAAAACTCTATTCCTTTCTTCAGCCATCGTGGGCAGCACTATAGTTTCCGTTATATTTTGTATTTTCCTGAATGCCGTCTATGATTGGCACAGCAATAATACGGCTATTTTAATCGGCATTGGCCTGGGCATTGTTTTGGGTATAGGATTAGGTTTACTTACCTTCAAAGCCATGACTGAACTTTTCAGGTTTCTGACGAATAAATACCGGAAATAACATCCATCTTCACAAATTATCTCCTTCCTATTCCACATATTTAAACCGAAGAGCAGTCAGACTCGCCTTATCACCATTGCCTTCGACCAACGAAACAGTTATTTTATATCGTCCAGCCTTTTCAAATTTCATCCAGCCCCAGGGATACCAATTATAGACATGGGCCGACTCTTGTTGGTTTTGAACAACCTCGCCCGCTGAATTTTCAATACGACATACCATCCGTCCTTCGCCTGCATAATTCATGTCTACCTGATAATAACCAGGTTTTTTGACAGCTATTTCATAGGAGAACTTACTTTTTTCTGTCCATTTACTGACCTGAACAACATGTTTCCATTCACCAAATTTCTCCATCCACGATTTTCCTTCTTTATTACAGCCCTCCACCTCTCCAAAATCAACGGGAATAACGGTTTCCAGTGCTGGATCAACTCCCAGCATTTCTTCGACCTGAGCTGTACCGTTTATCTTAATCTCGATAACGGACACCATCTTTTCGGGGGCAATTTTCGGAATATCAATTTTAAGCCAGTCCTTTTCAAATGTATAATTCAATTTTTCTTGATCTTTCGAACCCCGGAGTTTAATCGACTGAACCCCTTTGGTCAAGCCCGGAACGTATAAGGTTCTATCTGCAGGCCAATGATAGACCAGTAAGGAAATACGATCCCCCTGCACGGTGGCATCGCCCCAAGGTAGCGCATGCTTCCAAGGTGATGCTTGCGCACCATAAACCGTTTCGGGATAACGCTTGATCCAAGCACCTGCATTGCGCAGAGCCAAACCCGCCTGATCCGGAATAGAACCATCCGGTTTCGGGCCTACATTCAGCATGTATGTTCCCCCACGTGCGACAGTTGATAGTGTGCGTTGTAATATCTCCCGGCTACTCTTCCAATTATTGTCATACCAAGCATAGCCCCAGGAATCATTAGTCACATCAACCGTTTCCCAAATGCCATCCACATTCTCCCGAGGTACTTCCATGTCCCCGAGTGTAGAATAATCTCCCAGCCCATGCCCTACCCTTCCAGATACATATGCTCCCGGTTGATTTTTATGCACCAGTTCAACAAGCTTCTGTGCGTATTTTTTATCCATTCCACCCGGCGTATCAAACCATACCAGTTCTATAGGACCATAGCCTGTTGTAATTTGCTGTACCTCAGGATAGCATTTCTCCCAAAAGTAATCGTCAAAAGATTTCGCTTTACCCTGTGCATCAACCTTAGGGCCACCGTTTCCACCGGGATAAGTCCAATCCTGGTTTTGAGAATAATAAAATCCAAAACCGATGCCGCCTTCTTTACAAGCTTGCGCCAATTCGATCATTGGATCACGTTTAAAATCCGTCGCATCGACAATATTGAAGGGGTTAACTTTCGAATGGAACATTGAAAATCCGTCATGGTGTTTACTGGTAATAACGATATAACGCATTCCGGCATCTTTTGCCAGCTTTACAATCGCTGTGGCATCAAACTGATCCGGATGAAAAGAAGACGCCGCCAATTTATATTCCGCAGGGGGAATATTCGCCATGCTCTTGTTCTTCAGCCATTCTCCGATTCCATAATAGGTTTTTCCCTGCCATTTATTTGCTAATTGGGAATAAATACCCCAATGAATAAATAGGGCATATTTGCCCTCCCGGAACAGCTTTCCCCTATTTTGTGAAACAGCACTTTTCCCGCTGCCACCATCCCACATCTCTTCCATTCGTTGCGCAAGGGCATAATATGCACATAATGTACTGATTGCTACCCCGAATACGATCGTTTTAAAACTCATCGCAAAAAACTTTTGATACATCCGTATGCAACATTATACCTTAGGCATACTATACCCGTTTTGATAAATTTTAGCCAGATAGCGATCTGCATCTTTATCATTGAAAGTGCGCTTATTTTTATCCCAGTACAGCTTCTTTTTGCTTCGATAAGCAATATTCCCCATCTGGGAAAAAATGGCAATATGGGCACCCGCCTCGATCGGCGCATGCAGTCCTTCACTGGATTTATTGCGAACAGCTTCTATAAAATTGATCATATGTTTATCCAGTCCATTATCTTTTGATGGCTGAAATACGACAGCTTCCATACGGCCTTTTTCAGGAATAACCTCCCAGCCTTCACGATTGACCACCAATGTGCCATTATTACCGATAAAAGCGACCCCATGTGTTTTTTGATAAGGCCCGAGATCTATTCCCGTTGCCTGTTCCCACTGGACATTGAATCCGTCAAACTCGTACACTGTAGTTAAACTATCCGGAGTTTCAGCCGCATCATCAGGATAAGCAAATTTTCCTCCGGCGGCCATAACGGATACCGGATCAGAAACTTTCATTCCGATCAGGGCATAGTCCAACATATGAACGCCCCAATCCGTCATCAGCCCCCCCGCATAATCCCAGTACCACCTAAAATTAAAATGAAAACGATTGGGATTGAAAGCCCGTTTTGGGGCAGGTCCAAGCCACTTGTCATAGTGAACACCCGCAGGAACCGAAGCATCAGACAGCACCGGAATGCTTTTCATCCAACCTTGGTACGCCCAAGCTTTAACCAACCGGATTTTACCCAGTTTGCCACTATGGACAAAAGCCATTGCATCCCTAAAATGCTGCTGACTCCGTTGCCATTGCCCAACCTGTACCACACGTTTATATTTTTTTGCTGCAGCGACCATGAGCTCACATTCCCGAATGGAATTTCCAATAGGTTTTTCAACATATACATCTTTACCCGCTGCAACCGCATCTACCATCTGTAAACAATGCCAATGGTCGGGTGTAGCGATGATCACAACATCCACATCATTCGCCCGGAGTAAATCTTTGTAATCAATATAGGTTTTAACTGTAATATTTCGTTTTTTTAATTCTTCCACTCGGTTGCTGAGTATATTTTCATCTACGTCACAAAGTGCTGTACATTGGACACCGGGAACTTTCAATATCGCATTTAGATTGGACCAGCCCATTCCGTTTACGCCGACCAGCCCGACACGCACAGTTCCAGATTCCCTGCCGAAAACAGGTGTATTGGCAAATAGCACTGAGGCCGTCAGGATCCCGGTATTACGGAGAAAATCTTTTCTTTTCATTGTTTAATTTGGTTTAGTTTGTTTTATTTTTTGATTAGATCTATCATCTTTTTGGTAAAGACGACTCATGCAGCACTTTCCCTACAGATAACTAATATAACATTTAATCATGAAGATCAGGAAAAATAAGGAATTTCTCTTTCCATTGAAATGAGTTTTACATTTTCAGAAAGTAGCCGCCGGTCTTCCCGCGATGTGCCTTCCAGCTTTCATGCCCGAAAAAATGCAACCGCCCAAAAATGTCCCTTCCAATGCTCTGTATCCGTGCATGCCTCCGCCTCCAAAACCAGCCACCTCTCCGGCAGCATACAGTCCTTCGATAATTTGGTCCTCTACTGTCAGAACCTGTGCATCAAGGTTCGTCTTAATCCCGCCCAGCGTCTTACGTGTCAGCACATGTAGCCGTACAGCAATCAATGGTCCATTCCTCGGATCCAATATCTTATGTGGAGAAGCAACTCTTCCTAGCCTATCGCCGAGATATTTTCGCGTACTACGGATATAATTGACCTGGGTGTCTTTCGTAAATTTGTTATCCAATTCACGGTCTCTTGCCAGGATCTGTGATTCAATAAATTCATAATTTAACAGATCATCTCCGGAAAGGAGATTCATTCTTCGTACCAGCTCCGATAATGTGTCCGAAACGATAAAATCCACCCCATGCTCCTTAAATGCCTCAACCGGTCCAGGCGCCTTGGCACCGAAAATCCGTTGGAGGAAGAGTTTATAATCCCTATTAGTGATATCTGGATTTTGTTCGGAGCCGGAAAGCGCAAATTCTTTTTTAATGATTTTCTGCGTCAAAATAAACCAGGAATACGAATAACCACTATGTTGTATATGCTTTAGCGTACCCAAGGTGTCAAATCCCGGTAAAAAAGGCGCCGGAAGTCTATTACCTTTCGCATCGAACCAAAGAGAGGAAGGACCAGGTAAAATACGTATACCATGATTGGGCCAAATCGGATTCCAGTTCTGGATACCTTCGGTATAATGCCACATGCGATCTTTATTGATCGTGTGGGCGCCGATCTGTTCAGCGACCGCAATCATCTTTCCGTCTACATATGCGGGAACTCCAGAGATCATCGCGGATGGAGCTGTACCCAGCCATTCAGGCCAGTTCTTTCGTACAAGTTCGTGATTGGCGCCAAGCCCGCCCGAAGCAACGACAACGTGCGGCGCATGATATTCGAAGGTGTCAATGACATTTCTATTGGTCGCAGCCCCCCTTTCCTTATCATCATCTTCTAAAATATCACCAAATACCCCTTTTATCGCATCATTTTCCATAATCAACCTGGTAACACGATGCCTAAATTTAAATTGCAAGAGTCCATTTTGTTCCGCAGTATAGGCCTTTTCAATAAAGGGTTTAACGACTCCTGTTCCAGTACCCCAACTTACATGAAATCTGGGAACCGAATTTCCGTGACCGGAAGCACGGCCATCTCCACGCTCAGCCCAGCCTACCATAAACATGAATTTAATACCTAGCTTCGTTACATACGCGTATTTCTCACCGGCCGCGAATTTCAAGTAGGCATCGGCCCATTGACGGGGCCAGTAATCAGCTGCCCGATCAAAACCTGCGGTACCGAACCAATCTTGCTGCGCCAGCTCCAAAGAATCTTTGATCCCCATACGACGTTGTTGTGGTGAATTGATAAAAAATAGACCGCCAAAAGACCAAAATGCCTGTCCCCCGATATTTCTTTCGGTCTCTTGATCCAATAGAAGTACTTTCTTTCCTACATTGGTAATTTCCATTGCCGCAGTTAATCCTGCCAGACCAGTCCCGATAATGATAGCATCAGGTTTAAATTCTTCTTCTATCCGCATACGCTATATATCAATGTTCTATATTCTTTACGGTTTCGTTCAGTTAGTTCACTTTTGTCTCCCCTAAATTTACCTGTTTCTCTTTTGATGTACAAAGAGAAATAAAATTCAAGCTGTAAAAAGAAGGTCAATCTATAATTAAAATTATATACAATTGTAATTTAACTTATTTTAATGATAGAAATTACTATTCTACCTTTGCACTATCAATCCTTGGAATCATCGTATTGAGCAAGTCGCCCCTTTTGATTTGATGAAAATATTCAGAGGGCAGTAAAGATTAAAATAACAAAATATGGAATACAGAAAATTAGGAAGAACAGATTTGGAACTTTCAGTAATCACCTATGGTGCTTTCGCCATTGGAGGAAATATGTGGGGTGGTAATGAGAAAAAAGACTCTATCGAATCGGTACGAGCTTCTATTGATCATGGAGTTACCACGCTAGATACAGCTCCTTTCTATGGCTTCGGTTTAAGTGAGGAGATGATAGGCGAAGCGATAAAAGGTTACGATAGGTCTAAAATTCAGTTGTTGACCAAATTTGGTTTACTATGGGACGGAAGTAATCAGGGTAAAGGTGAATTTTTCTTTGATGCCGAGGAAAATGGCAAAACTATCCCTGTTTACAAATATGCCTCAAAGGCCAGTGTGATTAAAGAAGTCGAAAACAGCCTAAAACGCCTGCAATCGGACTATATAGACTTATTGCAAATCCATTGGCCAGATAATACTACACCCATTGCTGAAACAATGGAAGCCTTAGATTTACTTTTGCAACAAGGAAAAATTCGTGCAGCGGGTGTAAGCAATTATAGTGTTGAGCAAGTTTCGGAAGCTCAGAATTCAATCCAGATCGCAAGCAATCAGGTCGGTTACAGTATGCTAAACCGTGGCATTGAGCAAGATCTTGTACCTTATGCACAACAGCATGATTTGAGCATCATTGTTTATAGCCCAATGGAACGTGGCCTACTTACAGGTAAATACTTTAGTGAAGGTAAATTGAAAGAAAATGATCACCGTAACGGCTACTTTCAGCAATTTGATCTCAAAAAAGTACAAACCTTCTTAGATACCATCAGTCCAGTGGCAGCTGATAAAGGCGTTACGCTCTCACAATTGGTACTGCGGTGGACAAGCTTGCAACCTGCTATAACCGTTGTATTAGCTGGAGCGCGAAACGCTGACCAGGCTATTGCAAATGCAGAAGCTACAGCAATCGATCTCACGATAGATGAGCTATCATTTATCAATGGCGCCTTGGCCAAGATTTAAATTTTAGGCATAGAAAAACTCTTATGACAGTACTCCACTTCAGTGCTGTCCTGTTATAAGAGTTGAAAATTTGCTATTGTAACTGTCATTTGATTAAAGACTGCCTACCACTAGTTTTCATTTTGACCAGCCATAGCATCGGAATTGATACCTATAAGCGTTGAAATCTATCGCCGGCCTGTCACTGGTCACTTATTTTATTTTGGCAAAACAATCAATAATCTCCATTAAAGTCACTGCTTCCTCCATAGATGCAGGATTTGGACCATTCCCCTCAAAGAAAGCCACTGTACTAGCGATCATGGGATATTGTATATGCTCAGGATGCTCAAACACAAATTCATTCTCTTCATCATCAGATTGAACGGCTACCGAATTGCCAAATATGGAAAAGGTAATCTTCCCGCGGCTACCTATGATCTCACAGTGATCTACCTGATCTTCTTGCCTGACATTAAAACACCAGCTTCCATTAAAAACAACTTGATGCTCAAATAATATAGTTCCAGTTGTTTGATCTGCGACAGCAGAGGCTGCATCCTGAATCTGGCTAAATCCTTCAAAAGAAATCGGTAAGCCAAAAAAATACAACATCAGATCCAATTGATGTGGTGCAAGATCAAAAAAATATCCACCTCCGGATATTGTTGGGTCTGTGCGCCAGTCTGCCGCCCCCTTGGTCACTAAATCCGGCGACCGACTCTGCCATAACCGGAGCTGGACAGTACGAACTGTTCCTATCCGCCCTGTGTCCAGCAACTCTTTTACTTTGAGAAATAGCGGTAACTGTCTTCGATAATGCGCAACGACAAGCTTGCCATTATTCTTCCTGACAACATCCAAAAGCAGTCTTGCTTCATGTGCATTTAAGGTAACCGGTTTCTCGATATAAACATCTTTTCCGGCTGCTAGCGCCTTCAATGCATAGTCAAAATGCGAAGACGGTGGAGTCGCAATATAAATAGCATTCAATGCCGGATTGTCCAACAAGTCTTCGACCTTCGAATACCAATGCGGAACTTGGTGTCTATGGGCATAATCGGCAGCTTTAGCGGTATCTCTCCGCATTACAGCCAATAATCTACTATCTTTAACTTTATTAAACGCGGGACCGCTTTTTTTCTCTGTCACATCACCGCACCCTATGATTCCCCACCTTACCTTTGCATCTTCCATTTTATTTATTTTTTGAACTAATCCCCCAACAAAAATTTTTATTCCGGTTTCAGGCGCCCGATAAACGCATTTTTACCAAGCAAAAATCCAATTGCCTTTTCAATATTTTTACGTCGGCTGTCATCGGTCTTTAGAAAAGAAATATAACGGATAATCTCCTTTCTTTTGGATGGTGCCAAACGGTCAAAGACCGTTTTAGCTTCTTCATTTTCTAATAATGCCTGCTCTAGTTCGGGATGCGGGAGCAGACTCCGGTCTTCCGGATCAAAAACAACAGATAATTCCAATATTTCACCGATTCGTTTAGGTGAATTTGGCAACATTTGGGTGTTGATATACAATCGCCACTCGCCCTTATACCGTAATAGGGTCTGATTATAATCTTTACCATTTACCTTCCCACTGATAGGGATATATCCCTTATCCACTCCAGCTTCGGCGAAGAGATTATGTAAAATTTCATCAGGCACAAAAACAAAAGGATTGATTCCTATTATCTCCAATTTGGCTTTAAAGACCGACATATACATTGCTATTTATCATTCGTTAAAAATTAAGCTACATCAAGTATATGCGCTATCCGGTTGAGTTCCTCTATACTAAAGCTCAAATTATCAAGCGACTTTAACGAATCCGTCAGTTGTTCACTGTTTCTCGCTCCGACCAAAACCGAAGTCAGGCGTTCATCCTTTAATAGCCATGCAATAGCCATCTGCGCCAGTGATTGGCCTCGTTGCAATGCGATTTCATCCAAAGCAGATAATTTTGTGATCAGGTCAGATGTAATAGTGGTACTCTTCAAGAAATGTTCTTTTGAAGCTCGAGAACCTGTCGGAATATTGCCTTGTAAATATTTATTGGTCAGTAATCCCTGTGCCAAGGGAGAGAAAGCAATAACTCCTACCCCTTCTTCATCCAACACGTCCAACAGTCCATCCTCTGGCTTACGCACCAACATGGAATACTTGGGTTGATGGATCAGACAAGGACATCTCAGATCATGTAATAGTGCAATTGCCCTCCTCGCTAAATCCGCAGGATAGTTTGATAGACCGACATACAGGGCTTTTCCCTGTCGTACAATATCACTTAAGGCAGTCATCGTTTCTTCCAAAGGCGTCTGCGGGTCAGGTCGATGATGATAGAAAATATCAATGTAATCAAGTTTTAGGCGCTTTAAGCTCTGATGTAAGCTTGCCATTAAATATTTACGGCTTCCCCAATCGCCATAGGGTCCATCCCACATGGTGTATCCCGCTTTGGTCGACAACAAAAGTTCGTCCCGATGTCCAACAAAATCTGAGCTCAACATAGCACCAAAATTTCGCTCCGCGCTACCGGGAGGTGGACCATAATTATTGGCGAGGTCAAAATGTGTGATACCATTGTCAAAAGCCGTACGTAGCGTCTGCCTAAACACTTCTTTTTGATCGATATCACCAAAATTTTGCCACAGACCAAGGGAAATAGCCGGAAGCTGGATACCACTTTTTCCACATCGCCTATAAGGCATTAAATTATATCGGTTTGGATTGAATGTCACGTTGTCAAGTTTATGTATGCAAAATACAAAACTATTTTGAAGAGTTTATGCAAACGCAATAACCAATGTCCCGAAATATTTCGAGACATAACAATTTAAACTAAAATTTATACCATTCCCTGCCATCGATATCGTATTACTATCGCAAATATTTTTATACTTTTGATTACATTCCAATAATAGCACAACTTGAAGAGCACATCATGATCAGTAAATTCTTAAGAAAATTCTATTTACACCTAGTGATATGGACCATCCTGCTATTACTCCCTTTTATTACTTATCTCTATCAGCCCGATAAAATCGCTGATTTCAAAATCTACTCAGCGCTATCACATCTCAGCAATATCGTCTTCCTGGCGAGTAACTTTTATCTGCATTGTTATGTTGTTGCACCGAAGTACTTCTTTGGTCACCGAAAGATTTTTATCCTATTCATCGCACTAGGTTTTGTGGCCTACGTCCTGCTCAATTATGCCATCGTTTATTTCAACCCAAACGGAGAATTAGCACATTTTAAAAAAGAGAATATCCTATTTGTGCGACTTGTAGTAGGTCCAGGTATTATCTACTCTCTATGTATGATCACTTCGTCCATGATCTTTCTTTATAATGAACAAGCGAGACAGAAAGAACTTAATAAGCAAATTGCATTAGAGAAGACAACAGCTGAACTGACTATTTTGAAACTGCAAATTAGTCCACATTTTTTATTCAACACGCTCAACAATATTCGCTGGCTGATCCGCAAGCAATCTCCTGACTCCGAAGGGACAATAGTCAAGCTCTCCCAAATGCTGCGCTACATACTTTATGAAGTTGATGGACCGAAGGTCGAACTTTTCAAAGAAATTGATCATATGCGTAATTTCATTGCTTTGCAGACATTAAGGCTTCCCATCGCAGGTGAAGTTGATCTACAAATCGAAAGTAGCGTCAAGAATAGAATGATCCCGCCTTTATTATTTATTCATTTTGTAGAAAATGCCTTCAAATATGGGGTGGATAGCAAAAACAGCCCCTACATACTGTTTCAATTCATAGATATTCCGGGTGGGCTTGTTTTTAAATCAGTTAATAAAATATTACAATATACCGAGCACCAGCCAAATGAAGGGATCGGATTGACAAATGTAAAACGACGATTACAGTTGCTTTATCCCAATCGCCATGAACTCACGATCAAAAGAACAGCAGACGACTATTTTGAAGTTGCACTCAGACTAATGACAGATGAAGATTAAATGTATACTCATTGACGACGAACCATTCGCCCTTAATTTGCTGGAGGATGATCTGTTAAGTTTTGACCAAATCGAAATTCTACAGAAATTCCATGCTCCTGTAGACGTTGTTAACTACCTGAAGAATCATTCGGTAGATCTCATTTTTCTGGACATCCAGATGCCGGAAAAACTAGGAACACAATTTGTCAGGGATCTCGAAGATCCACCGTTAATCATATTTACAACTGCATACCATCAATATGCTGTTGAGGGATTTGAATTAAATGCAGTAGATTATCTTTTGAAGCCTATTTCAAAAGAACGGCTCACGGCTGCGGTTCGAAAAGTAGCGGATATCATGACACTACGGAACAAACACCTTGTCGAAAAAGACCATATTGTCGTGCATGTGGAATATAAAAAAACCAAGATTTATCACCACGAAATCAGCTATATCGAAGGTTTAAAAGATTACGTAAAAATCTATTTGGTTGACCGGCAGACCCCACTCCTAACCCGAAGTAATTTACGTGGTATGGAAAAGCTATTGCCAGCAAGCGATTTCCTACGCATACACAATTCTTTTATTGTCAACAAAGCCAGAATCGAACATTGCACACCGGCAAAACTTACCTTACCTGAAGTTGCACTACCAATTGGCAGAAAATATGTCAAAAATATAGAGCAGTTCCAGACAAAAGGGTCAGCGAACAAAGGATAACAGCCATTGGTCTACACATTCAGCCCATCGGTCTACAGATGATTGTGTAAAATAAAAATCATTTACAAATTTGCTTGGGGTCAATTTGTCCAACACCAGCTATTGATCCGTATAGCAAAGAAAAAATGAAAAAAATTATAGCAGCACTCTTACTGGCAACTGCGGTTGCCTCTTTACATGCCCAAACAGTTCCCGGTAGCCGTCCAGGTAGTTTCTCCGTCGCTGAAGGCAAACTTTCCGGTCAACTGATAGACCTTCAGGGCAAACCAATCGCACAGGCTTCTGTCAATCTACTGCGGGTGATCCATGATCAGTCTTCAGGCAAAGAGCGGGAAATCTTATTCAAAAGCACGAGTTCGCTTGAAAATGGAAAATTTAGTTTTACGGCACTATCCACCAAAGACAAATGGAAGTTAAAAATAAGCTCGGTAGGTTACAGCCCTAAAGATATTGTGGTCGAGTATGGATCTGATAGCAAAGTTTTGGATAAAGATCTTGGTGCTATCACATTGGAAAATGATAATCGAAAGCTAGACGAAGTAACGGTCACTGGTCGTAAAGCTTTACTTGAAATGGATATCGACAAAAAAGTATACAATGTAGAAAAGAATATCGTAGCAGCGGGTGGTACTGCCATCGATGTTATGCGCAATATGCCTTCTGTGCAAGTTGATATTGATGGGAATGTCAAGCTCCGGAATGCTGCACCGACTATTTTTGTAGATGGCAAACCCACAACATTAACCCCAGACCAAATACCTGCTGACGTCATCGAAAAGATCGAAATCATCACCAATCCTTCTGCCAAATATGATGCTTCGGGGAGTATGGCCGGAATTTTAAATATTATTCTGAAAAAGAATAAAAAAACAGGTTACAACGGTATGGTTACTCTTGGAGCAGATCGCTTTGGCGGGACCAATTTTATGGGAAGTCTCAATTTGCGTCAAAACAAATTCAATATATCCCTTACGGGAATGAATATGCGTATGCGGACAAATACCGAAGGTGATAGCTATCGGAACAGCACAATTGGTGGCGTTAATTCTGAGGTTAATCAGGATATCGAAGGTAAAACAAAGGGAATGATCAGCTTTGGAAGGCTCGGGGTAGACTATGACCTTAGTCAACGCACGACAGTATCCGTTGCAGGAATCTTTGTCGAAGGTAAATTTCGCCCCAATGAAAACACGATGATAACGACGGAAACGCAAGGCAATAGCAATAGAATTTCCGAATCCGAACGTAGTTTCAAACCTAGAGGTTTACAGGCAGGCCTTGTTCAGAAATTCAAAACCGAGGGTGAAGAATTGACCGCGGACTTTAATTATTTCGGTGGAACAAACAATTCTCATGGTACTTACACCACCAATTATTTAGATAACAGTGGAATCATTGGTTCACAGATCCAAAAGAACATTGGATCTGGTGACAATAAATTTATGACCGTACAGGCAGATTATGTTAAACCATTTAAAAATGGGATGAAACTTGAGACGGGGGTTCGCGCGCAGATCAACAAACTCAAAAACCTGAATAACAACAGCCTTAAAGCCCGCGATAAAGATGATTACGAGGATATCAGCGCTGCGTCAGCCAATTACGATAACAAGAATACGGTCTATGCGGCTTATGCTTCACTTGGTGGCGACCTCAGAGATTGGGTATCTTATAAAGTCGGTATGCGTGTAGAAAATTCCACCTATGACGGTGAATTAATCAACACAAACCAAAAATTCCACAATAAATACCCGCTTAGTCTCTTTCCTTCCCTATTCCTTAGCAAGAAACTGACCGAGAAAGATCAGCTACAGATGAGTGTCACCCGTCGTGTGAATCGTCCCAACTTCTTTCAGTTAATTCCATTTGTTGACTATACGGACAGCTTAAATATTACACGTGGTAATCCGGACCTCGTCCCGGAGTTTACAACTTCAGGCGAATTATCCTATAGCCGGACACATGGCAAAGGTACCTTCTTGGCTTCGGTTTATTACAAAAAAACCACGAACCTGATCACCCGTTACCTAACTCAGGAACTCAATCCCATTACCGATAAAATGGATTTTATCAATACCTATATTAATGCAAATTCCAGCAAAAACTATGGGGCAGAGTTTACGTACACGAATAACCTAAAAAAATGGTGGGATCTGACTGCAGACCTCAATTTCTATAATTCAAAAATTGAAATAGATGACAAGACACCATCGGAAGGTATGTGGACTGTATTTGGAAAATTAAATAATACATTCAATCTAAAAAAGAATTGGAACCTTCAGCTCGCGTTTGAATATCAAGGGAAAACAAATATGCCGGTCACACAAAATCAAACCTTTGGTCCGCCGATGAATCAGGCTCAAAGTTCCTCTCAGGGATACATAAAGCCTTTTTATGGAATTGATTTTGCCATCAAGAAAAGTTTCCTGAAAAATCAGGCTGCTTCCGTGACATTGGCTGTAAACGATATTTTTAGGACCCGCGGCAATACCATAGTCTCTTCAGGGGATGGTTTCTACCAAGACTATTATCGCCTCTCCAATCCGCAGCTTGTCAAATTGAACCTTTCCTATCGTTTTGGCAAAATGGACATGAATATGTTCAAGAAAAACAAAAACCAAAATTCCATGGAAGGTATACAAATGCAATAGACACTTACATTTAGTTTGACATATTAAAGCAGAAAGAGACCGATTGGATGGTCTCTTTCTGCTTTATTTCTTTTATACGGTCTTCATTTCATTAAACCACCTGACTTGGTATATTGTATTTTTCGATAATGGGTACAATTTCCAGTAGATCATCAATCACGTAATCCGGATGAGCTGACTTTAGCTGGTCAGCAAGATGCGCCCCTGTCGTAATACCAATACTCAAAGCACAACCCGCATTCTGACCTTCTTTTATATCAATAATCGAGTCCCCTATTTTTACTACACCTGTGGGCTCTGTTATTGCAAAATTTACTCTTGCAAGATCGATCATATCCGGATAAGGTCTATTTTTAGGCACATCGGATGCTGTAATCAGTGCATCAATATCTCGACCGACAGCCCAATTAAGCTTTTTCAAAAGGGATTCCGCCGTTTTACGGTCATATCCCGTATTTAATACCCGAAGTATATTCATCTCTTTCAAAATCGCAAAAAGTTCATTCGCATTTGAATTCGGATAAATGTCTGCTACTTCATAGGCATTTTCAAGTGCTTGCAAAAATGATTGGAACATCTGCTCCGCCAATTGGCCATCAACTATATTGAGGCAATTTTTTAGTACAGTCTTAATGGCCTGTAATTTTTCTTTGCCAGCTCCGTGCTCCAACACTTCTGTCAATGTAAGTTGATAACCACCAATTTGATTTATCACCTGTTGAAGTGTCTTGTAAACTATATTATCCTCATTTACAGTAGTACCTGCCATATCAAATACCACCATCTTGATCGCTTCTCTCATTTATTTACCATTAAATGTTTAGCAAAAATAAAATATTGTTAAACAACACTGAACTTATCAATATTAACTTATTGCTATCTTTAAGTTAAGAGGAGCGTAAATTAACGTAGTACACAATAATAAGTCCAGCCGATAAGCAGCAGTTGAAATGGAATCCTAAACCACAGGTATTCGGTACCTTTTCCATCAAAAGTCGCAGTTTCATAGTTCAGGTGCCTCATACTCGCATATATATTTGTCGGTAGTATCAGTATAAAAAAGACAATTAAAAGCATCCCTGTAAGACGACTTATAGATGGTATGAATAAACCAAAGGCCCCCATGACCTCCAATAGTCCAGTCACATAAATTATTTCTTTTTTTAATGGGATAAAATCAGGAAGCATCAACACCATTCCCTTTGTGTAAATAAGGTGTCCAAGGGAGGTAAACAATAATGTGGTAGCAAGGGCTATTTTTCCAGCCAAATGATAATCCATATCGCCCTTATACTGTCGTATAACTAAATTGCTGATGAAAAATACGGTAAGTAAAACAAAAAGTGGTTTCATAATCTTTTTTATTCAAAGTTATGGGTCTTTCTATTCCCTATCAATGAACAATTGTTAAGAAATTTCCTTCCGGATTCTGCTTAGTGATTGTGGTCTAATCCCAATATAAGATGCCAAGTATTTGAGTGGGATATTATTAATTAACTCAGGCTGTTCCCGCATCAGATTGACATACCTCGTTTTGGCTGAATCTTCGAGTAAGGTAAATTCACGTTTCATTTTCTTCAAAAAGATATCTTCGATTGCCTTTCGTCCGATAAAATTCCCTACCTGTGTCGTTTTGTACACAGTATCCAGATCATCATAAGATATTCGCCACAAGACGCAATCTGTAATCGCTTCAAGATTATAAGACGATGCAGTTTGGGTCAAGAATGAATCATAGGCACTCACAAAAGAGTTTTCAAACGCAAAACCAAAGGTAAAATCGTAATCTAATTTTGGAATATTGAACCGAACAATTCCCTTTTCAATAAAAGATAGATAGCGCTCCGTTTTGCCCATTTCGAGAATCAATGATCTTTTCGAAAAAACTGCCTTGGAAAGCATTGACGAAAAAATATCCCAGTCCCCCGCCTCCATCTTAATGAGTGAGTCAAAATAATTCTTGATTTTATCCATTCTATCCATATTTTAAAACAAGATAAAAACTTCTGGTCAAACAAGAGAAACCACGATCTTATTATCTATTTAATTATTTAAGCACTTAATTTCATGGATAAATATTAAATTAATCAATATAAACTTCTAATATGACTTCTATTGCAGAAAAAAGTATCAAAGCGTGGTCCCCATCAAAGAAATTCTTCTTCCGATTTTCTTTCGTTTTCATCTTTTCATTCATACTAGTTTTCAATAATGGTGCTTTTCCACTTTTCGGATACATCGGCAAACCATTAACTGATCTTATGCATTGGATCACACCTTGGTTTGCGAAAACCATTTTACAATATCAGTACGATTATACTATTTTTATCAATGGAAGTGGGGATACTTCCTATGCTTGGGTATCGTTACTTTTGCTTGTCATAGTTGCTGCAGTAGCCGCAATTAGCTGGTCTTTATTTGATTTGAAGCGTCAAAACTATGAAACCTTATATTATTGGTTGACCACAACAATACGTTATTATATTGCATTCATGTTGATAAACTACGGTGTAATTAAAGTGATGCATTTCCAAATGCAGCCGCCCTCACTGTCACAGTTGATGCAACCACTGGGAGAATACACTCCGATGGGACTGGCATGGACATTTATTGGTTTTTCTAAAGGCTACAATATTCTCATTGGAATAGCTGAAATATTGTCGGGATTCCTTCTATTCCGGAAAACCGTTGTGTTGGGCGCTCTAGTAACCATTGTCACGAGCATTAATATCATGTCCATCAACTATTTTTACGATGTTCCAGTGAAGATGGTTTCGACTGCCTTGTTTTTGTTTTCACTGTTTTTGTTGCTACCTTCCGCACATACACTGGTTTCCCTATTTATTAAAGGGCAACCTGCACAGTTATTAACCATTCAACAACCATTATTTAATAAAGTATGGAAGAGAAAAGGACTTATCGTCTTTAAAATATTAATACTTACCATCTTTGGAGTACAGCAAGTAATTGGGATTTTTAACACCCAGAAGTTAATCGACGCCTTTTTTAAAAAATCACCGCTCTACGGAATCTACCATTTTGAAAAAAACGATGAGAATATCAAAACCATTCCAAAAGAATGGCGGCAAATCATTTTTCAGCAGGATAACGATCGTGCCTTTGTCCGTGATATAGACTACAATCCTCTGTCCCTATCTGTCTTAATTGATTCCCAACAACAAAAACTCACATTGAACAATTATCAATATGATTATGAAATCGATCGAAATGGAAATATCTTGTTGACGAAAACTATTGAAAACCGTATTGAGAAAATTAAGCTTATCAAACAGGATTCTCAAAAATCAGGATTAATGAAACGCTCCTTCCATTGGATACAGGAGTATCCAAATAGCCGTTAAAAAGTTCCACAATTGAAGAGCTTTTGGAAAGGGTACATTGCTTTTTTGGGTACAATTAATGGAAAAAGTAAGACAAAACGTGTCTACTTAATTTTATCATTCTTTTTTTACTATATTTAACCAAAAGCCAATGTTTGAAACAGGCATAACAAAAAAGTGGAGATCTAAAAAAAGATATTCATCTACATGGAGCCATATTTCCATAATTATGGTAGGATAAGTTTCAGTTATTTTATTTCTTCTTTACTGTTATATTATCTAAATATATGGTCTCTTTACCTGTGTTCGTAAAAGCTATTCGCACTATCTTTTTATTTGGATTGATTTCCTGACCAGTCACAAAATTAATTTCTTGTTTTTTACCTTTCTTACCCAACTCCAGTGTCTGTTGCTTTAGATTCGACAGTTCTCCGCTCACAACCTTCACATCGTCTACTGTTACGGCTATACTGCCACCTCTGCCCCAATACCTAAGGTTAAATTGTTGCGCTGGGTCCAGATAAATGTACTGTTCTATCTTTTTCCCTTGCGCAAGTACAAGAGCCTTACTTCCCTTTTCACCTATACTCTCCGCAATCGTACCTTCTCCTTCCCAGGGTTTGAGACCAGCTTTTCCCTCAAAATCGGGATTAGGGAGCTCATTTCCATCACGCAAAGGCCAGTTATAGGCACGGATATAATCGACCTCCATATTTACCCCACCTTCGGAACCGTATGTGCCTAAAAACACATTCATAAAATGGTTGGGTGAGTAGATTTGATTTTTATCGTCGTACTCTTTAATTAAATCACCATTGATATAATGTTTAACACTCGTTGGAGTCCACAACACACCATGGGTAACCCACTGGCCTACATGCTCATATCCTTCGGCAATATGTGTGGCAAGATTACGTTGAAATACCCCTTTCGTATCGACATGTCCGTGGATGACAAATTGAGCCGTGATATATTCAAACACATCTATTTCAAACAATTGGCCTTTTGGGCGTATTCCTTTTATTCCATCAACCTCGGCTCCCTCTTGAAGATAGTAACGAATATCCGGTCCTGGTGAATCGAACCAAAATGCAGTATTTGTTCCTTTCGGGTTACCTTGGCGGTTGCGCCGTACTTTTACCTCAAAATAACCACCTTTACTATTGTCCAGCAAATTTTCATTCGTTTTCCAGTCATAGGTCTGAATGGATGAAATCTTTTGGTTTCCACCTTCTGTAAAGATTCGCTTTGGGATGGTATCATTCACATAGAGGTTAATTGCGGATCCGTCAAGCGTATAGGCCGGCTGGGGTAATTGATTCTGCAACATCTCCTGCTTTGATTTTTCATTTAGATAATTCAATGAGGAGAAATAATTGGTGGTCCATTTATTCCGGTTTAAAAGTCGATCATTAAACTCGTCCTGCCAATAGACTTCCATACCAAGCGGAACCGCTCTTGAACTCGGATTTTTTTGTACTTCACCTAGCTCCATATCATCAAGCTGCCATGTCTTGCTCGTATGCACTTTTCCATTCGCCAACGATTTACCTGTTGCAGATTCCACCCAGATATAATAAGCCGTTTCGGGGTCTACCTGTTGAATATAGTAACGTCTGGCTCCATCAGCTAATATGGCATTGGCTGTCTGCGGTTTCTTATTCGTTTTCGCCCAAAAGACCTTCGTCCCGGTCATGTTCGGTTGATTATCATCCAGATCCACACGGATCCAGCTCCGGGTCCCCAATAGTTGTAATGGTATATCCGATTTCGCCGTTTGAGCCAATAGCCCTAGCGCCGACAATACCTGAATACTGGCAAGAAATATATATTTTTTCACAATTGTCTGATTTTATAAAAGAACCAGCTATAGCTGATCTATTTACGAGCAGACTATAACCACACGATAATAATGAGAATTATCAGTATTGGCAACTCTGATCAAAACGCAACCGTTTGTTCAATTTGGCAGCGCAGACAAACAGGGAGGCCCGACGCGTTTTATCCGTCGTAATGGAAAGCTGATTTCTATTGTTCCCAGAAATAAAAACACACCCAAGGTATTCATCAGATTATAGAGCAAATAATAAAAATCTTCGAGCCCCCATTAGCGCATTTAATTACTCTTTTCTTCGCGAACAAGAAAATCATAGGAATACCAAAACTTTAAAAGTGAAAAATTGTCAAGACTTCTGAGTGAATAGCTTATGGGAAAATCAAATGAATTGCTTTGCTTTTCAAACTCTTTTTTAAATTCCGTTACCAGTTTTGAAATTTCTTGTAGACCATTCGCACGTCTGATAAAGCTTTCTTTTCTGCCACCGCGTAAATAGATCAACAGATCCGAAGCATTAAGGATCGTTTTCTCTTTTTCAACCAATGGTTGGCCGCTCAGTAATTTATCGAGCGCGTTTTTGAAATCAACTCGCGGAAAATCACTCTCCCCCATCATAATCACATGAGTACCGTAATTCACAACATTCGTATAATAGGGATTAAAACCGGCATGCCTGAGTTGAACAACATCTTTACTTGGAAAGGCAGACGAAAACTCATTGAATTGTGCCATTAATGAAAATGCGATATTTTCACTACGCATCAAACAGCTATAAGCTCTTATAACGGTTGTTGAATCATGGTGTTCAACAAGCTTTAGGACACTGTCTACATCAGGACTATTATTGAGGTGATAACGAATTGACTCATAATCAAAAAAATCTGTCACTGAAAAACCCGACATAGTAAACTCAGAACTTTTATTTTTTCGGGCATATGAACGAACACCTTCAAACGTAGGTACGATTTTCGCGCTGGATATAACAGGAGTGGTTGGTACTATTTTGATTTTAAACGGCTTATAGTGACTACGCAAGGAAACAAGTCCAACGGTAGGCATAGTATCTTTCAGTCCCCATACTGTTCCTAAATAAAAATCTTTATCTACGGTCTGGTCAACGTAGAACTGGTTTATCGAAAAACCAACAGAACGACTAATAAATTTAAATTTTTTTGATAATGTACTACCATCGATCTCCATGGAATCAGGATCAACTTCCTCCTTGTCACAACTGGACAATAAAAACAAACCGAGCAACAGTACAAAAAGATGTTTCATGATTCAAAAATTACTCGCTTTCCAAAAGTCAAAATATTTCCGTACATACAGCGGTAAGGCTAAAGGCTTTTGGCTCTTTATCAAAGATATAGAAAAATACTATTCTAACCTATATAAAAATCAGAATAACAAATGGATAAGACAAAAAACAGCATCATAAGTATACGTAAAACATCCCGGGCAACCAGCAGAAGATAGAGATAATCATGGAAATCGCAAATTCTTAAAAAGTAAAAGCCGCTGGAACGGGGAATTCCGAACGGCTTCTTTCTAACCTAATGAAAAACATCTATACCGTCACCGGTAACGTGTTGATCTCCTATTCCAAATATATCTCGTTTATTTCTCCTGTGTACCATCTATTTACAATCCGTATCTGTGATTTACGATTCGTATCTACCGTATCCCGCAGGTGATTGTCTGGCTACCACAGTTGTTGAGGTGGTAGCTGATCAACAACAGGCTTATCAACTACTTGGATAACTTTTCCAGATTTCAAACAAGAGGACTTTATGATTCGTTTTTATTTCTTTTTAAAAGATCAGTTGACAATAAAGCAGTAATGGATGCCGCAGTCAACGCCGAAATTCCAAGATTTAGCGTAATGACCAAAAAATGATCGGAAAGTGAATACTTAATACCATAATATGTAATGGCGTAAGTAACCAAATAAGTGATAAATGCCTTAATAATTTCCATTATATTAATACATGGGATACAGCTACAGTAATTTTCGATACAAATATAAAGAGCTTCTTTCCTCCCTTCTCCTCTCGCTTACGATTCGTCTTGGATAATTTATGATTCGTCGTTTTCAACCACGATCAAGGTATAAAAATTCTAACCCCCTGAGTAAATAATGTAAAATATATTACTTATATTCAGATCAACAAACTTAGATTCGGTTATTGACCTTTATTTTTACGGATGCCGGGTTAATTCTTTACTTGATGCTTTAATACGGATTTCGCTCGTTTCTCCTTTTTCGCTTTTACGATGATCAATGCCATTCCATTGTATACTTTAAATAACTTTGGAAAGAAGTAAAATCAACTGCATTGCCATTATCCGCCGATACGATTAATACCGTGACCTGGCTGCAAGTAAAACGTTAAATACCTGTTCTCTTTTCAATAGCCACATACCAAGTTTATCTTGAGCGACACCTTCTAAGAGTTTATAGGTAAAGATGAGCCCTTTGGATTCATCCAGTTTCACGCCTAAATGTTTCATTACAGCCCCTTTTTCTTCCAGGGAAGAAGAAATTTCGGTGATATGAGATGATAGTAAGAATATACTATTCTCAAATCCCCGAAGACAGCTGATAAGTTGTGACGTCGCCTCACTGGCATCGTTATGATTTGTTCCCTTAAACAGCTCATCCATCAGGACAAATATCTTTTTACCCGCTGCAAGCAACTCAGCTAAGTGCTTAAGGCGAAGCACCTCATTAAAAAAATGGCTAGCTCCAGCGCTGATATTATCCCCTAAATTTATTGTCGCCAATATGCCATCAAAGAGCACTGTTTCCATCGCTTCCGCAGGAACTGGAAAACCCATATGCGCCAAATACACGCAGGTACCTATTGTTTTTAACAATGTAGATTTTCCCGTCATATTCGCACCCGTCAGGTACCATAAGTTACCGCCACTTTTTATTTCAATATCATTCTTAACCGGATCTTCCAAAAAGAGATTATATCCGGCCTGAATTCGAACCATATCGGAACCTGGGTCATGATCCTTTATATCGGGGAATACAAGATGCCTTTCTTTAGTACATATAGCTACACCATACAACGCATCCAACTGATACAAGACAGCAAAGACTTCACGTATCGCATTCCGTTTGATATTCCTAAAAAGATAATCGTATTTAATCATCAGTTCCAGTGAAAGTTTATCCTCAAGTAATTTTTCAAACTCACCTAAATCAATATCTTCCAATACGCGATCAATTTTGTTAAAATAATCAGCGATAAAACTTTTTGTGGGATGCGCAGATTTAACAGCACCAAGAAATACATTGAGATAATCTATTATTTTAGCTATTTCATGAATGGAGCGTCTAATTAATAGATGGCGTTTTTTAAAATCCACTGAAAGAAAATTTGTGGTGACAAGCTCTAAATAATAGGAAGTCCTGGTCGGTGAATACGGCTCCAGTGGCAAAGATAAATATTGTTCCAAGTCTTGCATCATATACTTATCCAAAATATCTGTGATATCTACTTCTTGCATATAACGGATAATCCATTGCCTGTCCAATATCTTAGGTTTAGCTGAAAGAGGATCAAGAAAATAGGAATACAAGGTATCACGCCCGCCCAATGTAACTGTACCATCAAACAAATCGAACAAATCTCTATATTGATTATTCGTAACATTTAAGTCTGCTAATGTCTGTTTGTCAATAATAAACATATTTTCTTGGAATTTTTATGGTAATCTTTGGTTCCTTGTATTTAAACTTACTTAAAATCACTACTATTCACAATACTGTATCAGAATAGTTATTGTATACTTCTCAGTATACCAACAACAGTTACCATGCTCGTGCCGGTATTCCGGATCATTCGGATGAAAGTTTTGCAAAAATACTCGTTATTCAGGTCGCTCGTGAGTTCATTTCATAAAATAGACGATTACCTTATTACCCGAAAAGCATCTCCCTTCACTTGAATTTAACGGCAAACCTCATCCGAAAGGAAATATCCGAAATCCGGGAGGATCAAAAAGCTTTATTTTAAAGGTCATCACGTACATACAGCGGTATGCTAAGGACAAAGATAAAACCCACAATCCGGCAGATCGCTTCACACTTTGGCATATCCAAAAATTATTTTGATGAGTATTTCAAACAACAGACCGGAACATCCTCCCTAGATTACCGGCTTGCTTATCGATTGAAATTGGTCGAAACTTACCTGCGTTATAGTAGCACGCGACTTGGAGAAATCGCCCACGAATTGGAGTTCAGTGACAAAAACCATCTTTCAAAATTATTAAAAAAACACAGAGGACTTACACCGAATGAATACAGAAAATAAAAGCCTTTAATAAAAAAACACCCGATAGCATGGGGTACTCCGGGTGTTTTAGCCATATTATTAACCTATTTTATGAAAAGTGCCCGTGATGGGCAACACTAAAGTAGAAAAAAACTTTGTATAAAAAAAATAAAAAATAAAAAAATAGGATTTCTCATCTTCGCTAAACCGGTTAAACATTGATTTTGAAAAATAACATAATCTCCTTGATCTAGTACACAAGCCCGGAATTAATTAATCTCAAAGCCAATAGTAACATCGTAATTACAGGGATATAACAAGGGGTTAACAGGGGTTTATCAGGGGTAATACCCTATTAACCCCTTATTAATACAGTATAAAAATAGTATTATTTCACTTTTATTTTAGTAGATGATATTAAGCTGGTAATAACCTATTTATACAGTAGAGCTTATCCGCTTGATATTTAGTGAATAACCAATTATATGTAGACACACTTCCAAAAGAAGACGCAGCACGCTGAGATCAGGAGATTTTGCTTAATTTTAGTCCATTAATTAATTGTAAGCTATGAACGGTCGCGAAATTCTCAGGCAACATATAGATAAAACCGTCCATTATTCTATCCCTACTCAACAATGACGCGCGCAGTCGTTATGAGGAATTGGTGCTCCAATATCCTGAATTGTATAATATTGTTCCAAAACATTTGATTGCATCTTATCTCGGGGGGGCGTGAGACACTCAGCCAGCTCTATCACTAAAAATAATGTGGTCTATATCACCAAAACAAACCATTCTTTAAAATGTGATGTATATCACATAGGGATCTGAAGATTTATGCCCTATTTTGTGTTACCATTTAGACAATTAATTTTTAAAAAGATGAAAAAAGAGAATTTAAAGGTATTGGTCGTTTTGACTTCACATGACCAGCTGGGAGATACAGGAGCTAAAACAGGTTTTTGGGTGGAAGAGTTCGCAGCTCCCTACTATATTATGGCCGATGCAGGCATTGACATCACCATCGCTTCGCCAAAAGGCGGGCAACCACCTATAGATCCCAAAAGCGCACTTCCTGATTTCCAGACCGCAGCAACAAAGCGCTTTGATGCGGATAATGAACTTCAGCGCAAATTAGCCAACAGTGTCGTTTTGTCTGAGATTAATGAACAGGATTACGACGCAATTTTCTATCCGGGCGGCCATGGTCCACTGTGGGATCTCGCAAATGACAAAACTTCTATTTCATTGATTGAGACATTCTGGAAGCACAATAAACCTGTTGCTGCTGTATGCCACGCCCCTGGAGTCTTTCGATTTGTAAAAAATCCTGATGGCAGTCCATTGGTCCAGGGCAAAAAAATTACCGGTTTTTCGAATTCCGAAGAGGAAGCTGTACAGTTGACAGATGTTGTCCCTTTTCTAGTTGAAGACGAATTGATCAATCTTGGCGGACAGTATAGTAAAGGTGATGATTGGAGCAGTCATGTGGTCAAAGATGGTAAGCTTATCACTGGCCAAAATCCCGGCTCATCAGAAGAGGCTGCAAAAGAACTGCTAACTCTGTTGAAGCAATAGTCGTCTGACGATTGAAAAGTATACCAATACCGAATGTATAGCAGAAAGAAATACTAAGTTTAACGGTATTGCACATTGCTTTATTCTATAAACGCCATTATTATAGGCTCAGTCCTATTATAATGGCGTTTTTATTTAACAATGAAAGGTGACGCTATATTAACTGAAATAAGACTATTTCGCAGAATAGGCACGAATGATCTTTTTTAGGCCGATCCCTTTGCCCAATACAGGCTTAAAAATATCACCCATACTATTTATCCGTTCTATGGCATTAAAAATAGTAAAATCGGTCATCTTCAGTCCCTTCTTTACCTCGTCCCAGTGGAGTGGCATGGACACAGTAGCTCCAGGTTTTGGCCGGACAGAATAGACCGACGCAATAGTTGCGTGAGGTCTATTTTGAAGAAAATCCAGATACATCTTTCCTTTTCGGTCACGTACAGTACGATCGAGACTAGTATAAGCTGGTATTTCAGCATGCACCAAAGTCACGATGATACGCGCAAACTCTTTAGCTTGATCATAAGTATATTTGTTTCCCAAAGGAATATAAATATGAAGCCCTGTAGAACCGCTTGTCTTGCAATAACTAGGCACTCCCATATTGTCCAGAATCTGCTTGGTCACCTGAGCTGCTTCGATCACCTGATCGAAAGAGTTTTTATCCGGATCAAGGTCGATGATACAGTAGGTTGGATGATCAGGTTTTTTAACTGTACTGTTCCAAGGATTCATTTCTATGCAACCGAGGTTGGCCATGTATAATAAAGTTGCTTCGTCCTTCCCGACGAGATAATGTCTATCCCGATTATCCGCTTCACTTTGATATAAATAAAGTTCAGCCCATTCCGGCGCGGTATCGGTAACATCTTTGAAATAGAACCCCTCTCCATTGATACCATTTGGAAATCGGTTCATGCTCTGAGGCCTACCTTTTAGATATGGTAAGATGAAGGGTGCAACCTGGTAATAATAATTGATAAGGTCGCCTTTGGTGATCTTTTCCTTTGGCCAAAAAATCTTGTCAAGATTGGTAAACCTGAGCTCCTGCTTATTGATTTTTTTTACTTGAGTTTTCTCTGTTGGATTTAACAAGGTCTTGCGTCCTCCAGCCATACGCGATTTAACCATATGATTCGTTTTATCTGCAACAATCTGTTGTACTGGCTCTTCCTTTTCGAGCATTATTTTCTTTGGATTTTTATCTTCCCGCATACCAACAAACGAAGGATGTCGCATAACGCCATCGTTCGTTATTTCCGTAAAACTGACCTCACATACGAGTTCAGGCCGCAACCAAGTCACCGATGCATGTGGTGGATTGGGACGGAAGCGCGAAGGTTTGTTGACATTAGGTTCTTCTGCAAAAGGCGCCTCTTCTATGATCAATGGCTTAAATAATGTCATCATTTCTTTTTGCATCTTAGTATTGAAGCCGGTACCAACCTTTCCGGTATAAATGAGTTTTTTCTCTTCGTATATGCCTACAAGCAGACTACTAAATAACTTACCTGAATCATCGTTTAGGGTATAACCACCAATAACAACTTCCTGACGCTTATTGGCTTTAATTTTTAACCAGTCATGTGAGCGGTTATTCGCATGATAGCTACTATATTTTCGCTTAGCCATGATCCCTTCCAAGCCTAGCTTTTTCGCTTCCTTAAGAAAGTCGGCACCGGAAGTATCAAAACTCTCACTGAAAAGAATTTGTTCGTTCTGCGGAAGTACAGTTTTTAAAATGGCTTTTCTTTCGAGAAGAGATAGGCTCTTTAAATCTTTACCCTCATACCACAAGATATCAAATACATAATAGACAAGATCACCGTCGGCTTCACTGCGCCAATTCTGCAGACCTCCGAAATTTGCTACACCATTTTTGTCCAATACAACCACTTCCCCATCCATAATCGCATTGATTTTTATTTTCTTGAGCTGATCGTAAATGGGGTAAAACTTTTCGTTGAAACTCTTGTCATTTCGAGACTTCAGTTCCACTTCCCCTTTATGCATAAAGGCAACCGCCCGATAACCGTCCCATTTTACCTCATAAACCCAGTCACCATTATCAAAAGGTTTATCAACCAAGGTTGCAAGCATAGGCTCAATATGGATATAAAAGGCTTGCGCGGGAGATTTTTTCAACAGTTTATCTGGCACCATCTGAGTTTCTAATGGTTCTTCAGGCTTTGCTTCAGACTGTTCGCTAATCATTTCAGCAGCCTTTTTTGTTGTACTGTGTTTATCTTTTAGTGTGCTATCTTTTTTAACAATCTTTTTCCCATATACCTTATCGGGTGATTTTTCCATCTGCGCTATGGTCTTACCGGAGATAACGGATTTATCTTTTTTTGTGATATCCTGATCGCTTGCATATTTATCCTCAAGTTTCATCAGCAACCAGCCGTTATCCCCTCGTCCATGAGCCTTGACCAGTGCAAATTCTCCTTTCAGCTTTTTTCCATGAAGCCTAAATTTTAACTTTCCGGAATAGAGCTGGTGTCTGAGACTTTTGTCCATAGTGGCGATATCATCCTTTGCACCTTCTACGGACTCATAAGTTCCTTGATCCCAAACGATCACAGTTCCGCCACCGTATTGACCTTTAGGAATAATTCCCTCAAAATTTCGATAATCATAGGGATGATCTTCGACCATCATAGCAAGTCGCTTGATCGTTGGATCCATAGAAGGCCCCTTTGGTACGGCCCAGCTTTTCAGAACTCCATCCATCTCTAAGCGAAAATCATAATGCAAATGAGAGGCATCATGTTTCTGTACAACAAATCTCAGTTCCTTGCCGTTCGGCTTTCCGCCAAAGGGTTCCGGTGTTTTTTCGGCAGTGCGTTTGTCTCTATATTTCATTAATCCCATAGCACCATTTTTTTAATGATAAATAATGTTAATCATAACACAATGCTGCAACTAAAAAGGTTTAAATAAACAACATATATTTCTCATGAACGGTGCTAAAATTTTCATTTCACCTCCAATACCAATGTAACATTTTAAATACATTGGCACAGCATTTGTATCGGGTGTCATAAAAATACTAACTATGAAAATAAATTTAATTTTCACTGCATTAGCAGCCACAATGCTGTTAGGCAGTTGTAGTGAGGATGATTACCGATCTACTCCCACAACTCCCGTTACCATTAAAATTACGGACGCTCCTGGTTATTATGATGCCATTCACCTAAACATTGATGAAGTTGAAATACGTACAAGTTCAGGCAGTGAAAGTTTAGATGTTGACGGAAACCCATTTAACATTCTCAATTATACAATGGGTAAAGATACCGTAATTGCGGGTGATGACGTTCCTTCAGGTATGATTCAGGAAATCAGACTAAAACTTGAAGATGAGGGGAATGAAATCTGGGTTGATGGGACCCGTCATCCGCTCACAACGCCCAGCGGTCAGTCTTCGGGAGTTAAGATAAAAGTGCAAGACGAACTGATTCCTAATGTCGCCTATACTCTTTTACTTGATTTTGATGCATCGAAGTCAATCGTACAAACTGGCAATGGTAAATACCTGCTTAAACCGGTCATCCGTGCAATTCCAGTAGCGACTTCAGGTGCAATTACCGGTACTGTTAATCCTGCAGCTTCACTGGCACATGTGTTCGCCATCAATGGAGTCGATACCGTTGGAACTTTAGCTAATTCCGTCGGGAAATTCTATTTTCCGGGTATTTCAGAAGGCACATACAAAATCGTTATTCAACCTACAGTGTCAGGTTACATGGACAAAACTATTGAAGGCGTTCAAGTCGTAAAGGGAAGCGTTAAAGATATAGGTACTATTTCAGTCCAATAACAACCGTTAGCGAACAAGAAGCCAATTACGATTATATTCAAAAAGCCCGGATCTTTCTTGAATATAATCGTAATAGCTTTTTTTTGCGTTTCATATCGTTCGCTCCCTTTTGAAACAGCTCAACTACCAATGCACAGCATATTGGTAAAGAGACGGTAGTAGGGCGAAGACAAAAAATGCCTATTGTCATTCAAAACCCGACGATTACATTAAAAAGTATGGTCTTATTATGTTAAACTTTTTGAATTAACACTTTTTAACCGATATATACCGTAGCTTAGCACTTTATCAACAATTAGAATCAACCAACAGAATGCCCTTTTTAGATCATGTACTCCAAACCCCCAGCTACGGATGGAAAGACGACAATGGAGACCTTATTAAACCGAGCCCAAAACAGATATTCAGCGAATTTTTCAAAAGATTGAATGTTTTTAAGGACCAACGCAACTGGCTCCCCTTTTTTAGCTGGCTGAAAGTAGCTTGCCTTATTCCATTTTTCTTTGTTTTTCTCTTTGCCCACCTTAGCTGGTGGACGGTCCTGGCAGCTTTTATCTACAGTATGATCATTATGGGTACGCATGGTACCATCTGGCATCATCGGTTTTCCACACATGGTGCCTTTAAATTTAGAAACTCCTTCTGGCGTTTCTTTACGCAAAATCTTACTATAAATGTAATACCCGAAGAAATTTATGTAATTTCTCATCATGTCCACCATGCAAAATCCGATCAACCCGGAGATCCGTACAATGCACAGGCAGGATTTCTCTATTGCTTCTTAGCAGATGTAAACCATCAACCCATTGCCAAAGATCTGAACGAAAACTCTTATAACCGTGTAAAACTGCTTATGAAGCACACTGGGGTTACCGCCAATAGCTATGCACAATATCAAAAATGGGGCTCTTATGTTAATCCGACCCATGCGATTCTATCTTGGGTGTTGAACTGGTCATTTTGGTATATTGTATTCTTTTTGATCGGTGGACACGCTCTGGCTTGTTGCTTATTTGGTGCGGCTGGATTTTGGGCCATTGGTGTACGTACTTTTAATTATGAAGGCCATGCCAAAGGTGAAGATAAACAACGGGAAGGGATAGATTTTAATGAAAAAGACAAATCCATCAATCAACTTTGGCCCGGTATCGTAGCGGGCGAGTGGCACAACAACCATCACCTCTATCCCAAAAGCGCCCGTAGTGGTTTTAGGCCTTACCAGATCGACTTGGCCTGGTGTTATATCAAGTTGATGCACAAGTTAGGTGCCGTCAGTAGCTATCGCGACGACAAAAAACGGTTCAATGAGCAGTACCACAAGCCTTATATTGATGCCAAAAAATAACAATTAAAAAAGAGTAACATTGCTATAAACTATTTCACTGGCATTTACCCCTCACGAATCAACAAACAAAGCCGCTAAAGATGGAGCTACTTTGTTTGTTGATCCCAACTCTTAATTTAATAATTCATCCGCACGAAATACTATAAATTAATTCTATAAATCCAAACGATGGCACCATGCATTGTTTTTTATAAAAAACGTTTACTGATAAATGGTTATTTCTTAGGTTGCGATTCTTCGATTCCTATCATTCAGGTATAAACGCAGCAAGTTGCGTATTACTTCGGTCAACTTTAAACCTCTTCGATCGGTTCTATATAAAAAAGACAGTTATATGAAACCATTCAATAACCCAAAAATTGTACATCGGGGTATGTTCATCTTTCTTATGACAATTATTCCCAACCCGGACCCAAGGGAACCAAGCCCAGATCTAAGTAAGCAAAATAAAGGCATCTTCACAGACGAAGACGATCGCACAGCAGATCCGGACGATCATAATAACAATCCAAATACAGATTTATCAGGTATTAAAGATGATCGCACACATGATCCTGATGAGGCTCAGGATGAGCAGGAAGACAAAGAAAATGATAAACCTGATTTATCGGGGGACATTAACGTCTAAAAAACGCCCATGATTGGAATTGTAATTATTGAATCTCACTGTTATCATACCATTTTTAAAGTTTCGATAACCAGTTCGTAAAAATACTGAGCAAAGGATTAAATACCTGAATCGCATATAGGGCAAACGGAGCAGCCCTTTGATAGGTCTATTAAATGTAAATAAATCAAATTTAATATGGAAAATAACATCAATAACCCCGAAATTATCAATGACATTATCAAGATCAATAACGATAGAATCGAAGGCTACAACAAAGCGATAGAACTTGCACACAACCACGGACTGCATGAACTGGAACCAGACTTTAGAAAATACATCGATCAATCCCAATCGTTTATTGCAGATTTGACACCTTACATGGAACTTGAAGGAAAAGAGCCTACAGACGGTACCATGCTCAGTGGTAAACTTTTTAGAGCTTGGATGGGTATAAAAGTGAATGTCACTGGCAACGATAAAAAAAGCCTGCTGGAAAGCTGTGAAAAAGGCGAGGACGCCTTTAAAGCCACTTATAAAAAGGTGCTGGAGGAAGACACTGATGAGCTAACGCCCAATTTAAAAAATGTACTGGCAATACAATTAAACAAACAGCTGGAAGCGCATGACAACATAAAAATGTTGCGTGATAATGCTTCGCTATAAATAACGACTGACTAGGTTAAATTAACATCTGGATTTCTTCACAATCCTGATACCGAAGCGCTAAAGGCTTCGGTATCATTATTTTAAACATATAGATTACTCCTTATTCAGGTTTCTGGATTTTAGTTCATCATCAAGAGCTTCGTCATTTTTTTTCCAACGCATAAATGCCCAAGCGCCCATGACGAGGAGCATAAATGTGAAAATAGTAATACCCTTATTCACGATACCATAAATCAATACACCGGCACAAAATCCAACTAGCACGGCGTTGATCAGTTTATTGCTTTTTTGCTGCTTTTTTCTTTCCAATAATTCCTGGTCAGTCAATTCATTTAATTCTCGTTCTTTCATAGTGTCAATATTTTGGTCAGTCCATATGAATCAAATATACACACAAAAAATTATCCGCATATGTCACTGCAAGGATATCTACTCTTTTTTTCCAGAAGATGGATACCTTAAATTCTTTTATGTAATTTAAAACTTTTTGAGTTTAAGCAAGTCTGGGATCCTATGCATTGATAACGGGAAAATCCGTTATTAAATCATCTTAAAAACTAAACGTGCCAACAAAAAAGTCTACATGAAATAATATATGTAGACTTTTGGATCTATTCATTGCCTGCGATTCAGCTATATGTTTATTCCTATATATGCTGTTCCCACCCCTTTAAAAGGTTATCTTTCTTATATTGGGCGGGCGTAAATGATATCTTAGCTTCCGGCTCTGAGATTTAAATCCCCTTCCTTGCCAATATCCTCGGAATGACCAGTTACCGTCGCCTTCAGCATGTTAAAAATATTGACAATCTTATTGGAATTCGAATCCCAATAATGCGCATCTTGAGGAGTTACACGCACTAGCCGGATATTGGGGTCTTCCTTCCCCTTTTTAAACCAGCCTTCCATCATTTTGTTCCAGTAACGATCAATTCTTGCCTGATCCCTGGATAAACTGGCCGTACCATTGACGCTCAAAAAAGTATAATTTTTTGGATCTGCATAAAAGAGCGACACTCTAGGATCGTTTTCGATATTTTGATGAGTTTCGCTTTCTGCGGAACAAATATACCATATGTCCCCCGCAGGGTCAACCTCCTGTCTACTCATAGGAACACCATGTGGATATACAGACTCCTTGCTAAAAGAACAAATAGTACCTACGTCGATCTGATCAATGATTGTTTTCAGTTTATCCAATGCTTCCTGATTTTTCATATTTTTCTCTGCCATAATATGTCGTTTACTATTGAACAACCACTCCCATCAAATAGTTCGATTAAGTTTGAAACTTGCTACAGGTACATATCCGGTAAAAGATTATATTTCCTGGACAATATTATCGACATCTTACATCAACTTCATGCTATCGCAAACGACTTATATAACAGCGAAATCCACCGTATAAAGTTCATTTCCGTAAATGGATACGTTCGAAGAATCTATTCCATTATAACTTCTATTATCATCGCCTATGTATAATTATTTTTCCTGACATTAAATCAACCATTTGTTTGGGGTAATATGGATAAATTGTAGACATGAACAAATAAAAGATGATTGAAAGAATAGCAACCTATTGGGATGGAAGAGATGATCTTATTAGCACTTCCATAGTTTCCCTCCAACTCGAAGTCGAGTCTTTTTAGGTTACCATCTTTGGAAAAAGAACTTTGGACTCGTTTTGCCAACACAGACCTACAGAATTATTTTTAGCCCTTGCTGTATTATATTTACTAATAAAAATAGTAATTTTACATAAATTACTAAAATATTGATCATGATTGGATTTGACGATAAGTTGAGAATCTTAGCTGATGCGGCAAAATATGATGTCAGCTGTAGCTCCAGTGGGGGAAAACGCAAAAATACCAATGGCATTGGTGATGCATCAGCGAGCGGTATCTGCCATACCTATACCGAGGATGGCCGGTGTGTCTCCCTGCTGAAGATTTTAATGACCAACTATTGTATCTACGATTGCTCATTTTGTGTCAGCAGACGTAGCAATGATGTCCAACGAGCTGCATTTTCAGTTAAGGAAGTCGTCGACCTGACGATGAATTTCTATCGCCGTAATTATATCGAAGGCCTGTTTTTAAGTTCCGGTATTTTTAAATCCGCAGATTATACGATGGAAAGATTGATGCTCGTCGTAAAAAAGCTTCGCACCGAAGAGAGATTTAATGGCTATATTCACTTAAAAGCTATCCCTGGAGCCAGCGAGTCTCTATTGAAGCAGGCCGGCCTATATGTTGACAGGATGAGTGTCAATCTGGAGATCCCTACGGAGGAGGGCTTAAAGCTTGTTGCCCCAGAAAAAGACCATCAATCCGTCCGTGAGCCTTTGGCAATTGTCAAAAATGAAATCCTTAACATTCAACAGCATAAAAATATTGTCAAAAAACTACCGTTGTTTGTCCCTGCAGGCCAAAGTACACAGATGGTCATTGGAGCTACCCCAGAGACAGACCTACAGATTATGCGGACCGCTGATGAATTTTATAAAGATTATAAACTTAAGCGCGTTTACTATTCAGGTTATATACCCATAAACGCGACAGATAGTACGCTTCCGCAAATCGGCACTACACCTCCCCTTGTTCGTGAAAATAGACTTTATCAAACAGATTGGTTATTGCGGTTCTACGGATTCTCCCTTCATGAAATCCTAAATACCAAACATCAACAGCTTGAACTGGATATAGACCCCAAGCTCGCTTGGGCCTTACGTAATCCCCAATTTTTTCCGATCGATATCAATACGGCCGATTACAGCTCAATTATTCGAATTCCCGGAATTGGCAGACAGTCCGCAAACAAAATCGTGCAGGCACGTCAATACGGAAAATTAAAGGAATACCAGTTGCGTAAGCTAGGAATTGCGTTTAACAGAGCCAAATACTTTATGATTTGCGTAGATACCGTCATAAGTGCCGGATTTCATTACCCGGAACAGATTCGAAAAACTCTTATTGGACACCAGACCAGCACCAAATCAAATAGCATTCAAACGCAGTTAACATTATTTTGATGAATTATATTTTCGATGGAAGTTATTATGGCTATCTATGTTGTGTTTTCGAAGCTTTTGAACGAAAAGAATTTGACGCTATTCCAACCACTTCACAGCAGCTGGAAATCAATATCTTTTCACAGAAACGGCAGATCCATACAGATGAACTTAAAGCCTTACGTATCTTGACTGCAATGAATAAGATAATTGGACCGCAAAATGGCAAGATCTTTTATCACAATTTTCTAAGCGATAGTCTCTCCGAATGGATCAACGGCTTTCGGCTAATGGTAGAACTTTTCAGATCCGGAAAAATAAATATGCAGAATTATGGACGACCAGATTTGCTACGCATACATCAGACGGTTAAGAAAGTGAGCCGGGAGAGACACCGGATGAAGGCTTTTATACGATTTGTCAAATCCGACAATGGCTTGTATACAGCTATTGTAGAACCTGATTTTAATGTCATCCCATTAGTAGTTGACTTTTTTAAGAATCGCTTTACTGATCAACAATGGCTGATCTATGATATACGGCGAAAATACGGATTTTATTACGATTGCCGCCATATAGAGGAGGTATCTAGCTATGGTGAGGATGAAGTTCAGAATCCTTACAGTTTAGAAATAGATCTGGACCCGAAGGAAAAAGAATTCCAGCATCTCTGGAAAACCTATTTTAAAAGCACTACGATCGAATCTCGGCAGAATTTAAAACTTCACTTGAGACATGTTCCCAAGCGATATTGGAAATACTTGACCGAAAAACAATAGATAATCATCAGCACAGGGCCAATAAATAACACGCTTACTCCCGGCCCTGCTCTGATCACTCTTTCGATCATTTAGATCCGCCGAATAATTTGCTAATAATCCATATAACAATTGCCACGACGACTACGACCAGCAATATACCCGACCAGACACCTGCCTTAAATATACCTTCAATGGCAGCGCAGCTGGAAACAAGGACCAATAAACTCGACATTAAAGCAAAAGGAATTATTTTTTTCATAAGATTATATATTTTACTCATTTAACTATTCTTAAGACAATATATAATCTGAAATTGTTTCAAAAAATGAACTGCTCCTATATTATTTATAAAAGTCCTGATTTCTATTATTACAATTTTAGTTACTATTAATGAGCAAGATAACATCAAAGAAAAAGTTCCGATTTATAACAATCCAGCCTTTAAATATACACTAATCAACTTGTTTTTTTGTTCTACTAAAATAACTGGGCACCGGTATCCTGAAATCGGTTAAAGATTTTCAGGAAATTCATCTTTCCACCAGGTAAAGCGCCAATCCTCGCTTTCTTCCACTGTCAACAGACAGGATTCCAATTCAGCCAAATATTCCTCTCTTTTCAAATGCTGCCCAATAAATACCAGCTCATTTTTCCGGTCTTCCCACTCAGGATGCCAGCGCCTCAACAAATCGTTCTTCACTTCAGCATAGATCGGATACTGGCTGCGTGTCGCTTCAGGCATGCTGCACCACCAAGCTCCAGCGCTTTCCATCCGCACACTTCCTCCTGCCTGGCTAAAGCTGATCGCGATATCAGGACGAGACGCCATCCAGAGAAGTCCCTTAGCCCGTATGATATTACGCGGGTAGCGCTCATTAAGATAAGTATGTAGACGCTGTGGATGAAAAGGACGTTGGGACCGAAAAACGAACGAAGATATTCCATATTCATCTGTCTCCGGCCTATGCTCAGTTTCAAGCTCACGTATCCAGCCCGCGGAAGCTGACGCCTCCTCAAAGTCAAATGCACCAGTCCCCATAATCGCTTCCGGATTCACCTTTCCAAATTGTGTCCGGATCAACTTAGCTTCAGGATTAAGCTTACCGATAGCGGCCTCCAGAGTGCCTATTGTTTCTTCAGCGACGAGATCCACTTTATTGAGTATGATGACGTTGGCAAATTCGATCTGATCAGTCAAAAGATTGACAATTGCTCTATTGTCATGATCATCGTCCGTCAATTCCCTATCCCGCAAAGTTTCAGCACTTCCAAAGTCCTTCGCAAAATTCAAACAATCGACCACAGTAACCATCGTATCAATATAACTAAATGTAGATAGATCAATATTGTTGTCAGCATCTGCGTAACTGAACGTTTGCGCTACCGGAATTGGCTCCGAGATTCCTGTACTTTCGATCAGAAGATAATCAAATCGTTCTTCCTTTGCTAAACGTTCAACCTCGACCATAAGATCCTCCCGAAGTGTACAACATATACAGCCATTGCTCATTTCCACAAGCTTTTCCTCCGTCCGGGACAGTACATTTTCCCGTTCTACAGCCTGCGCGTCAATATTGACCTCACTCATATCGTTAACAATGACCGCAACTTTCTGACCATTTTTATTATGTAGAATATGATTCAATAAAGATGTTTTTCCAGCCCCTAAAAAGCCACTCAATACAGTTACAGGTAGTTTTTTTCTCATTGTGATTGCCATTAAAATTTAATTTTCAATTTTTTCATCCTTTGGACATCGCTTCTCTCCAATTCCCTGCAGCAATACACCTCTTGCTTTTGTCTCGAACAAAATTAAAAACAATATCTATTAAATGCAATATTGTTGCATTGAAAAGTGTACCTTTTTTATATTTTAATAATTTTACCGAACAGCTAGTTACAGCTTTCTCCCTGAACGAAGTCGTAATTAACCAGATACAGAAACTTAATTACCGATAATAAATAGCACATTATCGACATTTACTTGCAATATCTTGCAGCAATTTCTGATCTAATTATTTATTATTGTACCGAATAACTCACCTAGCTCATTATGATAAAAAGGGAAAAGAATAGACTAGATTTTACATTGTTAAACATCGGATATGCCGAGCATGATGCGGACTGGAATTTTAAAAATATCAAAAGCCCTTTTGCCAGGATACACTATGTCTGCGAAGGAGAAGCACAGATAATTTTACAGAACGAAGTGATTAAAATGCAGCCCGGATATCTATACCTGACACCAGCCCATATCCACCATAGCTATGAATGTAACGGTAAATTCTCGTTGTATTATATCCATATCTATGAAAATCCTAACATTATGTCAAGTATTTTTGACCATTACATATTTCCCAAGGTTATCAAGGCCAATCAACTGTTGGAGGAACTCATCATTCGCCTACATCAGATCAACCCCGGAAGTGCTTTGTCTATCTATGACCCTCAGCGTTATGAAAACTCAACCGAATTAATGAGAAGCATTGCCTTACAGGTGGCATCCCCATTTGCTCGTGAAGCCGAAAGCCACGCAATAATACAGTTACTGATGAGCCGGTTCTTAGCTGCCGCAAGCGATAAAATACCTCAGGTCGAAAAGCGTCTCACTCGAGTATTGAACTATATCGACGAGCATATCCACCAGTCCATTTCCATTGACCAACTTGCCGATCTGATCTTTCTTTCTAAAGATCATCTTATCCGGCTTTTTAAAAAACACATGAATGACACCCCTGTGAGCTATATGAACCGAAAAAAAATAGAAAAAGCCCAGTTAATGATGCTGGTTGATGATAGCAGCATTCAGGAACTGAGCTTTAGGTTGGGATTTGAAAATATATCTTACTTCAATAGACTATTCAAAAAAGTGACCGGAGAGACACCGACAAGTTACAAACGCAGCGTGGCAACATTAACAAATGAGCCATCTACCCCTGATTAGATTATGCCGGAAACCGCCAATTCATCCCAAAATTCCATTGGAATCACCCGATTCACCATGGCCACATTGTCTTTCACTTTTTCCGCTTTACTCGTGTTCAATGCGACTGCTTTGACACCATCAATTCCGAAACCATAAGCAACACAAGCTTCAGCGGGCTTAACAGCAAATTTTTCGCAAGTTTCCCAAAATTGCTCTCTCCATTTATATAATGTTTCACCAGCCAAAGTTTCCCTATTGACCAACTGATAATTGTAGTAATCACCACCGACCAAAAATCCGCCATTAAATACCGCCGAATTAATCACTGTAATATTTGCGGCCGCTAATTCGGCAATAAATTCCAATAATTCAGCCGGATGATCGTGTAATGTTAGGCTATTGGCGATCATCACCCAATCCAATTCAACATCCTGAGCAATGCGCTGAATGACTTTCCAACTTTTGGATCCTACTCCAACAGCGCGTACCTTGCCTTGATTTTTCAATTCAATTAGCGCACGGTAAGCTTCCAAAATATCCTGATAGCGCTGGTTCTCATCGGCTTTATTCAATGCTTTTGCCAAATATTCATCAGGATCATGTACCGAGACCAATTGTGCTGGATAATCTCCCAGCAATTGATTTCCCTGATAGTAACACGATAAGATCCCAGCGTAACTAATGCGCTGTTCAGCATCATAAAGAAGTCCTTTCCATACCCCGGATTCGAAGGTAGGTTCTTCCGTTTCCAAAGGAATGCGATACCAGCCGAGTTTGTTGCTGATCAACACCGTTGACGGATCAACTTTCAGTTGCTTGAGCCCTGCACCTAAGGATTCCAACGACAGGCCCGCGCCATATTTACCTGCCGTATCGAAAACAGCCAAGCCCTCGGCATGCTGAATACAGGCTCGGATAATCGCTAATTTATCTGCAAAAGACATTTCTTTATACAAATTGCCTAAACTACTTGTACCATAAATGACTTTTGGAAGCCATGCAAAAGTCGTTTTCCCGATTCCTTTAGACGTCATTAATTCTCTTTTTAAGAGACCAATTTTACGGAGAATAGTACAATATATTTTATGCTATATCGACTTAAAGTATGCACATATCGATATCATGCAAAATACAGTCTCCGATGACGTCATCGTCATTTTTGCTTTCGTCAACGCTAAGACGCCATTCGTCAAAGATTTTTCCGTACTGGCCCAAACATTCGTTTTTTTGCGCATATCAAAACAATAAAAATGAACAGAAAAACAATTTTATCATGCGTTGTACTCTTCGCGATGATGTTAAGCAAAATGGTATTCGCACAGGAACAACCCCGCATTCAGATTGGTATAAAAGGTGGAAGTAGCCTGAACAAACTCAATACGGAACTGGCGGATCTGGACGACAAATACGCCTTGGGCCTTCATCTAGGTGGTATGGCACGTGTCAACTTCGGTAGCGCCTACATTCAAGGGGAGGCCCTCTTCAGCAAACGGAAAGCCGCTCTTAAACCACAGGGACAGACCGAAACCAAACTCAAATGGAATGCGATCGATATTCCCCTGATGGTCGGCTATAAATTCATTCAACAACAGGATATGAACTTACGAATATTTGCGGGTGCGGTATACAATTACACCTTGAATGATAACCTATCTCCGCTTAAAGCCATTAAAGAAGGAGTCAAACATTTCGATAAGTCCAATATCCAATTTACAGGCGGCCTTGGTGTAGATATCCAAAAGTTCAGCATCGATCTTCGTTACGAACGCGGATTTTCTGACCTTAGCAATTCATTTAAATCCAAGCCGCAGGCATTTTCCATTGGGGTAGGTTATTTCTTATTCTAACATAACCTTTAACATGAGAACCTTTGGAGGCAATTGTATCGCCTTCAAAGGTTTTTGTTATATATTTGACTATTTTTGTCCCATGTTTCTCAAAAAAAACTACCTCCATCGGCACCTGTTTCTCACACTCTTCTGGCTTGTCCTCTGGTTTGCCCTGTGGATACAGGTGAAGCAGGATATGGATACAGCCAGCGCACTGATCCATAGCTCATTAATCATGATCTGTTCCATCAGTATCTCGCAGTTCCTGAGTGACAATATTTTGCCTAAAGCTATTAAGACACAAAAAATGAAGCCCTTTGTTTTCAAAGCTATCTTTTTCGTCGTTATTTTAGCGCTACTGATCAGTGTGGTGGATGTCTATTTTATTATGCATAGCCAAGTACTACCGGAAGATGAACGAGCCTCACTATTACTTGTTCAATGCTATAAATCTATTCCTTCCTCTTTGCTGATCAATGGCACAGCCTGTGGCATCCGATTCTATCAGGAACATGCCAATATTCAACAAGACCATAGCCAGTTGCAGCAGAACTTTCTGGAAAGCCAGCTCAAATTATTGCAAGACCAGGTCAATCCGCATTTTATGTTCAACGTATTGAATCATATCCATATCCTAATGAAAAAAAATGTAGAGATGGCCGATTATTTACTATTAAAATTTTCTGACATCCTACGTTACCAGCTCTATGAGTGCAACCAGTCATTCGTGCTGTTAAGTCGTGAACTACAATATTTACAGAATTTCATCAGCATTGAACAAATGCGCTGGGGAGATGAACTGGAAGTCAACTGCACTTGGTCACAGTCAACAGAAGATCTCCATATCGTACCGCTGATGTTGATTTGTTTTGTCGAAAATGCCTTCAAACATGTGGACCGGCTTCCAAATCAAAAAGGCAAAATCAACCTTAACTGTATTGAAAAAAATGGTCATTTCCGATTTCAAATCAGCAACAGCTATCAGGTCTATCCACAGCAGGCTTCGACCAGACATTCCGGAATTGGATTGGAAAATGTCAAAAAGAGATTGGAGCTGCAATACGAAAAAAAATATTCCCTGGCGATCAAAAAGCATGAGGACAGCTTTTGTGTCGAATTGACAATTGATCTTAATTGCTAAAAAAATGGAACAAACAAAGATGAGATGTATCATAGTAGACGATGAGCCGTTGTTACGGCAGCATATTGCCGAAATGACTGAGCAAGTTGATTTTTTGGAACTTGTGGATACTTTTCCTTCGGCCCTTGCGGCGGCGTCTAGGTTACAACAGAGTGATATCGACCTTATATTTTTGGATATTAATATGCCTTACCTCAATGGGATTGATTTTTTGGAGTCACTCGACAATCCACCCCTATGCATTTTTATTACAGCCTATTCGGAGTATGCATTAGAAGGTTTCCGCTTACAGGCAATAGACTATCTTCTAAAACCAATTGTTTTTCAGCGTTTTTTTCAGGCGGCAACCAAAGCCTATCAACAATTTGTGCAACGTACCAAAACATTACAGGATCCCAGTCCCAACGACACCATGCTCTTTGTCCGACAAGGCGACGCCTTCGTCAAAATCTCATGGACCGACATCCTTTATGCCGAAAGTATGCAAAATTACACCAAATTACATTTTAAAGAGCGAACACTTACGATCCATCAGACCATGCTGGCACTAGAAGAGGCTTTGCCTGCTAATCATTTCTTTCGCATTCATAAATCTTACCTAGTCAATGTCAACCATATTGATATCATCTCCGGCGGACGGGTATACATTGCTGAGCGAGAATTGCCCATTTCACGTACAAAAAGAGAGGAGCTTCTCCAAAACGTCGTTTTTAAGAAGCTCCTCAGCCGTTAATAGGGCATATTCCATTTAAATCCAGCGGAGGCATAGAACGTTGGCGAGAAACGGGGATCAGCCTGTTTCTTGTCTTTGAAAATATTCTTTATGGATCTATCGTTTTCAACATACATCCGTGCGAGTGTGCTTCCCCCCGTTAGTTGTAACTTGAGGTTTTTGCCGAGGTTAAACTCGGGCTGAAGACCAGCTGTCAATAGCATAAATCCTCCGAGTGTGGACTTTCCGTCCTTTTCGCGTTCGGCCGTCATCCCGTCCAGATTCACCACCGCTCTCAAATCCATAAACTTGTTGACTTGATAAGCAGCAGAAAGACCTTGGGGAAAATTCACATTGAATTTTACTTTTCCATTTGTCTTCCAGTCGAAATACAATCCAGGTAGGATCATCGGTATACCGAAGCTATTACTCAGTATCGGGCCGAAGCCAAAAGCCAAATTAGGTTTAAATCGTTTAATAAAAAGCGCTCCTCCCTGCCCGAGCACATCTTTACCGTCTACTTTGACCAAATCAGAATAAATACCAACAGATGCAAAGGTCAGCAGAGACCAATTTTTCTTTAAAGACGTCAAATATTGCAGTCCAATCTCGGCATTTAACATTTCGGTCGGAAAGAGAGCTTGCTCATAGTTACGGTTTTCCATTTTCGCGTAGGCAGCCCCCACTTTCCATGACCAGCGTTTGATGTTGCCCATGGAATCCACCTTGGTCGATAAGGGGATCTCCAGATTAAACCGTATCCTTTTGAAATCACTTTTTGAACCAGTCTTTACACTATCTTCCGGTCGGATATAGTTTGACAGTGGGGCGTAATCAACGACAACCTGTCCGGATACTGCATTTTGAGCATGTGCTGTCATTGTCGCTAAGCTACTGAAAAAAATGGCACATAAAATTTTTTTCTTCATGTTTTTTCAGCAAAAGAAGGTTTTGCCGCCCGGAAGCTGAAAACATTTTGACGTATTGCTGCTGTCCGTTGACCAAATGCAGCACTGACACGATCTCAAAAAAACAATGGGATTATTCTTTGGTATTTAGAAAACAAAGAGCTAGACGCCCCACTTTATATCTCGTCAAACGGGGTATGGAAAAAGAATGACATCAAAATAAAAAATGAGTGCGAGTGAGTAGATGTTGCATAAAGATTTGCCCTATCGTTATAAAGGTTAATGAAATAATTTTATAAACCTTTTCATTTAGCCATGAAGCACATTTTATTATTAGTGACCGTATTTATTTTTTCAGCATGCTCAAAAGAGAAAGGATATGGCCGGTTTAACTTGAAAGAAGGGCAAGAGGTCGAACTTCTGGTCAGCCACCGTTATGGCTCTATACATGACCAACCTATTACTTTTACCACAAAATGTATCCCCGGAGCTACCACTGTCGGGCTTTGAGGATCGAAAAACGGGGGTATAATTATAAAGTTAAAGCAAAGATGGTTCCTTATAAAGGTCCCGTACTAATGGACGGAGGCCCTTCAGACGTATCGGAACCGCCATCCATCTCAGCTATAGCGATGAAATTGTCGCGAAAAATTAGAAGAGATCTGGCAATATATCAAACTAAATATCCATACTGGCAATGGACCTGTATCTAAATGGAAATCCATCCGGGCGACTGTCAGTCATGATCCGTAAAATTTCGGAAAGACCTACCTGGTCTCAAAAATCGAACTGGCGGAATAACCCAACAACTTAAAAAAGGGATTGGAGCAGCAGGCGAATGAGCTAAATTCTAGCCTGCTGCCTAATCTTGAGGTTATGTAAAAGATCTTAATAAAGTCCCTTAATAAACTGGTAGTTCTTTTCAAGACATTCATCGTTATGCCGTAGCGTATTGTCCTTTAGCATCAATAAGTACAGACTAGAAATATGTATACTTTGAAAAACGATAGTCAGTGCAGAAAATATTCCTGTCAGCACCATCAACCACAAAAGAGGCTCTTTGTATTGATACCATGTCCAGGCCGAGGCGATCAATATAGTTATCTCTAAAAGATACATAAAAGACAGATAGCCTCTTGAAACTTGTAACATTCTCATGCTGTTTAATTTACTATTTCCAAAAATATATAGATAACCTGTCCTAAAACCATCATTCAACCAATCTAAATGAAACATTGGAAAATCCATCGCTATTCTTTTTTTCAAAGATCAAACTATATCTCTCCAAAAAGTAGAAATAACAGTTCCGATGCCTTCTGTTTCTATCCGATCTCATTCAATAAAGAGTCAATATATTTTCATTTTCGTAACTCTAGCCCGTTATACGGCAGAAGCGTCTTTTTCATTCGATGAAAAAGACGCTTCTGCCGTCGTTTATGCCTCCTGTTTTTTTCTAAATTCTTCTGGGCTACGCCCCTTCTTGGATTTAAAAAATGTGATAAAATAAGGCACATTTTCAAAACCCAGTTCAAAGGCAATTTCCTTTACCGTTTTGAAGGTATGATACAATAGCCGCTCCGCCTCCATCACGATCCGGTCTCTGATCAGTGCACCACAGCTTGTGGCTCTCTTCTCACGACAAATGCGGTTCAGGTAATTCACTGAAATATTCAATCGCTCCGCATAGAAAGACGGGAATCGTTTATGTTTATAATGTTCATCAACCAAGGTCTCAAATGCAACTATTTTTTCCTCCTTTTCATCCATCTGCACAAAGCCGAAGTTTTTGGTGATCTGACGACCCAGCATCTGAAGTAAAATATTCAGATAATTGCGCAGCACTTCTCTTGAACCCAAGTTTGCTGTATCATATTCCACCTGCATCAATTCCATTAGATGAATACAACGTTCAATTTCATCACTTGTCAATACAAAGCCATGCATCTGGTTGCATTTTAAAAAGTTAAAATAATGTATCACTTCCGTATTGTACCGCTGCATAAAAAATGTCTCTGTAAATAGGATAGCACATCCTTCAACAGGTACATGATGCTGGAAACTACAGACGCAATTGCAGCTTATGCTGACGATATCATGTCTGCCCATGGCATACATTCTTTTATCTGCCACCATCATCAGGTTTCCGCTCTTTATTGACAGCAAACTGTAGAACGAACGTGCATGCAATGTGTTCTGGTTTCCTTTGACCTGTAAATATTCGGCGATGGGCATAATAACAATCCCATTGGAAGCCGAATCAATATCTTCTAGTCTTAAAAAATCTAGTTTTTCTTTTCGTATTACCATTGTCTTATTCTTTTCTTCAATAAAAAATTTAAAGGGAAATGGTTATACGATAGGGGGTTTAAAAATCCGCATAAAAATACCTTGAGACAATTGATGACCCCTTGATTGCGGATAACGTATTTTTAAAATCAGGCTAAACGGCTGCACCCAACTTACGGCATCGTCGAGTCGTGCAAATAGCAGTATTTCGGCACTTTTCACCTTAACGAGTACATCGCTGAAATCTTTCTGTTGGACTGTTCTTTCGCTGATGTAGCAGAAACCTTTACAGGTCGCTACAGGGCCATAACGATTGATGCATACGTTTTGTTCAATATAATCACGATTGCATTCAAAGCCAATAAATACCCACAGCAGATTTGTTGCCTGTAGGCAAATTGCCCAGGCCATCAATACTCCAAATAGTGCTTTCACTTTGTAGGATTTCATTCGCTTCAATTTATCACTTTGTCACACTATTCCGTTCACGGAGGTATTCCAAAATTGTGCGCGCTTCTTCTTGCTGCAAGTCCAGACTTATCATTGGAGAAGCACACCCTTTACTCAGTGCCCTAGCATTCGGATCTTTGTCAAGCATGGTCGCAGGATCGAGCATTATATTCATGATCCATTCGGGTGTACGGCGTTTGATCCTCCCATATTTATTCTAGTTTTCATTTCGCTTTCTTTTTTAATTTTGTTTAAAACGGTATAAATCAGTTTTCCCAGCCGTATTGCTACCGTAGATCAGACAATTCGATATTCAAGCTTACTGATCCGAAGCAGACAACTAGTCTCCCAATCGCCCTCCAAACATACATCGGGGGGGGGAATAAATGCCACGGAAAACTATGGAAAAGTCATCCCTAAAAGGAAAACACATAGGAATTGCCTCATTGGTATAAAAAGGTAATGGATTTATCCGGCAAATTCCTTAAAAAGAAATTAAACGAGCGGTGGGCGAAAAATAGAAAAGATAGGGCTGTAAGCATATTCTTCGTTCACTTGCGGAAAAGCGCGTGTTGCAGCAGCTTCGTCGTACACCGAAGTTTCGAAGATAAAATTCAGGGGATTGTTGATAAAGACAACATCAATAATGCGTGTTTCAAGGTTTTTTTGTTCCTTTTCTTCGTGCTCACGCATCTTTTTCATCAATATACATTGCCCTCTACAGGAAAGGGCTTGTCCGTTAAAGCGGTTGACACATTCATACTTGGCTATATAATCCCTATTGATCTGAAAAACGGTCCATATCCATACAGTTGAGAAGCTTTGTAGGAACATCAAAGGCAGTAAGATCCATATGAATTGTTTCGCTTTCATGAGTTGACAATGTAGCAAATATAATAATTGTTGCCATTTGAGCTACAATTATTTTAGCATTCGTCCTAAAGGATTGATTTAGGGCTGTCCATGTATTCAAAAGCGACGATCAGGTATCCCATGCTCTTGCTGAAAACCTGTAGACATAATACCATGTTTGGTATAACGGTTCTGCCAGAGGACAAAACCATCGTGATGTTTTGCCGTATACCATTGATCTGTGCCTAACTCTTTGAGGTCAAATATTGCTGGATCTTCCTTTCCGCATCCCCATTCCATTTCGGTAAATGTATTGGGACCAAAATGGATAAATGCTATAAATTCATCCTTGAGCGCTTGGTATTGCCTATCATTCGGGATTAAATGCACTGCTTTACGAACAATTTCTGCTTTACTGTTTGTCTTTTCGATGACATAGGTATTTTTCAGATCCAGTGCTTTCGAATTGGATTTTGCGCATATAAATTGTGTAAAAAAAACACCTACACAAACAGCGATCATCAGCTTTGTTTTCATTAGGACCTAATTACTATTTCCTTCGGATTTCTATCAGTGATATTTCCCAAAGGATTGGCCTAATCTACCTTCCATTTTCAGAATATATTTTTGATTAGAATTTGACCAGTATCCGGAACACACTTCCTGGATCTTTCACCCAGGCGTTAAGAGCAGCATGTGCCCCGTCAGGAGTGCAGACAGCGGTAATCAGTTGGTCCACTGGGCAGGTTCCTGATTTTAAATAATCCATCACCGCTTCAAAGTCTTTTGGCAATGCGTTCCTTGACCCCATAATATCCAGTTCCTTTTTCACAAAAAACTGTGTATCAAAAGGAATCGGCTCCTTTGCATAGCCAATAAAGACCACCCTTCCAGTAAACGTCACGGCATCAATTGCCGCCAGATAGGTTTCCTGTCTACCGACCGCTTCAATGACGACATCTGCGCCCATGAAGTTGGTCAGCTCATCCAGTCGCTGCTTTAGATCTTCCGCAGCTGTATTGATACTGAATTTTGCGCCAAGACGTCTGGCCAGAGCAAGCTTACTTTCGCTTACGTCTGCAGCGACAACCGAAGCTCCACGTCTGACGGCCCGAATTATTGCCCCTATACCGATCATGCCACATCCCAAGACCAATACTACGTCATTGTCGGTTACCGATGCCCTATCTACGGCATGAAAGCCCACACTCATCGGTTCGACAAGTGCCAGCTCCTTTGCCGACAGGCCGTCTCCGGGGATTACCTTTTCATACGGTACCGCTATATAAGCCGCCATAGCACCATCACGTTGCACACCCATGGTTTCATTGAATTGACAGGCATTGGGTTTATTATTTTTACATGCGGCACAACGTCCGCAATTGGAATATGGATTTACGGTGACCCGCATACCCATTTGAATTTCAGGTGCTACATCCGCTCCTATTTCGACTACCGTCCCCGCAATTTCGTGGCCGGGAATAATGGGCAATCTGACAAGCGGGTTCAGTCCCCGAAAGGTGTTGAGGTCAGATCCACAAAACCCCACATAATCTATTTTGAGCAACACGTGCCCCACCCGCAAATCAGGTCGTGGCAACTCAACGCTTTGTACAAGACCTTCTTTTATAATTTTTATCGCTTTCATTCCCTTGATGGATATTTTGTTTTTTTAAAGTCAGATATTATTGATTCATGGCTTTTTAGGTATCTCCCTACTTTGCGACGACACAGGCGTGGCAACCAAAAGTACATAAAATGCCTTCTTTTTCTATTGGTTCGTTTTATCTAACTAGCAAAATTAGAAGTAATCTCTTTGAATAAAAACCACTTTATCGACCAAAACTTTCACAAAATCGACAATATCTTCCTAAAGCTTTATCAGCCTAAAATGAGAACTTAAAAGACGACTCAATTTTATCGTGAAGAATAATTTTTTACATGATTTTAAGCATTTATTACATGGCCTACTGGATTTATATCCCGTCTTTTGATTAAGGTGTCAAATCATTAATCAGCTTGGAGTCCACATCGCTGGACGCTCCATTAAAATATCTTAGAATCCATGAGGCCAGTTTATGCTAAAGCGCTTGAAAATTATAAGCACCGTATTTTTGAAATCCGAAAAGAGAATCAATTTTCCGGAGCATATCATTTTCATAATGAATGCCAATTGACTCACATTATTGAAGGGAATGGCAGCAGATACATAGGAAATCAATTCGATGATTTTGAAGCTGACGAGCTAACATTTATTGGACCGGGCCTTCCTCACGTTTGGTACCATGAAAAAAAACTGGGTATAAACAGCCCAGTCCCCGAATCCTTATCTCTATTTTTCCATCCCGATGCTATCAGCTCACTGTGCTCGTCGTTATTCGACAATACAGCTCTCAAGACATTCTTAGCCAGATCTAAGCAAGGGATGTTATTGTATGGCAATACAAAAAGTAAACTAAAAAAGTTGCTCCGAAAAATACTTGCGGCATCCGACATTCAAAAAACAGCCTGTCTATTTGAGTCCTTAGCAATTCTTCTTGATACAGATGAGTATACTTTGCTACACAGTGAACCCTATCTTATTAGTCCTTTAAAGAATTATGGTGAGGCCATTGATAATGTTTACGATTACGTTTTTAAAAACTTCGAAAAGAACATTTCGTTAGAAGAAGCGGCTAGGTTAGCTAACTTGACAAAACCCGCATTCTGCCGGTTTTTTAAAGCACGTACAAAAAAAACCTTTTCGCAGTTCGTAAATGAAGTCCGTATACAAGAAGCCTGCAGACTGTTGGGCCAAGACGAAAACCAGATCACCCATATTGCTTATGCCTGTGGATTCAATTCTTTACCCAACTTTAATAAATTTTTTAAATCCATCAAAGGCACTACGCCATCCGACTATAAAAGTAGATTATTCATATAACAAAGGTATTTCGCTAGATTCAGATCATGAGCTTCTTCTACTCGCATGCGAGATTCTTAAACCAGAAGATCTTCCCACTATCAGGATAAGTCTCCAGTTCCGCTTTCCTCAAGCCCTCTTAAGCGGTACTGGTAAACAGAGCCATCCTTGTAGGCCCACCAAAACAACAAGAAGAAGTCACATGGGGGACATTTACAAAAACAGGATTAATATACAGTCAAGGTACATCTCAGAAAAGGAGAACCCCTCAAATGAACTAACAATGAAGTTGTCATTTATAGCTAGAGAAATCCTGCTTATTTCGATAGTTTTTAGTATTTTGTATCCTAAATTTGGTTAAACCTATCTAACACTATGAAGAACCCTTTAGGCATCAAGGATATCGCCCGGATGCTCCAAATTTCGGTATCAACGGTTTCACGGGCTTTTCGGGATACACATGATGTCAACCCTGAAACCCGAAAAAAGGTACTGGCACTTGCCAAGAAACTGAATTTTAAACCCAACAAAAATGCGTCGGCGCTTGCTTCCGGTTCAACAAAAAATATTGGCGTGATTATCCCCTTTATCACCAATTACTATTTTTCCATGGTGATTTCAGGTATCCAGGAGGAAGCCTATGAACGTGACTATAATGTCATACTGTATGTGACGAACGATAATGTAGCGCGTGAGCAAACGCTCCTGGAAAATCTTTCGACAAGCAGTTTAGATGGGCTTCTGATTTCGATCTCTTCCGACTCATCGACCAATGCGCATTTCGAGCAGCTCATGGCCAAAGGAATGCCCATCGTGTTCTTCGACCGGGTACCCCGCGATATCCACGCTTCAAAAGTTGTTCAGGATGATTTCGCCGGTGCCATGCAGGCCACCGAATACCTGATCCAGCAGGGCTACCGTCGTATTGCCCACATTGCCGGTCCCGAAAGTTTGCAGTTTACCCAGCAGCGCCTAAGCGGCTACCTTCGGGCATTGGAGCAACATGATATGCCCGTAGATAAACAGCTCATTGTATTCTCCGGCTTCTCACAGGCACAGGGTGCTGCAGATACGCAGCAACTGCTTGCTCTTCCTGATCCTCCGGACGCCATCTTCGCTGCCAATGACCGCAAAGCTGTAGGTGCTATCCTGACCATCAAACAGCGGGGACTTTGGGTGGGCCGGGACATTGGTGTCATCGGATTCACAAACGATCCCATCGCCGTTGTAGTCGAGCCAAATTTAAGCACCATCGAAGAACCTGCCATGGAGATCGGCAGAAGAAGCTGTGCGCTGCTGATCCGTCATATCAAAAATCGGGATTTTGAAGTTCAGGACATCATATTGCCCGGAAAGCTGATCCAAAGGGATTCGACTAGACGGACGAGTGGCTAGTCTTTATTTGCTATACCGCAGTTCACCTCCGATCAGGCTGTGCTGGATATTGATATGATCATCAAAAAGCACGATATCCGCATCCATGCCTACTGCTATCGATCCGATCTGATGATCTAGTCCAAGCAGGCGCGCCGGATTGACCGTCATCATTTTTACTGCCTCTGACAGGCTCACGCCCCCCTGATTAATCATCGTCCGGAGCAGGCGGTCTGCCGTAGCCACACTGCCCGCAAAGGAAGAGCGGTCAAGCAATTTAGCTACCCCTTCCTCCACAATCACTTCGGTCCCTCTACGCAGGCTTCCGAGCACACTTTTCCCTTCGGGCATGCCTGCGGCACGCATTGCGTCGGTAATCAGGATCATTTTGTCCGTGCCCTTCACTTTATGGATCAGCCGCAGGAAAGGTTCAGGCAAATGGACCCCATCGGCAATAATCTCTACGTCGATCTGGTCGAGAAGAAAACAACTTTCAATGGCTCCGGCATAACGGTGGGCATTGCGGCGCGTCATACCGGACATCCCCGAATAAAAGTGCGTGGCCAGACGATAGCCCACCTCCACTGCAGGCAGGATCTCTTCATATACCGCATCGGTATGTGCCAGGGCCAGCAGAATGCCATACTTGCGTACGGCACGTCCAAAGTCCAGCGCGCCGGGCAATTCCGGTGCGGCACTCCAACGGCTGATAATCGGGTGATAACGCTCGAGGATGGGCAAATATTCCTTCGGATCAGGATTGCGGATGTATTTTGGATCCTGTGCCCCACGTTGGTTCATCGCAAAATACGGACCCTCTAAATGCAGGCCCAGAAAACGGCTACCAAAAGTGTTTCGCTCGCGTGCCAGCTCATAAACCGAAAAAAGCTCCAGCAGTTCTTCGGGTTCACTGGTCAAAGTTGTGGGCAGCATGGCGGTGGTACCATGGCGCAGATGTGTTTCGGCAACCGTCAGAAATGCCGGCACGGTATTGTCCATAAAATCTGCACCGCCACCGCCATGTACATGAATATCGATAAATCCCGGTGCCAGATAAAAGCCTTGCGCATCCATCCATTCAGCAGTCGACCAGGCAGCATCGACTGCTTTTCTGGCTACATAGCCCGCCTTAATGGCTACTATTTTCCCATCTGCAATCCATAATGTTCCGCCCGCAATCACGTGGTCAGGCATGATAATATTGGCATTCGTAATGATCCGCATATTAAGTTGTTATTTTCTTTTGTCCGGTCCATCGCTGGATCCGGTGTCCTTTAAAGGCATAAAATACCAGATATAAAAAACAGGGTGTCAGTATCCAATAGGCCGATTTAGGATCAATGGCATCCGCCAGTACCCCATAGAGCAGCGGTAGTAGCGCATTCCCGCAGAGCCCCATGATCAATAGGGCTGACCCCTGCTTGGCCAGTGGGCCAAGCCCCTCCAGTGCCAACGGCCAGATACCTGCCCAGATCAGTGCATTCGGAAACCCGATCAGCACAATAAACCAGATGGAGATATCCAGGTCCATTTGAAAGAGCACCACATGCCCCTGTGCCGTCACCACCAAGATAGACAAAATCAGTCCAAAAACCGTACAGAAACGCAGCATTGTCCGCTGACTAAAAACCTTGGGGATCAGTACAATTCCGGACAGATAGCCCAGTATTGTTGCTGTCAATGTGTAAGAGGGCAGCGCTTTGGCTTCCAGCAGCGATAGCCCCATCACACCAGCATAGTTTATGATCGTATCAATTGCAATGACCTGGGTGCCGACATGCAGAAATATGGCCACAGCCCCCAGGATCAGATGCGGATATTGTAAAACACTTTTGTTGCCACCCTTGTTATTTTCCGCTGTCCCCTGCTGTTGGTCGAGTTCAGGAAGGATAGAGAATTTGACCAGTACTCCGATCAGAAACAAGATGATACCAACCACGGTGTAAGGGCCGACAACACGTAATATCAATTCATCCAGAGCCAGGGTACGTGCAGCATCCGCCATATGGGGCAACTGCTTAAAGAGCTCATTGTCCTGGGGCCGAAGAATGACATAGGAAAAGAGTAAGGGGGCCAGTATTCCGGCGCCCTTATTGCAGATACCCATGATACTGATGCGTTGCGCCGCCCGCTCCTTTTCGCCGATCAGCGTAATATAAAGATTGGCCACTGTCTGTAGCAGCGCCAGACCACTTCCCAAGGTGAATAGCCCCAGCAAAAAGATCGGATAGGCCCGGTTATAAGCCGCGGGAACAAATAAAAACGCCCCCAGGGCCATAATCCAGAAGCCCACCATAATTCCGTTCTTGTAGCCTATTTTTTTTAGCAGATAAGAGGATGGCATCGACATCAGGAGATAGGAAATATAAAATGCAAAAGCAACGAGGTATGACTGGAAATTACTCAGTTCACAGGCGATTTTAAAATACGGAATAAGGATGGCATTGATCCAGGATACAAATCCAAAGATAAAAAACATCGTTCCTATGATGCCTATGGATACCCAAGTGGTTTTCCGATCGGGTGCTGGTGCTGTCATATGATTCCAATTAGTCTAAAAGTGATGCTGATTCTGCGTCTAGGTAGCAGGTGCAGTCGCTGTGCTGCTGCAATATGCTGGCTGGATTCAGGTTGGAAATCGGTTTTGTCAGACAGTTTTTTACCGCCTGTGCCTTGCGCCCGTCCGGTACAGCACAGATAATTTTCCGGGCCGATAGAATCTGCTGGATAGACATACTGATGGCTTGCAAGGGCACTTCCGTCAGTGAACCAAACCAGCCTTCCCCCAACTGCTGACGTCGACACTGTTCATCCAGGTTGACCAATAGATAGGCCTCTTTGACGTCAAAATCGGCGGGTGGATCATTGAAAGCCAGATGACCGTTCTCCCCGATTCCCACAAAGGCAACATCGATCGGATGCGCTTTGATCTTGTTATGCAGACGTATACATTCCGCGGCCGGATCCTCCTCTCCGTTGATCAGTACCACTTCTTTTAACGGTCCTACCTGATTCACGAAGCGCTCGGTCAGGTATTTTCGGAAGCTGGCCTTATGACTGATCGGCATACCGATATATTCGTCCAGGTGAAACATGCGTACCTTGCTCCAGTCGATGGAATCACTGGACACTAAGGTTTCAAGAGTTTCAAACTGGCTCTGTCCAGTCGCCAGGATAATGTTGGCTTCGCCTTTTTCCGCAATGGCGGCTTGGATAGCTTCAATTCCTGCAGTTCCTGCATGTACTCCGAGTTCTTCCCGGGTTTTAAATGTTCTAATGTTCACGTTTCTTGATTTTATAGCGTTGTTTTCGTTCAATTTAACTTATGATAGGGCAGCTTGGGTCTCTGCTGCTGCAAGGTCAATATCATGTACTTTATTATTTTTCCAGTTGCCACAGGTAAAATCGGGCACTTCAATAGGCTGGGACCCATTGGCGACGGACCATTCACTCAAGGGTCCGATGACACTCCAGCTGGCCGCATCATAGACATCCATGTCCATCGGTAGGCCATTGCGCAGGCAATCGATCAGGCGCCAGTCCATCATAAAATCCATGCCGCCATGGCCCCCGATCTGTTTGGCCAGTTCCCCGATCCTTTTGACTATCCCTGGGGTATATTGCTGTTCCAGCTTGACCATCTCTTCGCTTGACAGAAAGTCGGCATGGCCGATGGCGATCTTGCCCGGCAGTGGATATTTCTGCGCAAAAGCTTTGGTGCCACTGATCAGATGGAGACGCGAATAAGGTCTAGGCGAACTCACATCGTGCTGCAGCATGATTGTACTGCCACTATGGGTCAGTATATTGGATATATTCATATTTCCGCGAAGCGGTTTTTCCGCATATACTTCAAACTGTTTATCTTTCGCTGCCATTTCCTTCGCTTTTTGCTGGAGCATAAAATCTTTGGAAGACATGGAGCTCATATATTCCATCCTATTTCCACGGTTTACTTTCAGCACCTGACAGACTGGTCCCAGACCATGTGTAGGGTATAGATTGCCGTTGCGTGCTGCATTCTCCTTAAGCCGCCAGAAATCAAAGCGCTTTTCAGCATCGAAAAAGCTCTCTAGGATATCGTGGATATAAGCGCCCTCACAATGAACGATATCGCCAAAAAATCCATGCCGGGCGAGGTTTAAGGTCAGGAGTTCAAAGTAATCATAGCAGCAGTTTTCGAGCATGACGCAATGCTTTTTGGTTTTCTCCGAAGTCTGTACCAGTCGCCAGCAATCTTCTACGCTCGTCGCTGCAGGGATTTCCAGGGCAACATGTTTCCCCTGTTCCATCGCATAGATGGCCATCTCAGCGTGCAGTTGCCAGTGCGTGGCAATATAGACTAGATCATAATCCGCCTGTTCACACATTTTTTTCCAGTGTGCTGCATTTTCAGTATAAAGCTGCGCAGGGTGGCCGCCAGTTTTGATCCGGCCTTTGGCTTCAGCAGCTTTCTCAGGCCGTACATCACAGATGCCGTTGATAGCTACACCCTCGATCTGGCTCAAACGCTCTACCGCAGCTGATCCCCTATTACCAACACCGATAAAGCCGACCCGTACCGTGGGTATTTTCGGAGCTGCATAGCCCGACATATTAAAGGTAGAACTGTATTTTTTTGTGGCTTCCAGTCTGATATGATCCAGTTTGGCCGTTGTCGGAGCCTTATTTTCCTGCGTACAGCCAGTCATCAATCCAATGCCGGCCAATCCTGACAGTTTTAAAAATGATCTTCGATTTGTTCCCATAGTATTTAGTTGATAAGGAGTACTCCTTCGTTACTCAATTGCTTTTTATAACCCTGTACTTTGTCCTGTAACTGCTGTTTTTCGGACTGTTCACACAATTTACCGTTCAGATGATAGAGTCCCTCGATACTGGTCTGTTGTTTGTTGAGGGCCAGTAGCATCGGGATATCACCCCAGCGGAGTATACCCTGCATATGAATCGCCATATTGTAGCTGTCCAGTACACCGCTCTCGTCCGGCAGATAACTGACAGGCATCTGCCGCAGCAACAAGGGCTGTCCGGTGTCAGCCAGCACATTGCTGATCAATGCAGCGATGGCGGTCTCACGATCAGCAACAAGCAGCCGTTTGTAGCTACTATATTCCTGTTGCAGATAGTTGTTGATAAGCCCGATTTCAGCTGCCCAGATTCCCATCATGTTGCTGCCCGTCCAGAGCAGGGAGCGCGATAACGTATGAAAGCGTGGCAGGGCGCCATCAATTTGATCAGCGTTCATGGAGGTGCGCTCGCCAAGCCCGTATAGATCTACCAGCACAACACCCTCGCCTTTACTCCGTAGAGCGTCAATTTCCGACAATGGCGCCTCTTGTTTACCTTTTGAGGGAAAGTAGACATGCATAGCATTCGTCACTGCCTGGGGCGGGCTGATCAACAACGGAATCAATTGCCCAGCGGCATGCTCCAGGATAACCCGATTCCAGCCCTGCTGCGGCTCCAGCGACTGCACGTGGAATAAGTGGTCAGCAGTGTCGATCAGGGCCATTTTTTGCAGTTGTTTTTTATATGCATCTTCGTCCAGCGGCGAGGTGGCTATCTGCGATTCTACACGGCTGAATTCTCGACTGACAAATGCTGGGATACTGAGGATCCCAGCTCTCTTGCTCCCTTGTTTCAATACAGCCAGCGCATTGGTATCCAAAGGCTGGAAGTCGGAAACCCGGTGATTATCTCCCCTGCGCTGCATAGCAAACACCCCGTCAAACCAGCTGATCATACTTCTGTTCATTTCTTCGGTAAAGCTATGCGGCTCATCAAAGAGTTCATAGTCGAGCCGTTCCGCTACCTCCTGCTGCTCATAAGCGCGCTTCGCAATGCGAAAAGATTTGAGCATCTGCTGCGCATTAAAGGCCGCATTACCATCGCGGAGTGCCGTAATAATTTTGATTGCTTTGGGAGCCATTGCCTGCAAAAGTTGCCCTTCTTCAAAATGTAGCAATCCATTTGGATGGAGTTCACAGACACAGTTGCTGTTCATGATATAGGCGCGGAAGGTACCGACGCTAACGACGGGGACAGCTGCTTTGACCCGAGGATCCATGGCAGCCAGCCACATGGTCTGATTGCCGCCACCACTTGCTCCGGTAGCTCCTATCCTTTCGGGATCCACCTCAGGCAGATCGCAGAGTAGGTCGATCGCACGGCTATTCTCGAGCAGTTGCATCCCCATCAGGGGCGTGCCCAGATCAAGCAGCGCCGAACCCAGGTTGGCCCCATGATATTCATGCTGATGCCCGCGGCCGCGCTCGCCCGAGCCCATGGCATCAATGCATAGACATACATAGCCATTGGATGCCAGCATATGCGCTGTTCGCTGGACAATTTCACTGCGCCGTCCCGGAGGCCAATGCCCATGGCTGTTCAGTATCGCCGGAAAGGGTCCCTTTCCCTTGGGCACATATAAGCTTGCCGGCACATATACCCCGGGCAGGCTCTGGAACACCAGGGTATGGATGCTGTAGCTACCCTTTTCAATCGAAGAAATAAGCTGCATATCCAGTGGTGGTACGGCGTATCCGTCCAGCTTCAGGTTGTTTCTCACCGTCCGGATAATTTCCTGCGGATCTGCCGTAGTGTGATGATCCAGTCCTGCCATTAGCTGTTCCACCCGGTCGTCCAACCCGACCCTTAACGGGTCTATTTCTGCCGGCATCGCCAGCACACGAGGTAATGCCGGCTGTTGTTGTGCTTGTATGTTCGAATTTAATCCCATAAATATGCCTAAAGATATCAGCCCTATTTTGAAGTCTATCATTTTAATTTACCCAAATTAATCCACATCCCACCAGAGTTTTGTTGCAGCATTGTCGGTGCCGCCAAGCAGAGCGCGTCCCTTGTTAAGTTCAGTCAGATTGTCCGTCGCTTCAGTCAATGGATAAGGTAATCGCTTGATAAACGTCCCTACAGGCAGATCCGCGTTATCCGATTGGATCAGCGGATACATTTTAGGGAATCCGGTACGCCGGTATTCAGCCCAGGCTTCCATGCCATTGGGGTATATGGCCAGCCACTTCTGTATACCGATCTGCTCCCGCTGTTCAGCCGGACTTGCCGCCCATCTGACAGGAATACTGGCGACTGCAGCTGAATTGTGGTAGTCACCCGGAGCTGCTGGTACACGATCCGATAGCACGTAGCTGTTGATCTGAGCCGATTCTGTTACCCCCCATTGCTCCATACTGGTTTTTATACCCTCTTCGTACAGCTGCCGGGCCTCGCCCCCCATGTTCCAACCATTTAACGCTCCTTCTGCACGAAGGAAAAAAGATTCAGCGGCACACATCACATGAAAGTTCTGCGTGAAATTGCCTTCAATGGCTGCACCATTGTAGCGTACCCAGTATGTACCCACATTCGAATTGGACCCCGACTGGTTGCGTACATTGCCGAGGTCGGTTGCCGTGGCACCATTACGGACACTATTAAATGCTTTTCCGGTATAACTGGGCTGAAAATAAATACCTAGCCTCGGATCGGCATAGCCTTTTAAATAAGAGGCTATGGTGGAGCTCATGGAAAACTCATTCCATACGGCGACCTGGGCCAGTCCGTTGGTATCATTGCCCGATAAAGATTTGAGCATGCTGGCATTGTGGGTATTGTTTGACATTAATCCTGCTGCAACAGCGGCCTCCGCTTCGGTTTTTGCTTTACCCGCATCGACCTTAGCAATGCGCAGGGCCAGTCGCAGACGGAGTGAGTTGGCAAAACGGGTCCAACGATCGGTATCCCCGTCAAAAATCAGGTCGTAGCCCTGAAAAATCTTCGTCCCCGCAGGCAGCGCCTTTAAATTGGCCACTGCAACCGTCAGTCTTTCAAAGAAATCCGCATAGATCTTATCCATGGGATCGTAGGGAATGACATCATTGGCTTCGGCAGCCCCGAAATACGGGATCGGTCCAAAATGGTCTGTCAGGCGATGGAAGGCATAGACCCACATAATATTGGCCAATGCAGCCTCCCCAGATTTGGGATCGGTATTTTCAAGAATACTTTTGAGCTGAGGTGCCGTATCCACATAGACAACGGTCCAGAACCGGCGCTGCCAGTCCGGCGTCAGCAGATAGCGGTCCGTGCTGAAGGAATTCGTGGTAAGTGCAAAATACTGGGCATATAAATCTGCGCCCAGGTTTTGTACTGTCTGGTAAAAAGATCTGTTCATTGCAGCCGAAGACTGGGCCTTGGCAAACATAAAAGGCAATTCACGCTGTGTGATCACCGTGATATTATTGGGATCAGTATTGACATCCTGAAAGTCTTTGGTACAGGACAGCAAGCTTAATGCTAATAGCGAGGTATATATCGTGCTCTTTTTCATTTTCTCACGGATTTAAAAAGTTAACTTCACATTCAGCCCAAAGGAGCGCACTGTAGGCGGCAGGCCCACTTCGACTCCCTGAAAATTACCGGCGCCAAGCGCTGCTTCCGGATCGATAGGATTATCCGTTTTGCCTATGCCCGGAATATCCAGCTTAGATTTTCCGCGGTAAAAGAAAAATAGGTTGCGGCCCGTCAACATCAGCTGCGCACTTTTGATCGCTGCTGTGTTCTTGAGGTTAAACTTATAACTGACAGACAGTTCACGCAAGCGTACATTGGTCATGTCATAGGTAAAGAATTCACCCCAGGCATCACGGCCATTTTGCGACACACGGGTCCAGAGCTGCTGTGCCGTGATGGCCTTGGTATTGGCGGCACCAGAGGCATCCACGGCATCCAGCACCAGCCCCCCATCGCGGTAATCAGCGGTATAATCCGCCACACCAAAAGCCGCCAGGTAAGCCGAGGTTCCCGATACGATCTCACCACCGATACGGGTATCAATCAGGGCATTGACCGTGAAATTTTTGTACCGCACTGAATTGGACCAGCCCAATAAAGCCTTTGGATTAAAATTACCCAGTTTTTGATTGGCCTCAACCACGGGCAGGCCACTATTGTCCACCACATATTTGCCGGTCTGCCCGTCCACTTTCCATTTATAGCCATACAGATCACCGTATCGCTCCCCTTCATTAACCACCACCGAAGCATATTTGGTATTTTCTGTGATCGTCGCACGTTTTGTTTTTTCGTGCAATTCTATCACCTTGTTGGTGTTGGCGGCAAAGTTGACAGTGGTCTGCCATTCCAGATTTTCTTTTTTCAGGGGCGATGCGGTCAGCTGGACCTCGATTCCCCTGTTTTCGATATTTCCGGCATTAATGTACTGCCGGCTATACCCACTCGCCATGGGCAGACCAAGAGTCAGCAGCTGGTTGATCGTATTACTTTTGTACAAGGTCAGGTCAAACCCCAGTCTGTTGGCAAAGAATTTCATATCCAGCCCTGTTTCATAGGATTTTGTCAGCTCCGGCTTCAGTTCGGGGATCATTTTTATCGGTGAGCGCGAGATAAAGCCCTTTCCTGCACCAAGGCCAAAAGAATACAGCTGCTGGAGCAGATAAGGATCCGGGTCATTGCCCACCTGCGTATAGGAGGCACGCAGCTTGCCATAGCTGACCCAAGCCGGTAATTTGAGCCATTCGTTAAAGATCGCAGATACACCGATTGAAGGATAAAAGTAACTGTGCGGTGACTTCAAGGTCGAGGTCCAGTCGTTTCTTGCTGTCATATCCAGAAAAATATTGTCAAAAAAAGCTAGCTGCGCACTTCCATAAATCGAATTGAGGCGGCGCTGATAGCCATTGATCAGCAAAAATTCAGGCGTTGTGGCCATCTTTAGGCTAAATTCATTGGGAATGGATAACCCATTGGCCATATTCTGAAAGCTGGAATACCGCCGGTCTAACGAACTTGCGCCAACGTTGTAAGTGATTTTAACGGCTTCACTGATCGAATTCTTTCCATTAAATAAGAGATCAAAGTTGCGTTCCTGGTAGCGTGCATGCGTTTCAAAATATTTACCGCCGGGACGGACATCCCCTATGGACACTGTACCCGCATAGAAAGAACCGTCTGTCTTATCGATGTATTTATCATAACTGAACCGCCCCATGACATTTAACCAGTCCGTCAATTGGTAGGTTGCCGAGCCCATGGCGGTGATGCGGTCCCGAACTTCATTGACCGAGGTACGGTTGGTACTCCAGTAAGGGTTGTCGTAGACGGCAGAACCAGACCAATATTTCCGTTGTGGCTCGCCGGTGACGGGATCGATGGTTTCATAATCCTGTAGTTCAGCCTTATCCATATCCCTTGGCATCACATAGACTTCCACGGGGATTCCCATATCACCCAGTCGGGGTCGGTTGTCGATCTGCTGGTTGACATAGTTGAGCTTAACATCGGTTTTCAGCTTAGGGATCAGCTCCGTATTGACACGCAGGTTGAGGCTGTTCCGTTTGAGATCGTTGCCCGGAATGATGCCGCCGATCTTATTGTTGGTGTAGGAAACGTAGCCCTGAACCTTTTCGGTACCACCATAGGTACTGACACTGTTGTTAAAGGTAGCTGCATTTTCAAAAAAATCACGGACATTATTTTTGTAAGTCCTGCCTTGGGGACCCCAGCTTTCACCAACATTGGTTCCCGTGACACCCCCATTTCCACGGCCATAGCTATTCTGGAATCTACTCAGCAGGTTGACCTGGTCCAGGGATGCGCTGCCGTTGTAGTCAATTTGGTACCGCCCCGCTCTGCCCTGTTTTGTGGTAATAAGAATGGCACCGTTTGCGGCCCTGCTTCCATAAAGCGCTGCTGCCGAAGGGCCTTTGAGCACATTAATAGATTCAATATCATCGGGATTGATATTCGCTGCCCCGTCACTTGTACCATAATTGTAGGTGGTGCCGCTGGCCTGCTGCGCACTGGAATTATCGTAGGGCACACCATCCACCACAATAAGCGCATTGTTGTTGCCCGTAATAGATTTGTTGCCGCGGAGAACCACCCTGGCAGATGCCCCAGGCCCTGTTGCTGCGGTGGTGACCACAGCACCGGCGACTTTCCCCGTCAGGCTGCTCAGCACATTACCACTATTGTCACGGGCATTGTTGACCGTGGCACCATCCAATTGTTGTGTCGCATAAGTCAGTCCCCGGACCTGCCGCTTGATGCCCAGTGCAGTGACGACGACCTCTTCCATCTGCTGGCTTTCCGTTTCGAGCGTGACCTGGAGGTCTCCCGTGGCGGGAACAGCGATTTCAATGGTCTTAAAACCGAGCAGCGAAATCTTGAGTTTATCCCCTGCGTTGGCGCTAATACTAAAATTCCCCTGTTTGTCGGTCTTTGTAGCCAGTTTGTTCATCAGGTTGCTAACCGTGGCACCTACCAGGGCAGTTTGGTCCGTAGTGCTGCTGACCTTTCCTTTGATGGTTGTCGTCTGCGCGGCGGCAATGCCTGTCCAGAGGAAGAGACAGCCCAGCGTCGTGCCAATGGCAACTCTGCGATTACTGTGGATATGAACTATCATAATTTATCCATTTTTAGGTAAGATTTTGAGTTTATTTAATTGCGTTATAGTCCAAAGAAAGACCTTAACGAACAGAAATCCAACAGATTTACCGGATAAAGTAGCGGTAACGTTATCGTAAATGGAAGGTATATGTACACATATACCCATAAAAAAAAGAAAAAAAATGAATGAGTTTATGTTAATGCAATGTCGTATAATATCATATTGAGGTAATAATAATCCGTAAAAAAGTGAGGTCAGGGTTTAAAACTTACTTTTGAGTTCAAAAAGTCAATAACAGCATTCACATGAAAAAAAATTGCACATACATCGCATTATTCTTCGTCCTCTTTCTTATCCAAGGCTGTGACATGTTTGATGTCCATCCCTATTCTGGAAAAATCGATGGGAGGCAGCATATTAACACTGAAAATATCGCAAAAATAGAACATGATTATGCCGATCGAGATACCATAAGATACGCTTTTATCAGCGACTCGCAGCGATGGCATGACGAACTTGACGATTTTGTAAAAATAGTCAACCTTCGAAATGATATAGACTTTATCATTCATGGCGGTGACCTCAGTGACTTTGGGCTTACCAAAGAATTTCTATGGCAGCGCGATATTCTGGATAAACTGAAACAGCCTTACGTCGCGTTGCTTGGCAACCACGACTGTCTGGCGAATGGGGAAGAGATTTTTCAACAGGTATTTGGCAGCCCTAATTATAGCTTTATAGCCGGAAAAACAAAATTTCTATGCTTAAATACAAACGCCTTGGAATCGGATTATTCCACACCGGTGCCTGATTTTTCATTTATTGAGCATGAGCGCCAGACGGATAAAGAGCGTTTTGAGCAGAGTGTAGTGATCATGCATGCCAGGCCTATGTCCGATCAGTTCAACAACAATGTGGCTTCTGTCTTTCAATACAGCATTAAACAGTACCCTAACCTGCTTTACTGCAATAATGGTCATGACCATATTTACCAGAAAGATGATATTTTCAAAGACGGCATCATTTATTATGGTACTCCCAACATCGGCAAACGCCAATTTCTAATTTTTACAATCACCAAGGATCACTATGCTCATGAACTTGTTTCCTATTAAAGCACGCACATCACTCCTCGCGTTTGTTTCCCTTTTCTTTTCCACGATCACGACAGCCCAGACACTCGCCGGGGAGTATGACATGATTTCGGGCTCCGACAGCAGAACACCTACGGGACGCAACAAAACCAAAGAACTCAAAAAAGCGGGCTTCAGCCTTGTACCCTCCAGTTACTTGGTTCAGTATGCTGGATCCATCGGTTTATTTTCGGCAGGTGCGGGCTGGGATTATGGTCGGCAGAAACAGTGGTCGACGGACTTTTTAATGGGTTATGTCCCAAAATATGATACCGACCGTGCTAAGCTCACCTTAACCCTGCGTCAGACCTATACCCCTTTTAAAGTACAGCTGCATGAGCAGATCAGCTACCATCCGCTGCGCACCGGGGTTTACCTCAACACAACGCTGGGCAAACAGTTCTGGTACAAGGAGCCCGACAAATATCCGAACAGTTATTATAGGTTCTCTACCAGGCTACGCATCAATATTTTTGTTGGCCAAGACTTCAGCTATAAATTAAAATCCAATTCCTCCTATTTTGAAGGAATAAAATTTTATTATGACCTACATACCAGTGATCTGTATCTGGTCAGTGGTATTCAGAATAAATACCTAAAATTTGATGACTATATTGGGCTTGCCCTGGGTGTCAAATTGCAGATCAGACGGAAATAGGGGCGTCAAACTAAAATAGAAAGTCAAAAAAGCGCAAAAGCAGTGTCGACAGACCGACAGCTCAGTCCAGTGTACTGAGGGTCTGCATCAGACTCCGCATATCCTGTTGTACGGACCGTATGGTTGCCTGCAGTTCATTGTGCATATTGGCCAGATCATGCAGTTCCGCCGCCGTAAAGACGCCGCCCTCCCTAAAATAAAGTTTTTCCAGAGGACTGCCCTGCTGATCGTCGAGGCCATATTTTAACCAGCGTTGCCGGGTGGTCTCTACCAGCGACAGATTTTCGGAGTTACTAAACCCTTTTTCCGATAATATCCCCCATATCGAAGCTGGATAGAATTGCGCATGGTTGTTCTGAAACCAGATGCTTTGGAGCAGATTGCGCGTCAGATGCATACTCACCTTTTTTCCTTTGGGATTTAAGGTCATAAATCCCAAAACCGCTGTCCCTACCCCACCGGCGATACTCAAGCCATTATTGAGCTTATCATTTTTGACAATCGTTGCGGTAACCGCCGTGACAGCCCCCAAAAGAATAGAGGCCACTGTCAGTCGGGTCTGTGTATTTGAATTCAATTCGTCCATGTAGCCTGCGAGCTTATCAATGCGCTCTCCATTGCAGTCCAGTTCCGCCGCAATGGCATTCAATTCGGTCTCAAAAAGCATGTATCTGTCGTTCACCTTTTGTTTTGCCGCCAGCTTCACCGTGGGATTACCGGAATTGTCCAGATAACCGATGATATGTGGCCAAAGGTTGAGGTATTTAACCAATACAAAATCATGGTAAGAAAAAACAGCTCTGAGCCTGGTACTGTCAGCAGCTGAAATTGTTTGTACGGGAATTGATCCGTAGGCTACGTTCGGTGCACAGTAGTTCTTTGTCAGTGTCTGCACCTGAACATTGTTGATCAACGTTGAACAGCCGGTCAAAAGCAGAAAAGGCAATACAAGAAAAGGTCTTATTCTTAAAAGAAATATTTTCATCATTCTGGCCATACCCTGCATTTACAACAATATGTGCACTAAAATGTTTTGGACGGTCCAATTTCTTTCGCGTTATGCACCTATACGCTTACGAGGAAACATCAATTTTACGGAAACCCCCTCACCACTGCTGTTCGCAAATTGCAGACTTCCGTTAATTCGCTTCAGGAGATCTCTACAGAGGGAAATACCCAATCCAGCACCGTTCTTATTTTCAGCTTTTTTACGTTCCCAGCTATTGACAAAATTTAGATGATAAAGAACTTCCGGAGACAATTCATCACCATCATTTATAATGGTCAGTTCCCAATGATCGACCATATTATCCCTCAGTAGGATCTGTATCTTACCGCCTGTCCGCCCATATTTAGTTGCGTTGCTGATGACATTTCTAACCACGAAACAAAATATTTCTTTATGTATATCGACCGAAAAGTTTCGGTCCACAGTATTTAAAACCAGCATCTTGGATTTTTGAAGTTCTAGGCGATACATTTCCAATAGGTCATTTATTTGATCAAGTATATTACAGGTTTCGGTATTCTCAAGTTTGTCCCGCAACTGGGCATCTGTCCAGCGCAACACCTCTTCGAGCATCTTCCGGGATCGGGCAACCTGCCCCTTCAAATTTGTAAAAATCAGGCTGAGATCTTCCTTCTCGATTAAAGAAATATCGTTGATCGTCAATAGCACCTCGACCGACGCAAATGGCGCGCGTAGATCGTGTGATGCTATTGACAGGACCTTTGTTTTAAAATTCTCCGCTATTTTAAGTTCCTCATTATAATGCCGGATACGTTGGGCCTGTTCATGCAGAGCAGTGTTGGCCGCGGCTAGCTTGAACTGCTCGGATTTCAGCAGACGGTTTTTTCGAATCAAAAAGTAAATCAGTACACCGATAAGTGTTTTGCTGATAACAATTCCGACAATAAGCAGTGTAATAATAGTTTGATTATCCACAATAAAGAGTAATAAGAAAATAATAGTATGGTTTACCAGCCGCCAAAACTACCGAATAAAATTATAATTAAAAAATTAGCACCAGAATAATTAAACATATACTCAGGAATAGAATCTTAGACCGTAGGTCTTTAATCAACTGTTTTTTTTTATTTGTAATAAGTCTAAATAGAACGTATATTTGTTCGCTTTGAAAAACTCAGTACATAAAATAGCACTCAACAAAAGGCAATTTGAGGAGTTTTTCCAATTGTATTGGAAGAGAATGTATTCTTTCGCATTAAAAAGCATTGGCGACGAAGATGATGCCAAAGAGATTGTCCAAGATGTTTTTAAATCCCTATGGGAAAGAAGAGCTGATCTTCAGTTACAGGATGCAGAACGCTATCTTTTGCGCTCGGTGAAATTAAAATCACTGGAATTTTTAAGGAATAAGGGTATTAAGCAACGGCACCATGAATCGCTGTCAAGCAGTAAAACTGAATTGTACGAAGATACCAATCTCTATTACAAAGAACTTAAAAATCATCTGGATGATGCAGTTGAATCGTTGCCAAGACAATGTAAAAATGTATATAAACTGAGCCGTGACGAGGGATTGACCAATAAAGAAATCGCAACAAACTTACTAATTTCGGAAAGAGCGGTCGAATATCATATCAGCAAGGCATTATCAGTTATTAAGATCAGACTTAAAAAGTATTGCAATATCAATATTACTAGATTTCTATTGCTTACTTTTTTGTACTTTTGAATGTATCCGAATTATCAAAACAAATGGAAATCAACCAAAATATACTAAAAAAATATGCTTCAGGTCAATGTTCTGAGGCTGATAGGCATTTAGTTGAGAAATGGTTGAACAATGATTCCTGGGACAGTATCGCCGAAAGCACTCAAGTAAATGAAGAAGTTGGATCGTCCATGTGGAATAAGATCACGGCGGATGCTACACAAAACGGCAAAATAAAATGGCGCAAAATTGCAGCAGCAGCGGTTATTTTAGTGATCGGTTTTTCTATTTTCTATTTTTCCAATCCCGCTTTGGATAATCATACCTTTACCAATACATCTGCTGAAAATAGTAAGTTCTTCACCGAAGATTATTACGATGTGCAGTTAAGTAAAAATAGTATGGCCAATATTGATTTGGTCAATAAAAAACTGGCATTCTCCGGTGACTTTATCATAAAACCTAAACGGGATTTTGAACTTTTGGATAGTCATCACAACAAATTGGTATTTAAAGCCGGAAGAGAGTATTTTGTATCGAATTCTCCAGATTTTGGTAAAATTGTAGCATTTCAAAAAAGTGATCTGGCCTTTTTACCATACAATATGCAAATTAAAATCAGGGAACAATTTCAAAGCATTTAATTGACAAGTATGAAGCGATTACTAGTGTTGTTTTTCCTTGTAATTTTCATTTTTTCATGTACACAAATTTCAGAAAAAAATATAGACCCCAACTTTGTCTTTTGTCTGTACAATAAAGACGAAAACCCCACCAGCTTATTGTTTACCGAAAGTTTAGATGACGACGGACGCCCTATCTTTCAGATTCCACTGTCCAGTTCGCGTATTCAAGAGAGGGAATATATCTACAAAAATGGCTTCTTTTATCGACTATCGAGTCAGACGAGTGTCTTTACAAAATACCAATTACAGGGTTCATCCTTTGTCCTTGTAGACAGTATACAATTAAAAAACCGTGATTTTGAAACCATTACCTGGAAAGATGACGACAACCTAATTGCCGTCTGCCGAGAGGATGCCGAAAATAGAACACCGCAAGCTAGACTATATCAGATTAATGTTGCGGGGATGAAAGTCGTGAAACAAGATACGATTGTTCTCCCCTTTGCCAATAAGGAATATAGCGCGCTGCACCTAGGGCTTGTGAATATTGAAAACGACGATCTTTGGCTGGCCTACTCCTTCTTTAAATCCACGGGGAAGTATGGGCATACAACATCTGACACAACCTATTACGCCACCATAAAATACGATAGTTTTAAACTTAAAAATATTCAGATAGAAACACGTTCAACTTATCCCGGCGGCTTCAATATCATACAATCCTATAGTTTTAAAGACGAAGAAGGTGATTATTATTTTATGACTAATCCTGGCATAGCACTGGGAAATAACCCCAAATTACCAACAGCTATCTTTAGAAAAAGAAAAGGTCAGCTGCTCGTTGACCAGGACTACATGATCAATATTTCCAGATCAATCGGAAATCACGCCTATGGGATCTGGTATGTTGGCAACGGAAAGGCAATTATCCGCAACGAACAAAAGAAGCTTTATACCGATTTCTCCAATTTTCATGCTGTCTATCAGTTTGAATACAGGTTGGTCGATCTACAATCCGGTTCTATAGAGAAAATCCAGATTCCCTTGGATAAAGGTACCCAGAAAGAAAACGTATGGACAGATGGAAAGTACGTGTATTTTGCCATAGATGGCTCAAATGACCAGCACCGTGTCTGGAAATATGATTTACAAACGAAAGAAATTTCGAAAGGACTTAAGCTTCCCAATAACACCAATTTTATCGTACGGATGGATTATTTAAAATAAGAGATCTATCCCTACAAAAAAAACAACCTCACAATCAACCATTTGTATATTTTTTAAAAAAAATACCCCCTATCAACATTCGGTAAAGGATAAGTATAAGCAACCCTCTTATATATACTTAATCTAAATAAAATGTTGAAGTCAACATCTACTTTTATTCTATTATTAATTTTTACCGTGTTTACACAGGCACAGAGCCCAAAAAAGCATGCCCTCTCAGGCTTTGTCAAAGATAACTTTGGGAAACCCATTCCAGGAGCAACCATACGCTTAAAAGATCAGCATACAGGCACATCTTCCGATATAGACGGCTATTATAAATTACAATTAAACAGTTCAACGGACGCCATCTTACATGTCACTGCTGTTGGTTACCACAGCGAAGAAAGAGCCGTAAACGAAAAACTCATTCAGGATTTTCAGCTTATTGAAGATCGCAATTATATGGAGGAAGTGACCGTATCGGCATATGGGAAAACTGAAAATGAGAAGAAAGTAGCCGAGATCAAGCGATCAGGATTCAATGTTAGCGTCATTGACATGAACAAACATGCCAACGAAGCAGCCAATCTGACACAGATTTTGAAGCGCGCTACGGGAGTTACCATACGTGAAGATGGTGGACTCGGTTCTAACTTTGTGTTCCGCATCAATGGACTCGATGCAAAGATCTACATTGACGGTGTTCCTATGGAGAATTTTGGTTCCTCGATGTCTTTAAATAATATTCCTGTCAATTTGATTGATCGTGTTGAAGTATATAAGGGTGTGGTACCTGCTTTTTTGGGTTCCGACGCACTAGGCGGTGCTGTCAATATCATTACCAAACGTCGCGCGCGACCTTACCTGGACCTGAGTTATTCCTATGGCTCCTTCAATACACATCAAGCTGCGATCGTGGGCACCTTTACCAATCCAAAAAACAAATTATCATTTCGAATGAATGCATATTACAATCATTCAGACAATGATTATAATATGTATACCAACGAAAAGTACAATGTTCTTATCGAGAAAACGGTCGACAACAAGTATTTCGCCGTCCCCAAAGCTAAGCGATTTAACGATGCTTATACCTCTACTATGGGACAACTGGAGGTTGGTTTTCGCGATGTATCCTGGGCAGATCAATTTTATGCAGGCTTCACCTATTCCCAAAATCATAAGGAAAATCAGATCGGCGCTTCCCTCAGCAAGGTATTTGGTGGCGCATGGTCCGAAAGCAACTATCTGATGCCAACCTTAAACTATAAAAAAAGCAATTTTCTGGTCAATCGCTTATATGCGGATATTTTCACAAGTTATAGCTACGACACCCGATATGTGAGAGATACCGCCATGTATAATTACGACTGGACCGGTGCCTGGGTCTCAAATTACGAGGGCACAACGCCAAATCCCCAAAAAGACATGAAGTATAATCTGTCGAACTATTTAGCGCGGGTGAATTTAAACTATGACTTTGACGAAGCCCCTAACCAAAGCATCAATTTCAACTACAACTTTAACAGCAATGATCAGAAAGAGTATGATCTGGTCGGCAATTATAACCGCTCAGGTTTACCATCCTATTTGGGAAGACATATTTTGGGGCTATCCTGGCAGAACCAATGGTTTGACAAGCGCTTATCAAATGTATTGGCGGTAAAATACTATCGCATGGATGCTTCGAAAGATATTGATGAGCGCAAATTCGATGGAAACAACAATTTGATCAGCGGTGAAATAATTCATCAAAAAAAACAAGGTAATTACTATAGCATGAGCCTTGCCTCCCGGTATAGAATAACCAAGGATGGCGGATGGAAACTATCCTACGAAAGGGCATACAACTTACCTTCCATGACTGCGCTTTTTGGCGATGGTGTCAATACAATAGGGAACTGGGCTGTAAAACCCGAGCGTAGTGACAACATCAACACCGGATTTTATTACAATACCTACATCAACCAAAATCATTTTCTGAACGTAGATGTGACAGGCTTCTATCGCTTGGCAGCGAACTATATAAACAGCAGGGCGGTCATTCAGAATGGAATTTCCTATTTTCAAAGCTACAACGAAGAGGGGGTGAAGCTCTATGGTTTCGAGGCCGAAGTCAAATACGGTTTTAAAGATCTGCTGGCGGTTACCCTTAATGGATCTTACGATAAAGCCTTATACAATAAAAAATACACAGATGACTCCAGGCAACAAATCAGTTCAAATTATAACAAACAACTCATAAACCGGCCTTGGGTCTATGGAAATGCCGATATCAGCCTAATTCAGAATAACTGGTTTCAGCAGGGAAGCAGAGTTCAACTATCGTACTTATATCAATATATCCACTGGTTTTATCTCACCGAATCAGATCAAGGATCGCTTGAATCCAAAGATCTCATTCCGTCCCAAAATATCCACTCTGCTGTGCTCAGCTATGCCTGGGATCGCAATAAGTACAACGTATCCTTTGAAGCAAGAAACCTGACAGATGAAAGAGCATACGACAATTTCCGTCTCCAACGGCCCGGACGTGCATTTTACGTCAAGCTGAGATTATCAATCATGTAAAACAAATAAACACATATTTTTATGAAAATCAACAAATTCGCCGTCGCTATATTCGCTGCGACTGTATTATTCTCTTCCTGCAAGAAATCATCACCTGAAATCACTTCACCGGAAGAACCAACACCTACTTCAAATAGTCTGTACAGTGTTTGGGTGACAACCGCGGCTGGTTCATCCTACCTACTGACAGCAGATAATCTGATGAAAGATACCCTTTTGACCGCCGCAAACAATCAAGGCATCGATATCACATCGCATTTGCCAGCAGCATTTTATGCGATTTACGCCTATGCCTACGAAGGAAAGTATTACCTTTCAAACGATGGCACACGATTCAGTCAATTTGAAGTTGTCAACAGTAAATCCTGGAAAGAAACGAACAACTATGCATTCCCTGGAAATTTTTACCTAGGCAAAGTCTTAAAAGATATTAGCACCAAAGATGAGATGGTCATGACCAAAACAGCAGGGACCACCAATAAGAACAAAAATGTATTGGAACAACCAATCTATTTCATGAACGTCAACAATCTGACAATCAACAAGACCATCGGTATCGAAATCCCGATGATCACGTTTAATCCCAAAACACCGGAGGGCAAAGATCATAACCCTTATATCGTACCTACAAGCTTCACGCAACGAGGCGACAAACTATTTGTAGGTCACAAATATAGAAGTAATGAAACGCGTAAGGATATTATCGACACCGCCTATATGTATGTATGTGATTACCCAAGTTTGGCAAACGGAAAAATTATAAAAGATGCTAGAGGCGGTTTTGCAGCTGGCCATTGGGAAGTGCAGACACTTACTTTTACCGATGACAATAAGGACCTCTATGTTGTAACCAAAAAGACAGATGCGGCGACCTATGGCCTATTACGTATTAAATCGGGACAGACAACCTTTGATCCAGATTATTTTTTCGATTTAAAAGATTACAACGTATTCAGCAATAATATATCGCAGGTACAGAAACTAGGTGATGGTAAAGTTTACATCAGCCCTTTTGTCATCGATCCAGCAAATAAAAAGATTGTTGCCGACCTCAGAATATTAGTGGGTGGCGGTGAGTCAAAAACGACGATGAATTTTATGGAGAATGGCAAACTATACGATGTCTTTAAAACAGACGAGTCCAAATGGTATGTATATGAATATGATCCGGCAAAAAATTCTGTAAAACGCGGAGCTGAGATCGATCCTGGAATCAGCCAAGTTTATCACCTAAATAAGCTCAGATAAGTTCCGGCAAAACGTAAGAAGTACCCTGCCGATATCCCTTTTAAAGGGGATGGGTAAGATTTCAGCATACGCGAAATCGAGGCGGGGCATTTCTCTATCCAACACCCCAAAATTTAAACATATGAAAAAATTACTGTTCAGCATCCTAAGCTTTTTTATCTTCCTGTCTGCATCGGCACATGCCGTATTTATTGAAACTTCATTGCAAGGTACGAAAGGAAAATCCCATACCGTAAAAGTGGTTTATGGTGAACCGGATCAATACGAGCTCATCTCCAAATGGTGGTGGTACAAAGAAGGTATGCAGGTTACATTGACATTGATCAAACCGGACGGGAGTACAGCATTACTAACGACTACCCCGCAGGGAAATCATCTATTGGCCACATTTATTCCTGATCAGGATGGTGCTTATCATGTATCTTTAAAAAGAGATACAGAGCGCAAAGAAGGCGCCAAGACACAATATCAGATCAATGCAATCGCCACAATTCAAGTTGGAAGCGTCACCCTTGGTCATACTTCCGCACATCTTGCCAATGAGTTGTTTGTCTTTGCCGACCAAACTGTTTTTAAAAATAAAAAAGAGGTCTCGCTGACCTTATTTCAAAAAGGCAAACCCGCACCAAATGCTGCTGTTCAGATCATTGCCCCAAGTGGCTGGATCAAATGGTTGGAAACAGATGCACAGGGTGTCATCAAATTCATTCCGGAATGGAAAGGCAAATACTACGCCGAGGTATCCCGGAAAGAAAAGATCGAAGGACAGGCTTTTGAAGAATATAGCCGTGCCAGCTCCATGAGTTTTGCTGTAAACTAAATCCGAGATGGCGGTAAGAAAAAAGAAAAATAATTCGGTATTTCGACTGGTCAATAACTGGCTACACCTCTGGATGGGATTAATCTCTGGCAGTATTGTCTTTGTGATTTGCCTGATGGGTTGCCTTTGGGTGTTTAATCATGAAATTATCGATCTCCTCATCCCGAAAAAAGAGCGCCAATATATCTCTGCATCCGGTCAGTCCCTGGTTTCTCCGTCGCGCATTATTGGGATCGCGGATTCGCTCGATCCGAATGCTGTTGTAGGGGAGATTACTTATACCCGCGATCACCCCATTTCTTTTACCATCCAACAAAAAGAGGATAAAGGAAAGGGTCGAAATCCAAAAGTAAAACCACAGGTGCATCTTTTGCACCCTTACACGGGTAAGTACCTGGGTTTGCAAGTGAAAGATAATTCCGAAGAAGCACAGTTAAGAGAGAAATTGAATAGCTTTTTTGCATGGACACTGAACGGGCATCGCTTCCTTTGGCTACCAAGGGATATCGGCCGCCCTATCGTTAATTATGCGACGCTGATATTCAGTATTACCCTGATCACAGGCTTGGTATGGTGGTATCCAAAAAAATGGACAAAATCCACCCGCGAAAAAAGCTTTCGGATAAAATGGAAAGCCGGCTGGAAACGCGTCAACCTGGATCTTCATAATGTAGTAGGCTTTTATTCTTTTCTTTTGGTGTTATTACTGGCGGTAACGGGCATGTATTATGGTATCGAGTGGTTCAACCGCGCATTATACTGGTCAACCAACTGGGGAACTCCCCTCGCCGAACGAACATCAGTTCATTCCGATTCAACAAAAATTGATCAGCTGGCACATTTTCCGAAAGCTTTTGATCGAGAGATCCATCGCATACTTACACAATATAAAGATCCACATTACCTGACGATCACTTATCCGGATGCTGAAAAAAAAGATGCTACAATTTCGGTGTATATTCGAAACGACATGGATAGGCAGTATAACAACCGCTATTATTCGTTCGACCGGTATACAGGTGCCTTTCTGCCCAATAATATAACACTCTTTAATAAGGATTTTTATGAACTCCGGGCAGGGGAACAATTCAGACGGCTCAATTACGATATTCATGTGGGGTCTATCTGGGGCTTTCCGACGAAAGTGCTGGCCTTTGTTCTCACCTTGATCGCTGGTTCTTTACCTATTACAGGATTTATTATTTGGTACAACCGCAAATGGGGAAAGAAAAAAGGACGCAATACATTGTTAAAGGGTACTGCCACCCCCGAAGATAAGCGCGATTCCGATACGGTCGCACCTACAACGATAAGAAAGCCGCCGGTCCGTTTTCGACCGAAGCCTACGGACTTATAAGATTTTATAGGTCCGGAATCACCGTTCAAAAAGGAAGGCTAAATTTTGAATTCATTGACAATAAAACTTGTTTAATTTATGCTTAAGAAGGTTCTTTCTCTTGAAAGAACAGGGAATATTATTTATGACGAAATCCACATTATTAGCGATTCTGCTTTCAAGTTCAACTCTAGGGCTCCTGGCCCAGACGAAATTATCCGGAAAAATATTTAACAAAGACGGGCAGCCACTTAAAGGAGCTACCGCCAGTCTTTTACGCTTACCAGATTCGGCATTAGTCGCACAATCCGATGCCGACAAAGATGGTTTATTTCTGTTACAGGCAGCTAAAAATGGGAATTATATGATTCGCTACAGTTCCGTTGGATACACGACGGTATTCAGCAGGTCCTATCAATTATCCGGTGCAGAGCAAATTGCCACACCCCTATTTTTACAACCTCTCGCACAGATCATGGAGACGGTTCATGTCACCGGAAAACAAGCCGCTGTGCGCCAATATGCCGATAAAATGGTTGTTGATGTCGAAGGAAGCGTATTAGCAGAAGGGAACAATGTGCTCGAGCTTTTAGAAAAAACGCCCGGCCTAGTCTCCGATGGTAAGGGAAATTTTTCCATTCAGGGGCGTGCCGGGGCAAATATACGGATCAATGGGCGCGATATGTATGTATCGGGCGAACAGCTCGCGAGCATCCTTCGCGGCCTCCAGGCCGCCGAAGTTTCAAAACTTGAACTGATCAGCAATCCTTCAGCCCGCGAAGATGCCTCTGGGACAGCGGGGATCATCAATATCGTAACCAAGCGAAATGGGAAAGTAGGCTTTGGTGGCGATGCGTTTGTCCGTGCCGGCCAAGGCAGAAAATTCCATGGTGGTTTTGGCGGGGGCCTCCACTATAAAGTAAACGGCCTGGATATGTACCTGCAGGGCAACACAAGTTACGACCGTGGCAATAGCCATAATCTGACCGAAAGAAGCTTCTTTAACCAAGGCAGCTTAACTTCCTTTCAACGGCAGCATGAAAGCAAGAAACTGGATGACGCCTCTTTCCATAGCCTACGGGCGGGAGCAAAATATGAATTTTCCGACGGGGGAATCCTCGATGGAAGCGTACATTGGATGAAAGGCAACTATCAACCTTATGCCTCCATTGAGATGGATACGTGGAACTATCCCGCGAACATCCAGACAGAACAGGCGCTGAGTAAGAACCGCTTTGACGAGACTTTTAAAAACTGGACATTTAATGTGAATTATAGCAATAAATACGAAGGAGAAGATCATTTTTTAAAATTCAATTTTGACTTCGCACCCCATGGCAACGATTACAACAATCGTTTTGAAACGGATAAGTTCAATTTACAAACCGATACGAAAACGAGTACAGGACGTACCAATGTACAGGATTTAAGTAATACGACCTATTCCGGCAGACTCGATTATAGCAAACCCTTAACTGATTCGGGTAAAATCGAACTTGGCTGGAAAGGGACCTACTTTTTCATTAATAATGATGTGGTCAATACCCTATTGGATAAAGGTACATGGATACGTGATGATGCGACTTCCAACCGTTTTCAATACACCCAGCATATTGAAGCACTCTATGCCATCTACTCTGGCAAATTCAAGCGACTCGAATATCAGGCTGGTCTACGTGGAGAATATACCTTTATAGATGCCAATCAGGTGACCTTAGACAAGAAAAATGACCAACGCTATTTCGACCTGTTCCCAAGTGGTTCATTGCTTTATCACCTCAATGATAAAAATACCATAAGGACATCCTTCAGCAGTCGAATTGAGAGACCGGGCGATCACGACATCAATATATTTCGGATCTATGAGGATGCCTATAGTTACAACGAAGGGAATCCGGATTTAAAACCGGAGAAGAGTTACATTACTGAAATCGGTCATGGTTATAAAAATAAGTTATTCACTACATTGGGTATTTCTTATGGCCGTGATATGATCAATTGGATTGTTCGACAAGGGGATCAAGTCGGCGAAAATCTGTCGCGGCCAGAGAATATAGGACGCTATCTGAATTACAGCGCCAGCGTGATGTACAATCAGACATTGCGCTCCTGGTGGACAGCAAGCCATTATATCAATGCATTCTACAACAACTATTCCGGTGAAATCGGCGATGTAAACCTAGATTCAAAAGGTTCCAGCTGGACGGCCAATAGCCGCCATACGCTGCAATTAAAGTATGGCTTGCGCGCTGAAATAGCACTTTATTATCGTTCGGGAATTACCACCGGTCCTTCGCGGACCGACAAAAGGTACGGACTGGATCTGGCTGCAGAAAAGAAGATGTTTGGTGACCGTGGCATGATCAAGCTCACAGCCAATGGTCTACTCCGAAATACTAATCCACAGTTAATCAGTGAATACGGAGATCTGAAGGTATTTTACTCCGATTTTCCGGACAACAGAAAAGTATTATTGTCGTTGAGTTATCGGTTTGGCAACTAAATGATATGGCGCCATAGCTAAGCGTCAACCGATCCTTGGTTTTGCTGACGGAAATTTCAGGCCGTACAATTGTGGTATCACGGACAGTCTTTTCCAGGTAGACGTTTCCCCGCTACTGATCGGTCATTATCTATGGTAAAAAAATATGGATAAATTAACAATGTGGCAGCGGAGGCCGGTTTGTATCCAGTCAGATCCGGGATTTCCCAATTTACGTGAGTTGGTCCAAAAAGATTAACTTTGTACCCTATTGATAATCATCTCCAAATAGATGTAAGTTATATGGGCCTTATCAGCGCATATTATGAAAATAAATCAATGCTATTGTGTATATTTGCCATATGCTTAAAACACATCAATCGGATATAGCTTAGTAAACACGTTGTACGCTCCGTATATCGTGTCTCTCCAACTGCTCCTGGATAAATCTATCCGGGAATAATTACGTATTTTTTTTTTATAAATGCCGTGCAAAAAACGCAATCTTTTTGCATGCGCCAAAATTTGCTATATCATGAATAATGAGCATCTCGTCAACAGAGACGAATTCAGTTTTAACCTTCATCAATATGGTTGGAACGATAAATTAAATCAACTGAAACAAAATTCTCTATTTAAATCGCTTCCCCACGGTCGTATTGCGACTGTCCATCGGACCTGCTATGAAGTTGTATCCGAAAATGGACTGCTGCAATGTGAACTGACCGGAAATATGCTTTTCGGAAAATCAGCTTATGAGCTTCCCTGCACGGGAGACTGGATCATTTTCCAGCAATTTGAGGAAGATAAGGGTATTATTGTAGACATGCTACCGAGAGAACGTGTATTGGTCCGTAAAAAAAACGGCACTATTTCAGATAAACAGGCAATAGCCGCTTACATAGACAAAGCATTTATCGTACAGAGTCTCGACTCAAATTTTAACATGCGCCGCGCGGAACGTTTTGCCGTCCAGATTTTTGAGGCAAATATCCAGCCGATACTGGTACTCAACAAGGCCGACCTGGATTTCGACCACGGAACGATAGCAGAGGCGACAAAGCACTTTCAGCTACGGATGCCTGTTTACCTGACAAGTATGCACCAGCCGGAGACAATTACGGCTTTACGCAGCTCTATCGGAACAGGCGAAACTGTTGTCTTGGTGGGCTCATCCGGTGTAGGAAAAAGTTCACTAGTCAATGCCCTATGCGAAAAACCGGCTGTTCACACTTCTGCGATCAGCGAGTCCACAGGCAAAGGGCGACATACTTCCACACGACGGCAGATGGTTGAGATGACTGATGCCGGGATACTGATCGATACCCCCGGGGTCCGCGAATTTGGACTGGCCACTGACGGTACCGAAACGTTGACCGATACACTGGATATGAAAGACTATGTTGGATTGTGCCGCTTTAAAGACTGCACGCACCACAATGAACCCGGCTGTGCCGTATTGGAAGCAGTCAAGAATGGTAACCTGGATCAGAAGATTTATCAAAATTATCTTAAACTCGAACGCGAAATCGACCATTTTAGTACTTCATCACATCAGAAGCGGAAAAAGGAAAGATCTCAATCAAAATTGCTGAATGAATATAAGAAACTGCTAGGCGTAAGACGTTAATGCCGCATATAAGGTCCGGGTATCAGCTGTACCCGGACCTTTTTAAAACCAACTATTTTTACCGAATTGATTCTCCACGACTTGGATATCACGGTCAACCAATTTCACGGCCTGATGAAAGCCTTCCTGTACAGTTAGAAAATCCCCTTTGCCTATCTTAAACGGCCTATGCAATCCATGGGGCTTGGCGATAACGGCTCAAAAAGCTCCGGACGGCCTCCCGACCAGTATTAATCAGGCAAAAGAACTAGTCTTACGACTAGTTTTTTCATGAAGTTCTCTTGATACCTTCTATTGCAAAAATCAGCCTTTATTAAGGACAAAGCCAGCGGAAAAGCTATACCCGGATTTATCTGTTTAGCTATTTGTCATGGTAAAACAATACACATTACCTGCAAAATCCGCAACATAGACCTCATTTCCCTGAATAGTGACTTCAGCCAAAATCGGCGTGCCTAGGTTAATTTTTTGCACTAAAGTTCCGTCCAGGCTTAAGACATACAAGTAACCATCCGACCCTCCAAAAAACAATTTTCCAGCCGCATAACGAATACTCGACTCAACAGTACTCACTTTTTTATGCTGATCCGGACTAGAGTATGCTGAAGTATAGATCAGCGCTTCACCGGTCTGGAAATTCCATTTTTCGGTTAAATTTCCGCGATCGAAAGCCTTTATCCCATCGGCCGCCGTTGGCATGATCAGCAAACTTTCGGTCAGGAGCGGCGAAGCCATCACTTTAAAATCGTCTTGACTCTGTGTCCTATTGATTACTGCCCCCGTCTTTTGATCCAATTGAAAAACATTGTTCAGGCCAGCGACATACAAAGAAGTGGCATCAGCACTAGCCCCTCCCGTCCTAAACCGCAAACCATCTTCATTTCTTTTCCATAGTAGTTTTCCGCTCCTGCGATCATGTACAAATAAGCTATTCCAGTTGGCACCAGTAATTAAATAATCGTTTGTGATGAGCAGCTCTCCGGGCATACCCTCACCTCCATTCCAATCCCGGTTTTGCCAGATGATCGTACCGTCATCAGCTTTTAATGCCGACAGATAATTTCCTGCCCCAGTATAATAAATACCATCACGGACGACGCCAGCACTTACATATCCAGGGAGCCTTCCCCCACTCAACTCTTTTTTCCAGACAAGTTTACCGTCCTTTTCGCTGATCGCATAAACTGTTCCGCCCATGTCTGTCGCCAGTATCAAGCCATTGCTATAGGCCAACTTCTGCTTTACCGAATTCTGGGTGTGGAAAGTCCAGATGGTTTCACCCGATTGGGCTTTTAAGGCCTGGATTTTACTTTTACCACCAATAGCATCATCAATACTGGCCACATATACCCGCTGTCCCTGTACTAGAGGTGAGCTCTTCCATATATTAGACCCAATGTTTTTTGACCAGGTCAACCGGAGCAAATTTGACGAAGCAGGCTCGTTATTCCATCCAAATTTCTTCAAGGCTTGCGTGCCATCCCCATAATTCACTTCCAGTAGGATCGTTTGCTTCTGATTCATCGACGCAGTGCCCATTAGCGTTCCACGCCAGTTCCAGTCACTCGCTTTATTCAGCGTGGCTGTTTTTAGGACACTGCCCTGTTCATTTAACAACTTGGCATATACAGAAAGAACAGATTTTTCGGTATGGTATACACTGGCGCCAATCTCGAGCTTTTGTCCGTTTGAAATCTGCATCAGCCCGCTCTGCGGATAAATCAAAGCGATATGATCCGACAGATAGGGATATTTGGCGGTGATGTTCCTTACCCCATTTTTATCCATATCAATGACCATAAATTGCGCCACAGAATTGTCTATCCCTCCTTTGTTGGGTGCATTTGTTGATATCACCGCTACCCCATCCCTACTCCCAAAACTGTAGTTGTTGTGCCAGTGACCATACAGATAAGCTTTTAGGTTATACTGTTTTAAATCGATGGAATCGGTTTTTCCTTTCATGACAAAATCCTTGCCGACAATCAGATCATGATTGATAAAAACAAGTGGTTTATCTTTCGCTTTCAGGGCCAAGTCCTTTTTAAGCCAAGCGATTACCTGATCCAGGTTATAGCTCGGGGCATAGTCACCACCGGGCATCGGGGTAACGACAAAATGTGCCGGTCCGGCCTCAAACGAATAATACACCGGACCAAATAAATCTTCAAATAGCTTCTCGCCGTATTCACCTTTGACAAGATCGTGGTTTCCTACCGTATAATAAGTCGGCACTCCCATCAGTTGGCTATTGACCTGCCGCGCATGAAATTCCATGCCCGGTTCATAGCAGATATCGCCCGTGTGCATAATCAGCGTAGCCCGCTGTTGTTGCGAAAATTTACGGATATTGTCTATCCAGTCGCCATATAGCGGTGTTTCGGTATCCGTAATCTGGATAAAACGAAGATTATCTCCTTGCTGCTTATCATCCAGCGTCAAGCCAAAATCATAACGTTCCAATTTGGGGTCAATCTTTATATAATGGGTACCGCTCGCTTTATAGCCTGCCGGGATACGCACGAAGAGGAATTTTGCCTTCTCATTCCCCTTGAGGCTGAAGCTACCATCAGCAGCAGTCGGTAAAACATCGTAACCATCGGATATGACCACACCCGGCATTCCTTTTTCATTGCGATCCATCTTTTTGTTCTTATCAAGATCCAAAAAGACATGTCCCTGATATTGCGCATACATCGCGTTGCTGCACAAAAGCAAGAGTGGAAGTATAAACTTTTGTATCGGTCGTATCATATCAATTATCTATTCAAAATTCATTAGCTATATATACAAGGAAAGATAGGATCTATTCCGACAATTGGATTCACCTATCTTTACCTTTCTCAAAAAAAATCTCTCAGTTACCAAAAATTTGTCTGCACCAATTTACTGCCATCCAGCACCATTTGGCTATTGGCCACTGGATAATAGTAATATTTGGGTTTTTCAAATGTCTTCTTTTTATCTCTTGCCACCGTAAACATAATATGGCCGCTGTTTTCATTTTCAAGATAGATGGTCGTATTGTTGCCATTGGCATCCTTTAAATAATACAGGGAAATATTCTTCTTTTCCTCTTCAGTCAGATCTTTGATCGGACCCGTATCTTTTGCAGATTCGAGTATCGCTATATCAATTTTACCATCTCCCGTTACATCCATCGGGCCTAATGCCTTTACATACATCCCTTGTTGTTGATCGGCCAGGCGTTCGCCCACTTCCCATCGAAAGACATCCCGGTATCGCTGACCTTCACAGGCCAGTTCGACACGTCTTTCTCTGCGGATTTCGAGGATAAGTCCCACATTGCCTCCCTTCACATTTGGATAGTAGTTTTGCAATACCGGGTCCACATTGGCATTAACTTCCCCCAGCTGCATGACCGGCATTCCCACACGCATCCGCAAGAGGTTGATCGATTTATCGAGATCAGCTTGGTTCGTGAGAATTCCCAGCTCGGCTTTGGCTTCCGCGAAGATTAACAGAATTTCGGCATAACGAAACACAAAAGCATCTGTGTAGGCCGATTCCCAGGCGATCATTTCTGTTATTTCGGGGTAAAACTTGATCTGATTGTAACCACCCAATGTTGGTTTCAGACGATGTGGCGTTGAAACATTGATTGGCTGAAATCCGGGTTTCATAAAGGTCTGCTCAAAGCGCGGATCGCGGTTAACGAAAACCTGATCAATATTCTTTGTTTTATAACCTGCTTGTTCAGTAAAACGTTTTCCATCCTTCATCAGATAACTTTCCATCAACGTTTGGCTCAACGCCCATTCATAGTCCAATACCGTATGCGCATTGCGCATTCTTCTAAGATCTTTATCGTAATCAATAAATAGGATAGTTTCAGGATTTACCTGTAGATTGAGGCTGATAAATAGATCCCGATAGGCACGGTTGACACCGCCGGTGGTACTGATCGAAAATTTGGCCGATTTCATAATCTCTTCAGCAGCAGAAACAGCCCGCTGTAAAAAAATATTTGCCGATCCGCTCAGGTTCAAATACGTGTGATATTTACGGAACGTCCCCTCTTGCAAGGCGAATTGCGCCAATTGAGCTAGGGCTGCCCACTTGGTGACCGTCGATTTGTGTCCGTCCGGTTTGATATTGGCAGCCGCAAATTCGAGATCCGCCATAATGGAATCCACCACGAGTATCCGGCTGTCCTGCTTCTTGTTCAATAGTTCAAGATCTGAGGTCCCCATGGTCTTACCATACCAGGGCACATCACTATACTGATTGACCTTATCGATGTAAAACCGTGCACGAAAGAATCTGGCGATACCGATATAATGGTTTACATCGGCAGCACTTGCTCCCTTTACACGACCTGCATTTTCAAGAAAGAAATTGATATTTCGCAGGGCAGACCAGCTCCATACCGCTGCATTCTGAGGGCTTATTCCACCCCGCATGATCTCATCAATCGTGCTGCCCGAATTGTGATGGGCCAGGTTATCTGTTCCCAGATCCGCTATCGGAGCACTCAAACTTCCATAAAAACCGTCTGTATATGTTTTTAGATCGTTTACATTGCTAAAAAAAACTTCAGGTGTAACCGATGTGGTGGGATACCGCTCCATGAAATCATCGTTACAGCTCATGATCAGGAACAAGGCCCCTATCAGCGCTCCAATCTTGATTAGTTGTCTTTTTATGTTTTGCATAATAATAGTCATTTTAGAAATTAAAGTTTAAGCCAAACGAATAAGTCCGCTGAAAAGGATAAGCCGTCCGGTCGCCGACAATTTCAGGATCCAGATAATCCATGAGTTTGGTAAACTCAAAAAGGTTTTCACCGCTGACGAACAAACGCAATCGGTCTATTCCCCATCTATCTGTGATCAATTTCGGAAGGGTGTACCCCAAGGTCACATTCTTCACCCTTAAATAGCCTGCATTCTGCATATATTTGGTCTGTGTAGCAGCCAGTTCGATACCGCTCTGCTCAGCTACATAGGATTTGGGTCTTGGCAAATATGCATTTGGATTCTCGGGTGTCCAATGGTCCAGGTTGAATTTGGTCAGACTCGCCCAAGGCTGCGCATAAATACCCCAAAAATAATGGTCGCCACCCGGAGGATAATAGTTTCTTTTTCCGACACCTTGCAGGAAAACACGCAGATCAATGCCATTCCAGCTTGAATTCAAATCAACACCGTAGCTGTAGCGCTGTCTCGAATTACCAATCACCTTGTAGTCACCATGATTGTCCAAGGTCCAATCACCACGGTTGATTTTGCCATCACCATTGATATCGGCAAACTTAAGGTCGCCCGGTTCCAATCCCCTAGTGCCGGGATACGAAGTGACATCATTTTGATTGGCATGCGCCTTGATCTCTTCCTGCGACTGGAAGAATCCCAATGTGGTCAATCCCCACATTTCGCCCAATTCCTGACCTACGTAGTAATCGTTTAAGTTATTTATAGGATTGTTATATTTGGTAATATAAGCCCTGCTATCTGCGAGATTGACCCTGGCCGAGACTGTGAACGGTTTGCTGGCCACCATAAATTCTTTGTTGTAACCAAGCGTCAATTCCCAACCATTTGTTTTTAGGTTTGCCGCATTTTCCAATGGTACACCTGTACCAAGCACGACCGGCAATATCCGGCCTGCGGTCAACATATCTTTTGTATCGCGACGATAGATATCAAATGAGCCGAAAAACTGATTTTTAAATAAGCCGATATCCACCCCAAAATTGGACTGTGTAATGGTTTCCCAGGTCAGGGTCGATGACACTAAGCCCGGACTGCCAACAATGGGTACAACCTTGCCGTCCAAAATTGCACCACTACCCTTGGACATATTAGCAATGTAAGGGTAATAGTTGTCCCTGAGATCCTGGTTTGCCAATGAACCGTACGATCCCCGTAGTTTAAAATTGGACACCGTTTCCTTCAGAGGCTGAAAGAAGTTTTCCTGCGAAACTACCCAAGCAGCGGATACCGAAGGATTGAATGCAAATCGATCTTTTTTAGGAAATCTTGATGAGCCATCGTAGCGGAGATTGGATTCAAGGATATACCTGTCCTTATACGAATAATTCAATCTGGCAAAAGCCCCCCGAACAGACCAGGCGTAGTCAGCTGCCCCTACAGAAGGCGTTTGACCTGTCGCGAGTCCTATTGTCGGCAACGAATTGGAAATCAACTGATCCCGGGACGCCGAAAAAGACTCATAGATCCGCTCTTCCTGGTTGAAACCCAGCATTACCGAAAAATAGTGGTCGTTGAGTGTCCGTTGATACTGCGAGTAGATGTTGTATACATTATAACGCGTTTCATTACTTCCATTGGAGGCATAACTGTTAAAGTTTTGCTTGTTCATCACATTTGGTCCTGTACTATAGGCCAAGGGTAGCTGAAAGAAATGCGATTTTCCTGAAATCCGTCTAAAGGTTGCGTCCCCATTTAAAGTCCATACATTTTTAATGAAGTCGATCTTTGCACCAAAGCTGGTCTGAAAATCATTATTACGACTTATGCTGCGGCCACCTTCGGCTACAGCACCGATCATATTTACCCCAGCCTCGGTATAGGTACCGTCCGGATTATAAACCGTATTTAGTGAAGGCTGACGGTTGACATTATGCCAATAAAGGTAACCTTGGTCGATTGCCGAAGGCTGATCATACTTATCGTTCGTAAAGGTGGTGTTATTGGACAAGGTAAACCAATCCGTAATTTTATAATCACCTTTTACCCTGAAGTTATAGCGGTCATACGTATCCGGGCTGATGCGCAGCATACCATTTTGTCGATAATATTCGCCCGAAAGATAAAACGAGGAACGTTCATTCTTTTGTGAAATGCTGATATTGTTGGTATAGGAAGGCTGTATATCTTTATAAACTTCCTTAAACCAATCCGTAGATCCGAGATAGATATAAGCATTTTGGTTTTGTGGATCGACAATCACACGTGGCAATGACGGATCTTCGCTCAGCTTTTTACCATATTCGAGCATTTTCTCATCATAAAGGCTATACCAGGGGGCGGACATGATATTTCTGTATTTCATGACCTGATAAGGATCGTCTTCTATCTCCACCGATCGTGTAATCGCCTTGGCACCAAAAATGGAGTTGGCAGTCACCTTGATATCCTTTGTTGTACCCGATTTGGTGGTCACCAATACCACACCAAAAGCAGCGCGGCTACCATAGATCGCTGCCGATGCGGCATCTTTTAATACCGTCACACTCGCGATGTCCATGGGATTCATGCGGTTGAGTTCGTCATTTGTGGCCGGCACTCCGTCGATCACGATCAAAGGTCCACCTCCCGATAGCGAGGTGTAACCACGCACATTGATTCCCGGCGAACTGTTAGCCCTTCCCGATGTCGGTGTGATATTCAGATTCGCCATCGCACCCTGCAAGGCCGTTCCAACATTGGTAATGGGCCTACTTTCCAGAAACTTTTCACCGATCTGATCAACCGCACCCGAGAGATTAATCTTCTTCTGTGTACCGTAACCCACCACAATAACTTCATCCAGGTGAGACTCCGCGGTTTCCATCAATACATCAGCGCTGTTCCTGTCAGAGACATTAACTTCAGCGTCTTTATAGCCCATAAACCGAAATAGCAGGATGGACTTCTCCGGAACGCGAATGCTGTACCGACCCTCCCGATCGGTCCTTGTTGATATTCCAGTTACCCCCAATACGGTCACGTTCACCCCCGCCATCGGTCCGGAAGCATCCCTGACAATCCCGGTAATCTCACGGTCCGTCTGCTTCTTTTCTTTAATGACAATTGTGCTTCCCATGATATCGAAGATCAGATTACGTCCGCGCAATGTTTTTGCCAGGGCGGCCCGCACATCGGATCCGGCCACGGAAATATCCACACGCGAAGCATTTTCAAATAATCTTTCGTCGTAAAACAGACGCAATCTGGTTTGATTGGAAATCTCTTTAAGAACAGTTTCAATCGTAGCATTTTTCAAGGATAGATTTACTTGTTGCGCATATCCTGATGCTCTAGCACCAATCGTAAAGGCCAGCAGCAGTACACAAATCAACTTCATAGTCAATATGACTTTAATGCTTAGGGTATAAGAATGACTTCTCCGGTCCCCCCATGCTATTAATGGAGAAAAAAATTTCATAACTTTGAATTGTTAAGGGTTTAATAATCTATAGAATTCGCACTTCAATAAATTTGGCTCTTTACAATAGGGGATGCGTCAACATCCCCTTTACTATTGTATTGAACCTTTTGGTTAATTCGTCTGGTTATATCATATTTTATAAATTTAAATTGATAATAAAATTAATTGTATTAATGAATGACGATACGCCTTCCATCGATCTCAAACTTTCGGTTTGTTGTGTACGACAGAATTTTCAAGACCTCCGAAAGTCTGGATTCCCTACTGAGAGTCCCATTAAACCGATTATCTAGGCTAATGTTCTCGGTATTGACAAAATCCACATTATACCATCGCGAAATCTGACTGATAATCTCTTCGAAGCTGCTTCCATCCAATAAAAACTCGCCGCGTTGCCAGGCTGTATTCTTTTGTATGTCTGCAGGCTGTACGCGTATTTTATCTGCACTGATGATCGCTTCATTTCCCGGAGAAAGATAAGCCTCGTGCCCGTGGCTCATAATTTTCACCTTACCTTCCACCAGTGAGGTGCTGATTTCACTTTGGTAGGCATTTACATTAAAGCTGGTACCGAGTACTTCAATAACGGAGTTTTCGACTTCAATGCGAAAAGGTTTGCTGGCATCTTTGGCCACCTGAAAAAAGGCCTCCCCTACCAGCTTCACCTTACGTTCGTCACCTGCAAATTGATCCGGATATTCTAATTTAGAAGCAGCATTCAGCCAGACTGTTGTTCCATCGCTCAGCTCAACACTATAGGTGCCGGCAGCTGGAACCTCCAATGTAAGATTCCCTTTAAATTCGCTGGGTTTTACATTTTCGGACAGCGCTTCCCTTCCCAATAACTGCGTTTCTCCCCGTTCATTGGATAGCTTAGCAAAGCGTCCGCCCGGAAGAATATCATTTTTAAACATGCCGGAAGTATCCGCGGTAATTGCGGCAAGCTGTGGAACAGAACTTGTCTGTTTTTGCCGTAGTAATAAAAACGTGGTCGTTAATGCCAAAAGAACAGAAGCAGCTACGGCCACCCGTTTCCACGCAAAGACATTCTTTTTGGGTTTTACCTGATTTATCCCGCCTTCAAATTTGTGCATCAGCACATTTTTGGAGCGTTCCAAGGCCGCCTCTTTTTCCATGATTGGAACTGCTGGTTCTTCATCAAATGAAAAGAACCATTCGGTAACCATCCGTTCCTCATCCGGATTACATTCTCCCTTGAGATATTTTTTCAGTAATTTTTGAGCTTTTTCTCTTTGATTATCTTCTGTCATACATTTATATAACCCCAGATAAACTGTAGAAGTACCGAAAAAAAATGATTTTTATTTTGTTTTTAGTTTTAAGCGACTTAAAGCCAAGGAGATATTATTTTTAACCGTCTGTTCGGATATGGATAAACGGAAAGCGATCTCCTTAATGCTCAAGCCTTCCACACGGCTGAGATTGAATGCAGACTGCATGGTCGTAGGCATTTTGGCGATTTCATGATCCAGCATAAAAGATAGTTCCTGAACCAGTAGTTTCTCATCGCTGCTACTGGCGCCGACGGGCTCTTCTTCTAATGGAAGCACAAGCCGTTCGAAATGCTTGATCCGCTTCTGATCTTGGACCATCCAGTCGATCACCTCATATTTGGCCGCTTTGAAAAGATAGGGGTAGATTGAAGCCTCAATTTCAATTTTATGGCGCCGGTTCCACAAAGAGGCAAAAACGTCCTGAAGGATATCTTCCGCATCCGTAATTGAGCCGACCCGTTTTAGGATAAAGCTTAGTAATGTATTGCCATATCGTTCAAACAACACCGAAAATGCCTGTGTATTGTCATCTTTTACAATATCAAACAGTTCCTTATCAGACAATTCTTTCATGACGCATTAATTATATGTACGCGATATCGGATTTCCAGAGGATTTATGCAAAGTTATAATTGTGATGTTAATATAACATTAAATTGTACATCGTGCAAGATCAAGTTAAAATCTATTTTTCCCAAAGGATAAAGCTTTTGACAAAAATCTTCATGCTTCATGGCATTGGATCTAAATGTGTAGTCATATCAGTTGTTAAAGCCGAACTTTGAGATTATACATCAATAAACGGATCCTCCTATCCAATAAAAAAAGGCCGGAACAATTGCTGCTCCGGCCTCAAAAAACTATCCTTTAACCCTATGTTTACCTATTCATCTTTCTAAAAATATGAACTAGGCAGGCGAAAGTTAATGGTTTGCTCAGTCCTACATTCCATCGCTAAGTCGTTAATTTTTGAAAGGAAAGCTGGGCGGACCGAAATTTGTAATTAAAATCCGGTGAGACGCAGTCAAAATGCCTGCGTCGAAAATACATTTCCATTGTGCCTGCACGGTGAATCAACCAGTTCCCAGCATCAAAACCTGATTGACGACCGACAATAGTTCATGTATCTCAAAAGGCTTGGGTAGAAAGTCGTTAGCTCCAGCATTGAGTGCAATATCCCGACCATTATACGAGGCTGAAATACAGAGGATAAACAGACCATTGAATTCTTTATGCATACGAATCTGTCTGATGAGATCCCCACCATTTGTTCCTGGCATCTGTAAATCACAGATAAACATATCAGGTTTTTCGCTTATTATCCTGTCCAAGACGAGCGAACTATTGCTTTCGCTTATGATGGTTGCATGAGTCATACTCAATATCAGCTCCAAAGCCTCCAAAATCACGAGGTTATCGTCACATAAAAAGATCTTTTTGCTCATTGTCTATAATCTATCCTAAAAGCTACCACACATTTTTTCTCTTTTGTATTATCATGTGCAAAAAAATGCTTGACTGAAGCATAATTGATAAAACAATTATTCTAACTGTTACTTGATGCCAATTTTAGATAAAACTCCCTTTACTTTTGTACAATATTCCCGATCAATAATCTTTATTCCTACGTGGTCTCACCTCCACTTAGATCCTGTTCAACAATTGGATTTCGTTGAATCTGTTCACGCATCCAATTGTTAAAATCTACATCTGATGCGATCTTCAACTTTTTACGCAATCTATTTTTGCGTACCTGTACAGCCCGTACCGTGACAAAAGTATATTGAGCAATATGTTTGGTCGAAAAATTAAGAAAGGTCATAGCGCAAAATTCTAACTCGCTACTACGGATTTTAGGATTGATTTTCTTTAATGAGACAACAAAATCTGGATAGATTTCACTGAACAAAGCCAAAAATTCAGCACTATTATTCTTCGCTAAAGCAATTAGATCATTAAAGTTATTCCTTTCCATTATATATTGTTTTTCGGTAAATTTTCATTTCTTTATTTCCTTCCCCTGACAGAGCCCTTCAATCAACAGCTGACAAATAACTCGACAGAGATCAAATGATCCCTGCCGAGTAACTCCAAATATATTATCACGGGCCCTTACGCAAATCGGGTCCGGGCGATAATTAGCACTGCGGGCATCCAAACGTTTTAACGTTCTATTTTAGCGATGCTTTTCTCCATTAGCGTCTTAGCCAGAATAGCTGCCCTAATCTGCTTGACAAATATTTGCATTAAAAGAAAGAATCAAAAAAAACAGCCTTTCACATTAATATCACATTTTATAAAAACCTGAATAACAATGTATTGAAATCACAAAAAAACACATTTAATCTAAATACGAAAGTTGGATAAACCTACTATTATTCCAAAATCGAAAGCCTTCTTCCACAAAAAGGCTTTCGATTTTGTTGTTTTTCTACTACTATTCGAAGTCCAGTTCAAACGATTCCGTTTCGGGAACCGACTGTTAACATCTTTATTCCCATAAAAAAGCCCGACAGATTTATCCTAAAAATCTGCCGGGCCCTCGCTGATTGATTAAACAATATTCAACTGGAAAGTTTTACCAGTTGATCAAGCGGTCGTCATCATCTGCTTTATCCCAAGATTCCTGCGGGTTGTTGCTGGTTGCACTTCCCGGAGCAGCTGAGCCTGCAGCGATCCCCTGTTCCAATTCAACATTTAGCGCCTCGATCTTTGGGCTAACATATATATTTTTTGACTGATTTGTTTTCATAATTATTTTTATTATATACTATTTCTGAGTCTATGAAATTTGACTATAATTATAGTGTACAAGCAATTTTCTTTCTACCGCTTCCAGATCCCACCATTTTGGTCGCTCCCTGAACAACTTGGGTAATTTTAACGTTATTGGCAGTAGAGCTCCATGGTACAAGGTTAAATTGTCCTTGCGTCAGCACCAATGGATATAACGCTCCTCCAGCACTTTTGCTGCCATACATTTGCACTTCTCCCGAACGGCTAATGACCACACGAATAATTGGATTTGTTGCGGTACCTGTCATATTATAGATCTGAGGTATAGTGGCTCCTCCTTCAGCATTGGCACCATTATATTCACTTCCGTCCGCGAAACGAACATTCTTAGGCGCAATTGCAATGCCCGATTCAAACTGAATCTCTTGTGTCGCCAATTTTGTTCCATTGATTTCCATATTGAAGGAGTTGTCCAATTGAAGGATATCAAAGACAAATCCATAATCTGCTCCCGGAGCAGTAAGATCTTTGGTCACGACATATCCTGCCGGCTGAGTCACCCCATCGACGACAGCTCCGCTTCCTGACGCTGGATAAGTCCAGTTGATGTCAGCTCCACCTGTTACCGGTTCTGTACAAGTCTTGAAATTTAAGTTAAGATTATAACGTTGACCCGGCAGTATCTTCAGACCGGCCACGCCGACATTTGATCTTGTTTCTCCATCAATGGTAATGGATCCAAAGCTAAATACGCCATTAGTTTCTCCCGGATGGATCAACAAGGTCGGATTGCTTGACACCGTACGTAAACCTGCACCCAACGCCGGGAATTGTACCGCAGTACTCGTTGTATTGCCATTATAGGTTATTGCACCATCTGCTAATTTTAAACTTGCATTCGAATATGTAGGGTTGATTGTCGGCGAAACCAAACCTGTTATTGCACCGGTCATTTCGGTCGCCATGGTCAAGTTAGTGGTTACTTCACTATACTGATGTTTCAGTATCACGTCAAGATTATTATCACCTGAATGAACGGTTAAATCCTGCTTGAAATACATTAGATCTGCACTGATGTTGTCCAGACTTGCGCTAGCTAGATCAGCCTGAGCCGTCACTGCCGGCACTGTTGCTGTACTATTGACTGAATAAGCAACAAAAGTATAGGTCTTTTCCGCATCTAACGTGATTTCAGTGCTATTGTCGACTGAATTGGTATACGTCTTTTCGGTTACATAATCCCCGTCGGCATTATATACAACGACTTTATATTTGACATTGGCTGCCAAGGGCGTTCTTTCTTCGATTACCGCAGCACGAGTACCGGACGAGGCCCGCAACTGGTTGCCACTTGTCACGGACGACTCGCTGGTCAATGTTGCCTCAAAAGAACTTGACGTTGTCAATGGGATTACCGTTGTCTGGATCGCTCCCCCAGCAGTATTTCCCTTACCTGCTTTCTTAGTTGTTACGATCGGGTTTTCTACGCCAAGTAACTGAATATTGACGCTAGCTTTGCCACTTGCTGCCACACTGTCTTTGCTTTCCTTACAGGAATACATCGATCCACATACTAAAGCTGATAGAACAAATGTCCTCAAACTTCGTCCTGTCTGTGTTTGTAAAACCATTTTCTTTTTTAGTTTTTGATGATTAATAAACATTTTAATTAATTAGCGACAAATATCAAAACAATTTCTCGAAAAGAAACAACGGCGACATATCACAAACATATCACATATTCATGCATCCAAAATAAATAAAAGACACTATTCAGAAATATATTATCTTAAAATAACATCACACCCTACACAAGATAATTCGCAGCGTTTGGACTCGCTTTTTTTTAAGCAGTTCTTTTTTATAATAAGGTTAAAAAAAAATAAACAACACACTACAAACCTAATGACCTACAAAAATATGTGATAAACATGTGATAGATATGTGATATTAAAATCAAGACATTCCTTAAACTTTAGCATTATTTTTGATCTAAAATAGTGCAATATATTAAGTTATGAGAAGTAACAAAAACAGCTAATTATTTAAATTAAACAGAAATTAAAAATACAATGTTAATTTTAAGCGCCAAGAACAGTACAAGCGGTAGAAATCTGAACTAACAAAAGGCATTTATTTAGGAGGATACAGCGGCTTTAATCCAGTGTTGCGTAAGGTGTCCTATTTAATAGATGTGAGTCATAAACCAAATAATAAAAATACACATGAAAAAGAAAACTGAAAAAAAGATCTACGTGACACCCGTAATCGAGCAGTTAGAAGTACTGATGGAGGAAGGTGTGGCTGCAGGTTCGGCCGGGTCGGCCCAACCCGGAGGAGGCTCCGGCGTTAACGAAACAGACTGGAATAACGGCGGATCAGAAACCCAGGATCCGAGCGGCGGTGAATGGTGGAACTAACGACAATCAAACTTTTATTATGAAGACTAAAACATTATGAAGAAAACAATATTTCAACTAGCAAAAACAAAAATATCCTTGATCATTCTCTTAGCAGTTGCCGTTTCCTGTAGCAAGGAGAAAGGTGAAAATACCATTGAAGTGAATAAAGGGATAAAACTGGCTTTGACAGAAGCCCAATTCGGCGGAGATAATATATCTGTGGCGAAAGCGTCCGCAAAGGCAGGCGCAACTGAACCTTTTAAGATAACGAAAGAAATTCAGTCGGGACCGTTTAGCATTACCGCAGAACTGACCGAAAATACCCCAGGTAACAGCGGGCTTAAAGCATCCTCCGGTAAAAAGGCCGCAACAAAATTGCTGTCTTTGAGAGGCCCCGTAACCTATCGGGTAGTAGCCTATGAAACAGACGGTACCTACATCGACCAGGCCGTTGGCGATGCTGCGGATTCAACGCAGGTATTCTTCGGGGATAAATTGATCGCGGGTAATAAATATACCTTTGTGATCTATTCATTGGGCTCTACGACCACTGCCCCCCCCGCTGCCCCGACAACAAATCTGTATACGGCTGGTCAGGTTAACTTCGCGTTTACAAGCTATGCTGAAGATGGTGGGGACTTCATGTATGCCATCGAAAAAGATGTCACCATACTCGGCAACAATACCCCGACGCCATTGACGACACCTTTGCAGCATATGTTTACCCGTGTGACCCTGCTTGTTGACAATAGTGATGCTACCGGTACATTCGGTACTGCAAACTATGTAAAAGGAGGTTACCTTTCGGAGGTTCCGGTTCAGGCGGAATGGGTTTCATCTTTCGCTAACCCAACTGTTGACCTGAGTACCGGTGAAACAGTATCCGCCACGAATGCTACAAACGTGCCCCCTATTTCAAATCTTGATGCAACAGCGCGGACTTTTATCGTCAACCAGAGTCAGTCGACCAATTTTTCAATTGCATTAACCATACCAAGCGGCCAGATCAAAATCGGTCATGATGTCAATGCACAGGCGGTAAGCTTTAATTTTTCAAATGCGGGTCTGGGTTTAAAACCCGGCTTTTCCTACACCATGAAATTACGTTTCAACAGCGACCGATTTGTCAACGCATCGAATGTTACCCGTAGCACTTCTGATGCTGATGCACGCTACGCTGTCATTGGAGGCCATCGTTGGGATCGCTATAACCTCGGTGTGGCGAATGTAAACCCTGCAACCAATAATCCTGATGCCGTTCCTTCCGTACAGGCACTATATGGTAATTACTATCAATGGGGCCGTCAGGCAGCAGTAGCAAATGCTTATAGTGGCGATGGCGCTATTGCTGGATGGAATAATACACCCGCTCCTGATGGTTCCTGGAATAGTGGTACAGCAGCAGCACCTGTAAAAGCTCCATTGGATCCATGTGGTACGGGCGACCGCTTACCTAGCCCAGCTGAATATACACGTTTAGGAAATTATACCCGCCACACCTCGATCGGCAACTGGACGACTTTCACTGGCAATACAACGGTTGGACTGTCAGACTTTACAGCGGCACATATCATGACCAGCAGAAAGAGCAGTGATATTAAGTTAAGCTTCCCTGCGGCCGGTCATAGAAACCCAACAACCGGCGCCCAACTTATCAGACAAAGTTCTGCAATCTATTGGTTAAATATGGAAGTTGGTGGCAATAACAGTGCACGACAAGGACGGGGTTTTCAAAGTTCTTGGGATACGTCGACTTATCTTAAGTATGCGGGTTATCCAGTACGTTGTATCCAGGATAAATAAGAAACTTAAAAATTTTCATAAGTAGTCATTATATAATCCCTATTTGACTAGAAATTCCTGTTGAAAAAGAGGAATCAAAGCCCGGCTGGTTTATCCAAGCCGGGCTTTTCAATTTAAGATATCTATAAGATCTTCCCCGCCCCGGTGGACTTCGGATTACATGATGGCTTTTTCTTTATATCGAAAAATGAACCCCTGCTTTTCCTTCGTCATCATGATATCTATCGGACAAATTAAGGGGACGGACACTGCTCAACTATGCGCAAAAGAGCCCTATCCCCACATGGTAAATAAGATTCCTTAAGACGCAGATCAAAATTTCTTTATTACAGGCGAAGCTTAAACATGGGCAGATAGGATCACATGTTCATATACAAGCAAAGCCGCAGCCAGATCTTCTATCGCTAAACCCGCCGACTTAAATAAAGTGATTTCCTTCAAAGATGATCTTCCCTTAATCTCGCCACAGCAAAGTTCTTTAATATCCCCTTTGATACTGTTTGGATCAAGAACTCCGGATGCAATCGGAATCGCCAACTCCCCCGTCTCATGTATTGCCCCGGCTCGAGAATCCACAAATATGCTACTCTTCAAGATAGCCATGTCATCTACTTCGCGTGTTTTAGGCGTATGGGATCCGATCAGATCCAGATGTGTACCAGCCTTTATCCACTCTCCTTTTACCAGCGGTTCATGGCTTAGCGTAGCACAAGAAATCACATCTGCCCTACCCGCAGCTTCTTCCAGATTATCGGCATATGTAACGTTACTAAATCCCGCCTGTTGTAAGCTGGATACCAGTTCTACACCTTTCGCTGCATTTCTTGTCCAGATCAAAATTTGGTCATACTGACGGACAACCGAATGTGCTTGCGCAAGATGTTGTGCAACTTTCCCACCCCCAACAATTAACAAGGTTTTTGAGTCTTCCCGTGCTAAGTAAGAAGCCGCTAAAGCAGAAGTACAGGCTGTCCTCCGCGAGGTCAGCCCTGCAGCGTCCATCTGTGCTAAAAATTCTCCGGTGACAGCATCCAATAAAGTATATAGGGCATGTATTGCCGGCAGATTTTTACGATGATTCTCGGGAGCGACAACAACCTGTTTGATTCCGATATAGGTATCTGTCCAGGAAGGCATTAAAATAAGCGTATTTTCAATTCCCTCAGTATTTTGATAAAAATGATGATGCCGGACAGGCATCGTAAAGGTCGATTGAAAAACCTGGCGCAGCGCTTCAATCAAATTATCATATTTAAGGACAGTATCAATCGTTTCTTTATCAATGATTTTCATATTTTCAACAGTATAAGGTAAAATCATAAACATAGTGAATAATTAGCCCTTCGCATCCTTATAAACTAACCATTGATCACCGTTTTTTAGCCAAAGCGTCGCAAATGCTTCATAGACAATGCGACGCTGCTATACCTTTTTTGGTCGTGATCAGGATCGCACCACGGGAAGCTATTGACCCATAGATTGCAGAAGCATCTTAACAAGTTGATGAAGTTGTTATTATTGATTAAGGCAATCAAGGAAAAGCCATAAAACTAGTATTGCCATATTCTGATATCTTCAAATAAACCATATCCATCCTGATTATTGGTCGCTATCTGGTACAAGCCCACACGCAGTTTCTGTCCCGCCCAATCTGTACGCAGAAACGGTGTATTGGGCAGATCAATCCAGGAAATACCATCCTGTGAACTTCGCAGGAAGAAATAATCACCTATCTTTTGTATTTGGAGATAAGGAAAAAACTGTAATCCCGTTCCATTATTTCCTTCTTGATGTGTTTGATGGTCTATGCTACGCGCTAGATTACCCAAATTCCAGCCCGTTAGTACTGTATTATTGATATAAGAATTGGATTGTTCACCCGCCTGTATCATGATACCAGCTTCACTGGACATACGGTTTTTTGCGGCAAGTCCAGCGACATCTTTTACATAAACTTGAATGGTGAAGTCACCTTCCAATTTTTTATACACAAATGGAGGTAACAACGCCTTATCGCCCCATTTTGTGTGTTTGGAGCCCAGTGTCCATTGTCCACCAACCCCGTTTATGCGAACCTGTGTACTATCTGGATATGCCCCAGCTTGATAAGCATCCCAATAGGAGATTTCTTTTTGCCCCAAACTAAATATCTGGTTAACAGACGGAGCGATCAACGGCGGTTTTGACTTCGGAATATCGACTACCAATGCTTTACTCACATTTCCGAACTCATCTTTTGCAAAAACTGAGATAGTCTTGCCAAGATGTGCTTGATCGAATAAATGATAAGGCTCTTGAATCCAACCTGAATGGTAATGTTCCGTAGAAAATAAATAGACTAAGCCTGATCGATCACCAACGATCTGTAAAAATAGATTGCTATCATTTATCCAAGACGGTTTGCCCGCTGTAACCGGGACATAATCTTTCAGATCCGTTGCACTTTTAGCTTTCCAGATCTGATAATTTTCGTGAACCTGATCTAAAGAAAACTTTTCAGGGTAAGCGCTAAAAAAATGAACAGCATGTTTCAGTTCAACTTCATTATTTTTTATCTTCAACAGTTTATTCATCTGCTTCACCGATGTATGTTTACCATTGTTATAAAATACAGTCTTCCCCTGATCATGTACTGCCAAACCATGATTCCAAGCCTGACCATCAAACCAATCAAAAACTAAGGTATGGGACGGTTGAGTAATAATACACGACAATACCGAATCTTTCAATTCATCCATTTTCATGGCGGTCCGATTGCCCTGTAGTAGCACTTCTCCCTGTTTAATCATGATATCATGGTGACTACTGAACCCCTGATTTCGAATCTTGTTGATCTTACCGATAGCAAGATCATCCGTCTGTATGACGAAAGACCTATTTTCAGGCGGATAAAAAGCATTCTTTTCCTTTAATAGCGTAGCGGATAAATCCACATTGGCAACCTTAAAATCTGCCAGATAACCCGAAAAATGTTGATCCAGCAAATCCGAAGCTCCAACCACAAAATAATCGGCGGGATTAACAAACAACATTCTATTTTCTTCTTGTTGCAACTGCCCGTCGACGTAAATACGTTCCATGTAACCGTCAAATGAGATGATAATATGGTGCCATTGATCCGCTACCGGCAACCTCTTAAACCCCATATCTGGCCAAGCACCATGAATGACAGCACCCCGCTGAGCATCTGCTCCGTAACCGAATATCGCTTTGCTGATATCTTGATTCCCTTTAGACCAAGCCACGACGTTTTCAAATCGTTCTATTCGTGGATTGTTGATCCGCATCGATACCGTGTAGGGACTATTACCTGCTAACGATTGCGGAACTGCAAATGTCGAACGAAGTGAGGTCGAGCCATTCAAGAAAAAAGCTTTCTTCCCTTGGTAATTCTTGACATAGACCGGTTTTTCACTCTTAAAACTTCCTTTTAATATCCCCTTGTTGTGGATTGTTGTCATACGTTCACCTTCCTTATAGTCCAGCGCATCCAAATGGACTAAAGGACCAAAAGTCGTATCAATCGGAGCCATATTTTGCGGCGCAGACCATATTGTTTCTTGCTTCAGGGCTTTATCATAAACCTTAATATTCCATACTCCTCGAGGTAGACCTGCTAATTGTGTATTCAATACCTGTACACGTACATATCTCGCCTCGGCCTTGCCATGCGACAATACGGGACTAGCCCAACGGTTATTCTGCGACTGATCCTCATAAGTCACCCAATTTTTAGCATCCGTGGAAGTTTCGATCCGATATTGGTAAGCATAGGTCGGATATTCAAATTGAATGGCCACAGTCTGTATTGCCGTTATTTTTTCCAGGTCAATCATGAGCCAAGCGGGTTGATGATTGTCTTTTGCTCTCCATAAAGTTCCGTTATTGTCATCAACCAAAAAAGAGGGCCTAAAATCATCATTGTAAAAAGAAGAAGTCGTTACAGGCTTTCCAAAAGCCCGATCCTCGGGATCAGTTTTTGATTTGATGAGATCAGTAATTCCCTGATGTGTCGGAGCAATTTTTTGGATATCTCCCTCCGGCGTAAAGAATAGTTCATCTACCGCAATCTGCCTGTGAAAACCACCACCTGAATGCGGATTGTTATGCCGATGATACACGATGTAGTAGCGCCCCCCTTCTTCCAGCACACTGTGATGCCCCGGACCATGTATTGTACCGTCATCATTTGTCACCAATATCGGATTAGCAGTAGGATATTCAAAGGGTCCCATCGGTCCGACCTTACTTTTTACATATTGTACGCGGTAGGTGTGGTCTTCGCAATGCCCAGATGAATACATCATATAATATATGCCCCTGCGTTCAAACATATATGGTGCTTCAAAAAATTCCTTTGCCACCGTATTGGGAATCAGCTCTATTTTTTCAAAACTCTTCATGTCCTGACGCATTAAACCCACAGCGCACCCGTGGTCCGGATAAATACCCCAGGTACCCCAATACATATAAATTCGTCCATCGCGATCAGTAAACGTCTGGCCATCCAAGGTAATCACTCCCGGAATCATATAATTGGGTATAATAGATTTATTATGATCTGCCAGAGATTGCCAAGGACCGGTAGGTGTATCCGATACCGCACCGAATATTTCAACGGGCTGACTATAATATAAATAGTACCTACCATCATAGCCTTTTGTCATATCTGGAGCCCAGTACCAATGGGTATTCGGCCAGTTCATCGGCTGTATCGTCCAATTTTTAAAATCTGTGGAGGTCCATACCTGCGATGGACCAGCTCCCCAGCCATTCCCATCCGTCGTCGCATAGATATAATACGTATCGCCTATTTTTTTGATTGTAGGATCAGCGAAATACCCCGGTAACAAAGGGTTTAAAGCATGAGCTACTTGATGCTTTTTCAACGACTGAGCAGATCCAGTTCCCATTACAAGGGCGAAAAAGGCAAAAAAGAATATTTTTTTCATCTTCTATATTTATGATAAAGGGGTACTTCGTCAAGCAAAGTACCCCTCGAAATTTTTAGCATACAGTGCACTTATTTTAAGGTAACATCCAGATAAACCGAGTGTCGTCCATAGGTATCATAAAATGGTTTAAAATCCACTCCATCAATCTTAAACGCTAAACCTTGCGGATCACCTGTTATAGATTTGCTGATATCCTTTGCATCCAGCGTCACTTTACGCCAGTCTTTTCTCGCCTCGGGTTCCTGAGCCGCCAATAAGATCGGTCCATAAAATAAACTGGCGATGTTCTGTTGATCCATGACTGGATCTAAATGAAACTGGAAAGGCATTTTTAGCTTGATACGATCACCGTTTTTCCAATTGCGGCTCAGTTTCAAATAAGTCCCCGGCTGTGCCCGTACATTTTGATCTTTCCCGTTGACAGTCACGTAAAACCCTTTGGTTGCCCAGCCGGGCACACGAACATGAAGATCAAATTTGCCATTTCCTTTAATGGTCAGCTCCGTCTCGTCTTGCTTTGGAAAGCTCGTCTTCTGCTCCACAGTTACCTTCCGTTCGGTCCAATCCAACGTGGAAGGAATAAATAGATTGACATATAAAGCCTGATCATCTCTGCTTTTAAAATAAATACTATTTTGCAATTTGGTGCTGCTCTCGATTGCAGTACCGTTACAACAGGTAAAGCCAGTCATATCGGGATTCCCAAATTGCTTTATTGCTCCCGGTCGCAGTGGCACATGGTACGTATTAGCAGGTGTATTTTCAGCCACAGAAGCTAAAATATGGTTATACAATCCGCGTTCGTAGTAATCCATATATTCGGTGCGTTGATCAAAAAGAAACAAGTTGCTTGTTAATTTCAGCATATTGTAAGTTGCACAGGTTTCATTCTGTCCTCCTTCAGAAAAACCATTTTCATATAAGGTCGCCGGTTCTGCTGTAAAAACTTCCGCATTGGCCGGATTACGCGCACCCGCGACCCCGCCTATACTGTACATGTAATCATTTACAGCTTTGTACCAAAAGTTGTCGGCCACCCGGTAGTATTCCGGCAGATTGGAAACCTGATATAGCTCGATACTTCCCACAATCTGTGGAATATGCTGATTGGCATGCAATCCACGAAAAGTATCGACATTCTTGGCTAATCCATGTGCATGATTCGCATTGCCAAAGAACATATCAATGTTATCAAACAATTGTGCGGTTTTCAAATAATGTTCCTTATGGGTGATGCGGTAGAGATGAGCCAATGTCTCATTCATTCCTCCAAATTCACCGGCAATGTATGTATTCCACACCTGTATCAGCGTTTCTTTCGACAGCTGACTAAGCCGCGCATGCACCCAGTCTGCCATACCCGTGGCCACCTGAAGCGCCTTTTCATTGCCGCTCACTTCATAGATATCAATTAAGCCTGCCAAAATTTTATGTAAAGTATAATAGGGCGCCCAAACCTGTGTTTTCTGTCCCCCATATTTCGCCCCTTTTTCCAACATAATAAATTGATCCGGTGGATAGGCGCTAATATAGCCCCCCCCCCAATTCCAATAATCCGTGCGGATTCCTTCGCGGCTCAGATCCGAGTCATAGGCTGATTTACCGGGACCATAAGGTATGGCGGTCGGGTCAGCTGTAGCCACAGCACCTGCCTGCTGCGGTTTGCCCGACAATTGGGCCAGGTCATACAGCGTATTGACCATGTAGTTCATTTTTTCGGCAAAATTAGCTTGCAATGTTTTATCATATCCGGTACTCGCATAAGCCTGTGCGATCGCAGTCAGATAATGCCCCGTCGCATGGCCTCTGAGTTTGGTATCCTGGCTATCCCATACCCCCAGCGGTTTAGCGCCCTGCGGTTGTGGCTGTCCAAATGCATCGCGAAACATATAGAGAAAAGAATTGGGGTCAGTAGCCGCCAAAGTCTTGATAAATTTATTCCGATTTTCAATAAATTTTGTTTGTTGATTTTGTGCATCCGCTTGTAAGGAGACCTGATTCAGTCCAAAAGTTGCCAACTTCAACTGTGGTGCCGCAGCGGTCTTACTTGGTTTAACGGTCACGATTGCTTTAGGCTGTAAATCCGTTCCCGGAACCCGTCCTGTAATGGTATAACGTCCAGCTTCCAAGACGGTACTGTTATCATTTGGCGAAGGCCACAATACCCGTACTTTGGGACCGACCACTCCCTCTTTATATGTACCCACTACATAGCTTGGTAAGCGTGGCAAATCGCCTAATGCCGTTTCCACCTGCACATCTGGCACTGCAAGCAAGTAAGCATTATAGAGTTGCGCCCGGGTCAATGGAAATTCAGGCAGGTTGTCTTCCACTTTGGTCACATTTACGGCGCGATTACTTACCCCACGTTGTGAATTGGTATAAATCGCAGTAAGCTGATTTTTACTCAACGGAACACGGTAGATCCGAAAATCATGCAACATACCATCCAATGTCGGCGATTCTGTCAAAAGTGATTTTCCGATATACAATTTATTCTTATCTCCCGATGATCCAAACACTTCCGTCAATTCACGCGGTATCTGCTTCGATTCACCAACAGGTACAGCATCGACATAAGTTGTCATCGTTTTGGCCGGAATGTCCACCACGATCGTCAGGTAAACCCACCTGTTCAATGCCAATGCTGGCGCGACAGCTCCTTTTTGATTATCTCCCCCTGTCGTCATTACACTCTGGAAACCATCTTGGACATTCGTTCCGGAAGGAGCCGCAAAGAAATGCTTATGCGCATCCTTTCCAAAGTCAAAAACAACCTGGCCTTCTTTTTCCGAACGCAAATAAATCCAACCCGAGATACTCAATGACTCCATATCGGTCAGCGCATCGGCAGGGATCTGGACAAAATCATTTTTTTCACCCGACAACGACAGTACTTTTCCAAAGCGCTTATCGTTGATAAATGTAGCATTTTGGCCAGCAGTAGCATGCAAATTGTTGCGGGACCAATCTTTCAGATCGCCATTAAAGACATATCGCGCGATCATGCCCGTTTCGCCGATTCCATCCAATATCTGATCACCACTTTGTGCCTGTCCCGGGCTGATCCCTTTCGTTAGGATTGTGGCAATGAAGATAAAACGTAAAAAAACTCTATAACTTTTCATCTCTATCACTTTATGAGCTCGAAAGCTCGATTTTTGTTCGTTAATAAGCCGTCCAAGCCGGAGGTTCCACACCGAGTAAGTGTTTGACAAAATAATCGCGGCGTTTCTTTTCTCCAAAATCACCACCAGAAGCATGTCCCATCCCCGGGACCATAATGAAGTCGTGATCCTTACCATGCTTGATCAACTGATTGACAAACTGATAAGTCGATGCCGGATCTACATTATCATCCAGCTCCCCTACGATCAAGAGCAACTTTCCTTCTAATCTATACGCATTTTCGATGTTAGAACACGCTGCATATTCAGGCCCGATCGGCCAGCCCATCCATTGTTCATTCCACCATATTTTGTCCATACGATTATCATGGCAGCCACAGGATGAAACCCCTACCTTATAAAATTCAGGATGAAACAAGAGCGCTCCGGCAGAAGACTGTCCTCCGGCAGAAGTACCATAGATACCGACTTTTTCAATATCCATAGACGGATATTTAAGCGCGGCAGCCTTCATCCATGCAATACGGTCAGGAAAACCTGCATCTTTCAGATTTTTCCAGGCAACATCCTGAAATGCTTTTGAGCGATTGGATGTTCCCATTCCATCGATCTGCACAACGATAAAACCCAGCTCTGCAAGCTCAGCGAGCCCTGCCGGATTAGCAGAAAATGATTTGGGGACAAAAGCACTATGTGGACCAGCATAGATATACTCGATCACAGGATATTTTTTGTTTGGATCAAAATTTCGTGGCCGCACTATAATGCCCCAGATATCAGTTTTACCATCTCTGGCCAAGGACTTAAACACCTCAGGTTTACGCCATCCTGTAGCCTCCAGATCTGAAATATCCGCCTGTTCCAGATTCATGACGATCTGTCCGTCGGCTACCCGACGTAATACGGTCTGTGGAACCTGGTCAACCCGGGAATATAGATCGACAAATAAAGAATGATCTGCATTAAATGTTGCCTGATGATTGGCTGCTTCCGGAGTAAGCTCTTTCAGACCTTTGCCATCAAAACCAATTGCATAATAACGGATAAGATATGGATCCTCGTCCTTATGCATGCCACTCGCCTCAAAAATAATCTTTTTGTTATCTTCATCGACAGTGACAACTTTGCGCACCACCCAATTTCCTTTTGTAATCTGCTGTTTCAATGCGCCCGTTTTTGCATCAAATAGATACAGATGATTCCATCCGTCACGTTCCGACGCCCAAATGATATCCGCTGTTTTTTTGAGATCGTTCCGGTATTTCTTTCCGCTATAATCAATAAATGTTGCGCTACGTTCTGAAATAATTGCTCTGGTTTTTCCGTCCACAGCACTCAATTCCATCACATCGTACCGTTGATGACCACGTTGGTTATATTCAAATGTAATTCCACTGTTATCCGCTTTCCATACAAGTGCAGAAAGTGAAAATTGATTGGCTACCTGAGCAGGATCTACAGTTATCACGCGTCCCCCGATGATATCAATAATGGTCGGATAGTATTGTGACAGCGCATCTCCGGGTTTATTATAGTCTCTTGTTTGTAATTTTGGCTGCAATTGATCGGTCGGCGAAGACTCCAATAAAGTCAACTGTCTGATTTCAGCCTTCCTCACTTTTGAAGCAGCCAATTTTTTTGAATCATTGGACCATTGGATACGGGCGTTATAATACTCCCCGGGACTTCCGTCAAAGGTCAGCTGGCGCTCACTTTTTGAATCCCCTTTTTTACTGATATATACATTGCTATTTTTAATATAAGCCGTATAGACCTTATCGGGCGAATCTATCGGTTCACCTTTGCTATCGTCCCAGCGTGCTCCCCAATATCCACTGGATCGACGGTCAGTGCCAGTTGTAGGGATATCATGCAATCTGCTCAGCTTATTTTCCTCCCCATTCCACTTCCACACCACGTCATCTTCCTTAAACTCAACCTCGTTTGCCGACAGCACTTTCAGATCCCTTCCCCACAAAACACCTAATTTTACTTCTTTACCCAGCTGGGCAGACAACTGTTTTTCAATCATAGCAACATCGGTAGCTATTTTTTTTCTGTTGAGCGCATCCACCAGATATAAGCTCCTTTTGCTGTCTTTCTGATTCACCCAATAACAAAAACTATCTCCTTTTTCAGACCAGATAATCTGCTGTGGTACCTGATACACCTTGCCAAATGCACTTTTGATCTCTTTGGCACGTTTATAGTCCGCCAATGTCCCCTGTGCCATTGTAGTAAGCTGAAATATCGTCAATAAAACAGCTGTAAATGTTAACTTCATATCTGTTATTCTTTAAATCCTTGTGTTGATCTGCCTCCCTTTGCGTCCAGGCAGGATTAAAAATAAGTAAGCCTATATCTTTAGTTTTTTCTGATTCACAACATAGTATAATGGAATCCCTAAAAGCGTGATGATGATACCGGGCCAGGTAAATTGCGGTTTATAGATCACCAGCAAAATAATAAACGAAATCCCCATCACAATATAAACAGCCGGTATAAAAGGATAGCCAAACGCCCGATAAGGACGCAGCACATCCGGACGCTTATGTCTTAACCAAAAGATGCCGATGATACACAGCACATAAAACATCACCACTACACAGGTGATCATATCCAGCAGGTCACCATACTTGCCAGTCAGACACCATATCGTTGCAATGAGCGCCTGTAACCACAACGCGTAAGCCGGTACTGCATTCTTATTTAGCGTACCTGTCCTCTTAAAAAACAAACCATCCTGTGCCATGGAATAATAGATCCTTGCACCAGCCAAGATCAGTCCGTTATTACAGCCAAAAGTGCTGACCATAATCATGATCGCCAAGATGGCGATTCCAACAGGACCGAAAATTTCTTGCGCCACGAGCATAGCCACGCGATCTTTAGGCGCGCTGGCCATCTGCTCGACCGTCAACACCCCCGTATACATCACATTGGTCAAAATATAGATCACCGTCACGATCAGGGTACCCAAGGCTAAACTCAAACCAATGTTACGTTGCGGATTCTTGATCTCGCCTGCTACCGCAGAAGATGAATGCCAAGAATCACTACTGAACAAAGCCCCCACAAGTGCTGCAGACATCGCACCAAACGCACCAAAGGTGGCATAATCTGCTGTCGATCCATCCACATTTAATTGTTGTAGATCCCACCTATTGGCTGAAGACCAATTTTGATTCCACACCTCCATATCGAAAGCCGCAAAACCGAAAATAACCAATAAAACCAGGCTTAATATTTTGATCAAAGTCAATACCGTCTGTACTGTTTTACCATTCTTTACACCACCTGTATTAATAAAGGTGAGCAGCAAAATAACAGCGATAGCCAACAGCTGAGCGGATGAAATATGATAGTCACCTATTACCAGCAGATAGACATCTTCATCCAGTAGCGGAAACAAATAAGCTGTAAACTTAGCAAAAGCTACCCCCACAGCTGCAATCGTAGCCGTCTGGATAACCGCAAAAAAAGTCCAGCCAAATGTAAAACTGACCACTGGCCCATAGGCTTCTTTGAGATAGACATACTGGCCACCAGCTTTCGGAAACATGGCACTGAGCTCACCATAACTCAAAGCGGCGGCCAGCGTCATAAATCCGCTGATCAACCACACCACCATCAGCCAACCGGCAGAACCCGTATTTCGGGCGATATCGGACGATACGATAAAGATCCCCGAACCGATCATACTTCCGGCAACGAGCATGGTTGCATCCAATAAACCCAATGATTTTTTGAAATCTTGACTATTTTCCTGATTATTCATAATATAGGGTTGGATTGCACTTATTTAAATTTATAAAATTTCCATTTTGCCCGGTGGTCAGGTTCAAGCTGCTGGTTTGTCAATACCGCCCTGAGCATCTCCATGGGCAAGTAATTTTCCTTGATGACCCGGTCATGAAATTCGCTGTAGGACATTTTCCCCGATCCTACCAATTCATCACTGATACTCAGCAGCTGCAAGCCACCGATCAAATAAGCCAATTGATACAAAGGATCGTAAGAACCTTCAAATGATCGCTTCACCTCACCATGCGCGTTTGCAGGTTCATGCCCCACTTGATTGACTAAATAATCAACACATTGCTGTGGCGTCCATTCACCCAAATGAAATTTAATACTGAATGTAATCCGTGCACAACGATGCATTCGCCAGAATAACATCCCGATACGTTCTTCCGCTGTCTTTGCAAATCCCATTCTATAGAGCAATAATTCCCAATATAAAGTCCAGCCTTCCGTCCAAAATGGTGTATTAAAATTTTGCTCCCGATAGGGTTTATACCGTTTATTCATGAAATACTGTAGATGATGCCCCGGATTGAGTTCATGCTGTACCGTACCCAATGAAAAATGCGGATTATTACCCCGCATACTCATCATCTTCTGCTCATAGGTCATCGTATTGGTCGGATAGGAAATACTGATCTCGCGTCCGCCCGTAAAAAAAGGATTGACCAATTGCCGTTCCGGTGTCATCATAATCATTCCCCAGGTTTCATCCGCCAATTCAGGGATGGCGATCAGGTCGTGCTGTTTGATAAATGCCTGGGCTCGATCATATAACTGATTGATCAGACCGGGCTGCTGACCTTCGGGCACATAGGTATTTTTAACTTTTTCTTGTGCTGCTTTCCAATCATCACCAAATCCCATCTCACGGGAAGCTTTTAATAACTCGGCCACGCACCATTCCCATTCCTGATCAGCGATACGCAATAACTCATCCGCATCATAAGCGATCATTTCCTCCCGCAATTTTTTGTTGAGCGCAACTTTTCCGATCGGCTGCCCGCCAATATTACTTCCATCATTAAACACTTTCCAATTGCTCTTTGCCTGCAATGCACCTTTATAACGGATCAGTTTTTCATTTAAACTTTCATAAGATTTGGGCACCCACCAGGTAAACATCGGATCATAACCATTGTAGAAATCAAATGCACTCTCCAAACGGATTCGCAATGACTCCACCATATTGACAAGGAAATTGACATCAGTGGACTCGATTGTTGTTACATTTTCTAGCTTTTGGATCACTTCATCAACCTGATCCCTCGTTTTTTCCAGCAAGATGGCAATATCCTTTCCCACAACAGTAGCACCTCGACGACGTTGCTTTTCAAATTGAAGAATATTTTCGGCAAATGGTAAGTAAGGCTTCAGCCGATTGTAGGAAGATAATTCTTCTTTGAGTTCTTCTTGATGTCGTTGCACTTTCTGGTTCAGCAGGATATAATCGACCTGACCATTGGTGTTCAATTTCTTATAATCAAATGCTCTTAACTTAGCTAAATAGTCATCGTCGATCTTGAGCAGTCTATTGATCTGCTCAGGTGAGGCTGCGGACTGCTGAAATCCCCAATTTTTGGGCATTGGGCCATAAAAATAATTGACAGCCTGCAGATCATGTCGATATTGGATGATATAAGGTTCAATGGGTGTGGTGTGTTGATACAAATCCATATCTTGGGCATCTGTTAGCGAAGAAGCCATACAAAGCACGCCAATGACTATAAATTTCTTTACGTTAGGGTTATTGTTGTTTTTCTTCATCATTTCGGTTTATCGGTTTATCGGTTTATATGTGTCTATTGAAACCGATCCGGACTAAAGCCTGAGATATCCGTTTCCGTGGCTTTGCCGGACAATAAGGCCGTGATAGCTTTTCCGTAAGCAGGTCCGAGGCTCAGCCCCATCATACCGCCCGCCCCCGCAATGCTGACATTGCTGTATTTGGAAGTTCTGCCCAAATAAGGAAGCCCATCAGGTGAACATGGTCTGTAACCAAACCAGATATCCTTCGGATAATCGACCTTTAGATCCGGGAAATATTTAGGGATAGATTCGACGATACCTTTGACACGATTAGGGTATATCTTATCATTGGCAGGACCTAATTCCATGGTTCCGCTAAAACGAATCTGATTATTCATGGGCGTCACCGCTACACGAGCCTCCAATAGCAGGGCTGCATGTATCATCCGGTTATTGTCTGTTGTATCATACATGAAAGAATACCCCTTGCCGGGCATCAAAGGCAATTTCAAGTGTAGCTTCGAAGCCAATGCAGGTAGCCCTGCTCCCCCGGTTACGACAATTTCATCGGCATGAAATGCTCCTTTTGACGTAACGATTTCGGAGACCTTTTTGCCTGAAAATCTAAAACCTGTTACCTCCGTCTGATAGTTGATCTGCACGCCATGAGCAAGCAGGTAGTCTGTCAACATTTTCATCAATTGGGGCGGATATAAGATACCGTCACATTTGTATAAAATACCGCCGATCGTATCCATTCGGAGATTAGGCTCTAAGGCCTGAATACCCGCTTGATCAAAAACTTCCACATCCAGGCCCAAGTTTTGGGCCTTTTCTGCCAGTTCAATTTCTTCGTGTGCGACATGATTAGATTTGTAGAGCATCATAATCCCATTTTGCCTAAGCTCAAAATCAAAGCCTTCCTGTTGGGCCAATTCATCATATGACCGGCTACTGGCAAGATTCAGATCACGTATCGCGGCTGCATTTCGGTGGACATGTTTTTCATTGGCATGTTTCAGGAATTTCAATCCCCAATCGATCAGTGAAAAATTCAATGCGGGTCTGACGTAAAATGGACTTTTGCTGTTCAACATCCATTTTACACCTTGTGCCACGATACCCGGCGCTGCCAATGGAGTGAAATGACTGGGAACGATCATTCCTGCGTTACCGTAGGAACAATTGTCATGTCCGTCACCTTTCTCTAAAATCTGAACTTCCCAGCCATCCCGCAAGAGGTAATACGCGCTAGACAATCCTGCGATACCTGTCCCTATGACAGCAACTTTTCCTTTATTCTTTGTTGACACGTTTTTTGATATTTTAATAGTAATTACATAACCTGAAATCCTTCTTTATAGGGATCTTCATCATCAATAATGATCTGACTATACCCCGTCATTCGTGCCCAGCCTTCCACCGAAGGAATGATGGCCGCCCGCTCGGATATCGTCGTTTCCTGTTCAATACGACCGACGAATTGCGAACCTATGTAACTCTCATGAACAAACTCATCGCCTTTTTTTAACTTCCCTTTGGCATACCACTGTGCCATGCGCGCAGAAGTGCCCGTACCGCAGGGAGACCTATCCAATGCATTTTCGCCTACCAACACCGCATTTCTTCCTGTAGAATTTTCTTTTGTTGGTTTTCCGGTCCATTGAATATGGCTAAGACCATATATATTTTCATCTTCGGGATGAATAAAATCTGTTTTCTCATTGAGTAAGCGACGGATAATTTTTCCATAATGAATGAGCTGGCTCGCCGAAAAATCACTGATATCCCCAAAATTTTTCTGAGGATCAATGATGGCATAGAAATTTCCACCATAGGCAACGTCGGCTACAATCTCCCCCAGATCAGGGCACTGCACCGTCAGTGCTTCTTTATAGAGGAAAGACTTCACATTCGTCAGCTTAACCGTTTTGACTTTTGGACCTTCTTGTACATAATCAATGAGGATTAATCCCGCGGGTGTTTCCAGACGCAGCTTACCCGGTACTTTTGGGATGACCAAACCCTCTTCGATTGCTAGCGTCACGGTGCCGATTGTACCATGCCCACACATCGGAAGACATCCGCTTGTTTCGATATAAAGCACGCCCGTATCATTATTAGGGTCTGTTGGAGGATAAAGAATACTACCGCTCATCATATCATGACCGCGCGGTTCAAACATCAATCCTTTCCGAATCCAGTCATATTCTTCCATAAAGTGCAGCCGGCGTTCCATCATTGAGCTTCCGTTCAAGACCGGAGCTCCTCCTGCCACCAATCGCACAGGGCAACCACAGGTATGGGAATCAATACAAAAAAATGTTTTCTTCATCAGTTGCGATACAAATTATCCTAAATACTTTTTGTTGTCACCACAGCACCGTCCACGATGCGAGCGATACCCAATGGGTTTTCATTTTTTAACTCTTCTGGCAAAAATTCATCTGGCCAATTCTGAAAAGCTAAAGGACGCACAAAGCGCTTCACCGAATCCGGCCCTACCGAGGTAAACCTCGGATCGGTACAAGAAGGAAAAGGGCCTCCATGCTGCATTGCATAGACCACTTCTACACCAGTTGGCATGCCATTAAATAAGATACGCCCGGCTTTATCTTTCACCACATGAATAATATCCTGATGCTCATTCACATCCTCCTTGGTCGCTGCAATTGTAATCGTCAATTGTCCTTTAAGCTGCCGCGCGATGGCCAATACTTCAGCATCATTTTCGGCTTCTACCACTACTGCAAAAGGGCCAAAAACTTCCTCGCTCAATACTCGGTTTTTCAAGAAATTGCTGGCTGAGGTACTGACCACAGCAGGACTTCCCTGCCCTTGGGCAGCAGCTATACCCGATTCGGCGATGATAGCCACATCCGCCTGGCTACTTAAGGTTGTTTTATTTTTCTCATAATGCGCATAGATGCCTGTATTGAGCATTGTAGCTGGTGCCGTAGCAACGATGGCTGATGCAAGCGCTTTTTTGAAACGCTCCAGACCATCCCCTTTTACCGCTACGAATACCCCGGGATTGGTACAGAATTGCCCCACACCCAAAGTCAGCGAAGCCGCGTATTCCTGCGCGAGAACTTCTGCGCGATCTGCTAAGAGATGTGTAAAGGCAAATACCGGATTGATACTTCCCATCTCGGCAAATACCGGTATCGGTTCTTCCCGCTGATTGGCAATATCAAACAGGGCCTTCCCGCCCCAATATGAGCCCGTAAATCCCACAGCTTTGACAAGCGGGTGGGCAGTCAGGTAGGCCCCTATTTTTGTATCAGTGCCTTCGATATTATTTCCAAGAATATGGCTAAACACGCCCTCCGGCCATCCAATTTCTTTGATCACAGCGGTTATTGCTTCAGCCATGATCGTCGATGTCTGGGTATGTCCCGAATGGCCCTTGACGATCACCGGACAGCCCGCCCCGATAGCACTCGCCGTATCGCCGCCAGCCGTAGAAAAAGCAAAAGGAAAGTTGCTTGCTCCAAAGACGATAACGGGCCCTATCCCCACATTAGACTTCCGGATATCACTTTTACCTGTTTCACTATTTGCTAGGTCGATGCGGGCTTCGGCATAAATTCCCGAAGCGACCGCATTGGCATAAGTGCGCCACTGGCCAACCGTACGAGCCTTTTCCCCTGTAAGCCGGGGCAAAGGCAATGCCGTTTCCGCATGGGCAGTCTCCAGCAACTCGGCGCCTAATCCTTCAATTTTATCTGCAACGGCATGCATAAAAGCGGCACGTTGGGCAACCGTAGTAGATTTCAAAAATTGAAATGCTTCTGCGGCCATGCGAACACGCTCATCCAAAAATGCTTCTGATTGATTCATTATTTATTCCGATTTTTCTTTATAAAAATAACCTTTAGGCGAATAGTATCCACTGATCGCCCGCAGGCTTTTACATGCTTATTAATCCGTAGATTTTAATTTAAGCGCGGGCGACTGGCAATACCATCAGCAATCACTTTGTGGATCCTTTCCGCTTCTTCGCCAATTAACGGAAGCCGAGGTGCACGAAGATGCGGAGTACCTATTCCTTCGGCTGTTGCTGCGAGCTTAATATATTGAATAAGTTTGGGGTGAATATCCAGTTCCAGCAAAGGCATAAACCAACGATAGATTTCCAATGCCTTATCGTAATCACCATTAACGGCATAATTATACATTGCAACAGTTTCATTTGGAAAAGCATCCACCAAACCAAAAACCCATCCGTCAGCACCCACTACTATTGATTCCAAAGAGATTGTATCCACACCACCCAATATTTTAAAGCGGTCACCAAATTGATTTTTCATCCGGGTTATATTTGTCAGATCCCGGGTAGATTCTTTTACCGCAGCAATCGTCGGGCAATCTTTCAATTCATCAAACATGGCGGGTGATACAAATACTGCATAATCAACCGGATTATTATAAATTAGTATGGGCAGATCTGTCGCATTCGCTACTGCCTTAAAATAAGTGACAACTTCACGGTCATCAGCCCGATAGCGCATAGGTGGCAATAACATTAACCCATCTGCACCTAGTTCTTTTGCTTTAATAGCAAAATTAACCGCATTTTTAGTTGTATTTTCTGTAATATTCAGTATAACGGGTACCCGGCCTGCAACAACCTGTCTTGCGAAAGTCAATAATTCAAACTTTTCATCCGTATCCAGTACGGCGGCATCGCCCAATGATCCCGCAATGATAATACCATGTACCCCGGCTTTGATCTGTGCTTCTGTATTCTTCGCAAACATATCAAAGTCAATCTCACCGTTCTCTTTAAAGGGAGTCAATACTGCCGGGTATACACCCTTCCAATTTAATTCAGCCATAGTTGGTCTTTAATTATGTAATTTAAATTTTTCTTGTTCAAAGAAAGCAACTATAAAAACACCAAACTAACCGGCTTTTAATCATTACTTACAGGATATTGACATTTAATAATCTATTCGTAAAAAAGGTTTCTATAATAGCTGTCCTGTTCCCTCCTTGATCCAGATTAACTGATACTCCTCATGACGGTGCAAATAAAGATAAAACTTATCCAACACATCCTTCTGAATAAAAACAGTCCTATCTTTGGGAATAGGAACTTGGTCTTGAATTGGTTTCATAAATTAGAATCGTTTAAGGTTAAAATGATTTTTTAATAAACGTCAATTATACACTAAATTTAGTATTTAGTAGTTTACAAAACAACTCGTCCGGTAGAAATATCAAAAACGTAATGTATTAGGTTAAAATCTGGCAATTAAAAAAGATCCTAATCGATCAACTTTGTACTAGTTCACGCTCTGATCCGTAAAGAATAATAAATTTATAGACCTAACAAAATGAATCTAAAGAATAATTACTATATCCTCATTACCTTACTCTATATCCTACCGACCAATTCCGCATTTGGTCAACAGGAGGAGCATCCCGTATGGAAAGCTACTAAAAGCCAACCTGCAACTTTGGGTATCGATCAAGGATCTAAAAGCTTTGCTTTAGCGCAGCTCAAAATAAAGGTGCTCAATCATTCACAGACTTTATCAGCTTTTCAACAGGTACATGGTGATGCTGCTTTCGACTATACGCCTGTGGAAATGTTAGCAAAACGGGACCGCAACAATTTCTTTCATATCGGCGACATAAACGTCAGTCTTAAACGTCAGGGAGAAACGCATTGGTCGTATTATTCTTCAGCCAAAGACCGCAAGAGGGTAATCGAATTGCCCCCTTCCAAAACGATCTTAGCTGCCGCTGACATCACTCCGACATTAGGCGACATTCCCCTAAAAGTCAAGCGCAGCTGGGAGAATGCAGGGGGCGATCTGATCTTAAAATTTCAGCTAACAAATCCTACCGGTCAGGCTATTGAAATCGGATCATTGGGAATACCCCTTCCATTCAACAACAATATGGATTGGAAAAACCTGAATCAAGCACATGCACAAAATGTATTCTTCGATCCCTATATCGGCAAAGATGCAGGTTATCTCCAAGTGAACCATCTGCATGGAAATGGCCCGAGCTTATTGGTGCTCCCTTACGGCAATGCCGGATTTGAAGCTTACAGCCCCTTACTTGATGACCCTACGCCCAGAAGTATTACATTCGAAGGTTTCCATGAGTGGATGATCCACAGTAAAGCACTTGCCGAAACAGCATGGAAAGGCGTAGAACAATGGAACACACCAACTTCAACCCTATTAAAATCCAATGAATCAAAAACATTTGCCCTCAAGTTTGTACTAGCTCCAAGTATCAAAGAAATTGAAAATACACTTCTAAAAAATAACAGACCTGTGGCCATCGGAGCTCCCGGCTATGTCGTTCCATTAGATAATCCTGTCAAATTGTTTATCAAGCATAACAGAGCCATTAAAAACATTGCTGTCTATCCGGAGGGCGCTCTAAGCATTCGCAAGCTAAAAGACACACCACAGCAATGGCATCACTATGAGGTCAAAGGTCAACAATGGGGACGTGCACGCCTGACCATTACCTATCAGGATGGCACCGAACAAACTATTCAATATAAAGTCATTAAGTCCGAAAAAGATGTCGTCAATGATCTTGGCAATTTCTTAACGACCACCCAGTGGTACGAAAATGACAAAGACCTTTTTGGACGGTCACCATCTGTTATCACCTATGATTACGAAGAAAAAAAACTCGTTACCCAAGAACAGCGCGCCTGGTATGCCGGTCTGAGCGATGAAGCCGGAGCAGCAAGTTGGCTGGCAGCTATCATGAAACAGGTCTTGCAACCCAATCCTGCTGAGATCAGCAAATTAAAACGTTTTGTCAATGAAACGATGTATGGTCATATCCAGCACAGGGAAGGCAGTCAAAAATATGGGGTGGTCAAGAGCTTGTTTTACTACGAACCGGATACTATGCCAGCAGGCACTTACCGAACAGATATCAACTGGAAGACCTGGTCGGTATGGCCTAAAAAAGAAGCCGATAACATCGGACGCTCCTACAACTATCCCCATGTTGCGGCAGCACATTGGGTCATGTATCGACTCGCTCGCAATTACCGCAATCTGGTACAAGAAGAAAGCTGGGATACCTATTTAGACCGTGCTTTTCAAACTAGTATGGCCATGATTGAAAAAGCGCCTTATTACGCACAGTTCGGACAGATGGAAGGCAGTATATTTTTGCTTGTCCTCCAGGATCTGCGTCGTGAAGGTTTCACAGATCAAGCTAATCAATTGGAAGCTGTGATGCGCAAACGTGCCGAACACTGGAAAAGCCTCGATTATCCTTTCGGCAGTGAAATGCCCTGGGATTCAACCGGACAGGAAGAAGTCTATTTATGGTCCCGATACTTTGGTTTTGACGACAAAACCCGGGTTACCTTAAATGCGATCTTAGCCTATATGCCTACCGTGCCACATTGGGGATACAACGGTAGTGCCCGTCGTTACTGGGATTTTGTCTATGGTGGGAAATTATCCCGGATCGAGCGTCAGCTACATCATTATGGTTCGGCTTTAAATGCAATCCCCGTATTGACCGAGTACCGTGACCATCCGGATGATTTCTATCTTCTTCGCGTGGGGCATGCCGGTATGATGGGGGCGTTGGCGAATGTCACCCCAGATGGCTTTGGTCCCGCAGCATTCCACTCCTATCCTTCGACATTGGCTAACGATGGTATTTCGGGCGATTACGGCACTGGGTTTTATGGCTATGCTGTCAATTCAGGCACCTATATCATAGAACATCCAGAATTTGGCTGGCTGGCATTTAGTGGCAATCTTAAAGAAGATAAAGATCACATCGAAGTAGCCATAAAAACAGCTTCCAAAAGCCGCATTTTCTTAGCAAAAGAAAATCTGTGGTTGACCACTGATGCCGGAGAAATCGAAACACTAACATACAATAAAAAAGATAAAAGTGTGATCTTGAAACTTAATCAATCAGCTCTAGTGCCACATGTATTGCTGAATATCAATCCAGCGAGTGGCTATGAAATTGAAGGTCCCCAAAAGAAGGATAAATTCAATCGATATGAATTGTCCCCTTCTACTAGCACGCTAATCCTTAGAAAAACAAAATGATACTCGCTTACGGTCTCATCCCTCCTGTAGGCGGATGAGACCATCACCGTATAGGGTCCATAACAAGGCAAAAATGAAGTAAAAACGAAATCGGATGATAGGCTTTAAAACTTTCGTTTTTTATTTTTGAAAACAATGTCCTAAATTAGCTCTACAAACTAGTATCAACTCAACAACCCGGTGCAGTACGATTACCACAATTTAAAAGAAGATACGCTCTTCCAACTTGTAAAGGCCAACGATGAGTTAGCCTACAGGGAATTGTTCGATCGTTATAAAGAACTCCTGTTTCGCCATGCTTACCGAATGACCCAAGACAGCGAGCTAAGCCAGGATATCGTTCAGGATGTTTTTCTCGTCCTCTGGAATAAAAGAGCAACTATAGAAATCAGCCAATCACTCGAACCATATTTGATCAAATCCATACGCAATAAAATACTGGACTATTTTAGCCATCAGGAGGTGGTTGAAAAATATCGGGAAGATATCTCATCCTTTATAGAGCAAGGTGTCTGTTACACGGACGACTTCCTGCTGGAAAAAGAACTTGCTGCGATGATCGAACACGAAAAGAGCAAACTGTCACCCCGTACCAGGGAAGTTTTTGAACTCAATCGCGAGCAGGGCCATAGTTATAAAGAAATTAGTGCGCTATTATCCACCTCCGAAAAAACAATTAAAAAACAGGTTCATAACGCCCTACGCATATTGCGGACAAAATTTGGTTCCTTCTTTTTTTTCTGATTATTTTTTTTATTTTTTTATACTCCCTTTTCCCTGTTCGACCGTCATTACTATTAGATAGCCTTCTTATGGCTATCGGCCTAAAGAATGGAGAAAGAAACAATACAGGAACTATTCCGAAAATATAAAGCGGGGACAGCGTCCCCCGAAGAACTGCGAGTCATCCATAGCTTCTATCTGCACAAAGCAAAGCGTACGTCCACGGAGCTGGACGATCAGTTTATCCAGGAGCAGCTTGATGCGATGGACAGGAATTTATTTCCACAAAAAACAAAGCGTATTGCAGTATGGAAATATGCCGCAGCAGCAGTCCTCACACTCAGCTCAGCATTTGGACTATATCAATATACGCAGCAGCAACTTACCGAAAAAGAACCCCAACAGGCTACTGAACAGTTTGCCGCCATAAAACCGGGACATGACCAGGCAACACTTCGCCTGCCCAATGGCGAAGTCATCGCATTAGGTCAACAGGACAAACTGATCAATAAGAATGGCGTCATGCAGCTGAATACAGGCAATATAGATCTCGGCCCAGCGGTGGGCAATCGAATGATAACGTTGGAAACACCCCGTGGTGGACAATTTCAGGTTCAGCTCGAAGATGGCACCAAAGTCTGGCTCAATGCCGGATCAACCATCAGTTACCCCGCTAAATTTGTTACTAATGAACGATCTGTCATTTTAAAAGGTGAAGCTTATTTTGAAGTTGCACACAATGCGAAAAAACCATTTAAAGTGACCGTTGGAAACGATGAAATTCAAGTACTAGGTACAGGATTTAATATCCAGAGTTACGATGACAACCTGACTCCGATCACCACATTGGTCCATGGAAAGGTAAAAGTCACCCGTAATAATAAAGCACAGCAAACACTGATTTTACATCCTGGACAACAAACTTTAGCACAGGCAAATCTACAAAAGGCAAATACGGATATAAGCGGTATTACTGCCTGGAAAAATGGACTTTTCAGCTTCAAACGGAGCTCGATAAAAAATATTGTCCGTGAATTGGAACGCTGGTATAATATTGATTTTGTCGTTGACCAAGCCGCAGCCGAAAATCGCCTGATCACAGGAGAAATCCCTAGAAACGTCAATCTTGACGATGTCATGCAGATCCTTTCTTATTTTGACATCCAAGGCCACATGAAAAACAATAAAGTGTATTTAACCCTCAAAAAACAATAGCATAAACAGATAACTTAACCCCACACCTATGAAACAAACCTATTCGTCCAGGCTCAACAAAAAAGCCAGGGCCGTGCTACTCTATGGCTTTTCGGTACTGTGTAGTTCCTACAGTTTTGGACAGATTAACATTCAGGCCAATAACGAATCAGCGCTTGCTGTCATGAAACAGATTGAAAAACAATCGGCCTATCATTTCGTCTATGATGAGGCACAGTTAACGATTCCAAAAGTTAAACTTCGCCTCAACGATGTCTCGCTCAAGGAGGCGCTGGATGCGACATTTACGGCCAACAACATCCAGTACAAGATTGTCAAAAACACCATTTTATTAAAAAATGCACCTGCCAGAAAATCAATTTCCACAGCATCCTCAGCGCCAAGCCAACAGTACACATTGCACGGCAAAATTTCCAATGCTGAGGGTACAGCATTAAGTGGTGCTACCGTCACGATCAAGAACACAACGATCTCCACAAAGTCTGATCAAAACGGACAGTTTGAATTGACCTCTCCTACTCGTAGCGCTATACTGAGCGTTTCCTACTTAGGTTATGAGCCTCTAGAAATCAATGCCAATGAAGAATCTGCTACGGTCGTACTCAAGCCAAGCAATACCAGTCTTTCGGAAGTTGATGTGACCATCAATACAGGATATCAGACCATTGCTAAGGAACGCGCTACAGGAGCATTTTCGAGTCTACCAAAAAATAGTCTGCAACAGCAGCGGCTCAACAACCTCGGAAGCTTGCTGGAAGGCCGTATTGCAGGTTACCACAATGGCCTACTTCGTGGAACAACTTCTATGAGAGGAGTTACCTTACCCCTGTATGTTATCGATGGTTTCCCCGTAGACAATACAAGCATGGATTTCAATGGCAACGTCGTAGAAAACCTCCCTGACCTCAATTTGGAAGATATCGCGTCCATTACCGTCTTAAAAGATGCAGCCGCAGCATCCATTTATGGCGCACGCGCAGCCAATGGGGTTGTTATTATCGTCACAAAAAAGGGAAAAAATAAAGGGACTGAAATCAATGTTTCAGCAACGCTGACACATAACCCCTATTATTTTAATACGGATCGGCTGGCATCATCCGCGGACATGATCGGCATCGAACGGGAATGGGCTCAGCAAAATCCAAATTTAAAAACAATGACGCCAGCGCAGGCGCAAAGTACTTTAGACGATATGTCTTACAGAAGCCTTGGTATTCGCACGATCCTCAAAAAATACGCCGGTCAGCTCAATGAATCCGAAATGAATGCCGAATTGGACCGTCTCTCCCAACAGGGTTATCGTTATTATGACGATCTTGCGAAATATGCCAAACGGAGTCCTTTTTCACAGCAGTACAACCTTAACATTTCCAATGGTACGGAAAAGAGCAAATTCTACTTTTCGACGACCTACAAAAAAGACCTCCTGGAAGACCGTTTCAGTAAAAACCAAAATCTAGGCATCAATCTCCGGAATATCACCCAGATCAATAAATGGTTAGAAGTAGAAATGAGTTCATTTCTCAACTATGCAGATGATGACAGGCAAACTTATGATGCGCTAGCACCCGGATTTTCTTATCTGCCTTACAATCAATTAAAAAATAGCGACGGTCGTAATTATACCGCTTACATGGCCGATTATATGAGCCAGGCAACGATCAAGAGCATCAACCAATATGGCCTTAATACCTTAGACATCACCCCATTGGACGAGATAAAAAACAATATCGAACAGTCCAGTGGCTTCTCCAACCGAAGTTTCATCAAATTGAATGCGAAGATTGCAGACTGGCTCAGCTATTCGGCTTCTTTTCAGTATGAAATCAGCAATAAAAAATTCGAGCTTCTCTACGGGAAAAACTCCTATTATACGCGATCGAGGGTCAATCAATTCGCGTTAATTGCGGATGGAAAAGCGACACTGATGATGCCCAATGGCAATATCAATAAAACAACGGATCTCAAAAATAATGCATTTAATTTTAGACAACAGATCAATATCGATAAGGACTTTGGCGAAAAACATAGTCTGAACGCCATATTGGGTAGCGAGCTCAGGAACAACAGGATGCGTTCGCAGCTTCAAAATCTCTACAATTTTGATCCTGATGCGCTCACCTACACCATGCTCGATCCGAAAATAGGTACGGTAGGTTCTTTCAATCAAAAGTATGACAATGCCAGTCAATACGAATCTATCAATCGCTTTGTTTCCTTTTATGGTAATGTTGGTTATACCTATTCCAAAAAATACCTCTTCACAGGAAGCTTGCGCTGGGACAGATCAAACTTATGGGGAACAAGCTCGAAATATCAGAACAAACCGATCTGGTCCGTGGGTGCTGGATGGAATCTGCATGAGGAGAATTTCGTTCAGCTGGACTGGCTAGATCAACTTAAACTAAGAACTTCGTATGGTATCGGTGGCAATATATTGCAGAATGTTGCTCCTTTTATGACAGCCTTTTATAATACCAACTCTCATGTGGGGGGTACACAAGGTTCCGTCTCAGACCGGCCCAACCCATCTCTTTCGTGGGAAAAAACAACCACTACGAATGTTGGGATGGATTTCGGTTTGTTTAGAAATCGTATTTCGGGAAGCCTGGATTACTATAGAAAACAAGGGAAAGACCTCTTTGCATCCACCATGGGTGTACCCACAGAAGGTTTTGGTTATTCAACCTATGCCATCAATAATGGGCAGATGACCAATCATGGTCTGGAACTGACATTAAATGCCAATATCTTGCAGAACAAAGATTTCAGCTGGAACAGCAGTCTACTTTATGCCTATAACAAGAACAAAGTCACTTATGTCAATGTCAAAGCGCCATTTTATATCCTACAATTGGATTACCCGGATGCTTATCCTCGTATAGGAAATCCATACCAGGCGATTTATGCCTACAAATGGGCCGGGCTCGATCAGCAAGGAATACCGCAGGTGTACGACGAAAATGGAAACAAAACCACGCAAACGCCGACGACATTGGAATCAATTGTCTATGCAGGTACGAAGGTGCCTACACATACGCTTTCCTGGACAAATAGCCTCTCCTACAAAAACTTTGATTTTTCAATGATGCTCACCTACGAAGGCGGACATAAAATCAGAAATATAGATCTACCTTATATGGGTATCGGCAACTATCTGACATTCACGACCCTTGCTCCGATGAACAAAGACATCCGTAACCGTTGGCAACAGGAAGGTGACGAACTGAAGACCGATATTCCACGTTTGGTATTTCCAGAAGAAACAAATCTTTACAACTCAGCAAGTGGCACCGTGTACCAATATGCTGACCTCAATGTCCTGGATGCTCGTAATGTACAGATCCGAAATATTAGTCTCGCCTACCGGCTTCCGGCTGACTGGATAAAAAAGATGCGCCTGACACAGGCAAGGTTACAGTTCAACGCTGAAAATGTAGCCATGTTTACCAAATCCAGCAACGCAAAATATATGCTGGGCGGCTATCGTACACCGAATTATGTTTTTAGCGCTTACCTCACCTTCTAATTTAAAAATTCTTATGAAAAAGATAATATACCTCCTTGCGATCATACCCGTACTGTTTTTCGCTTCCTGCAATAAATATTTGGACATATTACCCAAAGGCAAGAAAATCCCACAAACCTATGCGGATTTTGAAGCGCTGTTGCGCGATGAAGCGACTGTTCATCAAGTTCCTATCCCCCAGGCTATTATTTTGCCCAATGATCGATTTGTCTCCCCTTCTAATCTTAACTATTATAAATTATGGGATATAAACTATAACTGGAAGGAACAAGAAGACCGGAAGATCTACAACAATTCCGATGAAAGCACCTATTACTATGCCTATTCGAGCATATCTGTCTGCAATCTGATCCTGGAGCATGGACCGGCAATGACCGAGACCACGCTCCAACAGCGGGACCAATTAATGGCTACCGCCAAGGTACTCCGGGCCATCAGTTATTTTACCTTAGCAAATTATTATGCGGCGGATTATGACCCTAAAACGGCAGGCCAATTGCTATCAGTTCCATGGATTGAAAGTGCTGATATCGGTGCCCCTTCAAAGCAAGTTACGATTGCCGAAATATATGATTATATGATCAAGGATATCAAAGACGCACTCCCGAACCTGCCTACGACAGGACTAACTATCCTCCATCCAGGTAAAGGAGCCGCCTATGCATTATTGGCACGTATCTACCTGCAAATGGACAACTATCCGGATGCGTTGGAAAATAGCGGAAAAGCGCTTGAATACAATGACAAACTATATGATTGGACAGCCTACTATAATGCCAATAAATCGCAGATCGAAGAGCCTGCAAATTATGCGTTGAAGAAGACACCGATGGATTTTGCCTATGTCGAAAATTACTATTTCAGACATGGCCAATCGCCAAACTATACCGCCACAGAGTTATCCCTACAGGTAGAACGTGCAGCTGGATTTGAAAAAGGAGACAGTAAATTCGCTTCACGCTGGAAGTTGCGTACAGTAGTGCCCAACACCTATTATACCAGCACGATGACCGGCTTCTATAACACACAGGGCCTGACTACGGTCGAAGTCTATCTGATTGCCGCAGAATGTCAGGCACGGCAGGGAAATATCCAAAAGGCAATGGATCTCGTCAACAAGGTGCGCAAGACAAGGATCCTTCCAGCAAATTATAGCGACCTAACCGCACAAAATGCCACTGATGCCATTAAAAAAATACAGCGGCTTAAACAGAATGAATTGATTCATTCCATTACCCCGTTTGCCGATTACAAACGCCTCAACAAAGAATCTGCTTTTGCGACAACACTGAGCAAAACGATTGATGGCAAGACGGTCCAACTGAGCCCGACATCACACCTCTGGATTATGCCTTTTCCATTGGGAGCAACCGAGAATCCGGGCAACGGGTCCATTAAACAGAATGTTGAAAAATAAAACAAAGAACCATGAAAGTAAAAGCTTTAACACTAGCACTCCTGCTCGCAACAACAGTAGGTTATGCGCAACAACAAACGGCGAATAGATACGAACAATACCTTCCCATTATTGAAAAAGGCACATTGACACAAAAAGATTCTTTGGCAAAAGCATTACTTGCAGAAGTAAAAGGTTACAAAACGGAAGCGGACTATCGTACGACCATCAATATCCTCCGTTCGCTGGACAAAGAAAACGAAATGGTTACCGTTGAAAATATCGCGAAAAAAAAATACCCAAAAGGCGCAATAACGCGCGATGTCTTTATCGCGGATGTCTTCTACAATGCAGGCACGTCAACGGAGAAAGAAAGGGCGTATACTGAACTGATCAAAAGATGGCCGGTCAAAAACTTCAGTGAAGAACCCCTGACCTATGATTACGTTCTGGCCAATTTGGCGCAGAGTTTTGCCAATGATGGAAATGCCCCAAAGGCTGTTCATTACTTGGGCGAAATGAAAGAACGGTTCTGGCGTGGAAATGGCTATATTCCAGTTGGTCAGATCCTTCTAAAGGCAGGCGATACAACGACTGCCGCGCCACTTTTGAAGACTGCAATGGATGACAGTTATTATTACCTCACGCTGCCAGAAGAGCAAAAGGACAATAAAGCCCGCTTTGCATCGATGGGTTATGCCAGCTCGATGTCTGCTTATGTAAATATTCTTGTTGCGCAGAAAAAATATGCTGAAGCTCTCGAATATATCGAAAATGCGCTGAAAGCAGCGCCCGAGCAAGCGGATGGATTAGCCATGGTATACTATAAATCGCTGATAGGAACAGGCAGAAAGCTTGAGGCCTATAATATTTTAACAAAATTATATGCCAAAGGACAGTTTGCTGTCGAAAATGATCTTAAAAGATTATATACCGAATTAAACGGATCAGTCCAGGGTTATGAGCAGTTCAATGCTTCCCTGAAAGCGGAGTTAACGCAAAACATCCGCAACCATATCAAAGAGATGGCGACCTTTAGACCGGCCCCCAATTTCGAGCTCCTCAATCTAAAGGGTGAAAAAGTATCCCTCGCCAGCCTAAAAGGAAAAGTTGTAGTATTGGATTTCTGGGCGACCTGGTGTCAGCCTTGTGTACGCTCATTTCCTGGAATGAAAGCTGCCCAAGAATCCTATGCGAATGATAAGGATGTTCAATTCCTGTTTATGAATACCTGGGAGCGGGATAAGAACTACAAAGAAAATGTTGTATCCTTTATTACAAAAAACAATTATCCATTCGAGGTGCTGTACGACGATCAAAAAGATCCGCAGACAGGAAAAGTCATGGCAGCTCAATATGGTGTCAATGGTATCCCTGCCAAATTTATTATTGATAAGGAAGGAAATATCCGATACTTTCTTACTGGATCCACGTCCAATGTGGACTATATCAAATTGGAAATGAAAGAATTGATAGAAGCCGCTAAAAAACCTTACAAAGGCTAATAATCTTGTCTGCCTCTATCCAGAGGCAGACATACACAGCTCCTACTTTTATTCACTCACTTCGTGCTCATGGAGCAGTTTCCGGCGTTTGTTTCCCCACTGGCTAAGTTGAGCCCAGATCGGAATCAATTCTTTGGCCACTTCCGTCAACTCATATGTTACCCGAGGTGGCACTTCCTGGTTTTCCACCTACAGTTATGTTGATTTCCCCATTCTTAACCTCACAAAAATCTTCCAATATTTTTCCCATCATTTTATAATATCTGCTTTCGTTGTACAACTCGACTAGGTCAGACGTACGGGCATCAAAATCACCACTGCTGATAATGATTTCGGAAAATGTTTTTTGATCGGGCCACAATGTTTTGAAAGCCTTAGCATCGCGGTTTTTTATCGCTTCAAATGCTTTGTGCAAATGTTTCTCGGCTGTTGCATTTTGCGCCATCGCTAGTGTATTTACTAGCATAACTAGTACGAGTAAGAGGTGTTTTTTTATAAAAGAAATAAATAATGAATTTTTTAAATATAAAAATATTCATCCCTGAAATGGGTAGTCATTTAACATTCGTCGTACTCGTTTTAAGATTCGTGTTGTGTGTGAACAAGGAAAAAGAGTGAAGCACTAAGAGTATCTACATGCTGAAAAATAAACCCATGCCATAAAAAATACCTGTAATGGAATTCTATAGCACAAATAGAGCAAACCAGCACCCTCATAATTAGCATTTTCCATATCAACATGTAGCATGCTTGCATAAATATTAAAAGGCAGTAACAAAACGAAAAATAAGATAAGGAAAACCCCTGCTTTTTTTTGGCATCTAGGAACCAGTAGCAACATTCCCGCTATTATTTCAACGATCCCAGTGACATAGACAATGGTAGGTCTAAAAGGTATATATTCCGGAATCATCTAGACCATCCCTTTGACATAAACGAAATGCGCAATTCCCGTCGCCAGCAACATGATAGTCATTGCAAAACGCGCTGCTAACGCGAAACGATATTCCTTGATCATCATCTTTAAGATGAAGAGGGATATCAAAAAAACAATTGGCAAAATAGCTTCAGGCATTTTATTTTTAAAATTGCAATTTTTCACTTCCTGAAACAATGAACAAATGTTAACTTTTGCAGTACCGCAAGATCTATTTAAAAACTAAAATAAAATAGGCTAGGGAATCAATTCCTAGCCTATAAAAAATACAATTAAATCAACTGCCTACGGTATCGAAATCCCATCGTCAGTGCAAAAGGTTTTAAAAATTTTCTGTCTTTTTCACTATTCTTCATTTGCTACCGATACTGATTTTATCCGTTCACGGCTTCCTGTATTAGATTCGCTACGATTTGGGCAGGCTAAATTGATATATCTCGTGGCCCTGGTAGTCGATAATCTGGCATTTCAGCCCTTCTGCATTTATCGAAAAGTAGAAAAATCCATACTGATCCCTCGCGAAACGGCTGTAAGGAAGATTATTTTTGACCGGGGTTATCTCCGATCCTGCACCCGAGATAAACTGATGAAACTTCTTTCCTTCCACTTTTAGATGCTGTAGTGAATGTTCATGCCCAGAGAGGTAAATATCTACCCCCCGTTTTTCAAACATCGTTTCCAATACCTTTCGCACGGCAAGTGTATCGTAATTATCGGTACGTGGTCCGGCCGTATATAATGGATGATGACCAACAACAATTTTCCAATGGGCATCCGAGTTTTCCAACAGCCGATCTAACCATTCCAGCTGCTTTTCGGGCTGCTGTCCTGCCACATGAGGTCCATATTCACTGTTGGTATAAAATTCGGGGATCATCGGATTCGTATCAATAAATGCCATTAATACCTTTTTATCATCCCTGAGCTTAAATATCCTGCTATAGTAGCGTGCGGGCATCTTCCAGCGTCTGCTGATACCACTATAGCGGACCTGTGCATCCGGATCGGATTTGTAATCATGGTTACCCAGGATCGGATACCAATCCCATTGCAATGAAAATGCCGTATAAATATTTTCAAACGAATAATGCCATAAGGGATCATGCTCACTGACTACCCCCGAAGGATAAAAGTTATCACCTGTAGAGATGATAAAATCATTGGCATGCAGATCGGCCCATTTCCCCATTTGCTGCGCTACAGCGAGCTGGTGATCAGCGCCATTGCGTCCCCAATCCCCGACAGCTATAAAATGAAGATCATAGTCATCTTTTGGTTTGAATAATTGCTGTATATCCTCGCTTTCAAGCTGCGTCGGCTCTGCCAGTCCGAAGCTGCTCAGCGAAATTCCCCCCAGGCCAGCTGCTAGCGCCGTGCCGAGGGAATTTTTCATAAAAGTTCTGCGTTTCATAGATCAATTTAATAGCCAGGATTCTGCTTCCAATGTGTGTTTACGTTCAATACGGTAGTCGGTACCGGAAATATACGGCGGAATTTTTCGCTCATTCCAGCAGCATAAAGTGAGCGGAAGCCCCAGTTATCTTCAAACTTACCGTAACGGATCAGGTCATTCCTACGCCAGGATTCATCCGCAAATTCCCGTGCGCGTTCATCCAGAATATCCTGTAGCCCCGGCGGGACCGTCAGCGCTGGCGCATTGACATAGGCGCGGACCTGATTGACCAAAGATTGTGGCGTCTGACCATTAGTGGGGGTTGCACCGCGAAGTATCGCTTCGGCTTTCATCAACAGAATATCAGCATAGCGAAATACAGGTACGTCGTTGCTCTGATTGCGCTGATTGGCTGATGTCACGGCTACATCCATATAGAATTTTATGGAGCGATATCCCATGGACCGCCCTTTTTGGTCATTGCCGGCATTTAATGTAGCAGCACCATCGGGACGCAAGACAATATCCCGCGAGGTTTCCATTTGCCAGTCAAATTGCACGTCAGCATCGGCACCTTTATAATCCTGATCTATACCACGTTTAGAAGTTTTGATCAGGAAAGGACGGCTTTTATCTTCAGCGTAGTTAGACCAATAATATTGCTTGCCACCGATATACGATGCGTTGCGTTCGTCTCCTTCCAAATTAAATTTGTCCAGGTAAGATGGTAACACACGAAAAGTACCCCCTACACTTTGCGGCAATTGGGCGAACTGATTCTGCGCACTGCGGTGGATCCAAAAACGTGCATAGGTCATCCCTTGCTGTTTTTCCCGGTCAAAGGGCACGGCGAAAATAAAATCCTTGATCTGATACCCATTGTCAGGGCGAAATTTGGCCATAAACTTATGACTCGTGAGGTTAAACTGACCAGAAGCAATGATCTCGTCGCATAGGGCAACAACATCATTTAGTTTCTGATTCGGGGTAGCGGGCGAATAGCTGGCTACATCCGCCGTCGTGTAGACGTTCCAGTTGAGGTACAATTTTGCCAACAGCGCTTCAGCCATATATTTTGTTGCTTTTCCGTAGGTTGCCATGGACACTACAGTCGGCAGTTGCTCTTTTACTGCCAACAATTCAGACTCAATAAAGCGGCAGACGTCAGCCCGGCTGGAACGCTCAGGTACAGCGTCGATGGGCCCGGTAATCAAGGGTACTGCACCAAAGTTATCCATCAGTATAAAATAATAATATGCACGTATGGCACGTGCGGGGGCAGTAAATTCGGCTTTGTCGGCACCGAACAGCGTAATCGCATTATTGGCCAGGGTGATGCCGGTCGAAGCCGAATTCCATATACTGGGCAGCAAACCATTGTCTGCGGTCCAGTTGTGCAGGTGAAATTCACGGTATCGCCCACCATCGTAATAATCCGTACCGATAGCGACACTGACGGCCTCATCTGCAGAAAGCGTCTGAATCATCCAGTGGTCACGGCCCAGTGCTCCGCGGTAGGCCGCGTATACATCGGCCAAAATCGCTTCGGCGGCACGCTCGGTGTTGGGGAACTCCGTATGCTGTGATTTTATATCAACATCCAGATCGGTGCAAGAAGCTATTGAAAAGGCAAAAGCCGATAGTGTGAATAAACGAATAAAAAATTCTGATTTCATATCTAAATATTATTTGATGAGCCTGCTATGCTCTGTTATCCATTTAATGATTCGATCCATCCCCAGTCTCCTTCGATCTTGTAAAAATCTTTCGAAAGGGGATCTTCCATTGATCAATGTCTTAAAGATTAAAATTTAGGCCAAACATAAAAGTGCGCGTACGGGGGTAGGTCTGCCGGTTATCGATCCCGGGTGTCAATCCGCCCAGCCCCACCTCCGGATCGATCCCTTTGTATTTTGTCAGTACAAACACATTGTTCATTGTGGCATAGACCTTAAGATTTTTCACAGGTATATTTTTGACCGGTAGGTTATACGCTAGCGTGACGTAGGCCAAACGTAGAAAACTTCCATTCTCCAGATAGCGATCTGACAGGTAATGCGCATTGATGTCCGTCATCCGTTCAGTCTCCAGTACACTGGCGAGCAGATTTTTTTGGCCTGCATTTCCGACGACATTCGAATGGCGTGCACGCGTAGCATTCAAGATCTTCTGACCAAAGGTTCCCTGAAACATGCCCGTTAAAGAAAAGCTTTTATAGGATAGGCTATTGTTCCAGCCCAGCGTCAATTTAGGCTGCGGACTTCCCGTTACGGTCTGATCTTTCTTTTGCGGGGTGATCGTGGTCTCGCCGGTACGTTCACCGGTCTTTTCATCCCGCGCATAGAATACAGACACACCATTATCGTTATAGCCAGCCCATTCCCAGGTATAGAATTGCCCGATGGGCGCACCCGGCGTCAAACGCTGCTGAAAAAAATTACTTTGACCGGCCCCACCTAGATCCGAAAGCTCAATATAATCCTGAGTGAACTGCTGATTGGCAATGCTCACAACCTTATTACTGTTATGCGACAGTACCAGTCCAGTATTCCATTTGAACTGCTCTTTATCAATAGCTTTTGCATTTAGTGTAAGCTCAATCCCCCGGTTTTCAATTTCGCCCACATTGGCTGTCAGTATCGGAAAGATGTATTTCGACTGGCTTACCTGATAATCGTAGATCAGATCATTTGTTTTCTTCTTGTACAGTTCCAATGATCCCGTGAGGCGATTATTGACGAATCCAAAATCCAGTCCGAGATTGATCATGCTGGTAGTTTCCCATTTTAGATCCGGATTGCTATTTCGCAGTACCTGCAATGTCCGCAATGGACTTATCAAGCCTTGCGCATTCACATAATCAAAGAACTTCGAAGATGCCCCTTGGACACTTTGTGCGGTAAAGGCATCAAAGCCGAGCGAATTCCCACTTACACCATATCCCGCACGCAACTTTAAGTCATCAAAAATCCCCATTTCACGAATAAAGGATTCCTCAGAAAGCCGCCATGCGGCAGATACCGAAGGAAAGGTGGCCCAACGGTTATTGGTACCAAAAGCTGATGAACCATCGCGCCGTACTGTGGTCTGGAATAGATATTTGCTGTTATAGGCGTAATTTATCCGTCCGTAGACCGAGATCATGCGCAAAGTCGAAAGATAATAATTTCCAAAGCCCAGCAGATCGACCACATTCGCCATTCCCGGATTATAGTAACTTAAATCATCATTGTAGTAATCGGACGTCGTCAGTTGGAAGCCATCGTTGTTGTTATTCTCTTCCCAGGAGTAGCCCGCCAGAGCCGACACTTTATGTTGACCGGCAAATGTTTTTTCATAGTTCAGGTTCATTTCCATCACTTTGCGTTCGTCTTCTACCGCAGCACGGATAGACTTGCCATTTTGTCCGCGTGCAGCCATTGAAAACATGGAGTTGTACTGCGCATTGTTGAATTGCCTGTTTTGCAGGGAAAGATCAATGTTATACTTCAGTCCCGGCAATATTTCATAGCCCAATTTGGCATGCGCTTGCAGTACTTTGGTTTTGGAAAAATTTGTATTTTCCTCGATCAGCGATACCGGATTGGCATATTGTGAGCGGTCAGGTTTTTCAAACCAGGAGCCATCATCTTTTTTGACAGGAGATACCGGCAGATAGTAGTACATGGCATCATACACACTGAGTCCTTGATCCAGGGCGAGTACATCGTTCTGTTTGGTGATACTCGCATTGATATTAAAGGAAGCAGTCAACCGGTCGTTAAGCGCTTTGGTTTGCAAAAAAGCCCGGGCGATCTGCCGCCCCATATCCGTTCCCTTAATGACACCGTTATTTTTGATCGTATTAAGGCTGATGCTATATTGAGTTTTTTCGGTTCCACCCAGGATTGAAATATTATGGTTATTAGACACTCCTATTCGTTCCACTTCACGCTGCCAGTCGGTATCGGCCCCTAGATCATCCGTGGGCTCCATGGAAAAACCATTGTCTTTAACATACGAGCGATATTGCGCTGCATTCATCATCTCGTAATGTTTAGCAACTTTGTCTATCGCCAGGTAACCATTGTAACTGATGTTTGTCTGACCTGATTTTCCACGTTTGGTGGTAACGATGATAACACCATTAGCTGCTTTGGATCCATAAATTGCTGTAGCGGAGGCATCCCGTAGCACATCGATGGACGCGATATCGTCCGGCGCTATCAAAGCCAGAGACGCCCCGGGGACACCATCAATAACATAATAAGGTTCCATCGCTTCACCACTACGCAATGTTGAAGCTCCTCTGAGGCTGATGGAAGGCGTTGCATTGGGATTACTATTGTTCGTCGAAATCGTTAAACCCGCCACTTTGCCCTGAAGCATCTGCGCTGGCGAAGTAAATACACCAACATTGGCGTCTTCAGCTTTGATGGTGCTGATCGAACTGGTTACGTCTTTTCGGGACACACGGCCATAGCCGATGACGACTTCATCCAGTTTAACCGAACTTTGCTGCAGTTTTACACTGAGCGACAATGGCTTTCTGGCCTCAATAACGAAACCCGATAAGGTGTCCGCCTGAAACCCGACGGCGGAAAACACAAATTGATACCCACCCCGTTCGACTAAGTTCTGAAAATGGAATAAGCCTTGGCTATTTGTACTTGTCGTCACGCTTTGGCCTCCATTTACCTGGATAGCCTTCACGCTTACACCCGGAAGAAATTCACCTCTTTCATTCTGTACAGCTCCCTTCACTTGATCCTGCTGGGCATGTACATGACCCAGTCCAGCAGAAAGCAGCGCAAGAACAAGCAGGTTCTTTTTTTGTGGATTAGTTTTTTTGAGCATATCTGTTAGTTGTTTAAATTTTCGGTTTTCGTTTTTTCCTGTTTATAAAGGGTATAACTTCCATCGGGATTTGTGACATAGCGCAATTCATTGATCAGGCAGATTGTTGTCAGGATATCCTTCAATTTCTCTTTGTGTATATCGATCTCTCCTGTATAATGAATCTCGGAAATCAGGTGATCGGCGATATGGATCTTATGTCCAAAAGCATTCTCTAGCCCCTGGAGCACGATAGGCATGGGGGTATTTTTCAGGTTTAACAGCTCGGTTGCTGACAGATCAGGTTCTTTTGCGATACGCTTTTTACGCGGTATCTCCACGGTTGTAAGCCCCCGTCTGTTCACAGACAGTCTTTGTCCGGGGCTATTCAGAAATACCTCCCTGAAACGGTTAGAGACAGAGGATATAAGCACCTTGCCTGTATGTAGGGCTACGGTCACGGCTTTATTCTGCATAGAAGTATTGATCGTAAAGGAAGTACCGAGCGCCGTGGTTTTAGTCCCGGCGGCAAACACAGAAAATGGGCGCCCGGGATCAGAAGCGACATCAAAGTAAGCTTTACCGACCAGCTGTATATCTCTGCTCTTGCCTGTAAATTCTTTCGTGTATCGAATATGACTTCGAGAAAATAACCGCACACGGGACCCGTCAGGTAAGTCCAGCAGCATGCTTTGTGGATTCTTATTTTCAATTAGCGTCCAGCTGGTATCTTTGTCTGCAGCTGGCTGTTGCGCCACAGCGCCCCCTTTATTGGATAGAGCAGGTTCCTCTTTGGTCCACTGGCTGATAAAATGAAAGGAAAAAAACACAAGAACCGCTGCTGCCGCTGTATAACGCAACATACGAACGACCCTATGTTTACGAATGATCTTCCGCTCTTTCCGCTGCTCCGCTGCCAGAATTTCTTTCTGGATGAATGACAGCATTTTATCCCCAGGAATCTGTTTATCGGACTTTGCTCCATCGAATTGCGCCCAATCTTCGTCCTTGAAAAGACCGTTTATTAAGAACGGCATTTTCCATATCTTCTTTCGGATGTTATCCTGCTTTTTATCCTGCTTCATATACCTATTACGCAGGCCAAAGCCCTACCCCTTACTTCTTAACAATTATTTAATACAGGTAAGGTTTTCTTAATATTAAGGACTTATAACATAATCGTATAGAGGTGCTGTTTAAGCTGCAAAAGTGCTTTGCTGATATGTTGTTCCACTGTTTTGGTGGAAATGGAAAAGCGGGCGGCGATTTCTTTGTGTGAAAGCCCTTCTTTACGGCTGAGTTCAAAAACTTTTCGACGCATATTGGGCATATTCTGGATATCCATCTCCATGATACGGAGCAGATCCTTACTTTCAACGGAGTTTATCAGACTATCTGTAAATGGGGTAACAGCAGTCTGGCCTTCATATTTAAATCTGGCCGCTTCTTTACGTAATAAGTCTATCATTACCTGTCTTGCCATTCCAAAAAGCTGAACCAGAATAACACGTTGCTCGTCCAGCTTCGCTCTCTGATTCCATAACCTAATGAATGTAAGCTGCGTAACCTCTTGGGCGATGTATTCCGATTGTGTCCGCTTGAGCACAAAACCATAAATCTGTGTATGATATTGTTCATAAACTAGATTGAAACTTTTCTGATTATCGGATTTAATGGATTTGATATGTTCCATGCTGCTCCAAAATTAACGGGCCTAATGTTAATTTTTTATAAAGGTTTGGTAAATTAATGCCTTTCATAAAAAACATGAATTCCTAAGGAACCATGGCTATTTAAGTTGGACCCTGAATGGCTATTCCCAGTCCATGGCATAGGCAACTTACTTTCCTTCATGCCTGTTTTCATTGAAAAACAATACTTCCACTCAGGACCAGCTGTTCAGCATACAGCAGCGTGCCCCCGAAAAAAATATGGCACCATCGACTTTTGATCCGGTAAAGCAGATGCAGCTCGTATAAAAATTGTTTAACAGCTGGATTACACCACAATATTTTGTAGTTTTAACACACGAACAAAACAAAAAATGAGCAATAGGATATTTATTAAAGGAATTATTGGAATTTTTATTTTGGCGAGTGCGAGTTCATGCTCTAGTCAGAAGAATACAGTTCATATGGAACAACAAGTTTCACAACAAGAAGTTATAGGAACCATTACCGCCATTGAAAACGGAAAAGATGGATATATGGCAACCGTTAAGGATAAAAAGGGTGCAATTTCGATTGTAACCATAAGTATTGTCAATCTCCAGAAATCAGGTGGAACATTCAAACGTTACAATATTGGTGATAGGATCCAAGCCAAAGGAGAATTTTGGAAAGACCAGGCCGGTGTCATGCATATCACTGCCAAGTCTATAAAGGAAGTCAAATAGATTTATTTCCAGTCTGCCTAATGTGCATTGGATAAAAGGACGGCCGGCGAAAGTCCGTCCTTTTATTTGTCATAACCAAATCAATCGAATCCAGTCCGCGATATCTTATCTTTTTAGTTATCAAAAAGTTCCTTCAGTTTTTCACTCAATGTCTCACCACGTAGGTCTTTGGCAATAATCACACCGTTGGGATCAACAAGCAAGGTACTCGGGATTCCCATAATACCATAGTAAGAAGAGACTTCATTATTAAAACCTTTTAGATCAGAAACCTGAGTCCAGGGCATCGCATCGTCCTTAATGGCCTTTTTCCATTTGTCTTCATTATCATCCAGTGAAATACCCAAAACCGTAAAGTTCTTATCTTTATATTTATTGTATTCTTTCAAGACGTTGGGATTCTCTTGCCGGCATGGCCCACACCAGCTTGCCCAAAAATCAACGAGTACATATTTTCCTTTAAACGATGAGAATGACACTAATTTTTTGTCGAGGTCTGCCTGCGAAAAATTTAACATTGCAGCACCGATAGCACTACGTTTTAATATGTCTAATCTATTGGCTAGCGCTTTTCCCTGCATGGTATTTTTCATCGCTGCTGATAATATGGCATATAAGGGTTGAATGTCTTCATACTTACCCACCATAGCACGGTCAGCAACTAAACTAAGGCTAAAAAAACTGGACGGATACTTTTTGATATATTCTGCGGCGCGTTCCCTTCTAATATTTCTGAAATTACTAATCTTCGCTTCAATTTGCTTTTTTTCTTCCGCGGTCGCTTTTCCATATTGTTGATAGAGCGGATTTTCCTGATCTGTTATATCTTGTAAAGAGTTTTGATAGGCATCGGCTTCGTCTTGTAGGGAAGATCCTTTTACTTGTAGTTTGTCTAATTCTTCTGCCGTTCCGGTTAAAGACATATTTTTTGCTTCTGCAAAAAATTCAACATACCGTTCTGGAAACATGATGGAAATTTTCTGCGGTTCATGGATTGCTGCTGACCAGGTAAACTGGCCGCCTTTAGTCTGAACGGTGTCCATTTTGGGCGCTCCGTTTACTGATCTATAAAAGACGATCTCCCCATCTTTTAATCCTTTAATATTTCCGTTGAGCTGCGCTTTCTGAGCCCATGCAGTGCAGGTCACTACTAGTAATCCTGCCGTTAATTTAATTTTGTTTATCATTTAATATTTTTTATATGTGATCATAATCCTGTTATGTCTATCGAAATATTTCAGTGAGCTTTTGATCGAGGTCTGCATCCGTGCCGGCGCCACTACCATAGCGTCCAATGATTAGGCCTTGAGGATCGATCAATATTTTTGTTGGTAATGTAGATATGCCGTATTGACCACCGATGTAATTATCATCCCACTCTCCTTTTCGTAATTTCTCGATATTTTGTCCTGACAACACGTGCTTCCATACAGCAATCTTATCATCTTCGACAGCTTTTCGCCATGCCTTTTCATTCCCATCATCAGATGCTACACCAATGATTTCAAGGCCTTTTTCCTGGTATTTAGTATAAAGGGCCAGTAAATGTGGATTTCCTTTACGACAAGGCACACACCAACTTGCCCAAAAGTCCAGCAATACATATTTGCCTTTGTGAGCCGATAAAGTTAATGGGGTACCATTGATGTCTGTACTTGTAAAATCGGGCGCATTTACCCCCACAGACCCACGGCGAATGGCCTGTATCTTAGATTGGACATAACGACCTGCGATACTGTGTTTGGCTCCAGTGCTGAGGGCTTCATATCTTTTCGCAGACTCTTCCACCGGCAACTGGCCTACTGCATACATCAGTCGATTTGCGGCGGTAAATCCGTTAGGATAATGTTCCAATACTTGATCCTCGGTCGCACGAATTTGTGCATGAAATGGCTCCATTTCTTTCTGAACAGCATTCATTTCAGCCCGTATAATTTTTGACGATGCCGTATCTTTCTGTTCTCTTATTGCCAGGTATTTCTCCACCACACGATTATAGTGTTGTTGAGCGGGTTGCATATTGATCCGGATGCTGGCTTGTTTTTTATTGAGCATTTCTTGTTCCGCATTGGAAATAGAGCCTTTAAGCTCGCCTAGCCCAAATTGGTTGTAATCGATGGTTAACGTCATCTCTCCGGGCTCAAGAATAAGGGGTAAACGCTTATTTGCTGAGCGTTCGCTCTTTTTTTCCATCAAAACTTCGGCTTGCGTGGGGTAGGCGAGCTGTCCTGTGAAGACAAATTTCCCTTGATTTAACTGCATGCTATCCATCCGTCCATTTTCGCCGTCTGCAATCGAGAGGTAGATATAACCATCCGCTTTTCCAGCTACTTTTCCAATTAGCGTAAATGATTTGGACTGCGCGAAAAGTGGCCCAGCCACCAATAGTAAGCTAATTTGTATTATGATTTTTATTGCCTTCATCTGTAAATTATTTACCAAAAACTGCATTCAATTTTGCATCAAGATCAGCATCAGATCCGCCTCCGGAACCATAGCGACCAATAATAACGCCTTGGGGATCAATCAATATTTTGGTGGGAAGCGTATGGATCCCATAATGTTCGGATATGTCCTGCGAGCGGTCGATGACGTTGTTTTCCATTTTAAGTCCACGAAGAACATGTTTCCAGATCTGTATCTGATCCTGCTCCACCGCTTTCTTCCAGGCAGCTTCGTTACGGTCGTCATCAGAAATACCGATGATCTCAAAACCGGCATCTTTATATTTATTATAAACGCTGATCAAATGTGGATTTCCCTGTCTACAGGGCACACACCAGCTCGCCCAAAAATCGAGTAGCACATATTTGCCCCTGTAATCTGCCAAACTAAGAGGTTTACCATCTATGTCAGGTTTCGAAAAGACATAGGCCGGGTTCCCTGGGGACCCGCTACGCATTTTTTTGATTTCATCAAAGACCTCTTTTCCATAACTGCTGTTTTTTACGTCGGAAGTGAAAGAATGGTATACTTTTTCAGCTTCCGCCAATGTCATCCCCGATATCTTAAAACGCATCAGATAGGCAGATACAATAGACTGTGGGTTTTTCGCAATAAAGTCGCGGTCTATTTCTTCTTGCTGCTTTTGGAAAGGTTCAAACTTGTCCCGGAAAGCATAGTTATCAATTTTCATTGCCTCTACCTTCTTTTCCATTTCTTTTAGCGTTTTGCTTGCTTTGGCATATTCTTCATTGCGCTTCTGATACTCTGCACGCAACGGCTCCATGGCTTTATTGATCGGTGCCTTTTGCTCATCGAGGCTTTTTAACATATCGTTCTCTTTTGATCCGGTAAGTATGCTTTTATTTATACTGTCCGGATCAAGCGTCATTTTCATTGTTGTAGGTTCAAGAACAACTGAAAAGATATTGTCAAACGAAAGTGCCTGCCCGCCCAAGCTGATATAGCCAAATGTTGGCCCGGCAACGGCTCCCGTAAACTTGAACTTCCCGTTAGCAACTACGACACTGTCTTTTATTTGATTATCGTTACCCGTACCATAAGACAGATGGACATACTTTCCGTTCAGCTCTGGGGCCAGTCCGTTAATCACAAATTTCTTTTGGGCTGACACGGTTAACGAAGTCATCATTACGGCCATAAGCGCTATAAATTTATTGCTAGTATTCATGTTTTATCTCTTTAATTTTTAGTTTTTGTTTATTCCTGTCAATACTTTTTAAGCCAGGCATATCTTATCTGCTATTCTGTTGGTGTCAATTATAGTTATGGGTTCTGCACGAGGTTTGGATTGCTCGCAATTTCTTCATCAGGGATCTTCATCAGTATTTTTCCTTCGGTAGGTTGTACCGTCATAGACGAAGATTTGCCCGATGCATAATCGCGTACCATTGAAAGACCGTTTCTAAATTCATCATAACTCGCATGGCCTTCAAAGGCAAGTTCGATTTTACGCTGTTTTAAAATCTCTTTGAACAGCGCCTCACCCGCTAAGTTCTCAAGCGCAGTCAATCCGGCACGTTTCCTGATGATATTTACATCAGCAAGAGCCGCAGCATTTTTTCCCAATTTGACCGATGCTTCGGCTCTATTTAAATACATCTCTGCTAATCTTAGGTAACGGTACGGAGAACGGCTGTATAAAGAAGCATAGCCAATATTGTATTTATTGCATGCCAAGTGATCCTCTGGAAAGCCCGGTGTTATATTTTCGACATAGAATGCTTTTCTAAGGTCCTTTTCATCAAACAGGGATAGAAGATAAGGTGAAGGTCGATAGAGCCCACCTGTATAATTTATTTGAGAAGGCATCTTAAAGAGGTTGGCAATCAAACCATTCATAAATTCACCATTAATAGCAAATATGTCTTCTTTGTTGTTCAGGTTGTCCGTATCGTAATATTTTTTAAAGGCATCTCCTTGTATAAGTTCATAGCCCCCTTGACGAATGACCTTATCAGCGTATTCAAAGGCTTTTTGATTCGCTTCGTTATTTGGTGACGAAAAAGTACCGCCCCTGTAGAGTTCTACCCGGGACAATAGTGCTTCTGCCGCCGAACTACTCGCGTAACTATTGGATTTCTGCTGTTTAAATAATGGGACCGAAGTCTTCAGATCGGATACGACCTGCTCATATATTTCAGCGACGGTTGCCCGTTTGGGTGCGAGGCCCGGTGCAAATTCATCATTGACCACCAACATCACGCCGAGCGAATTTCCATTACCTTGGTAGAATGGCATTCCATACAAACGGACCAGATTAAAGTAAATATAACCACGAAGAAATAATGCTTCCGCCTTTGCCTGCAGAATTACTGGATTAGTTTCGTCGTCTTTCACGTTGGCAAGCACTTTATTAATGTGCAACATAACGTTGTAGCTATTACGCCAAAAAGCATATGTATAGGAGAGATCTCTATTTGAAGAATTAATATAGTCAAATAGGTCAGTATTCCGGTTTACTTGCGCATCAAGGGCACGTATGGTATTTCCCCTGGCTTCTGAAAGAAAAATTTGCAAGTCCGTAAAACCAACCCCTATTGCGCTTTCTGACCCAACAGCAATTAGGTTATAAATACCCGACACTGCTTTTGAATAGCCAGACGGCGTATCAAATTGTCTTTCTTCAAAAATGACATTATGCGGCCTGAGCTCATCAAGTTGTTTGTTACAGGATGTAAGACCTAACCAAGTCAGTGCGATTAGAACAACATATCGTAATGTATATAATTGTCTATTGTTATATTGAATATTTTTCATCATTTACAAATTAAAATGTCAGCTGCATCCCGAGTAAAAACCTTCTTGGATTGGCAAAACCGGTACCCGCCCCACCATAGCTTGTGTTTACCCCTCCTAAGACGGCTCCTTCCGGATCTACGCCTACAAAATCCTTATGCTTGATCACATATAAATTATCGCCGCTAACAAAAACATCTGCGCGAGCTAGCTTCAAGGCTTTTAACACGCCGTTAGGCAAGCTATAGGTGAACCTGACATTGCGCAAACGGGCATGACTTGCATTCCCCCACATTTTGGATGAACGATAGGTGAGTGCAGTCCATGCATTCGGATCGGTGCTGAATACATCAGGATAATTCGCTTGCATATCCCCGGGCCCCTGCCAGACATGCTGATTATCAGCAAAAACAACATTATTACGGCCGAGCCTAGGCGCAGTTGGAGCCTGGAAATTATTCACTAAAGACATTTGGGTATAGTTGCCCACCTGAAACCACCACTCGACATTTAAGCTGTAATTTTTGTATTGAAAGCTGTTGGTAAATCCACCGAAAAAGCGTGGCGTAGCCTGCCCTACCCGTTGCCAGTTGGCCAAGTTGCTCACTTGCCCAATACCTTCCACAATTATTTGATTACCCTTTTCATCAAAATTATAGTGCTGCATATTACCGTTCTCGGGATTGATGCCTGCAAATTGGATCGCTTTGATCACATTGATATCTTCGCCAATTTTTCGATAATATGATCTGGAGTAAGAATCCAAAAGCGAATCCTGATACAGTCTGGTAAGCTTATTTTTATTGTAACTAAAATTAAAACTGGTATGCCAGTTGAAATGAGCAGACTTTACATTATGCGTGCTCAACGATACTTCGATACCCCGGTTAACGATCTGTCCAACATTCTGATATTGTGTTAATGCACCCTGTGCAGAAGGCAAACTGACCTGCTGTAATAGACCATCACTACGTTTGTGGTAGATATCCGCAGACAAATTGATCCTATTCTTTAAAAGTGCGATATCGAGACCGATATTGCTGTTGTGAAGTGTCTCCCAAGAAATCATCGGATTAGCCAATTGCGTGATCACTGCGCCGATATTATCGACCTGCTCATATCGAGCTGTCTCCGAATAAAATGTCGTATTTAGGTATCCGTCGCCCAAGTCTCTACCAGATGTACCGTAAGAAGCGCGAAGGCGCAAATTATCAATAACCTTAATGTTTTTAAAAAAGCTCTCTTTGGATATATTCCATCCGCCACTGAACGAGTAAAAAGTACCGTATCGTTTGTCGCGTCCAAAATTGGTCGTCGCATCCGTACGAACGGAAATTGAAGCCATATAGCGGCCTGCATAGCTGTAGTCAGCCTGCCCGAATACCGAAAAGGTGGCGCGTTCCTGATAATTTCCCGATGGTTTGTAAGGAAATCCATATGCCACATTGATCACACTTCCAAAATTTTGTGCGGCCCCCATATTCCGCTCACTGGGCAATACATTATACATGTCTATGTCCATGATTTCTGTGGTCCTTTTGCCCCATTCTTGTCCTACCAACGCACTGATAACATGATTACCGCCGACTGTCTTGTTGAAATTCAATGTATTGGACATAAGGTAGTCAACGAATTTAGTATCATCAATCTCTAGCGTTCCATTAGGTAAAACTGCACTTGTCGGAGAGAATAAATAAGGGTATCCACCATACTTTCCGGAAAATGAACGTGGATCTAAGTAAGAATTGACATTGGTGCCTACAAAATTAAGCGAGTTGGAAGTCTGAAAGCTTAAAAAAGGAAGTATATTATACCGCAGACTTATGCTGGCTAAATGATTTTGTACCTTTGTCAGCTTCGTATTATCATATCCCGTTTCCGCAAGAAAATTCTGCGTCCATGTTGTGTAAGCAGGTCCATAATTACTCGACTGTCGCACAGGCAGACTGTCCAATAGATTGCCGGCATTATCATACGGATACATAAATGGTTGGATCATATATAATTCAGGCACCCCGTTGCGTTTGGTGATCCGGTCAATAATAGAGCTTACATTGATACGTGCAAGTAATTTACTTGAAATAGCATGGTCAATATTAAATCTTATATTTTTTCGGTCAAAACCATTATCATATAATGCTCCATTTTCCTTAAACCACCCGACTCCCATATAAAATTTAGTTTTATGGGTACCATGACGTACCCCTACTTCTGTATTGGTAAAATTTCCATTGCTATAAATTTTATCTTCCCAATTGAAATTACGCGTACGATCTTCATCCGTATAGACGCGGCGTTCGCGAATAAAATCGGCGACGTTCGGAAATGTCGTCCTTATGGAAGGAGTTTGCTCCCAATAGCGTTTCATCTGCGTATCCATAAAATCAATAAGTTCGGTCGTGTTCATAAACCGGATGTCCCTTACTGGCTGTATTACCCCAGCCTGCACCCGCGCTTCCACTGTGCTTTTACCAGCCTGTCCCCGTTTCGTAGTCACGACAATGACCCCCTGTGCAGCCCGGGATCCATAAATAGCTGTAGATGCAGCATCTTTCAGCACGCTGATATCTTCAATATCAGCCGGATTGACGGCATCCTGTAAGGACTGATAATTGGTGATCACACCATCGACAACAATCAGTGGACCGAGGTAATTGTTTGTAGGGGTGGTCATTGACGATTGTCCCCTTGCAATCACCTGACCTTTTGCTCCCGACTCTCCGGTACTCTCCGTAATATACAGACCTGTCGTTTTTCCTTTAAGCATCGATAGCACATTGGGGGTGCTGACGCTGTTACGAAGTTCTTCACCCTTGACAGATTGTACCGCGCCGGTCACTTCAGAAGCCCGTTTGGTCAAGTATCCCACCACGACAAGCTCTTCGAGGCTTTCAGCAAGAACATCCATCCTGATTGTACCGATATTTTCAGTCGCAGCCAGATTAAGGCGACGGTAGCCAAGCAGCGATATTTCCAAAAAACTTTGTTTTGGTACGCTTTCGATAATGATTTCCCCATGGCTATCTGATTTAGAATCCTTTATAACATGTTTATTTGCCGAAATGACCCTGATGGTTACGCCAATGAGAGGCCTAGCCAGCGAATCGACCACCCGCCCCCTAACTGTTATCGTCTCTTGTTGTCCATTATCGTCTATTTGCGCAAGATTAGATACTGTTGGGGTGTTTTCTCTTTCTCTGATGGTGATGAGCTTACCCTGTATCTTGTAGCTCAGCTGTAAACCATGAATAATCTGCCGGATGGCTTGATCCAACTCCATGTCTTTTATATCAATGGCAATTCGGGTATTGCTATTGACCCGTTTTGCAGACCACAGATAATGGTAACCAGTTTGTTTATTGACTTCGCGAAAAGCCTCTTTGAGTGTGATGCTCTTATTTTTCAGTGTCACCTTTTGCGCGAGAGCTGTAGCACTTATCTGTAGACAGACCAAAAAACAGCTGATGGTTGTCAGTGAAATTTTCATAATGTAGGGTTTCGTTCGACTAAAAAGCCGATGCACATCTTTTTTAATTATTTTATACATTTGTTTGGTTAGTTAGGTATTAAATGAGTTTTCAAGATGATTTGATAACGGCTAACTTCATGATCGGGAGCGCTCCAACGCTCCTGATTATTTTTACTGTCCATACGTTATCTTTTTTGTCGCTTTTTTTACTTCATAGGCTATCGGGTATTTTAGCTGGTTTGTTTATAAAATCTATTTTCTTTTCACGTATACGGTATTCGAATGAACAGTAAATTGGACTTCACCGGTACTTGCTAAGGCTTCCAATACAAAATTTAAATTCTGGTTACGGGGTAATACCCCTTCAAATTTCAGTTTTCGCAGGCTTTCATCCTCATATTCAATCTTTACATTATACCAGCGGCCTATTTGATTCAGAATATGATTTAGGTCTTCATCAGAAAAGGTAAATGTGCCATCTTTCCACGACACATAATTTGCTGGGTCAACCGGAATAAAAGAAATGCTGTTATTCTGGACAATTGCTTGCTGATTGGGTTGCAGTTGATGTAGTTTTTTATTTCCTTTTATATTAATAGCCACTTTGCCTTCGACCAAAGTAGTCCGCGTAGCCTCGCCTGGATAGGCCGAAATATTAAATGCTGTACCCAATACCTGCACCGTCTGGGCGGGTGTCTTAACAAGAAAAGGTACTTTGATCCGCTTGTTATTCTGAAGCATGTATCGTGTAGCCACCTCAAAAAATGCCTCACCTTCCATTTCTAATTCTCTAGGTTGGCCTTTACTTCTGATTTTATATGTTAATCTGGAGTCCGAATTTAACCAGATCTTAGATCCATCTGCCAATATGATGTGGTAAGTACCACCTTTCGGCACCGTGATTACCATGTCCTGATGTATCGGTTCATGACTTTCCAAACCTTCGATGGAAGCTCCGTCTGCGTACATGAGTTCATCGCCAAAAACGATACTTTCGTGTTTATTACTGAGCGCGATTTCTCTTCCGTCGGCAAGCCGTAATGAGGCAATACTTGTACCCGGTTTTATCGTATTTCGTTCATCGTTATCCAAACGCGACAGCATCCACAGAGCCGCTCCGACACTGACGACCAGGAGTGCCGCCGCGGCTACCGTTTTCTTCCAATTCCAGTTTAAATAGCGCGTTTTAGATCGAGTGCTTCTTATATTTGCCAATACATTAGTTTCCAACTCTGCAAACCAGTTCAGTTCAACATGTGGATACTCTTCCACATTGGCAGCTATTTCATTATCGATCAACGAACGTAAACCTTGCTCCTGATCATCCGACGCCAGCAAAAGTTGAAGTTCTAACATTTCATCCTTGGTCAGCGTATCGTTGAGATATTTATTGAACAGCTCTTCAAATCTAGGGTTTTGCATACGTTCTTTTCTTACATATACGTTTGGAAATGAAAAACCAATGAAGTGAATTCAAAAAAAAATAAAGAAAATATAAAATTAGGTTTAAGAAATTGTTATGCGTGCAACATTTTGGCTGAAAGCAATGCCAGCACTATAAGGAAAGACAGATCCGGCCGCTGCTGAAAATAATTTCTAAGTGTCGTATTCGCGTTTGTAATATGGGTATTTACTGTTGCCACCGAAATTGACAATAATCGGCTTACTTCTTCATAACTTCGGCCTTCAATCTTACAGAGTATAAAAACACGCCGGCGCTGCTCTGGCAACTGTTCGATTGCCTGATTTAAAATATCTTTCGTTTCCTGGTTAAAAACCCCTTCCTCGATATGGGAATAAACTTCAGTAAGGTGCGTAAAATAATCCGCAACAAGACGTTTTTCATGCGCTAATTTACGCAATCGATCGTAGACCAAATTACCCGCGATCCTATATATAAAAGCATGAAAAGACAGATCGGTATCGATATCCTGCCTACGTGTCCAAATACGGATAAAGAGCTCCTGCAGCAGGTCCTCTACATCTTCCTGCGACTTAAGGATACGCATCATCGACTGCGCTAACGTGCTTTTATATTTCGTGATCAATTCCTTCATGGCTAATTCATCTCCATCCTTGAGGCGATTAATTATTGAAGTATCTACAAGACCATTGCTTTTCAAATCGATGCTTTTATTAGGTCTCTAAAGGTAGTTAATCACATGTAAAACTCCAAATTTACAGCTTATCAAGTTTCTACTCCATCTCCGGATACACACGATTACTGAGACCACAGCAATTGCCGTTGATCCACCCACCTTTAGCCTAATGATTCTAAACAAGTATAAAGTCCAGCCCTTAAGGCGCAGAAACGGCATGAACAAGCAATACACCTTTTTTTAGGCCTCTGCTTTGCGCCTGTACCTGAATCTTACCGGCCTCTTCGGCAGCCTGCACGATCAGGGTAAGCTGTCCGTTAAACAAGTGCATCTGTGGCTTATGAAAAGCCTCGAGGTTGGTCGGATCACCATTGGCCAAGGCCTTGAATGTACCCGCTCCTTTTACGTCAAATTGTACCAGCCCGTCTGCATGTGGGCACAAATTTCCATCTTTATCCACTGCCTTGACACGAATATAAGCCAATGTACGTCCATCAGCAGCAATCGTGCCGTGCACAGTCTCCATTTTTATCTGGTAGGGTTTTCCCGCCGTCCGTACAATTTTCTCATCTGCGGTTTTTCCATTTTCATCATAGGCCACCACCTTGATTTCCCCGGGCTCGTAAACCGTATTCATCCACATCAGGCGATAACGTGCTTCGATTGATGCTTTGCTTTTGCGTTGTATCCCCTGGCTCTTACCGTTGATAAATAGTTCGGCACTTGGGTAATCCGTATAAACGAATACCGGAGTTTGTTGCCCCATACGATCAGGCCATGTCCAATGTGGCAAAATGTGCAAGGTATGTTCATTTTTATTCCAAAGGCTCCGGTAGAGGTAGTAGCGGTCCTTGGGTATGCTTGCCAGATCAATAATACCAAACATTGAGCTGTGGTTGGGCCAGGCATCCGTATCGTAGGGCGATGGTTCGCCGAGGTAATCAAAACCCGTCCAGACAAACTGTCCCATGGTCCAATGATGGTCTTCGGCCAATGCAAAATCCTCATCCGGCAAGTTTGACCAGGAACAATGTTCCATATCATAGGAAGAAGACTGATGATCGGGATACAGCATGTCTCCCTTTTTCACGACCGGAAATTTATATACACCACGGGAACTCACCGTTGAGGCCGTTTCCGAACCCAGCACAAGGTTCTGTGGCAATTTGGCATAAGCTTCTTCATAACGGTGCGTACGGTAGTTGAGCCCCGGGAAGTCCAGCAGACTGGCAAAACCATTTTCCAGTACACAGGTCACTTGGTCCATCCCACAGGTAACAGGCCGCGTAGGATCTTCGCGATGGCAGATATCCTGCAAAAATGAAGCAACCTTATACCCATCGGCACTACACTGCGTCGGTACTTCATTTCCGATGCTCCACATCACCACCGAAGGATTGTTTCTAAAATGATGGATCATATTGACCATGTCACGTTCTGCCCATTCCCCAAAAAAACGATGATAACCATTCTTGCATTTGGCAATATCCCATTCGTCGAAAGGCTCGATCATCATCATCAGGCCCAATTCATCACAGAGGGCCACTAACTCCGGAGCGGGCATATTGTGCGCCGTACGAATGGCATCACAGCCCATATCTTTAAGCAACTCCAACTGGTAGCGCAAGGCCGAGACATTGATCGCAGCCCCCAAGGGGCCGAGGTCATGATGATTGCAGACCCCTTGAAATTTTCGAATTTTACCATTTAGCATAAATCCCTTATCCGCAATGATACGGACTTCCCGAATCCCAAAGCGGGTTTCAAAGTTATCCGTCAATTTGCCTTCGACATATACTTGTGTTGATGCCCGGTACAGATTGGGATGTTCTGGGCTCCATAGCGCAGGGTTCGTCACCTCAAAATTTTGTACGAAAGGCTTGCCGTAGTTTATTTTTTGTTGATTTTCCTTCTGCGCCACCACACGCCCCTTCGCGTCGGTGATGGCTGTCACCATCCGCAGCAATTTGCCATTGGCATTTTTCAGGTTAGTTTCGAGTTTCACCGAAGCCAGGCTATCCGACACAAAGGGCGTCGTTATATACGTACCCCAGACCGGCACATGCACCTTTTCGGTAACGATCACATGGACGTTGCGGTAGAGACCCGCTCCCGGATACCAGCGCGAGGACTGTGCTTTATTTTCCAGGCGCACAGCGAGCTTGTTGTTCATTCCATCGGCATGCAACAGCTCAGTCACATCGCAATGAAAAGCATTATAGCCGTACGGCCAGAAGCACGCTTCTTTTCCATTGACATAAACCCGAGCCTCACTCATGGCGCCATCAAATTTCAGGACCGCACGTTTTGTGTTGGCGTCAAATTGAGGAATATCGAACTGATTGCGATACCAGCCCACACCGACATAGGGCAAACCACCTGTCCGGCCCGTCTTTACGGAAGCTTTCTTCTCTCCATTCTGTGTTACGGCCACATCCTGCAAATCATGTGCACGGTCAAAAGGTCCATAAATAGCCCAGTCATGCGGCACGGTAACATGTTGCCAGGTTGCATCATCCAGTGCAGCGGACTCACCCCCGTCGACCTCACCCTGAAAAAAACGCCAGTTTTTCTCCAGTAAAAAAGAGTTTCGGGTCGGCTGTCCCAGTGATGGTGTCGGAATAAAGAAGAGCAAAAGGAACAGAAAATAAGTAGCATGCAGTAATTTCATCATTCAGGTGTTTATCGTGTGTCGTTTAAGCTAATCATTCGCCATTTAAAGCGTATAAATATACTATTATTTAAATGCATTCAATGCCTTTGTCGGCCGTCCATTGTTATCCAAGGCGCCTAAGGTATAACCATTCCAGCCGTTGTGCGCCAAGGGCTCCCAATAAAATATGCCCAGCACGTTTTGATCGGGGATTGCCCCCACCATGTTGAAAAGATCGTTGAGCCAGATTTCGGCCGTATCTGCTTCATCCCAGCTCATGCCCACCTCACAGATCATTACCTGCGTGTTGTACCGTGCAATCATATCCTTGATATTGCCGACACAGGCAGTATTGCGTTCTTTCCAATTATCTTTTGTTGGATACAGTGACATCCCGATCACATCCCATTTTCCGTCGTTATTTTTCAGCCCGTCAAACATCCAGCGGAACAGCGCATTGTCGTAGCCATTATGGAGGTGTATGATGACTTTAGCCGCCGGAAAAACAGCTTTCACCGCATCGTAGCCGGCATTGTTCAAAGCGGCATAGTTAGCCATGCTGACCGAGGCTCTACCCTCCTCCCACAGCATCCCATCTCCGGTTTCATTGCCCACCTGTACCCATTCCGGTTCAATGCCATTGTCCTTCAGCAATTGCAATACCGCAGTGGTATGGTCGCTTACGGCTTTCTTTAAGCCATCAAATGACAATCCTTTCCAGGCCGCAGGTTTTGTTTGCTGCCCCGGATCCGCCCAGCTATCGCTGTAATGAAAATCCACCATGAGACGCATCCCCAAATGATGCGCCCGCCGTGCTTTGACCAAAACATCATGTTGATTACACCAGCCCCGTTCGGGGTCTACCCATACCCGCAGGCGTACCGCATCCATTCCCAGTCCATGCAGTAGCTTGAGCCCGTCCACCGCTGCTCCCCCGGCGTTAAAAAACTGCACACCGGCAGCCTCCATTTCCGTCATCCAGCTGACATCCGCTCCTTTGGCCAAATGCGTTGTATTTTCGGCTGGCACAAGATTATCCTTGTCGCTGCAACTTGATAGGCCAAAATACAAACCTATTAGGCCTAAGACCTTTCCTATTTTTAGTGCTTTCATTAAATCTTTTTTTTATAGCGTGTTATAGCCTAAAATGACTACTCCACATGATATTTGAATTGCTTGGGATCAGTCAGATCGAGGATCAGGGTATGCGTGCCCACCTTATTGTAGGCAAATCCACTTCCATCGGCCGTATATAATGCACAGTTGCCCTCACCTTCTGCAGCACCAAAAAACCAGGTCCAGCTGCCGTTGATCAATACTTTAATGCCCCATTGTTCGGCGGCCGTGGTTGTAATTGTTGCTTTCCATACCTTTGCCGCCTGATCATAAGCCATCGGAGTGGCCGTGGCGCTCCAACCATTAAAATCGCCGGTCACAGCCAACGACTCCACGGAGGTTTCCTTCCAGCTCATCTTATTGACGTCAGCCGTTAGGTACAGGTAGCCGCCCTGGCTCGTCCAGCAGTTCCAACGGTCTGCCCCGCTATATAAAATATATTGGCTACCGTCCAATGGATAAGAACCGTAGATCAGCGAAGCATTTGCACTTTCTTCGTTTGTTAAATAAAAATTATACCATTGGTCGAGGCGTACAAATCCATCGTAAAACCCATCTTCTTTGCGCGAACACAGTTTCCAAGAAAATTGGTTCAGCTCCTTATTCGCCAGATAGAGATAAGCAGCCTCCTGGATGGGTTCATAGGCAGTAACCGCAATGGAGACCACGTTGCTATAAAGCCAATCCGTATTGGCTCCCAGCCGCGAGGCAATGCGGACATAAAGCGCTTTTTTCTCGCCGGGTACAAATCCCATACCTGAGACAAGACTGTTTAGCTGCTCATGGGTATAACTGATTGCGCTAGCCTCCTGTTCAATGCTTTTCGCGAGGGTTGAAAAAGAGGCGTCAGCAGCTATCTCAATCTTATTTTTCAGAGCCGACTGCGCCATTGCCGCAGCACTCTGCAAGATCGCCTCATCCCAGACGAGCTGCAGCGCGACGGCTTTTCGATCCGTGGCCTTTAAGGTAAGCTCCTGTGTGCTGCTGTGCAACACCGCTGGCCTGATGCCAGTAACGGCAGGCATTCCGCCTTCCTTTTTACAGGCCACAAAGAGCAATGCCAAGATATAGAGTGTCAATTGTTTCATGTGTCAATATTTATCTTTAAAAGGCCATATGGGAATATCCTATTTTGGCCTATTTCTTTGTCGTTAACTAAATTCAACCATTAATAGCCCGGATTTTGTACCAGATTGGGGTTTGCGCTCATATCCGTCGTCGGAATTGGATACAGGTTAAATTTAGCATCCACACTGCGGCCATTTATTTCACCGCCTTTCCATTGCCAGAGGTACGCGTTGCCGGTAAATCGTCCAAACCGGATCAGGTCTGTACGACGCGTGCACTCCCAGAACAATTCCCGGCCCCTTTCCGCCAGGATAAAATCCAGTGTCAGCTGCGCCTGATCAATAGATCCAGTAGCATTTCCGTAGGCACGTTCACGAAGATGGTTGACCAGCGTAATGGCTTCCTGTACACTGCCGCCACCGCCACGCAATACCGCTTCGGCATACATCAGATAGACATCAGCCAGACGGATCATCGGAAAATCCGTGCTCACCAATCCTTCATCCGTCTTATAGCTGCCATCATCGTTCAAATTTGTAAACTTAACCATTCCGTAGCCTTGGCTTGACGCCCCCGGGTCTTCCACATCCAGTGACTGCCCATTTTTCCAAAAATCCCCCCTTTTATCTTGTACCTGAAATAAGGCGACAAATTCACGTAAGGTACGAAAACTGTTCCAGCCCGACAGCACACCATAATCTGATGCTTTCATGCTGCCTACAATCGGACCGTTGACCAGATAAGTGGTGGCACCCCATGTCGTCGTATGTGCCACATCAGCCTGAATCGGAAAAATGATCTCATTTGCACGTTTATCATTGTCTGCATTAAACAGCTGCTTGTAATTGGAATGGAGCGCGTATCCGCCGTCGATCACTTTCTTGGCATAATTTAGGCAGTCCGCATAGCGCGCGGTGCCCGTATAAACTTGCGCATTCAAATAATTCTTAGCCAATAAAGACCATGCCGCAGCACGGCTCACACGTCCATATTCATTCTGGCGAGCTTCAGGTAGCAGCATAGCTACTTCGGTCAATTCTTTTTCAATAAATGCGAAAAGCTCGCCCCTTGTCATCCTTGGCGGGAAAAATGCCGCTACCGGATCCTTTTCTGTTACAAAAGGAACATTTCCATAAAGATCCATGGCATGGCTATAAGCCAATGCACGCAGAAAACGCGCTTCGGCGGCAAAAGCAGCAATTTGAGCCTGTTCAGTCGAGCTGAAGGCTGCCAATTTTTCCGCTGTTGCATTCCGTAAAAACTCGTTGCAGATCGCTACCGTATAGTAAATCCGGTAATACATCGCATTGACCCATGTATCCGAAGCACCCCAGGTCATATACTGGATATCGGTCATGTTGTCTCCTCCGGCCCAGGTATAGATCACCTCATCCGTCGGTACCTCCTGTAGGTTAAAATACACCCGAAGGTAGCCCCAGGATGCGGTGCTGCTCGCCATATCCGGATCGGCATCCCCACGGCCATTGCCCGCTACGGCAAACGAGCCGTATAATTTGGCAAGCACAGCCCGGTAGCCATCCACCGAGGTGTATACCGACTCTGAGGTCGTCTCCACCGTAGGGTATTGGTTCAAGTCTTTTGTACAGGACTGCAGCAGCAAAATCATGCTCAGCAACCCAAAACAATATGTTCTTATCTTTTTCATCCTTTTCATTTGTTTTTCAACTATTTATCTATTTTCCAGGTATCGCTTAAAAATCCAAATTGAGGCTTAACGAAAACGTCCGCGAGCGTGGATAGAATGAACTGTCAAATCCACTCGGAACCTCAGGGTCCATTCCACTATAGTTGCTCACAATAAAGACATTCTGTGCCACCGCACCCACACGTAGGCTCGAGATCTTCCCGACCTTGCCAAAATTATAGTTCACCGAAAGGTTTTCCATGCGGAGGAAGGATGCGTTTTCGACATAGTAATCCGAATAATATTGCCTCGTTTGAAAACCAGTATTGAAATAGTCACGATGTAAGTTATTGATCGCCGGGTCCACATATTGCAAGGTCTCCCAGGCACTCAGGTTCATTTTGGTATTGTTAAACACATAGTTTCCGACATTTGCCCGCAGGGTGGTTGCTGCAGTCCATTTTTTATACGTCAATTGCGTATTGAAGCCAAACAGCCATTTTGCAGCCGGAGACTGATAGCGGTACAGATCTTTTTCATTGATGGCTCCATCCCCATTCAGGTCCGCATAAACACCTTCCAGGGGTTTGCCCGCTTCATTATAGAGCTGTTTATAGACATAGAACATATTAGGCTGATAACCAGTCGTGAGGATTTGAATTCCTCGGCCACTGACATTCGGACCTACATAGGTCCCCACAGCATTCGCATCCTGAACCAATGCAATATTGGTCACTTTTGTGTGCTGGTTGGTCGCATTGAAATTAACTTCCCAACGCAGATTATCCTTTTCTACGGGGACCGTATTCAATTGGAATTCAAATCCGCGGCTTTCCACATTGCCCACATTAATGGTGGCATTCTGGTCAAAGTTTGTTCCTGCAGCCACTGGGACATTGGCCAGCAAGTCATGTGTTTTTCTCGTGTAATACTCCACCGAGCCCGAAATCCTGTTCTTCCACAGGGCAAAATCCAAACCATAGTTAAAAGCCTTGGTCGTTTCCCAGCGTAGATCCCGGTTATACACCGACGGGCGGTACACCAGATGGTACTGATCGCCAAAGCGGTATTGCGCGTAAGCCGTTCCCAAATTATAGACCGGCAGATATTCGTAATTCCCTATGCCCTCCTGCTGCCCCGTCACGCCATAGCTGGCGCGAAGTTTTAGGTCGTTCAGGAAAGAGATTCCTTTCATGAACGACTCCTGCGAGAGGCGCCAGGCCAAAGCGACCGAGGGAAATGTCCCCCAGCGGTTTTCGGGACTGAAGCGCGAGGTTCCATCCTTTCGAATGGTGGCCGTCAGCAAATAACGGCTGTCATAGTTGTAGTTGATCCGGCCATACCAGGAGATCAAGGTATGGCGCTCGTCCGATGCAATTGCCGTAGAGCGTATATTATCGCCAGCCTCATTATAGTACACGATCGGCGGCCGCTTTGCGCTCCAATATTGATAATCATGGCCCGCGGTCACATCAATTGTACTCTTGATGTCCGAAAAGAATTTATTGTAATTTAAATAGCCGGTAAACAGCCTATTCTTGAGCGTCTGCTCATAGCGGTCAAAAGCACCACCGACTGTGAAATTATTGGCCGCACTTGCCGGGATCAGGTTGGACCCATTTCCTTTGGCATAGTCATATCCCAAAGTTACGTGAGCTTTTAATTCCGGCAGCATATGTAATTTATAGTCCAGGTCAAGGTTACCTACAGCTCGATTGACCGTACTGCGGTGTTTCTCCTGCTTAAGTAGCCCCAGCGGATTGAGATTGGCTCCTGTTGCCGGCAGTCCAGCATTATCCAGGCTCTCATAATAGCCCCCATAAGCATCCTCTCCCGAGTAGATCGGTTGTGTGGGATTAAAAGCCACAGCAGACCATATGGCGTCGGTATTGGCAAAACTGTTGTTGTTCCGTGCAGCTTTGACATTCAGGTTTACGGTCAAGTGTTTATTGAAAAATGTAGGGTTGACGACCAATGCGCCGGTCATACGTTCCGTTTTGTCCGTCCGCAGGGTACCCTGCTGGTTATAATACCCCACTGAGGCACGAAAAGGCAGGACCTTCCCCATCTTTCCCTGTAAACTCAGGTTATTATCGGTACCCATGGCCTGCTGAAATACCTCAGACAACCAATCGGTCGAACTATTGCCCAGTAAAGCTTTCTGTGCCGCTGTCCCCTTGCTATTGATCAGCTCGGCAAACTCATCGCGCGACATCATATCAGCTACCCCCAGCGCCTGCTGCATGGATACAATTGAGGAAAAAGACAGCCGGAGCGCATCGCCCTTTCCTTTTTTTGTTGTGATCAACAAAACACCGTTTGAGGCACGCGATCCATAGATCGCTGTAGAAGATGCATCTTTGAGCACCGTCATGCTTTCAATATCATTGGGATTGATCAAACTTAGAAAATTGCCGCTGTTGCCACTAATTCCACCCGTCTCCAAGGGGACGCCGTCCAATACGATCAATGGATCATTGCTAGCGCTTAATGAAGCACCACCGCGGATCCGTATGGTACTGCCAGAAGAGGGCGAACCACTGTTGGACATCACCTGCACGCCAGCCGTTTTACCATTGATCAGCTGCTCGGGAGAGCCCACCAGTCCGCCATTAAAATCCTTGCTCCCGACGGTATTGACCGCACCTGTCAGGTCCTTTTTAGTTGTACTGCCGTAGCCCACCACCACCAGTTCTTCCAAAACATTTCCGGCCGGCAGCATGTTAACGTTCAGCGTCGTACCCGCCACTGTCAAGGTCTGGCTGCTATAGCCCACCATGGAAAATAGCAGCTGCGATTTCCCTTTCGGTAAAGCAATGCGGTACGAACCGTCACTTGCCGTGGAGGTACCCACCGTAGTTCCAGCCACCAAAACCGTCACGCCCGCCATCCCTTGTCCTTGCTCGTTACGCACCACACCGCGGATATCCTGTTGTTGCATCAACCCTATCCACCTGCTTTCTGCACCCGTTGCTGCTTGTAGCTGCGTTTCCCCAAGACAGGATAGCAATGACAAGCCCAATAAACTTGATTTAAATGCAAAACCCTTCATTTTATTTAGATTTATATTCGTTTATAATTGTTTCTATTTCACGTTATTCCCCTTATAATGGCGCTGCCTGCGGCTACAAATATTCCAGCCGGGCTACTCCAACCAGATCGTTGATGGCCCGCCAGGCCGTACGACCGCTGCAGTTTATTGTCCGGCTACTCCAGCCATACAGCCCCAATGGATAAAGATTGCCCCTCCATCTGCTGTCCCGATACGATCAGCTTTTCGATATCCATGCTGTCAAACTCCGCGGGAACTGCCGGTTTAAAAAACCGTTCAAGAAAGACGGGATAAGGTGCAGGCAACAAGGCCGTAGGCACGAGCTGTAGATCCGCCAGCTGGATACGAACCGTTGTTTCTGACGAACCAAGCCTAATATCTTTCACATAGGTATAACCATTTTTTGTCACAAAACCTGCTTTGAGTACAGCCCCTTGTCCCGTATACTTTAATAGAAGGCAAAGCTGTCTGGCAGCACCCAGTCCCGCAGGCCTTCCCTGCGCCACTGCTTTAATATCCTTTACCCAAAAATATTGAGCTCCGGCATCCTTTGCCCGGAACGTATACGTCCAAACAGGGATCTGTCCCAGCTCCTGCTGTTGCCGCACCGAAGTCATATGAGCCGTTTCGGGGATCGCAAAACTCTCGAAAGAAGATGCCTTGTCAAGCGATTCGAACAATGGAATCCGGGCATGCTGTTCGTACAATCCAACCGTCCAATACCGTTTGACGCTATAATCCCAATCGAGCGGAGCACCGGCACGATTGTCCGGGTAGGTCACTTGTTTCCCACCGACGAATACCGTAGCGGTATATTTCAATTCATTTCCTGATAACCAGGATGCCGGTATTTCTGCTTCATAGGTATCCTGGTCTTTGGCGACCAGTTTGATGTAGGGATTATTATCTTTCCAAAACGAGACCTGATCCGTCTGTAATATGATCGAGTCAGGCTGTTGCTCATATACCAGGCGGAACTGCAATTTTGCCGAACGGCCTTTTTCCAATACTTCCGGTTGCTGATGGATCAAGATCGGCTGCTTCAACGGTTCGGTCTTCGGTGCATAATAGTCGTCCAGGCGCCCATTTTTCCATATTGAGGATGCAGTCCAGCTCGTATGCAGCTGTAGATCCTTACGTTTTAAGAGATAAACGCCAGGCTGGGCGACAAAGGTCGTTGCATCTACAACAATGGCCTTTGTGGCGTCATGCTGGCCCAAAAGTGGCTGCACCGTAAAGCGCTCGCCCAAATCAGGGATCCAGATAGCGATCTCTTGCGGCCGGTATAAGATATGCACGACCTCACGGTTGAGCGAGGGCTTGGCAAAGGGATCCGCAATTTTTTCGGCATCCGGCATCACTTCCAAACGCCATAGTCCATCTTCCAGACGGTCCAAAAAATAAGCCCCCGAGCCCGCGTAGTTTACAACAGGAGAAGAACCCCGGCCAGCAATATGCTGTAGCTTTTGCGGATGTACCGGCTTGACCTTAGTATCATTGCTATAAAAAAACTTGTCGGGCGCATTCATCAGCGAGAGATCCTGTTCATAACTGACTAGGAAATTGCCAAACGCCGTATTTTGGGGATAGGGCGGAAATTTTTGGTTTCTTGGTATATGATAAGCCACTTCGGCAGCAATCATCGTACTGATCGCTTTTGCAGGAGTGTAGGCCAAATTGAGATAATGCGTCTGATATTCGGTATTATAGGCTGCGATGTCCATTGGATCGTAAGCAAACTGGGTGATCCATTGAAATCCAGCCGAACGGAAGGTACGGCTCATCGCGGGATGCATATAGCTGTAGAGGTTATCCGCAGGATCATACTCATAGACCGCCTTGGCTTTACTGGCAAATCCCTTCAGGTTTGAAAATGGAATGGCATATTGATCGATATAGGGCAGAAAATTGCCTTGGCGTTGCCGCCCGGCCACCAGCCCGACAGGATACCATTGGTAGGTGGTGCCCTGGATATCGGCATTGAAGTAAGCCGAAACATGTTCCATGTTATGGCTTACATTGTAAAAGATCGGCTTTTTATTTCCACTTTTCTTCATCGCCGCAACCATGCGCGCAATGTAGGCCGAGGTGGTCTGCACAGCCCCCATGTGACAAGGTTCATTATTGATTTCGAAGCCAATGACGTACGGATCCTCCAAATAGGACTGACCAGTATAAGGATTGACATGGCGCAGCAATTGTCCGATATACCGCTCCTGAGCAGCTATAGCATCAGGGTGGGCATGCACCTGGCATTTATCATAGTGGTAGGTGAATGCATCCGTATTTTCATTCCGTTCCGGATAACCGTTACCAAAATTGGTCATGCCCGTAATCAGGATACGGATCCCTTTTTGCTGGAGCTTAAAAAATAAATAGTCCAGCAGGTCCAGGTGCTCATTACTGATCAGGTTTCCATTTTTATCCGAGATTTCAACATCCCAGATATGGATGCGATAAGCATTATATCCCAAACGTGCAAAATGGTAAACATCACGGTCAATGGCCTGCTTATGGTCAATCCCCTTTTCGCGCAGCGCACGGTAAGCATGGGCAAAAGGGACGGTATAGTTGACACCATAAAAGGATGCCTCCGCTTTGGTATCAGACCAACGCATCACACCCTGAGGGTCGACAAATACCGTTGGCACCTTTTTGTTGACCTTAATCTGTGCATAGGATTTAATATACCCCAAAAGAGCAAAGCAGCATAAAATAATTACACGCATGGATTGTATCGATTTATAATTTTCTGGTTATTACTATTGCAAACCTATCAATCCATACGATCTTTTAAAGCTACAAATCGGACAAAGAACAACACAAATTAGACATTTTTCGCTTGTCCAATTTGGATCAAAACCCAAAACAAACTAAATATCAACAACTTACTTAAAACTATCCATATAAGACTTTGGCGGCATACCAAATTCCGACTGAAAGCATTTTGAGAAATACGAAGCATTGGAGAAACCGACCATATACATGACTTCAGCCACGGTAAACTTTTTTTGCTGCAGCAACAGGGCTGCTTTTTTGATGCGGATGCTACGGATATATTCTACCGGTGTATAGCCTGTCAGCTGTTTGATCTTGCGGTAAAGCTGTTTGGCGGCCACATCCGTCAGGTCGCTGAGGAGCTGAACCGAAAACTCAGAATCATCGATATGCTCTTCGATGCGCTGTGTCACCTGTGTCAGGAACTTTTCATCTGGCGATTGCACAGCGAGAGGCTCCGCTGGTTTGCTGATTTCGTCGATACGCAATTGCGTTACGAGTTTTTCTTTTCTGTCCAATAGCTGGAGCAATTGCATCTGGAGGATTTCCAAATCAAAGGGTTTGGTCATATAAGCATCTACTCCGGCCGTCACCCATTCGCGCTGGATCAGGTCATCATGCTGTGCCGTCAGCAGGATGATCGGTATTGTTGATGTAGCCGTATTTTGGCGAAGCTTTCTGACCATTTCAATTCCACCCATATTGGGCATCATGGCATCCGTGATGACAATATCGGGCATAAAAGTATGTCCATCGATCAAGTGCAGCGCCTGACGGCCGTCCCCTACAATGCTACAATCATACGTCGTTTGTAAAGCGTTTACCAAGAAATCAGCAAGTTCGGCATTATCCTCGACGATCAGCAGTTTAGGTTTGTCGCCCCGATCACGATTTCCCGTATCTACCTTAGGGTTATCCTCCTTGTACGTATCGTCTATGCGAGCTAGTTTCAAGTGAAGTGTCACTTTGGTTCCCTCCTGATTACTTGCTATCCCGATGTTCCAGCCCAACTGATCACAATAGCTTTTGACCAAGAATAAGCCGACCCCGGTCCCCTGCACCCCACTCACCTCTTTTAAGGAAGAGCGGTAGAATTTGCTAAAAACATAAGGCAGGTCATCCAAAGCGATTCCAATTCCGGTATCCTCCACGACCAATTGCACGTCGGTATCCCTTGCCCGCAGGGAAACATCCACCCTTCCATCCGGCCGATTGTATTTGCAGGCATTCGCAAGCAGGTTATTGACGACCGATCCCAGTTTGGCCACATCCGTTTGTACAAAAAAACTTTCCAAATCACTATCAAATCGAATGGCGAGGGTTGTATACTCAGGGAGCTGCTGCCAGTCTTCGGTGATCTGCCTGAGATAAGGCACAAGGTCAATCTGTGATGTAAGCAGTCCCTGCAGTGGTGTTTCCTGCTGTTCCACCCGATCAAAGGTCATGAGTTCCTGAATCAGATGACTGATTTTTAAGGCATTCCGGTGCACGCCATCCAGCTGTTTCTTTTTATCGCTGTTTTTTGTCTGCCGCATCAGTTGGCTCACGGGCGCCAGGATTAAGCTCAATGGTGTTTTCAGCTCATGTGATATGGCTGCCAGAAAGTCCATTTTCATCTTTGTTAATTCGAGCACCTTCCGTCGCTCCCGCCGCTCCCATTTCAAGGTATTGCGCACCCGGAAAAAATTGACGATCCAAAACAACAGGCAGACTGCGATAAGTATATAAACGCCCTTAGCCCAATATGAGGCATACCAAGGATAGCGAATCCGGATATGATAGGTATAAATTTCAGAAACAACATGGCCAGCAATATCCACTTTGGCCAACTGTAAATCATAGCTACCCGAATTTAAATTGGATAGCAGCACCTTATTATCGCCACGTTCCATGGGGATCCAGGTTTCGTTTTGACCTTTAAAGGCATAGGCCAGGCGATAGCCGGGATGATTTCCGTAGTCCAAGTCCGAAAATTCAAGCCTAAGGTTGTTCTGATCGTGATCCAACGTAATTTCATTGCGGTAACGTAAGCCATAGCCATAATTACCGAAAAGTTCATTGTTGATATACATTGCAGTAAGTACGATCTTTTTTGATCGCCCGATACCTTCAGGCTCCTTGTGGGCAGGCAGCAACACCACTTCATCAATTCCACCGAGCACCACCTCAGCCCTTTCGGCATCGTAATACATGGACGAAATCCGTTGTCCATAGCGCAGCAGTTCGGCTTTGAGGCTTTTCTTATTGATCTGCCAGACCCCAGCATTCGTGGCCACCCAAATAGCGTCATCCACTTCGACCATGGCTGTGACCTCGCTCCTACCGACAGGGTCAAAGCGAATCCGTTTACTTTTCCCTTCTTCGCCGATCTGTCTTAGCTCGCCGTGCTCACCTATCCATAGCGTGTGCTGCTTATCTTTCAGCATAAAGGTCGCCCGCGCAAAGGACTGGCCGGCACTATCTTTCAATTCACTTATCTTGCCGGTGCCCCTATCAATGCTACTGATACCCTTATTATAAAATAAGGCCAGCATCTTGCCCCGGCCATTGTCGAGGATCTGGTTAGCAAAATCTTCCAAAAGCCCGTCCGCTTTACTAAAATTCTTGCTTGCTGTGATTGGCCCCTTTGTTTCCAATAGCGTATTGCGGTTGACGACAAATATCCCCCCCATGTAGGAGGCAATCCACAGATTATCCGCCTCATCTTCCAGAATATCGTACGCCCACTTTGCATTTCTTCGCCCACTGGCGTCTAAGATCGTAAAGTTTCTGAATTGCTGGCTATGGGCATCAAAAACATTTACTCCGCCATCAGAAGCAATCCACACCAAACCGCTACGATCCTCATAAATATCCCGAATACGATTATGGGTCAGACGATAGTCCTTGGCATCCATGCGATACCAAAAGCTTTCCGAAGCGCGGCCGCCCAATCCATGGCTACGGATCAAGCCATTATCCCCACCCAGCCAGTACCATCCCTTGCGGTCCTTTGAAATTTTGTAAAAACGGTTGCCGTCACTGCTTGACGTCAATTGGTAGATGGGTAATATTTTTTCCACCTTACGGTTTGACCATAAGGAAAAGCCGAGATCGGTGCCCAGCCAGATATTTTCCGATCGGTCTTTAAAGATACTCCATACTATATTGTTGGCCAGTGAGTTTCTATTGCGCGAATCATGTTTAATCCGCGTGACCAACTGCCGATCCAGCTGATAGCTAAACAGACCATCATCCGTCCCCACGAGTAAAGTACTTTTGTCGTTGGAGGCCATTGCCTTGATCGGATGATTCTGAAGCACCGGGGTCTTTCGGAGCGTAGAGGAGCTATTTTCATACAGATACAGGCCGTATTCGGTCCCGATAAAAGTTTTGGTAGACCCCTTGATGGTAAATATCGAATTCACAAATTGATTGCTTCCCGGTCTATAATCAGGGAGTACCAACGGCAATGCCTCTTTTTTGGCAGGGTTCAATTCAAAGAGCCCATTATACGTACCGATTAAGAGCCTATCCCCGACCTGATCGAGGGCATAAACAGCAGTTTTGATCTTATTTTTAGCGACAGATTTGCCATAATCCACAAGCTGCCGCGTCGCGATATCATAGCAGTATAAACCAGCGATCGAACCTATCCACAACTTATCACCCGCGCGTAGTAAAGCCCTGACATCCGAAGGCCCACCTGCCGGAAAAGGTTCAAAGCGATCTTGCTGATAATTGTAAAGTAGCACACCTTGTCCGGTACCCAGCGCAAAGCGCTTGTCGTCTATCAGCGCAATACAGTAGACAAAGGTCTGAAAAGGAGATTTGGCCCCGCTGAGCGCCTGTAAAGAATAGCCATCGTAATTAAAAAGACCATTGTTACTGCCCAGCCAGAGCATTCCCAAACTATCCTGCGCAAAGGAATGCACCGTATTTGCATTCGTTCCCAACGAAATATTCCGAAAAGAAGGCTGATCCAGTGATTGCCCAAGGAGGGAGCTACTGATCAACGAACTGACAAATAAACAATAGAAATAAAAAGAATGCATGATATACGCGCTATACTACAAACTTAATTAATTCCCCATCGTTTTCAACTATTTCCTACATTTCCGCTACAATAAGATTCCTCAGGCTGTTATCAAACTCAACATTCTCCCTTCTCTGCCAACCCACGCATCCAGGTATTGAAATCTGCATCCGAAGGGATTTCAAGCTTCTTGCGCAACCTGTTCTTGCGAACCTGTACAGCCCGGATCGTGACAAAGGTATATTCCGCGATGTTCTTTGTCGAAAAGTTAAGAAAAGCCATGGCACAAAACTCCAGTTCCGTCGTTCTGATATTGGGGTCAAGGGTTTTCAGGGCCTGGATAAACTGCGGGTAGAGTTCAGCAAATAATGTCAGGAATTCCGGATTATTACTTTTGGCCAGGTCGATCAGATTATTGAACTTGTTTTCGCCGATCTGCTCTGTAAGCTCCTTATTGAGGGTTTCTGTTTCCTGTAGCGCCTCTTCCTTTTGTCCCAACAGCTTACGGTTGTGCCTTACGCGCCATACAAAAAATGTAACGGCAATAATAAGCACTATCAGGATGATTATTGAAATCCTAAGAGATTTCGATACCTTGGTATCAGATTCCTCGTCTTTTAATTTCAAAATCTGATTGAGCACCTGATCAACGACCTGTCTATTTTCTCTTTCCAAAGAATCGTTGAGCCGGCTAAAGGCCATTTCGTATTCATCGGCTTTAGTTTTGTCTAAGTTGCCCTCTCGATAACAATCAGCTAACTGCCTATAGGAATTTTTAATTCCATTTCTGATACCGATCTTTCTTTTATTTTCTAGACTCTTTTCATAAAAAACCGCTGCTTGTTTATAATTTCCTTTCGCTAGTTCCAAATTCCCAGAAAGTTGCATTGTATTAAACAATACGGGAATTTTATATTTTTCCACGAGCGCTATGGCTTTATCCAGGTATCGTTGCGCGTTCGAGAAATCACGTTTATTAAGATATAACTGTCCCAAATTATCATAAACGATCAAATAACGCATTGGTTCTTTTTTTTCATCAAAATCTCGCAAGTTTTCCAATTGAAGAAGGCTATATTTTTCCACGGAGTCGAGTTGTTTCAAATGATCGAAAACAACACTTAAATTTTCATAGGTAAACTGATAGGATAGTTTTTGTTTCAGGCCCGTTAGATTCTTGATTAAGCCCAACTGTAAACGAAATTCCCGTACGGCTTGCTGATACAACATTAGCCCGCCGTAAGCTCTTCCCAACACCCGATGTACTTCGGATTGCATAAGTATTTTCTCCTTATAATGGTTCGTACTCTTAATAAGTTCAAGATGCTTGAGTCCCTCTTTGAAAAGTCCCAGATTTACAAGCCCTTCTGCTATATAAAAGCGCGACTTTGCCTTTCCGTCATCATAGTTAGCTGCGTTAGATAAATTAAGCGCTTCTATTGCAGTTTCCAGATGCGGTAACAATTGGCCTGCATCAATTAATTCTTTTGTTTTTTTCAAAAGTGAATCAACCTCTTGCTTTTTGCTATCGTTAGCAAATGTTTTAAGCGTCAACAGGCATAAAATAAATAATAAAAATTGTCTTTTCATCGTATTATTAGGTCATCATTAATTTAAAGGTAGATATCGCTAAATTCCAGGGCTAAATTAGCGTTTTTTTTCAGACAATACTTTCGTTTTTCAATAAAAAAAAGGTGCTTTTCCGACCATTTTTATTCTTCATTGTGTGTTGTTTGTCTCAACAACTACAAAATTGTCGTTTAATCATATAGAAATCAGCAATACACATATTTATCACAAATATATCTCTTCTTTTCCAACAGATAGTAAACAATATCACTTTCTGGCCGGAGATCACTTCGGACTAGATTTGAGAACTAGAAAAGGAGTTCGAATCCATCTTCGATGTTAGTATTACAAAAAAAGCTAGATCAAAGCGTCGGTTAAAACCATACCTTTACTGATCCCTGATTCAAGTTCCTGATAATAACCTTCAGCCTGTAGATTACGGTATAGCTTGTGATTTACTACTCGGTAGACGGATACGCGCAGAATAGTTTAACCTATTCTGCAAGTACTGATAATCGTCGGAATATGGCAGCTACCGAGCTGTTCGACACCGTTGTTCTGCTTACAACAATTTTTGCTCCGGTTACAGGATCAACTATAATACCTACTCTTTAACCATAAACTTGCCCTTACCAATAATATCAGGACAGGCACTTCCACCAGCGGACCGATAACCCCTACAAAAGCCTGCGGAGAATGTATTCCGAATACAGCTATAGCAACGGCTATGGCCAGTTCAAAATTATTTCCCGTTGCAGTAAAGGCAATAGAAGCATTCTTTTCATAAGGAACATTCATAGATCGATTGATAAAAAAGCTGAGAAAAAACATGGATACAAAATAGATCACCAAGGGGATAGCCACTTTAACAACGTCCATAGGTAGTTCCAATATTTTACCACCTTTGAGACTGAACATCAACACGATGGTAAAGAGTAATGCATATAACGTGACAGGTGAAACCTTGGGTATAAACTTCCTGTTGAACCATTCTTTTCCATGTATACTGATCAGTATATATCGGCTTACAAATCCAGCCAAAAAGGGAATTCCAAGATAGATCAGAACACTTTGTGTCACATCCTTTATCGATACACTTACGTCGAATTCAGCCAACCCCAACTTACTGGGCAGGATATTGATAAACAACCAGACCATAAAGCTGTAGGTGAAAACCTGAAAGATACTGTTCAGCGCTATTAGCAGGGCCGCATATTCCCTGTTCCCCTTTGCCAGGTCATTCCAGACAATCACCATAGCGATGCACCTTGCCAGTCCGATAAGGATCAATCCGACCATATAGTCAGGCTCATTCCGTAAAAAAATAACCGCCAGTGCAAACATAAGGACTGGGCCGATGACCCAGTTAAGTAAAAGTGAAATGCCAATAGCCTTTTTATCCTTCACCGCTAAAGGGAGAATCGAGTAGTCCACCTTTGCAAGTGGCGGGTACATCATCAGGATCAATCCGATTGCCAGCGGAATATTGGTTGTCCCAACGGAAAGGGAGTTCGTAACATGAGCTATTCCGGGGAAATAATGACCTATCCCAACGCCGATTGCCATAGCAAGAAATATCCATAGGGTAAGATAGCGGTCAAGAAATTTTAGTTTTGGCTGCATAGGTTACTTTTTGATCTGTGAAAAGACGTAGAACATCTCGCGGGCAATCTCCAGGCTCCGTTGCCGGTAAACTGCTGTCTGTTCGGGCGTACCATCCGAAATCTTTGGATCTTCATATTTTATAGAAAATCTTGCCTCGGCACCCATCACCAGGGGGCACCCTTCATCGGCATTACTGCATGTCATGATAGCTCCAAATCCGCTCGCCGGATTGAACCTGTTGTCGTAAACTTTTGAAAAGCACATGATCGGCGGTTCATTTAAGGCATACTTAACAGCATAGACGGGATTGCTGCCCTCCGCCAATTGGAGGATCTCAAAACCCTGGCTGGCGAGTGTTTCTGCGACCTTCGGGAACATCGCCGTGGCTTCCGTTCCGCCAGAATAGCAGAACAGATCTTTCAATCCAAAATGGTAGGCCATGGTTTGTGCCCATACCTGCGAGAGGTGGCTCCTGCGGCTATTGTGGGTACAGATGAAATTTAAACGGATACGTTCCCCCTTGTCCACTTTCTCATTTAAATAGGCTATTAAGGGTTGTAGGCATATCTTCCTTTCCGCTGGCACATTTTCAGCCGAAAATCCTCCTATTGTTTTTAGTATGTTATCGTTCATGTTTTCTCGACTTAATTTTTTCTTTTGTACCGCGATTTTTAGCAACAGCCACTTCCGGGGGTACATGAAGAACCGGGATTGACACCGAGCTGTACGAGGTTTATCTTTTGTTTTTCAGCAGGGATCCCACAGGCATCCTGCGCCAGGCATGTCGTGGTCTTATTTTTCAGCACAAATGTCTTTCCGTCAAAGCCGAGGTCATATTTGCCGATCGTACCACTTTGGTATTCTACCTCGATGTCGCCGTCTTCAAGCCCCAGCTTTTCTTCCGAAAGTTTGATGATATTTAATAGTTTTCCGGGTTTTAGACGATGTTCATAATCGTCCGCGTTCCATAGCTGAAAATTGACAGACTTTTCTTTACGGATCACTCCGCCACAGTCAATGAAGTTTTTGGTGATCTGACCAACTTCGGTTACGTGGAAGTACTCCGGTACAAATGTACCATCTTCCAGTTTAAACGCTACATTTTCTAATCCCTGTAGGATTTCCTTGATTTCTGATAGTTTCATGACCCTTTAATTAAATGTTATATTGCTATTTTACGATGATATTATAAAAAAAAATGGCTAACAGCATTTCCTGGCGCAGACATCCTGGTCAAAGAACAAATTGAACTGCTTTTGAAATTCTTTCCAGATTTTTTCGTCAATGCAATAACAGACGGACTTTCCTTCAATCGTTCCCTGAATGACGCCAATATTTTTAAGTTCTTTTAAGTGCTGGGAGATCGTTGCCTGGGCAAGCCCCAACTCCTCAACCAAGTCATTACAGATACAGGTTTTCTGATCGATAATATACTGGAGGATGGCAATTCTTGCAGGATGACCAAGTATTTTAAGCATCGAGCCCAGCTTGTTGTGTTCTGCACTGTATATTTCTGTCCTTGTTATTCCCATTACAATTTTATCATATCGTAATATTACGATATATATTTCTAATGTGCAAATATTTATTATCCTTTACCAGTGCGCTTTTGGACCTTCATCTTAAATTTTTATTTGCATTGCTGCTGATAAACATTTCATTCTTCTCTTCGGAAATAATTTCCAAAAAGCGTTCATAGTGTTTGAGCACATCACTGATCAGCTCATTCTTGGTAAAATACTGCACATCATATCCCTCACGGGCATCTCCAAAATAAGATTTTGGGAAATAAGTTTTCTTGTCTTCGAGATCGGGTAGATTATCCTCTTCCATGACATAATCCGAAACTACTTTTACCTGGTTCTTTACACCATATATAAAGTTATTGACCACATCGTAGCGGATTTCAATTTCAATAGTGCCCGGACTATCTACTTTTTTGACCTTCGCTTCGATCCCATTCTGTTTAAATTCTGACTGAAGTTCTTCGAATGCTAGCTTTACCGTCGTATCGATAAATTGATCAACAGATGCACTGCTTTTGAACGAAATGATCTGTTTTAAGCGGTCCTTCCAAAATTCTCCCGACCAAGGGACAGTGCTTACCGAAAAATCCCGATCATAATAGCTGCGGTCTATAACAAGAGCTTTGACCAAGCTGACACAGAAAAGTAGCATAATCATAGAAAATGGTAAAGCTGTAATAAGCGTCATGGTCTGCAAGGCCTGCAAGCCCCCGGTATTTAGTAGCATCAGGGCCAGGATAGCCAGTAGCGCTCCCCAAAAAACCATCTGCCATTTGGGCGATCTGGCTGCATTCTTGGTCGCGATACTGTTCATCACGAGTATTCCTGAATCTGCAGAGGTTACAAAAAATATGACGATGATCAGAATGACCAGGTAACTAACCAGCTCAGAGAGTGGCAGAAAATCCAAAAACTTGAACATCAATGCATCGGGATTATCTGCCAAAGCACTCAAAGCACCCTTTGCAATGTTGATGTCAAACCAGATTGCACTATTGCCAAAAACAGACATCCATATGAAATTAAATAAAGTCGGGATAATCAGCACGGCAGCGACAAATTCACGAATGGTACGCCCTTTTGAAATTTTAGCAATAAACAGGCCCACATAGGGTGACCAGGATATCCACCAGGCCCAATAGAGAATCGTCCAATTGTAAAACCAGGGTAAGGTGGCCTCGTCATAAACATGTGTATCGAAAGTCAGACCGAAAAAATTGTTGATATAATTTCCGATCCCCTCTGTAAAACTTCCGATAAGATAAACAGTCGGCCCGAGAAAGAGCACAAACAACAAAAGTACAACCACCGCGATGACATTGATGCTACTCAATAGCTTTACGCCTTTATCCACCCCTGAAGTTGCGGATATAATTGAGAGCAGGGTCAAGATCCCCACAATAATGATCTGGTAGGTAAAACTGCTTTCGGCCACAATTCCCAAGGTCTGTAAGCCTGCATTCACCTGTACCACGCCAAATCCTAAGGTCGTGGTAATACCAAAGAAAGTACTGCACAGCGCAAATACATCAATGGCATTGCCCATTTTTCCATTGATCTTGTTCTTTAAGAGCGGATAAAAACAGCTGCGAAGTGAAAGCGGTAGTCGATAGCGGTAGGCAAAGTATGATAAAGCCAATCCTACCACGCCATAAATAGCCCAGGCATGGATACCCCAGTGAAAGAACGTATACAGCTGTGCATTTTTAGCGCGATTAATATAGTGATTTGCTGCAAAGACATCGGTCGAATAATGCTGCATGGGCTCGGCTACACTAAAATACATTAATCCGATACCCATACCCGCTGCGAATAGCATTGAAATCCAGGAGAAGAACGAGTATTCCGGTTTACTATCGTTGCTACCCAGCTTCGTCTTTCCAAATTTGCTAAACATCAGATAGACCAGAAAGATAACAAACAGCGTCACAGCCCAGACGTAGACCCAATTGAGGTTAACAAAAATAAATTCCTTGACCGTATCTAACAGACGTACAGTCAACGTAGGCAGAAACACAGATAACAGGCATACCCCTATGATAAAGATCAAGCTAGGGATAACAATACCTTTATTAAAAGTCGATTTGGAAAAGATCACTCGATTTTATTTTATATAAATGAGAAAGCGTAGATCCAAGGTTGATCTACGCTGTTAAATTACTTCTATGAATTACTCCGGACCATGAACCTACCAAATAAATAAGTAAAGCAGAAAGTACGGCAGTAATAATACGAGGAGCCCAAGCAATGGCTGAGGAGATAAATCTATCCCAATGTTGTTGGACTTCGTTTAATTCTAAGTTGTTCATAAGCACGAATTTTATTAAAAATGTAAGGCAAAGGAATTAATATCGTTAAATTTTAATTTTATTTCAAATAAAAAGTATTTTATTTACATTTTTAACAATTGAAAAACCCGATTGTTCACAAAAAAATGAAATTCATGATGGTATAATCCGCTCTTTTGCTGACTCAGAATTCTTATAATATTGTTGTGCAACATTTGTAGACAGATACCTTAGCGAATAAACAAAGCCGGTCTTTGTTTAACAGAAGTTCAGCCTTTGGACAATAATGCTTAATCAATCCCCTACCGGTACGCCGCGTGATCGCCTCTTGCAGATCCTCCTCACGGTAGTCATGTTTGCTTCCCGAATAAATGGGCTTGAGATAAAATTAACTTAAAGTTTTTTCGGCACAAAATAAATAGTAATTTCAGCCCTACAACCGATTATTCGAAATTGCGTGGATAAAATCAATATAATGCAGCGATGTTTATGTTTTCTGATAGCTTGTCTGATCACCATACAACTAACTGCACAAACCATACCCATTGCTCGTTTCAGCCATTTGACCACAGCGGAGGGCCTATCACAAAGCACCGTCACCTGCATCCTAAAAGATAAATATGGCTTTATGTGGTTTGGTACCATGGATGGCCTCAATAAATATGACGGTTACCAGTTTAAAATCTATAGAACCAAACAAAACAATAAGAAAAGTCTTCCTAACAACCAGATAAAATCACTGTACGAAGACCCACATGGCGAACTTTGGATCGGGACAATGGGTGGCGGCTTGGCCCGTTATGATCGGGACAATGATTCTTTTGAGCATGTCATAAAACCCCAAATCGGAAATAACAGCATTGATGTGAGCGTCAATGCCATTCTGGAAGATAGCAAAGGAAACTTTTGGGTAGGGACTTATGCCGATCTCTATTCAATGGACAAAAAGACAGGCCATCTGACCCGCTACCAGTTCAGAGATACCAAGGGGCGTGCTATCACAGCTGTTGTTACTTCCATATTTGAAGATGACAGGCGAAATCTATGGGTAGGAACGGAAAACGGCCTTATCCTATTGAACAAAGAAACCCAGCGCAGCACTTATTTCACTTCTACAGGCGCCCGGGGCGCACTGAGCAATAACAAGATCAATGTAATAACACAGGATGGAGACGGGTATTTATGGGTAGGGACGTATGGTGGCTTGAACCGGTTTGATTACCGTACCAATACATTTACCACTTACAGAAAAGAACAAGGCAACAGCAAAGCAATAAGCAATAATGTTGTGCTTTCAATCGTTCCCGGCGGTGAGCATAAACTCTGGGTAGGCACCGAAGAAGCATTAGAATTATTCGATTGCCAAACCGGACATTTCACACATTATCAGAACAATTTCGCCGACGAGGAAAGCCTGAACCATAATTCGATATACGCGCTTTTATTGGACAAGGAAGGGATCCTATGGATAGGAACATTTGCCGGAGGGATCAATAAATATGACCTGAATCATACTTATTTCCAGGTTTTTAAAAATTTTCACGTCACATCAGGTCAGAGTACAAGCACCATTACTTCATTCGCCGAACAAGCTGACGGAGATATATGGGTGGGTTCGGACGGCGGATCACTCAATCTTTGGAAACGGGCAACAAATGAATTTATCCACTGGGATCCCAATGATAAAATGGGATTAAATTCATTCTCCGTACTCTCTTTACTGACGACAAGAGATAAAAAAAGTCTATGGATCGGAACCTATGAACGCGGGCTTAAAAGACTGGACCTGAGCACAGGTACATTTAGCCATTTCTATAGCGGTAAGGGACCGCTCCAGTTGAGCAACAATACGATTTATGCGCTGACAGAAGATCGACAGGGTAATATTTGGCTTGGAACCAATGGCGGCGGAGTCAACATTATACAGAAAAATACACCAGAGATCAGGAAACATCGAGCCGATGGACAGGCCCATGCACTAAACAACAACTACATTCGGGCATTTTATGAAGATGACAATGGCGATATGTGGATCGCAACCTATGGCGGTGGCATCAATATCTATCATCCGGCAGACAACCGTTTCACCTGTTACAACAGAGCAAACAGTAATCTCCAGAGTGATATCATCAATACCATTTATGGCGATTCTGACCGCAACATCTGGATCGGTACGATTGACGGGGGCTTACACCGTTTTGATAGACAGCGCAAGACATTTGTCAATTATCGTGAAGAACAGGGCCTGCCCAGCAATGTGATCAACAGTATTGTTGAAGACAATAATAGACATTTATGGATCAGCACGAACAATGGGGTAAGCCAGTACAGTCTGGATCAGCATACTTTTTCAAACTATAACCGCTATAATGGATTACAAGGAAAAGAATTCCTCGCAGGCGCAGATCTCAAAACGAGCAAAGGGGAAATTCTGTTTGGTGGCAACAACGGATTTAATGTTCTTCATATGGCTAATATCCGGCGAAATGTACATGCTCCTCCGGTCATATTTACCGATTTCCAGCTATTTAACAGACCTGTTGTGATAGGAGCCGAAAACTCTCCACTGACGCGCAATATCAACGAGACCAAAGAACTGGTGCTGGACTATGATCAAACTGTATTCACCATTGAATTTGCGGCGCTCGGGTACACCATTCCCGAACAGAATCAATATGCTTATCTACTGGAAGGGTTTGACAAAGAGTGGAACTATGTAGGCAATAACCGAAGAGCTACGTACACCAATCTGGATGCGGGCACATATACATTTAAAGTAAGGGCGGCCAACAGCGATGGAATATGGAACTCCAAGGAGGCGATGTTGAAAATTGTCGTTGCTCCCCCTTTTTGGCGAACTGCCTGGGCATATTGCCTGTATGGGCTGATAACCGCTATGACACTCTACCTGCTTTTTCTGGAAATAAAATCAAGGGAAAAGCTCAAAAATGATGTGCTTTTAGAGCGATTAGCTGCAAAAAAGAATGAAGAGATCAATGCGATAAAGGTCAATTTCTTCACCAATATCTCACATGAATTACGTACTCCCCTTTCATTGATCCTGGATCCGCTTCGAAAAATCATCCATCAGGACATCAGCATGGATCAGGTGAAGGCCTACAGCAGGCTCGTGTACAAAAATGCAGACCGCTTGCTCAACCTGGTCAACCAGCTGCTGGATTTTAGACGGCTGGAAAACGGTGCTGCGTCATTCAAAGCGCATACCGTAAACGTGGTCGAAGTGATCAACGAGATATGCGAAGCTTTTAAGGAACGGGCCCAGGTACGGGAAATAGACTTTTCTACCCGCTATGCCAGCCCAGTAATACGGCTTTCCATTGATGAAGATAAGTTTGAGAAAATTCTTTCCAATCTGCTTTCCAATGCATTTAAATTTACACCGAACGGAGGAAAGATCGAAGTTGCGGTAGAACGAAGCGAAACTGTCGTCGAAATCCACGTCATCGATAATGGCATTGGAATTCCGGAATCGGACAGGGAACGTATTTTTGAAATATTCTACAAAATAGATGGGGTACATCCTTATGAAAACAAGTCATCCGGCATCGGTCTGGCTTTGACCAAGGAGCTTGTCGAATTGCATGGCGGAAAAATAACCGTTAAAAGCGAGGTCGGCCGGGGCTCGGACTTTACCATCCATCTATCTACCCAAGGTACAATATTGCAGGATAAGGACGATGCTTTTGTCGCGCGGTATGAAGAATTGCTGTCGCCCCTGTTCCGTCAGGAAACAGAACAGATACAGGCTATCGAAACAGATACTCATCTTAAAGAAGACCGGCCGATCGTGCTGTTGATAGAGGATAATCCCGACCTACAGGCCTATATCCGGCACGAGCTGTCGGCATATTTTGAAATTCTGAGCGCCACCAACGGACTTGACGGGTTGGAACTCGCCAGACAGTCCGTCCCTGACCTGGTAGTCAGCGATATTATGATGCCCAAAATGAATGGTTTGCAGGTCTGTCAGGAACTCAAAGCCGATGAACGCACCAGCCACATTCCGATTGTTTTACTGACGGCCAAGCAGACCGACGACAATAAGATCGAAGGGTATACACATGGTGCGGATGCCTACATTCCAAAGCCCTTTGCGATGGATCTATTGATTGCACGCATCACTAACCTGCTCCTTTCAAGAAGAAAATTACGGGAGCTATTTGACAGCACACACAGACAGGATACCTCCGGAAAATTACCGGAGCTGAACAACCTTGGCGCGATCGACCGTGACTTTTTGCAGAAAGTAGAACATCTGGTGGAAGAAAATCTGAACAATAAAGGATTTAATGTTGATCTGTTAGCTGAGCTGCTTCATATGAGCAGACGCCAGCTATACCGCAAGATAAAAGCCCTGACAAATCAGGGCGTACAGGAATACATATTGGGCGTCAGTCTCAAACACGCCCGCAATATGCTGCTCACAGGTAAATACACCATAGCCGAAATCGCCTATAGGGTCGGTTTCTCAGAACCCTCAAATTTTAGCAGGTCATTTTCCAAATATTTTGGGATGAGTCCCAAAAACTACCTTGAATGGGCTGAAAAGCAAAATAATTAACTTTTTGGCATTCGCTGATATGCTTTTGGCACGCAGTGATAATTACATTTTTCACATTTAAGTCTAATATTGCCTATTGACAGTCTGGCGTCCGGTCGGGCAGCTTAAGGCATAACTAATTATAGTGTGAATGGGAAAAAAACGTAAACAGTATTGTACATGATCAGATCTGTACGCCAATTATTTTATCAAAAATTTAAATAACCAATTTTATATGATCTCAAAGTTATTATCTAAGCCGATCGGTCTGGTCTGGCTTGTGAGTGCGCCTGCCTTGCTAACGGCGCAGGTTGCAAATAAAAAAGTGGATGGCATCGTCAAGAATGAGTCAGGTTTGGTATTGTCCGGCGTGTCGGTCAAAGTAAAAGACGGGACGGCCACCGCTGTGACCGATCGCTTCGGTCATTATCAGATCAATGCTGCTCCCACAGACGTACTGATATTCTCCTATATCGGTATGCAGACATCCCAAGTACCTGTCGCAAATCAGGCATTGGTCAATGTCACCCTGACTGCCGCTGCTACGCAGCTAGAAGATGTCGTCGTAGTGGGCTACGGCACCATGAGGCGTGCCGACGTCACCTCTTCGATCTCTTCCGTAAGTGCAGAAGCCATAAAGGACCTGCCAGTTGCGGGTGCCGATCAAATGCTGCAGGGGAAAGTCGCCGGGGTAAGTGTTTCGGCCAATGGTGGCCAGCCCGGCGGAGGAATATCCGTACGCGTAAGGGGGCTGACTTCCATCAATGGAAACGAACCGCTCTATGTGATAGACGGTATTATTGTCCCTACCGGAAAGAGCTCCATTGCACAGGATAAACTTGGCGGAATGGCCGGATCTACCTCCCAAAGTGGAATTGCGGGGATTAACCCCAATGATATTGAAAAAATAGACATCCTCAAGGATGCTTCCGCACAGGCCATCTATGGTTCACGTGGCGCCAATGGCGTAGTACTGATTACCACAAAACGCGGAAAAGCCGGTGAAGGAAAAGTAAGCTATGATATGTATTATGGCGAATCAAAAGTCCCTACCCGCCTTGATCTGATGAACTTAAGCCAGTTTGCACAATATAACAATCAGGTATTGCAGGAAATCAGTACCGTCACCGGAAATCCCTATGTACCTATCGGAGAATATCAGCGTCCGGAAGTCCTGGGAGAAGGGACCAAATGGCAAGATGCCATCTTTCAGAAAGGCAAGATGCAGAATCATCAATTAAGTTTTTCGGGAGGAAGTGAAAAGACGACCTATTATTTGGGTTTAAATTACTTTAAACAGGACGGTACGATCATCAACTCCGGATTTGACAGGTTGTCCCTGCGGTTTAACCTTGACCACCAAATCAAAAGCTGGCTGAAGGTCGGTATCAGCAGCAGTACCGCCCGCACCAATCAAAAAACCACATTGACCAACGGATCTGATGCCATCGTCAACGTTGCCGCTTTCAATAGTCCAGCCGCCCCGGTCTTTGGGCTGAACGGGGATTTTGCACCACCGGTATCCATAGGAGGCTATGCTTTTGGGAACCCCGTCAATCCTGTGGCATTGGCGCAGCTGCGTCAAAATACGGGCGATCAGTTCAAAGCTTTTGGAAGTGTCTACGGAGAGTTGATTTTCACCAAGTTTTTGACCATGCGAAATGAGATCAACTATGACGTTACAAATGATAATAACATGTCCTTCCAGCCCTCCCTTTCCTCGGGTGGGACGACAATACTCGCGCCAAGTAAAATCGTCGAACAACGCAATCCCAGCTACTATTGGGCATTAAGGAATTATTTGAATTACAACCAGTCCTTTGGTCAACATAACATCAATGCACAGATTGGACATGAAGCCCAGGCCTCCTATTACGACAATATATTGGCTTCACGGCAAAATCTGGCCCTGAATATACCGTCTATTGCAGCAGGCGAACAGGAAAACCAGGTCATCGAAGGAGGCAAAGGAGACTGGGCAATGGAGTCCTATTTCCTGCGGGCCGGTTACGCCTATGACAACCGCTACTCTGTTAACCTCTCACTGAGACGTGACGGCTCCTCCAACTTTGGACCGGACCGTAAACTAGGCTACTTCCCTTCGGCCTCCGTGGGATGGACGGTTACAAATGAAAAGTTTGCCAAAAATCTCAAGGTTTTGAATTACCTGAAAGTACGTGCCGGAGTCGGAGCTGTGGGCAGTTCAAATGTCGGCGGGGCAAGCTATGCAACCAATATCCGCCTATTCGCCACCGGCCCCTTTGGCGCGGGCGGCGTACCCGACAATGTCGGCAATCCGGCACTCGGCTGGGAATCTGTCACTACCTACAACGGTGGATTTGATGCCGGTTTCCTCAATGGACGTCTGGATGTCACCTTCGATATCTATAAAAAGATCACCTCTGACATGCTTATGGCAACCCGGCTGCCCAAATATACAGGCATAGGGACAGAATGGAATGATATCAAATCGCCCAATGTCAATGCAGGCCGGATGACAAATACCGGATTTGACATCGGTATATCTTCTACCAATATCAATAAAAATGGTTTCACATGGAAAACAAACCTCGTGCTATCCCATTATAAAAACCGTCTGGACAAACTAAACAGCGAGCAGGCTGACCTGATGCGTTATACCGAATATAGCAATGCCGTTATCCTGACCCGTACCGTTCCGGGAGGACCTATTGGCCGCTTTTATGGATTTATATCCGATGGTTTGTTCACTTCCGAAGATGACCTGCACAACCATGCGAATCAAGGCCAAGCTATTGGTGCAAAAGGCTTATGGCTGGGCGATGTCAAATATCGCGATCTCGACGGCAATAATGTCATCAATGATGGAGACATGACCTATATAGGAGATCCTAATCCAAACTTTACATTCGGATTGACCAACTCGTTCAAATATAAAGGATTTGACTTATCTGTTTTCCTGCAAGGGTCTCAGGGTAATGATATCCTGAATTACACCAAGAGATCACTGGAAACACCGGTCAATGTATACTGGAATCAATTGCAGACCTCCTTGACAGACCGCTACTCCGAATTGTTCAATACCAATGGAACGGTACCGCGGTACAATCAGTGGCATCAGGATAATAAACGCGTGTCGAGCCGTTTTGTCGAAGATGGTTCATACCTACGGATACAAAATATTACCCTCGGCTATAATTTGCCCGCAGCCTGGATCAACAGAATCAAAATGCAGGCCGCACGGATTTATATCTCAGGACAGAATATCTACACCTTTACAAAATACAGCGGATACGATCCTGAATTGGGCTCTTACAACAATGACGCGCTGATGCAGAATATTGACCTGGGCAATTATCCCAATCCGAGAACCTTTACGATCGGTGCTAATATAACTTTTTAAACCATTGAACAAGACATTATGAAGACAAAACTGATATACACAATAATTGGCGGCCTATTGTTTTTGGGATCCTGTAAAAAAAGTTTTCTGGACAGGCCTTCACAGAATAATCCAACGTTGGATACCTATTATAATTCCGATGCCGAAGTAAGGGGCGCAACCGGCTATCTGTACAATACCGTATGGTATGATTACCAGGATAAAGCCTTCCATGCCATCGGTGAGGTGCTGTCGGGCAATATGTACACCGGTGATCCCGTTTACAATACCTTCTTGAATTTTACGGTCTCCGGAACAGACGAACAGGTGAGCCGTTCCTGGTATTCCTTTTATAAAGTAGCAGGAAACGCTACTGTGCTGATCAACACCTTTGAAGAAAAAATGAGCAAAGGCGGTGATCCCTCCTATCTCACGCAGGGAATTGCGGAAGCAAAGTTTATCCGGGCGGTCGCTTATTTTTATCTGGCCCGGGTCTTTAAGGATGTTCCCATCGTCACCGACCCGGTCGCAATGGCCACGACGGGCAACTTTAATACACCACGGTATCTGCAAGCCGATGTCATTAAGTTTGCCTTGGATGATATGGCTTTTGCAGAGGCCAACCTGAAAGATAACGATACTCCCGGACGAGTGACCAAGCTATCGGCTACGGGCATGATGGCCAAAATGTATCTCTACTTAAAAGACTACGAAAATGCGCGAAAGAAGGCGGAAACGGTCATCAACGCTAAAAAATACAGCCTATATCCCGATTATGGGAAGATGTTTACCGATCAGAGTGCCAATAATAATTCCGAGAGCCTCTTTGCCTTACAATGGGTAGCATCAGGGGGATACGGTGTAGGCAATCCTATCCAGGCCTATGTAGGTCCCGAGCCATTATTGAAGGAAACCACCGGAGCCGGATGGTCCGCTATTATCCCGTCAATCGACCTGTTGGACAGCTATGAAGTGGGCGATAAGCGCAAAGGCTGGTCCATTATGGAGCAGGGATTTCATCGGGATGACTGGAAAAATTCGGCCTTTCCGAACGGCTTTACCTATGATACCACATGGACAAGCTCCAATGACAATGCACGGAAGATAAAAACAGGTACCCGTTCCAATGCGCTGAAATACGTGGTCGGTCCGGGCGGCGGCGGTCAGGATGTTAATGGTACCTCTACGAGCATCTGTACCTACATCTTGCGCTACGCCGATGTATTACTGATCTATGCAGAGGCCGTATTGGCTGATCAGGCGCAGAGTACGGATGCAAAAGCACTGGCCGCTGTCAATGACGTAAGACACCGCGCCGGACTGGGTACCTCACGCGACCTGACCGTATTGACCCCAGCGAATATATTACATGAGCGACGGGTAGAATTTGCATTTGAGGGAGATTATTGGTTTGACATTCAACGCCAAGGATTTACGAAGGCCAAACAGCTGGTGGAAGCGCAGGAAAGAGGCACCTATAGTGCCTTGGGCAAACCATTGGTGGATCACCTCAGCGTGACGCTCAGCAGTGAAGACAAGTTGTATCTTCCGATCCCGACGACAGAGGTGGTCAACAATCCAGAGCTGGCTAAACCCGCCGTTCCTTATAAACCTTAATATTATAATGAAAAAAATTATGAAGACCTTATATCACTACGTCTGCATCCTCGCAATAGCCTGCTTTGCATTTGTTTCCTGTAAAAAAGACGATAAGCTGTCACCATCAGGAAATCCCCAGGCTGATCCATTGGAAGTAACATCCGGTGCTCCGGGTACGGTAATCGTACTGACCGGCCAGGGGCTTGCGGGCATGAAATCCATTATTTTTGAAACGGGAAATGTTCCTGCCGGCTTCAATCCAGCTTTTAACAATGACCATGCGCTGGTATTCCGTGTACCGGACACAGCGGCAGCAGGACAGCAGGACATCATCCTGACCAATATGTTGGACAAGCAATTACGGGTTCCCTTCAATGTCACACCGCTACCTTCCGTTGCCACAGTTTCAGACTACAACTTTACCCCCGCGGTCACCCAGCTTACCCTGAACGGCAACTATTTAAATGATGTAACGGAGGTGACCCTGACCGGTACGGGTGCAAAGGCTAGCATCGTGAGCAAAAGTCAACGTCAGCTGGTGGTGACCCTACCGCAGACAGAAGCCAGCAGAACAAAACTCGATATCAGAAGCGAAGCCGGAGAAATTACGACAACGCAGGAGTTTGTCAACGTTGATCAGGCTTTCAGACTTTTTACCGATTCCTATCAAAATGGTTTTGAAGGCTGGGGCTGGGGAGCTGTAACAATTAGCACGGCAACCTTTAAGTCGGGAAATGCATCCTCAAAAATGGTTTACGGCAAAGGAGGCTGGTCTGCCAATGGCATGGCCAACTGGGGTGACGGCATGGCCAAGAATGCCGACTTAAAATTCCTTTCATTCTGGATCAAAGGCGGTTCGCAGGACTATACACTTTATCTTACCAGCGACGGGCGCACTGCGGGCTTTGGAAATGCCGACAGATCAACTCCCATCCGTGTTCCGGCAGGCGTATGGACCTATGTCCGCCTGGATCTCGCGGATATCGGTCTATGGAGCAAAGGCAATGCCTTCAAACAGCTCGGCCTCTGGATCGAGGGGCCTGATGCACAGGATGAGACGTTCTATTTAGACGACGTTATTTTCTTTAAATAGCAGGTCAATATCATTATTGCAGCGGCATTTGGTCCCGATCAAATGCCGCTCAGTAAAAATCGTCGATTATTCGGCGAGCTAGCATCCCTTACAAATGATGAAGCATATAAGAATTTTTACGGTAGCAGTGATCCTGTGCCTGCTCCATAACAGCGTAATTTCCCAGACCGCAGTACAGAGGCATGGAAGCCTCAGTATAAAACAAGGAAAAATAGTAGACCAACACGACAAGATAGTCCAATTGCGAGGCATCAGTTTCTCCTGGAGTATATGGGGCGGCAAAAAGTACTATACCCCAGAAGTCGTTGACCGGCTGGTCGACGATTTTAATGTCAATTTGATCCGTGTTGCGCTGGCCGTGGAACCGGACGGTGGCTATCTGCAATCTCCCGAAGAGCAATTCACACTGATCAAGAACGTAGTCGATCGGGCATTGCAGCGTGGCATCTATGTCCTAATAGACTGGCACGACCACCATGCGGACCGCAATATCAATCAGGCGAAAGCTTTCTTTACGCGGATGGCACAGCAGTATCCGGATCATCCACAACTTATTTATGAGATCTGGAATGAACCCGAAAGAACGAGCTGGCAAGTGGTCAAGTCCTATGCTGTGGAGCTGATCCATACGATCCGCAAGGATGCCAAAAACAATATTATTGTCGTCGGATCTCCGCATTGGGATCAAGATGTGGATAGTGTGGCCAATGATCGGATTCAGGGCTTTAATAACATTGCATATTCTTTTCATTTCTATGCGAGCGATCCGAATCATCAGGAGCAGCTGAGAGACCGTGCTCAGAAAGCAATCGGGCAACAATTGCCTTTGTTCGTTACCGAATGGGGCGTAGGAGAAGCCGATGGCAATGGCCAGTTTGATCTGAAAAAGACGAAGATCTGGCTCGATTGGATGGAAAACAATCAACTCAGCTGGGCAAACTGGAATCTGACGGATAAGGACGAAACAACCGCTTTGCTTAAACCGATGGCTCCCCTGCATGGCCATTGGAAGAAACAGCATCTTACCCCGGCGGGGCAATACATCAAGGCGCAATTGAGAACACTTAACCCCTGAAGCATGAGAATCCTCCTATTTGTTAATTTACTCATGCTGGGGCTGCAGAGCTGGGGACAGCGGCAGCTGATTGATAAAAATGCAACGGTTCAAACACGGGCGCTGTATAAAAACCTTAAAAGATGGGCCGGCAGTCATGTATTGTTCGGCCATCAGGATGCCACAGCCTACGGACATGGGTGGCAGGGAAGCAAAGACCGATCGGATGTAAAATCGGTCACTGGTTCACATCCCGCTGTCATCGGCTTCGACTTTATGGGTTTTTCAGGGCAATCTACCAAAGCCATTTCCGATAATCAGCAGATGCTCCTGCAACAGGTCAGCGATACATACAACCGTGGAGGCATTACGACCATTTGCTGGCATTTTAACAATCCTGTTTCCAATGATGGTTTTTACTGGAACGACTCCACATCCATAGCGGCGATGGCCGCCATTAAACCGGGCGGCACACATCACCGTCACTATAAAAAACTGCTAAAATCCATAGCGGCATTTGCACATCGTGCCAAGGGACAGGACGGAGCAGCAATACCTATTATTTTTCGTCCTTTCCACGAATTTGACGGAGACTGGTTCTGGTGGGGGAAAAAATATACCTCGCGCGAAGATTTTATAGCCGTCTGGCGATTTACGGTAAGTTATCTTCGGGATCAATTGAAGGTACATAACTTTATTTATGCCTTTTCGCCCGACTGTCAATTTAATTCCGAGCAGGATTTTTTGGAACGCTACCCGGGCAGTGACTGGGTAGATATCGTTGGAATGGATAATTACGCAGATTTTGGCCGCGATGGCCATTATGATCTACCGGCAGCGGTCCATAAACTCAAAATCTTAAGTTCCTTTGCGGAAAAGAACGGTAAGATTGCCGCATTAACCGAAACAGGTCTGGAATCCATTCCCAATCCACAATGGTGGAACGATGTATTGCTGAAAGTGCTAAAAACAGCGGGCGTTAACATGGCCTATGTATTGGTATGGCGCAATGATAAGGAAAGTCCGACACACTATTATGCCCCTTTTCCCGGGCAGGCCAGTGCGGCAGACTTCCTAAAATTTTACCAGGATCCATTTACCTTATTCGAAAAAGATCTAAAACAACCCTATCAATAAGTCCAATAAACAAAGAGGGCTATTTGCGCATAAAATCAGATAAGATTTTTTTGCTTAACCTAAAAAAATGCTAGCCCCCGGATGTCAAGGGCTAGCATTTTTTTAAAACTTCAACACATAACTTTTCCCCACTTGTGTACGGATTGTTTTCACTTGATCCTTATACTTGAGTTTGCAGGTTCCTCCTTTCCGGGCAAGCAGTTTTACCTCTTTTAACTGCCCCTTGTCCCAAGTAAAAAGGTCGGACATAACGACTATTGCTTACAATACGATGAGCATTGAATGTGGTTTAAAAAAAGACTGGCCCCGCAAAATACCGGGCCAGTCTTCAGAACCATAGCGCTACACCAACTTTACCAGTTGATCAGTCGATTGTCGTCATCGGCTTTATCCCAGGATTCCTGCGGATCGTTGGTCGTGTTTGCCGCCGAACCTGCGGCGATGCCCTGCTCCAATATTACTTCCATTGTTTCAATACGTGGACTTATATAAATTTTTCGTTCTATATTTTTCATGATATGATCAATTTTTCATTGTTTTTACTAACGGACTTAATTCTAGCGGGAGTTATGGACAAGCAATCTTTTTTCTACCGCTTCCGGCGCCGACCATTTTCGTCGCTCCCTGTACTATCTGCGTAATTTTTACCGTATTGGATGTAGAGTTCCATGGCACGGTGTTGAAAGAACCCAGTGTCAGCTCCAACGGATATAATGCTCCGCCATTGCTTTTGCTGCCATACATGGATACCTCACCGGAGCGGCTTATGACCACGCGGATAACCGGATTGGCTGCAGTACCGGTCAAGCTGTAGACCTGGGGCACTGTGCCTCCTTCCGTATTGGTTCCACCATAAAGACTTCCGTCCGCAAAACGTACATTACGCGGTGCAATGGCAATGCCTGCCTCAAACTGAATCTCCTGTGTCGCCAATTTTTGGCCGTTTACTTCCATATTAAAGGAATTATCCAGTTGCTGAATATCAAACACAAATCCATAATCAGCACCGGGCGCAGTTAACTCTTTGGTCACTACATATCCGGCTGGCCGCGTCACTCCATCGACAATGGCACCTGATCCCGAAGCCGGATAGGTCCAGTTTAGATCAGCTCCGCCAGTCACTGGTTGTGTACAGGTTTTGAAGTTCAGGTTGAGGTTATACCGTTGGCCCGGTACGATGTTTAAACCTCCCACAGATACATTGTTTTTCGTTTCGCCATCAATGGTAATCGTTCCAAACTTAAAGACTCCGTTTGTTGCCCCCGGATGGATCAACAGTGTCGGTGTACTGGAGACCGTACGTAGGCCGGCACCCAATGTGGGGAATACAACATTAGCCGTCGTGGTAGATCCATTGTAGGTAATTGTACCGTCAGCCAGTTTTAGATTTGCGCCTGGATGTGTGGGGTCAATCGTCGTCGTTCCCAGATTGGTAATGGCCCCCGTCATTTCAGTCGCCATGCTCAGGTTGGTCGTGACTTCACTGTACTTATGTTTGAGGATCACATCCAGGTTGTTATCACCCGAGTGGACCGTTAGATCTTTCCTGAAATACATCAGATCGGCACTGACGTTGTCCAAGCTTGCATTGGCAAGATCTGCCTGTGCTGTTACCGCAGGAACTGTCGCGGTACTATTGACCGAATAAGCCACAAAAGTATAGGTCTGTTCTGCATCCAACGCGATCGCAGCCGTATTGTCGACTGAATTGGTATAGGTCTTTTCGGTCACATAATCACCTGCGGCGTTGTACACCACGACTTTATACTTGATGTTATCTGCCAATGGTGTCCGCTCTTCGGTCGCCGCAGCACGGCTACCGGACGATGCCCGCAACAGGCTGCCATTTGTCACGGACGGCTCGCTGGTCAATGTGGCTTCAAAAGAACTTGAATTTGTCAAGGGGATCACCACCGTCTGGGCGGACGCAGCGCTGCCACCCTTACCTGCTTTTTTGGTGGTGACGACAGGGTTTTCTACGCCGAGTAACTGAATACTCACGCTGGCTTTGCCGCTTGCCGCTACACTGTCCTTGCTTTCTTTACAGGAATAAATGGTTGTACAGGCTAAGGCTGCAAAGGACAACATTCCCACGCTGCCAATACTTCTAAATTTCGATTTCATGTTAATTAACATTGATTTGAGACTATTTACTTTTCTACTTATTCTATGCTTCAACCGTACGTAAAGAGATGTCCGGGAATTTGCGGCAAATCAACTACAAACAAATGCGATTATCAATTAACAGGTGGTCGGATAGCAAATTTTTGCTATGCTTTTAGAACCATATAACAAATTTTTGCTACGAAAACAACACGATAAATCAGCAGTAAATAAAAAAAGATGTCAATTAAATAGGTAACTTTGGATTCCTGAACTCAAAATGCGCTATGTTGACAAATGATTCACAACTTGCTGTTATCTTAGATGATCATGGTCTATTTGCCACATCTTTTTCCTTACTTTTAGAAAAGTACGGGCTCTTTCATTTTGTAAAATCATTTGACCGTAAGGATGACTTCCTGCGGTTTTTAGCATCATCAGGTACCCAAAAAATCTATATTTTTTTAGATTACTACCTATCAGAAGAAACTGGGCTTTCCCTCTTGCCTGAAATAGACCGGTTGAATAAAGATGCGAAGACGATTTTTTTGACCAGCGCGCTCTCCCCACTGCTTATTCAAACATTGAAAAATTATAATCCCGATGGAATTTTAAGTAAGTCCTGCAATCTTGACACCTTAAAATCATGCCTTGCTTCGGTCCGCTTAGATCAGCATTTTATTGATCCGTTTTTTGAAAAGCTGCTTGAAAACCATCAGTCCACCACGGTCAGATTTACGCCGCGCGAAATTGAACTTTTAAAACATTTCGCCCGTGGAGATAGCATTGCCAAAACAGCCGAAAAATTATTTTTGAGTTCCCACACCGTCGTGGCCCACAGAAGGAAAATGATGGCCAAGATAAACTGCCAGTCCATCACACAATTAATTACATTTGCCCGGGAACACGAAGTGATCTAAAATCTTGTATATGTCGTCCATCGATAGGCCGGTCCAGTTCAAATCGGAAAATGGATCCCTGCCCTTCCCGGCTCTCGATTAAAAGTTCACTGTGACTTAGTCCCAGATAATAACGACAGAGCTGCAGTCCGATACCATACCCTTTTTCATTTTTTGTTCCCCGGTGGCTGACAGGTTCAGTGACAGTGGATAAATTTTCCTGCACCCGTCGGGACATCCCCACCCCCGTATCAATGACACTAAACGTAATACGATTGTTCTGATCGTTTACCGCTGCCCTTAACGTGATCTGATTATCCGGTTTACAGAATTTGATCGCATTGTCAACCAGATTGCGAAGAATAATCATGACGACCTCGGCATCAGCCAACGCCTTCAGGCCCTCGTCACATTCCATCAGCAGTTTAATTTTCTTTTCCTCCAGACGTTTTATGTATATACCATGAATCTGCCGGAAAATATCCATGACATCAAATTCTCTTATGACCAGATCCGTTGCGTGCAGATGTTGATTGACCCAGAGCAGCAAGTTCTCAATTAGATTGATCGTGGAATCAAATTCCTCACTATTGGAGGAAAGTAATTTTTTAATTTCCTCCGGCGGCACAAGTCCATCCCTGATCAGCATGAGGATACGGTTTAAATTATTGATCGGAGCGCGCACATCATGCGTCACCAACGCTAAAAGAGACTTTTTGAAATTATCCGATTCTTCCAATAAGGCATGCTGCTCTTCAATAAATTCATTTGTATTGCGGAGCGCCTCGTTGGCTTTCCTTTTGTCTTTCACATTTTTCACCAACAGAACAGCAATGACCAACAACGAAACAATCAGCACGGTGGCCACCAGCAAAATGTAATTCCGTCTCAAAACTTTGGCACGATACAGGGATTCTAGCTCATTTTGTTGCTTTTTAAACTTAAATTCCTCTTCATTCCGTACCAGCTGTTCTTTGTTATCGGCACTATAGAGCGAGTCCGATGCGGATTTATATTCTTTATAAAAGAAAATTGCCCTGGATAGTTCCTTTTTTTTTTCCAGCATCGTACCAAGCCGGTTCGCAGCGCTTTGTATATAATACAACTGTTTATTCTGCTTGGCCAATTCATAACATAATTCTGAATAACGGATGCCCGCATCTACATGGTCCATACGCAGATAGCATGTGGCAAGATTGTCCAGCAATCTCAAATATTCGGTCTGCTCGCCCGTGGATTCAAGGGTGGCTTTGGCCTTCAGGTAGTAAGACAACGCATGATCCCAATCTTTCTTTTCCATATATAAAGACCCCAATGACTGGAGCGCGTTTCCGATGGCTTTGTAATTTTTATTTTTTTCAGCCAGGTTTAAAGATTGATCATACAGCTCTTTGGCATGTTTCAGATCATTTTTATGTAAATAGAGATGGCCGATATTTCCGAGAATAAATGTTGACCGGGAGGAGTCGCCCAATGACTCGTACAGCCTGAGACTCTCCCTATAGTATAAAATAGCCTTATCATCCTTGTGCTGATAATGGTAGACCATTCCCATATTATGAATAGCGTGCGCCTTTATCAAGGGCAAATGGTACCTATCGGCCAGTTCGATAGCCAGGTTTAACTGTTTGAGTGCCTCGGTATGGACACCCAGGGCAATATAAGGCATTGCCAGATTACTTAATATTTTGGCTTTCCGGCCATGGTCGTCCTCCTCCGTGGCAATCGATATGGCCTGATTATAATACGCAATGGCTTCACTGTACTTCCCCTTCTCATAGGCTCCGATCCCAAGATTTCGGAATGCATCTATTTTTCCGGTCCTGTATCTTATGCTGTCACTCAGCGCAAGCACTCTCCTGCCCAGTATCATGGTCGAATCCGGAGAACTGGACCAATGCGCATAAGCCTTCAAGTTGAGCCTATTCACTAATGCGGTATCCTGTAATCCAGCATCGGCATCACTTTTATGATCAGGAGAGAAACATGAAAAATTTAATACGATTAACATCAAGAGCGTTATTCTCCTGAATACATGACACTGTTTACCTTCCATTATAAATAGTAATATGAATGCTGTAATGCGTTTGGCCGACTTATTCCGCTCAAATTTAAGTCATTATTCCAACTTCATGAAATTATTTTATCCTAAAGTTGACTTGTTTTTAATATGCTGTCTTACGGACAGGCCCATTGAGCCCCATATCTTACCATATCAGTCATTTAACGTAAACTATTTTTTTTCAATATGTTAATCATAATAGTCAGCAACTTTAGACAGAAAGCCATTTACGCCAAGTGCCAATATGGAAAAACTCGTCAAATGAATTGGAAAGTAAAATCCCCGATTGCGCGGACAGTCCGCTATCCGGATGTAACGTACCGATAAAGCTGAAGAAATTGGTCTTTTTGTCGATATCGGAACGGAAGGATTTTTCGGGGATTTGAAAGTGAAGAGTAAAACTAACGGTACACAATAGCAAAAACAATAACCAAAAAATAAATTGTATCTTACCTAAAGTATTACTGTCCTACTGTTATGTCCAAAAAGAACGTCGAAAAGATCAGTCTATTAGTAGAGAAGATCAAAGACTGGAAAAGGTTTAATGATGAAGAACTATTTCAGTTAATAAAAGAGTTTGAGAAAATGCCAAGGTTAGAAGTGTCTGTATTTTATAATGACCTGTTTAACGACGCCAAATTGGTGGAAAACCTTTTGACTATTTATGATAAACATAGTAACAATACCAAGCTTGTTGTTCTTCTCATCTCTTCTATCGGAAATATGATGCAGCGATATCATCTACCCGAAACGAAGGCTATTTATGAATTTATGTTGAAAAATAACGATAGAAAAAATGTAGGTGCATATGTCGCTTTGTTTCTGCCCAGATTGACCTCTTTTGAGACATATAATAACAAATGGAAGTATATTATGGATGTCAAAAGGATGTCGCCAAAAAAGATTGCGGAAAGTGCTTTTGAAGTCTTAATAGATTTATACAAATCTAACATTCCGGCAGAATATAAGGTTGAGGCAAGCGATTATTTTAAAAAAAAAGCGCAAAAGTCCAATAATGAATATGGAAAGCAGTATTATTTAGATTTAGCCAGTAAAATTCAATAAACGTTCCAAGACACCAAACGATCCAACTGAGAATCGATAAAAATTTCGACTTTTACTCGGATTTCAGGGTAACGACTTTACTTATCAAACAGATTAGAAACAACATCATGAAAAAGCATCTGCAAACTGATAGTGAGGTTCAAAAATCAATCAACATCCTTAATACGGCGATCGAAAAACAGCGTGGAATGATTGCTTATTGCGACCCGTCGAATCTGATGCTATAACTAACCGCCAAATTATAAATATCTTTTGATATACTATTTCCATCAAGTATCTTTGCCGGCAAGTTAACCCTTTTATGAAACAATCGTATATCCTTTGGTTAGTATCATTGTGCTTTCTTTTTTCCTGTAAAAAAGTAGAAAAAGTCGTTGAAACAATCCCTGACACCAATCCCATTGGTATTGAAACATTGATGAATGACAATGCAAATGAGTCAACAATTACATTCTCTGGCCGCATATTATACCTGAATGATGAAAGCATTATTGATCATGGCTTTGTTGTTGAGTGCCAAAAATATTACGATACAAGAATAAAAGAACTAGTCTATTCGTTAGGCACAAAAGCAAAAACCGGAAAGATTACACATACCATCCAAACGCCGGACGAAATCCTAAATTCGAATTCCGTTAAATATTATTATTATATCAAGACAAATAAGGGTGTTTACAAAGGAGAATCAACGCATCTAACGTTTTATTGGTACGACATCGAATATAGAGATGATATTATCGCTTCTCCAGATGATAAAATCATCCTCAATGGAAATTTCGAAAAGGTAAAGGATAATTACACGCTGAATATTAATGCGGATAACAATAGACAGGAAATTCCTTTTACACTGGGTAAAGACCTTAAAACATTGGTGTTTCAGTTACCTGCTAATCTGACCCATGGCAGTCGTATAAGTTTTATCCTTCAAAATAAGGTACATCCGACTGGACTGTATCGAAATTCATTGTTAGCAACTGTGAAAGTGGTAGGCAAACTGAATGAACCGACCAACTACAATTTCATGTACAATGATAAAATTACGTTGACAGGTCCGGGGATGGGCCCTGCTCTGAAAGAAGCTTTCTATATCCTATTCGGCAACCGATCCTTTCCCTACGAACCCGAAATGAATCTAATAAACTTGACTTATGGACAACCCGCAGACAGGTATACCATAGGTTATTTCAATGGAAAAGATACCGTCATTTTTAAAGAAAAGATCCAGCTTAAACAGCCCGCCCCCTATGCGCTCTACTTTAATGACACTGAATTTCATCCTGGAAGTATAGGCAATTTCTCAGGAGTGGACTTTTCAACATTCGGGCAACAAGATCTCACAACCTATAAAGTAGGTAACAAAAATGCGTACGTCAGTTTCAATTGGACAGGTATACATCAACTGACTATCGGGGATCTTCCAGAAGGTGATTATGCTCTTTCGGCAAGCAGCCCTTTTTTTACATTTACGAGCCAAGCAAAGTTAAGAGTTAAAAAATTACAGGCGACAGGTATTGACCAAAGTAAAGGCTACTATGGAAACCTTGTCAGGATCAATGGCAACTTTAGGCGAAATATCCCTTACCAAGTTAGGTTAGGCAACCAAGCTGCAGAGCTTGTTTCGATACAAAATGGTCAGATCGGTATGGTTATACCTCCAATTGCCGCTGGAACATATCCCATTACTGTAGGGTATCGAGGAAGCGAAGGGAAAGAATACATGGACAAGACAAATCTGAATCTTGAAATCTTAGCTCCGGTTTTTTCGGATTTTTACCCCAAAAAGGGTAAAGCTGGTGATCAGATTACCATCGTAGGCAAAGGGATTTATTATGGTATGATCTATTTTGGAGGCCGACTGGTATGGCGGGAATCAGGTGAAGAGGAAATCAAATTTACCATTCCTCGGGATATTACCTATAAGGGAAAGATAGAAATCAATCTCCTTTTTGGTGATAAATGGATAAAGGGTAAGGAAACTTTTGAATTAATTTAAGATTTTAATAGAGATATGTTCCGCAATATAAAACAGTCTAAAATATTATTCTTTCTAATGGTATCCAGCCTCACGCTGCTCACTGTTGCGTGCAAGAAAGTTCAGGAGATAGAATATGTTCAATCTGCTGAAGAGAAAATTGTCGTTCGGACAGGACATATGGATGCATTGAGCAAAAAAAGCGTCACCTTATTTGGTCAGATAGATTCAATAGCAGATCAGAAAATACTCAGTTATGGTTTCGTGGTCAAAACCATTGATCAATATGCTATAGAACGGAAAGAACTGGAGATTGAAGTCGGTAAAAATATAGTAAGTCCCACGATCAAATTTACTTATCAACCTAATGAGCCCTTCGATCTAGATCTTAAATATGCCTACTGCTTTTATGTCAGAACTGAAAAAGGATATTACAAGGGCGAATTTAATTCATTTCAGATCGGTGGTTTTGCGATTGATCAGGTCAAAAAGGTAAAAGCAAAACCCGGTGACGAAATTCTTATCAATGGTGATTTTAAGTTGATAGACAAAAATTACAAATTTTTCTCCTACTTCGCTGATGCCAAATCAGACGCTAGCGAAAGCATGGAGACCTCCTACACATTGTCTCCAGACAAAAAATCTATTCGTTTTACGATTCCGAAAACGAACGGCTTATATCATGGACAGGAAATTAGCTTTTCGTTTAAACGTAGGGAGTATCCTTATGGCGACTTTTACTATAATATTGCTCAAGTAAATATTCTGGGGCAGCTGCTTCCACCTGTTAAAACAAGTTTTACACCTACGGCAGTGATGGAAATCAAGGGACTCAACGTCCCCGATTACCGCCATCCGAGCGATGATTTTAAAATTATATTGGGCGATCTACAGATTCCGTTCACGAGCGAATTACAATTTAGTCAGATAGAAAATCTTAAGGGATCCCGTTTCAAGTTCGGTTATACAAATGGGGTGGAAACGGTAATTTTCAAAGAGGAAATCATTTTTTATGTTCCGGATTTAACGAAGGTCAGTACCGAACAGTCTTTTGTCCATCCTGGAGCGAAATGCATGATCCAATGGCCAGGATTCTGGGATTTCCAATCGGGAATGTACTTTGACTATACTTTTGGAAATCTACCTGTAGAACCGAAGCAAACCGGAAATGAATCCTTCTATTTCGAAGTCGGCGATTTAAAAGAGGGCGTCTATTCATTTCAGTTCAAAGACAGATTTTATGATATCAGTCTACCCCAAAAGATTAAAGTCAAGAGCTTCGATTGGGTATCTAGTGATAAAACAAACGCATATGAAGGAGATCGGATTACCCTTTATGGTAACTTTTCAAAAGGGAATATGTACAGTCTACTGGGTAACAATAACATCTACTGGGATGCTATATGCGAGAAGGATGGAGAAGCCACTTTCACTTGGTTTCTGTCAAATTTCGGGTCCAATAAGATCAGTATAGGTTACCAAAACTCGGCGGGATCATATACATTGAGCAGCAAAAAACTCGAAATCAATCCCATGGGAATTTCATTGGATAACTTTGCTCCATCAAGTGGGTTACCTGGATCATTGATTCGTGTTAAAGGTAAGAGCATAAAATATGCACAAAAAATCCGTTTCGGTGACTTTGAAATTGTACCAATACCTGTTAGTGCTGATGAAATCATGTTTACGGCCCCCATGATGTCAAGCAAAGGAAAATTTAGAATATCAGCAGAGGCGGCAAACAAAATCTATCAATCCGATGGTTATTTTGAGCTCCTGTAGCTTATACGATTATTAAATCTAATACGAGCCCAATATGTCCCAATGTATTGGGCTCGTATTTACCTCCACTTCAGCCGATATAATACTGTCCGAAAACCCGGCCTTGTGCTCTTCTTTCCCTGACCTTCTAAAGCAACAGACGAGATCCTTTCCAGCGCCAAATTAGAAGCAATACGATAACTGTACATACCGGCCAAAAGTATGCTCCAGGTGTGAGCTTGTTACTGTTCCGTTGCTGTTTGACCTCCTTTTGTTTTCCCTGTTTACTTTTTGTGGTCAGATCCTGCATCTGTTTGTCAATATTCCTTTTCGACTCCTGTCCCAGTAAAATCCCCGACTGAGCGAGCAGCCCGCTATCCGGATGGAAGCGAAAAGCACTGTCCGTCCAAAAATACCAGCGGCGAGAAAGCGTATCCTGCCGGAAGGTATACAGCCGTTGGCGCAGTTCGGTATGCTGCCAGTCTATTTCAACTTCTTCTCGTTTATCGCGCTTTTTATGCTCATATAGCTTGCAGGAAATCAGGATAAGCAGCCCAATAGAGACACATAAAATTTTGATTCGCTTTATTTCCATAATCACCATCCTTTCAATCCAGCCAATTTGAAAACGCGTAAATAGCCGATACAGCGCGTCGCTTGGATACGACCCGATCCGCCACGTTTCCCTCCACGGTCAGTATCCAGTTCCGCTCGATCTTTCGAACGATGCCCACATGGTCAATACGTGCGAGCTGCCTATTGTAGATCCCAAAGAGGTCCGCTGGCCGGATAGCATCCTGCTGTATCTGCCGCTGACTATAACGTCGGGCCTTCGGAAATAGGGCCGGACTCCAAGCATTGCGCGGTACCGAACGGCCTGCTTTGCCGTAACACCATGAGACAAATGCCGCACACCAAGCATAGCCTTTTCCGAGGCCGGTATAAGCAAGGTATTCCTCGACACGCTTACCATCATTGTGGCCCGTTGCTTCGCTGACTCCGATCTCCTGAATAGCAATATTCACAATGTTTTCGCGAAAATTTTCTGTTCGATCCGCATGCCCAGGTCTGGCCCCCATAGCCATAGATCTGGGTTGATCTTCTGCCACTTCTCGCTCTATAGCAGAATTGCCAATACCGCCAAGAAAAAGAACAGCGACAAAAAGAACACCGAAAAATAAAGAATACATTGTTGCCATGATGTCAATTGATTAAAGTGATAAGAAATATCCTGACGAAAGAACTTAAAAGGCTGCCAAAGAATTTCTTGTAGCCAGTAGCAGCAGTAGATTGCGAGCAACCCCGCCAAAATTCCGAATAGCAGCACGGACAATATGCCAATATCCAATACACCCGCAGTCGGATCTATTGCCTGGAGCAAAAGACCTGCTGAAATAAAAAATACAAGCAGACCAGCCAGCACAATGCCGAGCAGCTGTCTATTTGTTAGCGGCCAATAGATATCCTCGATATCGGAGGCCAGTTGTTTTTGTATTATTTTCATTGATTATTTAAATAAGTTCATCTATAATTCTATGGCTAGCAGCTATTCAAATAGCCCTAAGTATTGACTATTGGAAAAATTGGTTTTGTCCCTATCATGTACAATCAGGTACAGATGTACCGGCAGTTCTTCCATTCCTTCCGGTAGTTCCATTTGTAGTTTCCCCTGATGCCGAAGCACTGGTTCTTCATTGATCGCCGCCAGTTCATGCATTATAGCATAAGCACATAGAATAATACTGTCATCCCATTCATCGCATCTGACCTTGTCCGTTACCGGATCCCAAGCGAGCAGAATAGCTGCTCCCAGACGCTCAACGGAATAGACCCTCAGAGGAGTCTTCACGCCAGCACTCAGTTTCGCTTTTGCAGGGTCAACTTCAATATTGGGGTACGTACCGACCATGGCCCCCTGTAATATTGCGGACATCGCCCTGCCGATAGGCGTCTTTCTATTTTTATTCTTTCGCGATGTATAACCCATCTGTAGGATATAATTCACTGGGTTGAGAAATTTTCTTGCTTTGGTGAATTTCATGCGAACGGTTTCTGTTCCATTCGCAACAAAAGCCCTTCTTTCCTTTTGTTTCGTTAGTATTTTCATTTTATATATTATTAGTCCCTTTTTATACAAGCTTAAATCATCACAATGTATTATAGTATGACCGGTACCTGGTACCGGCCATAACCTATCGTTTTTTAAACCAGGTCTAACTCACCTAAATAGTTTGTCCGACTGATTCGCTTGTTCTTTCGATCCGCAAAGAAGAGCCACAGCTGTCCTTTACCGCCTAAAAAGTGTTCTGGCAGTTCGATATCTACCGTTCCCAAGCCCCGCGTTGGAGGCTCGGGAGCCGTCAGGAATTCGTCCAGCTCCGGATGGTAGAGTAAGATGTAAACATTATCGTCCAATTGCCCCTTTTGAATAGCAATCGCCTTATTTGTCCAGCTGATCATCAACATTCCAGCAGCGACCTCCGCTTTCACCTTACCGCCGGGCTGCAGACTTCCCTGCGAAATTTGTACCTTAGCATAATCAAGCATAAAGTTGGGGTACGTACCCACCACAGCAGTCTTGATATTGGCCTGCAACGCTGCATTTGTCGGCGTCATCGTATCCGCATTGATCTGCGAAAAACCTACCTGCACAAAAGGTGCGATAGGCATAATAAATTTGGCAATGGTATAGAAGCGCGCCTGCTGTATCAGTTGCTCTTCTGTTGCGGGCTTGTTGCTCTTTTTTGAAAGCCCACGGATATAATCAATGCTTTTCCAGCTAGCTCCTATTACGGATCCAGCCTTACCGCTAAATCCACCATTTGCACCTTTTCTAATTGTTCCCATGTTATTATTTTTTAAAAGTTTAACACATGTAAAAACTTGATTTATACCGGTATATCATGCTTTACAGCAACAAACATAAAATCGATAATTGGCAAATTCAAGGTAGGAAATCGGATAGTCCGATCGCTGTCCTGGCCCTATTTTCCAAGGGATTCACAGCGCGTACAATTGTCCGTTTACTGTCCGGGGCAAAAAGATCTTTGTAACCTTGTCCATCAGGCATCATCCCGATGTTGCTTCAATCCCGCTTCGGGATTGGCCCGTATCAGGTTTGGCATTTCTATCCGGCCTGTCTACTTATTCCCTACTGTTTTCCTACTCTTTTAGTAGGGAATTAGTGGAGGATATGTAGCGGAATATCGCAGTGATTGCGAATATGGTATGAAGCAGAAGCGAAGAAGCTTTGAATGAGTGCCGAAAATTGAAAGAAGAAAGCTGTTCAAAAAATCGAAACAAAACGAAAGAAGAAAATAGAAAGTTCGGATTCTAGGGAAATCAATCCGGGAGGTGGTGATATTTCTTTTTAAAGTCCACCATATCTGCATGCAAAAAATATTTGCCGGTATGGTCTTTTTTGAATGGGAGTATTAAGCCCTGTTTTTCACAGCGGTATAGTGTTTTTGAAACAATGCCCACATAGCGGCATACTTCTTTGCTATGCACCAGCACCAGCGGTGGATCGGGCAGTTTTCGGAGAATCAACGTTTTAATCTGCTCGGATGAATCCGTGATCCTGTCAACAAGATACCTGAATGCGTCGTGTAAGCAGGGCTGCCGACATTCTTTTGGCTTTGCAGAAATGTCAAAACAGCCTTCACAATGTATAAATTTATTCATAGATTGGGATTTAGGATCAATCGCCCTCCCCTTCCATTGTTGGAAAACCAATTGATCGGGTTTATAATAATTGAAGATTTTCATACCGGCACAAGGTACATTATCACGTTTATTCATGAATTTTAAGGATTTTATTTCGGTATTGCATAGCCTGTTCAGAAAGTAAATTGAGAAATGTGCTTTTGAGCCTATTTGAGCTTTTGACTATCAGATTAGACCGCCTTAAAATTGCGTGAAATGCCAGCTTCAGAAAGGACAGGATTTCCGTATGGGTGGTGCTGACATTTTGCAGCATAAATAAGGTAAAAAATGCTTTTGTAGGCTTATTCCCCACTCCTATCAGTGTAATCCCCTCGCGCATGACCGATTCATAATCATAGAGTTCGATCCATGCTCCTTTTATTTTTTTACCTTCCAGAATGATGGGATTGAGGTATTTCACGAGCTCATCGACCTCCGCCAACAATCCTTCAACAGTCTTTTGCTGCTCAAACTTACCATATACATTGCACTCATGAATGAGCCGCAGCAGTTTTTCAAAAGTATGCCTATCCCAGATTTCTTCACTGTCAATGGCAGCATAGCTTTCAAATATGGTTCGAAAGCGTGATGATAAGTCAAAGCGCTTTATTTTTCTCAGAAACTCTTCAAAGGTGAGTTTTTCGTCCACAATATGATGATAGTACATAAAGATCTTAAAAAAGGCCAGTCGCTCAAACCCCACCAGATGAAATAGCGGCACTTCGGAGCATACCATTTTTATCCAGGGACTATCCTTGCTGGCCAAGATTTCCATTTCCTCGCACAGCGCGTCGATATATTGTTGAAGGTCGGTGAATTCGAGGCGCAATAAGGGCATATAATTGGAGTCGATTGACAATACAGTTTGTGGTGCCCGGCCCGGTGATTTTTCAAGTCTGCCTTCTGCTGCGGCTTGCTGTTGCAGCTGTAGTTCGATATCGTACAAACGGATATCGAAATGGCGGGCAAGCCGGTAAAATTCGGGACCAGTCAAATATGTAGTCCCCCTTTGCCGATTGCGCAGCGAACGTTTTTCGACGCAAAGCAATTCCATCATTTCCGCTGTCGTTCGTTCAGGATCTTTTATTTTTTCTTCGATAATCTGAAACAGAGCAAGTTGTATATCAATATCGGGCTGCATAAATTGGATAACGCTAAAGTTAATTATTTAAAATAATAAACTTTAAATATATTACAAACCTTAATTAATTAAAAATAAAACTCGACATGAAACAGTTATTTTACCAAACGGTTTATCTAACGGTAAAATTTTTACCGATAAGCAACAAAAAGGTTAATCTTTTGCTAATCCATTTTGAATGTACTTTTTATTTTGTCTACCAGCGTAGGTTCTATCTGGTAATAGCTTGCAGGCTTATGCTGACAGCGGTAAGAATAAAGTTTACTTTGAACACTTTTTCTGTTGATCTTTTCAAACAGCTCTTCGAGGGCAGGAGATATAATAATATAGTGCTTTTCCAGATCAAATAACATAATATGGTCAGCACGAATATACAGCGTGCTGTTGATCTGTATAAAAATTCCTTCAAAAATAGTATCAATTGGTTCATCGTCATCAGCTGCAAAAGGGATCGCATAACCTTCGTTAATGATAACATAATCAAAACCTTCCCCATATATAAACGCGAAAAAGTCCACATCTAAAACCTCGCTATCTGGATCAGTAGATTTAATTTTGTCTGTATCAGCAAATGTATTGGCAAGCTTTTGTGCTTCGTCTAATAACCTTTTTTCTTCAACATCTTTTGACCTAGTTTTTTTAGTTGGATTTTTAGACTCAGCACTCAAAATTGCAAGCATTCGTTTTTGATATCCTTTGAAGAAGATCAATACCAAATAGCCAATTATTACTGCGGATAAGTAATATTTTAAATCGGCCTGTTGATAAAAGGCCAGGATTTCTGATTCGTCCCTCGACATAGGCACTACATCTAAAGCTTCGTCCAGTGCGCTGCTATTCCGTCTTGCATTAAAGATGGCATATCCGAAAAGTAAGTTGGTTAACGTGAAAGGTAAGACCGACCATAATACCAGATTATGGGGAGGTCTATATTTAAAATCTGATTGCACGAAGAGCATAACAACAGAAAGCCAAAACACATAAAAAGTCGCCGACGATAGAGACCAGATAATTCGGTCTACAATCATTTTATCATAAAGCTGCTCGGGTAAAGACCGGAGCGCAGGGATATAGGCCGCAAAATTACAGATAGCCACCACAAAAATACCGGCAACAATGCAAATAACATAATCATACCACCTAGGCTTACTTTTCGTCTTAATCATAACTGAGCAAATAATTGACTGTAAATATATTAATTAAACAGGTTCAACATAGGTAATATATTTACCTTAACGCAGATTCTCAAGTAAAACAATTACCTTTTGAATGAACCTCTTAGGACCTAAATTTACTTTATTCGAAATTCATTCTAGTTGAATACCGAAAACATATATAAACCTTATGAGCAATGGCCTACTATTGAATATGCTATGCCATGCTAAAATAACGATTTAACCAAATGGGAACATACTATTCAGGAAACGATTCGCTTGTGACATTTTACAGCTATTGGGAAAAATTATATCCCGACCTTGAAGATTTCCATAAGCGCTGGCTATTGAAAAATGGTGAGATTATACCGATGAAAAGAGGTCAGATCCTATCGGAAATGCCGCATATGCAATCCGCGCTCTACATTGTATTAGTAGGCATATTGGCCAAAGAGCGTTATTGCCCTGATCGGGATGAACAACTGATCATGACCGTAGCCCTACCCCATATGGGATTCTTTACGACCATGCATTTTTTTAGCAAAAGTCCTGCTTTGGGTGATATAGTTTGTTTAAAATCGGGGCTAGTCTTAAAGATCCCATATAAAGCCATAGGCCCCTATCGTAATCAGGAAAAAGCTATCGACACGTTGATTGATCTCTTGGTCAATAAGAAAAAATACCAGCTTGACCATCTCCGGGTAATGGATTCATTGCTTATATCCACGGATCGTTATTTCTATTTCGCGGATCACCTACCGCAGCTCTACAATACGCTCAGTCAAACCGAGCAAGCTCGACTATTACGTATGTCCGTGCGAACTATCCGGCGGGCAAAACGACTATATGTACGACGAAAGTGATTTTTAGGCCACTTGGTGTCCTCGTTTCGGCCAAAACCTCTGTAATATCTTTGAATTAACGAAAGAAGAAAAAATACAGAGGATTAAATTACAGTAATGAAGCAACAACAGTCAAACGGCAAAGGACAGACCAACAGGCATATCTCGGAGATGAGCCCGATCTGCTCGACGGTGAGCAATCCGAAGCAGGGCCATCCAGCATTGCTGCAGGAGAATGTCAGGGTCATGGCAGGGGATCATCGAATCCCGCTGGGAAATTGTTGTTGTGCCGGGCCGGTCAGAGATCGACACGGCCGTAGATATACGACTTTCCCGCATAGGCGGTAGAGGAAGAATTGGTCTGGCAGAATAAGGAGTCCCAGCGCCAGACCAAAGAATTCGCTATGTGCGGACTCGGGGCCAATGTGCTGTCCAACTTTTTTGACCGATATGAACAGCGACATTGTGATCAATTCATAAATCTAAGTTAGGCAATTTAAATCATACAATTATGGCATGGTTTCAATTACTTGCTAATGGAGATGCAACAGATCCAAACGACTACAATCAAGTGACTTCACCCGGCTGTAGTGGTGCGAATCATATCTGTGCAATTCAGACAAGTCCAGATGTAAACAACAAGCCTGTATTCACTACTTCCCTAAGGAACGAGATGATTACAGCGTTGAATACAAACTCCAGTAGCACAAACGTTCAGTTAAGAACAAATCCGTAAATAAGGTATTGCACCTTATTTCAAAGGGCGCTCATAAGGCGCCCTTTCTGAAAATCAAATGTTTCACTTTTAAATCTAAAAATTATGCCTTGGTTTCAATTAGTAGCTGGTGGTGATCCTGCAGATCCCAACGACTGGATTATAACGGGTACACCGTCCTGTACGGATGTTGGATACATCTGCGCAATTCAGACAAGTGCAAATGCAAACAATAAGCCTGTATTCACTACTACACTGAGAAATGAAATGATTCATGCACTCAATACGCAAATGAATACGGCAAATGTTCACTTACGGTCGATTCCTTAATTATTCCGAAAATCAATCAAGGGTAGGAATTATCCTTGATTAATGCCCTCTTTCCTTAATGATCATAACCTCGATCACCTTCTTTTCACGGACTGCTTCCAAGCCGTAATAAAGTATCTGTTCATTTAGTTTTTCCAAGGAGCTATAATCTGGGATCTCTATAATTTCTTTAAAGCCCGATTCATCAAATGCTGGTGGATAGAGTTCGCTTACATCGAGTAAAAAAGCAAGATTATCTGCACCTTCCACTCGCCGACCATCCGTTGGCTTAACAGCATTTTCCTGTGATTTATCGGTCTTTCTAATAATGATTACGTCTTTTTCTTTCTTTTCAATAGATGCACTTACCCCCAGAAATGAAACAAGGTCGTTCATCACCAATTTTGCCATCTCCTTTTTAGACAAAGTATCCTGACTAAAACGTTGATAGCAGATCGCATATTTCGTATCCCATATCCTTGGTCCGATCGTGTTAGACTGATACTCATACATGGATGGATCCTTCACGTTCCATTCTACTCTACCCGGAATCCAGAGAAAATTTGGCGGGTCAATGAAATTATATAGTCGCTTAAAGGCATTAAAAATACTGGTATTGATCAAGCTCGTCACATACATGCCCGTTACCGAATCCTTTTCGATTGGTAGTCCGCCCTTAAACTGCAGATCGTCTCGATATCCTGTGATCAGGACCTTTCCCTTCAGGTTAGCATCGGCCGAATCATGTATCACTGTCTTGGTATTAAAATCATCCTTTACCGGGATATCCAATTTTTCGTTCGCAATAAGTTCATCGATAAACTTTGGCTTGATATAATCCGGATAGGTAATAGCTTTTACCTTACCCTTATAAATAAACACCGTGTGTGGTACCCCCTGATACGGAAAATATTTTTTTAATAGCGAGTCCGACACAATGGTGGGCAAATACGCATTTTTCTCTTTGAGGTATTTATTCTTTTTATAAAATTCCGTGATCAGCTCTTTGGACTGCCAAGTCACCGCAAAGATCTGGGCTTTGTCCCCCACTTCCTTTTGCACTTCCTTGACATGGGGCATCAGCTGGATACAGGTAGCACAGCTGGTATCCCAAAAATCCAGGATCAATACCTTGTCTTTATAGTCATCCAGGTCGACCTTTGTCCCTGAGAAATTCAGTATTTCCATGGCAGGCATATCCGGTACCGCAGCGCTAATTTTCAACTGGTTACTTAAATCTACATTTGCATTATGTTGACCAAAGCTAATCTGAAAGGCTATCAATAAACCTAATGTCATTATTAATTTTCTCATCTTTCTATTTGTATATATTATCGTTTATTCTGTTGAATTGTTGGATTTAGGTCTACTACTGCACGTGGGATTAAAAAAGCATATTTAGGACTCCCGACCACAAGCTGATAATTCATCCCATTGACCTCGCGCCTAGGAACGACCTGTGTTACACCTGTTTGATTCAATCGTTTCGTGTCGGCCCAGCGTCTTCCCCTAAATACCAGTTCGCGTCGTCGTTCTTTCAATATCTCGGATAGCAGCATATCATTCCCCCAATCGACGGGCACGAATTTCCCCTGTGCAAACCTGTTCTTGCGCAGCAGGTTGATATCAGCCAGAGCATCCGTGTGTTTGCTCAACCGGGCTTCAGCCTCCGCACGGATCAGTAACATCTCACTGGAAGTAAAGCCTATGAATGCTCCAATAGCGCTCTGGTCGTAATTGGTCTTGTAACCATAGGTTCCGGGATCAAAATCATTGTGTTGAAAGTAGGCCAGTTTACGCAGGTCAGTATTCGCATAAAGCGCCATCAAGTCCGGATTTATCCGCGCGGCATAAGGTGTTAATGTTTCCGAATAAAATGTTTGCGCCGTAAATATGATCTCCGCATTGTTCTTGGGGATACTCATTTCATCGTATATATCCAGTGTATTGTAGTCTAACAAATTTGGCTGTGCTTTCCATGCAGAATCTGCATAGCGAAAAGCACCCGCGTAGTCCTGCATATCAAGATACAGTCGTGCCAGTCCGGCATAGGCAGCCGTTTTATTGGGTCTGCTCCGAGCAATAGCCGTTAGCGGCAGCTTATCTGCGGCCATCTGATAGTCCGACACAATCTGCTGATAGGTATCCAATAGGCTTGCCCTTCCCTTGGGCAACTCAAGATCCGGTGTAAATTTCAGGGGTAGCCCCAGTTCCGCAGCAGCCGTATTTTTATTAAAGGGCAGACAATAGAGCTCGAGCAACTGCTGATAGGCAAAAGCCCGAAAGAAATGAGCGTTACCCACAATCTCCTTTGCTTGCTCGCTCTTCTTCTCCTGCGCCGAAAGTGCATCCACTACACTTAATATCTGGTTTGCATAGAAAACCGCCTTATAGGGCCCTTGCCATGCAGCGGCATTGATCGTGGGCTCATCCGACCAGATGTAGGCATTGCGCTCATCCGGATCCGATATGGAACTCCAGTCTTCGCCATTCAGGTAAAACTCTTCCCCTGCGATTAGATTTGCTGCTGCAAAACTGCTGTTAAGTACAGCATATTCATTCAACAAGAGTTCGCAGTCAGCAAGCGTACTCGGAATGTCCATTTTCCGATCAGGCTTGAGCTCTAGAAAATCTGAGCAGGAGGCCATTAATAGGCCTATGGTAAGTATGATATAAGTTTTCATATAATCGTGTTAAAAAGAAAAACTAAGTCCTAATGATCCGGCAAAGGGGTCGGGTGGATTATTCCCAAATTCCGGGTCTATTCCCAATTTGTTTGCCCGCCATATGGACATGATATTGGCCGCGTAGGCATACACCCGCAGATCTTTTAGCCAGCGGTTTTTGGGTGAATAGCCGATCTGAATATCGCGCCATTTGATCTGATCTGCCGGCGACACCAGGGCGGCAGAATACATATAGAAATTCGCCTCCTGCGCATTGGCCGGATAGGTAAACACAGGTACATCCGTTATTTTTTCGTCCCCGGGTTTCTGCCATCGCCTGGCATAGTCAGCATGCCCTACATTGTTGGCCACCAAGGTGGAATAGTTAATAGACTTGCGCATAAACTTGTGCCCCAACTGAAAGCTTATATTGAACGAACAGTCCCAGTTTTTGTAGGTAAAGCTATTCCGCAATGATCCAAAGTAAAGCGGTAGTGCCGAACCTGAATTCTGCATATCCGCCAGCAATGTGCCATTTACGATGGACGTATAATTGGTGGAAATCTCTCCGTTTTCATAACCCCGCGGCTTGCCCGTCTGTGGATCCAGTCCTGCCCATTTGTAACTGATGATGCTATTGAGGTCAGCCCCTTCGATCGGTGTGACATTCATGGAATACGCCCCCGAGCGGTAGTAGCGTCCAAGCTGATCAGCCAGATACGATTTTGTCACCTTGGTCCGGTTATAGGAAAAAGCAAGATCCGAGCGCCATGAAAAATCTGTGGTACTGATATTGACTGAATGGATAGAAAGATCTATCCCTTTGGCTTTGAGATTGGCACTGTTCACATTGAGCGAAGCAAAACCTGTAGTTGGGTCTATCTGCGTAGCCGAAATCAGATCTTTTGGCGTTTTGATATAAAATTCTGCCGAACCACTCAGGCGGCCACTCTTAAGCCCAAAATCCATCCCTAAGTTGAACATCCCTACCGTCTCCCATCTCAGATCAGGATTTGGCGGGCTTTGCATACTTGCATAGGGCAATCCCGTCAAAAAGTGATTTTGGGTAGACCGTAACATAATCGGATAAGCGGATGTGGCATTGTTTACATTCCCATTTTTACCATAGGTCATGCGCAACTTGAGTGTAGAAAAGGGGCCATCGGTCAAAAAGCTTTCATTGGAAAGTAACCAGGCCGCACCTATCGACCAAAATGGCTTACCCCGGTCGTTGGCACTGACGCCAAACAAGTTGGAGGCATCCTTGCGCATGCTGGAATTAAAAATATACCGTTGTTTAAAGGTATAAGAAGCATTGGCAAAGTAAGATGTAAAGCGATTGGTTACCTCAGCTAACTGCGGGTAATTATTGATTTTACGGACACCGAGGATCCCATTGAGATAAGGGTGATCATGCACAAGATCCGCTTCCTGATAGGACAGCGTCGTAGGGTCGTAGCCAAAGAATACCGATGAGTGGGCTGTCGAATGATCCTGGCGCATCTCGCCGCCCAGCAGTACATTAACTTCGTGGGCGTCCGTAAATTTACGGTTGTAGTCCAGCTGCACCCTTCCCTGCTGTGCATCACTGCTACCATTTAAGATATAGAGGTAGTCGCCGACCGGATAGTTCCATGTGACGGCCTGCTTGTCCCATGATGCAAAATAGTTGATCTCATCGCGTTGATGCATACTGCCTATCCCCCGCCAATTTTCTTGTTTGGTATCTGCTTTTCTAAAATTATAGAGCAGCGAAAGCCTTAGCTCGGGCAGTATCTGGTAATTTGCCCCAAATGAAAACATGATCTCCTTTGTATTATCCTTGATCTGTGTTTCGTACAGTTCGGCAAGGGGCCTGTAATTCCAGTCGAGCAGTCTTCCGCCAGCCACGGTATCCCTAAAGTCGCGGCTCATTCCCACAGTCTCTATCTCTAGTGGATTACCGTTTTCATCTGCCAGGCGCATATAGGGATAGTTGCCATAGCCCGCTCCCATTTCATTGTATTTGATCGGTACCATAGCATCCTTGGTGGTATATTGTGTGTACTGTGTGCTCAGGTTGAGCTCAAGGCGATTAATGGGTCTGTACGCCGTCTGATTACGGAAAGACAGTCTATCGGACGAATTGGTAACCACCGTCCCTCGATTTTTATCAAAGCCCGCCGAGAAAATATTGTTCAGTTTTTGTCCACCACCTGCCAGCTGCACATTATACTGCTGTTTTACGGCTTTGCGATAGATGTACTTAGAAAAATCATCCCGCATATCTATCGACCGCAGCGCATTTATTTTATCGGTCAGCTGAGCATCCGTCAACTTGCCTTCCTGACGATCTTTGAGCAGTTGCACCACAGGGGTCATTGTATACATCCGGTCATACATGCGGCTGTTGTAAAATCCCTTTTCAAAAAGCATCAGCTCCACATCAATGAAATCCGAGGTACTCATCTGCGGGAAATAGTAGAGGTCAGGTTTATTTTCAACGGTGGTATTTGCATTGACAGATACCCTAAAAGTTTCATTTCGTTTTGCTTTCTTGGTTGTGATGATAATCACACCATTTCCCGACTGGGCACCCCAAATGGATGAGGCAGAAGCATCTTTTAAAATAGAGATGTTTTCAATATCATTGGGGTTGATGTTATTGAAATTACCGCTATAAGGAAACCCGTCTACTACGATCAGAGGCCAGATGTTAGAGCTGATCGAGCTCCGCCCCCTTACATTGATATTGGGAAATTTACCCCGGTTCTCATCGAGCATTTTTACCGTCGAGATGCTGGGCACTACATCTTCCAACCGCGAGATAAAATCCATAGATACCTTGCGATTCAGCAGCTTATTATCTACAAACTCAAAACTACCCGCAGCCCTTTCCTTGGGAATCTGCTGTAATCCGGTACTCACCACTTCCACCTCATCCAAGGTATTCTCTTTGAGAAAAAGGGTGATGCTGAGCTTGATATCTACTTGATAATCGACTAATTGGTCGTTATAGCCGATATGAGAAAGTGCTACCGCTCCTTTACGGTTTGTAACCGGAATTGTAAAATTCCCATTTTTATCAGTTTTAGCGTTACCTTTTTCGCCCGGTATGCGTATAGATACGCCGACTAAAGGTTCCCCATCGAGGGATGATACCACCGTACCACGTAATAGTTCCTGTTTCAACCCATCGGCCCCGCTGTCCTTGCGGGGCGTCTGAGCTGATAAACTAAACATATGAAATACAGCAATGCATGTCAGGAGCATTGATGTATTCTTCAATGCCTTAAAAGAAAAATATAAACATTGAAAAACTAAAGTTGCAATCAAGAGCAGTAAGTGCTTCGATACCTGCGTATATTTAAAATAATTTAGATTTGATAGAATAGAAAGTACCCTTCCACCCCTATAAAAATTTATCATTTTTTAAGGTATTAATGGTGGTTCAAGCAGCTTCTATCCCTCTGTTGAATTGTTTATTAAACAATACCGAGTCCGAGACAAGCTCAAACCACCGAATAAAAAATAAAATTATCTGTACTTCTAGTGCGGTGAAAAATTTCTATAACAAGGTCAATAACATAATGGTCGCTACGCGCACTAGTAAAAATCGGAAGCCGATATATGGATAATCTTTTGGTTTGATATGTAACATATCCCCGAAGTGATCCTCAACCTATAAAAGCTATTCTGGAGGGCATTTTTTTAGAATCAATGAATCTTTAAAAAATGTCCTCTTGATATATGATAAATAGAAAAGGAACCTCCCTTGCTCAATGGTTGAGCGTGAGAAACTACGCATCCATATCCTTAAATAAATAAGGGAGGTCCTTTCTACGTATTTTTTGTGTTTTACTAAGTTTATAATTCTCATTCATCTTTAGTTTTCAGTTTCTCACGCTGTAACCAATGAATGACAGTACAAATATAAAAAACAGATTAAAACCAAACAAATTTGTTTGGTAAAATATTTCTTATTATCCTTTGATTAGCTTACATGGATGATAAGGAAATAAAATTTAGAAAATTACTAGGGGCACGTATTCAAGAAGTGAGACAAGAAAAAGAGCTAACACAACCTCAATTGGCTGCATTGATTGGGTTTAAAGATTATCAAGCAATAGGGCGAATTGAGAATGGCCGTGTGACACCATCAATATATATTATCCATCAGATTGCCCAAGCCCTAGACGTTCAGATTGATGATCTCTGTAACTTTAAATAATCTTACAAAGAATTGATTTTTTGTTGACACAAATTAATTACAATGGCTTCTAATTTCTCAACCTTATTAATTAATTTTTTCAAATCTTGGGGATCGATGTAATAATCATCCTGATAACGAGCATCCAAATAAGCCTTATTCAGAACATCAAACAATCTATATTCTTCACTATCGTCAATAGGATATTTAAAGATTTGATTTAGGTTTTCATCAATATGCTTCGAGTATTTCCTATATACCTTTAGTTTATGAGTTTTGGGTTTATATCCGGTATACACTAACAGCAGTCCGCCATAAAGTTTCTCGGCTGCCTGATTTAAGTTAAATATGACTTCATTAAGAGGAAATCCCTTCACTAATGCATTTTCTAATATCACTTTGGTATGGTCTAAAAACCTTATTCCGCTATTTACCCATTTCTCATAGCTTCGAAGCGCAACTTCCTTCTCTTCATCTCTACTCAAAGGCTTAGAGTCTGAAAAGATAAATTCTCCGGAATCTAAAAGAACAATCCCGTCTTTGATGATATCCCTAAAAAAGTATTGTCCCATCTCTAGCCCTTTGTTTACATAGTTAAAACTATGTACAATAGGACTTACATCATTCTTATATTTTAGCGTCCGATTTTCAATCTTACTAGCTATGTCGTGCTCTTTTTCCTTGTCGCCATTAGGTATCACCACCAGAATATCATAATCACTGATGTAGGAATACGTCGCTCCCCTCTCTTCATATTCATCTTCTACCCACTTATCAGACGCGTGACTACCAAATAAGATAACCTTAGCCGGATTTACCACTTCACAGATGACCTTTACGATTTCAGCTAATTCGTCCTGTTTATGTCGAGGTAAATGGGGAAGTTGGTTCATAAGGTAAATTTACGAAAATTATGACAGAATTGCTCCCGAAGGAGTAAGGAACATTCCTATAAGCGTAATAATCAAACAAATTATTACCAGTATACTTAGAAACACATATTGAATCCCACCATTTTTATAAGTCAATGCCAGAGATTGAAGAGCCGCAATAGCTAAACTTACGAACATGAGCCAGTTCCATATGGCTATAATAGTAGATGCTAGACCAACATTATCAACAAAACCATAAATCATATTCGTTCTAAACGTAAGTGTTATAAGAAATAAAAATATTCCGAAAAGAAGGTTATACGTATAAAATGTATTTGGTTTTTCAATCATGTTTGGTATTTCATTTTAGCACTGACTCTATTTTTATACAATAGGGTATGATTATAAATCTCAACATTTCTACTTGTTGATATTTTAGTTTCCTATAGTGCCGCCAATAAATCGTAATCACTAATATAGGTATAGGTCGTTCCTTTATCTACATACTCATCCTCTACCCACTTACCAGTGGCTTGACTTCCAAACAAAATTACCTAAGCCGGATTGGTTATCTCATAGATGCTCTTCACGATTTCAGCTAATTCATCGTGTTTTGCGTTGGGTAAATGGGATAGTTGGTTCATAGGATAAAAGTAATAAATTCCACTTTAGCATTAAAATAACTCAAGTCCTTGTTCGATTGCTACAATTTTTTTTCGAAAAAAAGATAATTCAAAACTGACTTTATTGGATAACACCCAATAATTGTCTCATTTCATTTTCAATAATCTTCATACGAGGTTCCAAATCCAAAATTCTTTCTGAGTTTTCCTTCATTACATTAAGCTTATCATCCCCAAAGCCTTCGAAATTAAATCTTTTTTTAAAAGCATATTCGATAACGTTTTTATGTATTTCATCTGCTAGAGTACGAATATTAGACGACAGCCCCTCATCAAAAATAAGTCGATTTGGTGAATACAGTTTCCAGAAAGTAAGATATTCCTTTTCAAAATCATCCAACTGTGCTTTTTCAAACTTCTCAAGAGTTTGATCTAGGGGCACTGATTTGACATACGAAACATAATTTTTCCCCATACCTATAATATATTCACAAGAACACCAAACAGCTCATTACAAAGTTTAAATCGTTCACTATTTAAAGAATTAAACAAAATACTATGTTCAGTCAACTGCCTCTCCAATTCGGATTGAAACTTTTGTTTATCCTGCTCAATTTTAACCATAAACGCATCTTTCTCCTTTTCGAGCTCTATTTTATAGATCTCAATATCTTTAAGAAGCTCAGTCTTTTTTGACTCTAATCGACTATCAAAAAAGAGCTGAAGACTTTTATAGCATAAAATAATTACAGTTACACCCAAAATCGTCGATATACTACCGTTGATTATAAGATTAATTATATCTTTTTCCATGTATTATTTTAGGCCGTAATAAGCTTGAATTGCTTGCGCTAAAATATTCCCCGCAGCACCAATAGCAACTTGCCAAGAACCATTAAGCGCCTTGCCGATCATTGTTTGAACCCAATTATTAACTGGTTCTCCGAAATTATCTTTAGAAACAGGCGTACTTTTATCTATTATTTTTATTAATTCTTCTGCATCGCTAACTGTTACTTTTTCTTCTATCAGCTTTGTTTTTAGAGCGTCCTTATTCCCTTGATTAACTGTAATATTGGCTTCAATGTTATTATTATCTCCATTATTTATAACAGCTCCGTCTCCGGAATTATTAATTGTTGTATTCATGATATGAGTAATAGTTTGATTGTTTTTCGATAAAGTAATTATATCTGCTTCGACGCCAAACTCTTGCTCCAAAGCCAACATAAATTCCAATAACTTAGACCTTACATTAGAGATAATATTAGGCAAAAACGTAGCTGGGATCTCCAAATAAACATGTAAAAATTCAAAATATGGATTTCCCAGTTTTCTTATTGAATTCTCTAAATAGGATTTTTTTCTAGGGGGAATTGTTATTACAACGCCTTTTTTATCTAGCAAGCTCTCAATTGAAGATATACAATCATAGTTTGATATGGATGAAACCATTTGTAATATATCTTTTTTCAGATGTCCAACAGGAATCTCTACATTGTTATACTGCGCAAAGCCATTTTTGAAAGTTCCTTTTATAATACCTCTCGACTTCCGATATAGTGGCAAATCATTTTTTTCATTATATCCACTCAATTCCGATTCAACCCATTCAAGCAAATGCGTATGTCGGATCCTAGAAGCGAGAACTTTAGTTTTAAACAAAGGAGTATTTAATGGTTCAGTTGTTAAAACAAGGTCGTTTATAATCGAATCTAATAATTCCATTGGATTTTGAACTATATGTTTTCCGCTAAAACTAACATCGCTTTTGCCACACTCGCAGTAGTATCATCATACTCTTCATGTTGATATTCATGCCTTTCATTGAGCATATAAAAATCACGATAAAGCTCAAAAGGATTTTGCGAACTACCTACCCATTTTATAATGATATCCAAGATTTCATTCATAACTGGTTGAAAAGTCATACGACCATCGGAGCCACGAACACCTCCTCCATCACTCTTACGTTTACCAAGATTTAAGAAGATATTCTTTTCATCGTAAATAATATTACGCAGTTCCTTGGCCTCTTCTCCTTTTGGCAGATGATCCATTAACAATTTCCGAATACCTCCGTAATAAATGTTATACTTTTCCTCAGGATTCTCTAATTGTTTGCCAACCAATTCGCGGAGTTCGTCGATTTCCCTTAAGCTTCCTGATTCACCATCAATAGTTAATTGCTTGCCCTTTTTCTCATGGGCACGTTGCAATAATTCCAGACGCTCCAAATCTACTTTACTGACAATTTCGTCCTGTTGTACTTTCTTTTTGTTATTATCTTCCATAAAATAGTTTATTAATTGATTTCAAATACAGCTTTTATTTTTTCACTAACTACTCTTACACTTTCCTCGTTCCAAGCAATTGGATTCAATCGAGATACAGCAACCTTATAATCTGGATAGAACTCTTTGAAGGCTGCATGATAATTTTTATCATAAAGTTCCTTCTGATACCAGATATAAAAAGAATACACCAACGATGGATGGATCTCTTTATCCTTAGCAAATCGTTCGACCACGTAAGCATTTTTTATGTAGGTCTTGATATAATCAAAATCCGCCTTAGGTAAAAAATAATCTCGCGCAAAAGCATTGGCCTTTTCTTCAATTAAAAATAGATCCTCATCGTCAGACAAATGGTAACTGTTGGTATTAATTGCATCATAATCGAATAAAACATGATGCAATTCATGCAGTAGTGTAAACCAGATCGTGGGATATTTTTTCTGATTATCTGTTAAAACAATACAGGGTTTATTATTGATGATAAAAGTAGCCCCTCTAACATACGTCGTTGTCAAATAATTCTGAAATATTACAGTAACTCCAATATTGTATAAAGCTCTACATACTGTATAAAGACCATTTTTAACATCTTGCGAATATGGCTTCATATTAACGACAACGTCCTTAAGCCGCTCACGATCGTATTCATTAGGATTGTTTATCAGCTTGAATGTTTGATAAGCAGAACGTACCCAAAAGTCTTTCATCTTATCTGAGAACTTACGTTTAGTCCTACTATACAAAGGTGTTACCAGTTCGTCTTCAAACGACCTAATGGAATCATAACCAAAATAATGTAATACTCGTTCCACCAATAGATCAACGTCATCAACGTTCTCAAAAAAACCTTCTTTAGTAAGCGCCTTTACATCAAAGTTTTTCATTAAAAATCTCACTTTACGCGCACGATCTATTGAGGTGATATTTTCCGTATTCTGATTCTTAAGGACCATCTGGATAAAGTCGTCCACATTAACTTCCAAAAACTCAGCTATTTTCACAACGTGTATAAGATTTGGTTGTTTTGCCGTACCGTTAATGATATCTTCAAATACATCCTTATCTATACTTAACAACTTAAGTGCTTTAGTCTTCGTGATTCCGTATTCCTCTATCTTCTCGTCAAAACGTGATTTCAAATCGAATGATACATCATCATTGAATATATCTTGAAGGAGTTTATCTACATCTATGTTTTTCATTTCTGAAAGTATTTACCCTCAAATATACAGTAAATTTTTAATATAAATAAAAAATAAGGGGTAAATACCCTTTATTTTACTTTTTAATACCAATGAATTAGAATTAATACTTAGAACAGTTTTGACTTATCGATTTTATTTCACATTTTAGATAAATAACCACAATAAGGTATCAGCAGCCACTATTTTTATGTAGTGCTTACCTTAAATATTTATTGTTAACTTATTCATATAAATCTTAGTAAATCATGACATTAATTGACTCTTATAAATCAAGCTTAATTTCCAAACAAAGGGAACTTGGGAGATTACTCAACGATAAAGCAACTGTGCAATTAAAAATTTCAGATTTAAACAAAAAAATCAATGTTGCTAATGATACCATTAGACGAACAAAGACAGCTAGTATTATTAATAGTAAAGTTAAAGAAATAGATAGGTTAAGCAAAGAGTCTGTAAATTACACTAAAAAGTTAGCTGATCTAGAAACAAAAATTGCGAAGAAAAATCAGGAAATAACTGGCTATCAAACTAAAGTTGATAAAGAACAAGCTGCTATTGACAAAAAACGTGTAGCTGAAAATGAAAAAAACAGAAAAGCTCAAGGGAAGAACCTAAGAGAAATCAATTCAGCCATTAATCGTCATGATAGGCTCCATGTGGATACGCAAAGAGAAATCAATATATTAAAAACTCCTCCTAAAAAGATTACTGTACTCTTTTTAGCTTCTAATCCTATCAATCAGCCCCAATTACGTCTTGATGAAGAAGCACGTGCTATAACTCATATGATAAGGAATGCTAAACATAGAGACTCGGTAAAACTTGAATCATCTTGGGCGGTACAAACCATAGATTTATTGCAGGCTCTAAATGAATTCAATCCGACAATAGTACATTTCAGTGGCCACGGATCCGATCAAGATGAAATTGTATTCCAATCGCCAGACGGTACGGCTAAGTACGTCCCGAAAGAAGCAATTGTCCAAACTATGGTTGCGTCGGCAGACAATATCCGGTTGGTGTTTTTCAATACTTGCTTTTCTAAAAGCCAAGCAGAAGCTGTTTCAAAACATATTGAAGTAACAATTGGGATGAATACGAGTATAGGTGACGAAGCCGCTAGAGTGTTTTCCTCACAATTCTATTCTTCTATCAGCTTTGGTTTGCCTGTACTTAAAGCATTTGAGCAAGCTAAAGCGGCTCTTATGTTAGAAGGAATTAATGAAGAAGACACTCCTGAATTATTTACAAAAGAGGGATTTGATCCTAATGAAATAATTTTAGTAAAACCATAATAAAAAATGAAAAAGAACATTCTAATCAAAGAGTTTACATCCGCACCAGAAGATTCTTTCAACGGGTTGATAGCAGAGTTGATTCAACTCATTCGACATAATAGGGAAAATTTATCAATCGGTGACTTCGAAAAGAATATCCCCGAGATAAAAGTTTTGGAAAAAGCCATTAACGACATTAACAGTCAACTTGGAGATGACAGAGAACCCTACATCCAAATGATAATGGATGCACTAAGTGAGGAAGAAGATACAGCCCAAGAACTAGTTGATGTAATGAAGACTTCAATTTGCGATACTGCAAAATACAAATGGGAAATTGATATAACATCAGAAGATATAGACATTACAACAACCAAATTTAGATCAACGTATTTTGTAGAGCTAGGTATATTTTCATCAAATTTATCAGTTACGCAGATAGAATTTTTGGAATCGATTAGTATTCAAATAGCGACAACTTATGATTATATATTTTTGCCGGAAGATGAATTGAACTAATAAAAGCTCCAACATACGTTAAAAACAACTTATACTTATAAAATAGCCAAACTACATAAATATATTAACTATGCAATACCTTTATAATTCTGGTGGAGATTGGATCGCATTTAAAATAGGTCCATACTTATATAATATCGACGCAAACTGGATTGGCTGGTTCCCATGGAACGATGAACATGCTGTACAAGTCAACGGTAAATACTTAGGCTCCATACATCAAAACAATCGTTTTTACAAATTATCAAATTTTCCATATAGAGGTTACCCAGGTTATCCCGGATACCCAGGCTACCCAGGCTACCCGGGCTACCCAGGCTATGCAGGCTACTCAAGTAAACCGTGGAATGCTATTGATTACACACCTGAACAACTGCAAAAAATTAAATCTTAAGTAGATGATTAAACTTATTGGGGACCGATAATTACTGGAATGATTTACAAGGAACAATTTCAGAACTGATTATGAGAGAAAAAGCAGAAGCCATAGCGAAAATCTTGGCTGAACTCTGAGAATTGCTGATTTTAGACTCTAGGATTTTAAGATTGATACTATTTCAATGATGATGAAGATCAGTTACATATTCGCATAACATATGATTAGAAGAATAGAAAAATTCCATTTTTTAAATTATTTTTGGTATTTTTAGGTCTAAAAAGTATTATTTTGATTATGGGTAAAGGAATCTTAAAGTTGAAAATTAAGGAACTTGCGACAGAAATCTTAAGTTCATATATGGAAACATTAAGCAGAATTTTTAATTCTGATGGAGAGCTCATGAGTACAGAAGCTCAAAATATTCTTGCAAATCCAGATGATAAAAAAATATATTTAGAAGCACTTGAAGATTTAAAAAAAAGGCGCTCCAATGGGGAAGAGATGCCCGAAAAAAAAATCACATTATCTTCCGGTGATGAAATTACTTTAACAACTTATTAACTAATAAAAATAAACCTAACCAATTTTTATGGACTTCGGCTTAACCTTTTTCGGTCTAGCTTACCTGATTGCGATAGTAATTCCGGGATTATTATTTAAAAGATTTTATTTCCAAGGTAAATTCTCTAAACAATTCTTTGATGGACTATTTGTCGATAGACTCCTAACCAATGTATTTTGGGGAATTGTAATTCAGCTAATAACGGTATTTTCCTATTTTTGGTTTTTCAATATTAGATTGGGTGATTTAATAAATGACATAAATACATATTATAAGGAATTTGAGACCAAGAAAAATATCCCATTAATAGAACCTAAATATATTGCCCATTTTTTACGTTATTTTGGTGCTAATATCATTACAGCCATTGGTTTAGGGTGTTGTTGTCATCTATTTGTGAGATTTTTTAGATTAGATATTATGCTTTCAATTTTTCGCTTTTCTAATCAATGGCATTATTATTTCTCAGGGGAAGCATTAAGATTCAAAGAATTTAGAAATAGACTGAAAAATAAAAACAACAAAGTTATTTCCACTGAAGTTGATGTAGTTGTAAAAGAAAGTGATGGTATTACTAATATGTTTACTGGTTTTCTTACACAATATACTCTCTTTAAAACCGGAGAACTAGAAACTATATATATTACAGATACAAAAAGATTTGTAAAAAAAGATGGCAGCTTTAAATCTAAAGTAATACCTGGCGACTGCTTTATTATTCCTTACAATAATATCCTAAATTTAAATGTAAGATATAATATTACCATCAACCCAAAAAGCACTCGAAAGATCATATTAAAATTACTAACTAGGGCGCTCTTAGTAATAGCTTTGTTATCCGTGTTCTTTGCAATCATTTTCCCTTGGTTTGTTGCTCCTGGTTTTTGGAGGAAGCTTTTTTCATCTATCATTTTGGTTTCCGCTTGGATAAGCTTAATGAACATTGCTCTATCATTAATTTCTGAAAACAAAAATGAGGTAAATCTAAAAACACCCTTATCAATTATAATTGTAGCCATAACAACAATACTATTAATTCTGTTGGGACTAGTAACAGCACAAGTTTTAACCTGGGAAAAAATATTAAATTCGATGATTTTTTGGAGCTGACCTCACCCCAAAAAACTGGAGCATTTAAAAGTAGAAAATTTGAATTTCTAATTTTAATTCTTCTTTATTAAATTACGTATTAAAAATTCGTCAATGACATCGACGCATTTATCCAACCAAGGATGGAAAAGCCAGAAAGGGTGTACCTGCACATCTAATGTATACACTTGATATGCCGTCCCCCAACGCTTTAGCATACCGATCAATTCGTCTTGTCCGGCATGGAATCTAGGAAGACCACTATTGATGAATAACATCGGAATTTTCTGTTCTTCTCTCGCCCAGAATATAGGTGAAGCGTCTTTCCATATTAACGGTTTTTCAGCAAAGGTTCCTCCAAGCCAGAAAGCATCTGGAGAATCAGGCTTCCGCTCCAATTTGAGTGAAAGCGGAGCCATGAAATCCACCACTCCATCCAGATTAATAATAGCCTGAACCCGCGTACTGTGTTTGGAGTCAACAAGCGGTTCAAATTTAGTTACACCGCCTGTCAATCCAACCAGGCTCGCAAGATGACCTCCGGCGGAACTTCCCGCCACTACGATACGGCTACTGTCTATATCGAACTGATCTGCATGATTTTTAAGCCACAAAATTGCTGACTTGATATTGAGCAAGGCGTTTGGATATTTCGCCTCCAACGATAATTGATACTCCACTGGAATGCAAACATATCCTTTTCTCGCCAACAACTGTGCCATGGGTACATCCATTTCTTTTTGTCCTGAACGCCATCCACCGCCATGGATCCATATCACTGCCGCACGTTTTCTCCGGTCATCAGGCCGGATAACATCGAGATGTAGGTCCCGAGGACCGAAATCGGTTTGAGCTAGATGGGTATACACCAGATTACGTGTGATCTTTAGATCTCTTCCTAGGCTGTCCTTAGCTGGTCGTGCATGGGGATAGCTTTTCTTTATCTGCCGCCATACGCGCATCGTGTTATAAGTCGTATCTTTCGGAATGTTAAGACGCTGCCCCCACACTGGATTGCACAACATAAACAATAACAACGAACTCCAAAAAAGAGGCTGTGAGAGATATTTATTTTTCCATTTCATCGAGCATTTCTTTATTTGTATCTTCATTACTTTGTTTTTAAAAAAACTCTGTTTCAAAAATTGTGATATCGTTATTCTTTCCAAGCTTCCATAATCAGCCATTAGGCTAAAGGTATATTAGGAACACTGTTATTTTTCTACTCGAAACCAATCCACTTCAGCATAACCACTATCATTGCTGTGTTTTTCCCGACTGGCATAGAGTCCTAGTGTAGCACCAACCCATTTACCAGGTTTAGCCTGAAATTGATTTCCAACAGATATATACTTTTTGCCATCCAAACTATATGACCATTGGCACAATTTCCCATTTTTGACCTCTACGCGGACATACATAAAGCCATCCGACAAAGGGGCAACGAGCTGAATGCTTTCCTCCGCGCCAATATATGCCCGCGAACAAGTACCATGATAGAGTTGAAATTTACCTTTATCCTTTCGTATAAAAAGCTGAGAATAATCTTCACCGACCACCACCAATCCTGCTTTTTCACCAAGTTCCTTCTCGCTAGGACGCAATCGTATTTTTGCTGTCGCACTGAAATTTTCAGCGGGGAATTTTTGTGTCAGTATATTAGGTGCCGCCATCAGATTTTTACTTCCTTCAGGAAGTTGCTGGCTATAAAGCCGAAGCTTACCTTCGTGTGAAGGCATAAGCCAGGTACCATCCGGATTTGCCTGCCATTGCCATTGCAATCCTAAATGAGGAGAATCAAACTCATCCGATTCTTTAGGATTCGCCTGTGCGACAACCTGTTTTCCCACATTAGGTTTTTTATAGCTCATCACAGGGGTCCCTATTCCATTTCCATCTATTTCCTCGCCTATGATGGGCCAGTCTTCTTTCCAAACCATCGGCTGAAGATGTACCACACGTCCCATTGCTTCTTTATCCTGAAAGTGGAAGAACCAGTCTTCCCCTGAAGGTGTGTCTACCCAAGCACCCTGATGTGGACCATTAACAGTCGACTTATTCTGAGCCATTGCTACCTTACGCTCATAAGGTCCATAAATATTTTTCGAACGCAAGATCAATTGCCAGCCCGTCGATACACCACCCGCTGGTGCAAATAAATAATAATATCCATTCCTTTTATACACCTTGGGGCCTTCAATTGTAGGGTCCAACTCATGTCCATCGTAAACAATTGTACCTCGGTCCAGTACACGAGTCCCATCGGCATTCATCTTGGCTATAGCGAGTACGCTCTTCAAGCCTGCACGGCTTCCTGCATAGGCATAAGCTAAATAAGCACGACCATCTTCATCCCAAAAAGGACAGGGGTCTATCAATCCTTTTCCTTGGAAAACCAGCGTAGGAGCAGACCAGGGCCCCCGAATATTTTTCGTCTTTATCTGATAAATTCCAAAATCGGGATCGGGATAATAAATGTAAAACTCTCCATTGTGATACCGTATGGAAGGCGCCCATACCCCACCACCGTGCTGTACTTTACTGAACACTTCTTCCGGCAACTGTCGTTGCAAAGCATGTCCTATAATCGTCCAGTTGATCATATCTTTAGAATGTAGGATGGGTAGACCTGGACTATGATTAAAGCTTGAGGCAATCATGTAATAATCTTCACCTACACGGATCGCATCGGGATCAGAATAATCCGCATGGATGATAGGATTTTTAAATTTTCCATTTCCAAGATCCGGATTCCAGACCTGAGAATTATAATTTTGTCCGAAAGTCAATGAAGAACTACCTAGGGTCACGTAGGCCATCAGGCAAATATATTTCAATTTCTTTTTATCGCTCTTGAGCATAAATTTCGCTTATATTTTTTTATTTAAATTCTTTAATACCAAGACTCTAACCTCATGATTTCCCCGATTTTATTTCACAACAAATTCATAAACCTTACCTTTCACCGTCGAAAGATCATAAAGCGTTGTTTCAGGAACCTCAAATGAACTATTTTGCGTTTTTATCAATGGTTTTTTGATTTCATCAACATCAAAAAAGGGGTTGGGATTTTTACCATGAGCTTGTTTCAAAGGTTTCCCTTTTAAATAGAGTCTACTCTTATTGGCCATACGAATACGGCAGTTGCCTCCTAATGTGGAGCTGACTTTTAATCCCGTTAACTTTCGATTTTTCCAGCTCATATCAATAATAAATCCTCCTCTAGTAACTAAACCTTTCACTTCGCCATTCGGCAACTCATCTGGCCAAGCAGGTAATAAAAATATGCTCCCGTCATAGGATTGCACCAACATCTCGGCGATTCCAGATGTACAGCCAAAATTGCCGTCGATCTGAAAAGGCGGATGGGCGTCCAGTAAATTAGGATAGGTACCACCGTTTTGTCCTTGCTGTTCCTCTGGAGCTGGGCTCAATTGATCTTTGATCAATTTATACGATTGATTTCCATCCAGCAAACGTGCCCACCAATTTACTTTCCAGCCCATAGACCAACCTGTCGACTTATCCCCACGGTAGATTAATGAGTTTTTTGCTGCCTGAGCAAGTGCAGGGTCGCGAAAAGGTGAAATCTGACCTGATGGAAATAATCCGTATAGATGTGATATATGACGGTGACGGTCATTTTTTCTATCCAGATCTTTAAGCCACTCCTGCAGCTGTCCATGCTGTCCAACTTGCATAGGCGGTAGCTGTTCAAGACTGCGTTTGACAGAATCACGCAATGCGCCATCGGAATCCACAACGTAGGAGGCTCGGATAAAATTATTAAAGACATCAAACACAAGTTGATTATCCATTGTCGTACCGGCTGAAACACCTACGCTACCGGTTTCATAGCTATTTTCTGGACTGATGGAAGGGCTTACGACCAGCCATTTTCCAGATGGATCCTTGGTCAAAACATCCAGATAAAATAAAGCCGCCCCTTTCAATACGTGATAATAATCCCTCAAAAATTGCTTGTTTCCCTTATACAGATAATGTTGCCAGATATGCTGACTCAACCAAGCTCCGCCCATAGGCCACATTCCGTAAAAACCGCCATCTACAACACCCGTAATGCGCCATAGATCAGTGTTATGATGAGCGTTCCACCCTCTGGCATGATACATTTCCCGTGCACTCTCTTGACCTGTAACAGCAAGGTCTTTTAACATACTAAACAATGGTTCGTGCATTTCACTTAGATTCCCTACCTCAGCGGGCCAGTAGTTCATCTCGGTATTGATATTTATCGTATACTTACTGTCCCAAGGTGGAGAAAGTTTAGCATTCCAAATCCCCTGCAAATTGGCCGGCTGGCCTCCAGGTTGTGAAGAGGAAATCAGCAAATATCTGCCAAATTGAAAATAGAGTGCTACTAACTGTGGATCAAAGTTTTTCGCAAACTCCCGAATCCGCACATCCGTTGTTTTGTTTGCCTGCGCATTGCTACCAAGGTCCAATTTCACCCGATGGAAGAACTGCTGATATTTTCTCACATGCTGCTCCAGTGCTTTTGTGTAAGAAGTTCCTTTTGCCTTTTCAAAAATTCGTGTGGCTTTCCGTTCAGGATCGATCGAAAGATCCTTGTAATTTTTGAAGTTTGTTCCAATTGATACGTAAAGGATTACTTCGTCTGCACCTTCGATCTTAATCTGCTCACCATGATGATTAACCTGACCACCTTTAACCTGCGGATAAACAAATCCATAGAACGCCACCTGCCCTTCTTTTGAATCCACTGTACTTCCTTTTCCCCGCAGAAACAATGCACCATTATTTATACCTAGATCAATATTTTGATGTGGACTTTTCCATTTGAGATCCATGGAGATACTTTTCGATCTATCCGCAGTAATGCGGATCAACAGCAAACTGTCGACCAGTGACGTAAACATTTCCCTTCGATAATTGACTCCATCGACTTGATAAGAAACAGTAGTTATCGCTTTATTTAAATCCAGCTCCCGTTGATATTGAACAGGGTTACGGTGAGTCGGAAACCCAAGCATTAGGCTGCCGAAAGTTTGGTAGGGCATACCATAGTCTAGTCCTGCTGGTGCAGCTCTCGGAAAGGCGAGATTCGACAATTCTTGCGCTTCTCTGTTCCTGCCCTCAACAAGAAGTTGACGAATTTTTACAATATCCGAATATTTACCTTTGGGTACATTGTTCCCAGGACGTCCGGCCCAGATCGTTTCTTCATTCAGTTGAATCTCTTCTTGGGAAACTCCACCGTATACCATGGCACCGATACGCCCATTCCCCAAAGGCAATGCTTCATTCCAGTTCGTAGCTTCTTTATCATAGTTTAATTTCAATTCCTGCGATGAACTAAACTTCCAAAGCAGCAATAGAACACTAGAAAATATAAGGTATTTGATATTCATATCAGATATAGATTTATGGTTTAATCATTTTAATTTCATGAAGCCAAGCTGTCAATATTCTTGGCCAAGTTGCCGTCGATCCTGGGTTATTGACCACTGCGATGGCATGTCCCCCCTGTGGAAAAATATGTAAAGAGGCTGCTATGTTATGCGCTAGTAATGCTTGATAATATAAAAGGCTATTTTGTACAGAGACAGTCCTATCGTTTTGGGCATGTACTAAAAATGTGGGCGGCGTATGTGCTGTCACCTGAGCCTGCAAGCTAAACAGCTCTTTTTGAGAATCGTCGGCTGCTTTACCCAATAGATTATCCACACTTCCCTGATGGGCATAATCACCTTTCATCGTAATAACGGGTGACACCAAAACGCTGAAATTGGGTCTACTGCTTAACTCGTCTATTGGATCCCCCAATACTTTGATAGGCTGATCTATGCTCGCTAAGGAAGCAGCAAGATGTCCTCCGGCCGAACAGCCCATCACACCAATACGATCGGGATCCACATGCCATTCAGCCGTCTTAGATCGAATTACACGGATCGCGCGCTTTGCATCTTGCAATGGAACTATCGACCTATCGATTACATCAGGCGAGTTTGGCAAGCGATGAAGCAGTACGAACGCATTTATACCAATTGTATTAAACCATTTGGCCAACTGTGTACCGCTGATCACATAAGCCAAACGGGCGTAACCTCCTCCAGGAATAATCAAAACGGCGGTCCCTGAATTTTCTTCTTTTGAGACCAAAAAAGGAATAATCCGGGGTTCACCAACTTGATATACACGTTCATTAGCAATACTATCTAAAAGGTTTAACCCTTTACTATTTGGCATTGTTTTATTGTATAACAGAATTGATTCCTGACCGTGTGTCAGTAGATATGCAAAAGATAAGAGGATTGTCGATAACTTTTTCATTTATATTGAGGTTGAAGCCAAAAATTAATGTTAGGCTTGTGCATCACATACTTTAGATCTATACACAATCGCATAAACTAGTGAATTTTGACAGCATCAGTTTTTGCCCCATGTTTAAAATTCAATTTCCTTTTATCTATGTTCGAATTACTAAATACAATGTTCGTGGCATTGCCTCCATTCACTTCTAATTCAGGAGATATGTTTTTATTAAATTTCAAATCTTCAAAACGTAGGTTAGACGCATTTTCAATATAAATAGTTGGTGTCTCCGTATCTTTCGAATGCAAGAATGCATTTTTTACCACAATACCACTTGCATCCTTAATTTCAATCACTTTGTTGGCTACAATACTAAGATTAGTCATGCTAACCTTTTGAACAGGCATCTCCGGCAGTCCGCGAACAAAGATCCCGACATTAGCTCCTCTACATGTAATTGCATCGATTGATATATTACGGAATTGTGGGGTTTCAATACTTACAGGCGGCACCTCTTGAACTTCATTAGCCTGTGGAGGCTTCGTCCAATAGTACATATCAAAATATATAGCCTCCTGTACAATATTATTCATATTGATATTGCGGATGTGGATATTTTCCACTACCCCTCCTCGACCACGTGTGGTCTTAAAACGCAAGCCTTTGTCAGTCCCCATAAAAGTGCAGTCTTCTACAAAAATATCCCGGGCGCCACCGGACATCTCACTACCCACCACAAATCCACCGTGCCCCTTATAGACTTTGTTATGGCGAATAATAACGCGTTCGGTCGCAATCCCACGTTTGCGGCCCTCTTCATCTTTACCTGACTTAATACAAATGGCATCGTCGCCCACATCCAGAACGCAATGCTCAATGAGCACATTGGAACAAGATTCAATATCAATGCCGTCTCCATTCTGGGCATAATCTGGGTTTTTGATTTTCACATCTCTTATGGTCAGATGCTGTGTCATAAGGGGATGTAAATTCCAGGCCGGTGAATTTTGGAAGGTCACACCTTCAAGTAATACGTTCTTACATTTGGTCAAAACTAACAAGTTAGGCCTTAAATAATCTTTGATATCCTCGAAGTCAGTCAATTTTTTGCCCTCAGCCAACAAGAAAGAACGTCTTTCTTCATGCGCAAGCTTCGATTTCCCACTTGGGTACCATGTTTTGCCATCTGCGCTGGTTAAACCACCAGATGCAACTTTAGTCTTCCATTCGCTTTCCGTTAATGCTCCTTTACCAACCATCCTCCAAGCATCTCCATTGCCGTCGATGATACCTTTGCCTGTTATAGCAATATTCTCAAGTTCTGTACCGCTGATGGGTGATTCATTTCGTGCCGAAACTTTTCCTTCATAATTTCCTGCTACAATTTTATACTGGTTGAAGTCATCTGTAAACTGTAAAAATGCATTTTCTTCCAAATGAAGGTTCACATTACTCTGTAATATTATTGGCCCTGAAAGCCAATAGCCGGCCGGTACCACGACGACACCGCCACCGCTTTTGCTGCTCGCACGAATAGCTGTATTTATACTATTGGTATTTAATGTATACCCATCACCCTTTGCTCCAAACCCCTCGATACTTATGGTATCATTTCGAAATTGAGGAGATGTTACTTCAGGAAGATAATTCCAATGATATTGACTTTTTACCGACTGGGCGCTAATATGCTGGCATACTCCGAGTGCTAAACAAATACATGCCAGCTTTAGCCCTTTTTTCTTATTTTTTTTAAACATCTATTTAGTTTTACTCATGCTGTTATACAAAATCTATAAAATATTAGATCTGCCCCTCTGTTATGGAAGCTACCGAGCAGAAACTCGTGTGTTATAAAATATCAAACACAACATTCCGCGCCATATCAATTTCTTCATACTTTCCTTTTCTGATTTAACATTATGCTATTTTAATCTATTCAAACCAACGCGGGTCTCCGGCAGTACCTCGCCCGCCAAATCCATTACCTGCTTTAATTCGGAAGTCTTTATTCATCGGATTTACAAATAAGTCTTCCGCGGTTCCGCTGAAGATAGTGATCTCCATAAAATCCCGGGAAGCTCTTTCTATCTGCAATTCATTTGTACGATAGCTCCCAGCAAACGATACGCTAAGCGAAGAGCCAGCATGATCGTAGCTCGTTGCGTTTATACGCCCTCCGCTGTTTGTACCGGCGATAATATTGTTGCTGCCAACAAAAGATAAAGGCAATCGAGCTGTATCAAAGCGGAGCAATTGAGCCATTGCTGCATTTTGATTGTAAAAAGTACAATTGCCAACAACTATCTTTCCAACGGCTACGCGGACATCCATCAACTGCGTTGTCAGATCGGTGAAGGTGCTGTTGGTTATCGAGATCGAATCCACGCTTGCGGTACTGCCGCCGATATTGACCACGCCATATCCTCCGATTTTATCGACTATACAATTGTCAAAGTTTATTCCCTTCACGGTTACTGCATTGTTAAGGCGTACCACCCCACTACCGAGTCTTTCTATATAACAATTTTTAAAAGTGTAGGCAGCTACACTTGCACCATTTTTATCCTGAGAGATCAAAAAAGAGCTACCGTTCGCATGAATTTCGAGATTTTCAAACACGACCTCACCCACAGCAAGATCGGTCAATTGCAAACCCGAAAGATTTAACTTAGGATGATTGCCGCCCGCATCTGAGATACCGGTCAGATTTAGATTACTTATTCCTGCAGGCATCAGCAAATTGGCCAAATCGTAAGTATTACCACCAGTAAATACCAGCACGATATTGGTTTTACCTTGAGCAACAGCTGAGCTGACCAAAGCGGGAATATCGTCTCCGGGGTTTACCGTTATCATCTCGCCTCCGGCTATACCTAAGGTTTTAACGATCTTTGCTCCCCGCTCGTTCTCCTCGTTAAAAATTGCGACACGATAGTTTGTACCTGGTTGTAACCCTTCAATTTTGATATGACCATCGGTTTTATTAGCAGCGGACAAAGTTATCTTCTGCAATTCAGTATTCTTCAACGGTTCAAAAACACTGACATGAGTTACACGATCTGTTGCAGGCCAATAGAGCTCGATTTGATCCACACCAATATTCAGTTTACTGATTAGCTGCTCCGCAGCCGTCTTAAAATATAATTGTGAATAATTTGATTCTTCACCTGTTTCTGTATTTACTCCTTTCATCCTGACAGAATACCCCGTAAGACCATCCAGATTATCAAATAAAGTCCGATATTCAACTCTTGCAGGAATGGTGGATGGTGCAAAAGGAGTCAACGTATCAGCTAGTATTTCCACTGTCTTAACAATTTCGGTAAACTGCAAACTATCCTTACTAAATTCAAAAATATATTTCTGCGCAGCTACTGTTTTTGTATAAGTAATTTCCACTGAAGTTGCACCGACTAGACCAGTAGTAAACTTTAGTGATTTAAAGAGCCGCTGATGTGAAGCATCCACTTCCCAATCGTTAGCCTTCTTACAACTAAGGAGGTTTAAAACCAGGGTCAGCAACATTATGCTATTTAAAAGTATCTTTTTCATAAAACTATTTGCTTGAGTTAATAACCGTAGGCATTACTCAGGTAGCCCCTTGCTTCCCGAATATCATCGATATATATCGGATATACGTACCGATAATTACAGACGCCATTGCCCATTTTATACTGGTTAAGCTGCGCTTGAATTTCAGCGCCATAGGTCAAGGTGGATAGAAATTCCGAATAATTGTATGTAGCCATCAGTCCTGTTCCGGCCAATAATGCCCTGATCGGCCAAATTGTATAATTGTATACTTTTCCGGATTCTACTTTTTCTGGCTTGGCAGCATCTTGAGGGAACCATCTTACTGAAACATAGTCTCCACCTGGAGCCGCAGGCAAATCACCGTAATAATTTAATGAAGCCTTATCAATATATTCGTTATCTTTATACCGGAAATAGACTGTCGAAGGAAATTGTGCTGGCTGATAGGTTTTATCAAATATTTTCACTGGTTTGCTATGATCATACATAAGACATAGCGCCATTTTCATATCCTCGATTTTTTTATAAAGCAATCCCCAACGAATCAGATCTTGTTTACGGACAGACTCACCGCCAAACTCCCAAGCACGTTCATTAATTACTGCATCCAAAAAATTAGCATCATACGCCTGAATTTTGGAAGATCCGGTACCAAATGCTCTTTCACGGACTTTTTCCAATGCTTGCCTTGGTGATATTTTGGCCATTTCATGTACTGCATCAGGATTTTCAATCTGACTTTGAGCTTCGGCATACATGAGATAAATATCGGAGTATCGCATAAGTATCCAGTTGACTCCAGTAGCGATACGGCCTGTTGCGGTCTTGTGCATAGCAAGATATGAATCAGACATCCAATAAATCCTCCATTTACCGAATTTGACATCATTTGGGTTAGCATTAACCTTCTCCTTATTGTCAGCTCCATAGCCAATCCAGCTAAGCGTCACGTCACGCCTTTTATCTTCTTTGTCAAAGGAATAAAAATAATAAGCGGTCGAGGTTACATAACTACCACCGAATCCACGGGAGCCATACTTTGAATTTCCATCCACAGCATAGCCCATCAAGGAGCCAATATCTCCATTGTTGCCCATGCCAAACGCTACTTCAAACAAATTTTCATTTGACGCATTTGGACGATTACCGCATACAGAAGACCATATATTCTCAAAATCTGGATCCAAACGATGTGGATTTTCTGCTGATCCGATCAATTCTGCGGTCTGTTGTGCCGCGATACGGTAATAATCTTTCCAATTTTGGGGACGACCTACATAATAACCATTGTTGGACGGTATTGTAGGATGCTTCTCAGCCGTCGAATTGGGAAATGCTTTACTGTCTCTGAGAGACCAGCCGCCAGCAAATAATGCCACTCGTGCCAGCAGGCCTTTGGCGAAACCTTTGGTGACGCGTTCTATTGTACCATACTCACTATTTCCGCCTTTGTATGGAAGATAGGACTGTGCTTCTTCTAAGTCCTTTACCAGATAATGATATACAGTATCTTTATCGGATTTTGGCAAGTACACATTAGATAGGTCGGATTTGGAAGCTTCTTTTTTATATGGAATATCCCCCCAATACCGGGCAAGCTCAAAAAATGCGAGTGATTTAAGTGTGAGCGCTTCTCCCAAAAGTGGTTTCATACTGTTTGCTTCACTCGCTAGAATCGGTGAATTACGGATTCCATCAACGACTGCTGTTGCCATTTCTGCAAACTCAAACAAACGCTGCCACCTTGTCGTAGAATTGTTGGCATGTCCAAAATAATTTCCTGCGCCAAAATCGTCTGTCTGGGAGATATATCCGGTTTCGCTAAATGAACCATTGGATTCCGTATCTGATACGCCTTGCCAGTTGACCGATAATTTCTGCCCGTAGATATAGGTATCGGTCATTTTTCCATATAGCCCCATAACCGCAGCCTTGGTCATTGAAGTTGTCTTAAATACGGTCTCTCCACTTAAGGAAGAAGGGGAACTGGTTTCAAGATATTTTTTGCATGAACTCATACAAGCCAGTATGACAACAGCAATGATGATTATATTTCTCATGTTCTTGTGTTTAAAATGTAACATTTAATCCAAACAATACCTTTCTCGCTTTCGGATAGGCAGAGTATCCCACACCGGGGGTCAATGGATTCCGTTGTGTATCGACTTCAGGATCCTGCCCACTATATTTTGTCCAGACATGCAGGTTATATCCAGCGATATAAATGCGTAAATTCTGCATAAGTAGGCGCTTAGCAATATGTGTAGGCAAGGTATATCCTAATGTCACATTGCTCAGCCTAAGGAAGGAGCCGTCTTCGATGGCCCAATCGGTTAAAATGCGACCATTAGCCGCCATGGGATTCCACATCGTTTTTCCTTCATTGAGCGTACGGAAAAGCTCGGGGTTGGCTTCATTTCCAAACATGATATTCGCACCAGTGGCTGGATTAATCGTGGTAAAACGTTGCGAAAGCCGCATGTCATTACTAATATTCTGATACCGTTTAGAACCTTCATAAGCCATGAAATCGATCTTATCTGCATTGTATATGTCGTTGCCGTAAGACCAGTTAAACATACTTGCCAGGTCGAAGCTTTTGTACTGCACATTCAACATCAAACCACCGGTATGTTTTGGTTGTGCTTGGCCAATCACCATCCTGTCATCCTCCAATGTAATTATCTGGCCTTCTCCGCCCAGCTTCTCAAGTTTAATATGACCTGGACCAAAATAATTACCGCTCCTGGACATTACTTTCGAAACATCCACCACTCCTTCATTCAACAGCCATCTATTTTGCGTACCATCAAAAGTAAAATCATCAAAAGAATAGAACCCATCTTGTTTAAAGCCATACATCAATCCCAGTGGCTGTCCTACAATGGCCCTAAAATCGTCGCGTCCAAAATCCAACCATGGAGAAGCAGGCGTTGTCATTTCATTCAGACCGTCAATCAGCTTACGAATCTTATTGCGGTTAAAGGCAATATTAAAATCTGCTGATAAACGAAAATCTTTTTTTTCCACCAATACCGCAGAGGCCGAAAACTCAATTCCCTTATTGGAAGTGCTACCCACATTCTGATACTGGTTGGCATAGCCGGAGCTCGATGGCAACGGAACCTGAAGTATTAAGTCGTTTGTAATATTATTATAGGCGTCGACAGTAAGGTTCAACCGGCTTTTAAACATAGAAACATCCAAACCTATGTTACTAGACACTGTGCTTTCCCAGGTTAGGTTTTCGTTCTTCAGCGTGGTCTTGGTGCGTAATGCACTCTGTGGTGTCTCTCCAATATAATACAATTGGTTTGCTGCATTAATAAAATCATAATCCTGCCGCCAATAAGATCCCACACGCGCATTACCGACCGAGCCATGGCTCAAGCGCAATTTGGCGTCAGAAAGCCAAGCTTTGGTTCCAGACATAAAAGATTCATCCGAAAATCTCCATGCAAAAGCGGCGCCCGGAAAAAATCCCCATTGGTTGCCTGGTGCAAATACATTTTTACCATCAGCCCTGCCCGTCAACGTCAGGATATAGCGATCGCTGAAAGTATAGCTAATCCTGGAGAAGAAAGAGGTCGTCCGTGATGGTTCTCTAATGGTCGTGTAGGTAGGCGATGGGGTACCATAATTCCACATCGCTAACACATCATCGGTTGAGAAATCTTTGGGATAAAATTTAGATTCCAACAGCATATCATTTTGCTCGCTATTTGTCATCTCCTGTCCCCCGACGATTGTAAAACGATGTTTATTTTCTTGCAATTTGAAATCGTAAGTCAGCACATTTTGGAATGACCACAATGCACCTTTTTGATCTTCTCGCCGCGCTACGGGCTGACCACCGTTGGCGCTGGACTGCCCCGTACCTTTTATCCAGATATTATCCGTAAAATTTTTATTGAAACCATAAGAACCCTTGGCATTGAAACTCAATCCTCTGGCGATTTTCCAATTCAGCCCGGCATTAAAAATTAAATTAAAGCGATTTTGATCTTTATACTCATTCACAACATTTACAACGGGGTCGTTGAGTGAGCTCAGTGCTTCAGCTGAAGTAATATCTTCCGCTCCGCCAAGAGCTCCTTCGGTCAGCGATGCAAGACTGCGAACGGGCGCATATTTTACAGCTTCCCGTAACTTGCGCCCGTCAGAGATACTGGGGCCTGTGATCTTTGTGTTTGACATCCGCGAGTTAAACTCAAATGAAAGCTTAGGACTAATCTTTTTATTGAGCTTTGCGCTCACATAATCACGCTGGTAAGCCGAGTTTAACATAATATAATCCTCATCGTCGCGTGTATAGTTTAAGTTATAGGTCAGACTTCCATCTTTGTCACCTCCTGTCATTCCCAAGCTATAGTTTTGCTGCAGCCCCGTATTACCATATAATTTATCCTGCCAATTAAGTCCACCTTTGGACTTATAGATATCCACATCTTCCCAGAGTCCATACATGGAATTAAAACTGTTATTCGAAGCCACAGAAGGATCGAGCTCACGCTGCCAGTATACATACTCATAGGGCGACAGTACCTCAGTAAGGTTGTACACTTTACTTGCTGCCAGATAGGAGTTGAATGTAATTTTTGGACTTCCTCCTTTTCCAGACTTTGTCGTAATCAAAATGACCCCATTGGCACCTTCCGAACCATAAATCGCCGTGGAAGCCGCATCTTTCAGTACATCTATATTTTCAATATCTGCCATCGGAATATCGTTGATATTGGCTACACGAAATCCATCGACGATATACAAGGGCGAATTGTCCTGGGTAATGGAACTTCCACCACGGACGCGAACTTTTATCTGGGCATCCGGCGAACCTTCCGTTATGGTGACATTGACCCCCGGTAAACGGCCGGATATGGCTTGAAGGACAGATACTGTGGGTAGATCTTTCAATTGTTCGGCATTGATAGAGGCTACTGAACCTGTCAGGTCTTTCCGTTTTGTGGTACCATAGCCGATGGCTACAACTTCATCCATCATTAGCGTATTATCTGCAAGAACGACATCTATTTTCGTGCGTCCATTGACCTGAACTTCTTGACTCTTTTTTCCAACAAAAACAAATACAAGAACAGCATTTTCGGGAACATCCTTAAATGCATAACTTCCCGACTGATCAGTTGATGTTACCATACTGCTTGATTTTATTCGCACAGTTACCCCTGTTATCGGGACTCCTTTTTCATCCAACACCTTGCCTATGACAGCAATAGACCTTTGAGATATCCATCGAACTTGCTTGTCGGGACTTTCCAAGAGTACTGTTGTGGTCGCATAACTTTCGTTTGCCTGAAGGGTAGTTGAAAGAAAAACCAGCAAGAAGCCAATATTCGTACAATTCCGCCAATTGTAATATGGTACATCCCTGACTCCATCTGAATGCAACAATTTTATTCGCTGCTGCGTAGAACGAAACAAAGAAGATTTTATTCCGTCAAATGGTTTCAATTTGTTATTTCTCATAAGATTTGATTTATAATTTTTCGGCTACATCGTTTAATTTCTGCGAAATCACTTCCATACTTGGGGTTTAGTGGAAATAAATTTGCGAGGATTCCACTGATCAATACCTAAAATTACCGTATCATAGGTATAGCTGGAGGCTTCCACATCGGTTATTACTGCTTTAGACACGCCCACCTCATTATTTCTGTTTTTAAATTGTGTCTTACGATTCTCGGTACCGACCGCATTTCCTGAGGCATCGATACTCTTGTAATCAGCAAATATTTGGGGAATTCCCCCCATATCTGTCCATCCTTCTGAAGCCACCGGGATATTCATTCGTGTATAAAGAAAGACAGCTTTAGGCCGATCGTGCCATGGACGTCCAAGTTTTACTTTACCATCTGCAGCAGCAGTATTTCCATCGATCGTACAATACTTAAACACGTAGCCCCATTTAGTTTCCTCTTTATGGCTCGGAGCTACAATGACCGAGCCGCTACGCACATTATACAATGTGCTATGCTCAACATACGCATTGCCGCCTCCATAAAAATAATCCACAGCCCCTTCTATCCAGCAATTGTACACATAGAGCCGATCATTAGGCTGGCGTGTGCTGGTCATCCAGGTATCCTGAAATGACCGGAAAATGCAATCACTAAATGCTACCCTATCCGCTTGGATACGAATTGCCAAAGCCTGTGGGCCGCTTTGCTGCTCAAGTCCCCAATCATTTATAAAACTGATATTTTCGGCATAAAAATCATCTCCATTGATTGATACCACCGCCCCGGGATAGCGATAAACCGCTGCATTCGGATTGTGAACAGAAAATTTCCAAGCTGCAGTGTCTGTCTGATACCACTTCGAATCCGGCTTGGGTAAAGACTGAACATTTAATTTAAAATGAACACGTGTGTTCTTCTTGTCTTGACCAATTAAATGGATGAACCTTTTTTCTGTGGATACCGTGACGACTTCATTATAGTCTCCATTTTTTACATAAATACGGTAAGGTTCACTGCAATATTTTGGCGCATCGTCAATCGCCTCTTGTACGGTCTTATAATCGCCGGTTCCATCGGCTGATACGATTACATTATAACTGTGACCTAGCGCGACAGTATTAATTGTAATTGCTTGGCAAAAAAAAGGATTGCAAAATTGAACATAGGTCAATAGGATAGATACAAGAATTTGTCTTATCATCAGAAGTCTATAATTGGTTCGTTTAACATTAAGCTTGCACGACTGTCGTCAGCAATAATCAAAGCTAATGGAGCACAACAAATTAAAGGTCCAATAATTGACAAAAAAGGTTTAATTTTTATAAAAAACTAATTATCAGTATTTTAAATTCAATATAAGTGGTATTAAAAATCACATATTTTTATTTCGCATGGCATATTCTTTTGGGGAGATTCCAAACATTTCCTTGAAACTTGTACTGAAATATTTAGGGTTATTAAAGCCTACGCGATAAGCCACATCGGATACGTTTTCCAGACCGGCATCAAAATATAATTTTGCCTTTTTCAGGCGCACCTCGCGGACGAATTCAACTGGAGCCATGTTTGTCAGGCTCTTAAATTTTTTGTAAAAGGTATTGCGAGCCAAATTTAGCTGTTCGGCAATCAAATCAATATTAAAGTCAGATTGGTTCATATGCTGTTCCACCACCTCGACTACTGTTTCCAAGAATTTTTTATCCTTGTCATCAATTTGAACTTCTGATACTTGAACTACTGCCGTATTCCGTTCAGTAACCTGTTCAAAATAGGATCTTCTTTTCTGAAGTAAACTATGTATAGCCGCCAAAAGAAAAGCGGGTTCGAATGGCTTTGTGATATAATAGTCAGCGCCATAACTCAATCCCTCAATTTGCGTTTCAACAGCATGTTTAGCACTCAACAACACAAAAGGGATATGGCAAGTACGCGCATCCCGTCGAACTTCTTTTAACAGTTCAATCCCGTCCATTTCGGGCATCATTAGATCACTCAATATAAAATCAGGCATCACGGAGCGAATCTTTTCAAGCCCTTCTTTACCGTTTGTAGCTATTTCAACGCGGTAATGAGCAATCAACTGTCCCGTTAAAAATATACGTAAATCCGCATTGTCTTCAACTAACAATAGAGTTTCATTTTTATCTATTTCAAAAGACACGTTGCTATTCTTATCGGTATTGGAGGGGGGAAGGTCAAAAGAATTAATGCTAAGGAATTCTTGAACACTTTGCGGAGCATTTGAATTATTGCGAATTGGAATTTCAATGCTCACATGGAGTCCATGATTTTCCCTGTTTTTTGCATAAATATTTCCGTCATGTAATAAGGTAAATTCTTTTGAAAGCGCTAAGCCTACTCCTGTACTTTTTCGTTTATGCACCTTACTTTTATCTTCGGTATAAAATAATTCAAAAATATAAGGCAGTGATACATTTGGAACTCCAGGTCCTTCGTCAATGATATGAATGCACATTTTATCTTGTTGCAGGTTTAACTGGATTTCCACGGTACTTCCGTCAGGTGCATAATTTAGAGCATTTGACAACAAGTTGAAAAGGATTATCTCTATTTTCCCCTGATCCAACTGAACAATCAATTCTTTAAATGCTGTGACAAATTTAAGGTTCACCTGTTTTGCCTCTGCAGATGCAGTAAAGGCGAACAACACATCAGAGATCAATACCACGATGTCGAATTGTGTAAGATGCAATTGATGCTTGTTTTCCTGTACTTTTCTCAAGTCTAACAACTGATTGACAAAAAGCTCCATTCGCGTAGCATTCCGATGAATAATATCCATATACACCTGCTTTTTTGTATCCGTCTCTTCACGTATCAATTTCTTTACCGGGCTTATGATAAGTGTCAATGGTGTTCGCAATTCATGGGAGATATTGGTAAAAAACTCCATTTTAAGTGCTCCAAGATGCTGTTCGAGGAGTACTTTCTGCTTTAAATGTATCATTTGCAAACTTATCTTAAAGACTGCATAGGAGATTCCCAGAATCAAAAGACCGTAGACTATATATGCCCAATTAGTCTTCCACCATGGTGGATTAATCATCAATTCAATCTTTCTGTAAGGTACTCCCTTATAAAAATCATCTTCACCCTTTATCTCGAGTGTGTAATTGCCCGGATTTAAATTGGTATAGGTAATACGAGTAATCTGATTATTAAGATGCCAGTTGGTATCAATCTGTTTTATACGATATTGAAAGTTTGGATGCATGTGGCGTGGATCCGAAACTGTTACATCAAAGGATAGGTTATTTTGATTATAATTTAAAATAAGGCGATCGGTATATTGTACACCAACTTGCTGTCCCTTTTTTTGAGGGTTAATTACAAACTCTTTATTATTAATCAAAAGCCCCGTTAGCAGAACCTGAGGTTTGCTATTTTTCTGCTGAAAGGATTTGGTGTCCAGACAAAGCATACCCTTCGTTGTGCCCCAATAAATCATTCCTTGCTTACTTTGAACCACTGACTTTTCTGAAAATCGCATATTGCCAAAGCCGTCGCTTGCATTAAAATTTACGAATCTCTTTTTTAAACGATCAAACTTGGACAGACCACCTTCTGTTGCTATCCAAAGGTTATGTTCTTCATCCGAGATACAGCTTAAAATATAATCATTGAAAAGTCCTTCTTTGGTAGTATAATGTTCAAATTGTAGCGTACGAAAAGGGTTGCCAGTGCATTTTGTCAATCCACCTCCTGAGGTACATATCCACATGCATCCATCATGATCTTTGTATAGATATTGTACATCATTATCGCCAATTTGGTCTCCCTTATAGTAAACATAGTAGAAATTATCCCTCTTTTTGATTGGATTGACAACCAGAACACCATACGTTGTTGCTACCCAAACCATACCCTTATCATCAAGGGTTAATTGCCGAACTCTGCTAAATGCATCCTTCCGCAATCCAGGCTTTTGCAATGTTATCCGTTCAAATTGTGTTCTCCCATTGATTTCAGTGGCACGCAATAAACCCGATCCATAAGTTCCTATCCAAATAGCCCCCTGTTTATCCTCCAACAAAGAATAAACTTGATTGCTGCTTAATTTTTTGTTTGTTGTACTAAATTGTTCGATTCTATAGGAGGTTCGCGCCTTATTTTGTGGTACAGCCTTTAATAAGCCGTGTTTTTTAGTACCCATCCACATTGTTCCTTTTTGGTCTTCCAATAAGCTATAGACAGACGAAAGCGCCTCGGCATCCACGCCGCTAAAAGAAACTGGCGAAATTCTTCCTTGATCAAAAACTGATATGCGTCTAAATTTTTTACCAACCCAAAGTCTTCCCAACTGATCAAATAAAAGGCTACGCACTTCGGGGTCCCCTGCTTGTCCCTGTTCATTTCCAAAGGGTTGGAATGATACCCCCTTGTTGTAAAAGACTATCCGTGCCATTCCCACCCCCTCTACGGCAAACCAAATTACACCAGCAGGGTCATATAGAATATCATGGACAAAACGTGGGAAGTCAATCTGTTGACCATTGATTGACCTAAAAGAAAAGCTGATCTGACCATTCTGTTCATCAAAAAAACCAAATCCCCCCCCACGCATACTGATCCAGACTCTTTGCGAAACATCCTCAAAACATTTAAAACTCATCGTTGAACTCTTCTTATAGAACGGGGAGCCAAAATAGTTGCTTTTAAAATTATTCAAATTCAGCATCACTACGCCGTTCCCCTCTGGCTCAAGCCACAAACGTCGCTTACTATCTTCATAAATACCAGTAAGGCTAGTTCGAAATTGATATATTGTCCGTACTGTATGTCTCACGACATCAAACGCAATAAGTTCTCCTTGAGAAGTTGACAAAAACAGCTGCTTTTTATCGCGTGACATAAGCATTTCATTGATTCGTCCTTTAGTTACAGCTAATACCTGCAACTTTTTGTTTTTTTTATCATATACCAACAGGTTATTTCTTAGGGTAGAAAAGTACATGAAACCTGAAGATTCTGCAATCTTATCGATTCCATTTGACGTCAACTCAAAAGATTGAATAACATGGGGCTTATTCTGGTTTGAGGTCAATTGAAGCAAATGAAGACCTTCTTTTGTCCCTATCCATACCTGTCCTTCAGCATTCCTATGGAAGAAAGTCAATTTATTTGACGATAAATGATTAGCTACAGCCTTACTGTCTGAGCTAAAGATCGAATAGTCAAAATTTTCACTTTTCGCATCGATACAAAATAAACCATCATCAGTACTGCCTACCCATAATGATTGTGCATCAATTGCGAAAATTTTATTAAATTGTATTGATTTTTTTTGTGTAGCTTCTACCTTCTCCGAAATCGAAAAAAACTCCTCAGAAGTCTTGTCAAAACGATAAAGTTTCATATCATAGGTAAGAAACCAGATATCGTTTTCGATACCGTCAATCATCTGGATGACTCGACGGCTTGCAATATCAGATTTATTGAGTTCAGTCGAATTGAAGGTTTTGAAACGTTGTCCATCGTAACGGTTGATTCCATTCCATGTCCCAATCCAGATAAAACCGTCCTTATCCTTCAGTAGACCTGTCAGATTACCATGAGAAAGACCTTTTTCTCCGCCATAATGATCCAATCTAAAGTTCTCTTGACCTAGAACAGTGGGTATATAAGCGAAAACTAACGCTAATAAATATATCCACGGACTACTGAATTTTATCATAATGAAGATTAGGCTTGTCCCCCGCTTTTTGAAAATCTGGTTACTACATAAAATTAGCTTTTTATTCACATATTACTTTATATTTTCTACGCAAACGATCTCAAAAAATTAACAAAATCCGTTTAAGTATTGAGGAATGCTATTCCAACGTACTTCAGCTAAATGGAACAATAAGTAAGTATGAAACACTACTAAGACACTTATGTAATTTTTTACTGAGAAAATATGGGTACTCCGATGTATCTTTTGACGACTTCACCCCTATAAATTTGTACCGGAATTGGGTCATTTATCTACGTGATGACCAGAGTTTTACATACAATACGATTTAGCTGTCTATGATTGCCTTTACTACGCTTTGCCATTTGGCAATTAGCAGAAAGCAATGAACATTCGGAATTTTATTTCGCAATGGATGGCCAACAAGCCATAGGATACCATCAAATTAGCATTTTTATGGGACTCTCATCTTTAAATAAATACAGAAAGCCATTCTAATCAAATGGCTTTCTGTGTTTATTCGAATCTAATGGTATTACTGCTCTCGTTCAATCATAGATCCTATAACAATCAACAATCTGCTATTTTAAAGTTTGAAGATATTAAAATTGTATTATAAAACTATAGTTTCCATTTTGTAAACCTTAATGTACTATTATCGGGATAATCTATCCAAAAAGCAAAAAGCTCCTTATTCTGAACAAGGATTTTTTGATAAGCACCCAGATATTCTTTAAAAGTATTCGATACTATCGGCTTTGCTAAATACATTTCCTTCGCCAGGGAATAGTTATCATTTAGTGCTCTGTAGTTAACAGAAAACTTTTGGTCACTGAAATCCGAATAGATACAATGGATACCGCCATCATTGCCAAAAGCAGTAGAAAGTAGATTTCCCGTGGAAGTGATCAGATGTGGGCTATACCACGACTCCCCTGCATTTCGACTCATAGATAACCATACCTCATTGCGCTGATGTGGATTTTGCCAGCTTAATAGAAGATCATTGCCCCGGGTCGTTAATTCCGTCATTGCTGAGCCAAGTTTCTGAGATATACTGCCTACAACCTTTGCTGTATCAAATCTTACTTTTTCGTCATCAGCGATTCTCCTGGTTAGAAAAATTCCTTTACTACCATACGAACCCGCCGAAATTAAAAGCTGATTTCCCTTGACCAAAGCCATAGCTGGCCCCAAATAAGTAATTGTTTGATCAGTAAACACATTAATGGGTTCTGTCCAGGTAGCGCCCTTGTCTTTGGATACTTGATATTTTACAGCATTTTTAAAGTTTTTAGTATAGGCAACATAAACTAGGTGGATTTCATCTCCATGACATACAATAGAAGGTTTGTCTAGCAGATTATCACTGCTTTTAATTGGCACTGATTTCAGATTAAAAACTTTGGTATCGAAATCAAATTCATACAACGAAATATTTCCGGAAAAAAAATCCTGCCCGATGTGCATGCAGACGACGTAGGTATCTCCTTTTTGGTTATTACACACAAAGGGATTCCCAGTGCCGAAGGTATTTGGCAGATCAATTATTCCTTTTGCCGACCAGGTCCGACCATTGTTTTCTGATGCGCGATAGGCAACCTGCATATCGGCTGCCTCCTCACTATTATCTTTCCGGGAGGGACGTTTTTCCATCCATACAGTAACGAGACTGTTCTTTGATGGTTTACATGCACTTACCTCGAATGCCCTAACATCGCTCAGAATCGCTGATCGATCTAACTGTGCAAAGGCTTGTCCGACTACCGACACAAACGCACACAATAAAAGTGCGTATATTATTTTCATATATCTTTCTCCCTTTTATTATCCTTTTTTTGCAAACGCGATCATGTTAGACAGTTCCTTTACGGCTTTGTCAGCATCGGCACCAAAGCCTGAAGTGCTGAAACGTATCTGCCCATGTGTATCAATAATAATTTTGGCAGGGATACCATCTACCTTGTATGCGGAGGCGACAGCACTCGCATTTGTTTTCGGATCGCGCAAATCCATTAATACTTCGAAAGAATACTTATTATCGGTTACATATTTTTTTGCATTAGCTGTTGGATCGCCACCACCTTTTTCCCAGGTATGCAAAAACAAAAATTTGACATTGGGATCGTTCTTGTATTTATCTACCGCTTTTTGCATCGCTGGAAATGAGGCTTTACACGGCCCACACCAAGTGGCCCAAAAATCAAGTACGACCACTTTTCCTTTCAGGTCACTAAGCTTCACAAGATTGCCGTCAACGTCTTTTAATTCAAAGTCAGGAGCAGGTTTACTGACTGCCATTTTTGCGATTTCGGCCTGAATATTTTCCTCCTGAACAACTAATAAATTGCTTTCATACGCTTTATAACCCGATTCAGAACCGTTCACAGCGACGTAGGCAGTTTTAAGTTGCTCCATCATCGCCTTATTGGCCTGATCTTCTTTAACAGCATTTTCTATATAGGGTAGGGCTTCTTTAAAACGTTTGGTCTTGATCAGCGTCTGTACATAGGCTCCCTCCAGATATTTTAACGAACGGGGATCAGCTTTCTTATCTTCTTGGAGCGCCAAATACGCCTTTTGCGCTTCCTGATATCCTTTTTCTACATCCTTACCGTTAGACAAAGCTGTAACATAATTAGTCAGAACAGCAAAATAGTTATTTTGGGCACGTGACAAAAGATTAGGATCAGGACTTGAGCTTGCTTTGATTTCCGCCAAAGATGCCTCTGCAGCATCTACGCCATACTTTAAATAGCCAGCTGCGAGCTCGGGATTAGCCTGAACCATGGATCCGGCCATCATGGCATAAATTGTTTCCTTCGCGATGGGATTTCCTTTTCCATCAGTTGCCCCCTTTCCGTAGATATCAGCATAGAAACGCATCTTGGCATCATCGCCCCTAGCGGCGAAATCCTGGCTAAGCGAATACGTCAGAAAACCAAAGTTTTCGTCGGGATATTCTTTATAAAACTCCATAAAACTCTTGTCTCTGGCATCAAGATCAGATATCTCGCCTATCTCCTGTATTTTTTGTTGTAGGGCCAATCTTCCTTTTGGAAACTTCTTGAGAATTTCATTTTGAAGATTGTCGGCTTGTTCCGCCATACCTTTGGATGAATAATAACCATAGGCTACAAGATAATTATCCTCGACTGTTCCCTGTTGCAGCTCTTTTAATTTTGCCGTCAAAGCTGTCGGATCTGTAATTGTATTTAGCTCCGATAAACGTTGTCTGATAGTATTACCGGTATTCGCTTGTTGCGCTTTTGCCGTAAACAGAAAGCATGCTGAAAATGCTGTTAATATGATTTTTTTCATTTTTATATTTATTATGTACTATTACTTATTTATCTGGTTCACCATCAATTTTATTTCATCAATGGCTTGTTCCTTGTTGATTTGTTTAAGAAGCTTTACGATAGCTAATATTAGTAATCTGTCCAAAGCCAGTATATACTATTTCCTTTCTATTGCTGTCGATATCGCCAAACTCATTCAGAAAAATACAGTGCACTTCACCTACAGTACCTCTGTTGACCGCAATCACAAGTTGCCGGTTTGCATCCGGGCCTGACTTTAGCATTTTAAGATCAGCAATTTCAGCCCCAGCTGCCAGTCTGTATAATTCGGTCACGATTCCATTCGCCGCCGATACCTTAAAAATTTTGCTCTTCGATGAATAATATCCTCTTTCAACATCTGAAGCTGCTGCAAATCCTGTGAACTGATCGAGTTCCTGGGCTCCGCTTAATTGCGTATAATATCCACCCAAAATACTTGAGGTCGATTTTAGTCTAAATGCATAAATGTAGGCCTGTCCTCCATCTTCCATTAAACTTAAATAATTGTCACTCAGCGTCAGATCACTGCCTAACATGGTTTTTTGAATATTATTGATATTATATTGCCCATTTGTTGTCTGTCGTGATGGGATAGTCAGCTCACGTCCTTGATAGGTAGCCGACATAAAACGCTTATTTTTATTATCATAGAAATAGGTTGTAAAGGCTGCATCCGGGAAAACAAAAGGGAACATGGAATAATCACCTTCAAAACGATCAGAGAATTTTCCAAAATCTGTATTTGAACCAAAATCGGTACCATTGGCAGCATAAACCTCACCATCGTGGATTAGATACTGATCAATATTATAGGCATTGGCACCATAAGCCGGAATTTTGGAGAAGCTCTTACTATTATAGAAGTATTCATTTAGGTCCATGGTCTGCAACATTGTTTCGGCATCGAAAACGCGTAGGCCATTCTCCGTAAAATAGAATAGCTGCTTAAAACTCCCAAAAAATGCTGTCGGTACGACAGCTGATACCGCAGCGACAAGTTTTTCGGGATAGGCAGCCCCATTGATATCTGCTATCGGGTTGTAAAACACTTGTTGGTCAGCAGTCCTAATAAATGACATTTGCCCTTTTCCATTTAAATTGTTTCCCACTAACCAGCCCTCGGGAAAAGCACCTGTCACTTTTAAAGAATAAAGTTGACTAATTGCTTTAATATCGGTAGTAGGATCAGTAGCCAGAAATTGAATGGTATAATCGTCTACGGCTAATTCGACTTTGATATCCAGATCCTTTGTGGCGGCCAATATCTGATAGGATTCGCCCACATACAATCGCCATTGATAGGTATACTGCTTGTTGGGGTTTGTCCCTTTTAACTGAGGCCGAATGACCAAATTTTGCAACTGGGCAAGTACGATGGCCGTGTCTTGAGGAGACGCAACTGAGATTTCCTCGATGTCCTTATAAGGCTGGAATTTTTCTTCTTTGCAGCTCCAAAAATTAAGTACCACAAAAAATGCCAGCATAAAATTAATACTTTTCATTTGATCCAATTTAAAAAATCACTTGTTTACCATTTTCATCCAACAGTGGACCGTTCTCTGCCTCATATGTTTTCTGTGCAGCTCGAAGACGCAATCGCATATTAAGCAGTTCGCCTGTGGATAGATCGCCAAAAACAGTATCCTCACCATATACTGTAAACATAAATTGCAACTTGGTGACACTAAATTCTCCGACGGCCCATTCGATATCATCCCAATATGAAGGCTTTGATAGGTAATCGTTAAACTTTATTTTGTATCTCGCGATGCTAAAGGTCTTTTTGATCTCTTGCCCTATTGCGCCTTTTTCAAATATATCGGAAGCTTTCACGGTGACATTTAAAAGCATGGTTTTCTCTTTTAACTGGGCACTGCGCAGCAATATGACGGGATACAGTATCCGAACGGAATCTGCCGGAAGAATAATCTCGGGTAGCATATAGTCAACTCCTTCAACGGCTGTGCTTCCTGAATCCGCTGCAAGCTGAAACTTCCGGTCTGTTTTCGTTGGAGCTCCCTGCACCCGGACTTTCAAAAATATCGTATCGCGCATCACCGAAGGAAGCCGTGAAGCAAAAGAATAGCTGGTGCTATCTGCTTCATACTGCCCGACATAAATACTAAGCGCGTCCTTGCCTTCAAAAAACATAATCTCATCCTTTTTGCAGCTGAAAAATACCAGGATGATTATCAGCGCTAACATTAAACTTTTCATAATTACTATTTGATCGTTAGGTTTCTAATTGATAATATACATGACCGTATTAATAATTTGGGTTAAACTCAAGTTCATCATTAGGAATTGGAAGTAAATAGTTTTTTGTGCTAAAGCTTGTCATTCCAGCAGGCTTAAAAGGTATATCTGTAAAATTCCGCCGCTTGTAGTAGTAGAATAACTGACCTTCGGCATACATTTCTTTTTGATATTCCTTTGTGATCTCATTTTGGATAAAAGTACGGTCAAGATTTTCTGCTGTTAATGGCAGTGCTGTCACGGTACGGGCCAAACGAACCTGATTGAGTTGACCTAAAGCTTCGTCTGCCGATGTGGCCGTCTCAGCAATAATATACCGCATTTCACTGCAACGTATCACAGGAATCATATGGTCTAGCCGCAGGCTGTCAATAGAGGTCGATGAGGTCTGCCAGAATTTGGATGGAAATTTAAATCCCTGGCTGTCTTCAAAAAGGTTGAGCCATCTGATATCGCCTTCACCAACTGTCGATACTTCGTACAAGGTTTTAAAGTCTGCTTCAGGCCTGCTCAGGCGGTCTGAGAAACTGCCATAAAAAGTAAAATATTGGTCGTATGCCCAGGTCTGAATATTCCTATTCCGAACGGCAAAAATCAGCTCGCTTTTAAAGAGACGATCTTTTGTTCCGGCAGCAGCACTAACGCCGGATTTGTCAACGAAAGGAAACAGACCGGAATCTACAATTTCCTTTGCCGTAGAATAGGCGCGGGCTTGATCTCCACGATATAGATATATTCTCGCCAATACGCCTTTTGCTGCATAATAATTGAACTTATATCTTCTTTCTGTCGATCCGGTTAGAATGGGATCCACCTTTTTTAATAGATCAGCAGACTGTAATAGATCTTGTAGTGCCAGTTCTGTGACCTCTGTCACTGTAGCGGGCACTTGTGAATACTGGTCAATGGTCACCCGATAAGGGATTGCCTTGGCCTGAGGTGAGACAATGAAGGATGGTGCAAACATCCGCAATAGTTCAAAATGCAAAAAACCTCTCAGCCCCAATGCTTCACCTTTAATCTCAGTGTAAGCTTCGTCAGTCAGAACGCTTCTGTTTTGCTCGCAGAATTTTAGAATATTATTTAAACCGGCAATCCCGTTGTACGCTTTAGACCATACCTGTCCCGTATAGCCAATTACTTCAGCAGATTCATAATCATAGTTGCGGCTTTTGACGAAAAGTCCGCTTGCGCCTGATGTATTATAATTCTGTGCTAATGCGGAGACAAATCCCATAGATAGATTATCTCCATACAAATTGCGGCTTGCAATAGTTGAGTAAACACCGTTTAATGTCTGACGAAATCCAATTTCTGAAGCAAACATTTCCTCTTCGGCCACGCTAGATTTTGGTGCGATATCCAGGTATTTTTTACAGCCTTGAAACGATAAACATGCTATCGAAAGGATGAGTATATAGTTATGTATTGATTTCATGATTTTTGAATTTAAATTCCTACGCGTAATGAAAGGGCAAATGTGCGCGCAAATGGATTTGCGGTACCCCGTTCTACTTCTATTGAACTCCATCGAAACAGGTCATTTGTAAGTCCTGTAATCTGTAAACTCCGCAGGCCAATACGTTTGATCCATGCTTTTTGGTAAAAATTGTATCCAAAAGAAAGCGTACTTAATGTTAGGACATTGTTATCCTGCACAAATCGGGATGTCAACCTGGTAGCAGGATTACCCACACCAATGGCCGTGAATTGACTCCTACTCCCCGGCCCTGTCCAACCGAGATCATAAGCTCTTCGATCCACATTTTCGGTAGGATCCACTGATTCCACACGATCAATCAACGTTTGATTATAAAGTTGCCCACCGTATTGGTAATTAAACACGACTCCCACTTCAAAGCCTTTATGATTTAAATTCGTACCGAAATTGCCATTCCATTTGGGAATACTGACACCGTAAGCTACTTTGTCAGCGGCATTCCACTCATAGGTGCGCTGGCCATCTTTTGTAAGAAATATTTCTGATCCTGTAGCCGGATCTACACCGAGCGATTTCACTACAAATATGGCATCCATGGACTGACCTTCCTGTAGTAAAATATTGGGCACAGTTTGATTTTCATTATTTTCGTTCAAGCGATCATTGGAGGATTTCAGTCTGTTTGACAGTTCTTTGAGCGTATTCTTGTTCGTAAATCCGTTGAGGTAAATGGACCACAGGGTTCCAGTTTCCTTTTTCTCGAGAATCTTATAACGTGCTGAAAATTCGAATCCATTATTTTCCACTTTACCTAGATTTTCTGAAAAGCTGCTAAAGCCAGTCGAAGGTGCTAATGTTAGACTGGTCAAGGAGTTTTCGGTGATATCCTTGTATAGATCGAAACGCAAATCAAGTTTTTGTTTAAATAGGATCGCATCGATTCCTACGTTTAATTTCTTAACATTTTGCCAGCTTAGATCGTGATTACCGAGGTTGCCTATTGTCGCCCCCAGATCATCGTAATAACCGCTTTCGACACCAAAATTATATCGGGTCTGAGCTGAATAAGCTGGAATATTCAAGGATCCAGTTGTACCATAACTACCCCTTAGCTTGAGCCTGTTCACCAGGTCATTTTTCTTGAAAAATGACTCATTATGGATATTCCAACCGAGGCCGGTGGACCAAAATGTACCAAAGCGCTTATCGGTACCATATTGTGATGACCCATCACGCTTTACCGATACATCGGCCAAAAACCTGTTATCGTAAGAATAGTTGGCATTATAAAGATAACCGACACGCCTGATTGTACTCTCATCGCCAGTAGGCTTCCCATTTAATTGGTATTGATTCGCAAATAACAAATTGTCGAGTCGGTCATAAGGAAATCCTTCAGCAACGATTTGCGTAAAATTATTGGTGGAGCTCGATAAATTTATAGATGCGGTAGATACCCATTGATGTTTGCCGCGCATAAAGGTATAGTTCAGATTGGTCATGCTTTCATAGGATGAAAGTTCATCGTTGCGATCGGTATAGGAACCTCTGCGATTTTTATCAGCGATTTCTTCAAACCGACTGTCCTGGGCAGAATAAAATTGATCTGTACCACCTCTTTGTTTGGTGAAGCTCAAATTTGACTCGATATAAAAGTTGGATCGGATTGAATATCTTACTTGAAAATTATTTGTTATCCCCAATGAGCTGGTCTGGTTAACCGAATGTAAGGTTGCATCGTATACAGGATTAGGTTTGATAAAATTCCTGCCTACATAACGAAAGTTTTCCAGATAACGCTGTACCTCCCCTTTTTCGTCATAGGGAGTCCAATAAGGATTTAACACCAAATAGTCACTGAAGCTACCATAAGGGGATTCATTCGCTATATTTTGATATACTCGAATGGAATTCCTGAATTGGAATTTGTTCACTAAATAGGTAAGATCAAACTGCCCGGAATAGTTTTTCCTATCCTGCCCCTTCATGACACCCTGTTGTAGATCTGCCGTCGCCAATACCCCGTATCTCAGGTATTGGTCACCGCCCTGAAGACTTAAGTTTGTCCGGTTATTAAAGCCAACCTGAGTCGGTACCTTTTTCCAATCTGTGTCAATACCGCGCTGGACGTTTTTCCAGCGTTCGTTATAAATTTGCTCATATCTTAGATAATCTTGGTCAAATTTAGCTTCATACACTCCTGTACGCTTTTCGAAATCCAATTTTTCTCTTGCATTCAAATAATTGTAAACGGATAGATCCGGAAGCGATAATCTGAAATCGTTATTCAGCGTAACCTGGATCTTACCAGGTTTAGGTGCAATCGTATTGACTACCATAACACCATTGGCCCCACGGGAACCATAAATTGCTGTTGCCGAGGCATCTTTTAAAATGGTCACACTAGCAATCATATTCATATCGAGATCAACGATACGCTGAAGTGTTACTTCAAAACCATCCAGAATAAAAAGTGGTTGATTAGGGTTGGAAGAAAGCTCACCATTTAAGTTGGGCAATGAGTTTTGACCACGAAGCTGTATTTCTGGTAATTGATTTATACTACCGCCCGTAACGTTATTTGGCATAATACGAAAGGAGGGTTCGATGGCTGAAATACCCGCAAAAATATTATTTGTGGATATTTTCTTGAGGTCTTCACCTGATATAGTTCGCGATGCTCCGGTAAAGCTTTCGGCACTCCGGTTGAATATACCTGTGACCACAACTTCTTCAATGTCTTCGGTCTTTTCTTCCATCTCGACCTTATATTTAACAGAGGCCGTTATGGGTATAATCAGCTTTTTGTAACCAATAAAATTGAATTCCAAAGTTTTGGCATATTCGGGGACATTTAAGGTAAAATTCCCTCTACTATCGGTTTTGGTCTGTATATTCTTCTCGCCTACTGTTACCGTCACACCGGCCATCGGCTGTTTAGACGTAGTATTAAGAACCTGCCCCTGAAGTATAATATTTTCAGCTTTTTCCTCATCAATCAGCACAATCGTCTGATTTTTAAAAATGTAGATAACCCCAGTATTGGAATTAAAGTATTGATTTAACACTTTAAGGATGTTTTCATTGGTAAAATTTGGACTTACCTTTTTACCAAAATCCAATTTGGAAGACGTAAAAACAAAGTCATATCCCGTCTGCTTTCTGATCTCCGACAAAAATTCATTCAGTGTGATGTTCTTTTTGTTGATCGTCACCGTTTGGGTCTGCGCATCTGCACGATGAAGACTAATACTGGCGTATATAGCTGTGCAAACCGCAATTTTCAGCAATTTTTTGTTAAAATTCCCCATAAAAATGGTTGTATTAGCTTACCCTATCTGCTTTGCAGAATGGGAATCTTGGTTAGTAGTAAAATGATGGTTTTAGATGTAAGTTAGTTTTTCATAAATAAAAATATTAACGCATGACGATGACCTCCTTTCCTTTTTGCTTGAATTTGATATGATTTGCTTTTTCTAGAATTTCGAGCACTTCCTTCAGCTTTTTCGTTCTTGAAATTTGCCCCCAAACACGTTCGCCCGGTATCTTACCTTGATAATGAATGTCTACATCATACCAACGACTAATCTGTTGTAATACTTCTTGGATAGGTAGATCAGCAAAGTAAAAATAATTATTCTTCCAGGCGAGGCTTGATTCAAGATCAGCAGGCTGTTTGGTGAGCCCTGTGTTAGTTACAACGACAAGTTCATTTGGTTTCATCAGTATCTCATGCCCTGTATTCACTGACCTTATCCGGACACTACCTTCAATTAAAGTTGTTTTGATCGACTGCGCGTCGCTATAAGCAGAAACATTAAATTGGGTACCATAAACACTGATCTCCTGCTTCTGATTTCCGACATTTGTATTGACAAAAAATCGTCGCGTCTTATCTTTTGCTACTTCAAAATAACCTTCGCCTTCAAAAGTCACCCGCCTTTCATCGTTTCCGAATGTTGTCGGAAAACTCAACCTGGATTCCGCATTTAAATGAACAACTGTGCCATCGCCTAAAATTATCCTATATGTACGTCCACGAGGTGTGGTAATCGTATTGATGTTATTAGCATAATTATGTTCTTGTTCAATCCCGGGTTTCAACTGGATAAGTAAACTACCGTCGGAAGTACGTTGTAGGTGTACGCCGTCCTTTTCGATTACTTTACCCGAATCTAGACTTTCGAGTGCCAAACGTGAGCCGTTAGCCATTTGTAAGATCGTATTTTTATTGACCAACATATTGTCTCGAGATTCTTTTTCCTTACCTGGCCGATTCTTATCAATTTGTTCTTTCTTATTAACGACATTGAGATCTTTAAATAGCTGTTTTTGCGTACCAAGCCATATGGTGGAAAACACGATACCCAAGAAAATTGCTGCTGCTGCAGTCCATTTCAAATAGTTAAACCTTTTTACCGAAGGTGTTTTAGTATCAACCGCATAAATGGCCTCGAGGATCTGATTCTGCGTTTGGGAAGGCATATCGATCAGCTCCTTTTGTTGAAAAAACAAGTCTAGTAAGGCGCCGTCCAGATTTTCCAAAATATTATTATCTGAAAGATAGCCGTCAAGCTCCTCTCTCTCAGCCTTTGACTCCTGCCCGGTCAGGCAGAGCTCCAAAAGGTATTTTAATCTATTATCGTTGGAAGCGGTCATAATTTTTCAAACTATGAGCAAAAGAATAATCATCAATTGATGCTTCTTCTGCCAATCTAAGTAAAGGACGATCTGTAAAATACTTTGGGGGTATCCGTGTTAAAAAAAAATTAAAAATATTTTAAGAAAAAATGAAGCAGCAAAACCAGCGGTATGTCTTTCATATGGGCAGTGCAATACGCGCGGATACTTTTCATTGCTTGGTCGAGATTTGACTTAACCGTCTCAGGTGACACCTGAAGTATTTCGGCTGCTTCTTCGCGCTTTAGATATTGTTCCCGGATTAATCGATAGGTCTCTTTTTGCTTTGTTGGAAGCCGTCCAATTGCTTCATCCAGCAAACGCTTGAAATCTTTATCCTGAGTCAAATAATCTGCTTCTGGATAAACACGAAGTAAAGCATTCTTGGCTTCCTCTTGGGAATACATTTTATAATGTGCTTTCTTCTTAATGACATCCAGGGCAATATTTTTAGATAACACATAAAGCCAGGTTTCAAAATTTGCAATTTCAGGAATCTGCTGCCGATGAATCCATACTTTAACAAAGGTATCCTGAACGATGTCTTCAGCCATCCATTCGTTGTTAGTAACACGGAAGGCTGTTGTATATATATTGGGGCGATAGGTATCAAACAGCACTTTGAAGGCTCCCTCATCTCCTTCGGCAACACTCATCAAAATAGATGTATCTATTTGCAAAGCCATGTTCAAATATTGTCTGTTTTCTGCAAAAATAGTTTTTATGATCTTATTAATAGCAAATTATGTGAAAAATGGTGGATAAAAACCATGTAAAATGCTAAATTCTTTTGATGAATTCACCAAAAAATTGCCTCTTTTCATCATTTAATTGGAGAGAACGTTACAAATTTGATAGATAGAATTTCCGATCCGAATGACTGGCGCATGTTACGCGCCTGCACAATAATTTAAACTCTAAAAAGGTTGCATTTTGAATGTGCATGCAATGCTTTTTCAGAAGACAAACGAGTTTCCCAAATCTCAATCTTGTACTGATTTGATCAACCTGTGTAAATGGAATCATTCATTAATGATTATTGATACTAAATTATTCAAAGGACACGACCACGAAAGAAAAAGCTCTATCTTATCATGCATTATCAAAAGTCAATATTCACTATTTTTTATTTACTATTTACCCTGGTAAATAGTAAATAAAAATTGTAACAGCCAATTAATATTGAATACAAAAATGCACTTCAAAGCTATTTTCGATTTCTATTACATTAAAGATATTGACAAAATCAAACTCCGAAAACTCCTGCCAGACAACATTTTCGAAAATCATTTTCTTAATCGGAGGCGCGTTTGGAGTTGCTAACTTAGTCGGCAGATCAAGTTAAGAACAATAAAATATCTTAATTTTGAAATAATGATTAAAGTCCGTAAAAAGTACGATCGCATTTTTAAAGAGCGAGCAGTTGAATTAAGTAAA